>Ga0180221_1000030_pt1 | contig 383294 bp, 359 predicted proteins | sample eDN5th37CKraftMG_FD_151339 | JGI IMG/M metagenome (GOLD analysis project Ga0180221, IMG submission 151339) | Enriched Miracle-Growth compost microbial communities from Emeryville, California, USA - eDNA 5th pass 37_C Kraft MG (version 2) (version 2) ... | reverse complement strand
CCGTGCCGGAGGAGTATGGCGGGCTCGGCAGCAACTACGTCACCTACGGCCTGATCGCCCGCGAGGTCGAGCGCGTCGATTCCGGCTACCGCTCGATGATGAGCGTGCAGTCGTCGCTGGTCATGTACCCGATCCATGCCTACGGCTCGGAGGAACAGCGCAAGAAGTACCTGCCCAGGCTGGCCTCGGGCGAGTGGATCGGCTGCTTCGGACTGACCGAGCCGGATGCCGGCTCCGACCCGGCCGGCATGAAGACGCGCGCCGAAAAGACGGCGGGCGGCTACAAGCTCTCCGGCTCGAAGATGTGGATCTCGAATGCGCCGATCGCCGACGTCTTCGTGGTGTGGGCCAAGCTGAAGGGCGAGGACGGCAAGGACGTCATCCGCGGTTTTGTCCTGGAGAAGGGCATGAAGGGGCTGTCGGCGCCGAAGATCGAGGGCAAGCTGTCGCTCAGGGCCTCGATCACCGGCGAGATCGTCATGGACAATGTCGAGGTCGGCGAGGACGCGCTGCTGCCCAATGTGGCGGGGTTGAAGGGGCCGTTCGGCTGCCTCAACCGCGCCCGCTACGGCATTTCCTGGGGCGTCATGGGGGCTGCCGAGGACTGCTGGCACCGCGCCCGGCAATACGGCCTCGACCGCAAACAGTTCGGCAAGCCGCTGGCGGCGACCCAGCTCTACCAGAAGAAGCTCGCCGACATGCAGACCGAGATCGCGCTGGGGCTGCAGGGCTCCTTGCGCGTCGGCCGGCTGATGGACGAGCACAGGATGGCGCCGGAGATGATCTCCATCGTCAAGCGCAACAATTGCGGCAAGGCGCTCGACATCGCCCGCCAGGCGCGCGACATGCATGGCGGCAACGGCATCCAGATCGGCTACCACGTCATGCGCCACGCGCAGAACCTGGAGACGGTCAACACCTATGAGGGCACGCACGACGTGCACGCCCTCATCCTCGGCCGCGCCCAGACCGGCATCCAGGCGTTCTTTTGAGGAATAGAGCTTCGAAAGGAACAGGAATCGGGCCGCCTCGCGCGGCCCGAACTTTTTGGGTCGGGCTATTTGGTGGTCGACTGGAACTTGCTCATCAGATAGGGACCCGAAAGCACCGGCTGGTACTTGGGCTCCTCGCCGGGCTCGAGGCACTGCTCCAAGCAGACGATCTCGGCATCCCAGTTGGGCTGGTGGAAGAAGGCCAGCGACTGCCGGCGGTCCATGCCGCCGTCCTCGGGCGAGGGGTTCACCACGCGGTGCATGGTCGAGACCCAGCGGTCGTTCGTCCACAGCGCCATCAGGTCGCCGATATTGATGACGAAGGCGCCCGGCACCGGCGGCACCGGTGTCCAGTTCCCATCGGGGGTGATGAGTTCCAGCCCCTTCGAGCCTTCCTGCGGCAGCAGGATCGTCAGGCTGCCATAGTCGGTATGCGCGCCGGCGCGAAGCTGGCCGGGCTTCGGCGGCACGGTCTGCGCGGGATAGTTGAGGGCGCGAAGCGCGCTGATCGGCGCGTCGATGAAGCGTTCGAAATAGTCTTCCGGCAATTTCAGCGCGACGGCGAACAGCCGCATGATGCGTGCCGCCAGATCCTCCATCGCCGCGTAATAGGCCTTCCAGGAATCGACGAAGCCCTCCGGCGCCTGCGGCCAGATGGTCGGCGCATAGCAGAAGGCCAATGCGTCCTTGTCGATCAGGTTGGCTGGCGTGAACAGCGGGCCGCCGTTGAAGCTCTCCTTGAGGTCGGGCGGGCTGTCGACGTCGCGCGATCTGGCCAGCGCTTCCAGCTCGGGGCCGAGATAGCCGTAAGGATAGCCCTTGTAGGGCGCGCGCGCCCTCTGCTTTTCTTCCGGCGGCAAATCGAAGAAGTCATGAGCCTTGCTCCATACTGTGTCGATCACCGCCTGCGGCACGCCGTGATTGGCAATCGCCAGGAAGCCGGTGGAGCGGCAGATCGCATCGACTTCGGCGCCCAGCCTCTGGCGTTCGGCCACGTCTGCCTGCTCGAATTTCCCGAGGTCGAAAACCGGAAACCGTTCTCCAGCCATTGAATGCTCCCATCTGCAAAAAAAGTCGCGGCGATCCTATCCATGCGGGGCCCCGTGATCCAGCCGCCGGCGGCGGATATCCCAGGAAGTTCGATCCATGGTGCGTCGAATTTCCGGTAGCTTTTCGCAACCCTTCCCGGCACATTCGGGCAACCTGAACAGGGGCACGGAGCCATGAGCGCAGCATTCATTTCCCATCTGGAAGCCGAGATATCCGGCCTCAAATCCGCCGGGCTCTACAAATCCGAGCGCGTCATCAGCTCGCCGCAATCGGCCGAGATCGAGGTTGGCGGGCAAAAACTCCTGAATTTCTGCGCCAACAATTATCTCGGGCTGGCCGACAGCATGGAGTTGCGCGACGCCGCCAAGGCGACGCTCGACCGCTATGGCTACGGCATGGCCTCGGTGCGCTTCATCTGCGGCACGCAGGAGGAGCACAAGGAACTGGAGGGCAGGCTTTCCGCTTTCCTCGGCATGGAGGACACGATCCTCTATTCGTCCTGCTTCGACGCCAATGGGGGCCTGTTCGAGACGCTGCTTTCCGAGGAAGACGCAGTCATCTCAGATGCGCTGAACCATGCCTCGATCATCGACGGCGTGCGGCTTTCCAAGGCGAAGCGCTTCCGCTACGCCAACAACGACATGGCCGATCTCGAGGCCCGGCTGAAGGAGGCGCGGGATTGCCGCTTCCGGCTGATCGCCACCGACGGCGTCTTTTCCATGGACGGCATCATCGCCAACCTGCCAGGCATCTGCGATCTCGCCGAGAAATACGACGCGATGGTGATGGTGGACGACAGCCACGCCGTCGGCTTCGTCGGCAGGCATGGGCGCGGCACACCCGAATATTGCGGCGTCGAGGGCAGGGTGGACATCCTCACCGGCACGCTCGGCAAGGCGCTGGGCGGCGCGTCGGGCGGCTATACCTCGGGCAAGCGGCAGGTGGTGGAGTGGCTGCGCCAGCGCTCGCGGCCCTATCTGTTCTCCAACACGCTGGCGCCGGCGATCGCGGGTGCTTCGCTGAAGGTGCTGGAGCTGATCGAGGGCGGCGAGGCGCTGCGCGAAAAGCTCTACGCCAATGCCGCGCAATTCCGCGCCGGCATGTCCAGGCTCGGCTTCACGCTGGCGGGCGCCGACCATCCGATCATCCCGGTGATGCTCGGCGACGCGGCGCTCGCGCAGGAGATGGCGCAAAAGCTGCTCGACCACGGCATCTATGTCATCGGCTTCTCGTTTCCGGTGGTGCCGAAGGGGCAGGCGCGCATCCGCACGCAGATGTCGGCCGCGCATTCGGCCGAGGACATCGACCGGGCGGTCGCGGCGTTCGGCGCGGTCGGGCGGGAACTCGGTGTCATTAAATGACCGGCGGTCCGATACTACATTGAAGGTCGCCGGAAGAAGGATTCCGGATCAACGGTTTCAAGGAACAAGATCATGTCGAACATGATGCGCGCGCTGGTGAAGGCAAAGGCCGAGCCCGGCATCTGGATGGAAGAAGTGCCGGTGCCGGAGATCGGCCCCAACGACGTGCTCATCAAGGTGCGCAAGTCTGCGATCTGCGGCACGGACGTGCATATCTACAATTGGGACGAATGGGCACAGAAGACGGTGCCGGTGCCCATGGTGACAGGTCACGAATTCGTCGGCGAAGTGGCCGATTTCGGCGCGGCGGTGAAGGATTACACGGTCGGCCAGCGGGTTTCCGGCGAGGGGCATATCGTTTGCGGCCATTGCCGCAACTGCCGCGCCGGGCGCGGGCATCTGTGCCGCAACACGGTGGGCGTCGGCGTCAACCGGCCGGGCTCGTTCGCCGAATATGTCGTGCTGCCGCAGCACAACGTGGTGCCGATTCCCGACGACGTTCCCGACGAGATCGCGGCGATCTTCGACCCGCTCGGCAATGCCGTGCACACCGCGCTGTCCTTCGATCTGGTCGGCGAGGACGTGCTGGTGACAGGGGCCGGCCCCATCGGCATCATGGGCGCGCTGGTGGCGCAATGCGTGGGCGCGCGCAAGGTGGTCATCACCGATATCAATCCCGTGCGGCTCGATCTCGCCCGCAAGCTCGGTGTCCACCATGTGGTCGATGCATCGAAGGAGCAGCTTCGCGACGTGATGCGCCAGGAGGGAATGACGGAAGGCTTCGACATCGGCCTCGAAATGTCGGGCTCGGCCGTCGCCTTCCGCGACATGATCGATACGATGAACAATGGCGGAAAGATCGCCATCCTCGGCATCGCCCCGACCGGTTTCGAGATCGACTGGAACAAGGTCATCTTCAAGATGCTGCATCTGAAGGGCATCTATGGCCGCGAGATGTTCGAGACCTGGTACAAGATGATCGCTCTGGTGCAGGGGCCGCTCGACGTGTCGGGCCTGATCACGCATCGCATCGGCATAGACGACTTCCAGCAGGGGTTCGACGCCATGCGCAGCGGCAGTTCGGGCAAGGTGGTGATGGACTGGTAGGCCAGAGCATTGCTGGCTGTTCTTGCAGCGTTAAATTCTGCCGCAAGACCAGACCAGGGAGGATGCAATGGCCTATTCCTACATGCCTGGCTTCGGCAACGACTTCGAGACCGAAAGCCTGCCCGGCGCGCTGCCGCAGGGGCGTAATTCGCCGCAGCGTCCGGCCTACGGCCTTTATGCCGAGCAGCTTTCGGGTTCCCCTTTCACAGCGCCGCGCGACGCAAATGAACGTTCCTGGCTTTACCGCATCCGGCCGAGCGTCAAGCACACCGGCCGCTTCAAGCCGGCCGATTTCCCGCTGTGGAAGACCGCCCCCAATGTCGGCGACCACGAGCTGGCGCTGGGGCAATATCGCTGGAACCCGGTCTCGGTGCCGCAGGAGCCGACCGACTTTCTGGCCGGCATGCGCACCATGTCGACCTGCGGCGATGCAATGGGCCAGAGCGGCATGGCGGCCCATGTCTATGTCGCCAACACGGACATGGTTGACGATCATTTCTTCAATGCGGACGGCGAATTGCTGGTCGTGCCGCAGGTCGGCGGCGTGCGTTTCGTCACCGAGATGGGGGTGATCGAGATAAGGCCGGGCGAGATTTGCGTGCTGCCGCGCGGGCTGGTGTTCAAGGTCGAGCTGATCGACGGTCCGGTGCGCGGCTATGCCTGCGAAAACTACGGCGCGAAGCTCACGCTGCCGCATCGCGGGCCGATCGGCGCGAACTGCCTGGCCAATCCGCGCGATTTCAAGACGCCCGTTGCCTGGTTCGAGGACAAGGAAACGCCGTGCCGGCTGATCGCGAAATGGTGCGGCAGGTTCCATGTGACGCAGATCGACCATTCGCCGCTCGACGTCGTCGCCTGGCATGGCAATTATGCGCCCTACAAATATGACCTTTCCACATTTTCGCCCGTTGGCGCGATCCTGTTCGACCATCCCGACCCGTCCATCTTCACGGTGATGACATCGCCGAGCGGCGAGGAGGGAACGGCCAATATCGATTTCGTGATCTTTCCGCCGCGCTGGCTGGTGGCGGAAGACACGTTCCGTCCGCCGTGGTATCACCGCAACATCATGAGCGAGTTCATGGGGCTGATTCACGGCCAGTACGACGCCAAGGAGGAGGGGTTCGTGCCCGGCGGCATCAGCCTGCACAACATGATGCTGGCCCATGGCCCGGACGCGACCGGCTTCGAAAAGGCCTCGCATGCGGAGCTGAAGCCGGTTAAGCTCGACCACACGCTGGCCTTCATGTTCGAGACGCGCTTTCCCCAGATGCTGACCCGCTACGCGGCCGAGAGCCCCAATTTGCAGCAGGACTATATCGACTGCTGGCGCGACCTGAAGAAGCGTTTCAACGGCACGCCGGAAGGCGACTGGTCTTGAGCGGCCGGCTGGTCACGCTCGGCAGCAAGGGCGGCCCCGCCATCCGCCCTCATGGGCCGTCGCCGACATCGTCGCTGCTGGAGCTTGGCGGCCGCACGATCGTCGTGGATTGCGGGCTGGGCGTCACGCGCGGCCTGACGGATGCCGGCATCACCCTCAAGACGCTGGACCTGGTGTTCATCACCCACCTGCATTCCGACCACGTGCTGGAACTCGGCCCCCTGATACACACCGCCTGGACCGCCGGGCTTGCCACGCCGGTGCGGGTCTTCGGGCCGGCCGGCATAGGCGACTATTGGGACGGCTTCCTGCGCTCGATGACATTCGACATCGATATCCGCATCGTGGATGAAGGCCGGCCCGATTTGCGCGGGCTGGTGGAGATCAGCGAGTTTTCGGAAGGCACGGTTCTCATGGAAGGCGGACTGCGCGTTGCCGCGCTGCGGGTCGATCATCCGCCGGTCACCGACTGTTTCGCGCTGCGGTTCGAACATGGCGGAGGCAGCATTGTCTTCTCCGCCGATACGGCATATTTCCCGCCGCTGGCCGATTTCGCGCGCGGCGCCGACATTCTGGTTCACGAGGCCATGCTGGAAGCCGGCGTCGATCGCCTCGTGGCGCGCACCGGAAACGGCGCGCGATTGCGGGAGCATCTGCTGGCCAGTCACAGCCTTGCACAGCAGGCCGGATGCATCGCCACACAGGCCGGCGTGCGCCGCCTGGTGCTGCATCATCTCATTCCGGCGGACGATCCCGGAATCGGTGAGGCGGATTGGGTCGAAGCAGTACGCGAAAGCTGGGCCGGCGCCTTGACGATCGCGCGAGACGGGCTTGTTTTGGAATTCGCGGACGTTGTGACCGCGGCATAGAGGGGAGAGACTGCATGAAACTGGCGACGCTCAAGAACGGCTCGCGCGACGGGAAGCTGGTGGTCGTGTCGAGCGATTTGACGCGCTGTACGGATGCATCCTTCCTGGTGCCGACGCTGCAAGCCGCGCTCGACGACTGGCGTCGCATTGCGCCGCATCTGTCGGCACTGGCGGAATCGCTGGAGCACGGCGCGGTGCCGTTGCAGCGCTTTCATGAGCATGATGCGCATTCGCCGCTGCCGCGCGCCTACCAGTGGGCGGACGGCTCGGCCTACGTCAACCACGTCGAGCTGGTGCGCAAGGCGCGCGGCGCGGCCATGCCGGAGAGTTTTTGGACCGATCCGCTGATGTATCAGGGCGGTTCCGATGCCTTCCTGGGCCCGCGCGATCCGATCCCGCTCGCCGACGAGGCATTTGGCGCCGACATGGAGGCCGAGGTGGCCGTCATCGTAGACGACGTGCCGATGGGCGCGGGCGTGGACGAGGCGCGCGATGCGATCCGGCTGGTCATGCTGGTCAATGATGTGTCGCTGCGCGGCCTGATCCCGGCCGAGCTTGCCAAGGGGTTCGGCTTCTTCCAGTCCAAGCCGTCATCGGCTTTTTCGCCGGTGGCGGTGACGCCCGACGAGCTTGGCGATGCCTGGGACGGCGGTAAGGTCCATCTGCCGCTCGTCGTCGATCTCAACGGCAAGCCCTTCGGCCGTGCCAATGCGGGCGTGGACATGACCTTCGATTTTCCGCGACTGATCGCCCATGCCGCGAAGACGCGGGCGCTGGCGGCCGGCACCATCATCGGTTCCGGCACGGTGTCCAACAAGCTCGACGGCGGCCCCGGAAAGCCGGTTGGAGAGGGCGGTGTCGGCTATTCCTGCATCGCGGAGCTGCGCACCATCGAAACCCTCGACAGCGGCGCGCCGAAGACGCCATTCCTGCGTTTTGGCGACACGGTGCGCATCGAGATGAAGGATGCCGACGGCCGCTCGATCTTCGGTGCGATCGAGCAGACTGTGAAGAAGCACGAAAGCTGACCGGCGGGGCTGGCGCGTATGGACCTGGTCACCCACAACCGGCGGATGGCCCGCAACAATCGCTGGTCGAACGACCGGCTCCATCGCGCCGTGCTGGCGCTTCTCCCGGGCGAGTTCGAAGCCGGGCGTATCGGCTTCTTCCCCTCGATCAGGGAAACGCTGAACCATATCCACGAAGTGGACCTGTTCTATTTCGACATGCTGGTCGAGGGCGGCGAGGGGCGGGCACTGTTCGACCGCTTTGTCCCTCATGACGATCCGTCACGGCTCGCGGCCGCGCAAGCCGAACTGGACGCCAGGCTGATCGATTTCTGTGACGAGCTTGAAGCGGCTGATCTCGACCGCCGCGTGCCGACGGATCGCGGCAAGGCAGGCATCATCCCCGAAAGGATCGGTGACCTTCTGGCGCACCTCTTCCTGCATCAGATCCACCATCGCGGCCAGGTGCACGCGATGCTTTCCGGCACGTCCGTCGCGCCACCGCAACTCGATGAGTTCTTTCTCGACTACGATTTGCGCTTCAGGGGAGACGAGGTCGAGCGGCTGGGGCTCTGACGACCGGAAAGGCCGGATCGACGGTTGCCGATCCGGCCGGCCGGGACGGCTTACTCCGCAGCCTGGATTTTTATCACGCCGCGGCGGATCTGATCTTCCTCGATGGATTCGAACAGCGCGCGGAAATTGCCTTCGCCAAAGCCCTCGTCGCCCTTGCGCTGGATGAACTCGAAGAAGATCGGGCCGATCACGGTCTTGGAGAAGATCTGCAGCAGGATTTTCGTCATCCCGCCGTTCACCACGCCTTCGCCGTCGATCAGGATGCCGTGCTTCTTCATGCGCTCGATCGGCTCGTCATGGCCGTGCACGCGCTTGCGCGACATCTCGTAGTAGGTGTCCGGCGGGCCGGGCATGAACTTCAGCCCGTTGTCGGAAAGCTTGTCGGTGGCGTCGTAGATCGCATCGGTGCCGACGGCGATGTGCTGGATGCCCTCGCCATTGTATTTGCGCAGATATTCGGCGATCTGGCTGGTGTCGTCCTTGGACTCGTTCAGCGGGATGCGGATCTTGCCGCAGGGCGAGGTGATCGCGCGGCTGACCAGACCGGTGATGCGGCCGTCTATGTCGAAATAGTGGATCTGGGTGAATCCGAACAGGTCGCGATAAAAGTCCCACCACTTGTCCATGTTGCCGCGATAGACATTGTGGGTCAGGTGGTCGAGGAAATAGAAGCCGACGCCTTCCGGTTTCGGGTCGCGCTCGCCCAGCCATTCGAACTCGGCATCATAGGCCGAACCCTTGTCGCCATATTTGTCGACGAAATAGATCAGCGAGCCGCCGATGCCGACGATGGCGGGTACGTCCAGCGTCTTGTCGTCGCCTTCATAGGGCGTGGCGCCCTTGGAGACGGCATGGTCGAAGGCGTGCCCGGCATCGACCACGCGCCAGGCCATGGAAGGCGCGCAAGGACCGTGCTGCTCCACGAACTTCATGCCGTGCGAGCCGGGCTCGGCGTTCAGCACATAGTTGATGTCGCCCTGGCGCCAGACGGATATCTTCTTCGTCCTGTGGCGCGCGACTTGCGTGTACCCCATGCGGGCAAACAGTTCCGAGAGCTTTTCCGGCTCGGTGTGGGCGAATTCGACGAACTCGAAGCCGTCCGTGCCGGCGGGGTTCGCATCGCTGATGGTGGCGGGCGGCGCGTCGTGAGGGAAGGGTCCCATAATTCTCCTCCTGCGGCTCGAAGCCGCGATTTTCATTCCGCTCGCATGATACGCCTCCGGCGGTGCATGGTGCTTGCATTCGAAACCTCAAAGTGCTCGAAATGCGCATGGATCGTGTAGGAAAGAGAAGACTTCCATGGATGGTGCGCGCCTCGATCAGTTTGACCGCAAGATACTGTCATTACTTCAGGCCGATGGCAGGCTCACGAACAACGACCTGTCGGAGCGCGTGAACCTGTCGCCGTCGCAATGTTCGCGGCGGCGCCAGAGGCTGGAGGACGATGGTTTCATCCGCGGCTATCGCGCGGTTCTTGACCGTGACCGGCTGGGCTTTCCGCTGGTCAATGTCATTTCGGTGACGCTGGCCACGCACAATCGCGACAACGCGCAGCGCTTCGCCGATCTGGTCGCCAGGCTGCCGGAGGTGCAGGAGGCGCATGCGCTGACCGGCGAGATGGACTACATTTTAAAGGTGGTGACGCCGGACCTGAAGTCGCTCGCCGACTTCGTCAACGGCATATTGTTGCCGCACGAATCCGTGCAGCACGTAAAGACGGCGATCGTGTTGCAGACGCTGAAGGAAACGTCGGCCCTGCCGCTTTAGGCGACAGGGCGCGGGAAGGCTCAGCCCCGCATCTGCTGGGCGGCCAGGAACAGATTGGTCGAGCGCGCGCCCGAGCGGCAATAGGCAAAGATCGGGCCGTCGAGCTCGTTCAGCGCCTTGGCCATGGCCTCGGCGTCTTGCGGCGTTACTGGCTGGCCGCTGAGCATCGGCACGTGCCGGAAGCCGAGACCGGCGGCCTCGACAACCTCGCGGATTTCGGCTGCCGAGGGCTGGCCCGGCTGCTCGTTGTCGGGGCGGTTGCAGATGACGCCCTTGAAGCCGGCGGCCTTGATGGTGGCGACGTCGTCGGCGGTGATCTGCCCCGAGACCGAATAGTCGTCGGAAATCTGGCGGTACTCCATGGTGCTCCTCACAGGCGCTGGGAGCATGATCCTGAAAGCTGCGGACTTTTCGGGATCATGCCTGAAAACAAAATCCCGGAGCGGACGGCTATTCAGCGAAGAGCCGGTTCGCTCCGATCGTTTGCGGCAAACATAGTGCGGGCCGCAAGGTTTCGCGAGGCGTGGCGTGCCTCGCGAGGAGATTATTTGGCGGCTCAGGCCGCCTCCGCCAGCTTGCCCGTCTCGGCGGCCCTGCGCAGCAGCTCGGCCGGCTTGAAGATGTCCTTGCCGGTGCGGGCATGCCAGTAGTCGAGCCGTTCGACGATCTTGCCGAATCCCTCGAGACCCGCCCAGAACATCGGGCCGCCCTTGCCGACAGGGAAGCCGTAGCCATTGACCCAGACGATATCGATGTCGGAAGCGCGCGCGGCGATGCCTTCCTCCAGGATTTTCGCACCCTCGTTGATCAGGGGATAGAAGGTGCGCTCGATGATCTCTTCAGATGAAATCTCGCGGCGCTCGATACCGAGCTGCCTGGCTTTTTCCTCGATCAGCGCGGCCACTTCGGGATCGGGCGTCGGCGTGCGCGAGCCGCTTTCGTAGAGATAGACGCCGCGTCCGGTCTTCTGGCCGAAACGGCCCTGTTCGCACAGCGTGTCGGCGATGATCGCCGTCTTGCCCTGCGCCTTGCGGTTGCGCCAGCCGATGTCGAGGCCGGCGAGGTCCCACATCTGGAACGGACCCATCGGCCAGCCGAAATCGGTGAACACCTTGTCGACCTGCTGCGGCGTCGCGCCTTCCAGCAGCAGCGGCTCGGTTTCCGCGCCGCGCGCGCCGAGCATGCGGTTGCCGACGAAGCCGTGGCAGACGCCGACGACGACCGGCACCTTGCCGATCTTCCTGGCCACCGCCAGCGCTGTCGCCAGCACGTCCGGCGCGGTCCTGGCGCCGCGCACGATCTCCAGAAGCTTCATGACATTGGCCGGCGAGAAGAAGTGCAGGCCCAGGAAATCCTGCGGCCGGCTGGTCGAGGCGGCGATTTCGTTGACGTCGAGATAGGAGGTGTTGGTGGCGAGGATCGCGCCGGGCTTTGCCACCGCCTCGATCCTGCCGAACACGTCCTTCTTCACCGACATTTCCTCGAACACGGCCTCGATGATGAGGTCGCAATTCGCGAGATCGGCATGGTCCGTGGTGGGGGTGAAGGCGGCCATGCGCTTTGCCTTGGCCTCTTCCGTCAGCGAGCCACGCGAGACCGAGATCGCGTAGTTCTTGTCGATCGTCGCGAGGCCGCGGTCGAGCGCCTCGCGGTTCATCTCCAGCAGCGTGACCGGAATGCCGCCATTGACGAAGGCCATGGCGATGCCGCCGCCCATGGTGCCAGCGCCGATGATGCCAACCCGGGCAATCTCGCGCGGCTTCACGTCCTTGCCGATGCCCGGCACCTTGGCTGCCTCGCGCTCGGCGAAGAACAGATGGCGCTGCGCCTTCGACTGGTCGCCGGCAACCAGCTTGGCGAACAGCTCTCGTTCCCTGGTCAGTGCTTCGCCGAAGGGCAGGGTCAGCGCATTGCGCACGGATTCGGCGCAGGCAATTGGCGCTTCCAGCCCGCGCGCTTTCTTGGCAAGCTCGGCCGCGCGTGCGTCGAAAGCGGCGAGATCGGCATTTTCGATCAGGTTGTTGCGGTCGCGCACGGCAACCGGCGGCGTGCCGGACTTCGCCTGCCCGCGCGCGAAGGCGACGGCCCTGGCGACGAGATCGTCTTCGACCACCGCATCCACGAGGCCGTTGGCAAGCGCATCCCTGGCGCCGATCGGCGTGCCGGAAACGATCATGTCCAGCGCCTTGAGCGGCCCGACAAGGCGCGGCAGGCGCACCGTGCCGCCGCCGCCGGGCAGAATGCCGAGCTTCACTTCGGGCAGGCCGAGCTTCGCGCTTGCTTCGGCCACGCGGAAATGGCAGCCCAGCGCCAGCTCCAGCCCGCCTCCGAGCGCGGTGCCGTGGATGGCGGCGACAGCCGGCTTGCCGAGCGTTTCGAGCGCCGCGATCAGATCGCGCAGCTCCGGCTTCTGCATGGGCTTGCCGAATTCGGTTATGTCGGCGCCGGCCACGAAGGTGCGGCCCGCGCAGGCCAGCACGATTGCCTCCACGGAGGCATCGTCGCGCAACGTATTGAGCGCGGCCAGCAGGGGCGCGCGCACGTGAAAGCTCATCGCGTTCACGGGCGGATTGTCGATGGTCACGATGGCGATCTCGCCGTCGCGTGCGATGGTCACGGCCTCGGTCATGCGAAAAACTCCCCTGTGGCGCATCGGCGCCGATAGCTGGCTGGTCGGGAGAGAGGCCGATACCGGAAGATGCCCGGCCTCCCTTCAGGACATGCGCTTGAGTATGTGAAGAGGGGAGGCCGGGTCAACTGCCTTGGGAGGCTTGGGACGATCGGGTCAGGCGGCTTGCGCCCAGTCCGGGAACGGGTCGTGCAGGTCCTGCCAGCGCTGCGGCACGAAATCCGTGTCTTCCACGAGGCACGCGTCCAGTTCCGCGCGGATGCGAACCTCGTTCATGGGATGCGCACCGATGAAGACGATCTCCTGCCGCCGGTCGCCCCAGACTGGATCGAGATAGGGCTTCATCGCGGCGCGCCATTCGGGATGGTCGGGCCACCGCTCTTTCGGCACCGAGGCCCACCACAGCCCGCGCTTTTCCGTGCGCACCAGCGCCCCCGCCTGACTGATCTCGCCGACATGGTGCGGCCGCGTGGCCAGCCAGAAGAAGCCCTTGGCGCGCACCACACCCGGCCATGAGCGGTTGATGAAGGCCTTGAGCCTGCCGGGATCGAAGGGTCTGCGTTCGCGATAGACGAAGGAGCGGATGCCGTATTCTTCCGTTTCGGGCACATGGCTGCCGAAGCCGTACAGCTCCTTGTACCAGCGCGGGTGTTCCTGCGCGCGCTCGAAGTCGAAGCGGCCGGTGTCGAGCACCTTGTCGAGCGGAACCCGGCCGAACTCCGCCTCGATGATCTCGGCGTCCGGGTTGAGGGCGCGCACGATGCGCTGGGCGGTGTTGCGCTCGCCGGGGCGGGCGGCGTCGATCTTGTTGAGAACCACGACATCCGCGAATTCGATCTGCTCCACCAGGAGATCGACCAGCGCCCGCTCGTCTCCGTCTCCGGCCGTCTCGCCGCGGTCGCGCAGGAAGTCGCTGGAGGAATAATTTCTCAGGAGATTGGCGGCATCGACGACCGTCACCATCGTGTCGAGCCTTGCGACGTCGGAGAGGCTGTCGCCTTTCCCGTCGCGGAAGTCGAAGGTGGCGGCCACCGGCAAGGGCTCGGAAATGCCGGTGGATTCGATCAGCAGATAGTCGAACCGGCCTTCGCCGGCGAGCCGGCGGACCTCCTGCAGCAGGTCGTCGCGCAGTGTGCAGCAGATGCAGCCATTGGTCATTTCCACGAGCTGTTCGTCCGTTCGCGACAGGTTCGCGCCGCCGTCGCGCACCAGCGCGGCGTCGATGTTCACCTCGCTCATGTCGTTGACGATAACCGCCACGCGGCGGCCGTCGCGGTTGTGGAGCACATGGTTGAGAAGAGTGGTCTTGCCGGCTCCCAGAAAGCCGGACAGCACCGTGACGGGAAGTCTTTTTTGCAGGGGCATGGGATGTTCCTTGAAGGGAGGAATGGCCCGGCCTGTTCGCCGGGCCACTCGCGTTCAGTGCGTTTCGCCGGAGCCGCCGACCGCGACGATGTTGAAGGGTTTTCCTTCGACGGCGATGTCGCGGGTCTTCTCGAAGCTGGCGGCATCGACCACGTGCAGCGTGCTCTTGAGCGGGTCGGTGACGAAGATCGCATCGCCGGTGACCGCCACGCGCGGGCGCGGATCGCTCCAGTGGCCGTCCATGCTGTAGGGCTCGGTCAGCGCCAGCGACTTGACGGTCTCGCCCGAAACCACGTCGAGCTGGTGCAGCTTGCCGTCCTCGGTGAAGATGTACGCGAATTTCGGCCGCACGGGATCGACGGCGAAATGCACGCGCCGCGTCGGCAGCTCGATGCGGCGGAAGGCGTCCTCGGCGGTCGGGTCGATGAGCACGACTGCGCTTGGGCCATAGTTGCCGAGGAAATATTGCAGGCCCTTGCCGCCGAGCAGCGTGGTGACCTTGCCCTCCGGCAGCTTGTCCGAATAGGGCAGGAAGTCGATAGCTGGCTCCTCGTCGCCGGTCCGGGCGATCAGCAGCCCCTTGGCGCAGGCGATCGCCACGAGATTCCCCGAAGCCGCCTCGCCGTGCAGGTCGGGGCAGGAATGAAGATCGCCGACCGGCGCGCCCTCGGCGTCGACCACGCGGATGCCCACAGGCAGTTCGTCCGGTTTCTCCTTGTTGGGCTCGGTCACCAGGATATGGTCGCCGAAGGCGATGGCGACGCCGTGGTGCGGAGCGGCCGTGGCGATTTCACGCGAGGACGCGGTGCCCGCCAGCAGACTACCTTCCGGGACGATGCGGGCAACGCCTTCTCCATCGAAGAAAAGCGCGATGTCGCCGTTGTGATCGACGAAATGGACCGGCTTCGTGCCTCCAATCGCCGCATCGAGCAGCTTTGCCTCCTCGACCTTCAGGTCGCCGTGATCGCCATGGTCGGCGACCGAAATGCCGCTGGACAGCGCCTGTACGACGTTCCCGTCGCGCTGCACGGCAAAGACGCTCCTGCCACTGTCGCTGCGATAAAGGGTTGCAGGCGCCCTGATGGCGAAACTTGCCAGCCTGTCACCCTTCAGCGCGTCGAAGACGTGAACGACCGGCTCGCCATGATCTGAAATGAAAAGGCGCCAGGCCGCCTGCTCGTCGGCCAGGGGTGCCGCGGTCGAAATGCCGAGGAGAAGCGCGGCTGCGGAGACGGTTCTGAAAAATCGGGACATGGTTTTCCTCTTATAATGTAATAACATAACATTTGTGGTTCCGAAAAAGGCGGGAATGCATCCCGCCTTCAGGCTGGATCGTCAGCGATGCGTGGAGGCGTTTCGCCGGGCGGAACTTCCCGGCTTCGTCGCGTCGAAAGGCAGCCATTTCATCTGGCTGTCCGACGCTTCCGAAGCGGGCAGGGTTGATTTCAGCTTCCCAGGATTGCGCCTTTTATCGTGTCGACGTTGTGGTGCATCATGTCGATGTAGGTCGAGGCGGGGCCATCGGCCGGCGACAACGCATCCGAATAGAGCGTGCCGCCGACCTTCAGGCCGGTTTCCGACGCGATCTGCTCGACCAGGCGGGCATTGGTGATGTTCTCCATGAAGATCGCCGAGGCCTTGTCTTCCTTCACCTGCCGGATAAGCGCGGCGACGTCGGCGGCCGAGGCCTCCGCCTCCGTGGAGATGCCTTCCGGCGCAAGGAAGGTCAGGCCGTATTCGTGCTCGAAATAGCCGAAGGCATCGTGCGAGGTGATGATGGTGCGCTTGTCCTGCGGGATCGAGGCAATCGCGGCCTTCACCTCGCCTTCGGTCCGGGTGAGCTTTTGCGTGTAAGCATCGGCGTTGGCCTTGTAGCTGTCGCAGCCTTGCGCGTCGGCCGCGCAGAAGGCGTCGGCGATGTTCTTCACATAGATTTTCGCATTGGCGATGGACTGGAAGGCGTGCGGGTCGATATCGCCGTGATGGTGATGCGCATGGCCTTCCCCGGCATCGCCCCCTTCATGCTCGTGCTCTTCCTTCATCTTGATCGGCTCGACGCCCCTGGTCAGCTCGACGATGGATGCCTTTGTGGCGCTGGCCTCGACCAGGCGCTGGAGGAAGCCTTCGAAATGCAGGCCGTTGACCAGAACCACGTCGGCCTTGGCCATGGCCATGGCGTCCGCCGGCTTCGGCTCGTAGACATGCGCGTCGCCATCCGGCCCGACCAACGTGGTGAGCTCGACGCGGTCGCCGCCGACATTCCGGGCGAAATCCCCGATGATGGAGAAGCTTGCCACCACTTTCAGCGGCTCGGCGAAGGCGGAGGCCGGGCTGAATGGGGTTAATGTTATAACGCTCATCAATGCGGCGAGGCGGAGGGACTTGAGCATAGGAAAAATCTCCTTGTGTCTGGATCAGGCGGTTCTGTGGCGGTGGCGGCGGATGCGCGTGTTGAAGACGCCGCGCGTGCCGAAGATGGTCGAGACGAGATAGACCAGCCCCGCCGAGAGGATGATGGCCGGGCCGGAGGGCAGGGCGGCGTGGTAGGACAGGAGCAGCCCGGCGATGCAGGAGCCGAAGCCGATGGCGACGGCAAGCGCGCACATCGGCTCCACGCGTGTCGTCCAGAAGCGGGCGGCGGCGGCGGGCAGCATCATCAGGCCCACGGACAGCAGCGTGCCGAGCGCCTGGAAGCCGCCGACGAGATTGAGCACGACCAGCCCGAGGAAGATGAAGTGCACCGGCGTGCCGAGCCGGCTGACCGAACGCAGGAACAGCGGATCGAGGCACTCGGCCACGATGGCGCGCCAGAAGACAAGCAGCGTTGTCAAGGTGATGGCTGCAATCGCTGCGATGAGGATCAAGGCTTCGTCGTTGAGCGCCAGCACGGTGCCGAACAGGACATGCATGAGATCGACGCTCGACCCGCGCAGCGATACCATCAGCACGCCGAGCGCCAGCGAGATCAGGTAGAAGGCGGCCATCGAGGCGTCTTCCTTCTGCACGGTGAAGCGCGAAACCGCACCCGCTCCAACAGCGACGATGACGCCGGCGACCAGCCCGCCGATGGTCATCGGCACGATCTGCAGGCCGAAGAACAGGAAGCCGACGGCGGCGCCCGGCAGGATGGCGTGCGCCATGGCGTCGCCCGTCAGGCTCATGCGGCGCAGCATCAGGAACACGCCGACCGGGCAGGCGCCCAGCGACAGCATCAGCGAGCCCGCCAGCGCGCGCTGCATGAAACCGAATTCGACGAAGGGGGCGATCAGGAAATCATACATGACGCGAACTCAGGCTGCCCGGGGGCCGGATTCGTGATCGGGGAAGTCATGGGCCTCGCCATGCTCGTGATGATGGTGCGCATCATGCGCGTGAACATGGGCATGACCGTTCGCGTGGTCATGATCATGATCGGGCTCGCACCAGGGCGCATCGTCATGCCATGCCTCGTCAAAGCGGCGGGCGCGCAACAGGTTCTCGGACCGCAGCGTCTCCCGCGTCTCGCCCCAGGCGATGGGCCGCCGCGCCAGCAGCAGGGTCTCGGGGAAATGCTCGCGCACCAGGTCGAGGTCGTGGACGACGACCATCACCGTGCGGTTCTCGCCATGCCAGCGCTTGATGAGCTGGATGAGGTCGCCCACCGTCTTGGCATCGACGGCGTTGAACGGCTCGTCGAGCAGGATCAGCTCCGCATCCTGCACCAGCACGCGGGCAAACAGCGCCCTTTGAAGCTGCCCGCCAGACAGCGTGTCGATCGGCCGCTTCTCGAAGCCTTCGAGGCCGACCGCCATCAGCGCCCTGGAAACCTCCTCGCGATCCTGCTTCGTGAAGCGTCCCAACAGGCCGCGGCGGGGCCACAGGCCGAGCGAAACCAGATCGACGACACGGGCGGGGAAGGTGCGGTCCAGCTCGGATTGCTGCGGCAGATAGGCGATGCGGGCGTTTCGCGCGTTCAGGCACACGCCGGACATCGGCTTCAGCACGCCGACGATGCCCTTCATCAGCGTCGATTTGCCGGACCCGTTGGCGCCCACCACCGCCGTCAGCGAACCGGCCCGGATCGAACCGTTGAGGTGATGCACGGCCGGATGGCTGTTGTAGCCGAGCGTCAGGTCGCGGAATGTCAGGCAGGCTTGTGTCATCTCGCTATCTTGAGGCTGGCGATCGTTCGATCCTGTGAACTGGATATGTGATGTTATTACATTAGTCAATCGCCGGCGCGACAGGATCCTCAATTTCGGGAAACCGCCCGCCGTCTTCCACAATGAATGGGGAGATGTCGCGGATTCGGCCGGGGCGGCCTTGCCCGGCGCGGAGGCGAAATCTAAAGAAGGCTCGGCAACGACCAACAGGAAGGAAGCGAGCCATGACCATTCGCCGCATCGATGTCGGCCCCCGCATGAGCGACATCGTCATCCACAACAACACGATCTACCTGGCCGGTCAGGTCGGCGCTCCCGGCGCCTCCGTCACCGAGCAGACCAAGGCCGTGCTTGCCTCGATCGACGAACTGCTCGCCAAGGCCGGCTCGGACAAGACCAAGATCCTCCAGGCGATCATCTGGCTGGCCGACATGAACACGTTCGGCGAAATGAACGCCGTCTGGGACGGCTGGGTGCCGCAGGGCCACACCCCGGCGCGCGCCACCGGCGAGGCCAAGCTGGCGACCCCCGACTACAAGGTCGAGATCATCATCACCGCTGCGCTCTGAGCGGCGGCCAGCCGTCATGACAATCCCGTGCCGCCGCATGCCGGCGGCGCGGTTCCGAAGCAATAAATGCTGTATTTCATTGCCGGCGCGGGCCCTCGATGGACGCGTTTCGCGCGCCTTCCGCGAGCAGATGACATTTCATGTCGGGCCGTAACGAGAATGTGGTCGAAGATTGGCTGTCAACCACGAAAAAGCCTGAATTCATACTTTCTGTCTTCGCATTGATTCAAATGACATTTTGACAGGGAAATGTCCGACACATTTCCACCTTTCTCCTGTCTCAGGGGGAGAAAAGCAGTTTGGGCGGCGTGATCATGCAACCAATCGCCATCCGAACTGTTCTGGCCGTATAATGGCTGTGTCAGGGACGCAGCCCTTTTGTTGTTGAGCGGAATTGATATTGATGAATGTTCAGACCGACCCAGCTTCCTTGGAAAAGGCAGCCGCGAGTTTCCCTGAGACCCTGGAGCAGCCGATCCGGTCCAACTTCCTGCCGGAAGAGAAGCTGTTCGCGCTGGGGGCCAGCCTTGCGCGGCGCGAGCTCGACGACTGCTACGGCATCGAGGCCTTCGATTTCCAGGCGCGGGTCCGCGAGGACGCCGACAAGATACTGGAGGTCTATCGCGCCACCAATTCCGCCCAGGCGCGCGGCGAGACGATAACGCCGGCCGCGCAATGGCTGCTCGACAACAACTACCTGGTCGAGGAAACGATCTTCCAGATCAAGCGCGACCTGCCGCGCCGCTTCTACAACGAGCTGCCGACCATCGAGCTTGCCAACGGCGTCGTGCTGCCGCGCACGCTGGCGCTGGCGTGGGTCTATGTCGCGCATTCCGACAGCATGGTGTCGGCCGACATGTTCAAGGCGCTGATCGACGGCTACCAGAGCGTCGAGCCGATGCGCATCGGCGAACTGTGGGCGCTGCCTTCGCTGCTGCGCTTCGTGCTGGTGGAGAACCTGCGCCGGCTGGCCGTGCGCGTGAACCGCACGCACGAGATGCGCCAGGTCGCCAACGATGTCGCCGACCGCGTCCTGGCGGCGGGCGACGGCGAGGCGGGCCGCGCGATCCTTGCCCACTATACGGCGCATGCGCGCGACACCACCTTCGCCACCCAGCTGCTCTATCGCCTGCGCGACGGCTCGCAGAATGCCGGCCGGGCGCTCATCTGGCTGGAGGACCAGCTCGAAAAGTCCGGCACGGACGCAGAGGAGATTATCCTCAGCGAGCATCAGACGCTGTCGAGCGGCAACGTCACCACGGGCAACATCATCCGCGGCCTGCGGCTGCTCAACGACGTCGACTGGACGCTGTGGTTCGAGTCGGTCAGCCCGGTCGATTCGCTGCTGCGCAAGCGCACCAACTTCTCCGACCTCGATTTCCAGTCGCGCGACCAGTACCGCACGGCGATCGAGGATCTCGCGCGGCGCTCCAGGCATACCGAATACGAGGTCGCCGAGAGCGCCATCGAGATGGTCGAGGCCAACGAGGCGGCGGACGGCGTCAGCCATGGCCACGACATCGGCTTCGTGCTGATCGGCCCCCGGCGCCAGCAGCTGGAGCGGGCCATCGGCTATCGTCCGCCCTTCACCCTGCGCTTCAAGCGGGCTTTCCGGCGCACCGGCTGGCTCGGCATCGCCGTTCCGGTCTTCGCGCTGACCGCGCTTCTCGTGGCGCTGGCGGGCCATGCGCTGGCCGGCCTCGGCATGGCCAGCTCGTCCATCGTGCTGATGCTGGTGCTGTTCTCCATTCCCGCCAGCGAAGGCGCGATGGCCTTCTTCAACGCGCTCGTCCTTCTTTGCCTCAAGCCGACGCGGCTCGTCGGCTACGAATACAAGGACGGCGTGCCGGTCGAGGCGCGCACGCTGGTGGTGGTGCCCTCGCTGATCGGCTCGCGCGACGATGTGGAGGAAAACGTCCGTCAGCTCGAGGTGCATCACCTCGCCAACATGCATGGCGAAATCTACTATGCGCTGTTGTCGGACTGGCCGGACAGCTCGGCCGAGCAGACGCCGGGCGACATGGAAATCCTCAACTATGCACGCGAGGAGATCGCCAAGCTCAACCGGCGTTATCCGGTGAAGGGCGCGCCGCTCTTCCACCTGCTGCACCGCCGCCGCCTCTACAACCCCGCGCAGAAGTGCTGGATGGGCTGGGAGCGCAAGCGCGGCAAGCTGCACGAGCTGAACCTGCTGCTGCGCGGCGATGCCGACACCACCTTCCTGCCGCCGGATTCGCCGCTGCCGGAGAACGTCGTCCACGTGATGACGCTCGATGCCGACACGCGCATGATGCGCGATGCGGTCAAGCGCCTCGTGGGCAAGCTGTGCCATCCCCTTAACCGCCCGCAATACGATGTCGCGCAAGGGCGCGTGACGGGCGGCTACGCCATCCTCCAGCCGCGCGTGACGGCATCGCTGACGACGGGCGACGAGGCGTCGTTCTTCCAGCGCGTCTTTTCCTCGAACCGCGGCATGGACCCCTATGTCTTCGCCGTTTCCGACGTCTACCAGGACGTCTTCGGGGAGGGCACCTTCACCGGCAAGGGCCTCTACCACGTCGACGCCATGGAAGCGGCGCTGAAGGGGAAGATCGCCGAGAACACGGTCCTCAGCCACGACCTGCTGGAAGGCGCACTGGCGCGCTCGGCACTGGTGACGGACGTGGAGGTGGTGGAGGACTATCCCACGCGCTATTCGGTGGATGCCTCGCGCCACCACCGCTGGGCGAGGGGCGACTGGCAGCTTCTCGGCTTCATCTTCGAGCCGAAGTCGGGCGTTCCGGCATTGTCGCGCTGGAAGATGTTCGACAATCTGCGCCGCTCGCTCGTGCCGATCTTCTGGGTCGCCTCAGCCGTTGCCGGATGGACGCTGCTGCCGTTCACGCAGGCGGCGCAGTGGCAGGCGCTGCTGATCCTGGCCATCTTCATGGCGCCGACCTTCGACGTCGTCAATTCGATCCTGCCCAAGAGCCGCGACGCCACGCCGCGCGGTCATTTCAGCGCCCTGTTCCGCGACGTCGCCTTCGGCACCGCCATGGTGGCCGTGCGCGTCGTGCTCATGGCGCATCTGGCCTGGATGATGGGTGACGCCATATTGCGCACCTTCTACCGGCTGTTCGTCAGCCGGCACAATCTGCTGGAATGGCGCACGGCCTCGCAGGCGCACAAGAGCGGCGGCAACGACCTCTATTCCTACTACCGGATGATGCGCGGGGCGGTGGTGATCGCCATCGTCGGGCTCGCCATTCCGGTGGCGGCGGATTCGACAGGCAGCTTCGTCGCCTTCTTCTTCGCCATTTTCTGGGCCGGCTCGCCGGCGTTCGCCTGGCTCATCAGCCGGTCGGCCGAGACGGAGGACCGGCTGCGCATCTCGCCGCAGGACATCCACCGGCTGCGCATCGTCGCCCGTCGCACCTGGGCCTATTTCGAGGCCTTCGTCACGGAGGGCGAGAACTGGCTTCCGCCGGACAATTTCCAGGAGACGCCGCGGCCGGTGGTCGCCCACCGCACCTCGCCGACCAATATCGGCGTCTACCTTCTGTCTGTGGTTTCGGCGCGCGATTTCGGCTGGATCAGCCTTGCCGAAGCGGCCGAGCGCATCGACCAGACGATGACCACCATCGAGAAGATGGGGCGCTATCGCGGCCATCTCTACAACTGGTATGAGACCAACACGCTGCGCCCGCTCTCGCCGCTCTACGTCTCGGCGGTGGACAGCGGCAATCTTGCCGGCCATCTCATCGCCGTCGCGGCGGCCTGCTCGGAATGGGCCGAAGCGCCGTCCGTGCATCTGCAGGGCGATTTCGACGGCCTGCTCGACGCTGTGGCGATCCTCGGGGAGACGCTGGACGACCTGCCGGACGATCGCCGGCAGCTCAGGCCGCTGCGCCAGCGCCTGCGCGACCGCATCGACGGCATGAGCCGGGCGGTGGCGGCCATCAAGGAACAGCCCGAGATGGCCTCGATCCGCACCATCAACCTGGCGGTGCTGTCGGGCGAGATCCGCAAGCTGGCCAGCGCCATCCACACCGAGGTGCATTCGCAGCGCAGCGAGGTGCTGACCGATTGGGCCGCGAAGCTCGAGGCCGTCTGCGAGGCGCATGTTCACGATGCGCACAGCGACGACAAGTCGATCGAGGCGCTGCGGGCCAAGTTGAAGAGCCTCAAGGAGCGGACGCGCCGCTTCGCCTTCGAGATGGATTTCTCGTTCCTGCTGCGGCGGGAGCGCAAGCTGCTTTCCATCGGCTACCGCGTGGAGGAGCACCAGCTCGACGAAAGCTGCTACGACCTGCTCGCCTCCGAGGCACGGCTCACCAGCCTGTTCGCCATCGCCAAGGGCGACATTCCCACCGACCACTGGTTCCGGCTCGGCCGGCCGATCGTGGAGATCGGCTTCCAGGGCGCGCTGCTGTCCTGGTCCGGCTCGATGTTCGAATATCTGATGCCGCCGCTGGTGATGAAGGAGCCGCAGGGCGGCCTGCTCAACCAGACCAACAAGCTCATCATCCGGCGGCAAATGCAGTATGGCCGTTCGAAGCGCATCCCGTGGGGCATCTCGGAAGCGGCGTTCAACGCGCGCGACCGCGAGATGACCTACCAGTACACCAATTTCGGCGTGCCCGGCCTCGGCCTCAAGCGCGGCCTGGCGCAGAACACGGTCATCGCGCCCTATGCGACGGCGCTGGCGGCGCAGTTCATGCCGCATGAAGCCGTGCAGAACCTGCTGCGTCTGCGCCGGCTCGGCGCGCTCGGCCGCTACGGCTATCACGACGCGGTGGATTTCACCCCGCAGCGCGTACCCGAAGGCACCGACCACGCGGTGGTCTATAACTACATGGCCCACCACCAGGGCATGTCGATCGCGTCCGTTGCCAACGCCATCTTCGAAGGCCGCATGCGCGATCGCTTCCACAGCGACCCGGTGATCGAGGCGGCGGAACTGCTGCTGCAGGAAAAGGCGCCGCGCGACATCCCGATCGCCACGGTGCGCACCGAGGCGGACGAACGCAGCAAGGTCGAGATCATCGACGACAGCCCCGAAACGCGCTCTGTGATCGAGCCGTTCCGCGCGCTGCGCGCCACCACCCTCCTGTCCAACGGCCGCTATTCCGTGATGGTCACGGCCACCGGCTCCGGCTACAGCCGCTGGAACGACCTCGCCATCACCCGCTGGCAGTCCGATCCGACGGAGGATCGCTACGGGACATATCTGTTCCTGCGCGACACCGACACGGGCGAATGGTGGTCGGCCACGACCGAGCCGAAGCGCGCGCCGGGCGAGCATGCGCAGACCCTGTTCTGCGACGACAAGGCGAGCTTCGTGAAGACCGTCGGCACGCTGCGCTCCGAGGTCGAGTGCATCGTGGTGTCCGAAGGCAATGGCGAGGGGCGCCGCATCACCATCGCCAATGACGGCATGATGGACCGGCATGTCGAGATCACCTCCTATGGCGAGCTCGTTCTGGCGCCCGAATTCACGGATGCCTCGCATCCGGCCTTCTCCAAGATGTTCGTCGAGACGGAGATCGGCGCGGGCAACCGGGCGATCTTCGCCACGCGGCGCAAGCGCGCGGCCAGCGAGCCGGACATCGCCGTCGTGCACTTCGTCAGCGACGCCACCGGCCAGACCCGCGACACCGAGGCGGAGACGGATCGCCGCGCCTTCATCGGACGGGGGCGCACCATTTCCAACGCCGCCGCTTTCGATGCCGATGCGCAGCTCGGCGGAAATTCCGGCTTCGTGCTGGACCCGATCATGGCGCTGCGCTGCCGCGTGCGGGTGCCGGCCAACAAGAAGGTGACGCTGACCTTCTGGACCGTCGTCGGCGCGAACCGCGAAGAGGTCGAGGAGGTGCGTGGACGCCTCGACCACCCCGAAAGCTACCAGCGGCAGGCGATGCTGGCCTGGACGCGCTCGCAGGTGCAGACCCGTCATTTGGGGCTTAGCCTCGCGGACGCGGCCAATGTGCAGAAGCTCGCGCGCTACCTGCTCTATCCCGATCCGGCGCTGCGCATGCCGGCCGAAACGGTCGCCACCGGCCTCGGCAGGCAGTCGGCCCTGTGGCCGATGGCGATTTCGGGCGACTATCCGATCTTCGCGATCCGCATCAGCGACGTCGCCGATCTGGAGATCATCGCGCAGGCGCTGCGCTTCCAGGAATATATGCGGGCGAGGGGGCTGCTGGCCGATCTGGTCATCGTCAACGAGCAGGCGTCTTCCTATGTGCAGGATCTGCAGCAGGCGATCGAGTCGCTTGCCGAGAACAGCCGCCTGCGCGGCAAGGAGCTCGGGCCGCGCCAGCACATCTTCGCGGTGCGCCGGGATTTGATGGACGAGACCTCCTACAGGACGCTTCTGGCGGCTGCACGGGTTGCGCTGCATACGAGGAACGGCACGATCTTCGACCAGATCGAGCGCGCCGAACTCGCCGCGCTGCAGGCGCGGGATGCGGCGACGGCAGCCGAATCCATCATGCTCAGCGAGCTGACGGCGGAAATGCATGCCGGCTCCCCGTCCTCGCGCGCGCTCACGACCGCGTCGGCAAGCGGCGAGGGGCTGGAATCGTGGAACGGCTTCGGCGGCTTCGACCGCGACGGCCGCGACTATGTCGTGCGCCTCACCGGCTATCGCACCACGCCGCAGCCCTGGATCAACGTGATCGCCAATGAGAGCTTCGGTTTCCACAGCTCCGCGGAGGGCGCTTCCTTCACGTGGAGCCGCAACAGCCGCGATTTCCAGTTGACGCCGTGGTCCAACGACCCGGTCGCCAACCGGCCCGGCGAGGCGATCTACATCTACGACCACACCGAAGGACAGGCATTCTCGCCTTTCGCCTGCGTCGTGCGCGACCCTTCGATCACCTACGAGGCCCGTCACAGCCAGGGCGTCAGTACCTTCACGGCCAGGAAGGGGCGGTTGTCGGTGGAGGTGACGCAACTTGTCGATCCCGTCGATTCCGTGAAGCTGTCCCGCCTGCGCATCCGCAATTCGGGTGCCGGGCCGGCGCGGCTACGGGTCTATGCCTATGCCGAATGGGTGCTGGGCAACAACCGCTCGCGATCGGCTCCGACGATCGTGCCGTCGCTCGATCCGCAGACGGGCGCGCTGCTGGCGACCAATGCCTACAGCCTGGATTTCGGCGATCGCGTCGCTTTCCTGGCGACCGACGGCAAGGCCCAGTCCATAACCGCCGACCGGAGCGAGTTCATCGGCCGGGGCGGCACGGTGGAAGCCCCTCATGTGGTGGTGCGCGGCCTCGACCTGTCGGGCCGCATGGATGCCAGGCTTGATCCCTGCGCCGCCATCGCGCGCGACATCGAGGTGGCGCCGGGCGGGGAAGCCTCCATGCTGTTCCTGCTCGGGGATTCGGGCTCGAACGAGGAGGCGAGCGAGCTGGTGACGCGCCATCGCGCGCGCGATTTCGACGAGCGGCTGGCCGAGAACGAGAAGAGCTGGACGAGCTTCCTCGATACGGTGCATGTCGAGACGCCGGACAAGTCGTTCGACGCGCTGGTCAACTACTGGCTGCCCTATCAGAGCCTCGCCTGCCGCCTGCGCGCGCGTTCGGCCTTCTACCAGGCCAGCGGCGCCTTCGGCTTCCGCGACCAGTTGCAGGACACGCTGGGGCTGATGCTGCACGATCCCAGCCTGGCGCGGGAGCAGATCCTCAATGCCGGGCACCGGCAGTTCCAGGAAGGCGACGTCCAGCACTGGTGGCTGCCGCGCACCGGCGCGGGCGTGCGCACGATGATCTCCGACGACATCGTGTGGCTGGCTTTCGGCACGGCCTCCTACGTGAAGGCGACGGACGACGTCTCCGTCTTGAAGGAGAAGATCCCCTATATCGAAGGGGCGCAGGTGGAGGAGGGCGAGCAAGACGCCTTCTACACGCCTCAGGTCTCCAAGAAGACCGCCACGCTCTACGAGCATTGCGCACGCGCGCTCGACCTCGCCATTGCCCGCAGCGGTGCGAGCGGCCTGCCGCTCATCCTGGGCGGGGACTGGAACGATGGCATGAACCGCGTCGGCGAGGGCGGCAAGGGCGAGAGCGTCTGGCTCGGCTGGTTCCTGCTGAGGACGCTGAACGACTTCGGCCCCATCGCGCGCGGCCAGGGCGACGAGAAACGGGCCGACAAGTGGGAGAAACATGCCCACAAGCTCAAGCGGGCTCTGGAAACCACCGCCTGGGACGGCGCCTGGTACCGGCGCGGCAGCTATGACGACGGCACGCCGCTGGGCTCGCAGAGCTCGGACGAGTGCAAGATCGACTCCATCGCGCAGTCGTGGAGCGTGCTTTCCGGCGACGGCGACCCGGCGCGCTCGAGGACCGCGATGGATTCGGCCATGAAGCTTCTGGTCGATGAGGATCTGCGTCTCATCAGGCTGTTCACGCCGCCGTTCTCGAACACAAACAAGGACCCCGGCTACATAAAAAGTTATCCGCCGGGCGTGCGCGAAAATGGCGGCCAATATACCCATGCGGCCACCTGGTTTGTCATCGCGCTGGCGCAAATGGGGCGAGCCGATGACGCCTACAAGTGCTTCAGCATGCTCAATCCGGTCACGCATTCGGTGGACGAGGAGGGAGCGGAGCAGTATCGCGTCGAGCCCTATGTGGTTGCCGCCGATATCTATTCGGTGGGCGACAAGGGCGGTCGCGGCGGCTGGACCTGGTACACGGGCTCGGCCGGCTGGCTGCACCGCGCGGCGGTGGAAGGCATTCTCGGCATCAGGCGCGAGGGCGGCACCCTGTTCGTCAACCCCGTGCTGCCCGGCGCCTGGGACGGCTACAAGGCCACGCTGAAGCTCGATGGCGCTGTCTATCGCATCCAGGTGGTGCGCGAGAAGTCGGCCAGGAAGGTGCATGTCGAAGTCGACGGCAAGCGCTTGTCCGGGGCCTCCTTCGAGTTGAAAAAGAGCGGTGAAAGCGAGGTCGTGGTGCGCGTCCCCGCCTAGCCGGACAGATATTCCCGAACACCCCGGCCAGCCTCGGCCGGGGTGCCATGATTTCGCCGTAAGCCTGACATTTTTCTTTAAAACTCAACCCGTTACGTAATCACGTCAGATTACCGGGCGTTTCTCGATGTTGTTTCGAAAAAGCGGAACCAAGACTGTATGTGGGCATTGTCTTGCGATGCAGCGAGTGGCGTCAGGTTCGATGAGGCTTGCTGCACGGCTTTAGTTCTCACGAGGTGAGTTTCGTGTCTTTGCTGGAAGTCTATTTTCGGGCGCTTCGGTATCTGGCTGCCGAAAAGAAGCGTGTATTCTTGATTTGCACTGCGAATGTCGTGCTGGCGATGGTAACCATCGCCGAGCCTGTCCTGTTCGGACACGTTATCGACGCCATTTCGCAAAAGCAGGAAGTATTCCAGACTCTGACACTTTGGGCAGGACTGGGTGCGTTCAACATCGTCGCTTTCGTTCTCGTTGCGCGCGGAGCGGATCGTCTGGCGCATGCGCGCCGTGCCGCCGTGCTGTGCGAATCCTTCGAGCAGGTCATCACCATGCCGCTGTCCTGGCACCATGAGCGGGGCACCTCCAGCGCCCTGCACACCATGCTGCGGGCGGTCGAGGCGCTGTTCACCCTGTGGCTGGAATTCATGCGCCAGCACCTCACCACGATCGTGGCGCTGGCGCTGCTGGTGCCCACCGCGCTGTCGCTCGACCTGCGCATGTCGATGGTGCTGCTGGCGCTGGGCGTGTTCTATCTGGTCGTCAGCCGCATCGTCATGCACAAGACCAAGGACGGCCAGACCCGCGTCGAGGGGCACTATCAGGAAGTGTTCTCCCACGTGACGGACTCCGTCAACAACGTGTCGGTGCTGCAGAGCTACAACCGCATCGGGCTGGAAACCCAGCGCCTGCGCAACCATGTGCGCGATCTGCTGCAAGCCCAGTATCCGGTGCTGGACTGGTGGGCGCTGGCCAGCGCGCTGCACCGCCTGTCGTCCACCATCTCGATGATGATCGTGCTGATGATCGGCGCCTGGCTGGTTTCGCGCGGCGAGCTGCGCATCGGCGATATCGTCGCCTTCACGGGCTTCGCCTCGCTGCTGATCAGCCGCCTCGACCAGATCTCGAACTTCGTCAACCAGATATTCGAATCGCGCGCCAAGCTCGAAGCCTTCTATCGCCTGGAAGACTCCGTTGCCGAACGCAGGGAGCCGGCCGGCCTGCGCGAGCTGGAAAACGTGACCGGCCACATCCGCTTCGAGAATGTCGGCTTCGAGTTCCCCAATTCCGGCCAGGGCGTGCGCGACGTTTCCTTCGAGATTCACGCCGGCCAGACCGTGGCCATCGTCGGCCCGACGGGCGCCGGCAAGACCACGCTCATCAACCTGCTCCAGCGGGTCCACTCGCCGCAGGAAGGCCGCATCCTGATCGACGGCATCGATACGGCGACGGTGACGAAGCGCTCGCTGCGCCAGGCCATCGCGACGGTCTTCCAGGATGCCGGCCTGTTCAACCGCTCGATCGAGGAGAATATCCGCATCGGCCGCGAGACCGCCAGCTATGCCGATGTCCATGCCGCGGCCGAGGCCGCAGCGGCCCAGGATTTCATCCTGGCCAAGAGCGAGGGCTACGACACCAGGGTCGGCGAGCGCGGCGGCCAGCTCTCGGGCGGCGAGCGCCAGCGCATCGCGATCGCCCGCGCCATCCTCAAGGATTCACCGATCCTCGTGCTCGACGAGGCGACCAGCGCTCTCGACGTGGAAACCGAGACGCGCGTCAAGGAAGCCATCGACCGGGTGCGGCAGGGCAGGACGACCTTCATCATCGCGCATCGCCTCACCACCGTGCGCGATGCCGATCTGGTCATCTTCATGGACAGCGGCCGCATCGTGGAAATGGGCGGCTTCGCCGAACTCTCGGCCACCAATGGCCGCTTCGCGGCGCTGCTGCGCGCCGGCGGCCTGCTGACCGACGAGGACGTGCGCACGCTCAGCCACGTCTCCGTGCAGCCCGAAGCCGCCTGAAAACGCTCCGGGAGGGCGCCTGCGGCGACCTCCCGCATTGCAGGGGCGTGGCGGTCGCGGTAGATAGCCCTTATGAGTGAGACGAGCGCGCGGCCCGGCCGCTGGATCGACCTGGCAAATCCGACACGGTTCCTGGCACTGGCCGACAGGCTGGTGCCCTGGCTTGCCGGCGTCTCGGCATTGTTCCTGGCGATCGGCCTCTACATGGGCTTCGCGGCGCCGGAGGACTACCAGCAGGGCAGCACCGTGCGCATCATGTATATCCATGTGCCTTTCGCCTGGATTTCGATGATGTGCTATTCGCTGATGGCGATATCGGCGCTCGGCACGCTGGTCTGGCGGCATCCGCTGGCTGATGTGTCGCTGAAGGCGGCGGCTCCCATCGGCGCGGCTTTCACCGCGCTGGCGCTGGTCACCGGCTCCATCTGGGGCAAGCCCATGTGGGGCACGTGGTGGGTGTGGGACGCGCGGCTGACCTCGGTGTTCGTGCTGTTCCTCATGTATCTCGGCATCATCGCGCTGACGCGCGCGCTTGACGATCCTTCCCGCTCGGCGCGCGCGGCGGCCGTCATCACGCTCGTCGGCTTCATCAACATTCCGATCATCAAGTTCTCGGTCGACTGGTGGAACACGCTGCATCAGCCGGCTTCAGTGTTCCGTCTGGGCGGACCGACCATCGATTCCAGCATGCTGTGGCCGCTGATGGTGATGGCGATCGGCTTCACCGTGCTTTTCTTCACGCTGCATCTGATGGCGATGCGCACCGAGATCATGCGCCGCCGGGTGATGGCGATGCGCTACGTCGCGGCGCGCCGCGCCGACCGCAAGGAAGGGTGAGCGGCGGGGCACTCCCGCGCCGCCTTGATGCAATGGCGCTGCAAGCCAGCCGCCGGGGATTTTCCAGCCTTGTCCCGTATGATGGAGGGATGGCGGCGCTCAGCCGCCGGTCACGCTCATGTGGCGCGATACCGAGGGGCGATTGGTGCGCCGGTCGATGACGAAGTCGTGGCCCTTGGGCTTGCGGCCGATGGCCTCGTCGATGGCATTGGAGACCAGATCGTTGCCTTCGGAGGCGCGCAGCGGCGTGCGCAGGTCGGCCGCGTCCTCCTGGCCGAGACACATATAAAGAGTGCCGGTGCAGGTCAGCCGCACGCGATTGCAGCTTTCGCAGAAATTATGCGTCATCGGCGTGATGAAGCCGAGCCGTCCGCCGGTCTCGACGACATCGACATAGCGCGCGGGCCCGCCGGTCTTGTAGGGAATGTCGACGAGCGTGAACTGTCGCTCGAGATCGGCGCGCAGCAGCGACAGGGGCAGGTACTGCTCGGTGCGATCCTCGTCGATCTCGCCCATCGGCATGGTTTCGATTACGGTCAGGTCCATGCCCCGGCCATGGGCCCAGCGCAGCATGTCGGGCAGTTCCCTGTCGTTGAAGCCCTTCAGCGCCACCGCATTGAGCTTGACCCTGAGCCCCGCCTCCTGCGCGGCGTCGATGCCGGCCAGGACTTTTTCGATGTGCCCCCAGCGCGTCACGGCGTGGAACTTGGCCGGATCGAGCGTATCGAGCGAGACGTTGACGCGCTTCACGCCGCATTCGGCAAGCTCCCCGGCGTAGCGGGAAAGCTGGGAGCCGTTGGTGGTCAGCGTCAGCTCGTCTAGCGCGCCGCTGTCGAGGTGGCGTGAAAGCTGGCGCACCAGATGCATGATGTTCTTGCGCACCAGCGGTTCGCCGCCGGTGAGGCGCAGCTTGCGCACGCCCTTCTCGATGAACACGGTGCAGAGGCGGTCGAGTTCCTCCAGCGACAGCAAATCCTTCTTGGGCAGGAAGGTCATGTCTTCTGCCATGCAATATGTGCAGCGGAAATCGCAGCGATCTGTAACCGATACACGCAGATATGTGATCGTGCGTCCGAAAGGATCGACCATATTCATTCGGCTGCGTTTCCTTACACGTAGCTGTCCGACCGCCTTAAATGTCGTATGGCCGGGTTCGTCATTCAAGATAGGCTATAACGCTCTTGGTAGCATTCCGTTACCCGACGCCGCAATGTCGGCTTTGGTGGGAGAAGGAATGCGCTTTTCCGGTGACGCGAAGGGGCGTAGGGAAGAGGCCGACACTTGCAGAGGGACGGTAGGATGACGGCGCCGAAGGAACTGAGGGTATCGAAGGACCGTAAGACGCTGACGGTGACCTTTCCCGACCATTCGCCCTTCGAGCTTCCGGCCGAGATGCTCCGAGTGCTTTCGCCTTCGGCCGAGGTGCAGGGCCACTCGCCCGAGCAGCGTGTGACGGTGCCCGGCAAGCGCAATGTCGCGATCCTCAGGATCGAGCCGATCGGCAACTATGCCGTGCGCATCGTGTTCGACGACATGCATGACACCGGCATCTTCACCTGGACCTATCTGCACGAACTCGGTCATGAGAGGGAGGCGCGGTGGAACGCCTATCTGGCCGAGCTCGGGCAGAAAGGCCTGTCGCGCGACTGATGCGTCGCGGCGATGTCATGGAAATGAAATAGAGGCTGGCGAAATCGGAGGGCCCGCATGTCCATCATCAGCACTGTCGAGGAACTGGAAGCGCTCTACGGCGTCCCCGGCGAAGCTTCGCTGGTCAAGGAACTCGACCACGTCATTCCCGAATATGCCGCCTTCATCGAGGCGTCGCCCTTCGTGGCGCTCGCCACTTGCGGACCGGAAGGTCTGGACTGCTCGCCGCGCGGCGATCTTGCCGGCTTCGTGCGCATCCACGACGAGCGCACCCTGATGATGCCCGACCGGCGCGGCAACAACCGTGCCGATTCGCTCAGGAACATCATTCGCGACGGCAGGGTGGGGCTGCTGTTCCTCGTGCCCGGCTCGGGCACGACGCTGCGCGTCAACGGCCGCGCGCATATCACCACGGACGCGGAACTGTGCGCTTCCTTCCAGGTGGACGGCAAGCCTGCCCGTTCCGTGACCGTGATCGCGGTGGATACGGTCTATTTCCAGTGTGCGCGCGCCATCCATCGCTCCGAACTGTGGAATCCCGCAAGGCATGTCGATCCGAAATCGCTGCCGACACCGGGCAAAATCCTCGAAGTGACCAGCAAGGCGCATATAGACGGCGCCACCTATGACCGCGAATGGCCCGCGCGCGCCAGGACCAGCATGTGGTGAGCGGGGCCGCTATCCGAGCTTGAGCGCCTCGGCGATCCTGCGCATGTGGTCGCCGATCATCTTGCATTCGTCGGGCGTGGAATGGCCCATGACCTTCTCGATCAGCGCCATGTGAACCTTCAGCGCCTCCATCAGCAGGGCTTCGCCCTCCGAAGTCAGCGACAGGCGCAGGATGCGCTTGTCCTTGCAGTCGCCTTCGCGGCGCAGCAGCTTGCGGCTTTCCATCTGCGGCAGCAGCATGGTGATGTTGGATCGGCCGACCAGCAGCTTGCGAGCGAGGTCGTGCTGCGACATGCCGGGATGCCGGTAGAGATTCATCAGCACGTCGAGTTGCGCGGGCTTCAGGTCGAGAGGGGCCAGCGCTGCGGCAAGGGCGCGTTCCACCGAATGACAGGCGCGCGCAACCGCGACCCAGTTGTGAAAACGCGGGTTGTCCCAGGGCAGCTCTTGTTTACTGTTCATGCTTGAACTATCATGTTCACGATTGAACCATTGCTTGAGTTGCTAATATGGCATCAATTGGGTTGAAGGTCATCCGGGGCATGTTGGGGGTGGCCGAACTCGTCGCGCCGCGCCTGGGTGGTCGCGTCGCTTTTGAGCTGTTTTGCCGGACACCCAACCCGAAGGTGCTGACCGCGGGCGAGCGTCGCGCCGTCGAGCGGGCTGTGGATTTCATGGCCGAGGCGCGCGCGCACCGGCTGACAGTCGGCCCCGACCGCGTGGCGGTGCATGAATTCGGGCCGGGGCGGGAGCAGCCTTCCGGAACGATTCTGGTGATTCACGGCTGGCGTTCCCGCACCGAATACATGCGCGCGTTGATCGAAGGCTGTCGCGATGCCGGATTTCGCGTCGTTTCGCTCGATCTGCCCGGTCACGGCGCATCGACGGGCCGCCGCCTCACCATGATAAGCGCGGTGTCGGCCGCCCGGGCCGTGCAGGACCGGTTCGGTCCCTTCGCCGCCGTCATCGGCCATTCCTTCGGCGGAGCGGTGGCGGCGAGCGCCGTGGCGGGAGCCGTGGACGGGGTCGCGTCGCTCGACGCCGGGTGCCTGGTGATGATCGCCGCGCCGAACTCGCTTTCCGAGATTTTCGACGACGTTCGCCGGCACCTGAACATCGGGCCACGTTCCGCTCGTGTGCTGGACGACCGGATAAGGCGTCTGTCGGGGCATCCGATGTCGGATTTCACCGGCGCGCGGCAACTGGCCGGCTTGAGGACGCCGACATTGGTCGTCCACGCGCCCGACGATGCCGAAGTGTCCGCCGACGATGCCCGCGAGCTGGCGGGTGCCGGCGACCACGTGCGGCTGGTCTGGGCCGGAAAGCTCGGCCACCGGCGCATCTTGTCGGATCCCGGCGTGGTCGGATGTGTCGTCGGTTTCGTCACGCAGGCCCGGGAGACCGCGCCGCTGCACTGACCTGCCCGGTCCAACCTTCTTTTCAGGCCTTCTTTTCAGGCATTTCGACCGGCAGGCCGGCCGCCTTCCATGCGCCGAACCCGCCGGCGATGTGCTTCACCGGTTCCAGCCCCATGTCCTGGGCGGTCCTGGTGGCCAGCGCCGAGCGCCACCCGGCGGCGCAGAAGAAGACGAAAGTCTTCCCCGAAGAAAAGACCGGTTTGTGATACGGGCTTTCCGGGTCGATCCAGAATTCCAGCATCCCGCGAGGGCAATGTTCCGCGCCGGGAATGCGTCCTTCCCGCTCCAGCTCGCGCGGATCGCGCAGATCGACGAACACCGTATCCGGGCTGCCGAGAACGGCGGCCGCCTGCTGCGGCGAGACAGCCTCGATCTCCGCATTCGCCTCGTCGAGAAGCTGCTTGTAGCCCTTTTTCATCGTCACCTCCCGAAGCTCCTGATCCTGAGGGAGATAGTTGCACGATGCGGCTGCCGCCGCCACCGGCGTCGTTCGGATGCCGCGGCCGTGCTGGCTCTCACGCTGTTGTGAAGCGGCCGTGCAACACCAATGATAAAATAAACAAAGCCTTAACCAAATCGGTGTGAATCGACAGGGTCGCGTCAAACATCCGCCACGAGCGAACCAGTTTCCTTGCGCGGCGTTTATTAATGGAAACTGACCGGAATTTTCCACCGGAACGGGTGATCAATGACCTTCTTCGTAAAGCATACCGCAATCGTCCCGGCTGCGCTGGCCCTTGCGCTGACGGGGGCGGTGCAACCGGCATCCGCACAGAACCTGCTCGACTTCCTGTTTGGCGGAGGGCGCAGCCAGCGGATGTACCGGGAGGAATTCCCGCCCGCGCCGCGCGCCGACCGCATGGTGCGCCCGGAACGCCGGGTGCTCGAAAGGGAACCTAGGGAAAGGGAACCCGGAGAGAGGAGGGCGGTCGCGGCGGCAAAGCCGATCGAGAAGATCACCGGCCCCGTCTATTACAATTACAAGGCGGACCCGCTGGTGCAGGTCGATTTCAGCGCGCTGCTGGCCGATGCGAAGACGGTTTCGCTGGAGCCTTCGCTGAACGGAACTTCCTTCCGCGAAGGGCTGTCCGGCCTGCAGGATTTCGATCTTTCCGCCGAGAAGGACATCGCCAAGGCGCTGTCCGACTACTACACCGCCAATCCGGACTACATCTGGGTTTCCGGCGCGACCGCCAATGAGCGGGCACGCGCGGCGGTTCGGGTTCTGGCGGAGGCGGACAGCTACGGTCTCGATGCCGCCGACTATTCCGTCGACGTGCCGCCCGCCGGCTTCTCGATGGACGAGATGGCCGCGCGCCAGCAGGCGCTGATGCGGTTCGAGATGACGATGTCGGCCCGCGTACTGCGCTATGTGCGCGATGCGCAGAACGGCCGCGTCGATCCCAACAGGATTTCGGGCTACCACGATTTTCCGGCCAAGCCGCTGGATCTCGTGGGCACGCTGAAGGCTCTGGCCGAAAGCGGCGACGTGCGCGCCTATCTGGAAGCGCGCCACCCGCAGAACCAGGAATTCCGCGCGCTGCGCGCCGAACTGGAAACGCTGCAGGCAGCCGCAGAAAACGAGATCGTCGTCGATCCGAAGCTGATGCTGAAGCCGGGCGAAACCAGCCCCGAACTGCCGAAGCTGCTCAAGCTCATCCAGCGCGACCATGCCGACCTGATCGATGACAAATATGGCGAGGTGCTGGCCAGGCTCGGCGACAGCGAGGTCTATGACCGCGAGCTCGTTCCGATCGTCGAGGCGGTGCAGAAGAAGATCGGCCTCAAGCCGGACGGCGTCGTCGGACCGCATACGGTGAGCAAGCTTGCCGGAACGCCGAAGGCCGACCGCATCGAAAAGGTGATCCTGGCGCTCGAGGAGATGCGCTGGCTGCCTTCGGACCTCGGCGATCCGCGCGTGTTCATCAACCAGCCCGCCTTCACCGCCAGCTATATCGAGGGCAACGAGGAGAAGCTGAAGATGCGCGTCATCATCGGCCGCCCTGCCAACCAGACGAGCTTCTTCTACGACGAGATCCAGCAGGTCGACTACAACCCCTATTGGGGCGTGCCGCAGTCGATCATCGTCAACGAGATGCTGCCGCGTCTGCGCACCGATCCCGGCTATCTCGACCGCTCGGGCTATGAGGTGCTCGATTCGAAGGGCAAGCGCATTCCGTCGTCCTCGATCAACTGGGGCCAGTATGGCGGCAAGGTTCCGTTCTCCATCCGCCAGATTCCGAGCGAGGCGAACGCGCTGGGAGAGCTGAAGATACTCTTCCCGAACAAGCATGCGATCTACATGCACGACACGCCCCAGAAGGCGCTGTTCAGCCGGGATTCACGCGCATTCAGCCATGGCTGCATTCGTTTGAAGGACCCGCGCGGCATGGCCGCCGCCGTGCTCGGCACGAATCTCGATCATATCGTCAAGAAGCTGAAGGCCGGGCATTCGTCCGAGAGGGTATCTCGCAAGATACCCGTCTATGTGGCCTATTTCACCGCCTGGCCGGAGATGAACGGCACCGTCGAGTATTTCAACGACGTCTACGATCGTGACTCGCATCTGAAGCTCGCCATCGACAAGGTCGAGGCGGCGCGGGCGCCGAAGGCGCCGGAAACCGCCCAGGCGCTGTAAGGGCGCTTGTCGCGCGGGCAGGGGCTGCCCGCGCGGCCCCGGTCACTCGGCCGGGGTCCAGACGAAATTCAGTTCTTCGCGGAACGCGAAGCGCACGATGTGGTCGGCGACCACCTGTTCCAGGCGCTGGATGTCGGCGGCGGAATCGACTTCTACGGAAAGGGCGGTCTCGTCCGCCCGCAGATCGACCCGCCTGCCGTCGCCGAACTCGATATGGCCTTCCGTAGGCGTGAAATCGACGGTGAACTTGTGGCTCCAGTGCTTGCAGAGCTGCTGCAGATAGCGGCTGGCATTCTGGGTTTCGACGACGGCCTTGCTTTTCGCCATGTGTGATTCTCCTGAGCTGATGCGCCAGCGACGGTTCCGTGAGGCCCGACCTGATCCTGTTTTCGATTCCACGGAAAGGCTGCGTATGCCGATGGCGAGCCTGGAAGCTGCAATGTCTCGGCATGCGTGGCAAAGGGGAATGGTGGGCGATGTAGGGATTGAACCTACGACCCCACCCGTGTGAAGGGTGTGCTCTCCCGCTGAGCTAATCGCCCGCTGCTGCCCGAAGGCGAAGCGTGCCGCGATATAGGAGACGACCGGCGTGGAAGTCAAGGGACCGATTACGCTCTCATCGCCATTATCAGCGCTTCCGCCAGACCGACCGTCAGTTCATCGTAGTGGGAGATGATCCTGGAGGGCTCGAACTCGCGCACATGGCGGTCGGTGTAGCCGAAATCGACCGCCACGACGGGAATGCCCGCCGCCTTGGCCGTGTCGATGTCGGTCTGCGAATCGCCCACCATGACCGCCCTGGCCGGATCGCCGCCGGCCATGCCGATGGTTTCGAAGAGATGGCGCGGATCGGGCTTGCGGAAGGCGAATGTGTCCTGGCCGCAGATCGCGCCGAAACGGGTGCTGAGGCCGAGGGCATCCAGAAGCCTGCGCGAGAATGCCTCGGTCTTGTTCGTGCACACCGCCATCAGGAAGCCGGCATCGGCGAAGCGGTCGAGCGCGTCGAGCACGCCGGGATAGGGCAGGGAGCGGCCGGGTATGTTCTCGCCGTAATGATCGAGGAACAGCGCATAAAGCCGGTCGTGCTCGGCCGCCGGAAGGGCCCTTTGCTGGGCCGCGTAGGCGCGTTCGATCATCACGCGGCCGCCATGTCCGACGAAACCGCGGAAGCCGGTCGCGTCCGTTCCCGGCATGCCGGCGGCGGCAAGGCTGTGGTTGAGGCTGTCGAGCAGGTCTGGCGCCGTATCGATCAACGTGCCGTCGAGGTCGAATACGATGATCGGGCGGCTCATGGCGTCTCCTCTTGCATGGCAATGCAACCGCTCATGCGAATAGCCCGCGCGCCCTTGCGGCGCAAGCTATGGAGAACCCGCCGGAATGCCAGAAAGCCTTTGCCGCGCGCCCCAAAAATGATAGGAGCGCCAACCAAACAAGAGGGTGACGACAAATCCCATGGATGCACGAGCTTTGAAGATTGAGGCCGCCCGCGTGGCGCTCGGCCATGTGCGGGACGGCGCGCGTCTCGGGATCGGCACGGGGTCGACGGCCGAGGAATTCGTCCGGCTGCTGGCCGAAAAGGTCGCGGCCGGGATGAAGGTCATCGGCGTGCCGACCTCCGAGCGCACGGCGGCGCTTTGCCGCGAGCTCGGCGTGCCGTTGTCCACGCTGGACGAGACGCCGGAACTCGACCTCACCATCGACGGCGCCGACGAGATCGATCCGCAGCTTTCGCTGATCAAGGGCGGCGGCGGCGCGCTGCTGCGCGAGAAGATCGTCGCGGCCGCCTCGCGGCAGATGATCGTGATCGCCGACCAGTCGAAGATGGTGGAGACGCTGGGCAGGTTCCCGCTGCCGATCGAGGTCAACAGGTTCGGCCTGAAGGCAACCGGGCTCGCCATCGCCGCCGTGGCCCGGGAGCTCGATCTCTCGGGGCCGCTGACATTGCGGATGACGAACGATGCGCCGTTTGTTACAGACGGTGGACATTTCATTCTTGATGCATCTTTTGGCCGCATTCCCGATCCAAGAGCGCTATCAAATGGTCTTTTCGCCGTTCCGGGGGTTGTCGAGCACGGTCTGTTCCTCGGCTTGGCGCAAGCGGCCATCATAGCGAGCGCCGACGGTGTCAGAACGGTCCATGCGGCCCGATAAACAGGAGTTCTATCCATTATGATCTTGGTCAACCGTGTCCGTCGCTTTTCCGCCGCTCTGGTGGCGTCGGCTGTTCTCGCCGCTGCCGCCCCGGCTTTCGCCGAGGACATTTCCGATGCGCATCTGAAGGCCGCCCGCGAGGCTGTCGCTGCCATCAAGGCCACCGACTTCTACGACGGCATCCTGCCCCAGGCGGCCGCTGCCCTGAAGGAACAGATGATCCAGAAGAACCCCGATCTTCAGGAGATCATCACCTCGACGGTCGACGACACCGCGCTGAAGCTTGCCGGTCGTCGCGCCGATCTGGAAAAGGAAGCGGCGCTCGCCTATGCGCGGGTGTTCTCTGCCGACGACCTCAACGCGATCGCGACCTTCTACAATTCGCCGACCGGCAAGAAGCTGCTTCAGGACGGCCCGATCGTGACGCGCGAAGTCGCCAAGGCAGCCGACATCTGGCAGCGCGGCATCGCCCGCGATCTGGCCGAGCAGGCCGCCACCGCGCTGGAGGTCGTGCTGAAGGAAAAGGGGCTCATTCCGCAGCAGCCCGTTCAGGAGCCGGCGGCGCCGGCCACGGATGCCGCGCCGGCCAATTGATCGACGGCCCGCCGATCATCATATGAAGTGAAGGAAGCCCGGCGTGCCGGGCTTTTCTTTTGGCGGGCGGGCTTCTAACAGTCTGCCAGCGTCGCCAATGGAGAAGGAATCATGACTGCATACGACTACGATCTTTTCGTCATCGGCGGCGGCTCCGGCGGCGTGCGCGCCGCGCGCGTCGCGGCATCGCTGGGCAAGCGCGTGGCGATCGCCGAGGAATTCCGCTTCGGCGGCACCTGCGTGATCCGCGGCTGCGTGCCCAAGAAGCTCTATGTCTATGCGTCCCAGTTTCCCGAGCAGTTCGCGGACGCCGCCGGCTATGGCTGGACCGTCCCCGAAGCCAGCTTCGACTGGCGCAGGCTGGTCGAGAACAAGGAGCGCGAGATCACGCGCCTGGAAGGCCTGTACCAGAAGGGCGTAGCCGGGGCCGGCGGCGAGATCATCCATTCGCGCGCGACGCTGGTGGACAGGCATACGGTGCGCATCGAGGCCGAGAACCGTACCGTCACGGCCGATCAGATACTGATCGCCACCGGCGGCCGGCCGAACCCGCATGCCGCCCTTCCGGGCCATGAGCACTGCATCTTCTCCAACGAAGCCTTCGACCTGCCGGAACTGCCGAAATCCATCGTGATTTCCGGCGGTGGCTATATCGCGGTGGAGTTCGCGAACATCTTCCACGGTCTCGGCGTGGAAACGACGCTAGTCTATCGCGGCACGGAAATCCTCAGCCGCTTCGACATGGACCTGCGGCGCATGCTGCACGAGACCATGGAGCAGAAGGGCATCCGCATCCTTCTGCATTCCGTCTTCGAGAAGGTCGAGAAGCGCGCCGACGGCCGGCTCGACGCGCATGTCACCGGCGGCGAGGTGCTGACGGTCGACCAGGTGATGCTCGCCATCGGCCGCATCCCGAACACGGAAAATCTCGGTCTCGAAAAGGCCGGAGTAGAGATGGGGAAGGCCGGCGAGATCATCGTCGATGACTACTCGCGCACCAATGTCGACAATATCTGGGCCCTTGGCGACGTCACCAACCGCATCCAGTTGACGCCTGTGGCGATCCACGAGGCGATGTGCTTCGTCGAGACGGTGTTCAAGAACAACCCGACCAGGCCGGATCACGACTGCATCGCGACGGCCGTGTTCTCGCAGCCCGAGATCGGCACGGTCGGGCTGTCGGAGGACGATGCCGCCAGGCGCTTCGCCAATCTGGAAATCTACCGCGCGGTTTTCCGCCCGATGCGGCATACGCTGTCGGGACGGCAGGAAAAGATGCTGATGAAGCTGGTGGTGGATGCCGACACGCGCCGCGTGCTCGGTGCGCATGTGCTCGGCCCGGACGCGGGCGAGATGGCGCAGCTTCTCGGCATTCCGCTGAAGGCCGGGCTCACCAAGGAGGATTTCGACCGCACCATGGCGGTTCATCCCACCGCAGCCGAGGAACTGGTGACGATGTACAAGCCGACCTATCTGGTCAGGAATGGGCAGCGGGTCGAGTAAGCGCACGGGAAGCCGGTCGCTTTCGGCCCGGATTCCGGGTAGAATAGGTATTCGGCTTCCTGTATAGGGGCCTATCCCGAAATTGCGGGAGTTTTACCGGGCGGTTTTCTGCCCTGAACGGAAGTATTGGGTGCAACAATGACGAAATGGTCTCCGAAGTCCTGGCGCAACATGCCCATCCAGCAGGTTCCGGCTTATCCGGACCAGGCTGCGCTGTTTGAAACCGAGGCCCGTCTTGCATCCTTTCCCCCCCTGGTTTTTGCAGGTGAGGCGCGAAAGCTGAAGAAGCAGCTTGCCCAGGTCGCGGCGGGAGAAGCCTTCCTGCTGCAGGGCGGCGATTGTGCGGAGAGCTTCGCCGAGCACGGCGCGGACAATATCCGCGACTTCTTCCGCGTCTTCCTCCAGATGTCGGTTGTGCTCACCTATGCCGGCGCGCAGCCGGTGGTGAAGGTCGGCCGCATCGCCGGCCAGTTCGCCAAGCCGCGTTCCGCCGACACCGAAACCCGGGACGGCGTGACGTTGCCGAGCTATCGCGGCGACATCATCAACGGCATCGACTTCGACGAGAAGTCGCGCGTGCCCGACCCGGCGCGGCAGGAAATGGCCTATCGCCAGTCGGCCGCCACGCTGAACCTGCTGCGCGCCTTCGCGCAGGGCGGCTATGCCAGCCTGGAGAATGTGCATCGCTGGATGCTCGGCTTCGTCTCCGACAGCCCGCAGGGCGAACGCTACGAGGCGTTGGCCAACCAGATCACCGAGACCATCAACTTCATGCGTGCGGTGGGCATCACCTCGGAGAACAATTTCGCCCTGCGCGAGACTGATTTCTACACCAGCCACGAGGCGCTGCTGCTCGGCTACGAGGAGGCGCTGACCCGCGTCGACTCCACCTCGGGCGACTGGTACGCGACCTCCGGCCACATGATCTGGATCGGCGACCGCACGCGCCAGCCCGACCACGCCCATGTGGAATACTGCCGCGGCATCAAGAACCCGCTCGGCCTCAAATGCGGTCCTTCGCTGACGCCGGACGGCCTGCTGGAGCTGATCGACCTCCTGAACCCGGAGAACGAGCCCGGCCGCCTCACGCTGATCGCGCGCTTCGGTGCCGACAAGGTGGGCGAGTACCTGCCCAAGCTGGTGCGCGCGGTGAAGAAGGAAGGCCGCAACGTCGTCTGGTCCTGCGACCCGATGCACGGCAACACGGTCACGGCCGCCGGCTACAAGACGCGGCCGTTCGACCGCATCCTGCGCGAAGTGCAGGCGTTCTTCGACGTCCATGCGGCCGAAGGCACGCATGCCGGCGGCATCCATGTCGAGATGACCGGCAAGAACGTCACCGAGTGCACCGGCGGCGCGCGCGCCATCCGCGATGACGAGCTTCAGGATCGCTACCACACGCATTGCGACCCGCGCCTCAATGCGGATCAGGCGATCGAGCTGGCGTTCCTGGTTTCGGAATTGCTCAAGAAGGGCGCCGGCCACAGCGACAAGCAGGTCGTCAACGGCTGAGCTTCTTGAAAATCCAGCAAAAAGGCGCCGGTTTCGGCGCCTTTTTCATATGCATCCCGAGAATTGAAGCAAAGTCGGGCTGTCAGTCCTTCCGGTAGAGCATCCAGTTCTTGCCGGATCGCGGCCCCAGCTCGGAGTGGCGGGTGACGCGGTTGCGGCCGTCGAGCTTGGAACGGTAGAGCGCGCGGTCGGCCTTGGCGTAGAGATCGTCGGCGGATTCGGCTTCCGCTGCCATGCAGACGCCCATCGACACGGTGATCGGGCCATATTCCACGCCGGCCTGGCCGCTGGCGAAACGCGTCTGCTCGATCAGCAGGCGGATGTGGTCGGCGATATCGAAGGTCGACTGCTCGCTGATGCCGTCGACGATCAAGGCAAACTCCTCGCCGCCGGTGCGGGCCACGAACATGCCTTCGCTGATGCTCGTGCGGAAAATGTCGGCAATCATCTTGAGGATCTTGTCGCCGACCGGGTGGCCGTAGCAATCGTTGATCTCCTTGAACCGGTCGATGTCGGCAAGGATGAGCGCCTTGAACAGGATGCCCTTGTTGCTGTTGTAGATGGCGGCGATTTCCTTGTCGAAGGCGCGGCGGTTCCACATGAGGGTGAGCGGATCGGTATCGGCCAGCCGCTTGTATTCCTCGAGCTTGCTCTTGACGCTTTCCAGCTCCGCCGATTTCTCGCTCAGCGTCTCGGCGACCTGCTGGCCGTGGTCGATCGTCGAGCGGGTGGCCAAGGTCATGGCGTTCGCCACCTTTTGCAGCAGCTCGCGGCTGATCTGCTCGCGGCTGTTCAGGCCGCCCGAGGTCTGGTCGAGAATCTGGCCGTAGCGCTCCAGATGGATGCGCTCGCTGCGCAGCAGGCGCGCAATGTCCTCGAGTTCCTGCGCGATGATGTCGCGCGCCTGTTCGACGATGCTCTGATGATGGTTCTGCGTGAAATATTTGCGGCCGAGCTGGTCGAGCTGCTCCTGTGTGGGGCGGTTTCCAAGCTCGATCACTTCGAGGCTCAATCTGGGATTTGATCCCGACAGGGCCTCGTAGAATATCTCGTAATTGCGCGGCAGACCCACCACGCCCATCTGGCGCATGGTCGTCGCCACGCTGGTTGCGAGGTCGTCGCTGGGTTCGCCGGGGGCGACGGCAGCCTGCATTCGTGCTCCACTTTCCCGCTGGAACCATGAAGATGGTTCCGATGCCGATATACTGGCCTGCGACGGCCATGACATGCATCGGGGGTGGATTCCCGCATTGGCACAGAGATGGCCCCCCGACCATTCATGAACTCACTTTAAGCGAGCCGAGATAAACTTTCCTTAATTGTCGAAGCAAGTGGAATTTTGGAAAATGTCCAGAGTTCGTAAGGTTAATCTCCATCGAACGCGCTTCGCGTCGCTTTAACTTTCGGTCGCTTTTGAGAAAGAAAACACAAAATTATTATGGACATATGTGTACCGGAAGATCACGTGTCCGGCCGGGAGAATATCGAATGGATGAGCAAAGAACAGGCTCCTGCGGCTGCGGCGCCGTGCGCTTCACGACGACGGGGCGGCTGCGCGGCGTGGTGTATTGCCACTGTTCGCAATGCCGCAAGCAAAGCGGCCATTTCTACGCCGCAACCAACGTCGCCGATGCCTGCATCAGCGTCGAAGGGGCGCAGAACATCACCTGGTACCGGGGCTCCGAAAGCGCGCGGCGCGGCTTCTGCCGCATCTGCGGATCTGCCCTGTTCTGGAAGCATGACGATCTGGACACGATCTCGGTCATGGCCGGGGCCTTCGATGCGCCGTCCGGGCTGGAAGGGCAAAGCCACATCTTCGTCGCCGACAAGGGCGACTATTACGAGATCAATGACGGCCTGCCTCAGGCCGCCCGGTCTTCCAGCGACATCAAAGTAGCCGGCGATTGACCGGCGACGGCGCCGGTGTCGCCGGTTGCTGAACGGTTCGTCGCGCGCTTGCGGACTGCCTGGACGGGCGCGCGCGCCGTATATTGTGGCCAAGGAGAAAACCCATGGCCACCATGCCGACCCTGTTCATTTCCCACGGCGGACCCAGCATCGTCATCAGCGACACGCCCGCACGCCACTATCTCGAATCCGTTGCGAGCCTTGTGCCCCGGCCAGGGGCCATCGTGATCGTATCGGCGCATTTCGAAACCCATGGCGTGACCGTGGTGACCGACCCGAAGCCGGAAATGATCTATGATTTCCGTGGCTTCGCGCCGGAGCTCTATGAGATGGTCTATCCCGCGCCGGGCGAGCCGGCGCTGGCCGAAAGGGTGCTGGAGCTGCTGGAGAAGGCGGGGCTGTCGCCTTCGCGGCTCGGCAGGCGGGGCTTCGACCACGGCGCCTGGACGCCGATGAAACTGGCCTTCCCGGACGCGGATATCCCGATCGTGCAGGTGTCCATCGATCCGGCGCGCGACGCCTGCTGGCACTATGCGCTGGGCCGCGCGCTCGCGCCGCTGCGCGAGGAGGGTGTCCTGCTCGTCGGCTCGGGTCACATCACGCACAATCTGCGAGCCTATTTCTCCGTGCTGCGACAGGGAGCAGCGGTCGATCCCGAACTGGCCGGCAGGGTGACTGCGTTCACCGACTGGTTCGCCGGGAAGCTGGCCGCCAACGACCTGCGCGCGCTGCTCGACTGGAAGAACAGCGCGCCGTTTCCGGCGGACAACCATCCGACGGACGAGCATCTGATGCCGATCTTCTTCGCCTATGGCGCCGCCGGCGAACAGCCGAGGGTCGAGCGCGTGCACAATTCCGTCGACAACGGCTTCTTCGCCAACGATTCCTATCTGTTCCACTGATGATGGATCGGGCTAGATGAGGCACTTCGCGATTCGGTAGGAAACTCGGCATGGAAAGACTGATCAGTGCCTTCCACAATTCGGTCAGGGCGTTCGGTCGGCTGATCCGCAGTGAAACCGCGTTCCAGCAGGAGGTGATCCTGCTGGTGATCGCCATTCCCGTCGGCTGGTTCGTCGCCACGAGCTGGGCCATTTATGCCCTGCTGATCGGCTCGGTCCTGATGCTGATGATGGTCGAGGTTCTGAACACCGGCATCGAGGCGACCTGCAACGCCATCTCGCGCGAGTTCCACATCGACATCCAGCTTGCCAAGGATTGCGGGTCGCTCGCGGTGCTGATCGCGATCGTCATCACGCTCGGCATATGGGGGTTTGCCCTCATCGAACGTCTGGCGTCGGCCTGACGCGACTTGTTCGCCCGGATATGTCGGAGAATAGCGGCGCAATCGAACGGCATTGCCGGTTGCGTGCTGCCGCGCTACACCGCTTGCCATGATGACGAAGCCTGTTGTTCGCGATATTCTGCGCATTGCCGTAGCCCAGCTTAATCCGATCGTCGGCGATATTGCCGGCAATCTCGCCAAGGCGAGGGAGGCGAGGGCGGACGCCGCCCGGCAGGGGGCGGACATCGTTCTTTTCACCGAGCTTTTCATCGCAGGCTATCCGCCCGAGGACCTGGTGCTGAAACCGGCATTCATCGCGGCCTGCGAACGCGCGGCGCGGGATTTTGCGTCGGAGACGGCGGACGGCGGGCCGGGCGTTATCATCGGCACGCCGCTTAAGCGCAACAGCGGCACGCACAACTCCGTCATCATCGCCGATGGCGGCAATGTTCTTGCCGAACGCTACAAGCTCGACCTGCCCAACTACGGCGAGTTCGACGAGAAGCGCGTGTTCCAGCCCGGCCCCGACATGCCGGGGCCGGTCAACTATCGCGGCGTCAGGCTGGGCGTCCCGATCTGCGAGGATATCTGGGGCGATCTCGGCGTCTGCGAGACGCTGGCGGAGTCGGGCGCGGAAATCCTGCTGGTGCCCAACGGCTCGCCCTATTATCGCGGCAAGGTCGACGTGCGCCATCAGGTTGCCATCAAGCAGGTCATCGAGACGGGCCTGCCGCTCCTCTATGCCAACCAGCTCGGCGGGCAGGACGAGCTCGTGTTCGACGGCGCGTCCTTCGCCATTTCGACCGAAAAGACACTGGCCTTCCAGATGAGCCAGTTCGAGGAAGCCGTCGCCGTGACCACGTGGAAGCGCGGCGAGAACGGCTGGGAATGCGTCGATGGCCCTATGTCCAAGCTGCCCGAGCGGGAGGAGGCGGATTACCGCGCCTGCATGCTGGGCCTGCGCGACTATGTGAACAAAAACGGCTTCAGGAATGTCGTGCTCGGCATGTCGGGCGGCATCGACTCGGCCATTTGCGCCGCCCTTGCCGTCGATGCGCTCGGCGAGGAGCGGGTGCATGCGGTGATGATGCCCTATCGCTACACCTCCAGCGATTCGCTGAAGGATGCCGAGGATTGCGCCCGCGCGCTCGGCTGCCGCTACGACATCGTGCCGATCAACGAACCTGTCGAGGGCTTCAAGCACGCGCTGACGCAGCTTTTCGAGGGTACGCAGGAAGGCATCACCGAGGAGAACCTGCAGAGCCGCGCGCGCGGCACGATCCTGATGGCGATCTCCAACAAGTTCGGCTCCATGGTCGTGACCACCGGCAACAAGTCCGAGATGTCGGTGGGCTATGCCACGCTCTATGGCGACATGAATGGCGGCTTCAACCCGATCAAGGACCTCTACAAGATGCAGGTCTATGCGCTGGCGCGCTGGCGCAACGGCACCGTGCCGCCGACTGCCCTGGGACCGTCCGGCGAGGTGATACCCCACAACATCATCGACAAGGCGCCGTCGGCGGAACTGCGCGAGAACCAGACCGACCAGGATTCGCTGCCGCCTTATCCGGTGCTGGACGACGTTCTGGAATGTCTGGTCGAGAATGAGATGGGCGTCGACGACATCGTCAGGCGCGGTCACGACCGCGATCTGGTGCATCGCATCGAGCACCTTCTCTATATCGCCGAATACAAGCGGCGCCAGGCGGCGCCGGGCGTGAAGATCACGAAGAAGAATTTCGGCCGCGATCGCCGCTACCCGATCACGAACAGATTCAGGGATCGCAACTAGGCATCTGTTTTTAAAAGATGTTCTGGAGGTGGAGACTGCGGATCGTGAAGCCGGCTTCCGTCGCGGCCGCATCGATCTTGACGCCATTTCCGAGATTGCGAAGACGGCTTGTCTGGGCAGGCGGGGCCGGTTCGGACGCCTTCCCCTTGTTGCAGATTTGCGGCACCGCTTGAGCCAGGGCAGTTTTTCCTGATTGTGCGCTTGGCGAACATATTTGCTTCGCCTATAAGCGTCGTTCCGCGATTCCCTTCCGGGAGGTCCGAATGACAGTATTTGACATCGTTATGCGAGGTTCCGAAGCCTAGGTTCGGAACGTTTGGCCGACAGCCCCGAGGTTGTTGGCGCGCGTTTCAGCTCAGGCTTTCTTCAACCTCTGTCTCCGCCCGGATGTGCTCCGGCCGGAAGTCGTTCGCACCAACATCGAATCCGGGCAGACTGCGCCCATCGCGGTGTTTCCAATAGCTGATTTTTTCGGGATCGGGCGGTTTGTTGCGCCCGAATAATATCATGGCTCGTTTTCGTATAGATTGGCGTGGCAACGCCTTCCGCAGTGTGCTGGGTTTCGCGGCCCGTCATTGGCGGCTTCAGCCTGTCCGCATCACCGTCATCATGGTGGCGGTGCTGCTTTCGACGGTCGCGGATGTTCTGACACCGCTCTATTCCGGACGCCTGGTGGATGCCGTGGCAAGCGGCGCGGCCAGCAATGTCGTGGCGTGGAACGCCGCCTTGTCGGCATTCTTCATGCTGCTGGCGCTGGCGTTTGGCGCCATCGTCATGCGCTACGTCACCTTCATGGGCGTGATGAAGCTCACGCTCAGGATGATGTTGGACATCGCGGCGGATGCGTTCTTCCGCATCCAGCGTTTCTCGACGGACTGGCACGCCAACTCCTTCGCCGGGTCGACCGTGCGCAAGGTGACGCGCGGCATGTGGGCGCTCGACCTCCTGAACGACACGATCCTGATCGCGCTTCTGCCGTCGCTGGTGATGCTGGTGGGCTCGACGCTGCTGCTCGGCTGGTATTGGCCGATGATGGGTCTCATCATCGCGGTCGGCTCGCTGGTCTACATTTCCGTCACCATCGCGCTGTCGCTCGGCTATGTCGCGCCGGCCGCGAGCCTCGCGAACCGCTGGGACACGAAGCTCGGCGGCGCGCTGGCCGATGCCATAAGCTGCAACTCGGTCGTCAAGGCGTTCGGCGCGGAGGACCGCGAGGACAGCCGGCTGGCCAAGGTGCTGGGCAAGTGGCAGCACCGCACCGACCGCACATGGTCGCGCGGCACGATCAACGGCACGGTTCAGGGCTCGACGCTGCTGGTGCTGCGCGCGGCGGTGATCGGCTTTGCGCTGATCCTGTGGGCGCGCGGACAGGCCAGCGCGGGCGACATCGCCTTCGTGCTGACCTCGTTCTTCGTCCTGCAGGGCTATCTGCGCGACGTGGGCATGCATGTGCGCAACCTGCAGCGGTCGGTCAACGACATGGAGGAACTGGTCGATATCCACAGCCAGCCGCTCGGCATCGAGGACAAGCCCTACGCCGAGCCGATCCTGATCACCGACGGCAGGATCGAGTTCGACAAGGTGACGTTCCACTACGGCAACCATCATTCGCCGCTCTATCGCGATTTCTCGGTCACGATCAAAGCCGGCGAACGGGTGGGGCTGGTCGGTCACTCGGGCTCGGGCAAGACGACCTTCGTCAAGCTCATCCAGCGGCTCTACGACGTTAGCGGCGGGCGCATCCTCATCGACGGGCAGGATATCGCCCAGATGCAGCAGGCCTCGCTGCGCGCGCAGATCGCCATCGTGCAGCAGGAGCCGATCCTGTTCCACCGGTCGCTGGCCGAGAACATCGCCTATGCGCGGCCCGGCGCCACGCAGGCGGAGATCGAGCGGGCGGCCAAGCTTGCCAGCGCGCACGACTTCATTTCCCGCCTGCCGAAGGGCTACGGCACGCTGGTGGGCGAGCGCGGCGTAAAGCTGTCGGGCGGCGAGCGCCAGCGCGTGGCGATCGCCCGCGCCTTCCTGGCCGATGCGCCGGTCCTGATCCTCGATGAGGCGACCTCGAGCCTGGATTCGGAATCGGAAGTGCTGATCCAGCAGGCGATGGAGCGGCTGATGGTGGGGCGCACCACGCTCGTCATCGCGCACCGGCTTTCGACCGTGCGGGCGCTGGACAGGCTGCTCGTGTTCGACCGGGGCCGCATCGTGGAGGAGGGCGACCACGCCGAGCTGATCCGCCTGACGAACGGCATCTACCGCCGGCTCTTCGAGCGGCAGGCGCTGGAACTGACCAAGGGTCTCGTATGATCCTCCAAACGGGCCGCGTCTTTGCGCGGCCCGTTTGGTTGCCCGCCTTGCCAAGGCCATATGCATCCATTAACCGGGGGCACATGACCGTCACCGTTCGTTTCGCCCCTTCGCCCACCGGCCGCATCCATATCGGCAATGCGCGAACCGCGCTGTTCAACTGGCTGTTCGCCATGAAGAATGGCGGCCGCTTCGTGCAACGATTCGACGACACCGATCTGGCGCGCTCGAAGCAGGAATATGCGGACTCGATCCTCTATGACCTGCACTGGCTGGGCATCTTCCCGGACGCGACCGAATACCAGTCGCGCCGCTTCGAGGTTTATGACGCGGCGGTGGAGAAGCTGAAGGCCGCCGGCCTGCTCTATGCCTGCTACGAGACGGCGGAAGAGCTTGAACTGCGCCGCAAGATCCGCCTCTCGCGGAAACTGCCGCCTGTCTATGGCCGCGAGGCGCTGAAGCTGACGGATGAGGAAAAGGCGGCTTTCGAGGCTGAAGGCCGTCGGCCGCACTGGCGCTTCCTGTTGCCCAATTTCAAGGACGATCCGTTCGAAACGGAGCGCACGGAGGTGCATTGGAACGACGTCGTGCGCGGCGGGGAGACGGTCGATCTCGCCTCGCTGTCCGATCCGGTTCTGGTGCGCGAGGACGGGACCTATCTCTACACCCTGCCGTCGGTGGTGGACGACATCGACATGGGGATCACCCACGTCATTCGCGGCGACGACCATGTCACCAACACCGGCGTGCAGATCGCGCTTTTCCGCGCCCTGGGCGCCGAGCCGCCGGCATTCGGCCATCACAACATGCTGACCACTGGCGAAGGCGAGGGGCTTTCCAAGCGCACGGGCGCGCTCTCCATCTCGGGCCTGCGCGAATCCGGCATCGAGCCGATGGCTGTCGCCTCGCTGGCGGTGCTGATCGGCACGTCCGAAAGTGTCGCCGCCGTGCCGACCATGTCGGAGCTCGCGGCGCGTTTCGATCCCACGACGACCTCGAAATCGGCATCCAAGTTCGATCCCGACGAGCTGCTGGTGCTCAACCGCGCGCTCCTGCACACCATGCCGTTCAGCGAGGCGCAGGACCGCTTGTCCGCCCTCGGCATTTCAGGCGAGAAAGCCGAGCCGTTCTGGCTTGCGGTGCGGGGCAATCTCGACCGGTTGTCGGATGCCGCCGGCTGGTGGCGTATCGTGCGGCAGGGGCCGGAGCAGGCGGAAGAACTGTCCGGCGAGGATGCCGATTTCGTGCGTCAGGCGCTCGACCTGCTGCCCGAGGAGCCCTGGGACGGCACGACCTGGAAATCCTGGACCGGAGCCGTGAAAGAAGCGACCGGCCGCAAGGGCAAGTCGCTGTTCATGCCGCTGCGCCTGGCGCTTACTGGATTGTCTTCCGGCCCGGAGCTCGCAGATCTATTGCCTCTTCTGGGTCGGGAAGGAACGTTGGCCCGACGACCCTGACACGCCGGTTCGGGTCGAGGTCATGCTCGGGCAAGTCTGCGGAGGAACCGGCCTCCACGGCGCTTGCCGAGCTCTGCGGACCGGCTGGTGCCGATACGGTTTGCGGCCTGACGATCGACGACGATTTGGTCGGGTCCGCTTCCATGAGCGGAGCTTCCGCAGCCGGCGGGTTGCCTGCGAGCACCTCGAAGCTCGTTGCTGATGTTTCCGGCCTCACGTCCGAAACCGATGCGGTGTCCTGCTCGATGCCGGGCTCCATGGCCTCGCCGACAGGCTGAGCGGCCGGTATGCTGTCGTCGGTGACATTCAATTGCGGCTCCGCCGGCTGGCGGCAGCCATTGGCGTCGAGCGCCGCGAGAATCTGGTCCGGCGAATCCGTGCTGCGCACCGCGAGCAAGGCGTCGCGCTTGCGTTGCAGCATGGCGAGGTTGCGCTCCATGTCGGCGAGGTTGGCAGTGAGCCGGTCGCAATCCTCGATGCCGCGATTGAGCGCCGCAAGCCCGCAGCCGGCGATCTGCGAGCGGTTGCGCACCCGCACGATCTGCTCCCGCTGTCTGGCGATGGCGGAGTCGTATTTCGTCGCATTGCGCGGGGCTGGCGCGCTCGCTCTGGTCAGCCGGGCCTCGAGCTGCTGGCACAGCTGGGTCGCGGCGAGGGAGGCGGGGACGGTCGAAAGCAAGGTTGCGGACGCCACCGCCAAGACCGAAATTGCACGCGCAAACCCGTCCGAACCGGCCGTCATATCAACCCCAATGTCCTTGTTGCCTTCATCGACCGGGCTGTCCGCCCGGTCCGTTCCCTCTCCCTAGCAGCGGCGGGTTAATCGCCGCTTTACACTTTGCGACTGCCTGTGGAAGCCGGCCTCAGGCCGGCTTCGCCAATGTCGCCTGCGCCCGGTGGCCGGCCTCGACGACGGCGAGCGCGGTCATGTTGACCACGCCGCGCGAGGTGACGGACGGCGTCAGGATATGCGCCGGTTGCGCCGTGCCGAGCAGGATCGGGCCGACATGTAGCGCGTCCGTCATCAGCTTGACGGTGTTCAGGGTGATGTTGGCCGCGTCGAGATTCGGGAACACCAGCAGGTTGGCCTCGCCCTTCAGCGAGGAGTGTGGATAGACCCTCTGGCGCAAGTGCTCCGAAAGCGCCGAATCGGCATGCATTTCGCCGTCGCTCTGCAGGTCCGGCGCGACCTTCTTGAGAATGGCCGCGGCCTCCCGCATCTTGATGGCGCTCGGCGCGTCGCGCGAACCGAAGTTCGAATAGGACAGCAGCGCCGCCTTGGGCTCTATGCCGAAGCGGCGGACTTCCTCGGCGGCGAGGATCGTCATCTCGGCGATTTCCTCGGCGGTCGGGTCTATCGTCACATAGGTGTCGGTGAAGAAGGTGACGCCACGGCTCGAAATCAGCATCGACAGCGCGGAGAAGTCATGGTCGCGAACGCCCTCGCGCGCGCCGATGATGAGCGACACGTTGCGCAGATGGCGGGCAAAACGGCCCTCGAGGCCGCAGATCATGGCATCGGCTTCGCCGCGCCGCACGGCCAGGCCGGCGATGACGGTGCTGTCGGTGCGCACCATGGTGCGCGCGGCTTCCTGCGTGATGCCACGGCGTCCGCCGAGGTCGATCAGCAGCTCGACATAGTCGCGATAGCGCGGATCGTCTTCCGGGTTGATGAGCTCGAAATCCTTGCCCGGACGGATGCGCAGCCCGTAGCGCCGCAGGCGCACGTCCACCACGTTCGGGCGTCCGATGAGGATAGGCTGGGCGATGCCTTCCTCCAGCACCACCTGGGCGGCGCGCAGCACGCGCTCGTCCTCGCCGTCGGCATAGATGACGCGCTTGGCGCTCGACGTCTTCGCCGCCGAGAAAACCGGCTTCATGACAAGGCCGGAGCGGAAGACGAAGCGGTTGAGCCGGTCCAGATAGGCCGGGAAATCCTCGATCGGTCGCGTGGCGACGCCGCTCTCGCACGCCGCCTTGGCGACAGCCGGGGCAATGCGCAGGATCAGGCGCGGGTCGAAGGGCGAGGGGATCAGGAAGTCCGGCCCGAAAGTGGGCGTTTCGCCGGAATAGGCGCGGGCGGCGACGTCGGACGGCTCCTCCCGCGCCAGCGCCGCAATGGCACGCACGGCCGCCAGCTTCATCTCCTCGTTGATGGCGCTCGCGCCGCAATCCAGCGCGCCCCTGAAGATATAGGGGAAGCACAGCACGTTGTTGACCTGGTTCGGGAAATCCGAGCGGCCGGTGCAGATCATGGCGTCGGGACGCGCGGCGCGCGCCACTTCGGGCATGATTTCCGGCACCGGATTGGCCAGCGCCAGGATCAACGGATTCTGCGCCATGAGCTTGAGCAGCTCGGGCTTGAGAACGCCTGCGGCGGAAAGGCCCAGGAACACGTCGGTGCCGCTGATCACGTCTTCCAGCGTGCGCGCGTTGGTGTCCTTGACATAGGGGTCCTTCCAGCGGTCCATCTCCTCGGTGCGGCCCTTGTAGGCGACGCCGTAGCGGTCGGTGACCCAGATGTTCTCCACCCGGGCGCCGAGCGAGACGAGCAGGTTGAGGCAGGCGAGCGCGGCGGCGCCTGCGCCCGAGGTGACGATCTTCACGTCCTCGATCTTCTTGCCGGCAAGCTCTAGCCCGTTGAGGATCGCCGCCGCCACGATGATGGCGGTGCCGTGCTGGTCGTCGTGGAAGACGGGAATCTTCATCCGCTGCTTCAGCCGCTCCTCCACCTCGAAGCATTCGGGCGCCTTGATGTCTTCCAGGTTGACGCCGCCGAAGGTGGGTTCAAGCGCGGCGATGGTCTCCACCATGGTGTCGATCGCCGGCGCGTCGATCTCGATGTCGAAAACGTCGATGCCGGCGAATTTCTTGAACAGGACGGCCTTGCCTTCCATCACCGGCTTGGAGGCCAGCGGGCCGATATTGCCGAGGCCTAGAACCGCCGTGCCGTTGGAGATAACAGCCACGAGGTTGGCGCGCGCGGTGTAGTCGGCGGCCGTCGCCGGATCGTCCTGGATGGCGAGGCAGGGGGCCGCCACGCCGGGCGAATAGGCCAGCGCCAGGTCACGCTGGTTGCCCAGCGGCTTGGTCGCCTGGATCTCCAGCTTTCCCGCGACCGGGTATTTGTGGAAGAACAGCGCCGCCTCGTTGAGATCGGAGCGCGCAGCGTTTTGTTTTTCGGTATCCATCTTGGCCGCTTATCCCGCCTTTTGTCGTTTGTAACGTGTTGTAACACGCGATCCCGCCTTTTCGAGATCGTTGCACGACCAAAAATGCGGGTGGAAAATAAAGAATCGTGATTCCAATCGGTTGGAACCACTATCTCCTGAATTGAGTCGGATATGTGATCGCCTGGAGGCGATCACATGAGGTCGTCCGTGCTAGAGCATTTCCAGCAAAAGTGCGAAGCGGTTCTGCGTCCGGAAATGCGTAAAAACAAACAGAGAGAGCGGTTCCGGCGATTCCGGCAAAACCCGGAACCGCGCTAGAACGCGCTCACATAGAGCCCGCCGTCGACCGGTATGTTCTGGCCGGTGAGGTAGCCCGCGTGGGCAGAGCAGAGGAAGGCGCAGATCTGGCCGAACTCCTCGGGCGTGCCGAGCCGCTTCGCGGGGATGTCCGCCGCCAGCTTCGCCTTTCGCGCGGCGGCCTCCTGCGGCGTTTCCTCGCCCGTCACGCCCTGCGTGGTGCGCAGGCGGTCCGTATCCAGCTTGCCCGGCAGCAGGTTGTTGATGGTGACGTTGCGGTCGGCCACCGTGCGCGCCACGCCGGCCAGGAACGAGGTGAGGCCGGCGCGCGCGCCCGACGACAGGTCCAGGCCGGGAATCGGCACATAGACCGACAGCGACGTGATGTTGACGATGCGGCCGAAGCCGCGCTCGGCCATGCCGTCGATGACCGCCCGGATCAGCTCGATGGGCGTGACCATGTTGTTGGTGACGCCGTCGAGGATCTTCTGGCGATCGAGGTCGCGCAGCGGGCGCGGCGGCGGGCCGCCATTGTTGTTGACGAGGATGTCCGGCGCCGGCGCGGCAGCCAGCAGTTCCTTCTGCACGGCCGGGTCCGACACGTCGCCGGCGACTTCCGTGACCTTGACGCCGAAGCGCTCGCGGATTTCCCCGGCGGTTGCCGCGAGCCTGGCGGCGTCGCGGCCGTTCAGCACGAGGTCGCAGCCCGCCTCGGCCAGGGCCATCGCGCATCCTCGGCCGAGCCCCCGGCTCGATGCGCACACAATTGCCGTCTTTCCCCGAATGCCGAGATCCATGATTTGCCTTTCCGATTTGCAGGCTGGCAGATTAGAGCCTTTCGCAACCGGATAGAAGCCGTTCTATTTGTGCCAGCATGGGACAAATCGACGGGAACGCGCTTCGGCAAAGCGGCTCCGGAGCGGCGGGCCGGCCGGTTCGCGCCGTTTCCGGCCGCCTGCCGCCATGCTAGGAAGCGGCAATACGCGCGGCGGTTCTCCCCGAGTCGCGCTCATGAGATCGCGCTTCCATGCCGCCACCGCAGACGCTTTCGCCCGAACAGCTCGTCAAGCCAGGCCATTTCGAGCTGCGCATGTCGCTGATTTTCCTGACCATCTTCGCGCCGCTCGGCATCCACCTGCCATATTTCCCGCTCTGGCTGGAGGCCAAGGGTTTTGCGCCCGAGCAGATCGCCGTCATCCTTTCGGCGCCGATGTTCCTGCGCGTGGCGACGACGCCGTTCATCACCGCGATGGCTGATCGGGCAAGGGAGCGGTCGAGCGTGCTGGTCCTGATGATCGCTGCCGCGCTGCTGCTTTCGCTCGGCTATTTCCTGCCGCCGACCTACGCCGTGGTCCTGGCCGTTTCGCTGGCGCTCGCGGTGTTCTGGACGCCGCAGACCCCGCTCGCCGATTCGCTGGCGCTTTCGGGCGTGCGCCGGTTCGGCTCGATCTATGCCAGGATGCGGATATGGGGCTCCATCTCGTTTCTCGCCGCGAACCTCGCCGGCGGTGCGATGCTTGCGGCATTTGGCGTGGGCGCCGTGCCGGCGATGATCTCCATCGGTCTCGCGGTCGCCCTCATCCTCTCCTTCTTCGCGCCGCGTCTCGGGCCGCCGCGCAAGGCATCGCCGCTTTCGGCGACCGAAATCCAGGAGGCGGCGCCCAAGCTGCTCAACGCCTATTTCCTGTTCTTCGTCATCGGGGCCGGCGTCATCATATCCAGCCACGGCTTTCTCTACGGCTTCGTTTCCATCTACTGGAAATCGATCGCGCTGAGCGAAACGCTGGTCGGGCTGCTGTGGGCCTGGGCGGTCGTGGCGGAGGTCGGCATGTTCATGGCCTTCACCCGCGTCTTCGGCCATTACCGCGCGACAGTCCTGCTGGTCATGGCCGGGGCGGCGGCCATCGTCCGCTGGCTGATCTACCCGCTGATCTGGCCTGCCGGGCTCGGCGCCTTCGGTTTCTTCGTCGCGCAGACGCTGCATGCCTTTTCGACCGGGCTGATCCTGATCGGCCTGCAGAAGATGATCGCGGAGACCGTGGTCGAGGAACGCATGGGGGCGGCACAGGGCATCGCCTTCTTCGCGAACGGGTTCGCGATGGCGACCGTGACGCTGTTTTCCGGCGCGCTCTACGAGCGCCTGGGTGTCGGCGGCTTCTTCGCCATGGCCGGCGTCGCCGCCGCCGGCCTGGTCTTCATCCTGCTCGCGGCGCGGTCAGCCCCACAGCGCCGGCTCGGGCGGTGACACTCGCGAGCCTTCGTAGACGAGGCCCGGCGAGCGGTCGCGCGCCAGCAGGAGTGGCCCGTCGAGGTCCACGAATTCGGCGTCCTGCGCCAGAAGCACGGCCGGGGCCATGGCCAGCGACGTGCCCACCATGCAGCCGACCATGATCGAGAAGCCCAGCTTCTGCGCCCTGTCGCGCAGCAGCAGGGCTGCGGTCAGGCCGCCGGTCTTGTCCAGCTTGATGTTGACGGCATCGTAGAGCCCGAGAAGCGAAGCGAGATCGTCCGCGACATGGACGCTTTCGTCCGCGCACAGCGGGACGGTGTGGCGGATGCTGCCCAGGATCGCGTCCTTGCCGGCCGGCAGCGGCTGCTCGATCAGCGCCACGCCGAGTTCGGCCGCGATCGCCATGTTCTCCTCGATATTGTCCTCGGTCCAGCCTTCATTGGCATCGAGGATGAGCCGGCTGCCTGGGGCCGCGCCCGTCACGGCCCGGATGCGGGCGATGTCGTTCTCGCCGCCGATCTTGACCTTGAGCAGCGGACGCCAGGCGTTCTCGCGCGCCTGCGCGGCCATGGCTTCCGGCGTTCCCAGCGACAGGGTGTAGGCCGTCTCCAGCGGCCTGGGCGGCAGCGCCGAGACGTGGCGCCAGGCCGGTGCTCCCGACATTTTCGCCTCGAGGTCCCACAGCGCGCAATCCACCGCATTGCGCGCGGCTCCGGCCGGCATCACCTGAAGGAGCGATTGGCGATCCACGCCCGATGCGATTTGCGCTGCGGCAGCTTCGATGGCGGCCCGCACACCTTCCATCGTTTCGCCGTAGCGCCTGTAGGGCACGCATTCGCCATGGCCGGTGAAGGGGCCGTCGGTGATGGTGCAGGTGATGACCTCGGCCTCGGTTTTCGAGCCGCGCGAAATGGTAAAGGTTCCCGCTATCGGAAATCGCTCTGCACTGACCGAAAGGACACGCGACATGATTTTCTCTCCTGGCCCTGGAAGCTTGGGGATCGACTAAAGTGACAGACTCATCCTGAGGGGATAAGACAGGCGATCATGGTGATCAATGCCGACCAGCAGGCGATCAGCGCCAAAGAGAATCCGCCGCGCGTCATTGCGCTCGAACAAGGCGGCGCGGCCGACTATGCGCTGGCCGGCGAATGGACGACGCGGACCGTCGCCTCCATCGACGCCGAGATGCGCAAGCTGGAGGCGAGGCGGGGCCATGAGCCCCTGAGCCTCGACCTGTCGCAGGTCGAGAAGATCGACACCGCCGGCGCCTGGCTGATCGACAGGCTGATGAGCGTGCGCGGGGCGCATGGCGCGGAAGTCGCGGTTCGCGGGGAAAGCAAGGAAGCGAGGATCCTGCTCGACGCGGTGCACGAGGCGACCCATCGGGGCGAGCCTTCGCCGCAGCCGGCGCAGCCGAATTTCCTCATTCTCTTTTTCGAGACGGTCGGGCGCAGGGTCTATTCCATGCGTGACGACTTCTTCGCGGCGATGAACATCCTCGGCTCGACCATCCGGGGCGCCCAGATGAAGCTCGGGCGCGGCCATGCCGTCAACATCGCCGCCATCTTCAACCAGATCGATAAGATGGGGGTGGGCGCGGTGCCGGTCGTGGTGCTGATGTCCACGATCGTCGGCGCGATCGTGGCGCAGCAGGGCGCATTCCAGCTCCGCTATTTCGGCGCCGAGATCTTCGTGGTCGATCTGGTCGGCATCCTGGTCCTGCGCGAGCTGGGCGTGCTGATGACGGCGATCATGGTGGCCGGCCGCTCGGGAAGCGCCATCACGGCCGAGATCGGCTCGATGCGCATGCGCGAGGAGGTCGATGCCCTCAAGGTCATCGGCCTCAATCCCGTGGGGGTGCTGGTGTTTCCGCGCCTCGTGGCGCTGGTGATCGCGCTGCCGTGCCTCACCGTGGCAGCCGATTTCGCCGCGCTCGGCGGCGCCATCGTCATCTCGTGGTTCTATTCGGGCATCACGCCGGCCGCCTTTATCGACCGGCTGCGGCTCGGCATCGACGTCAACACCGTGCTGGTCGGCCTCATCAAGGCGCCGTTCATGGCGATGATCATCGGCATCATCGCTTCGGTAGAGGGGTTGAAGGTCGGCGGCAGCGCCGAATCGCTCGGCGAGCACGTGACGGCCTCGGTGGTGAAGTCGATCTTCGTCGTCATCGTCCTGGACGGCGCTTTCGCCATCTTCTTCGCCTCCATCGGCTTCTGAGGTTCGCATGATTGAACGGGAAGCAACGAAAACGGCCGGGGGAGCTTTCCGCGAGGATGCCGACATCGTTCTGGAGGCGCATGACATAACCGTCGCCTTCGGCGACAATGTCGTGCTCGACGATCTGTCGCTGGACATCCGGCGCGGCGAAATCCTCGGCTTCGTGGGCGCTTCCGGCGCGGGCAAGTCGGTGCTGCTGCGCGCCATACTGGGGCTCACCAGGAAGCGGTCCGGAACCATCAGGATATTCGGCGTCGATGTCGACAAGGCCAGCGAGCTGGAGCGGATGCGGCTGGACATGCGGCTCGGCGTGCTGTTTCAGCATGGCGCGCTGTTCTCGGCACTGACGGTTCTGGAAAACGTCCAGGTGCCGATGCGCGAATATCTCGACCTGCCCAAGCGGCTGATGGACGAGCTGGCGCTGCTCAAGGTCGAACTCGTCGGCCTGCCGCGGGATGCGGCGCTGAAATTTCCGTCGGAACTGTCGGGCGGCATGATCAAGCGCGCGGCGCTGGCGCGTGCGCTGGCGCTGGACCCCGACATCGTCTTCCTCGACGAGCCGACATCCGGCCTCGACCCGATCAGCGCCGCCGAATTCGACGAGCTCGTCTCCAAGCTGCGCGACACGATGGGGCTCACCGTCTACATGGTCACGCACGATCTCGACAGCCTGTTTGCCGTGTGTGACCGAATTGCCGTTCTCGGCAATAAAAAGGTATTGGTGGAGGGAACCATCGAAGACATGCTTGCCAGCGAAGAGCCATGGGTAAAGTCTTACTTTCGTGGTAAGCGCGCACGGCAGATCGATTTGTCCGCCAGGGGATAGAACCAAAGCCGCGAATGGAAACCAGAGCCAACTACGTCATCGTCGGAATTTTCACTGTCGTTGCGATCCTGGCCGCCTTCGCCTTCGTCTACTGGACGGCGGCGATCGGGGAGAGGGGCGAGACAGCGCTTCTGCGCGTGCGCATTCCGGGTTCCGCTTCCGGCCTTGGCCGCGGCAGCGCGGTGCTGTTCAATGGCGTGAAGGTCGGCGACGTGCGCCGCGTCTTCATCGACGTGCAGAACCCGACGGTGGCGATCGCCGATACGGAGATCGACCGCCTGACGCCGATCACCAAGTCGACCCAGGCGGATATCGGTCTGGCGGGACTGACCGGCCAGGCCAATATCGAGCTCAAGGGCGGCGACCCGCGCGAGGTGAACCTGCTCGACGAAGCCGAGGCGAACGGCAAGGTTGCGGAAATCACGGCCAACCCTTCCGCCGTCACCAACCTGCTGCAGACGGCGCAGGATATCTTCCGCCGCGCCGACCATGTGCTCAACCAGATCGAGGGCTTCACCAACGATGTTCGCGGGCCGCTGACGACCACGGTGAACAATGTCGAGAAATTCTCGGAAGCCCTCGGCCGCAACGCCGAAGGCGTCGACCGGTTCCTGGAGAGCGTCAGCAAGCTGTCGGAGGAGCTGGCGGGCGTCTCCGGCAAGCTCGACGGGACGCTCAAGGCCGCGGAAGACCTGCTGCGCTCCGTCGACAAGGACAAGGTGGCGCAGATTGTCACCAATGTTCAGAAGTTCACGCAGGATTTGAGCAACAACACGCGGGAACTCGACAAGATCATCGCCAATGTCGACAAGACCGTCAGCTCCATCAACAGCTTCGCCCAGCAGGGCAGCGGTACGCTTGCCAAGGTCGACGGCATCCTCGACAGCGTGAAGCCCGAAAGCGTGCGCACGACGCTCAACAACATCGAGGACGCCAGCCGCAACGCCAAAAGCGCTGCCGCGGATGTCGCCAAGGTCACCGAGAAATTCGGCAACCGCGCCAACGACATAGACAGGATGATCTCGGATGCGACCGAGCTTGCCCATCGCCTGAACGCGGCCTCGGTGCGTGTCGACGGCATATTGCTCAAGATCGACAAGCTGCTCGGCTCTGGCCAGACGGAAGGCGTGATGGCCGAGGCGTCGTCCACCTTGAAGGCGTTCAAGCAGGTGGCCGATACGCTGAACCAGCATCTGGGCGCCATTCTGAGTGGACTGCAACAGTTTTCGGGGCCAGGTTTGCGCGACGTCGAATCGTTCGTGCGGGATGGACGCCGCTCGATCAATCGCATCGAGGAGGCGATTACCGATTTCGAGCGGAACCCGCAGCGCATCATAACCGGTGGAGAGGGCACCGTGCGCCAATATGATGGGCGGACGCGACATTGACATTGGCTGACGCCCATTCGAAGAAAGTCATGGGCAAGCCGAAACAGGCGCCGGTTTGAGCCGGCACGAATCTTGGGGACGGGATTTGCGGTGAAGGCAGTGCGATTCATGTCGGGGGTTGCGGTTGTCGCGCTGACGCTTTCGGGCTGTGCGCTGCTGCCGGGCGGTGGCCCCGCGCCGCTCGATACCTATGAGCTGACGGCTCCCTCCAGTCCCGCCAGGCAGGCGCGCAAGCGCATGCAGATCCTCATTGCCGAGCCCTCGGCGCTCAAGGCGCTGGACGGGCAGAACATCGTCATCAAGCGCAATTCCGGCGTGATCGAATATCTGAAGGGCGCGCAGTGGGCGGATCGCCTGCCGCGCATCGTCCAGGCGCGGCTTGCCGAGACGTTCCAGCACTCCGGCGCCTTTGCCGGCGTCGGCTTGCCGGGCGAGGGGCTGGCGATCGACTATCAGGTCATCGTGGAACTGCGGAGCTTCCAGGTGCGTGTCGACGGCGCCCGCAATGCCGATGTCGAGCTGTATGTGCGCCTGCTGAACGATCGCAACGGCGAGGTGCGCGCGGCGCGCAGCTTCACCGCCAGTTCGCCCGTGAGCGGCACCGGCAACGACGCATACATGCATGCGCTGGACCGTGCGTTCGGCGATGCCGCGCTGCAGATCGTCGCCTGGACCGACACCACGATCTGAACATCCCGCAGCCGGATGGGGGGGTGCATGGCGTCGCTCAAATGCGGCCATGACAACAGGGCAAGAACAACAGGATCGAGCGGAGCAAGGGCATCCCGTCAGGGGGTGGTCACGACGTTGAGGCGTCGCGGCGGAAGCGGCTTGTTCGCTTGACTGTCGCGGCGGGGTTGGACTGGTCTCGGCCTCGCCGCCGTCCACCGAATTCAGCTCACTGAAACGACCAAAGAAAAAAGGCGGGGAATGCCCCCGCCTTTTCTGTCCGGCTCTGTCCTTGCTCCTTACCGCAGGCGGCCGCTTGCGTGTGCAAGCATGGTGTAGACCTTGCCGGTGTCGGAGGAGAGGTAGGTCTGCGTCATGACGTTGTCGTGGTCGTTGCGCGAAACGTCCTTCAGCAGCTTCTCGAAGTCCTCGCAGTAGCGATCGACGGCAGCGCGGAACTCGCCGTCCGCCTGATATTTGCGGCGGATTTCGTCGAAGGTCTGCTGGCCCTTGAGCGTGTAGAGGCGGCGGGTGAAGACGTCACGCTCGCCGCGGCGATAGCGGTTCCACAGCTCGATGGAGGCCTCATGGTCGATCGCGCGGGCGATGTCGACCGACAGCGAGTTGAGCGATTCCACCACATGCGCTGGCGAACGCGGGCTGGCCGCCGGGCGAGGGGCATCCGCCGGCGCCGGGCGTCCGGCATCCTCGCGCGACGCGCCGGTGAGCAGGTCGCGCACCCAGCCGCCGGAACGCGGCGCGGCATTGCCTTGCTGCGGGCGGACCGTTGCGGCCGGCGCGCGTTCCATTTCCAGCGTGCCGCGCAGCGGCGCGTCGGTGGCTGCCGCACGCGGCGCCGCGGGGGCGGGAGCCGGGGCAGGGGCCGGGCGGCGCGGCTCAGGCTGACGCGTGGAGACGTCGACCGTGCGGCCCGACTTCGCGACGATCTCCGACAACTCCTTGAGCGCGTTGATCTGCTCGGTCACGGCACGGCGCATGGCCGTCGTGGACTGCTTGGCCTCCTCGGGCATGTCGAGCACGCCCTTCTTCAGCTCGGCGCGGGTCTGGTCGAGCTCGCTCTTGATCGAGCTTGCGGTGCGGCGCATTTCCTCGGTCGCATCGGCGAAGCGCTTGGTGGCCGATTCCACGACCTCCGAAATCGCGCCGCGGATCTTGTCGGTCGAGGCCATCGTGCGGTCCTCGGCCTTTTCGAGCGCCTTGCCGACAAGGTTCTCGAACGACTTCATGATGCGTTCGAGGTCTTCCGACTTCTTGACCAGGCCGACGGCCAGGTCTTCCAGCGACGACTGGCGCTCCAGCGTGTGCTCGAGGTTGCTCTGCGCCGAGCTCAGCAGCTCGGACGCGCTGGACAGCAGGCGGCTATGCTCGTCGAACCGGGTGGCGATCGAGGCCACTTCCTTGAGCGTGTTGGAAGACAGCTCGGTGAGGCGGGTGGCGTTGGAATCCACCAGCCGGGCCGAGCTTGCGAAGGTCTGCGCGGCCTTTTCGGTCGTGGCGGCAAAGGCCTGCGTGCTTCCGGTGAGGCGCTCGTCGACATTTGCGAGATTGCCGGCGGCCTTCTCGATCAGCTCGTTGAGCTGCGAGCTCGACATGGAGAGCCTGCCGATCAGGTCGCTGACGCTCTCGGCGAGGTTGGAACGCGCGCCTTCCACCGCCGACAGCGTCTCGGCCGTGCGGTTGGCAAGAGCGTTGACCAGCGTGGCGTTCTCCGAACGCAGGCGCTCGGTGGCGCGCTGCGTGGCCTGCTCCAGGCCGCGCTGCAACTCGTCGCCGGTCTCGGCGAAACGATCGACCAGCGGCCGGGCGTTCTCGTCGAGGATCTTGGAGATTTCGGCCGAACGCTCGGCGAGCATCTGGTTCAGCTCGCGGGTGTTCGCGCCGATGGTGCGGGCCGCGTCGTTGGTGCTCTGGCCGATATGCTGGCCGACCGCCGTGAAGGTCTCGGCGATGGTGTTGGCGCGGGCGACGAGCTGTGCCTCGGCCTGCGAGACCTGCTCGGTGAGCTTCTGGCCGACGGTCTCGGCGCTGGAGGCGAGGCGGTTTTCGGCGCGCGCCACATGCTCGTCGACGCGCGCGGCCACGGCATCGATGCCGGAGGCGAAGCGCTGATCCGCGTTGGAAAGCGTCGCCTCGATCGCCCTGGTGCGGTTTTCCAGCTCCTCGGCGGTCTGCTGGGCGCGGGCCACCACGCGTTCCTCGGTGTCGGACAGCACATTGGCGATGCCCGAGATGTGCGAGCCGATGAGCGAGGAACCGTCGCTGAGACGGGCGGCGATGCGCTGGTCCGCATCCTCGAAGATCTGGCCGATCTCGGAAGCGCGCACGGTGAGGGTTTCGGCGGTCTCGTTGACGCGGGCCGCCAGCCGCTCGTCGGCCGCTTCGAAATTGCGCACGATCTCGACGGCGCGGGCGCCCAGCGTGGTCGCGCCGTCGTTGATGCGCGAGATGAACTGCTGGTCGGCGGCGTCGAAGATGCGGCCGAGCTCGGCAGCGCGCGCGGCCAGGGCCTCGGCGGATTCGCCGATGCGCTGGCTGAGCTTCTGGTCCGCGGTCTCGAAGTTGGCGAGGATGTCGCCGGCACGGGCGGCCAGCGAGTTGGCGGTCTCCACCGCGCGCGCCACCAGCTTCTGGTCGGCGTCGTCGAAGCTGCGCACGATGTCGCCGGCCTTGGCCGCGATCGTCCCGACTGCTTCCTCGGCCTGCTGCATGAGCGCGCCCGAAGCTTCCCGGGCACGCGCGGCAAGGCGGCCATCCACTTCCTCGAAGGCGCGGGTGATGTCGCCGGCACGTGCCAGCAACGCATCCGAAGTCTGCTCGACGCGGGTGGCGATGCGGCCATCGGCCTCCTCGAAGGCGCGGGTGATGTCGCCGGTGCGGGCAAGCAACGTCCCCGAAGTCTGCTCGGCGCGCGCGGCAAGACGGCCGTCCGCCTCCTCGAAGGCACGGGTGATGTCGTTGGCGCGGGCGAGCAGGGCGGCGGCGGTCTGTTCGGCGCGGGCCGCGATCTGGCGGTCGGCGTCGGTGAAGGCCTTGCCAGCTTCCTGGTTGAGCAGGGCGGTGACTTCCAGAACCTTCTCGCGCAGCGCGCCGGCAACCGTGACCGCGCTGCCCTCCAGCACCTGCCGGACATTGTCCACGCCCAGCGTGAGGGCGCGTTCCATGGTGCTGGTGCGCTCTTCGATGACGCCGGTCTGGCGACGGAAGGCTTCCTCGATCTTCTCCACGTCCGAGGCCAGCGCATCCGAAATGTCGATGCGCTTGTCGGCGATGAGCTGGATGTGCGAGGTGACGGCGTCGTCGATCTCGCGGCGCGTTTCGGCGAGACGGGTGAGATCGTCGTCCAGCGCGCGCGTCAGCATATCGCGGCCCTCGGCGAGCTTGCCGACATGCGTGGCGATGATCTCGTCCACGCCCGAGCGGCCCTCGGCGATCCTGGCCATGTCGGCTTCCAGCGCCTGCGACAGGATCGTGCGGCCCTCGGCGATCCTGGCCACCTGCGAGGTGACGAGCCCGTCGATCTCGGTGCGCGCGTCGGCCAGCTTCTGCAGGTCGAGCTCCAGCGCGCGGCGCAGTATGTCGCGGCCCTCGGCCAGCTTCTCGACCTGGCCGGCAACCAGCCCGTCGATGCCGGAGCGGCTTTCCGACAGCTTGTGCAGGTCTTCCTCGAGCGTGCGGGCGAGCATGGCGCGGCCTTCTTCGAGGCGGCGCGTCTGGTTGGCGATGAGCGCCTCGATATTGGCGATGTCGGCTTCCAGCGCCTGCGTCAGCACGTTGCGGCTTTCGCCGACCTTCTCGGCCTGACCGGCAACGAGATTGTCGAGGCTGGTGACATCGGCCTCGAGCGCCTGCGACAGAAGCTTGCGGCCTTCCACCAGCTTGTCGGCCTGCGCCGCGATCAGCCCCTCGATATTGGCGATGTCGGCCTCCAGCGCGCGGCTCAGCACGTCGCGGCCATGGGTGAGGCGTTCGAGCTGGCCCGAAACGACACCTTCGATGGAGGAGTGGCTTTCGGCAAGTTTGGCCAGATCGGATTCGAGCGAGCTGGTCAGCATGCGGCGCTTCTCGTCGAGATGGTCGGCATGGCGCTTGACCATGTCGTCGACGGTGGCGAGGTCCTGTTCCAGCGCGCGGCGCAGTATGTCGCGGCCCTCGGCCAGCTTCTCGACCTGGCCGGCGACGAGGCCGTCGATGCTGGAGCGGGCCTCGGCGAGCTTGTCGAGGTCGGCTTCCAGCGCGCGCTTGAGGATGTCGCGGCCCTCGGCGAGCTTCTCCACCTGCCCGGCGACGAGGCCGTCGATGCTGGAGCGGCTTTCCGCGAGCTTGTCGAGGTCGGCTTCCAGCGCGCGCTTGAGGATGTCGCGGCCTTCGGCGAGCTTCTCGACCTGCCCGGCAACGAGGCCGTCGATGCTGGAACGGCTTTCGGCCAGCTTGTTCAGGTCGTCCTCGAGGGCGCGGGTCAGGCGTGCGCGGCCTTCATCCAGCTTCTCGAGCTGGCCGTCGATCAGCCGATCGATGCCGTCGCGGCCTTCGTTGATCTTCTCGAGGTCGGCTTCCAGCGCCCGCGAGAGCACGTCGCGGCCTTCGGCTAGCTTCGACACCTGGCCGGCGACGAGCTCGTCGATCTGCGCGCGCGCTTCGGAAAGCTTGTTGAGGTCGGACTCCATGGCGCGCGACAGGATGTTGCGGCCTTCGCTCAGCTTGCCGATATGGCCGGTGACCATTTCGTCAATGTTCGCGCGGGCTTCCGTCAGCTTCTGCGAGTCTTCGGTCAGCGCGCGGGTGAGGCTGGCGCGGCTGTCGGCCAGGCGTTCCAGATGCTCGCCCAGCGAGGCGTCGATGGTGGCGCGCGATTCGTTGATCTTGCGCAGATCCTCGTCGAGGGCCTGCGAGATCATGGTGCGGCCCTCGGCCAGCTTCAGCACCTGCAGGCTGACCGCCTCGTCGATGCCGGCGCGGCTTTCCTCGAACCTGGCGAGATCGGCCTGGAGGGTGGACGTGATGCGCTCGCCCGTCTCGGCGAACCTGCTGGCGTGAACCTCGACGGCATCGTCGATGCTCCGGCGCGCTTCCTCCAGCTTCTGGAGGTCGCTGTCGAAGGCGTTGGAAACGAGGTGGCGTGCGGACTCCAGGCGGCCGGCGAAGTCGCTGGCGCGGGCTTCGAGCATGGAAGAGGTGGACATGACCATGTCGGCCATCTGCGCCCCGATCCTGGCACGGCCTTCCTCGATCATGGCCGACAGGTTCTGGTTGCCGTCGGTGAAGGTGGTGGCGATCTCGCGGGCGCGCTCGACCAGCGTCTCGTTGATCTGGCGGGCGCGGGCCTCCAGCGCGGCGTTGAGCTTCTGCGTGCCGGTGTCGAGCGCTTCGGCGCGGGTCTGGAACTCGCTGATGAGGGCCTGCCCCCGTTCCGCAAGCGTGCTCTCTATGGCCTTGAGATTGGCTTCGAATTCGGTGTTCAGGTTGCGCGCGGCGCCGCCCAGCAGGGACACCATGCCGGCGGTGCGGTCGTCCAGGAGCTCGGACAGCGAGCGGGTCATGTCGTCGGTGCTCTGGGTGAGCTTGGCGATGCGCGTGTCGAGCAGGCTGGCGAAGGCCTCGCCCGAAGTCGTGATGCGGTCGCCGATCACGTCGAGGCGCTGGTCGATGGAATCGAAGATCGACGAACCGCTCTCGTTGATGCGGTCGATCAGCGAGTCGCCCGAATCCGTGATGGTCATCGACAGCTTGGTCGATGCGTTGAGGATGTTCTGGCGGATGATCTCGCCGGCCGAGTCCAGCTCGTCGCGCAGCGTCTCATGCGCGCCGGCGATGGAGGCGCGCACGCGCTCGGCATGGGTGACGACGGCTTCGCGCTCGACGCCCAGCCCGTCGACGAGGGAGCGGATGCGCGACTCGTTCTCGGAATAGGAGCGTTCGATCTGGTTGACCTCGGTGTGGACCAGCGTCTCCAGCTCGACGGCGCGGGCAAGCGTGCGCTCGATGCCTTCGCCCATGGCGGCGACCTCGCGGCGCACGGCCTGGCCGACCGTCATGATGCGGTCCTGAGCGAGGTTTTCCGGCTCGGCGAGACGGATCGCGACCTCGGTCATCGACTGGGCGGCCAGACGCATGTCCTGCGCGCGGCGAATCATCGCGCCGAAGGCCCAGAACAGGATGATCGGCACGATCGTCGCGACGCCCAGCAGGATCAGGTAAGGCTGCGCCAGCAGTTGCTGGACCGAGCGGATGTCGATCAGGGGCGGCGTGAACAGCACGTTGGCCAGCAGGAAGCCGCCGCCGATCCACAGCAGCGACAGCACCGCGATCAGCCAGTAGATGCCGCTGGAGGAGCGGCGGTTCATGCCGCTCAGCATCGCGCGATAGTCGCGCTGCTGGTCGTCATTGGCCGGCGAAAGGCCGTTCGGGCGCGCTGGGGGGGCCGCTTCGACGGGGCGCAGGTCGGCAGCCGCGGGGGCCGCCTGGCTCACCGGCTTGGCCGAGGGCCTGGGTGTCGCATTATGGGCCATCTTCTCGACCCGGCTCTCGCGGGCAAGCTCGTCGGCGGCCTGGGATATCTGCGCTTCCAGGTCTTCCATGGAGGCGGCTATGTCGAGGTCGTCGGCGCCTGCCGCCAGGTCGAAATCGAGTGCTTCTTCAAGCTCCTTCGCAACGTCGAGGTCGAGATTCTGCGTTGTCGAGCTTTTTTTCGCCATTTCGCCGTTACCCTGTACTAGTGCCGCGAGACCGTCAAAATCACGGCCTTTAATGCTCGCGAGCGAGGCTTATTATGGACTTTACGTATCGTACTGGCACAGGCGGGTAAAGGAAACTTGAATCCCGGACGATGCGTAAAAGTTTAAACATGTGGTTAATGAGCCCGGGATTTTGGCGGATTTGCGGGCTGTTGCGGCGATTTTCCGATTAACCCGTTATCCACATGATTGAGCCACCGTCACTGTCACAGGGGGCATCCGCGAATGGAGTTGAACATGGGCACGCAGGAATCCAATGGTGTCGCATTTTCGATGCCGGGGGGCGAAAGCTGCGATCGGGCCGGGGCGAGGCCGATCGATCTCATTCACCTGGGCAAGCAGACGATGGGCGACCGTGCGCTCGAGCAGGAAGTGCTGTCGCTGTTCATGCACCACGTGCTGCAGGTCCGCGACCAGATCGCGCAGGCCGGCGCGGGTGAGCGCCTGCGCCTCGCGCATGGCCTGAAGGGTTCGGCGCGCGGGGTCGGGGCCTTCGCGATCGCCGATTGCGCCGGCGAGATCGAGGAGCGCCCGCAGGACGACGGTGTGCTGGAGCGACTGGGCCTGCTGATCGAGGAAGCACGCGACTTCATCGCCGCGATCAATCGCTGAAATTTCCAATCGAAATAAGGATTGCGTCATTCGGAGACGCTTTTGCGCGGCAGTTGACTTGCCCGCCGGAGTGATTATCTCGGCTGGGTACTCGTTTCAGGAACTGTAATGACCAAAATTTCCTTCATCGCCTACGATGGCACCCGTTTCGACGTGGAGGCCGAAAACGGCTCGACCGTCATGGAGAACGCGATCCGCAATGCCGTGCCCGGCATCGAGGCAGAATGCGGCGGGGCCTGTGCCTGCGCCACGTGTCACGTCTATGTCGATGAGGAATGGACCGATGTGGTCGGCGAGCCCGAGGCCATGGAAGAGGACATGCTCGACTTCGCCTATGACGTGAGGCCGAATTCCCGCCTGTCGTGCCAGATCAAGGTGCGCGACGAGCTGGACGGTCTTGTCGTCAGGGTGCCGGAACGGCAGGGATAGCCATCCGCTTCAATCTGCGGGCGCGATCGGCTTTTCCTTCCTGAGGCGGCCGGTGGCGTGTCCCGGGAGAGAGGGATGGAAGCCAGCAAGTCGGATGTGCTGATCGTCGGCGCGGGGCCGGTGGCCCTCTTTGCCGTGTTCGAGCTTGGACTACTCGACCTGAAATGCCATCTGGTCGACATACTCGACCGCCCCGGCGGCCAGTGCGCCGAACTCTATCCCGAAAAGCCGATCTACGACATTCCCGCCTGGCCGGTGATCTCGGCGCAGGGGCTGGTCGACCAGCTCATGAAGCAGATCGAGCCGTTCAGGCCCGCATTCAGCTTCGGCCGCATGGTTGCCGGCCTCGACAGGCTGGAAGACGGACGATTCCGCGTTGTGCTGGACGATGGGCAGGCGCTCGACGCCAAAGTCGTCGTGATTGCCGCCGGCGGCGGCTCCTTCCAGCCCAAGCGGCCTCCCATCCCGGGCATAGAAGCTTTCGAGGGCAAGAGCGTCTTCTACGCGGTCAGGCGGATGGAAGCGTTCCGGGGCCACGATCTCGTCATCGTCGGCGGCGGCGATTCCGCGCTCGACTGGACGTTGAACCTGCAGCCACTGGCGCGGCGGGTGACGCTGGTGCACCGGCGTCCCGAATTCCGCGCTTCCCCCGACAGTGTCAACCGCATGCATGCGCTGCTGGAGAAGGGCGACATCGATTTTCGCATCGGCCAGGTCACGGGTCTGGAAGGCGCGGAAGGCCAGCTTTCGGCGGTGAGGGTCAAGGGGCCGGAAGGCGAAACCGACATCGCGGCCACACGGCTGCTGCCGTTCTTCGGCCTGACCATGAAGCTCGGCCCGATCGCCGAATGGGGCCTCGACCTCAATGAAAACCAGATCCGGGTCGACACGGAGAAGTTCAAGACCTCGACGCCGGGCATCTTCGCCATAGGCGACATATGCTGGTATCCGGGCAAATTGAAGCTCATCCTGTCGGGCTTCCACGAGGCGGCGCTGATGGCGCAGGCCGCCAAGCGGGTCGTCAGCCCCGGCGAGCGGATCGTGTTCCAGTACACCACGTCCTCGACCAGCATCCACAGGAAGCTGGGCGTTCCCGATTGAGGCCGGCGCCGCTCAGGTGCGGATGCGGCCGGCCGCAATCTGTTCGAGGCGGTATTTGAGCAGCCGCAGGATGCGGCTTTCGAAATTCTTGCCCTCGACGCGATCGAAGTCGGCCTGCGCCTGGTCGTGCCGGGCAAGCACCTTGGCGGTGATCTCCTTCGCCCTGGTGGAGGCGATCTGGCAGTTCTTCTGCCGGCCCATCGCCTTCAACGACTTTTCGAGCTCGGCCGCGTAGTTCTTGGCAATGACCACATGGCTTTCCTCATGGCGCTTTATATCCGCCGACAGCGTGTCCCAGATCAGCTTGACGTCGGCGTCGACCTTGCGCGGCTTGCGCCATCTGGGCAGGATCAGCCGGGCGGAGACCGTCGTCCTGGCATCGATGATCTGGCAGAAGCCGTCGCCCTGCGCATAGGCGAGCTTGGTGGTGAACTGCATGCGGGTCGCGCCGGGATGGCGGCTGCCGGAGGTGTTCACATGCGGGCCGAGCTTCGAAAGCTGGTCTTCTATGTCCTCCAGCGTCTTGCCCCGGATGGAAAAGTAGCTGTAGCTCTTGGAGAGGCTGGCCGCCTGCGCCGGTAGGCCAAGGCAGGCTATCGTCACGGCGGTCAGCAGGGCGCGCTTCATCATATTGCCTCTTCGAATACCTTGCTTTACGGCCGTTCTGTACGCAACGGAAGCTGCCGTCCGTCGCATTCTGGCTGGGATGCGTCGATTCTTCGTGGCACGCTTCCCGACAAATGAGCAACCGACGATGACGACACGATGGCAACTGGCGCATGGACGCCACCTGGACATCGGCGCCAAGGCGCTGATCATGGGCATACTGAACGTGACGCCGGACAGTTTTTCCGATGGCGGCATGTATACGGATATGGAGCGCGCCGTCGCCCAGGCCAGACGCATGGCGGCGGAAGGCGCTGTCATCATCGATGTCGGCGGCGAATCGACCCGGCCGGGCGCCACGCCCGTCTCGCCCGAGGAGGAGCAGGCGAGGGTGCTGCCCGTCATCTCGGCGCTGGCGAAGGCCGGCGACATTCTCATCTCCGTCGACACCTATCGCGAGGAAACGGCGCGCCTGGCCGTCGCGGCGGGCGCGCATATCGTCAACGACGTATGGGGGCTGCAACGCGAGCCCGGCATTGCCCGACTGGCGGTGGAAACCGGGGCGGGGCTCGTCATCATGCACACCGGCCGGGAACGCGAGAAAAACCCCGACGTGATTGCCGACCAGTTCGAGTTCCTTGGGAAATCGCTGCGCATAGCGCGGGAAGCCGGCGTGCGCGAGGGGCAGATCCTGCTCGATCCGGGTTTCGGCTTCGCCAAGGACGCGGACGAGGACCTGACGCTGATGGCGCGCCTGCAGGAACTGCGACCGCTCGGTTTCCCGCTGCTCGTCGGCACGTCGCGCAAGCGCGTGATCGGCCATGTCTCGGGGCGCGATTTCGACGAGCGCGACGTAGCCACCGCCGCCACCAGCGTTGCGCTGCGGCTGAAGGGTGCCGCGATTTTTCGCGTGCACAATGTCGCAATCAATGCAGACGCGCTGGCGATGGCGGATGCTATTGTCGCGCACGATCCTTCCATGCCGGCATGAGCGCCGGGGTCCAGCAACCGGATTGGCCGAGGTGGCGCGTGTCCAGTTCCAGTAAAGAGCGCGTCTATCTGAGCCTCGGCGGCAATCTCGGCGATCCGCTCAGGGCCATGGGCGAGGCCCTGCGCATGCTCGATGCCGATCCGCGAGCCGAGGTCGTGGCGGTTTCCTCGCCGCACCGCACGCCGCCCTGGGGCAAGCTGGACCAGCCCGATTTCCTCAACGTGGCGGCCGCACTCCTGACCACGCTGTCGCCCCGCCAGTTGCTGGACCTGTGCCTGGATGTCGAGCGGCGGCTCAAGCGCGTGCGGCAGGAGCGCTGGGGGCCGCGCCTCATCGACATCGACATCCTCGCCTTCGGCGATCGTGAAATCCATGAGCATGGCCTCGAAATCCCGCATCCGCGCATGTTCGAGCGTGCCTTCGTGCTGGTGCCGCTGCTTGAGATCGCACCCGATTTCGCGCTCGGCGGGGTGCGTGCCTGCGAGCGTGTGGAGCATGTCGACAAGGCGGGAATAGAACGGCTGCCCGCTGACCGGAACTGGTGGAGGTCCTGACGGAAAGACGCTCCGCGCGGCCTTGTCAAAATTCCGGGGCGACGATCTAGTAGCGTCGACCTGTGAAACAGAGACTCAGGAGCGGGGAGATGGCCGGTCCCATCGGCATATTCGGTTCTCGGCAGAATCTGTCCCGCGAGCGCACCCCCGGCGAGGAAGCGCGCGTCGAATATGTGGAACTGTTCTTCGATCTGGTCTTCGTCTTTGCCGTCACGCAGATATCGCACACGCTGCTGAAGGAGCTGACGCTGCTCGGCGCGTTCCGGTCGGCATTCCTTCTCATGGCGGTATGGTGGGTGTGGGTCTACACCGCCTGGGTCACCAACTGGATCGACCCGCGGCACTGGCCGGTGCGCTTCATGCTTTTCGTGCTGATGCTCGCCGGGCTCGTGCTTTCCACCTCCATTCCCGAGGCGTTCGCGGAGCGCGGGCTGGCCTTCGCCTGCGCCTATGTCTTCATGCAGGTGGGGCGCTCCGTCTTCATGCTGTGGGCGCTGCGCCGGCACAACAGGACGAACTACGTCAACTTCCAGCGCATCACCGCCTGGCTGGCGCTTTCCGGCGTATTCTGGATCGTCGGGGCATTCCTCGAGGGCGAGGCGCGCTTCGCGGTGTGGATACTGGCGCTGCTCATCGAATATGTGGCGCCGTCCACCGGCTTCTGGACGCCGGGCATCGGCGCGACGAAGACGGTGGAATGGGACGTGGAAGGCGGCCACATGGCCGAGCGCAGCGCGCTCTTCATCATCATCGCGCTGGGCGAGTCGGTTCTGGAAATCGGCGCCACCTTCTCGGAGATCGAGCCGACATTCGCGGTCGTCGTCGCCTTCTTGGCTTCGTTCGGCGCGACGGTGGCGATGTGGTGGATCTATTTCAACATCGGCGCGGAAAACGCCAAGCACCAGATCGAGACTTCGGACGACCCCGGCAGGATCGCGCGCGTCGCCTACACCTATTCGCCGCTGCTGCTGGTGGCGGGCATCATCGTCACGGCCGTCGCCGACGAGCTGACGCTCGGCCATCCGACCGGCGGCCCCGTCGATCCCGTCACCACATTGACGGTCGTGGGCGGCCCGGTGCTCTATGTGTTCGGCAACCTCGTCTTCAAGCGCATAGCCACCCACATCCTGCCGCTGTCACATATTATCGGACTGGCGCTGCTGCTTATCGCGGCGCTTGTGGCGCCTTACGTCAACGCCGTCACCCTCAGCGTGCTGACGAGCGTCATCCTGTTCATGGTCGGCTACTGGGAATATGTGCTGCACCGGCGCTCCGGCCGGTAAGGTCCCGCTCAGCCGGCAAATCCGCCGGAATCCAGGAAGGCCTGTTCTTCCGGCGTGGTTTCGCGCCCGAGAGCCGGGTTGCGATGCGGGAAGCGTCCGAAGCGCTGGATGATGTCGCGGTGTTCGAGCGCATATTTCATGTAGGATTCGTCCAGCTTCCCCGTGAGTTCCACGGAGCGGTACTGGTCCGCGATGTTCTCCGAATGCTCGAAGGGCAGGTACATGAAAACGCGGAGATCGGGGTCGACCCTGTCGTCATGCCCGGCCTCGATCGCCCTGTCGGCGAAATGGCGGGCGAGCGGGTCCGTCGCGAACATGTGGGCGGTGCCGCGAAAGCAGTTCCGCGGGAACTGGTCGAGCAGGATGATCAGCGCCAGCGAGCCGTCGGGATGGTCGGCCCAGTGGTCCAGATCGCGCCGCGCGGCCGCGAAATGCAGATCGCGGAAGCTGTCGTGGAACGCCGTGTCGAAGGCCGCATCCTTGTTGAACCAGCGGTCCGGTCCCGCCTCGGTCCAGAACCCCAGCACGTCGGCATGCTGTCCTGCTTTCGTCATTTGTCCGGCTCTCCTTCCGTTTCTGGGGAATGACCAAGCACATTCGCCGTTTCCTCGTCCATGGCCCGGCCGGGCCGGCGCGGCGGGGCCAGCGGCGCGGGCACCGGCGCGTTGCCCTTTGTCGGCATGTTGCCTTTCATGAAGCCACGGCCGGCCTGCAGGCCGCCTGCGAGCTGAGCGTCCAGCCGCGCGGCGTCGCGCTGGCGCACATCCTCGATCACGTCGGCCGCCTCCTCCTCGTCGACGCCCAGCGTCTCCAGCGTCGCGCGGCCGAAGACCAGCGCCGATTCGAAGGTTTCGCGAATCTGGTACTCGACGCCGTTCTGGATCAGGTCCATCGCGATGCCCCGGTCATAGGCGCGCGCCAGCACCGGAATGAGCGGGAACTCCGCGCGCATCTGCTCGGCGATCCTGACGGCGGTCTCGCCCTTGTCGACACAGATCAGCACCGCGCGGGCGCGGCCGGCGCCGGCGGTGTGCAATATGTCCAGCCGGGTGCCGTCGCCATAATAGACCTTGAAGCCGAAGGTGGCGGCCGCCTGGATCATCTCGACATCATTGTCGATGATGGTCACGTCGATGCCGCGCAGCAGCAGCGGCTGGCTCGCGATCTGGCCGAACCGGCCGAAGCCGATAATCAGCACGCTGCCGGTCAGGTCCTCGGCAATGTCGACGCCGTCGAGGCTCTGCTCGGCCTCCCTGCGGAACAGCTTCAGCCCGGCCATGGCCAGCGGCGTCAGGATCATGGACAGGATGACGATCGCGGTGAGGATGGCGTTCGCCTTGCCGTCGATGATGCCGACCGCCATGGCGGACGAATAGAGCACGAAGGCGAATTCGCCGCCCTGCGCCATCACCACGGCGCGTTCCAGCGCCATCTCGTGGCTGTCGCGCAGGATGCGGGCGACGAGATAGATGCCGATCGCCTTCACCAGCATGTAGGCGATGACGTAAAAGGCGATCATCCGCCAGTTGGCGGCGACGATGTGCAGGTCGAGCGACATGCCGACCGCGAGGAAGAACAGCCCCAGCAGAACGCCGCGAAACGGCTCGATGTCGGCCTCGAGCTGATGGCGGAAGGTCGATTCGGACAGAAGCACGCCGGCGAGGAAGGCACCCATGGCCATGGAAAGGCCGCTCAGCTCCATCACCAGCGCCGACCCCAGCACCACGAGCAGGGCCGCCGCCGTCATGACCTCGCGCGCGTGCGAATCCGCCAGTATCCGGAACAGCGGGTTGAGCAGGTAGCGTCCGGCCACGACGAGGCCGACGATGGCGCCGACGCCGATGCCGATGGCCGACAGCCGGTGCATCCAGCCCAGGTCCTCATGCGCCGCCGGCGCCAGGAACGCCACCAGCGCCAGCAGCGGCACGATCGACAGGTCTTCCAGAAGCAGGATCGACACCACGCGCTGGCCGCCGGGCGTGGAGAGCTCGCCGCGCTCCTCCAGTATCTGCATGACGATCGCCGTCGAGGTGAGAACGAAGCCGGCGCCGGCAACGAAGGCTTGCGCGGCCGGAAAGCCGGTGAGGAAGCCGACACCGGTGAGCAGCAGGGCGCATACGCCCACCTGCGCCATGCCGAGCCCGAAAATCTGCCGGCGCATGCTCCAGAGCCGCGAGGGCTGCATTTCGAGGCCGATGATGAACAGGAACATCACCACGCCGAGTTCGGCCACATGCAGGATGGCGCCGGGATCGTAGAAGAAGCCGAGTCCGAACGGGCCGATCGCGAGGCCCGCGGCCAGATAGCCGAGGATCGAGCCCAGGCCGAGCCGCCTGAAGATGGGTACGGCAATCACGCCCGCGGCAAGCAATGCCACGACTTGGGGAAGCTCGCTGCTGGAAGCCTCTACGGCCATATGGTCTGTCCCGATCGTGAGCAGCGATCTCGCATCGCCGCAGGAGAGAGGCAAGATAGGTGGCTCGACGCGCCGCGAAAAGACCGGTCGCCCACTTCCCCAAAGCCGATTTGGCGTGGAAAGCGGTCTGTTTTCACATACTTGCCCCGAAACCAGTGGCAATTCCCGTGCAAGGAAGATAGTCAGGGCCCGGGTTGGCAGACGGGCTTGGGAATGCGGCGGAAATATATTGCTGCGATTTTCAAGGAGATTGACTGGAATGAAGAAATTTTTGCTCGTCGCCGTCGGGTTTGCCGCGCTGGCCGGATCGGCCTGTTCCAAGGAACCCGAATGCACAAGCGAGATACTTGCCAAGAAGGCGCAGGAAATGACCACCGCGCTGCAGGAAACGCTGACGAAGAATCCCGCCAAGGCAGCCGAACTGACCGGCAAGGTGCAGGAGATCACGACGCGCTACCAGAACACCAGCGCGACATCGGCCGAGGCCTGCAAGGCCTATGACGAGCTGATCGCGGCGATCAAGTCGTAACAAATGTCGAAGGCGACCGAGCACTCGGTCGCCTTCGTTCATTCCGGGGATGATGAAGCGGGCGTCCTGCCCGCGTGTCACTTGCGGGCGATGGTGCCGACCGCGGTTCCGTCGACGCGCTTGAGGCTCATGCCGATCACCGGGACGAGCTGGTCCTCGACGCGCACCGAAACGGTCACGTTCATGGTGTTGTCGTCGGGGATGCGGGCCTGCATCACGCCCTTGAGCTGGTTGCGGTTGAGCGAGAAGACCACCTTGCGCGCGTCCACCACGCTGCCCGAAACGATGTCGAGGCCCTTGCCGGCGGCGCCATCCAGGAAAGTGCCCTTGTAGTTGCGGTTTCCCGCCTGCTGCACGCTGGCCGACATCTTCTGCATGAACACGCCGACACGGCAGCCGCCGTCGAGCGTCATGCCGACCTTGCCCGCCGGCGTGGTGCCGGTGAAGTTGCAGTTGAACTTGGTGCCCTTGTACTTGCCGGCGACGATCTCGCCGGGGCCGACCCATTCGCCTTCCACGTTTTCAAAGAACTTCTTGTCCCGCTCCTGGCCGCGAAGCGGATCGGCCATGCCGGCGCCGGTTGCGGCGAGCGCCATGGCAGGCAGCATGGTAAGCAGGAATGCGCGTTTCATCAGGAATACCCGGCACAGATTTGGGACATGGTCACGATGTTCGGACCATGAACAAGATTGGTTAATGCTTCGTCACTTTGGCCGGGTTTTGACCGACGACGATCTCAGTCCTCGGGCTTCTCGGCCTGCCTGCGCGCGGCAAACGAACTCAGCGCCGCAAGGAAATCGCTCATACCCGGACGCTTCAGCGCCGTAAAGGGCAGGGGGCGCACGGTGTCCATCGCGGCGATGCCTATCCTGGCCGTCATCATGCCGTTGACCACGCCTTCGCCAAGCTTGGCCGACAGCCGCGCCGCCAGCCCATGGCCGACGATCTGCTGCACGAAGCTGTCGCCGACCGCGATCGAACCCGTCACCGCCAGATGCGCCAGCACGCTGCGCGCCAGCCGGAAGAAGCCGAGCGTGCCCGGGCGTCCGCCATAGAGTTCCGAAAGCCGGCGGATGAGGCGGCCGGCCTCGAACACCACATAGGCGATGTCGACCAGCGCGCGCGGGCTGACGGCCGTGACGAGCGACACGCGCTTGGCCGCGTCGAGGATCATCACCCTGGCGCGGGCGTCCAGCGGCGCCAGCACCTCGGTCTCGGCCAGCCTGACCAGATCGGCGCCGTCGATGACGTCGTCGCGCAGATCGGCCAGCATGCGGCGTCCGGCGGCGGTCTCGGGTTTGTCGGCGACGAGCGCGGCAAGCTCGCCGGCCACGCCGCGGGCGGCATTCGGGTCGTTGCGGGCAATCGCGTCGAGCGCGCGGCCGCGCAGCTTTTCGACCGAGGCGAGGCGTATCAGCGCCAGCATTTCGCGCAGCAGGATCAGGACCAGCGCGATCGCCGCGATCAGCGCGACGCCGGCGGCGAACCAGCCCAGCCATTCGGCGCGCTCGAACAGGTCGCGGATCAGGCGGTCGGTCCACAGGCCGAGGGTGAGCGAAACGAGGATGCCGAGCGCGCCGAGGAAGATCGCGCCGAGCTTCGACCGCCTGCGCGGGGCCGTGGCAGGCGGCGGTTCGCTGGCGAGGATATCGGGCTCCTCGAAGACATCGACCTCCGCCGGGGTGACGACAGCCACCTCCGCCTTCATGGCGCGCGGCTTGCGCGGCTCCCCGGCGGCATCGCGCCGTCCGGCGTTCTGCTTGTCTCGCTCCTGCTCCGGCTCGGGGTCGAGGCGGAAAGCGGCGGGCTTGCGGGTCATGCCAGGCGGTCTCCGATCAGGAACTGCAGCGCACGGTCGAGCCGGATATGCGGCAGGGAGAGGGTGACGCCCTCGGCGGTCCGTTCCAGCCTGGGCGGGCGAAACCGCACGATGCGGATCGTCGGATCGTCCTGATCCTGGCGATGGTTGGCTTCACCCGCTTCAAAGACAGAATCCACTTTTGCCGGCAAGTCACCGGGAAATATGGCGGTTTCGGTTTCGCCGTCGAAGGTCTCGCCGCCGATCGTCTCGCCCTTCAACGGCGTGCCGATGATGACGGGCAGCGTCTCGCGGCCCTGCTTGACCGTGCCTTCCCGCGTCGCCCGCACCGCCGCCATCGCGACCACGTCCACATCCGCGCCGGTGAGATTGGCCCGTGCGGCGGCGCGCTGCGTCAGCCGCCGCACGATCGCCTGCAGCCGGTCGTGGCTTTCGTGATGCAGATGGTCGGCCTTGGTGGCGGCCACGAGGATGCGGTCTATGCGGCGCGCGAAGAGATCGGTGAGGAAGCTGCCGCGCCCCGGGCGGAAACAGGCGAGGATTTCGGTGACGGCGCGCTCCAGGTCGATCATCGCGGCGGGGCCTGAATTCAGGGCCTGCATGGCGTCGATCAGCACGATCTGCCGATCGAGCCGCGCGATATGCTCGCGGAAGAAGGGCTTTATCACATGGGTCTTGTAGGCCTCGTAGCGCCGCTCCATCATGGCGTGGAGCGAGCCGGGGCGGGGCCTGACGTCGCCAAGGCCGGGCAACGGCGCGAAGGTCAGCGCCGGCGAGCCGTCGAGATCGCCCGGCATCAGGAAGCGGCCCGGCGGCAGGGTGGAAAGCGCGCGCTCGTCCAGCTTGGCGGCCTTCAGATAGGCGGTGAAACTCTCGAACAGCTTGCGCGCTGTCATTTCGTCGGCGTCGGCATTCGGGTCCACTTCGCCGGACAGCTTGCGCCACGCTTCCGAAAGGTCGGCGCGCACCGGCAGTTCGGCCAGCTCGAAGGCGTCGTGCGAGAACTCGCGGTAGGATTTGCCCAGAAGCGGCAGGTCGAGGAGCCATTCGCCGGGATAGTCGACAATGTCCACCGACAGCCGGCCGCGCGAGAACATGCGGTTCCAGCCGGAAGCGGATTCATATTCGATGGTCAGCCGCAATTCGGAGATGGCGCGGGTCGATTCCGGCCAGATGCGCTCGTCTACCAGCGCGTGGATGTGGTCCTCGTACTGGAAGCGCGGAACGGCGTCGTCGGGCTGCTCTTCCAGGAAAGCGCGGGCGATGCGGCCCGATTTCTGCGCGTCGAACAGCGGCAGGCGGCCGCCATGGATCAGATTGTGCACGAAGGCCGAGATGAACACCGTCTTGCCGGCCCGCGACAGGCCGGTCACGCCCAGCCGCAGCGACGGCGACAGAAGGTCGCCTGCCCGGCTCGAAAACGTATCCAGCGCGATCCGCGCCTCGTCGGTGAAAGTGGTCAGAGACGCCAAACGCCGCACCCCGCTCCAAGCAATATCGCCGGATATAGGCGATGCGCCTGCGATTTGAAATGGTTCGGCGGTTCAGAGGGGCGGCGTCAGCACCGCTTCGAGATAGCCATTGCCCAATGCCGCTTCCGAGAGTCTGCCCTCGAAACGGACTATGGCGAGGCCGGATGTGGGGAAGCCGGCGTGGAGCGCTGCCTCGGCGCATTGTTCGCCCGACGGCGCGAGCGCCATGGCGAGATCCTCCAGCATCGGGTTGTGCCCGATCACCAGCAGGTTGTCGACATTGCCGGATTTGCGGATGATCGAAAGATATCCGGCGGCGTCCTCCCGGTAGAGATCGTCGAAATAGAGCACGCGGCCCGTGTCCGCGTAGCCGGCTATGCCTTCCAGGGTCTGGCGCGCGCGCACCGCGTTCGAACACAGGGTGAGCTCCGGCACATAGCCTTGCGCGCGCATGGCGATGCCGGTTGCCTCTGCGTCGGCCAATCCCGTCTCATCGAGCGGCCGGTCGAAATCGCGCATGCCAGGCGATGCCCATGCGGCTTTCGCATGCCGAAGAAGAAAAAGTCGGCTGCCCATCCTGTCCCCTCTCGCGAATACTTGCTGCATCGCCAATGGTAGGAACGGGTTTAGTGGGAGCCGGATGATTGCGCAACATGGCCCTGCAAGTGTTGTCGGGCGCACTATTGGCGGTGTTCGGCGGCCTGCTGACAATTGCGTGAGCGCTGTGTCGATTACGCTTGTGCGCTTCGCGGTCGGTGAATATATAGGCGCCAAAAACGGATAATCGGGTAATGGGGTGAGTCGAATGAGCGAATTCGTTGATGCCGCTTACGTTCCCACGGAAGACGAACCGTTCATGAACGAGCGGCAGAAGGCATACTTCCGGCAGAAGCTCATCACCTGGAAGAGCGACATTCTGCGTGAAGCGCGTGAGACGCTCGAAATTCTCCAGCAGGAAAATGCCAACCATCCGGATCTCGCGGACCGGGCCTCGTCCGAGACGGACCGTGCGATCGAGCTGCGGGCGCGCGACAGGCAGCGCAAGCTGATCTCCAAGATCGACGCCGCGCTGCAACGGCTGGACGAGGGCACCTATGGCTTCTGCGAGGAAACCGGCGAGCCGATTTCGCTGAAGCGTCTGGACGCCAGGCCGATCGCCACCTTGTCGATCGAGGCGCAGGAGCGCCATGAGCGCCGTGAGAAGGTCTACCGGGACGACTGAGTTCTGCGGCTATGATTGCATGAAAATGGCGGCTTCGGCCGCCTTTTTCATGCCGTCCGCACAGTCATACCGAACGGGAACGATATGTCGCGCCCGGCGGCGGAGCCTTCCCGGGCAAGCCCGCCGCTCGGCGAAACTGCCCGCAACCTTCGATCCCACAAGCTTATCAGGCTCCACGGGCCCGGCCCGGTCGCGGCCTTACCGCTTCTGGTTTGAAAGCTCGCCCAGCAGCTTCGACATTTCATCGTCGAGCGACACCTCCGGCGCGGCGGCGGGCTGCTTGGGGGCCTCCTCGAACGAGATTTCGAGTTCCTTGATGAGGGATTCGTCCAGATCGTCGCGCGCGGGAGCCTGCACGGACGGAACCGGCGCTGCGGCGGGCTGCGGCGCTACCGGGATCGTCGGTTCCCGGCGCACCGGGGCGGCGACGGGTGCGGGCGTGCTGAAGGGGGTCGGCTCGGGCCGTGGCGCCGGCGCTGGCGAGGGCCGCTGTGCCGCTGCCGCCGGTTGTGGCGCAACCGCCGGGGCGGGCTGTGGCGCAACGGGTGCCGGCTGGACGGGGTAGGCCGGTTGCGCGGCGGGTGCCGCCGGTCTTGGCGCGGGGGCCGCAGGCTCCGGAGCGCGCGGCTGCGGCGCCGGGCGCGGCGCCGGCTGTTGCTCCAGGGCGCGCGGGCGGGGCGGCTGCTCGTGGTTGCCGGCGTCGCCGGTCAGGTTCGGACGGCGCTGCACGAGGCGGATGTCGCGCTCGACCACGATGTCGCTCGAGCCGCCGATCAGGAGCAGATGCTCGACATCGTCGCGACGCACCAGCACCAGCCGGCGGTGGCTGTCGACGGCGGTCGCGTCCATCACCGCCAGCCGGGTCTTGCGGTTTCGTCCGCCGGCCACGAAAGTGCCGAAGGTGAGGCTGCGGAACAGCTTGATGACGAGCAGGACCACGACGAGCAGGACAAGCGCGGCAATCGTCCACAGAAGCGCCGATGTGTATCCCGGCCCCGCAACGTTATCCAACCAATCCATCGTCCGCTTCCCCAACTCGTTTTCTTCCCGCGCGCGACACTAAACCGTTGACCGATCTATCCGCAAGTTGCACTCACGCTTCATGAACCGCGGAATTTGCCCTGCCTTGCCGCGCCCGGTTTTTCCCGGCGCTTTTTCAAGCTAAAGCCTATCCGCATTTGACAGAATGTGATTCAACGGTTTCGCTGCGAAACCTACCGCAGAACCGGGGAAAATTGGGCAAGAAACGCATGGCCAAGGAAACGCGCGGCGATTTTTATCCCGTACCGATCGTCGACCAGAGCACGCGTCCGGGCGCGATAACGCGGCTTGTCATTTTCATCGTGGTGCTGACGGTGGCCGCGATCGTCTTCGGCATCTTCCGCGAACGGCTGGGCGACCCGTTCCTGCTGGGGCTTCTCGGCGTGCTGGCGATGATCGGCGTGGGCTATCTTTTCGCCACGGCCATCGGCTTCGTGCAGATCGCGCCGCGCTCGACCACGGACGAACTGTCCAAGGCGTTCGTGGATTCCATGGCGCAGGGTCTCATCGTCACCGACACCAAGGGCAGGGTGGTCTATGCCAACCGCGCCTATGCCGACATGACCGGCGCCACCGCCGCGACGGACGTCAGGACCGTCGAGGGGCTGCTGTCGGATGTGCCGGAGGCGGCTCCGGTCATCTATCGCGTGGCTTCCGGCCTGCGCGACGGGCAGGCGGGCGACGGCGAGTTTCGCCTGTCGCAAGCCATCCGCCCCGGCGCCGAACCCGGCGCCCGCTGGTACAAGGTGCGCGGCCGCGCCTTCAACGCGCCGGGCCAGCGCCAGCCCCTGATGGCGTGGCAACTGGCCGACATTTCCACGGAACGGGCCGAGCAGGAGCGCTTCTTCCTCGATCTGCAGAAGGCGATCGACCATCTCGATCATGCGCCGGCGGGTTTCTTCTCGGCCGATCAGGAAGGCCGCATCACCTATATCAACGCGACGCTGGCGGAGTGGCTGGGCATAGACCTCGCCAGCTTCACGCCCGGCGCCATCGCGCTGCACGACATCATCGCCGGCGACGGCATGGCGCTGGTCCAGTCGGTCAAGGCGGACCCCGGCACGACCCGCAATGCCGTCATCGACCTGGACCTCGCCACCGTGACGGGGGAGGCGCTGCCGGTTCGCTTCATGCACCGCGTCTCGGCAAGCCGGGAAGGCATGAGCGGGCCGAGCCGCACCATCGTTCTCAACCGCACGCAGGGCGAGGACGCATCCGCCGAATTGCGGGCCTCGGAGGTCCGCTTCACGCGCTTCTTCAATTCCACGCCGATGGCGATCGCGGGCGTGGACAAGGACGGACGCCTGCTGCGCACCAATGCGCCCTTCCTGTCGCTGTTCTCGTCCGTGGTCGATCGCGATGCGGTGGACCGCAAGGTGCGGCTGGATACAGTCGTCCATGAGCGCGACCGCCCCGCACTGGCCGCCGCGCTCGAAAAGGCGCGGCAGCGCCAGGCCGACATCGCGCCGATCGAAACGGTGCTGCCCGACAATGAGGAGCGGCATCTGCGCTTCTATGTCAACGCCGTCGCCGACGGCGCCGGGGCCGAGGGGGCCGAAGAGGCGGCAATCGTCTATGCGGTCGAAACGACCGAGCAGAAGGCGCTGGAAGGCCAGATGGCCCAGAGCCAGAAGATGCAGGCGGTCGGCCAGCTCGCCGGCGGCATCGCGCACGACTTCAACAACGTGCTGACGGCCATCATCATGTCGTCGGACCTGCTCCTGACCAATCACCGGCCGTCCGACCCGTCCTTCCCGGACATCATGAACATCAAGCAGAACGCCAACCGCGCCGCCTCGCTGGTGCGGCAGTTGCTGGCGTTCTCGCGCAAGCAGACGATGCGCCCCGAGGTGCTGAACCTGACGGACGTGCTGGCCGACCTGCGCATGCTGCTGCAGCGCCTCGTGGGCAATCCCATCAAGCTGAAGGTCGACCATGGCCGCGACCTGTGGCCGGTCAAGGCCGATGTCGGCCAGTTCGAACAGGTGATCGTGAACCTGACCGTCAATGCCCGCGACGCCATGCCCGATGGCGGCGACCTGACCATCCGCACCAAGAACGTGACGGCCGACGAGTGCCAGGCCTATGGCTACCGCGAGCTGGCCGCGGGCGATTATGTGGTGGTCGAGGTGGAAGACTCCGGCACCGGCATCGCGCCCGATGTGCTCAAGAAGGTGTTCGAGCCCTTCTTCACCACGAAGGAAGTCGGCAAGGGCACGGGGCTCGGCTTGTCCATGGTCTATGGCATCGTCAAGCAGACGGGCGGCTTCATCTTCTGCGATTCCGAGGTCGGAAAGGGCACGGTGTTCCGCATCTTCCTGCCGCGCCACATGGCCGAAATGCACCCGGCCGCCGCCGCTGCCGGCGTGCAGTCGCCTGTCGCTTCGGAAGGAAACGGCGTCGCGTCGGCAAAGACGCCCGAAACCTCGCGCGATCTCTCCGGCTCGGCCACGGTGCTGCTGGTCGAGGATGAGGATGCGGTGCGCATGGGCGGCATGCGCGCGCTGACCTCGCGCGGCTATACCGTGCACGAGGCCTCGTCGGGCGTCGAGGCGCTGGAAGTGTTCGACGAACTCGGCGGCAAGGTCGACATCGTCGTCTCCGACGTGGTGATGCCGGAAATGGACGGGCCGACGCTGCTGGGCGAGCTGCGCAAGCGCCAGCCGGACATCAAGTTCATCTTCGTGTCCGGCTATGCCGAGGATGCCTTTGCCAAGAACCTTCCCGCCGATGCACAATTCGGCTTCCTGCCGAAACCGTTCTCGCTGAAGCAGCTTGCGACGGTGGTGAAGGAAGTGCTGGAGAAATAGCCGGCCGCGACCGCTTCCCGGCCAGGGCCGCGCAAGTGGCGCGCGGCCTTGCGCAATGGTGAGGCGGCATCCTATTTATCGGAAGAAACCACAATCGCTGATTCTGCCCGGCTGCCGCCGGAACCCCCATCCTGACAAAGGGACGCTTTGATGAGAGACCCCATAGAGACCGCAATGAACCTTGTGCCGATGGTCGTGGAACAGACCAATCGCGGCGAGCGCGCCTACGACATCTTCTCGCGGCTTCTCAAGGAGCGCATCATCTTCATCACCGGCCCGGTGGAGGACGGCATGGCGACGCTGGTCTGCGCGCAGCTCCTGTTCCTCGAGGCGGAAAATCCGAAGAAGGAGATTTCGCTCTACATCAACTCGCCGGGCGGCGTGGTGACGAGCGGCATGGCCATCTACGACACCATGCAGTTCATCAAGCCGGCGGTTTCGACGCTCTGCATCGGCCAGGCCGCGTCCATGGGCTCGCTGCTGCTGTGCGCCGGCCACAAGGACATGCGCTTCGCCACGCCGAATGCGCGCATCATGGTCCACCAGCCCTCGGGCGGGTTCCAGGGCCAGGCCTCCGACATCGAGCGCCACGCGCAGGACATCATCAAGCTGAAGCGTCGCCTCAACGAGGTCTATGTCAAGCACACCGGCAAGGACTACGAGACGATCGAGCGCACGCTCGACCGTGATCATTTCATGTCGGCGGACGAGGCGCAGGCTTTCGGCCTGATCGACAAGGTCATCACCTCGCGCGATCTCATGGAAGCGCCGGAGCCGGCGCCGACGAAGTGACGGAACGGCCTCCGAAGAAAGAATGACGCGGTTTTGACTCTGCTTGCGGCATTTCGGACACAATTAACTGTTTCCTCGACGGGGGCGGCCGCCTACGTTAAATCTATGTTGAGCTTCGGCGGCTTAGCTTCCGGACGGGGGCTCCGCCGGTTGATGCGTCGTTTTCCAGCGATGACGGCTTCGGAAGGCGACGCAGACGCCAGCGCGTCGGCAGGGCGGAGTTCCGCCACAATTCGTTTGGGTTCAGCCAGAATACCGGCCGGGCAGCACTGAAAGGGACTTGGATAACATGAGCAAGGTCAGCAACGGCGGCGACTCCAAGAATACGCTCTATTGCTCGTTCTGCGGCAAGAGCCAGCACGAAGTGCGCAAGCTGATCGCCGGTCCTACCGTTTTCATCTGCGACGAGTGCGTAGAACTCTGCATGGACATCATCCGCGAGGAGAACAAGACCTCGATGGTGAAGTCGCGCGAGGGCGTGCCTACTCCGCAGGAAATCCTCAAGGTTCTGGACGACTATGTGATCGGCCAGCCTTATGCGAAGCGCGTCCTGTCGGTGGCCGTGCACAACCACTACAAGCGCCTCGCCCACGCCTCCAAGAACAACGACGTCGAGCTCTCCAAGTCGAACATCCTGCTGATCGGCCCGACCGGCTGCGGCAAGACGCTGCTGGCGCAGACGCTGGCGCGCATCATCGACGTGCCGTTCACCATGGCCGACGCCACGACGCTCACCGAGGCGGGCTATGTCGGCGAGGATGTCGAGAACATCATCCTGAAGTTGCTCCAGTCGGCCGACTACAATGTCGAACGGGCCCAGCGCGGCATCGTCTACATCGACGAGATCGACAAGATCAGCCGCAAGTCCGACAATCCCTCGATCACCCGCGACGTGTCGGGCGAGGGCGTGCAGCAGGCGCTGCTGAAGATCATGGAAGGCACGGTGGCTTCCGTGCCGCCCCAGGGCGGCCGCAAGCATCCGCAGCAGGAGTTCCTGCAGGTGGATACGGCCAACATCCTGTTCATCTGCGGCGGCGCCTTCGCCGGCCTCGACAAGATCATTTCCGACCGCGGCCGCAAGACCTCGATCGGCTTCGGCGCCACGGTGGCCTCGCCCGAGGATCGGCGCACCGGCGACCTGTTCCGTCAGGTCGAGCCGGAGGATCTGCTGAAGTTCGGCCTCATCCCCGAATTCGTCGGCCGCCTGCCGGTCCTGGCGACGCTGGAAGACCTCGACGAGCCGGCGCTGGTGCAGATCCTGACCGAGCCCAAGAACGCGCTGGTGAAGCAGTATCAGCGCCTGTTCGAGATGGAGAATGTCGAGCTCACCTTCCACGAGAACGCGCTGCTGGCGATCGCCAGACGCGCCATCGAGCGCAAGACCGGCGCGCGCGGCCTGCGTTCCATCATGGAAGCGATCCTGCTCGACACGATGTTCGAGCTGCCGGCGCTGGAAGGCGTGCAGGAAGTCGTCATCTCCGAGGACGTGGTCACCGGCAGTGCCCGGCCGCTCTACATCTACTCGGAGCAGAAGGAAAAGAAGGGCAATGTCAGCGCCTGACCGGCGCTGTAGCCCTGACCTGTCGGACGGCGCCGCAAGGCGCCGTTTGGCTGTGATTAAGCCGCTGTTCTTTCAGCATTAAACCTTTGCGTGAAGGGACCGGCAAACACGGATTTGTGCGCTGCCCTTGATCTTTGTTTGCCGGGCATCCACCTAACAGCGTGAAGGCCGTGGCTGAATTCCGTGCTGAGAGCTTCTGGTGAATCAGAGGTAGGCGGGACGGTGCACGGCCGTTAATATGAGAATCGCGGTTGGCTAGGAAGCGGCTGCGATATGAAAGGTTGGACAATGGCCAAAATAACCAGGTCTTCCGGCGACAACGTCTTCGCGGTGCTCCCGCTGCGCGACATCGTTGTGTTCCCGCACATGATCGTGCCGCTCTTCGTGGGGCGCGAAAAGTCGATCAAGGCGCTGGAAGAGGTGATGGGCGCGGAGAAGCAGATCCTGCTCGCGACCCAGATGAATGCAGCCGACGACGATCCCGAGTCTGACGCCATCTACGATGTCGGCACGCTCGCCAATGTGCTGCAGCTCCTGAAACTGCCGGATGGTACGGTGAAGGTGTTGGTCGAGGGCGCCTCGCGCGCCAGGATCACCGGTTTCACGGACCGCGCCGATTTCCATGAAGCCACCGCCACCGTGCTCGTCGAGCCGGAGGAGGAGGAGATCGAGATCGAGGCGCTCGCCCGTTCCGTCGTCGCCGACTTCGAAAACTATGTGAAGCTCAACAAGAAGATTTCGCCCGAGGTGGTCGGCGCGGCCAGCCAGATCGACGACTATTCCAAGCTCGCCGATACGGTCGCCTCGCATCTCGCGATCAAGATCCCCGAGAAGCAGGAGATGCTCGGCACGCTGTCGGTGCGCGAGCGGCTGGAAAAGGCCATGGGCTTCATGGAAGCCGAAATCTCCGTGTTGCAGGTGGAAAAGCGCATCCGCTCGCGCGTCAAGCGCCAGATGGAGAAGACGCAGCGCGAATACTACCTCAACGAGCAGATGAAGGCGATCCAGAAGGAGCTCGGCGAGGGCGAGGACGGCCGCGACGAGGCCGCCGAGCTGGAGGCGCGCATCAAGAAGACGAAGCTCTCCAAGGAGGCCCGCGAGAAGGCGGACGCCGAATTGAAGAAGCTGCGCTCGATGTCGCCGATGTCGGCCGAATCCACGGTCGTGCGCAACTATCTCGACTGGCTGCTCTCCATCCCGTGGGGCAGGAACTCGAAGGTCAAGCATGACCTCCGGCTCGCCCAGGAGGTGCTGGATCACGACCACTACGGCCTCGACAAGGTCAAGGACCGGATCGTCGAATATCTGGCCGTCCAGAGCCGCCAGAAGAAGATGAAGGGCCCGATCCTGTGCCTCGTCGGCCCTCCCGGCGTCGGCAAGACCTCGCTCGGCAAGTCCATTGCCAAGGCCACGGGCCGCGAGTTCGTGCGCATGGCGCTGGGCGGCGTGCGCGACGAGGCCGAGATCCGCGGTCACCGGCGGACCTATATCGGCTCGATGCCCGGCAAGGTCATCCAGTCGATGAAGAAGGCCAAGAAGTCCAATCCGCTCTTCCTGCTCGACGAGATCGACAAGATGGGCCAGGACTTCCGCGGCGATCCGTCGTCGGCGCTGCTCGAGGTGCTCGATCCGGAACAGAACTCGTCCTTCATGGACCACTATCTGGAGGTCGAGTACGACCTGTCGAACGTCATGTTCGTGACGACGGCCAATACGCTGAACATCCCTGCTCCGCTCATGGACCGCATGGAGATCATCCGTATCGCCGGCTACACGGAAGACGAGAAGGTCGAGATCGCCAAGCGGCACCTGCTGCCCAAGGTGGTGCGCGACCATGCGTTGCAGCCGAAGGAGTTCTCGGTCAGCGAAGACGCCCTGCGCGGGGTCATCCAGACCTATACGCGGGAAGCGGGCGTCCGTAACCTGGAGCGCGAGCTGATGAAGCTCGGACGCAAGGCCGTGACCGAGATCATCCGGACCAAGAAGAAGTCGGTGAAGATCACCCCCGACAACCTCTCGGACTATCTCGGCGTGCCGCGCTTCCGCTTCGGCCAGGCAGAGGGCGAGGATCAGGTCGGTGTCGTCACCGGTCTGGCATGGACCGAGGTCGGCGGCGAGCTGCTGACGATCGAGGGCGTCATGATGCCCGGCAAGGGCAGGATGACCGTCACCGGCAACCTGCGCGAGGTGATGAAGGAATCGATTTCCGCCGCGGCCTCCTATGTCCGCTCGCGGGCCATCGATTTCGGCATCGAGCCGCCGCTGTTCGACAAGCGCGACATCCACGTGCACGTGCCGGAAGGCGCCACGCCCAAGGACGGCCCCTCGGCCGGCGTCGCCATGGCGACGGCAATCGTCTCGGTGCTGACCGGCATCCCGGTGCGGGCCGATGTGGCGATGACCGGCGAGATCACGCTGCGGGGCAGGGTGCTGCCGATCGGCGGCCTCAAGGAGAAGCTGCTCGCGGCTCTTCGCGGCGGCATCAAGAAGGTGCTGATCCCGGAGGAAAACGCCAAGGATCTGGCGGAGATTCCGGACAATGTGAAGAGCGGCCTGGAGATCATCCCGGTCAGCCGGGTCGGCGAGGTGCTGCGTCACGCGCTGGTGCGGATGCCCGAGCCGATCGAATGGGTCGAGCCCGTGGACGCTCCGGCTGCCAAGGCCGATGCGTCCGAGGAAGCGGGCAAGTCGCTCGCTCACTGAGCGTTGCCGTTTCCAATTGTGGCAAGAATGCAGAAAGCCGGGCCTCGCGCCCGGCTTTTTCGTTGAAAACCGCGGAAAACCAAGGGGTACAGAGCTTTTCCAGCTTGGTTGCGGCGCCGGTTCTTTCTAAAGTCCGATCCCTGCCGGTTGAGTCTTTTGTCCCGGTTTTCTCATGGAAGGAAATTTTGATGAACAAGAACGAATTGGTGTCTGCCGTCGCCGAAGCCGCCAAGCTCTCCAAGAGCGACGCGCAGTCCGCCGTTGAAGCGGTGTTCTCCGTGATCACCGGCGAATTGAAGAAGGGCGGCGACGTTCGTCTCGTCGGCTTCGGAAATTTCACCGTGTCAAAACGGGCCGCTTCGACCGGCCGCAATCCGCAGACGGGCGCCGAAGTGCAGATCCCCGCTCGCACGGTTCCGAAGTTCACGGCCGGCAAGGGCCTCAAGGACGCCGTCAACTAAGGCATTCTTCGGCCGGGCGGAGCCGCCTGGCGCCGCATAAATGCGCAGAGGAGACGGCCGCAGCCACGGTTCCGATGCAATCGGAGCGCCCGTTGCTCCAGCGGCCAGCAGACAGTGCGATACGGAAAAGCCGGGTGGTTCTCCCGGCTTTTCTTTTTGACGAAGCAAACGTTCGGCTGTGCTGAATGATTGCCCTGGACTACCAGCGATAGCCGCGCGGGCAGCGTGCCACATAGCGACGGCCGCGGTGATCCCTGAAGTAGCAGCGTCCCGGCTCGTTCGCACGACCGATAAGCGCGCCCGCGGTCGCGCCGATCGCGCCACCGACGAGCGCACCGCCCACATCACCCGACACCGCGCCGCCGATCGCCGCGCCGGTCGCGCCGCCAATGAAGGCCCCTTGTTCCGTACGGGTACAGCCAGCCAGCGCGGCAGTCGCGGCCAGAGCAATCAGAACTTTCCGCATTTTCGTGCTCCCTCAAAAAAGTAATCAACTCGCATCAACACTTCGGGAGGGGAATTTGTTCCGTTGACGGTTTTGTGAAGGGCGGCGTTCTCTTCCGCGGCATCCCCTCCGGGACAGATGTCAGAGCTTATATTCGCCTCTTCGGGCACCCAAAAAAATACCCGCCCGGACGGTGGCGGGGCGGGAACGAGTTCGATTTCCGGCCGTGCATATCGGCCTGAAGCTTGGAAAAGGCGGCATGCTGGACAAGCTGCCATGCAGTGGGCTCTCTTCCAGCGCCATCCAGGTTTGGGATAGCGGCTCCGGATATATCGGAAAAGCCTCGGCGGCTTGGGTTCCAGAGTGATGACTCCCAAGCCCAGCGAGGCCAAGGTGCCGGTCAGCCGCCGAAGCCGAAACCTTCCGGAATGTCGTCCTGCGTGATGCCGAAGGGTTCGAGGCTCTTCACGATCCAGGTCTGATTATTGCCGATACGGCGGTTGTAGTCGGCCCAGCCGGAGACGAAGCCCTTGAACACTTCGTCCGTGCCATAGTTGACTGCGATTACGGACGGCGCGGCGAGCACCGGCGTTGGCACCTTGACCGCGCCGATGGCAGGAGCCTTCTTGGCGATGACCAGTCCGTTCAGCATGGTGCTGACGAGGCCGTCTGCCTTGCCGGTGGTGGCCGCGATAATTGCTTCGTCGCGGGTCTTGAAGCGCAGGATGTTGGCGTTGGTCAGATATTGCTGCGTCATCAGATCCTGCGAGGAGCCCATGTCGACAGCGAATGTGTATTTGGCGTCATTGAGTTCGGACCAGCTCTTGCCGTTGATTTCCGGCTTGGCGGAAACAATGACGAAGCTGTTGTAGTAGGTGGGAGAGGAAAAGCTGACCGACAGAGCGCGGGCCGGCGTCGCAGTCACGGCGAATGCCATGTCCACCTTGCCGCTCTGCACATCGAGAATGGCGTTGGCCCAGCTCGATTCCACCACTTCCAGCTTCACGTCCAGCGTCTTGGCGATGTCGTTCGCCATGTCGATAACGAAGCCCTTCCATTCGCCTGTACGCGGATCCTTGTTGAAATACGGCACCTCGTTGAGAATGCCCGGGATACGCAGCACGCCGCGCTGGCGAATTTCCTCTACGGAGCCGGCATGGGCGACGCCGGCCACCAGAGAAAGCGCCACGGCGGCGGCACCGCAGATTTTCTTCAATAGTTTCATCATACAGTCTCCGTGTTCCCCGGGTTTTTCTTGGGCGTCCCTTGCCAGCCTGCCTGATGGCAGCGCCACGTGAAGGACATTCACGAAAGCGTATCGGACAATCCTCCTCAGACAATGCTAGAGACGCCCGCCTGCTTATGGCATTTTTTGTATGTGCCTTGCCGGCCATGCTCCTGTCAGATCACAGGCTCCTGGGCACGAGGGGGCTCCAGGACCGTGCCAACCAGTTCGCGACGGCAATCCTCGAAGAGCTGTTGCACGTTGGAGTGTTTCTGCAGGAAGCCGGCCGTGCCGAAATAGACACGTACTTCCGGCAGGCCGGTGATAGGCACTGCCGTGATGGTCTTATCTTCTGGCGCGACGCACCAGGACGGGATGATCGAAAAGCCGAGTCCTTCCTCCACGCAGCGTTTCACGCTGGAGCTTCCCGAAGTGGAAATGATCGGCTGAACGGAAACACCGCCCCGGCCGAGAAAATCCAACGCCAGGTTGCGCAGCGTTTGGCCGGGCTCGAACGTGATGAAGGGCCGGTTTTCAGCCCAGTGGGCGATGTCTCCCGGAGCGGGGCGCGCACCCCAGTCTCTGGGATAGACGAGGCTGAGCCGATAGGAGCCGAGCAGGCGCTGTGGAACGACGGGGTCGCCGAAATACCGCTCGGAAATACAGACGTCGAGCGAACCGTTCTTGACAAGTTCCGCCAGCACCGTGTCGCGTTCGTAGACCGAGAATTCCATCTCGGGGAACTGTTCGCGAAAGCGCTTCAGGATACGTGGAAAGAGATAGAAGAAGATTGCCTGCGGCATGCCCACACGCAGCGAGGATCGCTGGTTCTCGATCAGCTTTGTCAGCCGTTCCAGCATGATGTCCAGCTCGGGATGGAGCAGATTGTAAAGCGCCCGGCCGCGCGGCGTGAGGGCAATGCGTTTCGCGCCTTGCTCGGAATCTATCAGCTTGCCCTTGAGGATCTGTTCCAGCCGCCGAACGTGGTTCGCCGCCGATTGATAGGACAGGTTCAGTTCGCGCGCCGCCCCCGAAAACGAGCCGTGGCGGGCGACCTGATAGAAGGTCTGGATGAGGGTCAGGTTGATCTTCGGCATGGCGGTCGGGTCGGAGCGGCGGGTTAAATGGAGGCGGCGGCGGAGTCGGAGCCCCTTTGCCGATCATCGCGCCGCCGGGTCCGGCATCACGATACAAAATTCGTGCAAAGGCAAGGCAGTGATCTTGTATCGACGCTTGCCGCCCGTGACGCCCAATATCGGGGCCGTAACACGAACATGTTGGCTCCACCCCTTTGTCCCGAACATCTGTACCCAGTTCTGTCCTGATCGCCGGTTGCGGTATAGTCGGTGCGGCCACGGCCTTCTTTCTCGCCCGCCGTGGCATCGATGTCACTATCATCGACCGCGAAGGCCCGGCCGCCGCAGCCACGGGAGCTGCCGACGGCGCCGTCTCCGTCGCGAGCAAGCGGCCCGGGCCGATGATGGTTGCTGCCCTCTCCGGCGTGGCGCTTTACCGCTCCCTTCTGGCCGAAGGCGTCCTGAGCGACCTGTTCAAGCCGCGCTCCACCTTCATAATCGCCGCCTCGGAAGAGGAATGCACGGTTCTGGAGGCGCATGTCGCCGCCCTTTCCGGTGAAGGTGTATCGGTCGAAGCGTTTGGACGCGATACGCTGCGTCAGCGCTTTCCGGCTCTCTCGCCTTCGGTTCGCATGGGCGCCGAGGTGAAAGGTGACGGTCATGCCATCGGCTACCGGATCGTCAACCGGTTCATCTCGACCGCCGGAGTCACCGTCAGGCGGCACGTCGAGGTCAGGCACCTTGTCGAAGCCGGAGATGGTCGGGTTGCCGGTGTCGCCACGGATCAGGGTGAGTTTCATGCCGATGCCGTGGTGATCGCGGCAGGCGGCGGCGCGGCCGGACTTCTTGATCTCAACGGGGTGGTGAAACCGCGCAAAGGCCAGCTTCTCGTCACTGAACGCGCGCCGGCCCTCAACGCTTCCATGCCGGGCTCGATCATGTCCGGTCGCTACCTGCTGTCCAAAGGCAGCCAGAAGGGGGCACCTGTCTCGGCCCGTGGTTATGGCCTGATCGTCGATCCCTTGACAACCGGCCAGTTCCTGATTGGCGGCACGCGTGAAGAGAGCGACGACCGACAAGCCAACGATCTGGAGGCGGTGCGGCGCATTCTTGCCGATGCGATCGCGCTCGTGCCGGACCTCGCCAGGGTTCGCCTTCTGCGCGCCTTTGCCGGCGTGCGTACCGCAGTCGTCGATGGCCTGCCGCTGGTCGGTCGCTGGCCCGACCATGAGAACCTGTTCGTCGCGGCTGGCTTCGAGGGTGACGGCATCTGCCTCGGCCCCGTCATCGGCGAGGCAATAGCGGGGCTTGTCTGCGGCGAGACGCCGTCGCTGGATCTGCACCCGTTCGATCCCGCCCGCCTTGCGGTTCGCGAGGCGGTGGCATGAGCGGGAACGTCTTTTTCTGGCAGGGTCGCCCAATTGCCTTCAGGGAAGGCGAGAGCATCGCTGCGGCGCTGACCGCTGCGGGCATTCTCTCCTTCGGCCTCGACATGGCCGGACGCGAGACCCGCTACTTCTGCGGCATAGGCGCCTGCCAGTGCTGCCTGGTTCGCATCGACGGGCAAACCGTCGAGGCCTGCCTCACCCCGGCGCGCGCCGGTCTGCGGGTCCACGTCATCGGGGGCGGCCATGTCTGACAGTGGTGTGGTCATCGTCGGAGGCGGTTCTGCCGGTCTTGCCACGGCCGGGGTACTTGTCCGCGCCGGAGTGAGGACCACGGTCGTTGAGCAGCGCGCGACGCTGGGCGGAGCGTTTCATCGCCAGCCCGCCGGTGCGGCGAAACCTGTCGCCATTTCCGCCTCCGCGCGTCGCCGATTCGAAGGCCTGATGCGGGGAATTTCCTCGCCTTTGCTTCGACTTCGCACCTCGTCCATCTTTCTTGGCGTCGACGGCGACCACAACGTGCTCGTGGAAGATCGAGCCCTGGGTGTGGTCGAGAAACTGAGGGCCGGAGCCATCATCCTCGCCGTCGGCGCCGTGGAGAAGGTGTCTCCTGTTCCCGGCTGGGAATTGCCGGGCGTTTCGACCGCCGGTGGGCTGCAGGTCATGATGAAGGAAACCGGCATGGCGCCGGAGGGGCGTGTGCTCCTTGCCGGCAACGGCCCGCTGCTCGTCGCGCTCGCCGCTCAGATGATCCGCTTAGGCCATCCACCGGTCGCCATTGTCGAAGCCGGCAATCCCGTGGCCGCCCCGTTCGAGGCTCTCGGTCTCCTGGCCCACGCCGGTTTGTTGCGCGAGGCGGCGGGTTATGCGTTCAATGTGCTCACATCTTCCGTGCCCTGGAAGCGCGCTTCCCGGCTTGTTCGCATCGACCGCGCGGATGGGCGGCTGGCGGCAAGGGTGCGCCATGCCGGCGGGCATGAGGAAGTCATCGTCGCGGACCGCATCGCGCTGCATGACGGAATCCGCGAGAACGACATAGGCTTGCCGTCACGCTCAACGGACCGCCGCCCCTTCATCCTCAGGGCTGGCGATTGCCGGCAGGCGCTCGGCGTCTTGGCCGCGGTTGCGGACGGCGAGCGAGCAGGGGCCGAAGCCGCTGCACTCCTTTCCGGATGCACGGCCGCACTTTCCCGTTTTGAACAACGGATCGGCAAGCAGATCGCGGCCCAAGCTCTGCTTGCCAGGCTCTTCGCGCCTGTTATCGCCCCGCTGCCGCTGGCTGATCTGCCGGACGAGGCTGTGCTTTGCCGTTGCGAGGGACGCACAGTGGGCGATCTGCGCGCGCTTCTTGCCGTCAGGGACGGGCTTTCCGGCCGCGAGGTCAAGCACAATGGTCGCTTCGCGATGGGAAGCTGCCAGGGACGTTTTTGCGCCGCCAACACCGCAGCGCTCATGGCCAAACTGAGGCCGGACATGCCGACGCCGAGGCCAGAGGACCTGACTGGCCGGCGCTGGCCGGTGCGGCCTGTTTCCATCTCGGCGCTGGTTGGCGCCACTTCAGATCACAAGACCAACGATCAAGAGGTCAAATCATGACTATTCTGAACGCGGTCGCCACCGCTTCCACGGCGATTACGGTTCGAAATCCGTTTACCGGCGAGCCAGTGGGCGAACTGGCTGCCGCGACGTCCGGCGAAATCGTCGCGGCGATCGTCCGCGCAGCTGGCGCGCAGGCCGAATTCCGCCGCTCGACGCCTGCTGTCCGGCGCGCCCTTCTCGATGCGCTCGCCGCTGAGATAGCCGCGGATGCCGATAATCTGGCCCGTCTCATTTCCTCGGAAATGGGCAAGACCATCCGCGAGGCACGCAACGAGGTGCGCCGCGCGCAGAACACGCTGAAGCTCTCCGGAGATGCGGCGACTTTCCTTGATGGCGAGGCTCTGCATTGCGGCATCGTGGAGGGGGGTGCCGACCGCCAGGCAACGATCACCTACGAGCCGGTCGGCGTCGTCGGGGCGATTACCCCTTTCAACTATCCGCTGAACTTGCTTTGCCACAAGCTCGGACCGGCTATTGCGGCGGGCAACGCCGTGGTCGCCAAACCCTCGCCGAAGGCGCCGCTCGCCGCCGCGCGCCTGGCGGAACTGGCGGACAAGGCGGGTTGGCCGAAGAACCTGTTCCAGGTGGTGCATGGAGGCGCGGAAGCGGCGATTTCGCTGGCGCGGGGCCCCATCGACCTCCTGTCGTTTACCGGCGGGCCGACGGCGGGGTTGGCCCTCAAGAACGCTTCAGGCCTTGTGCGCTGTCTGATGGAACTCGGCGGCAACGATCCGCTCTTCGTGCTTCCCGACGCCGACCTCGACAGGGCTGTCGCCACCGCCATCGGTCACCGCTTCGAAATCGCCGGCCAAAGCTGCGCGGCGGTCAAGAAACTCTATCTGCATCGGGACATCGAAAAGACCTTCACCGAGAAGCTGCTGGCCGCGGTCGATGAGGTCGAGTTCGGCGATCCCTCGCTTGACGAGACAGACATGGGGCCGGTGATCGACCTCGCGGCAGCGAAGCTCGTCGAGGATCGGGTGAATGCGACGCTCTCCGGTAGTGATGCCAGACTGCTGACGGGCGGTACCCGACGCGAAACGCTCTATGCCCCCACCGTGATTGCGGGAGTGGCACCGGATGCGCCGGTGATCGCCGACGAAACCTTCGGCCCGGTCATCGCCATCCGCTCCTTCACCGATGCGGCAGAGGCGATCGCGGAAGTGAATGCCGGCGCCTATGGGCTTCAGGCGGGTGTCTTCACCAACGACCACGCGCTGATCCGCCGGTTCGCGCGCGATCTCATCGTCGGCGGCGTGATGATCAACGAAGGTCCGGATTTCCGCGCCGAACACGTGCCTTTCGGCGGTGTCAAGAAGAGTGGCCTCGGGCGCGAGGGCGTGCGGATCGCACTGCGCGAAATGTCCGAGCCCAAGGTCGTAATCGACTGAGGAGTATGGTCATGCGCATCGGCATCCTCGGCGCTTCCGGCCGGGTTGGAACAAGACTGATCGAAGCGATTCTCGCCAGCCCCGGGCTGGAACTGGCGGCCGCGCTTGTCTCGGCCGGCTCGCCTGTCGCCGGCAGGCCGGTAGCAGGCGCACTCGAATATCGCTCGGCCGACAAGTCGATCCGCAGCCATTGCGACGTCATGATCGACTTCTCGACGCCAGCGGCCTCGCTCGCCTTTCAGGAGTTGCTCGGCGATCAGCCGCTTCCGGTGGTCATCGGAACGACAGGATTCACGGCGGATGAGGACGCGGCGCTCACGCGCCACGCGGCAAAGCGGCCGCTGCTTGTCAGCGCCAATTTCGCCTACGGTTTCGAGGCATTCAGGCAGGCTGCGCTCGGTTTCGCAAGACAGATGCCGGGGGCGGAACCTCAGGTGCTGGAAACCTATCATGCTCGCAAGAAGGCAGAGCCTTCGGGCACATCGAGAATGCTGGCAGGCGAGATCGCGGCGGCGCGCAGCCTCGCGATGGGGTTTGCCGCTCCGGAAACGCCGATCATCGTCAATCGTGAGGGCGACACGGTTGGCATCAACGAGGTCCGTTTCAGCCTGGGCTCAGGCGAAACAGCCTTCGCTTTCACCGTTCATGCGCTGTCGGCCTATGCCGAGGGGGCCATCGCCGCGGCGCAATGGCTGGTTGACCGTGCTCCCGCGCCGGGGCGCTACAGCCTTGCCGACAGCCTCAACCGATAGATCATGGGGAGTTTGAAGATGAGCACTCTTGCAGAACGTTTCAAAGGCGTCTTCACGGCGTTGATTACGCCCTTCAAGGACGGCGCTGTCGATTTCGAGGTCTATGACGCGCTTTTGGAGCGTCAGCTCGATGCGGGCGTTGCCGGCCTTGTGCCCGTCGGCACGACTGGCGAAGCCGCCACGCTTTCCGACGCGGAAGCCGAGATGCTCATTGCCCGCACCGTGAAGCGCGCGAAGGGCCGGGCGCTGATCCTCGCCGGCACTGGCGCCAACGACACCCACAAGGTTGTCGAGAAGGCGAAACGCGCAGAGGCCGCCGGCGCGGACGGGCTGCTCGTCGTGACGCCCTATTACAACAAGCCGACGCAGGCCGGCCTGGTCGCGCACTATGCGGCTGTGGCCGAAGCTACGGCACTGCCAATCATGCTCTATTCCGTGCCCGGACGTTGCGGCGTCGAGATCGCACCGGAAACCTGTGCCGTTCTGATGGAACGCTGCGGCAATATTGTCGCCATCAAGGAGGCAGGCGGCGATGCCGCGCGTGTCACCAGGCTGCGGGCGGCCTGCGGCGACCGCCTGATCATCCACTCGGGCGACGATTCACTGACGCTTCCCTTCCTGTCACTGGGCGCGGTCGGCGTCACTTCGGTGGTCTCCAACGTCGCGCCGCGCGAAATGGTGACGATGGTGAAGGCCTGGCACGAGGGGGATACGGCTCGCGCATTGCAACTGCACGAACTGATCTCGGAACTGACCGACGGCATGTTCATCGAAAGCAATCCCGGTCCCGTGAAGGCGGCGTTGGCACTGTCGAACCTATCCGGTCCGGAAATGCGCCTGCCGATGGTGCCCGTTTCCGGCCAGACGCGCGAACGGCTGGCCGGCATTCTCGCACGCTTCAGCGAGGCCTCGGCAGTGTTTCGGGAAATACGATAGAACGCGGGCGCGGCCCCCGCAGCGTGGCCGCCGTTTCGACACAGGACATATCGGAGCCGACGCCAGACACCGGCTCCGGCCGGAAGCCAGAGGGAGAGGGCCATGAACGACAGTTGCGAACCGGACGGAAAAGGAGGCCGCAATGACCTATAACTGGGATTTCCATGCGGTCTGGCAATATTCCGATCTGTTCCTCTGGGGACTGGGCATGAGCCTGCTCTATACGATCGGTTCCATCTTTTTCGGTGTCATCATCGGCTTTATCACTTGCGCGGCACGCCTTTCGGGATGGAGGGCACTCGATGTGGCGGCGCGCGTCTATCAGGAGCTCTTTCGCTGTACGCCGCTTCTGGTGCAGCTTTTGTGGTTCTATTATGCGTTCCCGCTGCTAGTCGGTGAGACCATCGACAATCACGTGGCGGCGTTGCTGACGCTCTCGCTTTATGTTGGGGCGTTCTACGCGGAGATTTTCCGTGGCGGCATCGTTTCGATCGACAAGGGGCAGCGGGAGGCGGCTGCCGCCATCGGCATGAGCCCGTGGCAGTCGATGACGCGTGTCATCCTGCCGCAGGCGCTGAAGCGCATGCTTCCTTCCTTCATCAACCAGTCGGTGATCCAGTTCAAGAACACCTCGCTGGTCTCGGTGATCTCGGTCGCCGATCTGGCCTACATGGCCGCCGTCGTGAACGGCCAGACCTATCGACCTCTCGAATCCTACACGATCATGGCCGCTCTCTACATCGCCATGCTGTTGCCGCTCACCCAGGCCGCGGACTGGATCGAGAAGCGCCTTCGGATCAGCGATTGAAAGGGGATGAGGACATGACCACGAACCAGATATCCGCGGATGCGCCAATCATCGAGGCCGTTGCACTGCGCAAGAGCTTCGGAACCCATGAAGTCCTGAAGGGGCTCGACCTCTCGCTCCGCCGAGGGGAGGTGGTGGCGCTCATCGGCCCTTCGGGGTCTGGCAAGTCCACCTTCATCCGCTGCCTCAACCATATGGAAGTGCCGACCGAAGGCACGATCCGCTTCCGCCAGAGAAAAGTGGGCAACACGTTTCGCGACAAGGGCAACGAGATCGGCTTTGGCACGCTGCGCCGCCATGTCGGCATGGTGTTCCAGCACTTCAACCTCTTCCCGCACAAGACCGTGCTTCAAAACGTCATCGAAGGCCCGGTGGTCGTCCTGAAGCAGCCGATGAAGCAGGCGGAGGAACTGGCGCTCGATCTGCTCGGCCAGGTCGGGCTTGCCGCCAAGCGCGATGCCTATCCGAACCATCTCTCCGGCGGCCAGAAACAGCGCGTCGCGATCGCCCGGGCGCTTGCCATGCAGCCGGAAGTGCTGCTTCTCGACGAGGTGACATCGGCGCTTGACCCGGAACTCGTCGGCGAGGTGCTCGCCGTCATCCGCGGCCTTGCCGAAAAGGGCATGACCATGGCGATCGTCACCCACGAGATGGCTTTCGCCGCCGACGTATCGAGCCGTATCCTTTTCCTCGACCACGGGGTGATTGCCGCCAGCGGCACGCCGCAGGACATGATCCGCAATCCGGAAAACGAACGCCTCAAGGGCTTCGTTTCACGCTTTCACGGCTGAGGAGATTGCCATGCCGCCATTGCGGACCATCATTTTTGGGGCGGGCAATATCGGCACCGCGCTTGCGGCTGCGCTGGTTACGCTGCCGGATGTCACCGTCACGCTCGCCGACAATACGGATGAGGCGCTGGACCTGGCACGAAGCCTCGGTCTTGATGTCATCTACCGTTCGGGCTACCTGCCAAATGATCTGCGCGCCATGGCGGCGGAACAGGATTTGATCGTTGCGGCTGTGCCGGACCGTGCCGTGCCAAGGCTTGCCCGGCTGGCTGCCGAGACCGGCACGCACTATCTCGATTTCTCCCGCCCAACTGTCGAGATCCGTGCGGCCCTTGCAGCGCTTTCGCAGAGCAGGGCGGTGCTGACGGGTTGTGGTGCGTCTCCCGGCCTGATCGAGAACATCGCGATCGACCTGATTGCGCAATTTGAAAACGTGGAAGAGCTGACGATCCGCGTCGGCGCCATTCCGTGTCATGCCGTCAACCGGCTGGGCTATGGCCGTATCTGGAATATGGACGGGCTGTTCGACGAATATCTGTTGCCGAGTGCTGCGCTTCGCGACGGTCGTCAGGTGATGGTCGAACCGCTGGAAGGATATGAACGGTTGGCAATCGACGGAGCACCCTACGAGGCTTTCGTCACCGCAGGGGGCATGACCGACGATTTCGCCGATTGTGGCATCGCAGTCAGGAACCTCACCTTCAAGACCATTCGCCATCCCGGCCATCTCGACTACATGCGTTTTCTGCTCGACGACCTGGGGCTCAGAAAACGGCGCGACATGTTGAAGTCGCTGCTGTGCAACGGTCTTCCCACAGTGGAAGAGGATATGGTGATGTTCTTCGTCACCGCGCGCGGGCAATCGGGTGGCGAAAGCGTCGAGCGCTCGGCCTTCCGCCGGCTGGCGCCAGCCTTCCAGGCGGGACGGTTCAACGCACTTACGCGCGTCGCCGCCGGCCATGCCGCCACGCTGATCGGGCTCCTGAGAGATGGCACGCTGGCCGAGAGTGGGCACATCACCCACCGCAAGCTATCAACGGTCGGTATTCTGGAAAGCCCGTTCCTCCGGCAATAAAGCCGGCTATCTCGACGGCAGGAAGATCGATAGCTACGCCATTTAACCTGCTGCCTGGGCAACAGGAGCGGTACTCAAGTCGCGAATCGGCATCCGGATGCCGCGGGCATTTCCCTGTCGATTTCTGTCGGCACCGGGGAAACGCAGGGCATGTAGCCATCGAACCTCGGTCTCCAGCGGATCAAGATTGAATTTCATCGACCTTTCACCAACGCGCTTGACCGATGCCGTCGGCCAACTGGCGCATGGGTGCGTCGTCCTGCGCGTATGGCAAAGTGCCTCCATTCATGCTTGTCGTTCTTTTATTCAATCATTCACTTGAATGATTTTATCGATCATGCGAATTGTGTGTCTGTCACGAAGTCAGCCGGAGAAACCCAATGACGGAACACACACTCAACGCAGGCCCCAGCGATGCGGATTCGGCCTTCGGAAACGAAAACCGTGGAACTGCCATACCCCTGGCTGTCTATCTTCTCGGCTTCAGTCTGTTCGCCATGGGCAGCGCCGAGTTCCTGATGGGGGGCATTCTTCCGAAAATCGCCGAAGACCTGAAAATCTCGCTGCCGACGGCCGGGACCCTGATCTCAGCCTTCGCGGTCGGTGCATTGATCGGCGCGCCGCCGCTGGCGATCATGACGCTGCATTGGCCGAGACGCGCGACCCTGTTTGTCAGCCAGGCCGCTTTTGTCGCCGCCACGGTGTTCAGCTTGATCACGGAAGGCTATCTGGGCATCCTGATCGCAAGGTTCGTCATGGGCTTGGCCTATGCCTGCTTCTGGGCGGTCGCGGCGTCCACCGCCGTCCAGCTTGTCGCCGCCGATCGCCGGGCGAAGGCACTGTCGGTCGTCGTCAGCGGACTGACCGTGGCAATGGTTCTGGGCGGCCCCGCAGGCACTTTCATCAGCGATCTCACCGGGTGGCGCGGAGGCTTTTGGGCGGTGGCGATCGTGACCACGGCGGCGGCGCTCGCCGTCCTGCTGATCCTGCCGAGGATGGGCGACGGCATGGCCGCTCCCGACACGGCAACGGAACTGCGCGCGATGAAACGCCCCGTGCTCTGGGTGGCCTATGCCACGACGGCGGCGACGACGGCCGCCTATATGGGGACGTTCGGCTATATGGGGGCCTTGCTGCTCGACGTGAGCGGGTTGCCTGTGGATTGGTTGCCAGCGGTGCTGTCGCTCTTCGGCCTGGGCGCATTCCTGGGGTTGACCATCGGAGGCCGAACGGCCGACCGGTACCCGTTCGCCACCCTTGTTGTCGGCATAGCCGGTTTGATTGTCGTATCCGCCGCGATCGCGCTCCTTGCCTCGCATATGGTTGCGGTCGTCGCCCTGGTTTTTCTCCTCGGTGTCATGGGATTCGTATTGAACCCTGCTGTTTGGGGGCGGGTCTACGTTATCGCGCCCGATGCGCCGACCCTGGCGGGGGCAACGAATTCGTCCGCGTTCCAGCTTGGATTGACATTGGCGCCGCTTCTGGCCGGATTGCCGATCAGCCATGGCTACGGCCTGTCATCGATCGGCTGGGTGGGAGGTGCGATCGGTGCTCTGGCACTCGGATTGGCATTCCTCGATATGCGAATGGGCCGTGTCGCGGCTTGACGGCGGCCGGAGGCGTCGGAGGTCAGGCGTCGGAGCTCAGGCTTCGACGCCGAGGCCGGCGGCCTTCCAATCGGGAAACCCGGCCGCAAGGCGGCGCACACGATACCCCTTGGCTGCGAGCAAGGCCGCCGCCGTCGTGGACAGGATGCAGTACGGTCCCCGGCAATAAGCGACGACTTCCTGCCCGGGCGGCAATTCCGACAGGCGCTGTTCCAACTCGTCGGCAGGGATATTGAGGGCGCCGGGCAGATGCCCGAGGGCATATTCTTCCGCAGAGCGCACGTCGAGCAGCGTGATCCCTCCGATGCGGAGGCGATCAAGCAACTCGTCCCGCGAGATGGCATCATGTCCGCCATCGGCGTTCACCGCATCGGTCACCAGTTGGCGGATCTCGGCGCGCGAATGTTCCGCATAGGCACGCAACGACGCCAGCACCGCCTCGATCGGCCCATTGCCGAGACGGTAGAGCACGCGCTTGCCGTCGCGCCGCGTCTCCACGAACCCGGCACGCCGCAGATGTTGAAGATGTTGCGACGTGTTGGCGATGGTCAGGTCCGTCAGTTCTGCGAGCCTTTCCACCGGGCGCTCTCCCTGGGCGATATGCTCCAGGAGCATGAGGCGATGCGCATGGCCCAGCGTGCGTGCGATCTCCGCAAGGTCTGTAAACAGCAGCGTATGTGCGTCGGTCTTGGTCATTGACAGGCTTCTATCATCAGATAATCATTCAAGAGATGTATTGAATGATCGGAGCAGGATGCATCATGGCATCCGGGCCGTCAAGAAGACGATGAGGGCGAGATGGATAGCGGGTTGGCGACAGGCATTCTGGGAGCGGTCGTGGTTGGCATCGGTGCGACCGCCGTGATGGACGGATGGGCGATCCTGCAAAAACGGCTGTTCGGCATCCCGTCTCTCGATTACCGGCTCGTCGGCCGATGGATCGGCCATTTTCCCCGGGGGCGTTTCAAGCATGACGGCATCAGCAAGGCGGATGTCGTGCGCGGCGAGGCCATGCTCGGTTGGACGGCCCACTACATGACAGGCGTTTTCTTCGCGGGCATCCTGCTTCTGGTCTATCCCGAATGGCTGCGGCACCCGACGCTCCTGCCTGCCTTGTTTGTCGGCATCGGCAGCATTGTTGCCCCGTTCTTCATCATGCAGCCCGGCCTTGGGGCGGGTGTCGCCGCGTCCCGCACGCCGCGGCCCTGGCTCTCGCGGCTGCGCAGCCTCGTTGCTCACACCTCCTTTGGGGCAGGGCTCTTTCTCTCAGGCGTCGCGTTTGCGCAGTGGATGACGGTTTCCCAATCATGACACGCAACCCAGTCAGGGCGTCAGGGGCCATCATATATTGTCCGCCCGGCTGTGACTTGGCACGCCAGACGTACTCATTACAGGCATCGGTATCGATCACCACTCGAAGCTTGCCCTCGCGCGGCGTCAGCAATGCCAGCCGGTCGCATTCGGGTAGATACACTTTTGCCGATGACATCGCCGCGGCGATGATCGCTGGAATCGCCACCGACCTCGACCTTCTGGCCGACAAGCGGCAGGATCCCAACCAATGCGAGAGGCTGGATTCATGGCGGGCAATTGGTACGAATGCCACATTCGCCAGCAGTTGTACGTTGTGAGAGCTTTGCCCGGAGGGGGCGCCAAGCGACGAGTTATGGGACTATAATTCGCGGATCAAACACCTAGATCATGCCGAGTTCGGCATAGCTGTCGTGCAGCGCCCGGTCGCCGGGACTGAAACGGTCGCTGGCGAAATTGTGCTGATGCCAATAGGGATAAATGTAGGGCGGGCGGCTGACCTTGTTCAGCGTGTCCAGTTCGTCCTCGGTGAGTTTCAGGCCGACGGCTCCGATATTTTCGCGGAACTGGTCTTCCGTGAGACCTCCGACCACCAGGCTCGCGATTGCCGGGCGTGACAGGGTCCAGGCGAGCGACACCTGCGCCACCGAGGCGCCGCGAGCCTTGGCGATGCCCTCAAGAGCATCTACTATTGTCCACAAGCGCTCCCGGTCACGGATCGGCGGCTCGCTCCAGCCGGCGGCTTGGCGGGAATCGGCCGGCGCCTTGTCGCGGCCGAAGGCCCCCGACAAAAGGCCGGCGGCGAGCGGGCTCCAGACCATCACGCCAAGGCCCTGATCGACGGAGATCGGCAGAAGCTCGTATTCGGCTTCGCGCGCTTCCAGCGTGTAGTGGATCTGTTGGGTCACGAAGCGCGGCAGGTTCTTTGCCTCCGCCACGCCCAGCGCCTTCATGATGTGCCAGCCGGAATAGTTCGAGCAGCCGGCATAGCGGATCTTACCCTGCTGGCGCAGCGTGTCGAGCGCCGACAGCATCTCCTCGACCGGCGTCACCCCGTCCCATTCGTGCATGAAGTAGATGTCGATATGGTCGGTCCTGAGCCGCTTCAGGCTGTTTTCGCATTCGCGGATGAGATGGTAGCGCGACGTGCCCTCGTCGTTTGGCCCATCGCCGATGCGCATGCGCGCTTTTGAGGAGATCAACACCTTGTCGCGCTTTTCGCCCAGCGCTTCGCCGAGGATTTCCTCGGAACGGCCGAGCGAATACATGTTGGCGGTGTCGAAGAGGTTGACGCCACCGTCTATACAGCAGTCGACGAGGCGCCGGGCTTCCGCCACGCCCTGACTGGCCACCCGCGAAAAGGCGCCAACCCCGCCGAAGGAAAAGGTGCCCATGGCAATGGCCGAAACCTTCAGGCCAGTGCGGCCGAGTGTCCTGTATTCCACGGTCTTCGTCCTCCCGGATTACTCCGCCGGCTGCCGCATCGCGCGCGGCGGGCGGTCGCGTGTCGTCTTCGCCGCGCCGCGCTCATGGCTGGCGCGCAGCACGAGGTCCGCGCCGACAAGAATCTTGACCGGCGGCTGCGATTCGGCAGCGCCGATCAGGTCGTTGAGGATCGTGACGGCGAGATAGCCGATCTTGCGCTTCGACACGTCGATCGTCGTCAGACCCGGCTCCATCGTCGCGCTCTGGGGCAGATTGTCGAAACCGATGATCGAGACGTCGTCCGGTATGGCGACACCGTGCTCACGAAGCGCGCGTATGAAGCCGTAGGCGATGATGTCGTTGGTGCAGAAATAGCATTCCGCAAGATCGAGACCGTTCGCCAGCAGCGCGCGCGTGTCGAGGTATGCGCCGTCGTAGGTCGATTCCACCGAGAGGATGTCGGATTCGTTCACAGACAGGCCGAGGCGCGCCATGTTCTTGAAGAAGGCATCGCGGCGCAGGCGGAAGTTCGTTGTGTCGACATGGGAGGCGACAAACCCGATGCGCCGGAAACCCTGCTTCTGGAAGTGAGACAGCACCTTGTAAACGGCGTCCTCATTGTTCATGTCGACGAAATTGGCATCGAGGACATCGTAGAACGTATCGATGAAGACGGTCGGCAGGCCGAGTCCCTGGATCAACCGTATGTCGGCTTCCGTCAACTCCGTGCCGAGCGCGATCACGCCCGCGATCGGCGCGCCGGCAAGGGATTCCGCGACCGTGCTGATCGGTTGGCCTTCGAAGCTCACCACTTCAAGCGTGTAGTTGCGACGCGTTGCCTCGGCCGACATGCCGTCGATATAATCGGAGATGAACACGCTGTGGTCGCGGTTGACCGTGTGACCGTGCTTGGCGATCTTCAGGAACCGGAGCGTTTCGCCCGGCTCGGCGCTGCTCCTGGCCGTCCTTGGGACGTAGTTCAGGCTGGCGACCGCCTCCAGCACCCGCGCTCGCGTCATGCCCGAGATTTCCCCCTTGCCGTTCAGTACCAGGGAGATTGTCGCCGGCGAAACGCCGGCCACTTCCGCGATGTCCCTGATGGTCGGATTTTTCCGGTTCTTCATGCGGTGCAGACGGTCCTCAGAATGTCGCGGGCGAAAACGAGTTTACTAAACAGTATCACCCCAGTTTGTGAGAGGTAGGCCAATTTTGGCGGCTTCGCAACCGATCTGATTGAAGGGCGGGGCTTGTCAGTTCAAAAGTCCTTTGCTAGCGTTTTAGTGAAGGTATATATTGTTTACTAAACAATGGGGAGGGGAGGCCATGCGTAGAACCGGCGGGCAGTTGCTCATGCTTGCTGTCATCAATGGCCTTTTGCTGATCGCCGGCGCGCTCATATCCGGCGGCTCCTTCCTGTCCATCTTCAATCTTCAATCCATGGCAAGCCAGGTGCCCGAGATCGGCCTGCTTGCGATCGGCGTCATGCTGGCAATGTGCGCAGGCAATGGCGGGATCGACCTTTCCGGCATCGCTCTTGCAAATCTCTCAGGCGTTCTCTCGGCGGTGATCGTGTCGTCCTTCCTGTCAGCGAGCGACAACGGCACGGCCTTCAGCCTCGCCTTCATCATCGGCGCGCTGCTCGTCGGTCTTCTGGGTGGTTTGATCAACGGGGTTCTGATTGCGCGGCTCAACATCACGCCGATCCTGTGCACGCTCGGCACGCAGATGGCCTTCATGGGGCTTGCCGTCGTTGTCTCGGGCGGCAAGGCGGTCATGGTCGGTAGTCCGGCGCTCCTTTCCAGCCTCGGCAACGATATGCTGTTCGAGGTCCCCTACAGCTTCCTCATATTCGTGATCGTTGCTGCTGCCGTGGCGGCGCTCGTGAAATTCACGCCGTATGGCCTCTGGCTGATGTTGATGGGAACAAACCCTAAGGCGGCGGTCTTTGCCGGTTTTCCGAGGAACAGGGTGCTGATCGCCACCTATGCCATCTCCGGCACGCTGTCGGGTCTTGCCGGGGTGATCATCGCGGCACGCAATGTCAACGTGAAGTTCGATTACGGCAGTTCCTACCTGTTGATCGCCATCCTGATCGCCGTCATGGCGGGGGTGAAGCCGGAAGGCGGATACGGGCGCGTCATCTGCGTCGTGCTCAGCGCCATCGCGCTCCAGCTGATGTCCAGCCTGCTCAATTTCGGTGGCATGTCGAACTTCGTTCGCGACTTCGCCTGGGGCTTGCTGCTGCTCACCTTTCTGGCCGTCGGCCGCTACGACATCGCGGGCTTCCTGTCACCGGGTCGCCGTTCTGGAAATTCTTCGGTGCCGATCCCTCAAACGCCGAAGTGAACAGTGAGGGTAAACTTGTGGAGGAAAACATGAAGTCGTTCTCGAAGAAGATCCTGGCGGGAACCGCCGTTGCGGCGGTCGCGCTCGCGGGTTCTGTTGGCGTGCTGGTCGCCCAGGAAAAGCCCGTCATCGCCACCGTGGTCAAGATCAGCGGTATTCCGTGGTTCGACCGCATGAGCACCGGCGTTGCCGCATTCCAGGAAGCCAATCCCGACGTCGTTGCCAGCCAGAGCGGCCCGGCGACGGCGGACTCGGCCCAGCAATTGCAGATCGTCAACGACCTCGTCGCCAAGGGCGTCAACGCGCTTGCCGTCGTGCCAATGGATCCGGCCGTTCTGGAAGGGACGTTCCAGCGCGCGATGGACCGCGGCATCGTCGTCGTCACCCATGAAGCCGACAACCAGATGAACACCAATGCCGACGTCGAAGCCTTCGACAATGCCGACTACGGCGCCGCGCTGAACGAGCGTCTGGCCGAGTGCATGGGCAAGGAAGGCAAGTGGACGACCTTCGTCGGCTCGCTCGGCAGCCGCACGCACATGCAGTGGGTCGGCGCAGGTGAGGAGAATGCCAAGAAGTATGCTGGCATGGAGCTCGTCGATCCGAACAACGAATCTTTCGACGATGCCAACGGCACTTATGAAAAGGCCAAGGAAATCCTGCGCAAGCACCCTGACCTCAAGGGCTTCCAGACCTCTGCCGGCAACGACGTTCTCGGCGTCGGACGCGCGATCGACGAAGCGGGGCTCAGCGGCAAGGTTTGCCTGGTCGGCACCGGCCTGCCGAACCCGTCCGCCGATCTTCTCGAATCCGGCGCCATCACGGCAATCGGCTTCTGGGATCCGCAGAAGGCCGGCATGGCCATGAATGCCGTGGCCAAGCTTCTTCTGGAAAAGAAGGAAGTCACCGACGGCATGGATCTCGGCGTGGAAGGTTACGGCAAGGTCGCGGTCAAGCAGGGCCCGGGCAAGGGTCTGCTGATCATCGGCAACGGCATGGTTCTCGCCGACAAGGCGACCTACAAGGACCACCTTTTCTAATCAGGTACCCGTCAGGCCGGCCGGGAGGCATTGTCCTTCCGGCCGTCACCGTCCGGCGTGGCAACGCGCCGGTCAGCATGAGGAAAATTCCGTGGCGGCACAAGCAGATCAGGCGCGGCACTCGAAAGTGTTCCTTGAACTCAGGAATATCCAGAAGTGGTTCGGCGGCGTCCATGCCCTCAGGGGGATCGACCTTACGCTCCGGTCGGGCGAGGCCTATCACCTGCTCGGCGAGAACGGTTGCGGGAAGAGCACCGTCATCAAGATCATGTCGGGCGCGCATGCCCCCACATCGGGTGAAATCGTCCTTGGCGGAGAGACATTTACGTCGCTCACGCCGATCCAGTCGCTGCGCGCCGGCATCGAGACCGTCTATCAGGACCTTTCGCTGCTCCCCAATCTCACGGTTGCCGAAAACGTCGCCCTGAACGAGCAACTTGTCGATGCCAACGGCCGGCTGGCGCGTCTCTTCGATCGCAAGCGGTTGAAGGAGACGGCGCAGAAGGCGCTCGCGGCAGCGGGACTTCCGACGGACCGCGCTTTCCTCAACACGATCGTTTCCGATCTGCCGCTCGCCTCCAGGCAGCTCGTCGCCATTGCACGGGCGATCGCGACCCGCGCCAAGCTGGTTATCATGGACGAGCCCACCACGTCGCTGACGCGCCGTGAGGTGGACAACCTCATCCGCGTGGTGGAGCGGCTGCGCTCGGAAAACGTCGCCGTGCTTTTCGTCACGCACAAGCTCGATGAATGCTATCGCATCGGCGGACATGCGGTCGTCTTCCGCGACGGCCAGTGCGTGGCGCAGGGGCCCATCGAGACCTACACCAAGAAAGAGCTCGCCGAGTTGATGACCGGCCGCTCCATCGATGCGCAGCGCTATCGCACCGGCAAACCGTTCGATGCCGGGCTTCTCGAAGTCGATCATCTGGCTGCCGACGGCGTGCGTGACGTCAGCTTCTCCCTGAAGAAAGGTGAGATCCTCGGCATTACCGGCCTTGCCGATTCGGGGCGCAACGAGCTTGCCATGGCGCTGGCCGGCGTGGCGCCGGCATCGGAAGGTACGGTCACGATGGAAGGCCAGGCCGTTTCCGTGCGTTCCCCTGCCGAGGCGATCGCGCGCGGCATCGGCTACGTGCCGGAAGACCGGTTGGCCGAAGGACTATTCCTGGACAAGTCGATTTTCGAGAACGAGATCGCGCTCATCGCCTCGCGTCTCAGCAACCGGTTCGGTGTCGTCGACCGCGACGAAGGGCGCAGGATCGCCGCCCGGCTCTCCGAGGAAATGCGGCTGAACACCAGGGACCTCGACCTGCCGGTCGGGGCGCTCTCGGGCGGCAACCAGCAACGCGTGCTGATCGGCCGCTGGCTGAGCATCACGCCGAAACTGCTTGTCCTGCATGGGCCGACCGTCGGCGTGGACGTCGGTTCCAAGGACACGATCTACCGGGTCATCCAGGCGCTGGCCGAGGGGGGCATGGGTCTGGTCATCGTCAGCGACGACCTGCCCGAACTCCTGCAGAACGCAGATCGCATTCTCGTCATGAACAACGGCCGCGTGGTTGCCGAAATGGATGCGGAGCAGGCAACCGAAGACCAGCTTTACAAGGCAATGCTGACGGCCGCGACGGAGAGTGTGCAATGAGTGCTTCACGGACCGAAGACCTTGATGGCGCGGCCGCCCGGACGCGTTCCTTCTCCCTCGGCGACCTCGTGCGCCGGCGCCCGGAAACCATCACTCTCGTGCTGCTGGTCGCGATCTGCGTGATGGTGGCGATTGCGAACCCTGCCTTCCTGCAGCCCTCGACCCTCATCGACATCGGGCGCGCGAGCGTCGTCATGGGCCTTTTTGCGCTTGGCGTCTTCGTCATCCTGGCGGCCGGCGGCATCGATGTCTCGTTCACGGCGATTGCAGCCTTCACCATGTATTCGATGACGGTTCTGGTGCAGAACCATCTGCCTGGAATGCCTATCATCATCGTCATCCTCATGGCGACGCTCGGCGGCGCGGGGCTCGGCATCATCAATGGCCTCCTTGTCCATCATCTCAAGGTGCCGTCGCTGATCGTCACCATCGGCACGCAGTATCTGTTCCGCGGTTTCCTGCTCTCCTTCATCGGCACGGTCTGGATCATGTCTCTGCCGCCGCAGATGGGCGCTTTCGGCCGCATGCCGCTCGTCCAGTTCGAATCCGCCAACGGTGCGCTCATCACGCTGCCGTTCTACTTCCTCGTCCTGCCGGTTGCGGCGGCCGTGACGTGGTGGATCCTCAACCGCACCCTGATGGGCCGCGCCATCTTCGCCGTTGGCGGCAACGCCGATATCGCAAGCCGCCTCGGCTACAGCCTGCGCACCGTACATGTCTTCATGTTCGGCTACGCCGGCGCGCTCGCGGGCCTTGCAGGCATCATCCACGTCTGCGCCAACCGCCAGGCGAACCCGTTCGATCTGGTGGGCACCGAGATCAGCGTCATCGCCGCCGTCGTTCTTGGCGGTGCACGCATCACCGGCGGAACCGGCACGGTTCTCGGCACCATTCTCGGCGTGCTCCTGATTGTCGTCATCAACAGCGTGCTCGTGCTGGTTGGCATTCCCAGCACCTGGCAGCGGCTCGTCGTCGGCAGTTTCATACTTCTGGCCGCGGCCTTCTTCGTCACGCGCCAGCGCAAGAAATAACCCCCATTCCCGGAGGAAACCCATGAAGAAGTTCCTGAACGATCCCGCCAATTTCGTCGACGAGATGCTGGAAGGCATCTACAAGGCGCATCCGGCCGTCACCTGTGTGGCCGACGACCTGCGCTGCCTCGTGACGGCCCGGACCAAGCCCGGCAAGGTCGGCATCGCCACCGGCGGGGGCTCGGGCCACCTTCCGACATTCCTCGGCTTCGTCGGCGACGGCATGCTGGACGGCGCAGCCGTCGGCGGCGTCTTCCAGTCGCCCAGCGCCGAGCAGATGTACCAGGTGACCAAGCACATCGATCAGGGAGCCGGCGTCCTGTACGTCTACGGCAACTATTCAGGCGACATCATCAACTTCGACATGGCCGCCGAGCTTGCCGACCTCGACGGCATTGCCGTCAGGCAGGTCGTCGGCAATGACGATGTCGCCTCATCCGTCGTTGGCGAGGAGCACAAGCGCCGCGGCGTGGCCGGCATCTTCTTCATCTACAAGGCCGCAGGCGCCGCCGCGGCCGAAGGTCTTCCGCTCGACGAGGTGACGCGGCTTGCCGACAAGGCACGGTCGCGCACGCGCACCATGGGTGTTGCCCTTTCGAGCTGCGTCGTCCCCGAAATCGGCCATGCCACCTTTTCCATCGGTGACGACGAGATGGAGATCGGCATGGGTATTCATGGTGAGCCGGGCATCAGCCGAAAGAAGCTCGCGCCAGCCGACGCCGCCGTCGACGAGATGATGGAGCGCATCTTTGCCGAAACCGACTACAAGCAGGGCGACAGTGTCGCGGTGCTGATGAACGGCCTCGGCGGCACGCCGCTGGAGGAACTCTACATCCTCTTCCGCCGCGTCTCGCAGCTCCTGGAAGCGCGCGGCGTCACCGCGAAATATGTCTGGGTCGGCGAGTTCGCCACTTCGATGGAAATGGCCGGCGCGTCGATCTCGATCCTGCACCTCGACGAGGAACTCGACCGCCTCATCGCCGCGCCGGCCAATACGCCGTTCTTCCAGCATGTCGCGGGGTGATGGCATGACCAAGCAGACATTGAACGCTGCCGGCCTGATCGACCTCTTCAAGAGCTGGCGGGACCTTTTCGCAGAGCAGCGCGAGTTTCTCATCGCGCTCGACGGCAAGGTCGGCGACAGCGATCTCGGCATCACCATGAGCAAGTCCTTCGCCGCAGCCGCTGAAGCGCTCGAAGCGGAAGGCGAGGGTGCGGGCATCGCCAAGCTGCTGCGCACGGCCGGAGCCACCATGGCGCGTACGGCACCTTCCACCATGGGCACGCTGACGGCCACCGGCTTCCTCAGGGCCAGCAAAGCCGTCGAAGGCAAGGACGCGCTCGATACGGCCGACGTCGCCGCCTTCTGGCGCGCCTTTCGCGATGGCGTCGCCGAACGTGGCAAGGCAAAGGTCGGTGACAAGACCCTGCTCGACGTACTCGACCCGATTGCGACTACGCTCGAGGCCCAGGCCTCTGCCGAAGCTTCCCTGTCCGGGGCGTTGAACGCAACGGCGGACGCCGCAGATCAGGCACTGGAAGCAACCAAGTCCATGCTCGCCCAACACGGCAAGGCGGCTGCCTTTCAGGAAAAGACGATCGGATTGCAGGATGCCGGCGCGACGGTCGGCTATCTCCTGATCCGCCGCATGGCGGAAACGGTGGCAGGCCGGTAGAGCGTTGGACGATCATATTGCGTTAATGTGCACGGCCCGCCTGGGCCAGCGTGTCTTGGCGAGGCAATGAAAAGCATCTGGTGGCAAATGGCCACATTTGCCACCAGTTCATGTCGCCGGAGATCGGCTCAAGGCCGAGCACCTTTTCGAAGGCAGCTTTTCGAGCAGCAGGAGGACGGCGTCCCTGTGCCGACCATGAACAGTATATCGTGTCGGCCCTGCGCTTCTTCTTCTTCACCCACAGGTGAAACAGCCGGATGTCCACCTCGGGCATGGCGTTCGGACCGAACTTTTCCAGCCTGGCGCGGGCCTCGCTGCTGGCCTGCATCCACGAAACGCATGTCGCGAAATTTGGGTTCCCGTGGCTTGAGGCTTTTCCCTCAGGCCTTCTGAATCTCGTTCCGCCGATTGGGGGCCTCGCTACGCCGAACGGCGGGATCTCGCTGATAAGCATTTCCGCTGCGCGCACGATCTACCACCAATGCGTTGGCCAGGAATCGGCCTTGTCAGGTCCATGGGCCACGACGTTGTGCCAGACGAGGCCAAAGAGCGTCAGAAGCAAAACCCCGGCGCCGATCGGCACAATCAAGAAGCTCCACGGCATATTGTTGACGACCACCACCATGGGGTCGATTCCGGCCGGCGGATGAAACGTTCCGGTCAGGTGCATCACAACCATCGCAAGACCGACCGCCAGGGCCGCGGCCCAGGGCTCAGGTCCACATAGCTTGAGGACAAGTAGACCGACGAGCGTCGAAAGGAGGTGGCCGCCAACCAGGGCGCGCGGCTGCGCGGTCGCTGCCTTGGGCAGGCCCAATACTGTGACGATCGAGGTCGCAAAGGGGATTGCGACCAACGGGTACGCCGTGGTCGCAGAGAATAGCTCCATGCTCGCGATCGCTACTGCGCCGCCAGCGGCGCCTGCGAGTACAGCAAAGATACGAGCTTGATCGAACATATTACCTGGAATGCCGTTGCGTGTGTTGGCGAGCTAGTACCGGTTCGAAGTCACGCCACAGCGCATGGTACTGTCGCAATCTCGGATCCGGCCGCATTGCAGGCCACAGCCTCAAGACGCGGCCACGATCCACGCCCGCGCCTTGCCGGCTTCCGATAGCGGATACAGCCTTACCGTGCCGGGGATCAGGAATGAGAAAAGCCACACCGTGTGCCTGATCCACTCGATGTCGGTGACGACGGCGATGCGGATGACATCTCCGGGTACCAGCTCGCGCGCCGCGACTGCACTCCACTTGCCGTCCCGCACCACCTTTGCCTGGATTGCGAGCCTTGCTTTCAGGGCGGCAATAGCACTGCCTGCCTGGTGCTCCTCCCAGAAGCCGACGCCCGCATTCGCAAAAAGCAGCACCAGGATGATGGTGAAGTCCGGCCAGCGCTGATCCACCGCCGAGAGTATGACCGCCACCTCGATCATCCAGGGTATGGGGCCCCAGAAGTAGCTGAGGAATTTCAGCAGCTCATTGGGCTTCTTTTCGGCGATCTCGTTCGGCCCGTATCGGGCCAGCCGCTTCGCGGCCTCGGCCTGCGTCAGGCCCCGTTCCGTCGAACCAAGCTGGCCCTGAAGTTCCGCCAGTGGCAGGGTTCTGTAGTCCTTCTCTGTCGCAGGCTTGGTCTCAGCCGCTGCATTGGAAACCTCGGACTGCCCAACATCCGTTTTCATGGCGAGCCTTTGGCTCCCCGCCCGCAGCGATACGGGTCTCTCCACGTGCACAACGTGTTCGGGCCCGCGAGTACCATTGTGATCTCCCTTCTCGCATTAAGTATGGTGTGCGGTGGGAGTATCGAGAGCATTCGGGATCAAATTGCCGACATGGCCGCTCTTCAGGAAAACACCTGGAAAATTGTGGAATCGGTCCAGCGTCAATCGTTTGAGCCCAACGTGTCGATTAGGCGCTCGACATGGCTTACGGCTTCGATCCACTCTCGGCTTGGTCGACGATCCCCCGAATCTTGCAGAAGTCATCCATCTTGCAGACTTTGAAGATCCCGGTTCCGATCGGCGAGTCTGTTGGAAAGCCGTACCTCCCTGGCGTCGTACGGATGAAGAGGCAGCCTGGGATACGTTAAATTGCGTAAGCTATTGACGACAGAATTCGAACCTGTGACCTCTGCCTTCGGAGGAAAGGGCATTTAAAGTGTCACTTAATCGCCAAGGTGTTTCGCTTGCGCATTTCATGCAAAAGGAACGAATCTCCGGCTCCTATCTGCGAGCTGCGAAGCCATCAAAGCCATCTTGTTCCCTGAAAAGCCCTCAAATTCCTTGCCTGGCAGTCGCTATCTAGTTGCTATGCCCTGGCTTTCGATAGGGAAGCGCAAGCTTGGAGTGGGAAAAAATATAGTAAAATCAACATGTTGCGTGGTGGGCGATGACGGGCTCGAACCGCCGACATCTTCGGTGTAAACGAAGCGCTCTACCAACTGAGCTAATCGCCCTGACGCGAGCGCGACGTTTAAGCGGTTCGTTTGCCGACCGCAAGAAAAATTCGCCGCCATTGCCTTCGCGGCCGGCGGAAGCGGGCAATTCACAGGCGCGAGAAAAAACATTCGTCCGAATGCAAGAATGACGCTCCGAGCCGCTTGACACTCCAGGCCGAACACCTTAATCCCACGCCCATCGACACGGGCCGCGAACGAGTGGCCAGGTCGGAAGCGCGGGTGTAGCTCAGTCGGTTAGAGTGCCGGCCTGTCACGCCGGAGGTCGCGGGTTCGAGCCCCGTCACTCGCGCCATTCTTTTCAAGGGCTTAGGCTCTTCCTCGTAAAAAAGTTTCGACTTTTTCTCTGACCGAGTTTCAACTTTTTGTATTCGTTGCGTTCCTCAGCCAGCTTCTTGCGGCCCAGGCGGCGTGACTCGTCAGCGGATCTGATGGCTGCCAATTGACCGGCATGTAGGTCTTCTGCAGCGCCTTGCTCTTATCGATCGAGTTGGCCATTTTGGCCGCAATTGTCTCGACGGCCGCGCCGCCGGCATTGGCTTCGACAGCTCCCGATCTGTGCATATCCATGAGGCTGCGCTTTTCGCTCTTGCCGAACACGATTCGACGCATGTCAGCAAAATCGTCGACAGACTGTCTTTTGTATAAGGAACACTGTGGCGCGGCCGTGGTGCCCGGCCTACCCGACCCCCTGCAGATCAGCCAAGCACGAGGGCTTTGGCTGCTATTCTGCAATCAGGAAATAGTCCACTGCTGCGAAGAGCAGGGCCAGACCACCGATAAACGCGGTCCAGGTGACGATCGAGGCCCGGATTTCAGCTCTCTTCTCTGCGTCGGTGCGGTTGTCCTTCTCGGGCTCAGTCACTTGGCAAACTCCTGTCAGTGGCTGGGTCAGTGGGCCTACCTTACAGATCCTCACCTGCGTTACCATGGCACGGAAGGCCGCAGGCAGCCGCCCAATGTCGTCGGTAGGGCCGCCATCCCGGCCACGGTAATCGCGGCAACCCCAAACCGAACCCAAGGGCGTCGGAGCTAACCTCGGACCACTCTGGCACCCCAGATCAGTATGCAGGCGCCTACGAAACCGGCGACGAGGTAGCCCAGCCAACCTGCGAACGACACGCCAAAGAAGCCAAATAAAAAACTGGCAACGGCTGCGCCGATGATGCCGAGAATTATGTTCATGAAAATCCCAGTATCGCTCTTCATGACGGCAGAAGCTATCCAGCCCGCCAGTCCCCCGATAATGATGGCTGCGATCCAGCCTATACCCGCGTCGCTCATGTCGTTGCCTCCTCAAATCCTACCAGCACAGGTAACCAGATATGTCACTGACCGACAAGGCGAGGCTTTGTTGCTGCGTGCCGTTCTGTCGGCGTACCCGAGGACTTCGGAAAGGCGAGACCGATCTGCAATCTGAACGGGTTATGCGGCCCGCACTGAGCTGCTGTCTCGAAGCACCAAGCGCCGAAAAAGCTCGAACGCGCGGTTCCATCCGTAGGGAGCTTCGCCGTCAGCCTACGGCCGCTGAATATTGGTTGACGCGGTCAGGCTCGGTCGAGCGGATCAAGGCATGTGGAGCGTAGCAGATGCGATCCGGGTCAGTGTAAGCGAGAGGTGATAGAGCGCGCCGCTGACATATGATCGCCAAACAGCATCAAACCCGGGGTGGAAAGCGAGGGGGCTTCCGGATTGTGGCCTCAAGAATGCCCGAAGACGGTGAAGAAGCCGTCCTTCTCGGCATACATCAGCTTGAGTCTGTCGAGAATCGACCGCAATTGGTCGCTGCAGTCTCTAATCTCTGGAGATATCAGCGTGCCTCTGTGCACCGAATAGCGGGGTGCGATCCGAATCCATTCGATCGTCAGATCGAGCTGAGCCTCCGGTGTCGTGCCCCAGTCTCCCAGATAATTGGGGGCAAAGGGAAGGCTGGGCGCATCTTCGTCGAAAACACGTTTCGCTTGGTACGCGGGCGGGAACGGTAGCTCCGAATAGACCGCGGCACATAATTCTCGCCACTTGGTATCGTTCATGTGTGAGGTCAACGAACGTTCCGTGAGGAGCCGCTTGATCTTCGCCTTCCCTCGGTCTTCTAGCATTTCAACTCTCCCCGGTGCCCTTCATCAAAGCTCCGCTTTCTCCAAGGCCTTGCTCATTCGAGTGCGCCAATTTCGACCGGTAGCCTCGAAGCGAGCTAGGGTCTTGGGATCGAGTCGGAGTGTAACGGCTTTCTTAGGTGCCTCAACTTTCGATCAACCACGTGCCCGCTTGATGCTCTCGGCCAAATCTGGAAACACCTCAGCAAGCGGCTTTGCCCTCGCCAATTGTTCGTTGTTTGCCTCTGGCGCGTCTGGATCACTGGCTATCTGGCGCTGAATTTCGGTCAACGGTGAGAGGCTTTGTGGTCTTTTTCTTGCTCGGCAAACGACAGGGAATCATCCACCGGCAACCACTTGATGGCGGTCTCTTGGTCATCGTTCACAAACAATTCCTGCAGAAGTCACTGTGCTTAAAGGACTAACACCGCGCGAGCAGTTTGAGCAACTGATCACCAATTTCGCGCCGCTGATCGGCAAAGCGTTCGAAGACGCCGTTGCCGACATTTGCTACCAGAAATGTGACAATGCCGGTGCTAAACAGCTAGACCTGCTTGGCGGTTTCAGCGGGCCAGGGGGCGGTTCCTTCTATGGAACCGGATATTACGGGGGCGGCGCACTCGGGGCGGTGCTGATTGTTCTCATCATTCTCGTCCTTTTGGGGCGGCTCTAGCAGGTAGGGGCTTCCTTGCTGCGAGCGAGGTTCGGCGACGACAGGTTGCGAGAGGCGCCAAACCGTCTCCTGTGGAAAAGGCGATTGCGGGGCGGGCTCATTTTTCCGACGACGCATTAACGCCTTGTTGACCGTGCATCGGGATGATCGCGGTGTCTGCGGTCGCGTATCGAGTACCGTGGCGGCAAGCCGCCCAGGCAACAAGCCCGTCGTCCCCCGGTGGACCGACGGGCTTTCCTGTTTTCGGGCTGGCCCATCGGGCGGGCACGGCAGTGCGTTTCCATGCCGGCCGCATTGCCCTAGGTTGCGGCGATTCTGGATTTGAGCGAGCGATTCGATGGACCGCATTGTCTATGTGAACGGTGAATACGTCCCCGAGCAGGACGCCAAGGTTTCCGTGTTCGACAGGGGATTCCTGTTCGCGGACGGTGTTTACGAGGTCACTGCCGTGCTCGGCGGCAAGCTTGTGGATTTCGAGGGGCATTTGCGCCGTTTGCGGCGCTCGCTGGGCGAACTCGAGATGGCGATGCCCTGCACGGATGACGAGCTTCTGGCGATCCATCGGGCGATGATCGAGAAGAACGCGCTCGTCGAAGGCATGATCTATCTGCAGATCACGCGCGGCGCGGCCGATCGCGATTTCGCATATCCGAAGTCGGCCACGCCGACGCTCGTCCTGTTCACGCAGGCGCGTTCCATCATCGACAGCGCCTCGGCCAAGCGCGGCGTGCGCGTCGTCACGGTCGAGGATCTGCGCTGGGGCCGGCGCGACATCAAGACCGTGCAGCTTCTCTATCCGTCCATGGCCAAGATGGTCGCGCAGGGAAAGGGCGTGGACGATGCCTGGCTGGTTCAGGACGGGAAGGTGACCGAGGGCACCTCGAACAACACCTATATCGTCACGGCGGACGGAACCATCGTCACGCGCGACCTGTCGCACGACATCCTGCCGGGGATCACCCGTGCCGCCGTCCTGCGCTGCGCGCGCGAATTGCAGATGAAGGTGGAGGAGCGCGCCTTCTCGGTCGAGGAAGCGCTTGCGGCCAGGGAGGCCTTCTCCAGCTCGGCGACCGGCTTCGTCAATCCGGTGGTGGAAATCGACGGCAAGGCGCTGGGTGACGGCCAGCCGGGTCCGGTCGCCAAGCGCCTGCGGCAGGTCTATATCGAGGAAAGCCTGAAGAGCGCCATCTGAGCGGACGCAGGCAGGATTGTCGGCATGAGGGCAGGGGTCAGAGATACTGGCCCACTTCCTTGCCGAGCCGGATGAAGCGCAGCGGGTTCAGCGCCTCGCCCTTGTAGCGGACCTCGTAGTGCAGGTGCGGGCCGGTGGAGCGGCCGGTGCTGCCGACCTCGCCGATGGTCTCGCCGAGCGTGACCTTCTGGCCTTCCCTCACGTCTATCCGGCTGAGGTGGCCGTAGCGTGTGGAGAAGCCGGCCCCGTGGTCGATCTCGACCATGCGCCCATAGCCGCCGTTCCAGCCCGCCTTCACGACGGTTCCGGCCGCGGTCGCGCGGGCGGCCATGCCCTGCGGCGCGCGGAAGTCCATTCCCGAATGCAGCGCCGGCGTGCCGAGCAGGGGATCGCGGCGGATGCCGAAGGTGCTGGACACCGGGCGCCCCGGCGCGGGGTTGGCGATCGGCAGGCGGCGTGCCTTGCCCTTCATCCGGTCGAGCCGGTCCAGGCTCTCGTCGAGTTCGCGCACCTTGGCGTCGAATTCGGATGGGTTTTCGAGCGAGATCAGCGGGCCGCCGACGTCGCTCTTTTCGTAGTCGCCGTCCACGGCTGGCAGCCCGGCCGTCTCCAGGGCCTGCGAGATCGCGTCGGCGGTCTGGTAGGCGTTTTCGGTCAGCGAATCGATGCGCGCCATCTGCTCGCCCTCGATCGTCTGCAGCGATTTGCTGATCGCCGCGAAGAGCTTGTCGGCATTGTCGGCCGAGGAGGGCATTTCGGCCTGCTGCGTGCGCAGCGGCCAGAAGCCGTCCGGGGCGGCGGCGCCGGGCGTCCCGCCGGCGAAGGCAAGCGCCCGCGCCGGGAGGCCGTCGTCCAGGCTGGCGCGGATTTCGGGCTTGCCGGATGCGGCAGGGGCATCCTGTGCGCCATCATCCAGCGTGTCGGCGCGCTCCAGAAGTGGCGCGAGCCGGCCGTGGCGCCTGCTGAGCTGCGCCTGCCGCTTCAGCAGCTCGCTCATCTTGGTTTCCATGAGCTGCTGGTCCAGCAACTGGCGGCTGGTGATGCGGTCCACCTGCGTGCGCAATGCGGAGATGCGGTCCTCATAGGCCTGCTGCAGCCGCGCCTGGCGGGCGGTGGCCGCGCCGATCAGGTCGTCGCGAAGCACGAGATAGGATGTCGCCAGCAGATAGCCGATCGCCAGCGCGGCGAGGGCCGAACCGGCGACGGCCGCCACCCAGGGGCGAACGGTGAAATGCCGGATGTCATCGCCACGGGCGATGATGACCGTATGCGGTTCCCCGCGCTTGCCGAAGACTGTCGTCTGACCAGATTGTTTCACGGATCGAGTTCCCACCCAGCGAGCAACGACCGCGACGATTACACATCGTTAGGGTTAACAAAGGCTTTTGCGGGCGCTTCGAGAGACAGGTTCGCTCAAGAAAAACCCGGCGGAGACGCCGGGTTTTCGGGGGAACGCGGATGCGCAAGGCAGGGGGAGGCTACAGAGACCGCGCTGCGTCCAGAACCTCCCGCGCGTGGCCGGGCACCTTCACCTTGCGCCATATCCGGGCGATCCTGCCGTCCGCGCCGATCAGGAAGGTCGTGCGCTCCACCCCCATGTATTTGCGGCCGTACATGCTCTTCTCGACCCACACGCCATAGGCTTCGAGCGTCTTGCGTTCCTCGTCGGCGACCAGCTCGACGGCGAGATCGTGCTTCGACTTGAACTTGTCGTGGCTTTTCACGCTGTCGGGCGAAACGCCGACGACCACTGCGCCCGCCTTCTCGAATTCCGGCTTCAATCCTGAAAAATCAATGGCTTCGGCGGTGCAGCCGCTGGTATCGTCCTTGGGGTAGAAATACAGGACGACCTTCCTGCCGGTCAGGTCGGAGAGCTTCAGCGCGCCGCCACCATCCCGCGGCAGATCGAAGTTCGGGGCTTTTTGCCCGGTTTCAAGTTCGGCCATATCAATGCCCTTGTTTAAGGTTACGCGCGAAGCCACACAGATATAATGTTGAGCGCGGATTCGTCCACGGCTGAGATCTTGCAACCGGAGTCCGTGTGGAGCACGAGCTACCCAAACACGAGAAGATACGCTTTCGCCGGCGCGAGATCGCGGATCTCGGCACCTTTCCATCGGCCGACAAGCAGCATTTTCGCGGTCGTTGGGGCGGGGTGCACAAGCGTGCGGGCAAGATTCTTTTCGGCTCGGCGGCGTGCGCGCTTGTCGCCTTCAGCCTGCTGGCGGCCACCCTCTATTTCGTCGGCCTGTCGGGAATCAGCACCGCGCCGCTGAGGGCGGAAGCCGAGAAGGCGATCGAGGCCTTTGCCGGCGTCGCGGTCGACACCGCCATGGGCCCGGCCAGCCTGTCGGTCGACGGGTCGCGGCTGCTGGCGCTGGAGGTGCAGGACGTCAGCGTCAGGGCGCGCGGCGGCCTGCCCATCATCGATGCCGGGATGGTCCGTTTCGGCCTGCGTTTCATGCCTCTTTTCGGCGGCAACCTCCGGCTCGGCAGCCTGAAGATCGCCGATGCCACGATAACCGCCTCGGCCATGCCGCTGTCCCAGCAGCAGGACTGGACATTGGCGCTGAAGAACGAGCGCGGCCTGATCGATCCGGACAGGGTCGCCCGCGCCATCTTCGCCGAGGTGCACCGCGCCTTCGATGCGCTGGAAGCCGGCTCCACGGGCCAGATCGAGTTGCAGAACGTCCAGGTCATGCTGCCCGAGGACGGCCATGTGCGCGTGGTGAGGATCAACGAGGCGAAGCTGTCCTCCGCCGGCCGCGACAGGATGCTCTTTTCCGGCGATGTCGATGTCGACGGCCGCAGCGTGGTGCTTTCGGGGACATCGACCCGCGACGTGGTTTCGCGCCGCATCAGCGCGCTGGAAATCAAGGCGAGCGCGCCGGCCCGACAGGGGCTGTTGCGGCTGCCTTCGATGAGCGCGGCCGAAGGCCCGAGCACGCTCGGTTCGGTGGATCTGACCCTGGCCGGCAATGAAGGCATCGGGGATGACCCGGATCGGCTGGGCGTCACGCTGGCGCTTGCCGATTCCGTGCTCGACCTCGGCAAGGATGGCGCCTTCGAGGGGGATGTCGGGCTCGACGCGACGCTGCTGACCGGCTCCGACAAGCTGGAAATCGATCGCCTGGGGATCACCACCGGGCGCACCAATCTGGAGTTCAACGGAGCGGTCGGCCCGCGCCCGCCGACCGGCGCGGGCGACGACGCGCCCGTCTACCGCTACGAGCTGGTAAGCACCAACACGCGCTCCGCGCCGCTGGATTCGCCCGAGCCGGCGCTCGATTTCCTGGCGCGCATCAGCGGCACGTTCGACGCGCGCACGATGCTGCTGAACGCGGACCAGATCGCCGTCAAGAGCGGACCCGGCGAAGCGACGGGCAAGGCTTCGGTCGACCTGTCCGGCCATGGCGTTCCGGGCATTTCGCTCGATGTCCGGCTGCATGACATGCAGGTCTCGCACGTCAAGCAGCTATGGCCGTGGTTTTCGGCCAAGGGTGCGCGCCACTGGGTCATGGATCACCTGTTCGGCGGACGGGTCATCGACGCGCAGGTCCGGTTCCAGGTTCCGCCGGACCGCCTGGGCAACGGCATACCGCTGACCGCCGACGAGGTTTCGGGCAGGTTCCAGGTCGAGGGCACCCGTTTCGACACCGCCGGCGTCATCCCGCCGGTCAGGGACGCCGTCGGCACGGTGGAGTTCAAGGGCAACGACGTCGATATCGCGATGTCGTCGGGCACGGTCTACCTGCCCAGCGGGCGCAGCGTCGCCGCCAGCAACGGCAAGATGCGGATCGAGAAGGCCAATCGGCCGCCGCTGATCGGCGCGCTCGACATGGAAGTGGCCGGCGACGCAGATGCCATCACCGAGCTGGCGTCCTACGAGCCGATCAATGCGATGCGCTTCGTCGCCATGAAGCCGGAGGAGTTCAAGGGCAAGGTGACCGGTCATGTCGTCGCCGACATACCGTTGCAGAAGGGCATCGCCACCGACCGCCTCGACTGGCGTGTCGTGCTCAACTATCAGGGGTTGTCGCTGGCCAAGCCGCTGGACAGCCAGAAGATCAGCGACGCCAACGGCAGCATCACCATCGAGCCGAGCAAGGCGGTCATCAACGCGACGGCCAGGCTCAACGGGGTGCCGGCCGAGATCGCGCTGACCGAGCCGTTGCAGAAGGACGGGCCGCCGCGCGAACGCAATGTGCGGCTGATCCTCGACGACAGGGCGCGCGAGACGCTGGCGCCGGGGCTCTCCTCCATCATGTCGGGAACCGTCAAGGTCGATCTGGAGGATGCGGGAGACGGCCGCCAGGACGTTACCGCCGACCTCACCGATATTCGCCTCGACCTTCCGTGGGCGGGCTGGTCGAAGGGGCCGGGAATCCCCGCCAATCTGAGCTTCACGCTGGAGAAGTCGAAGGGCGTTTCGACGCTGTCGGACTTCCGGCTGGAGGGGAAGTCCTTCGCGGTCGCCGGCACGGTGACGCTGGCGGACGGAAGCCTCTCCTCGGCCCGTTTCGATACGGTGCGCCTCAACCGCGACGACGATGTGGCGGTCTCGGTCAAGCGGGCGGGGAAGGGCTATGCGGTCAATGTGACGGGCGCGTCGCTGGATGCCCGCGCGCTCATCAAGCAGTTCACGTCGAGTTCCGGCAGCGGCGATTCGACCTCGGGCGGCGTGCCTATCTCGCTCACGCTGGATGTCAGGACGATCACCGGTTTCGGCGGCGAGCAGCTTTCCGGCGTCACGATGAGCTATAGCGGTGCGGCCTCCCGGATCGACGGGTTGACGCTCACCGCGAATACGGGTTCGGGCGGCGCCGTTTCGGTGCGCAATTCGTCGGATGGCGGCCAGCACAGCCTGCAGATGCAATCGGCCGATGCCGGCGCCATCCTGCGTTTCCTCAACATCTACGACCACATGCAGGGCGGCGTCATCCGCATGTCGATGGCCGACAGCGGCAACGGGCCGATGCGCGGCCGCATCGACGCCAGCAATTTCTGGGTCGTCAATGAGCCCAAGCTGGCCTCCATCGTGTCGACGACGCCGCCGGGCGACAAGCGCAGCCTGAACGATGCGGTGAAGAGCGAGATCGACACGTCACGCGTGCAGTTCGAGCGCGGCTCGGCCCAGATCGAGAAGGGCGCGGGCTATCTGCGGATCGGCAACGGCGTCCTGCGCGGCCCGCTGATCGGCACGACCTTCCAGGGCACGCTCTACGACCAGAACGGCAACATGGCGATGACGGGCACCTTCATGCCCGCCTATGGCCTCAACCGCATCTTCGGCGAAATTCCCATCTTCGGCGCCATCCTCGGCAATGGCCGCGACCGGGGCCTGATCGGCGTGACCTACAAGCTCCACGGCAATTCGAAGTCGCCCAACCTCCAGATCAACCCGCTGTCGGTGATCGCGCCGGGCATCTTCCGCTCGATCTTCGAGTTCCAATAGACCGGCGAACCCGCCGACCCGCCGATGCGATTGGCGATTCATCTTCCTTTTTTCGGGTGAGGCCGGTGCTCTCGATGAAGTGGTGAAGTTTGCTTTGCGTCCGATTCCTGCCGTGCTAATTTGCGCACGGTGGCGCAATGAAACATGACAGCATTCATACTCGCCCGGCGCAAACCGAGGACATACCAGCAATAGGACGTATTGTCGTCCGGTCATGGCGACACACCTTTGACGGATTAATCTCGGGCGACTTTCTTGGCGCCATGTCGGATGATCACCAAAGGCAGCGCCATGAGCGGATGTTTTCCTTCCGAGGCGTAGTTTACTACGTTGCGGTTACTGGCGATGGCGAAGTGATTGGATTCTGCTCTGGCGGCCCAAGTCGTCTACAAGCCTACGCGGATCGAAACGAAATCTACGCAATTTATCTGATGCCGGGCCATGAACATAAAGGAATCGGCCGCCGTCTGTTTGAGGATGTCGCTACCGATCTTGCCGCATCCGGGAGACGGGGCCTTTTCCTAACGGCCCTGTCGGTGAATCCAAACCGACCATTCTACCGGAAACTAGGGGGTGTCGAGGCGGAAGCCGAAAGCCTCCAGTTGGGGAATGAAATCTACCCACAAGTCGCTTTTGTCTGGGATGAGATTCCGGTTCGCCGGTAACTTCGGATGCATACTCCCTTGGAAAAATGCTGGAGGCGCGGCTTGATTCCATCTGCCCAATGGAAAAGCCCGCCGGCGCGATGCGCCGACGGGCTTCGTCATGTCTTGCCGATCGGCTGTCAGGCCGGGCGGACGAGGATGTGCTTCTTCTTGCCGAGCGAGAGTTTCAGCACGCCGTCGGCGGTCAGGTCGGCGGGGGTGACCGTGCGGCGCTCGTCCGAGACCGGCTCGTCATTGAGGCGCACGGCGCCGCCCTGTACGTGACGGCGCGCCTCGCCGTTGGAGCCGGCAAGGCCGGCGGTGACGAACAGCGACAACAGGCCGATGCCGGCCTGCAACTCGTCCTTGCCGATCTCGACGGTCGGCAGCGTGTCGGCGAATGCGCCTTCCTCGAACGTCTTGCGCGCGGTCTCGGCTGCCTGCTCGGCCGCGTCGCGGCCGTGCAGCATCGCCGTCACTTCGGTGGCCAGCACCTTCTTGGCGTCGTTGATTTCCGAGCCGCCGAGCTTGCCCAGCCGCGCGATCTCGTCCATCGGCAGGGTGGTGTAGAGCTTCAGGAAGCGCTCGACGTCGGCGTCCTCCGTGTTGCGCCAATACTGCCAGAAGTCGTAGGCCGAGAGCATGTCGGCGTTCAGCCAGACCGCGCCGTTCAGCGACTTGCCCATCTTCGCGCCTGAGGCGGTGGTGAGCAGCGGCGAGGTCAGCGCGTAGAGCTGCGGCGTGCCCATGCGGTGGCCGAGGTCGATGCCGTTGACGATGTTGCCCCACTGGTCGGAGCCGCCCATCTGCAGCCGCACGCCGTAGCGCTTGCTGAGCTCCACGAAGTCGTAGGCCTGCAGGATCATGTAGTTGAACTCGAGGAACGACAGCGAGTGCTCGCGGTCGAGCCGCAGCTTCACCGAATCGAAGCTCAGCATGCGGTTGACCGAGAAATGCTGCCCGACATCGCGCAGGAACTCGAGATAGTTCAGCGGGCGCAGCCAGTCGGCATTGTTGACCATCAGCGCGTCGCGCGGTCCGTCGCCGAAGGTCAGGTAGTTGGAGAAGACCTTCTTGATGCTGTCGATGTTCGACTGGATCGTGTCCACCGTCATCAGCTTGCGCGCCTCGTCCTTGAAGGACGGGTCGCCCACCATGCCGGTGCCGCCGCCCATCAGGGCGACCGGACGATGCCCGGTCTGCTGCATCCAGTAGAGCATCATGATCTGGATCAGGCCGCCCGCATGCAGGCTCGGCGCCGTCGGGTCGAAGCCGATATAGGCCGAAACCGTTTCCGTCGCGAAAAGCTTGTCGAGGCCGGCGTCATCAGAAGTCTGATGGACGAAACCGCGCTCGGAAAGGATGCGCAGGAAGTCGGATTTGAAGGCGGACATATCTTTCTTTTCCCGAGAGAAACCACGCCTCACGGGAGGCGCGGCAAATTTGACTGCTGCCGTTTAGCACCCGGCGGCGCGGAATCACAAGAACGGCAGGTAAAATCACTCGATTGGCGGGCCGATCGGCCGCTGATTTGAGTGATCCGGAGAAGGATTTCAGGCAAAATTCGGGGCGGATTACTCGTTTTCGAGCCCGCCATAGGAGCGAACCAGCCTCGCCATTTCTCCTGCCTGGGCCGAGTGCTCGGCGTCGAGTCCGCCGGCCACGCCGGCGCGATCGGCGACGGGGCGATTCTGGCTGACCTTCCACTTGCCGGATATTTCGGCGATCTCGATTTCGAGGCCGATGATGCCCTTGAGCTGCGACTGGACATAGCTCTCGGGCGCGTCTGTCACTGCCCACGGCATCGACCGTTCCGCTTCGTGGGATGCTGTCAGTTCGGAGACCTGCCCGGCAAGCCAGTTGGTGTCATCGATGATGCGTGCCCGGCCGCGCACCTGCACCATGGCGTAGTTCCAGGTCGGCACGACCTTGCCGGTCTCGCGCTTGGTTTCATACCAGGAGGGCGTGACATAGGTGTCGACGCCCTGGAAGACGACCAGAACCTGCGCGTCGGGATTATCGGCGATCTGGCGCCACTGGCCGTTGGCCTTGGCCATATGCGCCCGCAGCTTGCCATGGGGCGCGAACTCCGCATCGAGCAGAAACGGCACGGAATTGGCGGTGATGCCGGCTTCCGTGCCATTGGAGATGAGCAGGCCGAGCGGATGGGCGCGGATGAGGGCGTGCAGCACGTCCAGCCGCGTCTCGACGAAATGAGGAGGCTGGTACATGGCTGCTTTCCCTGGTCGGACTATCTGAGACGCTTCGGGCGCGGATCGGCAAGCTCGCCGGCGAGACGGCGGTCGAGATATTCGGCGCATTCCTCGATCAGCAGTTCGCTATGGTTGGCGAAGAAGTGGTTCGCGCCGGGCAGCGTCTTCTGGGTGATGGTGATGCCCTTCTGCGTGTGCAGCTTGTCGACCAGACCCTGCACATCCTTGGGTGGCGCCACCTTGTCGGCATCGCCATGGATGATGAGGCCGGAGGAGGGGCAGGGCGCCAGGAAGGAGAAGTCGTAGGTGTTGGGCTGCGGCGCGACCGAGATGAAGCCCTCGATCTCCGGGCGGCGCATCAGAAGCTGCATGCCGATCCAGGCGCCGAAGGAATAGCCGGCCACCCAGCAGGATTTCGAATCGGGATGCAGCGCCTGGATCCAGTCCAGCGCGGCGGCGGCGTCGGACAGCTCGCCCGTGCCGTGGTCGAACTCGCCCTGGCTGCGGCCGATGCCGCGGAAATTGAACCGCAGGGTGGTGAAATTCCGCTTCTGGAACATGTAGAAGAGGTCGTAGACGATCTTGTTGTTCATCGTGCCGCCGAACTGGGGGTGCGGATGCAGGATGATCGCGATCGGCGCGTTCTTCTCTTTCGACGGCTGGTAGCGGCCTTCCAGACGACCCGCCGGACCGGCGAAAATGACCTCAGGCATATATGACTCCACTTGACTCGCGCAAAACTTGACTGCCAATCGAAACAATTCTTGTCGCTGGCCTTGACGCGCGGTAAGCGCCTTCCTACAAGCTAGTTTAGAACTGTTCAAAACTCGATGGCTCGCCACGAGTTTGGCAAAGCGGGTAGATAGGACGTCTGGCCTTGTAATTTCAAGGAAATAACGTTCGAACCGCCCGAATGTTGGCTTAGAGGACCGATCGAGCACACATGGCCGCCCCACGCGCCTATCTCGATTACAATGCAAGCGCTCCGCTGCTGCCTTCGGCGCGCGCGGCGATGCTTGCCGCGCTGGATTCCTCGGCCAATGCCTCCTCCGTTCACGGCGAGGGGCGCGCGGCGCGCCGGATCATCGAAGACGCCCGCCGCGATGTCGCGGCACTGGTCGGGGCGAAGCCCGAGCATGTCGTCTTCACCTCGGGCGCGACCGAGGCGGCGACCACGCTGCTTACGCCCGACTGGCAGATGGGCCGCGCGGCCCTGCGCATGGGCAGGGTCTATGTCAGCGCCGCCGACCATCCCTGCCTGCTGAACGGCGGTCGCTTCGCGGCCGGGCACATCGTGCGGATCGGCGTGGATGCCGGCGGCATCCTCGATCTCGACGGGCTTGCCGCGGCACTTGCCGCGCATGACAAGGCCGAGGGCCTGCCCCTGGTGGCGGTCCATGCGGCCAACAACGAAACCGGCGTCATCCAGCCGCTGGAAGAGATCGGCCGGATCGTCAAGGCCGCCGGCGGTGTCTTCGTGGCCGACGCCGTGCAGGCAGCCGGGCGGATTCCGCTCGATATTTCCTCTGGTTGCGTCGACTATCTGATCCTGTCCTCGCACAAGATCGGCGGGCCGCAGGGCGCCGGCGCCTTCGTTGCGGGCTCGGACCTGATGATGCCGAAGCCCTTGATCGTCGGTGGCGGTCAGGAACGAGGTTTTCGGGCGGGCACGGAAAACCTTGCGGCGATTGCCGGGTTCGGCGCCGCCGCGCGGCAGGCGCTGGGGACGCTCGCGCGCATGGATGAGGTGCGCGCGCTGCGCGACGAGATCGAGTCCTCGGTGCTGTCGCTCGCGCCGGACGCCGAAATCTTTGGGCAAAGGGCAGGGCGTCTTGCCAACACGGTTTTCTTCGCTATCCCCGGCATCAAGTCGGAGACCGCGCAGATCGCTTTCGACCTCGCCGGTGTCGCCTTGTCGGCAGGTTCCGCCTGCTCGTCGGGCAAGGTCGGCCCAAGCCACGTGCTGAAGGCCATGGGGCACGAGAATCCGGAAGGCGCGTTGCGCGTTTCGATCGGCCCGGCCACCACCCGGGCCGAGGTCGCACAGTTCACGGCGGCGCTGTCCAGCTTGCTGGCACGGCGCGCCGGAAAGCCGCAAGCCGCCTAGGCGGCAAGCAATTTGGTCGCTGGACCAAGAAACCGGTATGTCCTGGAAGCGCCAGAGGCGCTTTCAGCGGGTGAATTCCCGGCCGGGACATACTATATGGAACTTACGCCGCGCTGCGGTGCCATAGTTTGAAAACTGCCGGACCTTGACTCCGGCGTGGATGGAGAACGCTGATGCCTGCCGTGCAGGAGACGATCGAGCAGGTCCGCAAGATCGATGTGGACCAGTACAAGTACGGATTCGAAACCGAGATCGAGACGGACAAGGCTCCCAAGGGGCTGAACGAAGATATCATCCGTTTCATTTCCGCCAAGAAGAACGAGCCGGAATGGATGCTGGAATGGCGCCTTGGCGCATTCCGCCGCTGGCAGACGCTGGAAGAGCCCACCTGGGCGCGCGTCGAATATCCGAAGATCGACTTCCAGGATATCCACTACTACGCGGCGCCGAAGAACCAGGCCGGCCCGCGTTCGCTCGACGAAGTCGATCCCGAGCTGCTCAGGACCTATGAGAAGCTTGGCATTCCGCTGCGCGAGCAGGAAATCCTGGCCGGCGTTCAGAAGCCGGCCGGCGATCTCGATGAAGCCAACGACAATGTCTACAAGTCCGGCCGCGTGGCGGTGGACGCCGTGTTCGATTCGGTGTCGGTCGTCACCACCTTCAAGGAAGAGCTGGCCAAGGCCGGCGTCATCTTCTGCTCGATCTCGGAGGCCATCCGCGAGCATCCGGAGCTGGTGAAGAAGTATCTCGGCTCGGTCGTGCCCACGACCGACAATTTCTACGCCACGCTGAATTCGGCGGTGTTCACCGACGGATCCTTCGTGTTCGTGCCCAAGGGCGTGCGCTGCCCGATGGAGCTTTCGACCTATTTCCGCATCAACGAGCGCAACACCGGCCAGTTCGAGCGCACGCTGATCATCGCGGAAGAGGGCGCCTACGTTTCCTATCTGGAAGGCTGCACAGCGCCGCAGCGCGACGAGAACCAGCTTCACGCCGCCGTGGTCGAACTGATCGCGCTGGACGATGCCGAGATCAAGTATTCGACGGTGCAGAACTGGTATCCGGGCGACGCCGAGGGTAAGGGCGGCATCTACAATTTCGTCACCAAGCGCGGCGACTGCCGCGGCGACCGGTCCAAGATTTCCTGGACGCAGGTGGAGACGGGTTCGGCAATCACCTGGAAGTATCCGAGCTGCATCCTGCGCGGCGACGACAGCCAGGGCAATTTCTATTCGATCGCGGTTTCGAACGGTTATCAGCAGGTCGATTCCGGCACCAAGATGATCCATCTCGGCAAGAACACCAGAAGCCGGATCATCTCCAAGGGCATTGCCGCCGGCTTCTCGCAGAACACCTATCGCGGCCAGGTTTCGGCCCACCGCAAGGCCACCAATGCGCGCAACTTCACCAACTGCGACTCGCTGCTGATCGGCGACCAGTGCGGCGCGCACACCGTGCCCTACATGGAAGCCAAGAACTCGACCGCACAGTTCGAGCATGAGGCGACCACCTCGAAGATTTCCGAGGACCAGAAGTTCTACGTCATGCAGCGCGGCATCCCCGAGGAAGAGGCGATCGCGCTGATCGTCAACGGCTTCGTCAAGGAAGTCATCCAGGAACTGCCGATGGAGTTCGCCGTCGAGGCGCAGAAGCTCATCGGCATCAGCCTGGAAGGATCGGTCGGCTGACCGGAATTGCGAATTCGGAAAGAAGAAAAAATGCTTGAAATCAAGAACCTGCATGCCCGTGTTGCCGAAAGCGGCGTCGAGATCATCCGTGGGCTGAACCTGACCGTGAACGACGGCGAAGTCGCCGCCATCATGGGCCCGAACGGCTCGGGCAAGTCGACCCTTTCCTATGTGCTCGCGGGCCGCGAGGACTATGAGGTGACCGAGGGCGACATCCTCTACAACGGCGAATCGATCCTTGAGATGGACCCGGCCGAGCGCGCCGCCGCCGGCATCTTCCTGGCCTTCCAGTATCCGATGGAGATACCGGGCGTGGCCACGATGGAATTCCTGAAGGTGGCGATGAACGCCCAGCGCAAGGCGCGCGGCGAAGACCCGCTCTCGATCCCCGACCTGCTGAAGCGCGTGAAGCAGGCGGCCGGCGATCTGGATATGGACATGGGGATGCTGAAGCGCCCGCTCAATGTCGGCTTCTCCGGCGGCGAGAAGAAGCGCGCCGAAATCCTCCAGATGAAGCTTCTGGAGCCGAGGCTCTGCGTGCTGGACGAGACCGATTCCGGCCTCGACATCGACGCGCTGAAGATCGTGGCCGACGGCGTCAACCAACTGCGTTCGCCGGACCGCTCGATCGTTGTCATCACGCACTACCAGCGCCTGCTCGACTACATCGTGCCGGACGCGGTGCATGTGCTCTACAAGGGCCAGGTCATCAAGTCGGGCGACAAATCGCTCGCCTATGAGCTGGAGGAAAACGGCTATGCCGGGATCATCGAAGAGGCCGCATAGGTGACAGTGATGAATATCCACGCAACTCCCCAGCGCACGGCGGCCGAGACGGCCCTGATCGATGCGTTCGGCGAGCGGCTGTCGCTGCTGCCGGGCGATGGTGAGGTGATGGTCAAGCGCGACGGCGCCATCGAGGCGCTGAAGGCGGGCCTGCCCACCAAGCGCATCGAGACCTGGCATTACACCGACCTGCGCCGCCTGCTGGCTTCCGTGCCGGCCTATGACGAGACCGCGAACCCGAAGGCGGTTCCGGCCCTGCTGGAAGGCTCGGCGGTGGTGCCGATGCTGAACGGCGCCTCGGTGAAGAAGCTGCCTTCGATCGAGGGCGTGACGATCCAGCCTCTTGCCGAGAAGCTGATCGACGGGAGCTTTGCTCCTGCGCTCGACCTGGAGCGCGCCGACGATGCGATCGGCGCGGTGAATGCCGCCTTCGTCGCCGACGGCTATTTCGTCGATATCGCCGCCGGAACCGAGCTGAAGGCTCCGCTGGAGCTGCAGAACGTGCAGGGCGGCGGGCAGGTGCATGTGCGCTTTCCCGTGCGGGTCGGCGCGGGCGCCAGGGCCACGATCGTCGAGCATCAGGCCGGCGAGGGCGAGGCGCTCGTCAGTTCGGTGAGCCAGCTCACCCTGGACGATGGCGCCGAAGTGACCTGGCTGATCGTGCAGGAGCAGCCGCAGAACGTGACCCATCTCGGGCAGTTCAAGGCCGTGCTGGGCAAGGACACGAAGCTGACCCTCTTCATCGTCAATGCGGGCGGCAGTCTGGTGCGCCAGGAAATCCTGGTCAATGCGGCCGGCGAAGGCTCGGAGTTCACGCTGCGCGGGGTGAACCTGCTGGCCGGCGACAGCCACACCGACGTGACGATGGTGCTGGATCATTCCGTGCCCAATACGGGGTCGACAGAGGTGATCCGCAACGTCGTGACCGACAAGGCGCACGGCGTGTTCCAGGGCCGCATCAATGTCGCGCAATATGCGCAGAAGACCGATGCGCGCATGGCCTGCAACACGCTTCTGCTTTCGGACGACGGCGAGTTCTCGACCAAGCCGGAGCTGGAAATCTTCGCCGACGACGTGCAGTGCGGCCACGGCGCCACCGTCACCGAGATCGACCGCGACCATCTCTTCTATCTGATGGCGCGCGGCATCGACGAGAAGACGGCCCGGGGCCTGCTGGTCAAGGCCTTCGTCGCCGAGGTGATCGAGGAGCTCGAGGACGAGACGATTGTCGAGACCCTGGAGGAAAAGCTCGTTGGGTGGTTCCAGCGCCATGGCTGATCTGCCGGTATCGCTCGATCACTGCGTGATCCATGTCTCGGACTGGGATCGGGCGAAGGCGTTCTATACCAGGGTCATCGGGGCCGAGGCGATCGCACGTGGCGCAGGCTATGTGTTCCGCCTCGGCGACCGCCAGCTGAATTGCCACGGCAAGGGCGTTCATGCCGAGCCGGTGGCCCGCTTGCCGGTCCAGCCCGGGAACAGCGACCTCTGCTTCTGCTGGGACGGCCCGATCGAGGATGCGATGGCGCATCTGGCCGCGCACGGCGTGGCGGTCGAGCTTGGGCCGGTGCCGCGGTTCGGCGGGCAGGGGAACGGCACGAGTGTCTATTTTCGCGACCCGGACGGTTCGCTGATGGAGTTCATCAGTTATCATGGATGATCGGCGCACGATTGCTACCTTCGATGTCGAGGCGATCCGCCGCGACTTCCCGATCCTGTCGCGGGAAGTCTACGGCAAGTCTTTGGTTTACCTCGACAATGGCGCGTCGGCGCAGAAGCCGCAGGCGATGCTGGACGCGGTTCAGCACGCCTATTCCAACGAATATGCCAATGTGCATCGCGGCCTGCATTTCCTCTCCAACGCCGCGACGGACGCCTATGAGAAGGCGCGCGAGACGGTTCGCCGCTTCCTGAATGCCGGCAGCGCCGAGGAGATCGTCTTCACCAAGTCGGCGACCGAGGCGATCAACACGGTCGCCTACGGCTTCGGCATGCCCAACATCGGCGAGGGCGACGAGATCGTGCTGTCGATCATGGAGCATCATTCCAACATCGTGCCCTGGCATTTCATCCGCGAGCGGCAGGGCGCGAAGCTGGTCTGGGTGCCGGTGGACGACCAGGGCGTGTTCCACATCGAGGAATTCGAGAAGCGCCTGACGGATCGCACCAGGCTGGTCGCCATCACGCATATGTCGAACGTGCTGGGCACCGTCACGCCGATCAAGGAGATCGTGAAGGTCGCCCATGCGCGCGGCATTCCGGTGCTGGTCGACGGCAGCCAGGGCGCCGTTCACCTGCCGGTCGACGTGCAGGACCTCGATTGCGACTTCTATGTTCTGACCGGCCACAAGGTCTACGGGCCGAGCGGCATCGGCGCGCTCTACGGCAAGCGCGAGATGCTGGAGCGCATGCGCCCCTTCCAGGGCGGCGGCGAGATGATCGAGGAGGTGACGGAGGACATCGTCACCTACAACGAGCCGCCGCACCGCTTCGAGGCCGGCACGCCGCCCATCGTGCAGGCGATCGGGCTCGGCGCGTCGCTGGAATATATGGAAAAGGTGGGCCGCGAGGCGATCGCCGCGCATGAGGCAGATCTCAAGAACTATGCGCATGAGCGCCTGCGCGCGATCAATTCGCTGCGCATCTTCGGCGAGGCGCCGGGCAAGGGCGCCATCGTCTCCTTCGAGCTTCAGGGCATCCACGCGCACGACGTGTCGATGGTGATCGACCGGCAGGGCGTCGCGGTGCGCGCCGGCACCCATTGCGCCCAGCCGCTGTTGAAACGCTTCGGCGTAACCTCCACATGCAGGGCATCGTTCGGCATGTACAATACGAGGGCCGAGGTGGACGCATTGGCCGAAGCACTGGAAAAGGCGCGGAAATTCTTCGGATGACGACGATGGAAGACGCAAGCGCAACAACCACGGGCGCAACAACCACGACCGAGCCCGCCGAAGGGCAGGCGGCCACGGCCATCCAGACCTCGGCCATTCCCGCCGAGGAACTGGCGCGGCTGACGGACGACATCATCTCGGCGCTGAAGACGGTCTACGACCCAGAAATCCCGGCCGACATCTACGAGCTCGGCCTCGTCTACAAGATCGACATCGAGGACGACCGCTCGGTGAAGATCGACATGACGCTGACCGCCCCAGGCTGCCCGGTGGCAGGCGAAATGCCGGGCTGGGTGCAGAATGCCGTGGGCGCCGTGGAAGGCGTTTCGGACGTGGAGGTCAGCATGGTGTTCGATCCGCCGTGGACGCCCGACCGCATGTCGGAAGAGGCGCAGATCGCCGTCGGCTGGTACTGACCGGGCGATGGCTTGCGCCGAAGATGCGGGCTTGAACGAAACCCGCTTCTTCGCCATCCTGTATCTGTCGATCCGGCAGGCCTTGAACCTGCCCGGCATGGAGATGTGAAATATGGGACGCTTCGCCGTCATCAGCATGACCGATCGGGCCGCGGCCCGGGTCAATGAAATCGTTTCCTCGCGCGAGAACGCCAGGGGCATTCGCCTCGGCGTCAAGAAGGGCGGCTGCGCCGGCATGGAATACACGGTCGACCTCGTGACCGAGCCGAATCCCAAGGACGATCACATCGAACGCGACGGTGCGCATGTCTATGTCGCGCCGGAGGCGGCCCTGTTCCTGCTCGGCACGGAGATGGATTTCGAGGTGACGACGCTGCGCACCGGCTTCACCTTCCGCAACCCGAACCAGAGCTCGGCCTGCGGCTGCGGCGAGTCGGTCGAGCTGAAGCCCGCCGACCTGAAGGCGCTGGCCGAAGCCCGCGCCGGCGCAGCCTGATCGCCTCCCGATGAGCGCCGAGGCTTATCGCTGGCGCTGCGCATGTTGCGGGGAAGAACGCGTCGGCCTGCCGATGGATATGGCTTTCGCCGCGCCGGTCGATTTGGAAGCGCTCGACGAAGCGACTGCCACGGCTTTGCATCTGGATGACGATTTCTGCGAGCTGCGTCACGCGAACGGGGAGGTCAGCCGCTTCATACGTTGCCTGCTGGCACTGCCTGTTCCGCGCATCGGAAGCGAGTTTCGCTTCGGCGTCTGGATGTCGGTTTCGGAGAAAAGCTGGGGCGTCTACCAGGAAGGCTTCGCCAGCGGCGTCTATCGCGAAGCCGGCTGCTTCGGCTACCTCATGCATGATATCCCGGAATATCCGGGCTCGTTCCTGCTGCACGCCGACGTGTACTTCCGCCCCGACCGAATGCGCCCCGCTGTTGTTCTGCACGAAACCGATCATCCATTGGTCGCCGCGCAGAGCGACGGCATCGACGTGACGCAGATAGAGCGCTGGGCCGCGATGATGCACGAAGGGTAGGCAGGCCGGTCAGTCGACCCAGAGCTTGTGCTTCCTGTGCCATCCGGCGATCGATTCCTCCGGGTAAATCTCGAATGTGAGATCGCCGGGCCGGATATCCGGCTCCACCCAGGACGCCTTGTATTTCAGCATCAGGTGCACGCGCTGCGGCGCCGGGGGCAGATCGGTATCGATCGCCGAGGCGAAGGGATGCACCAGTTCGGGCCAGGTCGGATCGTAGAGCCACAGCGCCGAGCCGCATTCGCGGCAGAAGCGGCGCTCGCCGGTCGAGACCTCCGGCGTCGGCCGCTCCTCGTCGCAGATGGTGGCGCGATAGAGGCCGAGATGTCTTTCGCCCTTCACCTTCAGCGTCTCCGAAATGCCGGCCAGATTGATCGCATACCCGCCGCCGCCCTGCTGCTTGCGGCATATCGAGCAATAGCAATACTGGTAGGGCACGGGCGTGTGGCTCTGCACCTCGAAATGGATGGCTCCGCAACTGCATGATCCCTTGAGCAGCATCGGCATCGGTGCTTTCCTCTCTCCGCTGATTGGCCTGCGAGAGAATCTAGAGCATTTTGCAGCCGGCTGGAATCGGCTGGCGTCGCACAAACGCGGCTAAGGAAATCAAGCGGGAGCAGCGGGAACCGCGTTCGTCAGAACGCCCGCTGCTCCAGGGGAGAGAGGCAATGACAGAAGGCGATATTGCGGATCTGTTTGCCGGCCTCGGCCCCGTCAGCGTGCGCAGGCTGTTCGGCGGCAAGGGCATCTATTTCAACGGAGTCATCTTCGCCATCGAGATACGCGGCGAACTGATGCTCAAGGCCGATGCCGAGACGGCTGCCGATTTCGAGGCCGCCGGATGCACGCAATGGACCTATGTCGGCAAGCGGCACGGCAACGAGGTTGCCATGCCCTATTGGACCGTGCCCGAAAGCGCCATCGATGATCCGGACGAAATGACGATCTGGGCGCGCAAGGCCTATGAGGCCGGTCTGCGCTCGGAAAAGTAAGGGAATTTCCCCGCTGCCCGGTTTTTTGCGGCCGGGTAGCGGGTTGCAGTCGCGTCTTAAAGCGCCCTGGCGATCTTCGCGGCCAGGCGGGCGTTGTTTTCGACCAGCGCGATGTTGGTCTTCAGGCTCGCGCCATCGGTCAGCTCGAGGATGCGGGCGAGCAGGAAGGGCGTGACCGCCTTGCCCGAAATCCCTTTCGCCTCGGCATCGCGCTGGGCGGCGTCGATATAGCCGGCCATCGTCTCGACCGGGATTTCGTCGGCAGCCGGCACCGGGTTGGCGACCAGCAAGCCGCCTTCGATGCCGAGCGCCTGACGCGTGCGGAAGAAGGCGGCGATGTCGTCCGCCGCATCGAGGCGCAGCGGCGCGGCGTAGGGCGACACGCGCGACCAGAAGGCCGGCATCACGTCCGAGCCGTGGGCGACGACCGGCACGCCGCGCGTTTCCAGCACTTCCAGCGTCTTTTCGATGTCCAGAATGGCCTTGGCGCCGGCCGAGACGACGACCACCGGCGTGCGCGCCAGCTCGTCGAGGTCCGCGGAGATGTCGAAGCTCTTCTCCGCACCCTTGTGCACGCCGCCGATGCCGCCGGTGGCGAAGACGCGGATGCCGGCCAGATGCGCCGCGATCATGGTGCCGGCAACCGTGGTGCCGCCGGTGCGGCCCTGCGCCACCGCAAAGGCGAGGTCGGCGCGCGAGAGCTTCATGGTGCCGGTGGTCTTGGCCAGCGCCTCGCGCTCGGCGTCGGAGAGGCCGATCTTCAGGCGGCCGTCGATGACGGCGATGGTGGCCGGCACCGCGCCCTCGTCGCGGATGATCTTCTCGACATTGGCGGCCATCTCGCTGTTCTGCGGATAGGGCATGCCATGGGTGATGATGGTGCTTTCCAGCGCCACCACCGGCTTGCCCGATGCGAGCGCCTCGGCGACCGGGGCGTGGATGTCGATGAAGGGGCGGGCGGTTTCTGGCGTCATGAAATGTCTCCGATCTTTGCGCCTTCATGCAATTCCCTGGCCTCGGGCACAAGGGAGAGCACTGCGGCAAATTCCTTCGGCGACAAATCGGGCACGGATTTGTCGCTCTCGACGGCGAGCACGGCGACCGCGACGCCTTCGCGCAGGGCCGCGCGCAGCGGCAGGCCGCGCAGCATGGCAACCGTGGTGGCGCCGGCCAGCGCATCGCCCGCGCCGGTGACGTCCACCACCTTGCGCGCCGGCGGCGGCGTGATCGAGAACAGCTCGTCGCCGTCGAAGCCGACGACCGAGCTTTCGCCGGCCGTGACGACGCCCCGCGAGAGGCCGCGCCGGCGCAGCGCCTCGATCGCGGCAGCGATGTCGGCGTCGTCGGCTTCGGCCAGCGCGCGGATTTCGCGGCGGTTCATGAACAGGCAGGCAAGGCCGGGCAGCAAGCCGTTCAGCCGCACCACCTTGGCGGGCGAGACGGCAATAACGAAGACCGGCTTGCCCGAGGCGAGGCCGACGAGGGCGCGCAGCGCCTCGGCCGGCAGGTTGCAGTCGCACAGGACGGCATCGACCCCGGCGATCGCCTCGCGCATCTTGGAGCGGCGCATCTGCCTGGGAAACGCCAGCTCATAGAGCATCATGTCGGCAAAGCCGGTGATGACGTCGCCGTCGCGATCGAGGATTGCGGTGTAGCTCGGCGTCGTGCGGTCGAGGAACACGGCCGACAGGTCGGCAATGCCCTCCTCGGCGATGGCGCGTGCCACCATCTCGCCGGCGGCGTCGCCGCCGCGCACCGACATGAGCGATGCCCCCGCGCCGCGGCGCACGGCGTTGCGCAGCGCGTTGAAGACGCCGCCGCCGATATCCTCGCGCATGGTGCCGGGGTTGGAGGCGCCGGGAACATGGACGCCGCTGACCTGGCCGCGCCGGTCTACATGCGCGCCGCCGACGGCCAGAAGGGTGGGAGATTTCATGCCTGTGTCCTGTCGAAACGAACCGGCGCGGACCTTATGGCCTCGCCGCGCTCCGGGCAATGCGCCCCGACGATTCGCAAATGTCGCGCCCGGTGGGGCGATGGCGGGCACACAACTGCGTGAACGAGAGGGGCGGCCGCCTTGTACAAAAAAGGAACAAATATGAAATTCAGTTGTTTTTCAATGTATTAATCCCTATTGCAAAAAAAGAACAAAAAAGGTACAAAACTTCATGGAGAAGGGGAAATTCCAGCCTTCATTGACGTCCAAGGGGTAATGTATCATGGCTCAGAATTCATTGCGGCTAGTTGAGGACAATTCGGTGGACAAAACCAAGGCTCTGGATGCAGCGCTGTCGCAGATCGAGCGCGCTTTCGGCAAGGGCTCGATCATGCGTCTCGGCGCGAACGAGAAGAGCGTCGAGATCGAAACGGTTTCGACCGGCTCGCTCGGCCTCGACATAGCGCTCGGCGTCGGCGGCCTGCCGCGCGGCCGCATCGTCGAGATTTACGGCCCGGAAAGCTCGGGCAAGACCACGATGGCGCTGCACACGGTGGCCGAGGCGCAGAAGAAGGGCGGCATCTGCGCTTTCGTCGACGCCGAGCACGCGCTCGACCCGGTCTATGCCCGCAAGCTGGGCGTCGATCTGGAGAACCTGCTGATCTCGCAGCCCGACACGGGCGAGCAGGCGCTGGAAATCTGCGACACGCTGGTGCGCTCGGGCGCCATCGACGTGCTGGTGGTCGACTCGGTCGCCGCATTGACGCCGCGCGCCGAAATCGAGGGCGAGATGGGCGATTCGCTGCCCGGCCTGCAGGCCCGCCTGATGAGCCAGGCGCTGCGCAAGCTCACCGCGACCATCTCGCGCTCCAACACCATGGTCATCTTCATCAACCAGATCCGCATGAAGATCGGCGTGATGTTCGGCTCGCCCGAGACGACCACGGGCGGCAACGCGCTGAAGTTCTACGCCTCGGTGCGCCTCGACATCCGCCGCATCGGCTCGGTCAAGGACCGCGACGAGGTGGTCGGCAACCAGACCCGCGTCAAGGTGGTGAAGAACAAGCTGGCGCCGCCCTTCAAGCAGGTCGAGTTCGACATTATGTATGGCGAGGGCGTGTCCAAGACCGGTGAGCTGATCGACCTGGGCGTCAAGGCCGGGGTGGTCGAGAAATCGGGCGCGTGGTTCTCCTACAACTCGCAGCGTCTGGGCCAGGGGCGCGAGAACGCGAAACAGTTCCTGCGCGACAATCCGGATGCCGCGCGCGAGATCGAGCTGGCGCTGCGCCAGAATGCCGGCCTGATCGCGGAGAAGATGCTCGACCAGGGCGGCGAGGACGGTTTCGACGAGGCCGGCGAAGCTTGAAGCTTCGCCGCTGTCGCAAGGTCTGGCAGGCCGTCGGCGTTCGCGTCGGCGGCCTGTTCGCATGATGGCGGCTGCATGGTCGCGCAGGCGCGCTTTTCAGGCGGCGCCCCGTGAATTTGTCGGCTTTCGGCGTTCTGGACAGGGTAGGATGCGAAGGCTAAAAGGCCATGTTCATTTTCCGCCTCCGGCGTGGGCGGATTTCTCGTAAAGGCAGGTACATGAGCGGCGTAAACGAAATCCGGTCGACCTTTCTCGACTATTTCCGCAAGAATGGCCATGAGGTGGTGCCATCGAGCCCGCTCGTGCCGCGCAACGATCCGACCCTCATGTTCGTCAACGCCGGCATGGTGCAGTTCAAGAACGTATTCACCGGGCTGGAGACGCGCAACTATTCGCGCGCCGCGACCGCGCAGAAATGCGTGCGCGCCGGCGGCAAGCACAACGATCTCGACAATGTCGGCTACACCGCGCGCCACCACACCTTCTTCGAGATGCTCGGCAACTTCTCCTTCGGCGACTATTTCAAGGAGAACGCCATCGAGTTCGCCTGGAACCTGATCACCAGGGAATTCGGTCTCGACCGCGAAAAGCTCCTGGTCACGGTCTATCATACCGACGACGAGGCGGCGGGCTTCTGGAAGAAGATCGCGGGCCTGCCGGACCAGAAGATCATCCGCATCCCGACCAGCGACAATTTCTGGGCGATGGGCGATACCGGCCCCTGCGGCCCGTGCTCGGAGATTTTCTACGACCACGGCGAAGGCATCCCCGGTGGCCCTCCCGGCAGCCCGGACGAGGACGGCGACCGCTTCATCGAGATATGGAACCTCGTCTTCATGCAGTTCGAGCAGGTGACGAAGGAAGAGCGCATCGCGCTGCCGCGTCCGTCGATCGACACCGGCATGGGGCTGGAGCGCATCGCGGCCGTCCTGCAGGGCAAGCACGACAATTACGACATCGATCTGTTCCAGGCGCTGATCCGCGCTTCGGAAGAGGCGACCGGCGTCAAGGCCGAGGGCAAGAACCGCGCCAGCCATCGGGTGATCGCCGACCATCTGCGCGCATCGAGCTTCCTGATCGCCGACGGCGTGCTGCCGTCGAACGAGGGGCGCGGCTATGTGCTGCGGCGCATCATGCGCCGCGCCATGCGCCACGCGCAGCTTCTCGGCGCCGCCGAGCCGCTGATGTGGCGCCTCGTGCCGGCGCTGGTGCGCGAGATGGGGCAGGCCTATCCCGAACTGGTGCGCGGCCAGCCGCTGATCACCGAGACGCTGAAGCTCGAGGAGACGCGTTTCCGCAAGACGCTGGCGCGCGGCCTCACGCTTCTGTCCGAGGCGACCGACACGATGAGCAGCGGCGACCGCCTCGACGGCGAGACCGCCTTCAAGCTCTACGACACCTACGGTTTCCCGCTCGACCTCACGCAGGACGCGCTGCGCCAGCGCGGCATCTCCGTCGACACCGATGGCTTCAACACCGCGATGGAGCGCCAGAAGGCCGAGGCTCGCGCCAACTGGGCAGGCTCGGGCGAGGCGGCGACCGAGGCGGTGTGGTTCTCGGTCAAGGACAAGGTCGGCGCGACCGAATTCCTCGGCTACGACACCGAGCAGGCCGAGGGCGTCGTCGCCGCGCTGGTGAAGGATGGCGAGGTCGTCGATGCCGTGCAGGCCGGCGACATGGTGGATGTCGTGGTCAACCAGACGCCGTTCTATGGCGAGTCCGGCGGCCAGGTGGGCGACACCGGCACCATGTCGGGCGAGGGCTTTGCCATCGAGGTCACCGACACGCAGAAGAAGGGCGACGGCCTGTTCGTGCACAGCGGCAAGGTGGTCAAGGGCAGCGTGCGCACGGGCGCGGCTGTCGAGATGAAGGTCGACCACGAGCGCCGCACAAAGCTACGCTCCAACCACTCGGCCACGCACCTCATCCACGAGGCGCTGCGCGAGGTGCTGGGCACCCATGTGGCGCAGAAGGGTTCGCTGGTCGCGCCGGAGCGCCTGCGCTTCGACTTCTCGCATCCCAAGTCGATTTCGGCCGAGGAGCTCGAGCGCGTCGAGGCCATGGCCAACGAGATCGTGACGCAGAACAGCCCGGTCGTCACCCGGCTGATGGCGGTGGACGACGCCATCGCCGAGGGCGCGATGGCGCTGTTCGGCGAAAAATACGGCGACGAGGTGCGCGTCGTGTCGATGGGCACGGGCCTGCATGGCGACAAGGCCGGCAAGTCCTATTCGACCGAGCTGTGCGGCGGCACGCATGTCAGCGCCACGGGCGACATCGGCCTGGTGCGGCTGGTGTCGGAAGGCGCGGTCGCGTCGGGCGTGCGCCGTATCGAGGCGCTGACCGGCGAGGCGGCGCGCCGCCACCTCGACGAGCAGGACCGTCGCCTGAAGGCGATCGCGTCCGCGCTCAAAGTGTCTCCGGCGGACGCGCTGTCGCGCGTCGAGACGCTGATCGAGGAACGTCGCAAGCTCGAGCGCGACCTGACCGATGCCCGCAAGAAGCTGGCGCTCGGCGGCGGCTCGGCCGGTAACGGCGCGGTCGCCGGGAACGAGACGGTTGCCGGCGTGGGCTTCATGGGCCGCGTGGTTTCCGGCGTGTCGCCCAGGGACCTCAAGCCCTTGGCTGACGAGGGCAAGAAGTCGCTCGGCTCGGGCATCGTGGTGTTCGTCGGCGCGGCCGATGACGGCAAGGCGAGCGTGGTCGTGGGCGTCACCGACGATCTCACCCAGCGCTTCAGCGCCGTCGATCTGGTGCGCGTCGCCTCCGCGGCGCTCGGTGGGCAGGGCGGCGGCGGCCGGCCCGACATGGCCCAGGCCGGCGGTCCGGACGCAACCAGGGCCCAGGCCGCGATCGATGCGGTGAAGACCGCGCTCCAGTAAGCGCGGTCAGTTCTTGCGCACCAGCGGACCGATCCTGTCGATGCGATCGGTCCATATGGCTCCATCGAAGCGGCTGGGCAGCTTGGCCAGCGTTTCCGCCGTATCGACGCCCGTTGTGGAAGCCTTGCCTTCATTGTCGCCCAACGTGACCAGCATGGTTCCGTAGGATTTGAGGCGCGCGGCGAGCCGGTCGGGATAGCCCCAGACGAAGGGCGCGAAATTGGCGGGCACCATGAACAGGGTCTGCCGGCAGTCCTGCGGAACATAGCCGCTCCAGCCCAGCAGCGCATGGCTGACGAAGCAGCGGACGGCGCCGTCCGTCCCCAGAACGACGGTCTGCGGGCTCTCGGCCTTGAAGGCATCGATCGCCGTTCCGCCGCCATAGACCATGATGTCCTTCTGGCGGTCGGGCGGCAGCGCGTTTACCCGGGCTGCCAGAAGGCGGCCCTCCGCCTCGTCATTGCTCTTGATGTTGATGAGGAAGCGCCGGTGGGGAAAAGCCTGCAACACCTCGTCCAGCGTCGGCATCAGGCCAACGCCCTTGCCGCGGAACGGAAAGGTCTTGCCTCCATCGGCGGTGTAGCCATAGCCGATGTCCAGCGCCTTGAGTTCGGCAAGGCTGTGCTTGCGCGTGTCGCCGCTGCCCTCGGTGCGGCAGTCCAGCGTCCAGTCGTGGAAAACGACGAAATGGCCGTCCGTCGTGGGATGCACGTCGAATTCGACGATGTCGGCACCGGCGGCAAAAGCCGCCTCGAAACCGGCGATGGTGTTTTCCAGATAGGGGTGCTCGGGCGGAAAGATGCGCTCGGCCGTGCAGGTGTCGTTCTGCAGGCCCTCGCGGGAAAAAGTCTGCCCAAGGCCGCGATGCGCGATGAGCAGGGGCCGCGTCGTGCTCGGCGGCGCCAGAAGATCGGTGTTGACGATGAAAGCTGTGGCGGCAACCGCGATGAAAGCAACTGCCGTTATTTCAAGCGCGCGACGAAGCATTTTCCGGCGAATCCCCTCGTTGAGAACTGCAAAGATCAGGGAAAGCTGGGCGATTGTTTGTTGGCGTGAATTTTTGCTTCATCCTGCTGACAAGGCACAAAAAAGCCCCGGATCGCTCCGGGGCTTTTGTCGTTCGGGCTGTCGCGCTTACGCGGACATCGCGATGCGCAGGTTCTCGTCGATCTTGTCGAGGAAGCCGGTGGTGGAGAGCCAGGGCTGGTCGGGGCCGATCAGCAGCGACAGGTCCTTGGTCATGTAGCCCGCTTCCACGGTCTGTACGCAGACATGCTCCAGCGTGTCGGCGAACTTCTTCAGCTCGGCATTGTTGTCGAGCTTGGCGCGGTGGGCGAGGCCACGCGTCCAGGCGAAGATCGAGGCGATCGAGTTGGTCGAGGTTTCCTCGCCCTTCTGGTGCTGGCGGTAGTGGCGGGTGACGGTGCCGTGCGCGGCCTCGGCCTCGACGGTCTTGCCATCCGGCGTCATCAGCACCGAGGTCATCAGGCCGAGCGAGCCAAAGCCCTGCGCGACCGTGTCGGACTGCACATCGCCGTCGTAGTTCTTGCAGGCCCAGACATAGCCGCCCGACCACTTCAGGCTGGAGGCGACCATGTCGTCGATCAGGCGGTGTTCGTACCAGATCTTCTTTTCCTTGAACTGGGCCTCGAACTCCTGCTCGTAGACTTCCTGGAACAGGTCCTTGAAGCGGCCGTCATAGGCCTTGAGGATGGTGTTCTTGGTCGACAGATAGACCGGGTAGCCGCGCAGCAGGCCGTAGTTCAGCGAGGCGCGGGCGAATTCGCGGATCGACTCGTCGAGGTTGTACATGGCCATCGCCACGCCCGAGCCCGGCGCGTCGTACACGTCGTGCTCGATGACCTGGCCGTCCTCGCCGACGAACCTGATCGTCAGCTTGCCCTTGCCGGGGAACTTGAAGTCGGTGGCGCGGTACTGGTCGCCGAAGGCGTGACGGCCGACGATGATCGGCTTGGTCCAGCCCGGCACCAGGCGCGGCACGTTCTTGCAGATGATCGGCTCGCGGAAGATGACGCCGCCCAGGATGTTGCGGATGGTGCCGTTGGGCGACTTCCACATTTTCTTGAGGCCGAATTCCTCCACGCGGGCTTCGTCCGGCGTGATGGTGGCGCACTTGACGCCGACGCCGTACTGCTTGATCGCGTTGGCCGCGTCGACCGTCACCTGGTCGTTGGTGGCGTCGCGGTTCTCGACGCTGAGGTCATAATATTTCAGGTCGATGTCGAGATAGGGGTGGATCAGCTTTTCCTTGATGAACTGCCAGATGATGCGGGTCATCTCGTCGCCGTCGAGCTCGACGACCGGATTGTCCACCTTGATTTTTGCCATGGAAATGCCTCGTTCTGGGAGCGGAACGTAATTGTTCCAAAGGGTTTTGCGAAGGAGTCCGCGCCCCTATAGCAAAGCGGGGTGTGCGGCGCAAACGCTACCGGGGCCACAGGCGAACAGCAGGTTTCGTTTCGCCGCGACTTGTGCCAGACAGGGCGCCGGCAACCGGTTCAGACAGGAAAAATGGCAGGTACGGATCGTGAAAAGCAAATGATCGCCGAAGGACCGGCGATCATACTGGTCGAGCCCCAGCTCGGCGAGAACATCGGCATGGTGGCGCGCGCCATGGCCAATTTCGGGCTTTCGGAATTGCGCCTGGTCAACCCGCGCGACGGCTGGCCGAGCGAGAAGGCGCGCGCGGCCGCCAGCAAGGCGGACCATGTCATCGACGGTGCGGTCGTGTTCGACACGCTGGAGCAGGCGATTGCCGATCTCCAGTTCGTCTATGCCACCACGGCTCGCGAGCGCGACGGTTTCAAGCCGGTGCGCGGACCGCAGGAGGCAAACCGCACGCTGCGCGCGCGTTTCGCGGCGGGCGAGCGCACCGGCATATTGTTCGGCCGCGAGCGGTTCGGCCTGTCGAACGAGGAGGTGGCGCTGGCCGACGAGATCGTGACCTTCCCGGTCAATCCGGCCTTCGCCTCCCTCAACATCGCGCAGGCGGTGCTGCTGATGTCCTATGAGTGGATGAAGTCGGGCTCCGAAACCGAGCTGACGCCCTTTTCCGGGCCGGAGCTGGCCCCGGCCACCAAGGAACAGCTGGGCGGCATGATCGGCCATCTGGAGGCCGCGCTCGATGCACGCGGCTATTTTCGGCCGGCCGCGAAAAAGCCGAAGATGCTGGACAATCTGCGCGCCGTGCTGACCCGGCCGGCCTTCACGCTGGAAGAGATCAAGCTTTTGCGGGGCGTGATTTCCTCGCTCGACTATTTCTCGCCCAGGGAGCCGCGCGGCGCCGGCTACCCGGAAAGGAAAGCGAAAGCAGATCGTGATACGCATGGGGACAGTGACGGCGGCTGACAGGCGAGGGCGTTGACGAGATGACCGACCGGCCGGTGCTGATGTTCGATTCCGGTATTGGCGGCCTTACCGTGCTGCGCGAGGCGCGCGTGCTGATGCCCGACCGCCGCTTCGTCTATGTGGCCGACGACGCCGGCTTTCCCTATGGCGACTGGGAGGAGGAGGCGCTGCGGGCGCGCATCGTCGAGCTGTTCGGCAGGCTGCTTGCCGCGCATCGGCCGCAGATCGCCGTCATTCCCTGCAACACGGCCTCGACGCTGGTGCTGTCCGACCTGCGCGCGGCCTATCCCGATACGCCTTTCGTCGGCACGGTGCCGGCGATCAAGCCGGCGGCGGAGCGCACCCGCTCGGGGCTCGTTTCGGTGCTGGCCACGCCGGGCACGGTGAAGCGCGCCTACACGCGCGACCTCATCCAGTCCTTCGCCAATGAGTGCCATGTGCGGCTCGTCGGCAGCCAGAACCTGGCGCGCATGGCGGAAGCCTATATCCGCGGCAAGCCGCTGGACGATGCGGCCGTTTCGGCCGAAATCTCCCCCTGCTTCATCGAGCAGGACGGCAGGCGCACCGACATCGTGGTGCTGGCCTGCACGCATTATCCCTTTCTTGCCAATGTCTTCCGCCGGCTCGCGCCATGGCCGGTGGACTGGCTGGACCCCGCCGAGGCCATCGCGCGGCGGGCGCTGTCGCTCATCCCGGCGGCTTCCGTGGCCGAGCCGGAGCATGAGCCCGACCTGGCGGTCTTCACCTCCGGCGGCGCCGATTTCTTGACCCGCCGGCTGATGCAGGGGTTCGGGCTGACCGTCGCCTGAGCGCATTTTTGCCGGAACAAGCCGGCGCCTCGCGGGTTTTCCCCTACACGCGGATCAAGGGAGAAAGACCATGCCCGCAACATCGAAAGCCCAGCAGATGGCCGCCGGCGCGGCGCTTGCCGCCAAGCGCGGCGAGATCAAGGTGAGCGAGCTCAAGGGCGCATCGAAGGAAATGTACGAATCGATGAGCGAAAAGCAGCTCGAGGAATTCGCCGATACCAAGCGCAAGGGCCTGCCCGAGCACAAGACCAAGCACTGATCCCCGCAGGGCGCGCCATCGGCTGGACATCCCGTCATTCCCGACCTCGTGAGCGAACGCAGTGAGTGGTCAGGAATCCAGGCCTCGGACTTCTCAGCCGGCAGCAGATTGCCAGCGCGTCTTCTTGCGCGGTGCCGGCGGGCGGGCGAGGCTTGGGTCCCTGGAACCTCCGCCGCTAGCTTCGCTCGGGCTCCGGCCCGAAGACGACGGCAGGGGGTGAGACGCTGCCGGGCAGCAGAGGTGCAGGCTAGGGCTGCCGGAAGCTCGAGCGGCTGCGGCCTGCTCGATCGGGGAAGCACCACGCTACGTCGCGTGGTGCTTCTTTTTGTCGAAAAATCAGTAGCCTATGGTAAAGCGCTTGCCCGTGTGCCTGCCGGTTTCGGCCTCGTCGGCGATCGCCACGGCGAGGTCTTCCACGGAAGCGCGGCTTTCGTTCCTGTCGTCGAACACCGGTCTGTCGCCGCCGTAGCGGAATTTTCCCGTGCGGGTGCCGGGGGCCAGCGTGATGGGGGGCGAGACGAAGCTCCAGTCCAGCCCCTTTTCCTGCCGGATTTCGTTCAGCGCATCGCGCGCGGCGCGGGCGCCGTCGCGGAACTGGGCGGGAAAGTCCGGCGTGTCGACGATCTGCACGCCGGGCGCTGCTTCCAGGCTGCCGGCGCCGCCGATCACGATCAGCCGTGACCCGGCAGCCTTCGCCGCCTTCACGATGGCGCGGGAGCCGTTGAGATGCTTGTCGTAGATGTCCGGATCACCCCAGCCGCCATTGAAGGCGGAGACGGTGACTGCATTGCCTTCGAGCGCCTTGGCGAGCGCATCGGCATCGGTGACGTCCACCTGCCTGACCGTGACGCCGGGCAGCTTTTCCACCTTGTCGGGATGGCGCACGATCGCGGTGACCTGCCAGCCGCGCGAGACGGCCTCCTCCAGCACGGCCTTGCCGACGAAGCCGGAGGCGCCGATGAGAGCGATTTTCATGAATGTTCTCCTTGTCCCCGCCCTTTGCAATCGCGATTGGCCGGGTGTAAATCGTAATCAGGTTATCAACGGTAACCATATAGGGGAGGCCGGAGCAGCCGGGAAGAACGCATGATTTCGTGCTCAGGTAACAGCGAGGGAACCGCATGGACGCGCATGTGAAGACCGGGGACGCGGCGCCGCTGCTACAGACCCATCCGGGGTTCGAGCGCGGCGCGAACGGCAGTTGCCCGATGCGCGACGTGCTCGACCGCATCGGCGACACCTGGAGCCTGCTGGTCATCATCAACCTTCAGCCCGCGCCGCTGCGCTTCAACGCGCTGAAGCGCAGCATCGAGGGCATTTCGCAGCGCATGCTGACCGTCACGCTGCGCTCGCTGGAGCGCGACGGGCTGGTGCGCCGCACGGTGCGGCCGACCACGCCGCCGGAGGTGGAATACGCGCTGACCGATCTTGGGCAGTCGATTGCGGTGCCGATCGCCGCGCTCGGCCTGTGGGCGCAGCGGAACCGGCCGCTGCTGGAGGAGGCGCGGGCCCGCTTCGACGCCGCGGGCGGTTGAGCCTCGCGGTTCGGCGGCCACGCCAGTCCGCCGAAAATCGTTGACTTTCCGCGCCGGCTCACCTATCCACCCGCCAGCCGCGCGGAAATGCGCGGTTTACGTGTCCCGTGGGTTTTTCCGCCGGCTTTGCGCGGGAGATCCTGTCAGGTCTCGAAAACGGAGGCCAGAGGAGGGCGCGTTTCCTTCGCTCGGAGCATGAGGTTCCGGGCATATTTGTTTGAAAGGGAATGCGATGAGCAAGCGCGAATCCGCAAAATACAAGATTGACCGCCGTCTTGGCGAAAACATCTGGGGCCGTCCGAAGTCCCCGGTCAACAAGCGCGAATACGGCCCCGGCCAGCATGGCCAGCGCCGCAAGGGTAAGCTTTCGGACTTCGGTCTGCAGCTGCGCGCCAAGCAGAAGCTGAAGGGCCACTACGGCGACATTTCGGAAAAGCAGTTCCGCAAGACCTATGACGAGGCTGCGCGCCGCAAGGGCGACACCCCGGACAACCTGATCGGCCTGCTCGAATCGCGCCTGGACGCGATCGTCTACCGCGCCAAGTTCGTCCCGACGATCTTTGCCGCCCGCCAGTTCGTCAACCACGGCCACATCAACGTCAACGGCCGCCGCGTCAACATCGGCTCGTACCGCTGCAAGGTCGGCGACGTGATCGAGGTGCGCGAGAAGTCGAAGCAGCTGGCGATCGTCCTCGAGGCGGTTTCGCTCGCCGAGCGCGACGTGCCGGACTACATCGAAGTCGACCACAACAAGATGGTCGCGACCTTCCAGCGCGTTCCGGGCCTGGCCGACGTTCCGTTCGCCGTGCAGATGGAACCGAACCTGGTCGTCGAATACTACTCGCGCTAAACTGGCCGAGACCACGATTTCCGGAAAGGCCGCCCTCGAGGCGGCCTTTTCTTTGCCCGTTGCCCTGCGCCAAGCGTTGTTCTAATTCGGGCCCTAACCGACCGAGCAGGAAGACATCGCCATGAACATGATGCCGGAACCGATCGCCGATCTGGAAGGCGACGCCTGCCATCCGATGTTTCGCGACACGCCATCGGGCGTGGAGTTCAACAAGCTGCGCAAGCGCCTGCTGCGGCAGACGCGGCAGGCGCTGGACGATTTTGCCATGGTCAGGCCGGGCGAGCGCTGGCTGGTGGCGCTGTCGGGCGGCAAGGATTCCTACGGCCTGCTGGCGCTGCTGCTCGACCTGAAGTGGCGCGGCTTCCTGCCGGTGGACCTCCTGGCCTGCAACCTCGACCAGGGCCAGCCGAATTTCCCAAAACACATCCTGCCGGATTTCCTCAACCGCAACGGGATCGCGCACCGCATCGAGTATCAGGACACCTATTCGATCGTCACCGACAAGATCGATGAGGGCAAGACCTACTGCTCGCTGTGCTCGCGCCTACGGCGCGGCCATCTCTACCGCATCGCGCGCGAGGAGGGCTGCTCGGCGCTGGTGCTCGGCCACCATCGCGAGGATATCCTCGAAACCTTCTTCATGAACCTGTTCCACGGCGGCCGGCTCGCCGCCATGCCGCCCAAGCTGCTCAACGACGAGGGCGACATGCTGGTGCTGCGCCCGCTGAGCTATTGCGCGGAGGCCGACATGGAGAAATTCGCCGAGGCGATGCGCTTTCCGATCATTCCCTGCGACCTCTGCGGCAGCCAGGAAGGCCTGCAGCGCAACGCCATGAAGGCGATGCTGGACGACATCGAGCGCCGCATGCCCGGTCGCAAGGACACGATGATCCGCGCGCTGGCCAATGTGCGCCCAAGCCACCTGCTCGACCGCAAGCTGTTCGATTTCGCGGGGCTGCTGGCTTCGTAGCTATCGCCGTTGCCAAGTCCGGCCTGATTCCCGCATTCGCCTTACACGCAAACAAACACACAGGGTCCCCGGAACCTGCGCCGCTCGCTCCGCTCGGGCTCAGGCCCGAGGACGACGGCAGGTGTGGTGCGAAAAACTGCGGCCTGCCGAGGTGCAGGCCGCGCACGGCCTACAGTGGCTGGTGGTGAGGCTGGAACAGCCGGCCCTTTTCCGCGATCAGCACGAAGATCATGCCGACGATCGAGACGCTGAAATAGCCGGCGGCCAGCGGCGTCGTGGTGCCGTCGAACGACTGGCCGATCAGCGCGCCGATGGCGCCGCCGCCGGCCGTGCCCATGAAGCCGAGAACCGACGAGGCGGTGCCCGCCACGTGCCCCAGCGGTTCCATGGCCAGCGCGTTGAAGTTCGAGCCGATGAGGCCGAACTGGAACATGGCCAGCGCGAACAGCACCAGATAGAGCGGGAAGGGCAGGTAGCCGAACATCAGCGAAAGCACGAACCAGACGAAGCTCACCGCCATGAAGCCGACGAGCGCGCCATGCGACAGCCGGCGCATGCCGAAGCGGCCGACCAGGCGCGAGTTGAGGAACGACGACAGCGCCATGAATATGGCGACACCGGCGAACACCACCGGAAACATGGTGCCGAGATCATAGATGCCGACATAGATCTGCTGGGCCGAATTGATGAAGCCGAACAGCGATCCGAACACGATGGCGCTGGCCAGCGTGTAGCAGAAGGCGACGCGGTTGCCGAGCACGATGCCGAAGCCGCGCAGGATGACCGCCGGCGTGAAGGGCCGCTTGTCGGCGGGGTCGAGCGTTTCGGGCAGGCGCAGCATGATCCAGACCGCCGCCAGGAGCCCGATCACGGACATGAAGCCGAATATGAGGTGCCATTCGCCGAAGATCATCACGACCTGGCCTATGCCCGGCGCGAACACCGGCACGACCATGAACACCATCATCACCAGCGACATGACCTCGGCCATCTTGCGGCCGCCGAACACGTCGCGGATGATCGACACGGTGATCACGCGGGTGGCGGCCGAGCCGATGCCGTGGATGAAGCGCATGGCGAGCAGCGTGCCGAATGTCGGCACGAACATGGCCGCGCCAGCGGCCAGCACATAGATGGCGATGCCGAACAGCAGCGGCGGGCGGCGGCCGAATCGATCGGCCAGCGGGCCATAGACGAGCTGTGCGAAGGCAAAGCCCAGCAGATAGGCCGAGATCACATATTGCCGATGGTTCTCGTTCTCGACGCCCAGGCTGGCGCCGATCTGCTGGAGGCCGGGCAGCATCATGTCGATGGCGAGCGCGTTCAGGGCCATCAGCGTCGCCATCATGGCGATGAACTCGACCTTGCCCATCCCGCGCAGGCGAGGCTCCGAAACTGTTGCTGTTGCGTCCATTCTGTCACCCCGAGAGCGGCGGATACCCGGACTGCATCGGAGATGCCGCTCTATCTGTTTGTTCTTGCTGCATTTTGCGAGGTCGGATAATCCCGTCCGGCTGCAAAATGCGCTGGAAACGCCAATAAGGCGCCGGAGCGACCGGCGCCTTCAAAGGTCCCGAACCGTTCTGGAACGGATCAAATAGTCCTGTCAGGCAGCCCTGGTGGCCACGCCCTTGCCTTCGAGCATGCTTTGCAGCTCGCCGGCCTGGAACATCTCGCGGATGATGTCGCAACCGCCGACGAACTCGCCCTTGACGTAAAGCTGCGGGATGGTGGGCCAGTTGGAATAGTCCTTGATGCCCTGGCGCAGCTCCATCGAGGTCAGCACGTCGATGCCCTTGTAGTCGACGCCGAGATAGTCGAGAATCTGGACGACCTGACCCGAAAAGCCGCACTGCGGAAAGCCGGGCGTGCCCTTCATGAACAGGACGACGTCGTTGTTCCTGACCTCGTTGTCGATGAAATCCTTGATACCGCTCATCTGATTTGCCTTTCATCCCCTGCTTGTGCAGGGCTGCAATATTCGCTCTTCAAATAACCCTATTGTCCGGGTGACACAAGGTCGAGCCCGACGAAGCGTGGCAGGAGATGCGGCAGGCAGGCGATGAAGAGGCTATCGTGAATCTATTCCTGAAACGTGCAATGGCTTGGGGCGCCTTCATCCTCGCGGTGGTCGTTGCCGCCGCGGCGGCGCTGTGGTGGCTGAAGCCCCGGCCGGAGCCGAGGCCGCAACCCGCGGCCGCCATGCTTCCCGGATTCTGCCCCAATCTCGAATTCGAGGGCGTGAGCTACGTCGTCTGCGAAATCGACATGCGCGCCTATGCCGTGGAGCTTTTCCATGCGGATGCGACCGGCAAGCCCTATGGGTCGCTGAGAGCCTTCGATGCCGCCATGGCGGGGCAGGGGCGGCGGCCGCTGCTGTCGATGAATGCCGGCATGTATCACAAGGATTTGTCCCCCGTCGGCCTGCTGGTGGAGCGGGGCGTGCAGGCCAGCCCGATCACGCTGGCCGACGGGAGCGGCAATTTCTTCATGAAGCCGAACGGCGTGTTCAGCATCGATGCGGATGGCCGCGCGGCGATCACCGAGTCGGCGGCTTACGCGGCAGCGGCGCCCATGGCGGCCTTCGCGACGCAATCGGGGCCGATGCTGGTCATCGACGGGCAGTTGCACGCCCGCTTCGAGGACAACGGTTCGTCGCGCTTCATCCGCAACGGCGTGGGCGTGCGCGACCCGCATACGGTGGTGCTGGCGATCTCGCGCGCGCCGGTGAGCTTCGGAAGCTTCGGCCGGCTGTTTCGCGATGCGCTTGCCTGCCCCAATGCGCTTTATTTCGACGGAGCCATTTCGGCGCTGTCGAACGGCACGGACATGATGATCGGCGGGGCCTATCCGGTCGGGCCGATCCTGGCGGTGTTCGCCAAGCCCTGAGATCCGGCGTGTCCGGGGCGGCTATTTGCAGGCACGCACGCAGATGAAGCCCGGCGCATGCGAAAGTTCCGCGAAATGCCGGGGATCGACCGTTTCCATTTCGGGCGCGGGCAGGGGCTCCACGAAGCGGTCGAGGCGCCAGCCGGCCGCGACGAGCGGGTTGAGGATGTCCTGCAACGGGCGCCGGTAGGATTCGACATAGGGATTTGGCTCGCCGAACCCGGTCCAGTGCATGCCCCAGCGATTGATCTCGAAATAGCTCTTGCCGCCATGCGTGCGCGGATCCATCCAGTCGCGCATCGGATGGCCCATCGAAAAGACCAGCATGCCGCCGGCCCGGGTGACGCGCGCGAACTCGCGAAACACCGGTTCCAGCCTTTCGACATAGTCGAGGGCAAGCGAGCAGACGACGCGATCGACGCTTTCGTCCGCCACCCAGTCGAGCGGATGCGAGAAATCGGCTTCGCGCACCGCGACATCCAGTCCCTCGCAGCGCCTGCGGGCGAGGGCGACCATTTCGGGAGTGACGTCGAAGGCCCGCACATGCGCACCGGCATTCGCCAGGATCTGCGAGACTATGCCGGGGCCGCAGCCGGCGTCGAGCACTTCGAGGCCGGCGACGTCGCCCAGAAGCTCCAGCGAGGCGGGGCGCTCGTAAAGCGCGTTATGCGGCTTGGTCGGCGCGTCGCGGTCGTAGCGCTCCGCAAAAGTGGCATAGGCCCGCTTTGCGAGGGCCTGGCCATCACCGTCGCGGGGGCCTTCCGACATGACGACGAACCGCGCGACCGGACTCAGTCCGGCGCGCTGGTCTGCAGGGCAAGCGCGTGCAGCACGCCGCCCATGTTGCCCTTCAGCGCGTCATAGACCATCTGGTGCTGCTGGACGCGGCTCTTGCCGCGAAAGCTCTCGGCCACAACCTCGGCAGCATAATGGTCGCCATCCCCGGCAAGGTCGCGGATCGTCACCTTCGCGTCGGGAATGCCGTCCTTGATCAGCTTTTCGATGTCGTGCGCGTCCATTGCCATTGGGTTTTTCCTGTTAGCTGTCCATGAAGCGCGGGAACCACGATTCATGGGCATCGATCAACTCCGAGACAGGTATCGCACGGGCTTCGCCGAGTTTCAATTCGGTGCCGCCGGTGGTGCCGATCCAGGGCGCGAAGATGCCCGTGTCCTTGACCCGCTCCTTGACGAACCAGTCGACGCGGTCGCGTGGGATCGTCACCAGATAGCGTCCCTGATCCTCACCGAAGAAGATAGGAATGGGCGATAAATCCTTCAATTGGTTGACGGTCGCGCCGATGCCCGAAGCCATCGCCATTTCGGCGAGGCCGACTGCGAGACCACCGTCCGACAGGTCGTGCACGGCGGTCGCGATGCCGTCGGCGATCAGCGCGCGGACGAAATCGCCGACCTTCTTCTCATGCTCCAGATCGACCGGCGGCGGCGGGCCGTCGGTGCGGCCGTGGATGTCGCGCATATAGACCGACTGCGCCAGATGCGTGCCCCAGGAGGCCGGCGCGCCGACGAGCAGGATGGCTTCGCCTTCGGCGGCAAAGCCGATGCGCGCCATCTTCGACCAGTCGCGGATGAGGCCGACGCCGCCGATGGTGGGCGTGGGCAGGATGCCCTGGCCGTTGGTCTCGTTGTAGAGCGAGACATTGCCCGAGACGATCGGGAAGCCGAGCGCGCGGCAGGCGTCGCCAATGCCGGTGACGGCGCGGACGAACTGGCCCATGATCTCCGGGCGCTCGGGATTGCCGAAATTGAGGTTGTCGGTGGCGGCGAGCGGCTCGGCGCCGGTGGCAGTCAGGTTGCGCCAGCATTCGGCCACCGCCTGCTTGCCGCCCTCATAAGGATCGGCCTCGCAATAGCGCGGCGTCACGTCGGACGAGAAGGCGAGCGCCTTGGTCGCGTGGCCTTCCACGCGCACCACGCCGGCATCGCCGCCGGGAAGCTGCAGCGAATTGCCCTGGATCAGCGTGTCATACTGTTCCCACACCCAGCGGCGGCTCGACATGTTGGCGCTGCCGAGCAGCTTGACGAGCGCGTCGGCCACGTCGGCTTGCGGAATGTCGTCCTTGGCCAGCGGCTCGCGCTTCTTCGGCTCGACCCAGGGGCGGTCATATTCGGGCGCCTGGTCGCCGAGTTCCTTGATCGGCAGGTTGGCGACTTCCTCGCCCTGATGCAGCACGCGGAAGCGCAAATCGTCGGTGGTCTTGCCGACGATGGCGAAGTCGAGCCCCCATTTGCGGAAGATCGCCTCGGCCTCTTCCTCCTTTTCGGGGCGCAGCACCATGAGCATGCGCTCCTGGCTCTCGGAGAGCATCATCTCATAGGCGGTCATGCGCTCCTCGCGCACCGGCACCATGTCGAGGTCGAGCTCGATGCCGAGATCGCCCTTGGCGCCCATCTCGACGGCCGAGCAGGTGAGACCGGCCGCACCCATGTCCTGAATGGCGATGACGGCGCCCGAGGCCATCAGTTCGAGGCAGGCTTCCAGCAGGCATTTTTCGGTGAAGGGGTCGCCCACCTGCACGGTCGGGCGCTTTTCCTCGATGTCGTCGCCGAATTCGGCAGACGCCATGGTGGCGCCGCCGACGCCGTCGCGGCCGGTCTTGGCGCCGAGATAGACCACCGGCAGGCCAACGCCCTTGGCCTGCGACAGGAAGATGCCATCGGTCCTGGCGAGGCCGGCGGCGAAGGCGTTGACCAGGATGTTGCCGTTGTAGCGCGGGTCGAAATTGACCTCGCCGCCCACGGTCGGCACGCCGAAGGAGTTGCCGTAGCCGCCCACGCCCGCCACCACGCCGGCCACCAGATGTTTTGTCTTGGGATGGTCCGGCGCGCCGAAGCGCAGTGCATTCATCGCCGCGATCGGCCGTGCGCCCATGGTGAAGACGTCGCGCAGAATGCCGCCGACGCCGGTCGCCGCGCCCTGATAGGGCTCGATGTAGGAGGGGTGGTTGTGGCTCTCCATCTTGAAGACCACGCAGTCGCCGTCGCCGATATCGACCACGCCGGCATTCTCGCCCGGCCCCTGGATGACCACCTCGCCCTTGGTGGGCAGGGTGCGCAGCCATTTCTTGGAGGACTTGTACGAGCAGTGCTCGTTCCACATGGCGGAAAAGATGCCGAGCTCGGTGAAGGTCGGCTCGCGCCCGACAAGGTCGAGGATGCGCTGGTATTCGTCGGGCTTCAGCCCGTGCGATGCGATCAGCTCGGGCGTTATCGGCATGTCGTTGCGGATGGTCATGTGGCCAATGGGTCCCTTGAGGCGCCTAAAAAGGCTCAATAGCGCAAGCTGTCGCCGGGATATACCGTCAAGGTCGAAAATTCACCGGGAACATGATGCGTTGCAGGCTCACCCGTGCCGGATGAGCCTAACCGAAGCTGTCGTAGCCTGCGCGCCCCTCGTCGAGAAGGCGACGGATTGCCGCCAGCCCGGCAGCCACTTCCTGCCGGTCGCGCGGGGTGGAGATGCCGATGCGCACGCGGTGGAAGACACGGTCGGAACGGCCGGCCTTGAACTCGTCCTCGTCATCGATCAGCACGCCCTGCTCATAGGCCGCGTTCTTGAAGGTGCCGGAATGCCACGGTTCGGGAACGCCGAGCCAGAAAAAGGGAATGCGCGCATTCGAGGTGAAATCGTGCCCCGCAAGCGTCGAGCGGGCGATGGCGAGGCGCGCATCGATTTCCGCCAGCGACCGCGCGCGGATCGTGGCCGCCTCGCCGGAAAGCACGAGTTGCGCGCAAAGCTCGGCCAGCAGGAAGGGCATGCCGCCGGTCAGCATCTTGTGCGCGACGCGCACGCGGTGCCGGTAGTTGGGCGGGCAGGAGATCCAGCCGCCACGAACGCCGGCCGCGACCGACTTCGACAGGCCGCCGACGACGAATGTCCGCTCCGGCGCGAACTCGGCAAGAAGCGGCGTGGGGTCATCGGTCAGGGCGCCATAAAGGTCGTCCTCCACCAGAAGCACATTGTAGTCCCGCGCGATCCTGGCGATCGCGGCACGCCGCTCCTTCGGCATGGTGGCGCCGGTCGGGTTCTGGGCGGTCGGCATCAGGAAGGCCATCGCCGGATGGCGCTGTGCGCAGACCCGCTCGAAATCCTCCGGCACGATGCCCTGCCCATCCGATTGCACCAGCGCCAGACGCCTGCCGGCAAGCCCGGCGCTTCTGGCGATCTGCGTGTAGGTCACGTGCTCGAAGAGGATGTGGTCGCCGGGCGAGGTGAGGGCGGATATGGCCGAAATCACCGCCGCATGCGCCCCCAGCGTCGGCACGATGCTGTCCGGACGGGGAGCGAAGCCATTGCGTGCCAGCCATTTGCTCCCGGCTTCGAACCAGTGCTGGGGAAACGACCTCGTATAGCTGGCGATCGACTGTTGATGGCTGCCGGCGATCGCGGCCAGCAGGGCTTCGATCGCCTTGCCCTGGCCCACATCCGGCGCGGCAGTGCTGTCGAAGCGCAATTTTCCGGCAGGGACGTCGATGAGGCGCGCACCCTGCGCCGGCGTGGGGTCCGGCGCTTCGAGGTTGTCGTGGTCATTCATGCCGCGCGCCCGCACATAGGTCCCGCGCCCGACTTCGCCGCTGACCAGGCCGCGTTCGCGCAGCAGCGCATAGGCGCGGCCCACCGTGCCGATTGTCACGCCGACATCGTAGGCGAGATTGCGTTGCGGAGGCAGCTTTTCCCCGGCGGGCAGGGAGCCGTCGGCAATGCCTGCCTCGATTTTGTCGGCAAGGCGCAGATAGAGCGGGCCGGAACCCTCGGAGAGATCGGGAAGCCAACTTGTCATGGTGACAATTTTCTATGTTGTCATCGCGATCGAGTCAATACAAACGAATTGTGCGGATTAATTACCTTCTTGAGGCGTAGATCATGGGTACAATTGATACAATTCAAGGCGTGGGCGATACATCGGGGATCGTTGAAGGAAAGCCGGTTTACTGGCGGAGGCTGATGGCTGCCGCCGTCCGTATTGTCGATTGGCTGGAACGGCAGCTCGAGCGCCGGCGCAGCCGGCGGGCGTTGCTGGAACTGACCGACGAGCAGCTTGCCGACATCGGCATTTCGCGAAGCGATGCCTATCGCGAGGGCATTCGGTCCTTCCTGGATTGAAGTGCCGCAGGGCGTCGGGCTGCAAAGCACGACCCGGTTTCCGGGAAACCCCGATGCTCACACAAGCGGAAGATCAGGCCGAGGACGAACAGGAGCCGTTGCCGCTCGCCCACCGCGCCAGATCGGCTTCGATGCGCGCGCCGAGAGGCTGCGACGTGAGCGGGCCGAAATGCTCGATGCGGCTGGAATTGCCGCGCGCCTGCACGACCAGCAGCGGCAGCCCGCCATAGTCGCGGACCGGCACCAGCAGGAAGCGCGGCGTGCCGCCGAAGGCGTTCAGCTCATTGGCCATGCGATAGGACTTGAAGGCCGGGTCCTTGCTGGCGAACCAGCATCTGTGCGCGGCGATCGCCACCGGCTCCATGGCCCGCAAGGCCGCGCTCTTGCCCGAGCCGCCGCTCGATTCCGACGATTTCGACCCCGCCTGGCAGGCGGCCAGCAGGAGAAGGCAGGAAATTGCTGCTGTGGCCTTGCAAAGCTTCTTCATGCCGCGACAATCGCCTTTCGGATCAGGGTTGCGGTCTGTCAGGTCGGGTGGCTGGGTCTGGTCAGGCGTCGACGAGTTCGCGCTGGCGAGCGCCGCCAAGGACGCTTTCGAACAGCCCGCGGCCGTCCGTGCCGCCATGCGCGGGCTCGATAAGGTTTTCGGGGTGCGGCATCAGGCCGAGCACATTGCCTCCGGCGCTGACGATGCCGGCGATGTCGTTGATCGAGCCGTTGGGGTTGGTGCCCTCGGCGTAGCGGAACACGACCTGGCCCTCGCCCTCTATGCGCGCCAGCGTCTCGGCATCGGCGAAATAGTTGCCGTCATGGTGCGCGACCGGGCAGCGGATGATCTGGCCCGGCTTGTAGCGGTGGGTGAAGGCGGTGTTGGCGTTGGCGACCTGAAGCTTGACCTCGCGGCAGACGAATTTCAGCGACGTGTTGCGCATCAGCGCGCCCGGCAGCAGGCCGGCCTCGACCAGTATCTGGAAGCCGTTGCAGACGCCGATCACCGGAACGCCCCTGGCGGCCTTCTCGGCCACGGCGCGCATGACCGGCATGCGGGCGGCGATGGCGCCGCAGCGCAGATAGTCGCCATAGGAGAAGCCGCCGGGGATGACGATCAGGTCGACATCGGGGATTTCGGTGTCGGTCTGCCAGATGGTGACGGGGGCGGTGCCCGAAATCTTGGTCAGCGCCGCGATCATGTCGCGGTCGCGGTTGAGGCCGGGGAGGACGACGACGGCGGATTTCATTTCGGTTCGTAAGGCCTTTGCGTTTCGGCGAGTTCGCGCAGTTCGAGACGGCGTTCTATGCGATCGAGGCGCTGATCTATTCTCGTAAGCACACTGTAGATGTTGTTCGTGTCGGTCTGGATTGATACGACATGGCCGCGAACAGCATTAAGGGCCTGCGAGTGCTCGATCGTCACCAACTCCACGTTAGCCGTCCGGCTCTGGAGGTTTTTGAGGATTTCGTAGATCAGCTCGTTGGTAACCTCTGCCACAACACCCTCCGGTTTCAACCTCAGGTTATGGACACACTATAGTTCTCGATGACCGTGTTCGCCAGAAGCTTGTCGCACATGGCCTTGAGGTCGGCTTCGGCCTTGGCCTTGTCGGCGCCTTCGATCTCGATGTCGAACACCTTGCCCTGGCGCACCTGGCCGACGCCTTCGAAGCCGAGGCTGCCGAGCGCATGTTCGATCGCCTTGCCTTGCGGGTCGAGCACGCCGTTCTTGAGGGTGACGGTTACGCGGGCCTTGATCACGGGCATTTCACTCCGGGAAGTCGACTAAAAGTTGTTCGGGCGCGTCTTTGGACGCGCCCGAGGAATTTGGGTTCAGTGCTTGACGAGGACCGGGCCGGTGGGGCGCGGCGGCTCGTTTTCATTCATGATGCCGAGCCGGCGCGCCACTTCCTGGTAGGCTTCGACGAGCCCGCCCATGTCGCGGCGGAAGCGGTCCTTGTCGAGCTTGTCCTGGGTGTTGACGTCCCACAGCCGGCAAGAGTCCGGCGAAATCTCGTCGGCGACGACGATGCGCATCATGTCGCCCTCGAACAGGCGGCCGCATTCGATCTTGAAGTCGACGAGCTGGATGCCGACGCCGAGGAACAGGCCGGAGAGGAAGTCGTTGACGCGGATGGCGAGCGCCATGATGTCGTCGATTTCCTGCGGGCTTGCCCAGCCGAAGGCGGTGATGTGCTCTTCCGACACCATCGGGTCGTCCAGCGCGTCGGCCTTGTAGTAGAACTCGATGATGGAGCGCGGCAGCACGGTGCCTTCCTCGATGCCGAGGCGCTTGGCCAGCGAGCCGGCGGCGATGTTGCGCACGACGATCTCGAGCGGGATGATCTCGACTTCCCGGATCAGTTGCTCGCGCATGTTGAGCCGGCGGATGAAATGGGTCGGGATGCCCATCCGGTTGAGATGGGTGAAGATGTGCTCGGAAATGCGGTTGTTGAGCACGCCCTTGCCGTCGACGATGTCGTGCTTCTTCTTGTTGAAGGCGGTGGCGTCGTCCTTGAAGAACTGGATCAGCGTGCCCGGCTCGGGTCCTTCATAGAGGATCTTGGCCTTGCCTTCGTAGATGCGGCGGCGATTTTTCATCTCATTGTTCTCTGAATTCAGGGGCAAACGGCAGGACCGCCCCCTGCGTCTCGCGTTTGGTCGCGCGGAGCCAGTGGGTTTCAACCGGGTCTCTATCCCAAAAGCGGCGTTTCCTCAATCGGCAAATCTGCAAGATCAACCGGTTTCCCAAGCGAAATGCCGCACCGCAGCAAGGGCTCGGCCATATTGACCCGCAAACGGCTTTCGGTTTCTGTGCGACCGACCCATATACACTATCACGAATCGGCACTGGACCGGAGGAATTGCGTATGACGAGCATGAAGGACCGCGAGGAAGGCTTCGAGAAGAAGTTTGCCCTCGATGAAGAGCAGCGGTTCAAGGCAGTGGCACGGCGCAACAAGATGCTCGGCCTCTGGGCGGCCGAGAAACTGGGCAAGAGCGGCGACGACGCCGAGGCATATGCCAAGGACGTCGTCATCGCCGACATCGAGGAAGCCGGCGACCACGACGTTTTCCGCAAGATCCGCAAGGATTTCGACGATGCCGGCGTGCAGCAGTCGGATCACCAGATCCGTCGCCAGATGGAGGAACTGCTGGCCACCGCGATCGAGCAGATCAAGGCCATGTGAGGCCGGCCGCCGGCTGGACCAACGAACCGCCCGCATGCCGGGCGGTTTTTCTTTGCCTTGAAGCCGGTTCCGGGTCAGATTGCGGGCAAAATCCGCAGGAGCCGCCCATGAACCTCGCATCCCGCCTCGAAGCCGGTGAAACGCTTTTCACCGCCTGGTCCGGAATTCCGGACGCGCTGACGGTGGAGATCGTGGCGGCGCAGGCATTCGATGCAGTCACGCTCGACATGCAGCATGGCGGCCACCACGAGGACAGCGTGCTGCGCGGCGTCCTGCCGGTGTTGCGGGCCGGGCGGCATCCTATCGTGCGCGTGCCGGTGGGACGTTTCGACATGGCGAGCCGCGCGCTCGACTTCGGCGCCGAGGCCGTGATCGCGCCGATGGTCAATTCGGTGGACGATGCGCGTCGTTTCGCGGCGGCGATGAAATATCCGCCGGTCGGCGAGCGTTCATGGGGACCCACCTTTGCCGCGCCGCGCCACGGCAGCAAGGACGCCGTGGCCTGGCTGCGCGAAAGCAATGCGGCGACCGTATCCTTCGCGATGATCGAGACGCGGGCGGCGCTGAACGCGCTGGACGGCATTCTCGGCACGTCCGGCATCGACGGCATCTTCGTCGGTCCGGCCGACTTCTCCATCGCCTGGACCGAGGGAAAGACGGTGGACTCCACGCTGGAGGACATGATGGAGACGCTGTCGCGCATCGCCGCGCGTGCACAGGAAGCCGGGAAACATGCCGGCATCTTCGTCGTCGACGCGGCCATGTGCGGCCGCTTCGTGGAAATGGGCTATCGCTTCCTCGCGTTGGGCACCGAGCACCGCTATATCTCGCTCGGCGCCGAAAGCCTGCTCAGAACCGCGCATGAAAGCCTGAAAAGGCCGCAGGCTGCGCACAGGACCTCGGGCGCGACAGGCTATTGAGCCTGGCGTAAGCACCGGGGGCAAGCCTCAGCCGGGCAGGCGCGTGAGGAAATTGGCGAAGGCCATCGAGCCTTCCGGCCAGGGGCCGAAGCCCGCTTCGGCGTTGATGTGGCCGGCATCCCCCGCATGGATCAGGTGCGAGCCCCACGCGCTCGCGATGTCGGCCGCGATCTCCTGTGAGCAGAAGGGGTCGTTGCTGCTCGTCACCACCACCGAGGGAAACGGCAGCGGGTCGCGCGGGTAGGGGCCGAAGGTCATCAGATGCTTCGGGCGGATCGATGGATTGGCGACGTCCGGCGGCGCCACCAGGAAAGCGCCGGCAACCGGCTTCCTGAACAGTGGAATGGCGTGGACGACGGTGGGCACGCCGAGCGAATGGGCGACGATGACCACCGGCTTCCCGGCTTCGTTCACCGCATTGGCGACGGCCGCTACCCAGTCCTCGCGCACGGGCTTGGACCATTCGGCCTGCTGCACCCGGCGCGCGGTGGAGAGTTTTGACTCCCAGCGGCTCTGCCAGTGGTCCGGCCCGGAGTTGGTGTAGCCGGGAACGATGAGGATATCTGCGTCTTTGACCTTCATGAGCGCGCATGTAGCGACGACGTTTTGTTCGTGCAACCTCCAAGATGCTCGATCGAACGGCGTTCCTTGGTCGAACCATGCGGTATCTCCGCTCCACGCCGTCATGAACTGGTGAACGCGCTGTTCGTTACTTGCTGTCTTGTGTGAACGATCCTCCTTGCCGATCTTCGGTGCGACAAACCGCCTTGACTGCACATGCAGCGATGGCGAAGCCGGGCCATAGGAGCCGAACATGAGCGCACTGCCATTTGCCGCCACCACGCCGATCAGCGTTTCCCGCGTCGGCCTGAAGGCGAAGGACGCCGACGGGCTTGCCGCCTATTATCGGGCCGTGGTCGGCCTCGATGAACTGTCGCGTGACGGCTCGGTCATCACACTCGGCGCGGGAAACCGGCCGCTGCTCGACATCGAGGCCGATCCGGCGGCAAGGCCGGACGATCCGCGCGGCGCCGGGCTGTTCCACACGGCGTTCCTGCTGCCCGAGCGCGCCGATCTCGGCCGCTGGATCAGATATGCGATCGAGCAGCGCATTCCGGTCGATGGCGCATCCGACCATCTGGTCAGCGAGGCGCTTTATCTTACCGACCCGGAAGGCAACGGCATCGAAATCTACGCCGACCGCCCGCACGAAAGCTGGAAATGGAACGGCTCGCATGTCGAGATGGCGACTATCGGCCTCAACATACCCGATGTGCTGGCCTCGGTGCCGGCCGGCGCTGCCGAGTGGAAAGGCGCGCCGGAAAACAGCGTGATCGGCCATGTGCATCTGCGGGTGGGCGACCCGAAGGAGGCCGAGGCCTGGTGGCACAAGGAATTCGGCTTCGACACGGTGGCCGAATATGGTGCGCAGGCGGTGTTCCTGTCGTCGGGCGGCTATCACCACCACATCGGCGCCAATTCATGGCAGAGCCCGCATGCCGGCAAGCGCGACGCCGGCCGCACAGGCTTGAGCTGGGTCGAGATGCGTTCGGACAAGGCAACCGCCGACGAGACCCGGGAAGACCCCTGGGGCACGGTCATCCGGACGGTGCCTTTCGCGTAGGTGGTCGTTCAGGCAGCGTGGCGCTTTGCGCCGCACCAGGCCAGCAAACCCTCGACGGAAATGTCTTCGTCGATCTCGGGCCAGTGGATGCCTTCGCCATGCCCGATCAGGCGCCAGTTCCGCTGCTCGCTCGCCGAGGCATCGCAGGCGCGGAAACCACTTGAGCGGCACGGACAGTTCACGTCCGTCTTCGAGGAACACACGGAGCATGTCGTCAGAGATCACGACATTCGAGGCGAGCGGATCATTGGCCAGCGTCAAAGTGCTCATTCCATGCCTCCAGAAATGCTTTCCGGTGCTCGAGAACCCCTCAGAAGCGTAAGCTCATGAGCCCGAAACCTCTTTGAAGAAGCCAATTCTACGGGCTCAAGCCAGAATTTGGCGAGTCTGCCGCCAAATTCAACGTGGATATGCGGCTCGTTATTTTCACCGCTGTGGAAGAAAAACCGATCCCCTCAATCCGTAAGACTGTCGGCATGCGGTTTCCCCTCCCGAGCCGCCCTGAGTGCTTGCGTCAGCTTTCCCCGAACACCCGCTTGAAGATCGTGTCGACATGCTTGGTGTGGTAGCCGAGGTCGAATTTCTCGCGGATCTGCTCTTCGGAAAGGGCGGCCCGGACTTCCGGGTCGGCCAGAAGTTCCTCAAGGAAATCCTTGCCTTCTTCCCAGACCTTCATGGCGTTGCGCTGGACGAGGCGATAGGCGTCCTCGCGGGAGACGCCGGCCTGCGTGAGCGCCAGAAGCACGCGCTGCGAATGCACCAGCCCCCGGAACTTGTTGAGGTTCCTCAGCATGTTTTCGGGGTAGATCACCAGCTTCTCGATGACGCCGGCAAGCCGGTTCAGCGCGAAGTCGAGGGTGATCGTGGTGTCGGGGCCGATGGCGCGTTCGACGCTCGAATGGCTGATGTCGCGCTCGTGCCAGAGCGCCACGTTCTCCAGCGCCGGCGTCACCGACATGCGCACGAGGCGGGCGAGGCCGGTGAGGTTTTCGGTCAGCACCGGGTTGCGCTTGTGCGGCATGGCCGACGAGCCCTTCTGGCCGGGCGAGAAGAACTCTTCCGCTTCCAGCACCTCGGTGCGCTGCATGTGGCGGATTTCGATGGCGACGTTCTCCATCGAGGAGGCGATGACGCCGAGCGTGGCGAAGAACATGGCGTGCCGGTCGCGCGGGATGACCTGCGTGGAAACAGGCTCGGGCGCGAGACCGAGTTTCTTGCAGACATATTCTTCCACATAGGGGTCGATATTGGCGAAGGTGCCGACCGCGCCGGAGATGGCGCCGGTGGCGATTTCCGCGCGCGCCGCGACCAGACGCGCCCGGTTGCGCGACATTTCCGCATAGAAGCGGGCGAAGGTGAGGCCCATCGTGGTCGGTTCGGCATGGATGCCGTGGCTGCGGCCGATGCGGATCGTGTCCTTGTGCTCGAAGGCGCGCGTCTTCAGAGCGGCCAGCACGCGGTCCATGTCGGCCAGAAGCAGGTCCGCCGCGCGCACGAGCTGGATGTTGAGCGTGGTGTCGAGCACGTCTGACGAGGTCATGCCCTGGTGGACGAAGCGGGCATCGGGGCCGATGAATTCTGCCAGATGCGTCAGGAAGGCGATGACGTCATGCTTGGTGACGGCTTCGATCTCGTCGATGCGCGCCACGTCGAACCTGGCCGCGCCGCCCTTTTCCCAGATGGTCTTGGCCGCTTCCTTCGGGATGACGCCGATCTCGGCCAGCGCGTCGCAGGCATAGGCCTCGATCTCGAACCAGATGCGGAACTTGGTTTCCGGCGACCAGATGGCCACCATTTCCGGGCGCGAATAGCGAGGGATCATATCGACCTGTCCGTTAAGCGTTGGGTTGGCCGCGTCCTAACAGACCATGCCCCATTGCTCAATGTGCGAGGCCGCAGGCAGGGCACAATATGCATCCAAAACGGAGCCGGGGCGTTATCCACGCGCAGCTTTAAAGGAAGGATACCGCAGTGACCGCCGCCGACCAGCTACGCGAGGAAGCCATCAGCCGGATACGCGAGGAAATGGAGGTGATCGGCGCCGACGGCGTGCATATAGGCACAGTGGAGGCGGTGACCGGCCAGCGCATCATGCTTTCGAAGCAGGACAGCGGGCAGGGCTCGCATCGCCATCACAACCACTATATCCCGCTGGCGCTCGTGGCCGAGGTGGAGGGCGACAAGGTGCGCCTGTCGGCCAATTCCAATATCGCCGTCACCTTTGAGGAAGAGGAAGACGCCAACCCGACCGACTGACCGACGCCATTGCGTTCACAGGCGGCCGGTGACGGCCATCCAGCGATGGTCCGGCCCTTCGAAGCCGACGCTGCGGACCGCGATCATCACGGCATAGACCGGCTGCGCGCCTTGCCCGAAAAAGGTCTGGATGCCGCCGATGCGGTAGCCGAGCGGGCAGCGGCGGCTTTGCGGCAGCGTTTCGTCTTCGTGCAGGAGGCGGGTCTGTTTGCCGTCGCTGGTGCCGATGCGCAGCAACCGGAAACCCATGGTTTCGCCGAGCCCCTGGCATACTTCCGGCGCTTCCTGCGGAAATTCCACGAGGCGGAATTCCAGCGCGTCGTCTATGGCCGGGAAGATGGGCCGTGGATTGACCGCCATGCGATAGGGATCGCCGTTCAGTTCGGTGACGGGGCTGAACCCGGCGGTGTAGCCCTTGTTCCGGTCCAGCTCGGATTGGCTGACGATTTTCTCGCCCTGATCGCGCGCCTGGTCCCGCACGGTGGCAAGGGCGGCGTTTTCGTCATCCAAGCGGACGCGGATCGGCGTGCCGGGCAGGAACTTGTCGGTCGCCGTGTCGATGTAGAAGCGGTTGGCGTAAGGAAAGCCGGAACCGTCCTGAATGCCGTATTCCTCGAAGGCGAAGATGCCGCCGTCATGGCTGAAGCCGAGGATGTTCAGGTTGGCGGCATCGCCGGCGCAGGCCGGCGCGATGGCGGCGAGCAGCGCGGTGAGGGCAAGGCCGACCTGCTTCGTGAAACGCATGGCGTGTTTCCTCCTGCATTGGCCGCGAGCGGCCCTGTTGTTGTCGCGGCGAATGGCCGCTCAATCCTTCAGCGATGCCCACACGGGCATGAGGTCTCCGGGCGCGGGCGTCGCCGTATACACCGCCCGCGCGATGGCGCGCGCCATGGTGGCGCCGGCGGCTGCGTAAAGGTCGGTGATGCTGTCGGGATCGGGCGCGATGCCGCTTCTACCGGTGGCGAGCGCGAAGACGAGATCGCCGTCCATCGGCGTGTGGGTCGGCCAGATGGCGCGGGCAAAGCCGTCATGCGCGGCAATCGCCAGCCGCTTGGCGGCGGCCTTGGTCAGCACCGCGTCGGTGGCGATCACCGCGATCGTGGTGTTGGCGCCGGCCACCGGCCGCTCGCGGAATTTCAGCTCTATGTCGGTGGCTTCCGGCGGCAGGGGCGAGGGCAGGCCGAGCCCGCCGAACTCGTCGCCGATTTCGAAGGGGGCGGCCCAGAAATGCCGGCTGCGGCCGACCGTGACCGCGCCGACCGGATTTGCCGCCACCAGCGCGCCGATGGTGATGCCGTTTTCCAGAACGGTCGAGGCCGAGCCGAGCCCGCCCTTGAGGCCGGCCACCAGCGCGCCGGTGCCCGCGCCGGCCGTGCCGATCTCGAAATCGATTGCCGCGTTCTGTACCGCTTCGTAGCCAAGCTCACGATAGGGCGGGTAGCGGCCCCAGTTCTTGTCGCCGCCATTGATGAGGTCGAACAGGATCGCGCCGGGAACGATGGGAATGCGCTGGTCGCCCACGGCAAAGCCGACGCCGCGTTCGCGCAGCGCTGCCTGTACGCCGGAGGCAGCGTCGAGCCCGAAGGCCGAGCCGCCCGACAGCACCACGGCATTGACCGTCTCGACCGAATTGTGCGGCTCCAGAAGGTCGGTCTCGCGCGTGCCGGGCGCGCCGCCCAGCACCTGCACGCCGGCCACGGCCGGCTCGTCGCACAGCACCACCGACACGCCCGATTTCAGCTTCGCGTCAGCCGAGTTGCCGACCTTGAGCCCGGCGACGTCGGTAATGAGGTTGCGGGGTCCGGCCTTGAAGCTCATTGCATATCCATGGGCATGAAGCGCGTTCCGTCATAGCGGAAGACGCGGTAGGGGTTTTCGGACAGATCGCCCTTTGGAGAGAACCTTACAGGCCCGATTGCCGTCTGGAAATCATGTCCGGCGAGGGCTTCGGCCAGGTCGCCGGACGTCCCCGCATCGGCAAATGCGGCGCGGGCCACCTCGACGGCGGCATAGGCCGGCAGGACATAGCCTTCGGGGATGATGCCGGCGGCCTTGAATTTCTCGACCACGGCGGGGTCCGCGATGTCCTGCCATTCGGGCAGGGCGATCATCAGCGTACCGGCCGCCAGCGGCACGGGGCCGGGGGTGGCACGCAGGGTCTCGCCGCCGGCGAATACCATGTCCGCGCCGATCTTGCGGGCGTCGCGCGCCATGACGGCGATGTCGTCACGGTCGCCGCCGACGAAGACATGTGTGGCATCCGCCTTGCGCAGGCGGCCGACGAGGCCGATCTGGTTGTCGAGCTGCGGCCGGAACGTGTCGTTGAAGACCGGCTTCAAGCCGTCCTGTTCGGCGGCGGTGCGGAAGCTCTCGGCCAACTCGCGGCCATAGATGGTGCCGTCATCGACGATGGCGAAAAGCTTGTCGCGCCAGAGTTTTGTCAGCAGCCGGCCGGCGGCTTCGTGCTCGCTGTCGGCGCGCGGGCCGAGGCGGAACACCGGCCAGCCGGTCTTTTCGCGGCGGTCGGTGAGGCTGTCGGTGCGCACGCCGATGGTGATGACGGGAATGCCGGCATCCTTCAGGATCGGCATGGCCGCGTCGATGGCTTCGCCGCAGAGGAAGCCGACCACGGCCTGCACCCTGGCATCGGCGAATTGTCGCGCGGCCCTGGCGCCGCCGTCGGCCGTGCAGGCGTCGTCGGCGATTTGCAGCGAAACCGCGCCGTCCCCGGCCGCCGCTTCGGCGCCGCCGCGCATTTGCGCGCCGAGGATGGCCGAGGGGCCGCTGAGCGGAGCCGCCAGCCCGAGGCGCAACGTTTCGGCATGCGCCGCCCCGGCCAGCAACAGGCCCGCCAGCGCGCCAATGACGAAACGTGAAACCCGCATGCCCATTTCCAGCGATGCCGGCAAAACAGCCGGCGTTAATCCGGCCAGAGGTAAAGGCTGCGCGCTTTTTGCGCAACAGCTTAGCGGCAATAGCTCATTCTGCTTGCCCGGAACGTCCGGCTGGCCCAAGCCGCATTGCTTGTGGGGGCGGTTTTGCACGCATATATACCGGGCAACTGACAATTTCGGGATTCTCTCTGTGCTGAAGAAATACGATGTCGAGCCGCAGGCCTATCGCGACGCGATGGCCCATTTTGCCGGTGCCGTCCATGTTGTGACGACGAATGGCGCCGCCGGTCTGCGTGGCGCGACCGTGATCGCGGCCTGCTCCGTTTCCGACACGCCGCCGATGATCCTCGTGTGCCTCAACCGCGAGAACCCGAACAACGACCTGTTCGTCAAGAACGGCAACTTCGCGCTCAACACGCTTGCCGCGCATCATCAGGAACTGGCGGCCGCGTTCTCGGGCATCACCCGTCTGCCGACCGAGGAGCGCTTCGCGCTCGGCCGGTGGGACACCATCGCCAGCGGCGCGCCGACGCTGACCGACGCGCTCGCCGTGTTCGACTGCGAACTCGCCGACACCAAGGATCTCGCTACCCATCGTGTGCTTTTTGGCAAGGTGACAGGCCTGCGGGTGACCGATAACTTCAAGCCGCTGATCTATCACGATCGCGGCTATCACGTACTCGGCCGATGAGGCCCACGGAGGCGCAATGACCGAAGCGGCGCGACCGGTACCCGGCTCCATCGACGAAACGCTGGAGATGCTGACAGGGGCCGACTATGTCGCCGACCGCGCGCTGGCGACGGTTCTGTTCCTGAGCCTGCGCATGAAGCGCCCGCTGTTCCTCGAAGGCGAGGCGGGCGTGGGCAAGACCGAGATCGCCAAGGTGCTGGCAAGCGGGCTCGGCCGCCGGCTGATCCGCCTGCAATGCTATGAAGGGCTCGACGTTTCCTCCGCCGTCTATGAGTGGAACTACGCCGCCCAGATGATCGAAATCCGCATGGAGGAGGCGACGGGAGACGTCGACCGGCGCGACATGGAGCGCAACGTCTTCTCCGAAAAATATCTGATCCGGCGGCCGGTGCTGGATGCGCTGACCGGCAAGGCGGGGGCGGCGCCGATCTTCCTGATCGACGAGCTCGACCGCACCGACGAAGCCTTCGAGGCCTTCCTGCTCGAAATCCTGTCCGACTTCCAGGTAACGGTGCCGGAGCTTGGCACCATCAGGGCCGAGGAGCCGCCGATCGTCATCATCACCTCCAACCGCACGCGCGAAATCCACGACGCGCTGAAGCGGCGCTGCCTGTATCACTGGGTCGATTATCCGGATGCGGAACGCGAACTCGAAATCGTGCGCCGCAAGGTGCCCGACGCCAACAGCCGCCTGTCGGCCGAGGTGGTGGGCTTCATCCAGAAGCTGCGCGAGGTCGATCTGTTCAAGGCGCCGGGCGTGGCCGAGACCATCGACTGGGCGAGCGCGCTGACCGAACTCGACAAGGTCGCGCTCGATCCCGAGACGGTGTCCGATACGATCGGGGTGCTGCTGAAATACCAGGACGACATCGCGCGCATCCAGCAAGGCGAAGGCCGCCGCATCCTCCAGGACGTGAAGGCCGAGCTGTCGGCGGCGGAGTGATTGTGATGGTGGCGTGGCGTCGATTAACACTCATCAACCCCTCTTCCCGACAGGGGGAAGGTGCAAGATTTTGCGTTCCTTTCGCTTTTCGGGGATTGCAATCGCATGTGGTGGCTCCGACCCCCACTCCGCCTCGCGGAGCCTGTCCTCGGGCTTGCCTTCGGCAAGACCCGGGGGCTCGGCACCTCTCCCCCTCAAAAGGGGAGAGGAAGGGCGCCAGGCACGCGGCCGGCGTTTCCTCTCCCCCGTCGGTCGGAGGAGAGGTGGCGCGCGAAGCGCGACGGAGTGGGGGTCGAAACCCGTACGCGGATTCACTTGGGAGAGGGGCATGACCACTGTCTCGGTCGCCGTCCCCGATGGCCGCATCGCCGACAACATCGTCTATTTCGCCCGCACGCTGCGCAAGGCGGGCATGCGCGTGGGGCCGTCCTCGGTGAAGGATGCCATCGAGGCGGTGCTGGCCGCCGGCATCGGCTCGCGCGAGGATTTCTACTGGACGCTGCATGCCGTGCTGGTCACCCGCCACGAGGACCATGCCACCTTCGACGAGGCGTTTCGCCTGTTCTGGAAATCGCGGGAACTGATCGAGAAGATGATCGCCATGTTCTCGCCGGTCGCGCCCGACAACCGGGAGAAGCAGAAGCCGCGCGCCGCCGAGAGCCGCGTGGCGCAGGCGATGTTCGAGGGGCACGAGAAGAACCGGCCGGCGCGCGAGGTGCCGGAACTGGAGATCGACGCCCGCCTCACCGTCTCGGGCAACGAGGTGCTGCGCGGCAAGGATTTCGCGCAGATGACCGCCGACGAGATCAGCGACGCCAAGCGCGCCATCGCCGAACTGCAACTGCCGTTCGATACGGTGCGCACACGCCGCTTCCGCCCGGATACGCGCGGCCGCGTCGATCCGCGCGCAATGATGCGTTCAGCCTCCCGCACCGGTGGCGAGCTTATCCTGCCGAAATTCCGCTCGGCCCGCGAGATCAGCCCGCCGATCGTGGTCCTGGCCGATATTTCCGGCTCGATGAGCCAGTACACGCGCATTTTCCTGCATTTCCTGCACGCGCTGACCGAGAAGCGGCGGCATGTGCACACCTTCGTCTTCGGCACGCGGCTGACCAACCTGACCCGCCAGATGCGCCATCGCGACCCCGACGCGGCGCTGGCCGACTGCTCGGCGGCCGTGCGGGACTGGTCCGGCGGCACGCGCATCGGCGATGCGCTGCGCGAGTTCAACCGGCTCTGGTCGCGCCGCGTGCTGGGGCAGGGCGCCATCGTGCTTCTGATCACCGACGGGCTGGAACGCGACGACGTGGCCGGGCTTTCGGAGGAAATGGCGCGGCTCAGGCGCTCCTGCCGGCGGCTGATCTGGCTGAACCCGCTGCTGCGCTTCGACGGCTTCGAGGCGCGGGCGCGCGGGGTCAGGGCCATGCTGCCGCATGTCGACGAATTCCGCGCGGTCCATAATCTCGATGCGCTCGCCGATCTCTGCGCGTCGCTGGACCGGCGAACGACCGCGGATGTCGATCCGCGCCGCTGGCTGGGGATTGGCAGACCGCGGGCGGCGTGACCATATTAGTTGGGTCATGAACTGGCTTATGGAGGAGCCGTCATGGAAAACACAGCGCATCTTGATGAAAATCGCGACCCGCTGCTCATCGCGGAAGAGTGGATGAAAAACGGCAGGGACGTTGCCGTTGCCACCGTCGTGGAAACATGGGGCTCCGCGCCGCGCCCGGCCGGCAGTTGCCTCGTCATCGATGCCGAGGGCAATTTCAACGGCTCCGTCTCCGGCGGCTGCGTCGAGGGCGCGGTGATCGCCGAAGCCGCCGACGTGATCGAGAGCGGCAAGCCCAGAATGCTCGAATTCGGCGTGGCCGACGAGACCGCCTGGCGCGTGGGGCTTTCCTGCGGCGGGCGCATCCGCGTCTATGTCGAGCGGCTGGGCTGACGGCCATGGACCCGCTCAATCTGAAGAAGCTCAATGCGGAACGCCGCGCCCGCCGTGCCGTGATGCTCGTCACCGACCTCGGTGACGGCCGGGACCGCATCGTGCGCGAAGGCGACAGGGTCGCGGGCGATCTCGGCGTTGCGATCACGGAGACCTTTCGCACCGGTGCCTCGCGCGTGGTGGAGGCGGAAGGGCGCAGTTTTTTCCTCAACGCGCATCTGCCGCAGCCGCGCCTGGTGGTGATAGGTGCGGTGCATATCAGCCAGGCGCTGGCGCCGATGGCGCAGGTGGCCGGCTATCCGCTGGAGATCATCGACCCGCGCACCGCCTTCGCCACGCCCGAGCGCTTTCCCGACGTGACGCTGCAACCGGAATGGCCGGAAGACGTGCTGAAGACGCATCCTCTGGACGGTTACACCGCGCTGGCGGCGCTGACGCACGATCCCAAGATCGATGACTACGCGATCAAGGCGGCGCTGGAGGCCGGCTGCTTCTATGTCGGCGCGCTGGGCAGCCGCAAGACCCACGCCAGGCGGATGGAACGCCTGATGGCGATGGGCGTGCCGGCGGAGCGGATCGACACGATATTTTCGCCGATCGGCATCGATATAGGTGCTGCCAGCCCGGCCGAGATCGCGGTGGCCATACTGGCGCAGGTGATCCGCGCATTCCGTTCCCGCGATACGGCGAGGCAGCCGAAAGGGCAGGCGGCGTGAGGTTCGGAGCGGTTCCCATCGATCAGGCCGAAGGCGCGGTGCTCGCCCACTCGCTGACCGCCGCCGGCCGGCGCTTCCGCAAGGCGCATCTGCTGGGAACCGAGGATATCGCCTTCCTGAAGGCCGCGGATGTCCGCGAACTGGTGGTCGCCAAGCTCGAGCCCGGCGATCTCGGCGAGGACCGTGCCGCCGGGCGCATCGCGCAGGCGCTCTCCATCCGCAATATCGAGGTGAAGCCCGCCGCGACCGGGCGCGTCAACCTCCATGCCGGCGAGGCGGGTGTGTTCACCGTCAACAAGGCGCTGGTGGATGCGGTGAACGCGGTGGACCCCGCGATCACGCTCGCCACAGTGGCGGATTTCGCCGGTGTGCAGCGGGGGCAGATGGTCGCGACGGTGAAGATCATTCCGTTCGCGGTCGCCGGCGAACTGGTGGACCGGGTCGTGGCGCTGTGCACCGGGCGCGAGGCTTTCGCCGTCGAGCCGTTCCGGGCCTTGCGGATCGGCGTGGTGCAGACCGTGCTGCCGGGCATCAAGGAAAGCGTGCTCAACAAGACCACGGAGATCACGCGCGACCGCTTCGCGCGCTCGCAAAGCGAGATCACCGAGGAGCGCCGCACGCCCCATGAAACCATGCCGGTTGCCGATGCGGTCGAAGCGCTGATCCGCGACAACGACATGGTCGTGGTGTTCGGCGCCTCGGCCATGTGCGATTTCGAGGACGTCATTCCGGCGGCCATCGCCAGGGCCGGCGGCCAGGTGATCCGGTCCGGCATGCCGGTCGACCCCGGCAACCTGCTGGTGATCGGCGAGATCGAGGGCAAGCCGGTGATCGGCGCGCCGGGCTGCGCCCGCAGCCCGAAGGAAAACGGCTTCGACTGGGTGCTGGACCGCGTCATCGCCGGGTTGCCGGTTTCCTCGATGGATATAGCCGGCATGGGTGTGGGCGGCCTGCTGATGGAAATCCCGACGCGGCCGCAGCCGCGCGAGGTGCGGGAAAAGCCGGCCGCTGCCATGCGCGTGGGCGCGGTGGTGCTGGCGGCGGGACGTTCCAGCCGCATGGGCGGCCCCAACAAGCTCATGGCGCTGTTCGATGGCCAGCCGCTGATCCGCCGTACCGTCGAACGGACGGTCGCCAGCCGTGTCGCATCCACCGTGGTCGTTACCGGGCATCAGGCCGAACGCGTCGAGGCGGCGATTGCCGGCCTGAATGCGAAGATGGTGCGCAACCCGGATTTCGGGACCGGGCTCGCTTCGTCGCTCAAGGCCGGCATTGCCGCGCTGCCGGCCGATATCGGCGGAGCGCTGATCGTGCTCGGCGACATGCCGGGCATCACCGCCGAGAGTCTCGACCGCATGATCGAGGCTTTCAGGGCGGCCGGAGGCCGCTCCGTCGTGCGCGCCACGCATGACGGACGCCGCGGCAATCCCGTGCTCCTGCCACGCTCGCTTTTTCCCGCCGTCGCGGGCTTGCAAGGCGACACCGGCGCGAGGAATATCGTGGAGGCGGAGGGGAGGAGTGTCGTCGATGTCGAGATCGGCGTGGGCGCTGCCCTCGATGTCGACACGCGCGACGCGCTGGAAAGCGCCGGCGGCGTGCTGCAGGAGATGTGATCGGGGGGAAGCAAGACGCATGACATTTCCGGTTCGGTGGCGTGGCGTGCTCGTGGCGACGGGCCTTGCGCTTGCGATACCCTCGCCGGCGCGGGCCGACGGATTGACGCTGGCGCCGTTCAAGGACGACCTCTTCGCCTATCCGGGCGTGCTTTCCACCGGCAATGGCGGCGCCTACACGGTGGTCGACTATCGCGAGATGCGCGACATCAATGCGCGTGACGAAATCCCCGAACGGCGCGTGCGCGGCAAATATGTCTCGACCGGCGTGCGCAGCGTGCAGCAGGACCTCGTCCTGAAGACCGACGCCGGCGATGTCCGCCACTTCGCGGTGGGGACCCGGCAGGGCGCGAAGCTGATCGTCCTCTACCTGCACGGGCAGGGCGGCAGCCGCCGGCAGGGCGTCGACGATTTCACCTTCGGCGGCAATTTCAACCGGGTGAAGAACCTGATGGCCGAAAATGGCGGCCTCTATCTGTCGCCGGATTTTCCCGACTTCGGCGACAGGGGCGCGGCGCAGATCGCGGCGCTGATCGCGCATTACGCCGAGGCGTCGCCGGGCGCGCCGGTCTTCGTCGCCTGCGGCTCCATGGGCGGGGAGCTGTGCTGGAAGCTCGCCGCCGACAAGACGGTCGCCCCGAAGCTCTCAGGCTTGCTGCTGCTCGGCTCGCTATGGGACGAGAGCTTCCTCACCAGCGCCGCCTTCAGGCGCAAGGTGCCGGTGTTCTTCGGGCAGGGCAGCCACGACATCGTTTTCCCCGTGGAGAAGCAGGAAGCGTTTTTCCGTTCGCTCTCGGCGAGGTCGCCCGGCTATCCGGCGCGTTTCGTGCGCTTCGAGACCGGCACCCACGGTACGCCGATCCGCATGACCGACTGGCGCGGTGTGCTGAACTGGATGCTGTCGCTCAAGCGGTGAAAGACTCGACGCCGTCCCTCGGGACAAGCCCCAGGATGGCGGCTTTGGGGACAAGGCCGAGCACGACGGCGGGTTTAGCGCAATTGCCCTGCCGGAACTCACGGAGCGGAGTTGTAGTCCAGGATCGTCTCCGGGTTGACGACGCCGTCATAGGAGGCGTCGACGTCATACTGCACGAGGCTGAAATCGCCGTTGCGGAACAGCCACGTCCCGTTTGACGAGGCATCACCCTTGGCGCGCCACTTGCCGTTCGAGGTGATGGTATGGGCCTCGGCGTCGTAGGACGAGTTGATCAGCGCGTTCTCGTCGCGGAAGCCGATGATGTTGATGGCCTCGACCTTGCCCTCGGGGTTGTTGCCCGCATAGTGGATTTCCAGTTCGGGCGTGGCGAAATGCAGCTCGCGCAGGCCGCGCGCGTCGTCGGCCAGATAGTAGACGTGGATCTGGTTGTAGGCGCCGGCGGTGCAGAAGAAGCGGATGAGCCGGGCCGTGCGTTCCGGCCCTTCCGCGCCGTTCTGGCTGTCGTGATAGGTGATCGTGTAGTCCTCGGGCTTGATGGCGTCGTCGGGCTGGTCGCTCGCCAGCGAGCTGCACTGGGCGGCGTGGGTGGCCCGAAAGGCCGCCCTGGCCTCATCCATCGCCGCGTCCCGGGGTGGCGGGGGAGGGCCGTCGCCGCAACTTGCCGGAAGCGCTTCCTCGAAGGGCTTGTCGCTCGGCTTCAGGTCGCCCTTTTCGATATGCATGCCGACGAAGGGCGGCTCGGCCTGTATGTCGGGATTGGCGAGGCGCGCGGTGTAGCAACCGGCAAAGACCTTCTGGCTGCCGTCCTTCTGCCGCGCGAGGATGGCGACGGGGACGCTGTAATAGACGCTGCCGGCAGCGCCCTCCGAGCCGGGTTCGCCGACATTGGCGCGGACCTCTTCCGTATCCTTGAAGCCGTCCACGAACTGCTTGAAATCCCCGGTGGGCTTGGTCTCGCCGAAATAGCTCCAGGCGCGGGTGTATTCGTGCCGGTTCACCGCGTTGTAGAAGGAGCGTATCAGCGCGCCCGCGTCCGAGCGGTCGTCCATATAGGGCGGCTCGGCGGCCTGCGCGGCGCCGCAGGCGATGGTCGAAGCTGTGACTGCAAGCAGAAGTCGTTTCATCGGGCGATTCTCCGTCGGCGCCAGTATCTCCGGTGGATTGCGGCGGTGTCGTGACGTTTCGGGCTTTGCGGGCGCCCTGGAAGGAACCAAACTCGGATAAATTTCTTGTCATGTCGCCAAGCGATTTTTAACGAGCGCCGGCCTAGTGTCCGACCGAAGCCGATCGGGAATTGACGGCGCAGGAGACTGTCGTGGGGACCAACACCGATCCGGATTTCGCTTCCTTGATCGACGATCTTTTCGTCGCCCGGAAAGCGGTTGAGGAAACCCCGCCAAGACCCTCCGTTCCTTTCGATTATCTGTCCGTCGCCGACGAGCTGTATTCCGGCCGCATCAAGGTCGCGAGCGATGTCGCGGCGGCCGAATATCGCGAGGCGAGCGAGACCTTCGAGGCCGGATTTGCCGCGCTGCTGGCCAGCCTCGACGCCCTGGCGTCCGAACGCGCGGAAACGGCGGAGGAACTGCCTCCGATCGATCCCGAGGCGATCGCGCGCGAGCTCGATCTGGCGACGGCCAGGGCGAGCGCCGATTTCAGCAGGCTGCGGCGCAACTTCGCCTTCCACAACCATCCCGATCGCGTCGCGCCGCATCTGCGCCAGCGCGCCATGGTGCGCATGCAGGTGGCCAACATGCTGATCGACGACGCCAAGCGGCGCGCCGCCAAGGCCGGCAAGCGCTGATCCATTTCTCCGTCTGGAGTGCCGCGCGATCATCGGCTATGCATGGCGCGCATCCATTCCGCGCATCCGCGCTGCCAGTTTCCGGAGATACCCATGCAGAAGCGCCGTCTCGGCCGCACCGACCTTTTTGTTTCCCAAATCTGCCTCGGCACCATGACCTGGGGCCAGCAGAACATGGAGGCCGAGGGCCACGCGCAGATGGACCTGGCTTTCGAGCGCGGCGTGAATTTCCTCGATACGGCCGAACTCTACCCCATCCCGCCCAAGGCGGAGACGCAGGGCCGCACCGAGGCCTATATCGGCAACTGGATGAAGGCGCGGGCGAATCGCGACCGCGTGGTACTGGCCTCCAAGGTGGTCGGCCGCACGGCCAATGACTGGTTCCGGGGCGGACGGCCTTCCAAACTGGTGCGCGCGGATATCCTCGATGCCGTCGACAAGTCGCTGGCGCGGCTGCAGACCGACTATATCGATCTCTACCAGATTCATTTTCCCGACCGCCCGATCGAATGGGGCGCGAACCCGACGCGCGTGGGCATCGCGCCGGCCGAGCGCGTGGCGGACGAGACGCCGATCGCCGAGACGCTGGCCGTGTTCGACGAGCTGGTGAAGGCCGGCAAGATCAGGCATCTCGGCCTTTCCAACGAAAGCTCCTGGGGCGTGATGCGCTTCATCGCCGAGGCGGATCGCGGCGTCGGCCCGCGCGTCGCCTCGATCCAGAACGCCTACAACCTCGTCAACCGCACCTTCGAAGTCAATCTGACCGAGGTTTGCGAGCGCGAGGACGTGTCGCTGCTCGCCTATTCGCCGCTGGCGCAGGGCTATCTGACCGGCAAGTACGATCATGGCGCACGCCCGGAGGGCGCGCGCAGCACGCTGTTCAACCGTGGCCAGCGCTACGAAAAGCCCTACGCGGCCGAGGCGCTTCTGGCCTATAACGAGCTCGCGCGCAGCTTCGGCATGGAGCCGGCGCTGTTTGCCAACGCCTTCGTTTCGCATCGCTGGTTCGTGACCTCCAACATCATCGGCGCAACCTCGCTGCCGCAGCTCGAAATGGCGCTCGATTCGGTCGATGTGACATGGACCGAGGAGATGCAGAAGGCGGTGGACGACATCCACCAGCGCGTCGGCAATCCCTGCCCGTAACCGGCATCATGGGTCGTTTTGGCAACTGGACCGGCGGCGCAGAGCCGCTAAGGTTGCGGCGGTTTTGAGGAGAGGATCTGCAATATGACTGATATCTGGTTCCGCACCGGCGAGGCGACGGTTCTGGCTGCCGAGGGGCAGGCGACCGACGCCATGCCGGAAGTGCTGATCGGCTCGGTGAGAGGGCCGGTGGGGCAGGCCTTCGCGTCCATGATGGGGCAGGTGAAGGGCCATACGCGCATGTTCGTGGTGCGCGATCTCAACCAGCTCGTGCGGCCGGCGACGATGATGACCACCAAGGTCACCATCAAGAACATGGCCTATGCGGAACTGCTGGGCGGCGTCGTGCAGGCGGCCACCGGCGACGCCATCGTCGACTGTCTTGCCGAGGGCATCCTGCCCAAGGACCAGGCCGACGAGCTGTGCATGATCATCATGATCTGGCTCGACCCGCGCTGTGCCGAGGACGAGAACCTCGACAAGAAGGACCTCTACCGCACCAATTACGAGGCGACCAAGCTTGCCATCCAGCGTGCCATGACCGGCAAGCCGACGGTGGACGAGCTGATCGCCAACCGCAAGACGGTGAAGCACTACGCGCTGGAAGACGTGATCGACTACGAATAATCCTTCGGGACACCCATTTGCCGGAAGGTGCCGTGCAAGCGGCGCCTTTCCTGTTTCGGGAAGGCTCTGGCCTCCCCGATTCGCTCTCCCTGGCTGTGCGCGTCGTTCCCGCGCAGGCGTATGAAGCCTCTGCCGCCCGAGACGGCGAAACCTCGTTTGCCGGAATTGCCCATGACCACCACCGCCACGGTACCGAGCGCGGGCGCTGCCTCGCAGCGCCTGGCATTGGCCGCTCTGCTGCTGGGCGCCGTCACCATCGGCTGCTCGCCGATCTTCGTGCGCCTGTCGGAAGTCGGGTCGCTGACCACCGCTTTCTGGCGCGTGGCGCTGGCCATGGTGCCGCTGCTGGTCTGGTCGGGCGCGACGCCCGGTCGAAAGCAGGTGCGGGAGCGTCCCGCCGGCGTGAGGGACGGGCTGGCGCTGGTGGTGCCGGGCTTCATGCTGGCCGGCGACCTTGCCGCCTGGCACATATCGCTTCACATGACATCCGTCGCCAATGCCACGCTGCTGGCCAACATGGCGCCGATCTTTGTGACGCTGGGCGGCTGGCTGCTGTTTCGCACGCGCATCAGCACGGTTTTCCTGGTCGGCCTTGCCCTGGCGCTTGCCGGAGTCGTGATCCTGAAAGGCGGGTTCGGCGCTCTGGGCGGGGGCGACATGCGCGGCGACGCCATCGCGATCGTGGCCGCGATGTTCTACGCCGGCTACATGCTGTCGCTGGCGCGGCTGCGCAGCCGCTTCTCGACGCTGACCACCATGATGTGGACCACCGCCTCGGCCGCCGTCTTCATCCTGCCGCTGGCGCTTGTCTTCGAGACGGGTTTCTGGCCGCAGACGCTGTTTGCCTGGGCGATCCTGCTCGGGCTTGCCTGGATGACCCATGCCAGCGGGCAGGGGCTCATCATCTATGCGCTGGCCTGGCTGCCGCCGGCCTTCTCATCGCTGACGCTGCTGATCCAGCCGGTGATCGCGGCGATACTGGCCTGGCTGCTGCTCAACGAGCCGATCGGGCTGATGCAGGCGATCGGCGGCGCCATCGTGCTTGTCGGCATATTGATAGCGCGCAGGGGGTAACCCGCCCCGCGCGCCCTTTCACACTTCTTCCGGCGCGCAGCCGAAACGCAGCAGGTTTCCGTGCGGGTCGTGGATGTAGAATTCCTTCATGTTCCACGGCCGCACCGTGAAGTCGCTGAGCCTTTCCACCCCGCGCGCCAGGAATTCGGCATGCAGCGCCGGCACCTCGCCGCCGCGAATGTAGCAGGATGAAACCGGCGGCAGCGCCTTGTCGAGCGTGTACCGGAAGTGGATTTCCATTTCGCCGCGGCGGACGATCAGGTAATCGGCCATCTCGGGCTGCACGACCTCGAAGCCGAGGCTGTCGCGATAGAAATCCCGGCTTGCCGCGATGTCGGGCGACGGCAGGACGGGGATAGTGCGTGCATGGTCCATGGGGTTTTCTTTCACGCGCCTTCGACGACCGAAAAACCCTCGAACTGCGGGTGGCCGACGTAAAGCGGCTTGTTGGAGCCGGCATTCCTGTGTGCGTTGCGGAAGTTCTCGGACTTCGTCCAGGCGACGAAATCGTCCTGGCTCGCCCAGACCGTGTGCGAGGCGAACAGCGTGTAGCCTTCCTCCTCGTTGACCGGGCCGCGCAGCAGGTGGAATTCCTTGAAGCCCTTCATGTCCGACAGGCTGGAATCGCGGTTCTTCCAGACATCCTCGAAAGCCTCTTCGGAGCCCTTCTGCACCTTGAAGCGGTTCATAGCGATAAACATTGGTCGATCTCCTTTCTGTCGGATGGGGTCGGCCCGGTGGCCAGTCTCGCATGGACCTCGCCTTTGCATGCAATGGCGGAGCCTGGGAAGGAGGGGCCGGGCGAGGGTGCCCGGCCCCGGTGTGGATGGGCGTGAGCGGCCGCCTGCCACACCTTGAATGAAACGCCGTGCCTCAGAGCCCGAACTTGATGTTGGTGCGGGTCTCGGGCTTCAGCGCGCGCAGGCAGGCCTCTGGCGCGATGCCTTCGCCGGAACAGTTCGTGGCGGTGTTGACCAGCACGCGGCTGATTTTCGCACAGTCCGTCCTGGGCAGGTCGAAGCGGCTGACCTTGGTCTTGCCGGCCGGCAACTCCTTGAAGTCGAGCACGGTGATGCGGTCGACAGCACCGTGATCGTCGAACAGCGCGATCTCGAAGGATGCACGCGAAAGCTCGCCGCCGAGCGCGTTGTTGACCACGAAGGTCAGCCGGCACCCCTTGTCGGACGGCTCGGCGCCGTTGAGCTCGAGCGTGAGGGCGGGCGCGGCAGGGGTCTCCTGCGCATGCGCCAGCGAATGACAGCCAAGCAGTGCGGCGATGCACAAGGCGATTGGTGGCGGCATGTTTGTCATGCGAAGTTTCATGCGGATAGCCCTCCCGTTCAATGCTTCGGCCTGCCAGCTTGTGAGGTTTTCTGGCAGGCCCTGTTTGTTCCGGCGATCAGAACTGGAATTGCGTTGAGACGTAGAAGGTCCGTCCCTGACCCGAGCCGATTGTGCTGAGCGCTGGCGTGTAAGTCTTATTGAACAGGTTTGTGACCTTGAACGCTACGTCAAAGTTCTCCTTGACCTTGTAGTTGGCGAAAAGGTCGACGAGCGTGTAGCTCGGTGTCTTGACGTTGATTGGTGTCGCAGCCGCATCGTCCGCGTTGTCAACATTGGTCACACCATTGGACACATAGTTGATACGGGTACCCACCTCCAGTCTCTGCTCGAAGAATCGGGCGCCGACCGTCAAGGTTAAAATGTCATCCGGCAAGTAGCTGAGCGCACCAAGGCCGGGCTGCTGGCTGGGAAGCTTGGTATCCGTGTGAGTGTAGGCTATGCCACCAAAGGCCGCGCCCATGTCATAGCTGGTGCCGATCTCAAGGCCGCTTTGGCGTGAGTTGCCCGGAATATTGACATATTGGAACTTGTTGAAATCCGGATTGTTGCGGGCGGCAATAAAATCTTCGACGGTCATATTATAGTAGCTGACCTTGGCACGAAGGCTGTCGTCCGCTGTGAATATGCCATTCCGCTTGATATTCATACCCACTTCCCAGCCCCTCTGCCATTCAGGCTTCAGCTCGGGGTTTGGTAAAAAAGAGGCAGAAGACGTGCCGCCGGGGTGGTCGCCACCCACCATGGTTTCCTGAATGGTCGGGGAACGCATGGAATGTGAGTAAGTCACGTAGGGCTGCAACCAATCCAGCGGATTTACAGCCAGCGTTATCTTGGGATTCACCCTGCCCTTGGACTGATCGACCGTATAGGCGCCGCCGGACGTCGGACCCGCGTTTGCGGAGCCGTTGAGACTATAGAAGTCGTAACGCAGCGCGCCGATAACATCGAACATTCCGTAGGAGAAGGTGTTCTGGGTGAACAGGCCGCCGTTTGTGCTGCGGCCAGCGGCAGGATTCACGCCGCCCTTCGTGGAGGTTACCTTGTCGGTGAAATATTCAAAACCATTTTCGGAAATTACCTCGATATCACCCAGCAAGAAACGCGATGTGTTGGAAATGTCATAGCCGACGCCGCGATCGTTGATCTTACGACCGGCAGCGGTTGCGAACGGCGAAGGCGTGATCGCACGGAGATATTCCATGTCGATTTCGTTGTAGTAGCCGTTGATCTTGAGGTCGATCAGGTCATTTCCAGTGGGATTGTAACGGTAATTGGCCGTTGCAGTCCGATTTATGACTTGTTGCTCATAAGAATTGGCAGCGAAATCATTCTGGTAGAAGATGCCGCCGAGCGAGAGCCTCTGATCCTCTCCGAAACCGAATTCCGCTTTCAGCAAACCGGAAACGAGATCCTGTCCCGTATTGCGTTGGATTTCGCCATCCCCATTCTTGAAGTCATTGGAGTTGCGCTTGCTGACACCAGCAGCCAAGCCGACGGAGCCGTTCTTGACACCGCCCGCGATCATCTCGGAGAAGCCAACCCCATTGCTGCCCCACAGAGCGCGCCCAAGGAGACCATATTCTTGGCCGTCACGAACAATGTCATCGACGCCGATCGTCCGGAAATTGACAGAGCCCGCCAATGCACCGCCGCCAGTCGTGGAAACAGCGCCACGATCCACATCGATCTCGGTGAGGAAGTTGGGGTCGACATAGGTGAAACCGCCAGCCTCGTGGCCAGTGAAGCGGAAACTCTGGCGTACGCCATCAATCATCGAATTGACGCGTCCTGAGCCTTCGAAGCCGCGGATGTTGACTGCAACGCCGGGCTGCTGCGGGTTCTCGCGCGTAAAGGTTCCGGGTACGGAACGCAGCACGTCATCCAGTTTCTCTCGCCCAAAGGTCTGAAGAGTTTCGTTATCGACTTTGCTCACGCTAGCCGGCACATCTTCTGGCGACGGCGTCGCGCCCTTCCCGGACGTGACCACGATCCGTTCCAACTGGGTGACGCGGTCTTTATTTCCCGCCTCATCACTTTGTGTATCCTGCGCATTGGCCGTACTCGCCATGACAGCTGCGCTCATAGCCGCGCTGCCAAGGAGAGCCCCCACCTTCCGAGCCACCAGCCCCATACCCGTAATCTCCAGTGTCTTTGTTTTCGGCGGGCTGGCCCCGAAGGGGCGGGCTGGCTAAAATTCGCTTGGCCGGATCGTTTTAAATCTTGACTCGATTTGTCCGGTATTGCACTGACTAGTAAACATGATTGAACGAGTCAAGATTGATTTGGCGATCTCCCGTGAGGGGGCCGGGGATGGCGGATCAGGTGACGCAAGGCAGCGGCAAACAAGGGGTCAGACGACCATGAACAGCCACAATCACGACGCTTTTCATCATCGCGCGAAGCGGCCTGTCATCGAGGCGGCGCGCCGTCCCGAAACCGCGCTCCTCTCGTTGCGGACCGTTTCCAGCGCGGCGCTTTTCGAGGGCGAGCACGAGATCGGCATCGATCATCGCGGCGCGCTCTACCGGCTGAAGATCACCCGTCAGGGCAAGCTCATTCTCAACAAGTAATCCGGTAACAGGGGTCAACTGAAATGGATGCTCGCGTGAAGCCCGCGCCGCATGAAATCCGTCTGGCGAGAGCAGACAATCCCAAGATGCGCGAGCGCGATCTTGCCGTCCAGCTCGGCATTTCCGAGGCCGAGCTGGTCGCGGCGCATGTCGGCCAGGGCGTGCTGCGTGTCGAGCCGCGCGTCAACGACCTGCTCACCGGGCTGGAAGCCGTGGGCGAGGTGATGGCGCTGACGCGCAACGAAAGCGCCGTGCACGAGAAGATCGGCGTCTACGACAAGGTCGTTACCGGCGACCAGACGGCGATGGCGCTGGGCGAGAACATCGACCTGCGCATCTTCCCGAAACTGTGGGCGCACGGCTTTGCCGTGGAGAAGCGCGACGGCGACGAGATCCGCCGCAGCCTGCAGTTCTTCGACAAGGCGGGCAATGCCGTCCACAAGGTGCATCTGCGCCCTGCCTCCAACCTCTATGCCTATCAGAACCTGGTCGAACGCCTTGCGGCGGCCGACCAGACGCCGGCGATCGATATCGACGACAGCGATGTCGGCGTGAAGCCGGCCGGCGAGAACGGCGCCAGCGTGGAGGAACTGCGCGACCGCTGGAGCAAGCTCACCGACACGCACCAGTTCTTCGGCATGCTGCGCGCGCTGAAGCTCGGTCGCCAGCAGGCGCTGCACATGGTCGGGCAGGATTACGCCTGGCGGATCGACAATGACGCGCTCTCCGCCATGCTGCACCACGCGGTGGAGGAGCAGGCGCCGATCATGTGCTTCGTGGGCAATCGCGGCTGCATCCAGATCCATTCCGGCCCGATCCGGAACGTCAAGCCGATGGGGCCGTGGGTCAACATCTTCGACGAGACCTTCCATCTGCACCTGCGGACCGACCATGTGCGCGAGCTGTGGGTGGTGCGCAAGCCGACAAAGGATGGACATGTGACCTCGGTCGAGGCTTATGATGCGGCCGGCGAACTGATCATCCAGTTCTTCGGCAAGCGCAAGGAGGGCCAGGACGAGCGCGAGGAGTGGCGTTTCATCGCCGAGAACCTGCCGCGCGTCCCAGCTGCCGCATGAAGGTGAATACGATGTCCATGTTCAGCCCCGCAAAGGGCGCGCGCGCCGCCATTCTTGGCGTTGCCGTTGCCGCGCTTCTGGGTTCGTTCGCGGTGGCGCAGGCCGAGGAAGGCGCGGCCGTCTTCCCGGATGCTTCGCGCGTGGTGGCGATCGGCGGCTCCGTGACCGAGATCGTCTATGCGCTCGGAGAAGAGGGCAGGCTCGTCGCCCGCGACACGACCGGAACCTATCCCGAAGCGGCGCTGAAGCTGCCGGACATCGGCTATATGCGCGCCCTGTCGCCGGAGGGCGTGCTGTCGGTGAACCCGACCGGCATACTGGCCCTGGCCGGCTCCGGCCCCAAGGAAGCGGTGGACGTGCTGAAGAAGGCGAGCGTCACCTTCATCGAAGTGCCGGAGAGCTTCGATCACGAGGGCATCCTGAAGAAGATCGAGGTCGTCGGCCACGCGCTCGGCGCCGACGGCAAGGCCGAGGCGCTGGCGAAGTCGGTGGATGCCGACCTCAAGGCTGCCGAGGCGCTGACGGCCAATGTGGGCGCGCGCAAGCGCGTGCTGTTCATCCTCAGCATGGAAGGCGGCAAGATCCTCGCGGCGGGCGAACATACCGGCGCCAACGGTATCATCCGGCTGGCGGGCGGCGTGAATGCCATGGAAGGCGTGCAGGGCTACAAGCAGCTCTCGGACGAGGCGGCGCTGACCGCCAGGCCGGACGTCATCCTGATGATGGATCGCGGTGGCGGGGACCACAAGGCGACGGTCGAGGAGGTGTTCTCGAACCCGGCCCTGGCTTCGACGCCGGCGGCCGAAACGAAGAAACTGATCCGCATGGACGGCAGCTATCTGCTCGGTTTCGGCCCGCGCACGGCAGCGGCGATCCGCGATCTCGCGACGGCGCTCTATGGCGACCAGATCAAGGGTTGATCGAACAGTGGTCGATGGTGTGGCCGGCAGGCTCGACAGTATGGAAAAACGCGCGTCCGTGGGCGATCGCTCCGGACGCGCGAAGTTGGCGATCGCCCTGTTGGCGGTTCTTCTCGTCCTCACGATGCTTTTCAGCCTGACTTCCGGGGCGTCGGACGCTTCGGCGCTCGCGGTCGTGCGCGACTGGCTGTTCCCGTCCATGTCGGACGGCTCGGCGCTTTCGGCACGTGATCGCATCATCGTCTATGACATCCGCCTGCCGCGCGTCGTGCTCGGCGTGCTGATCGGGGCGGCGCTGGCCGTGTCGGGCGCGGTCATGCAGGGCCTGTTCCGCAATCCGCTGGCCGATCCGGGGCTGGTGGGCGTGTCGTCGGGCGCGGGGCTGGGCGCGATCGTGGTGATCGTGCTGGGCGGCACCTTCCTCGGGCCGGTGCTGGCGCTGTTCGGCATCTACACCCTGCCGCTCGCGGCTTTTTCCGGCGGCCTGGCGACCACGCTGATCCTCTATCGCGTGGCGACGCGGCGCGGGCAAACCTCCATTGCCACCATGCTTCTGGCCGGCATCGCGCTGGGCGCCATGGCGAGCGCTTTCTCGGGCATCATGGTCTATCTGGCCGATGACCGGCAGTTGCGCGACCTGACGTTCTGGGGGCTCGGCTCGCTTGCCGGCGCGACCTGGACGAAGATCGCGGCGGCCGGGCCGATCATCGCGCTGGCGATCATCGTGTCGCCCTTCCTGGCGAGAGGGCTTAACGCGCTCGCCCTGGGCGAGGCGGCGGCGCATCATCTCGGCATCCCCGTCCAGCGCTTCAAGAATGTCGCGATCGTCTCGGTGGCCGCCGCAACCGGCGCTTCGGTCGCCGTCAGCGGGGGAATCGGCTTCGTCGGCATCGTCGTGCCGCACCTGCTGCGCCTGCTGATCGGCCCGGACAACCGCTACCTGCTGCCGGCCTCGGCGCTGCTGGGCGCTTCGATGCTGCTTCTCGCCGACGCCGTCAGCCGCACCATCGTGGCGCCGGCGGAACTGCCGATCGGCATCATCACCGCCGCGGTGGGCGGGCCGTTCTTCCTCTGGATATTGCTGCGCAAACGCGGCGTCCTCGATCTGTGAGGCGACAGACATGATCGAAGCCACCGGCATTTCCGTCTCCATCGGCTCCAAGCGCATCGTTTCCGACGTCGATTTCGAGATGCGTCCCGGCGAGATCGCCGCCATTGTCGGGCCGAACGGGTCCGGCAAGACGACCTTCCTGAAGGCGCTGTCGGGCGACCTGCCGTATACCGGCCGCGTCGCCATCAACAATCGCGATATCGCGGGGCTGAAGCCGTGGGAAACCGCGTCGATGCGGGCCGTGCTGCCGCAGGCGACCGCGCTGTCCTTCCCCTTCACCGTGCATGAGGTGGTCAAGCTCGGCCTGATGAGCGGCCGCTCCGGCGCGCTGGCGGGCGAGGAGCGCAACCTGCCGGAACGGGCGCTGGCGCGGGTGGACCTCGACGGTTTTGCCGGCCGCTTCTACCAGGAGCTTTCCGGCGGCGAGCAGCAGCGCGTGCAGCTGGCCCGCGTGCTGTGCCAGGTCTGGGCGCCGGTGCTGGAGGGCAAGCCGCGCTATCTGTTCCTCGACGAGCCGATTTCCAGCCTCGACATCAAGCACCAGCTCACCATCATGGACATCGCCCGTGATTTCGCCCGGCGCGGAGGCGGCGTGGTCGCGATCCTGCACGACCTCAACCTGACCGCAATGTATGCCGACCGCATCTATGTCATGCACCGGGGCAGGCTGGCGGCAGCCGGTTCGCCGCGGGACGTGCTGAAGGACGATCTGATCTCGAAGGTGTTCGAATGCGACCTCAAGGTCGGCGCATTGCCGGCCGGAAACGCGCCTTTCGTGTTGCCGCAGTCGGTCGCCCTGTAAACCACATTTTCTCGATCAGGAACGAAAAAGGCCGCGTCCCGATCCGGGTGCGGCCTTTTTCGTTTTCCGAGGGGCAGGGCGGCGGTCAGGCCGCCGGCGCGCGGCGCTCCTCCAGCTCGTCTATGCCGAGCAGCGAGCGCATGTTCGGCCGCGCCTTCACCAGATCCTCGATCGTATGCTTGGCGAGCACGGCAAAGAAGGCATTGAGCGCTTCGCGCAGCGCCGAGTTGAGGCCGCAACTGTCGACCAGCGGGCACTCGGCCGCGTCGCTTTCGAAGCACTCGGCCATGGCGAAGTTCTCTTCCGTCACGCGCACCACATCGAACAGGGTGATCTTGCCGGCGGGGCGGCCGAGCCGGACGCCGCCATGGCGGCCGCGCACGGTCTCCACAAGTCCTGCTTCCACAAGCGGCTGCAGAATCTTGAAAAGAAACAGCTCCGAAACCGTGTAGGCATGGGCGATCTCGGGAATCCGGCTGAGCCGGTCGTTGTTGGCGGCGCAATACATGAGGATACGTATCGCGTAGTTGGTCTGTCGCGTCAGCCGCATGGTCAGTTCCTTACGAAATGCTGGCCGGGGCGACTCACGCAGGCCAGGCTGCGCATGGCTCCAGTCAGAGCAGGGCATTTCATCGAGACCCGATCCGTTGGGATCGGCTCCCTCACCACGAATATGGCGTATAGTTTGGAATAATTCCAGACTGTATGCAACAATACTTTCGCTTTTTTGTCAGGTTTATGGCCGCGCGTCCGGATGGTGCGATTCGTCGCGGCCTTTGGGCCGATATCTTCCCCAAGGTCAGGGTTGCAAATCGTGCTGCAGTGCACAATATTGGAGGCGTCTAGAGTCGTAGACTCGCGGGAGGAGCCCTCGAGGAGTACGACATGCAGAAGCCTGCATCCCAGCAAGTCCCGCTTACGGGCATCATTCGTCAACTCAGGCCTTCGGACCTGCCGCGTTTCCGGGACCACCTGCTTCGGCTGGATCCGGGGAGCCGGCGAGACCGCTTCAACGGCTTTGCCGACGACACTTTCGTCACCAGCTATGCGGAGCGCTGCTTTGCGCGGGGCACCACCGTCATCGGCTATGTCGAGGGCGACGAGGTGCTTGGCGCCGCCGAGCTGCACGAACGTCCGGAGCTTCCGGAGCCGACGGGCGAGATCGCCTTCAGCGTCGAGCACGGACTTCAGCATCGCGGTCTTGGCGGCCGCCTGTTCGAACGGCTGATCGCCAATGCGCGCTGGCTGGGCTACACCCGGCTTCTGGTGACCACCCACCCGCAAAACGAGGCGATGAAGGCGCTGGCGCGCAAGTTCCATGCGTCGCTGTCCTTCGATGCAGGCGAGACGGTCGGAGCCATCGAGCTCGACCCGCCGGCGCCGGCTTTTTCGAAGGCGTCTTCCGACCCTTTCGTGGCAGCTAGGCGCACAGGCGCCGGCGGCCCGGCGATGCCGCCCACCGTGGCCTTCATGCATTCCTGATGCACACGGCGAGGGGGTCGCTCTTTGGCGACGGAGGTGGCATGGCCACCGGCGGATGCTAGTGTAGCGGCCGTTTCGCCACGCTGCCGTTTCGCCACCGGGATTGCCATGCCATCGAATGACCAGAACCCCGCCGGCTTTCGCGACGAGGCGGCCAAGCTCGCGGCGCTGCGCCGCACCAAGCTGATCGCGACCGGGGCGCTGTGCCTGTGCGTGGCGGTGTTCGCGGCCTCGAGGCTTCTCCAGTCCCGCTATCCGTGGCTGGCCTTTGTCGCCGCCTTCGCCGAGGCCGCGACGATCGGCGGCCTGGCGGACTGGTACGCCGTGGTCGCGCTGTTCAAGCGGCCGCTCGGCCTGCCGATCCCGCACACCGCGATCATTCCCGCCAACCAGAACCGCATCGCCGACAATCTCGGCCGCTTCATCGAGGTCAACTTCCTGGCACCGGGGCCCGTCCGCGAAAAGCTCAACGAGGTCGATTTCGCCGCGCTGGTGGCCGACTGGCTGTCCGATCCCCGCCGTGCCGAAGGGCTGTCGCGCTTCGTGGCGCGCCTGGTTCCGCAGATGCTCGCCGCGATCGACCGGTCGGGACTGCGCGATTTCGTGGCCGAACGCCTGCTCGCGCAGTTCGACAAGGTGCCCATCGCTCCGCTTGCGGCGGAGCTGCTGTCGGCCTTCACCGAGGATCGCAGGCACCAGAAGCTCTTCGACCAGCTCACGCGGATCATCGGCGGCTTTCTGGCGGACGAGGATGCGCTGGCCGCATTGCGCGAGAAAATCCACAAGGAACTGCCGACGCTGTTCAACCTGTTCCGGGCGGACGCCTATCTTTTGAAGAAGATCGTGGCGTCCGCCAGCGGCCTGCTGGAAGAAGTCCGGGGCGATCCCGATCACCCGCTGCGGCACGAATTCGACCGTTTCGTCTACAAATTCATCGATGATCTGCGTACTTCCAGGGCCTATGCCCGGCGGGCCGAGGCGATGAAGCACGATTTCCTCGCCCGGCCGGAGCTGAAATCGTTTGCCGTCGACGTGTGGGAAAGCCTGCGGCGGCTGATCGAGCAGGATGCCGCCGCGCCCGATTCGAAGATCCGCGAGCATCTCGCCGGCATGTTCGTGGAAATCGGCCGCAACCTTGCCCGCGACGAGGCCATCCGCGCCGACATGAACCAGGGCTTCGTGGTGGCGCTTGCCTCTTTCGTGGAGAGCCAGAAGAGCGGCGTGTCCGGCTTCATCGCCGAGCAGGTCAGGCGCTGGGACCTTGGCCAGCTCACACGGCTGATGGAAATCAACATCGGCCGCGACCTGCAATATATCCGCTTCAACGGCATGCTGATCGGCGGCATGGCGGGGCTGGCGCTCTATATCGGCGAGCTGCTGTTTCTGTCCCGCTGAAGGCGCGCCGCGGCATTGGAATGCCGTTCAAATTCCCCGGCCGGCGGGACAAACATCTTTTGCGTGATGAAAGAAGCTGCTAGGTCCGATTCCGAGAGGAGCGGTCCGGCGGGAGGAGTGGCCGGGCCGGCCGCCCGAGCTCCGCGGAGACGGCAGGGCGGCAAGATATGTGGAGATGCCTATGTCCAGACCGACCCCGACCTTCGCCGAACTGAAGGAGATGATCGGACAGGAGCTGGGCGTTTCCAGATGGGTGACGGTCGACCAAAGCCGCATCGACCAGTTCGCCGAATGCACCGGCGACCATCAGTGGATCCATGTCGACGCCGAACGCGCCCGCCGGCACAGCCCGTTCCGCACCACCATCGCGCACGGCTATCTGACGCTGTCCATCATCGGCGCGCTCGGCCAGGAAATCGGCGCGGTCCCCGAAAACACGCAGGCCGCCTTCAACTATGGGCTCGACCGGGTGCGCTTCATTTCGCCCGTCAGGGTCGGCTCGCGCATCCGTCTGCGCACGCGGCTGACCGATATCGAGGATCGCGGCGCCGGCCAGTATCTGATGAAGGCCTATAACGAGGTCGAGATCGAGGGCGAGGAAAAGCCCGCCCTGATCGCCGAAACGCTCATCATGCTGTACGAGCGGCGCAAGAAGCCCGTTCAGGCCTGATCCGCCTCATTCCGCATCCGGCTGGTTCTTCGGCGCGGCCTTGATGAAGGCCGGTAGCTCCATGCAGCTTGCGGCAATGCGGGAAATGGTCGGATAGGGCGCCATGTCCACCCCGAAGCGGCCATTGTTGGCGACCTGCGCGACGAGGCAGATATCGGCGAGGCCGGGCGTGTCGCCATGGCAGAAACGGCCGGTCAGGGGACTTTCGGCCAGCATCTTCTCCATCGGCCGGAAGGTCTCGGCGACCCAGTGGCGGAACCACTGCGCGACCGCGTCGTCATCGGCGCCGAAGCGCGTTCGCAGCATGGCCAGCACGCGCAGATTGTTCACCGGGTGGATGTCGCAGGCGATCATCTGCGCCAGCATGCGCACCCGTGCCCGCCCGAGCGGGTCGGGCGGTAGGAGCGGCGGTTCGGGCGCGATCTCGTCGAGGAATTCGATGATCGCCAGCGACTGGGCAAGCACCGTTCCGTCCTTCCACACGAGCGCCGGCACCAGCCCCTGCGGATTGATGGCCAGATAGGCCGGCTCGCGCTGGCCGCCGTGGCGCAGGTGATGCGCGACATAGGCGTAGTCCAGCTCCTTCATTTCCAATGCGATTCGCACGCGGTAGGAGGTCGAGGAACGGAAATAGTTGTGCAGGACGATCTCGCCCATCAATTCATCTCCAGATGGCCCGTCCCGGACGGGACAAGGCAGCCCATACTATTTGCCAATAAGCGCTTTGCATCACCCTCGACTACCCTTGGCGCAGGCGGAATGAATCGAGGACATGGCAAGACCGTTTATCCGACCGGCTATGCATGCGTCATGCCTTGATTCCTGCAATCGCATGACGGAGTGTTGGCCATGAGCGTTGCCAACGACAAAGCCCGGTTTCTCATCGTCGACGATCATCCCCTGTTTCGGGAGGCGCTGCACAGTGCGGTGCGCATGGCCTATCCCGATGTCGATACGGTCGAGGCGCGCTCGATCGCCGAAGCGCTGGAGATTCTCGCCGGGCCGAGCCCCTTCGACCTTGCCCTGCTGGACCTGAGCATGCCGGATGTGCACGGCTTCGAGGGGCTGCTGCAATTGCGCACCCATCATCCGCGGCTGCCGGTGGTGGTGGTGTCGGGCCATGAGGAGCCCAAGGTCGTTTCCGAGGCGCTTTCCTACGGCGCCGCCGGCTTCATCCCGAAATCGGTGCGCAAGAGCGATCTGGCGCATGCGATCCGCGCCGTGATGGACGGCGCGATCTATGTGCCCGAGACCTACAAGCCCGAGACGCTGGACGCCGAGAGCGCGGATCGCGCCGAAATGGTGCGCCGGCTGGCCACGCTGACACCGCAGCAGCTGCGCGTGCTGCAGATGCTGCGGCAGGGCCTGCTCAACAAGCAGATCGCGTTCGAGCTGCAGGTCGGCGAGACGACGGTGAAGGCGCATGTCTCCGAAATCCTGCGCAAGCTCAACGTCTACAGCCGCACCCAGGCGGTGATCGAAGTCGCCAAGCTCGACAGTTCCGACCTGTTCAGGGAACAGTCGGGGTTTTGACGAGGAGGAAGCCGGCGCGCCGGGGCGAGCGACGCTTGCCGCTGCAAAAATCCCGTCAGGCAAGCAGATGCGCCAGCAGGGCGCGCAGTTCGGCGGGCTTCAGGGGCTTTCGCATCAGTTCGACGCCGGTCTCCTGCGCGGCGCGCGTCACCGCGTCGGTCATGTCGGCCGTGACGATGAGGGCCGGTATGTCGCGCGTCAGGTGATTGCGCACGGCGGCGATGGTGGTGCTGCCGAGATCGCTGCCTTCGAGATGCTGGTCGGCGATGATGATGTCCGGTATCCAGGAGGCATCGCGCAACGCCGCCAGCGTGTCGGCCGTCGAGCCCGCCGCGCGCACCGTGCATTGCCAGCGTTCCAGCAGCGTGGTCATCGCCTGCCGCACGTCCTCCTGGTCCTCCACCAGGAGCACCTTCGTGCCGAACAGGCCGTAGCCGCGCGGCGGCTCGGCATCAGCGCCCGCCGGGCGCTGCTCGATGAAAACGGTTTCCGCCGGCGGCAGGTCGAGATGGAACACCGTGCCGCGCCCGATCCGCGAGGAGAAACCGATCGGATGGCCGAGCGTCTCGGTCATGCGGCGCACGATCGACAGGCCCAGCCCAAGCCCGCCGCCGGCGAGGTCGGCTTCCGTCGATTGCGGGGCGCGGTGGAATTCCTCGAAGATCGCCTCGCGCTGGTCCTCCGGTATGCCGCAGCCGGTATCGGCTATATCGACCCGGACCATGCCCGCCCGCTGGCGCACGCCCACCAGCACGCCCCCCCGGCGCGTATAGCGAATGGCGTTGGAGATGATGTTCTGCAGGATGCGGCGCAGCATGGTGCGGTCGGAGCGCACCACGGCATTGCAGGGGCGGAATCTCAGTCGCAGGCACTTTTGGGCGGCCACCGGCTGGAAATCCGATTTCAGCGATGTAAGCAGCGGCTCCAGCGCGACATCCGAGATTTGCGGCTCGACGACGCCGGCGTCCAGCTTCGAGATGTCGAGCAGCATGCGCAGCAGGTCTTCCATCGTCTCGAGCGAGCGCTCGACCTGCCGGACCAGCTTGCGGCCTTCCTCGCTGGTCTGGATCTCGGCAAGCGCCGAAACCGAAAGATGCGCGGCATTGAGCGGCTGCAGGATGTCGTGGCTGGCGGCGGCCAGGAAGCGCGTCTTGGAAAGGTTGGCGCGCTCGGCGTTCTCCTTGGCGGCGACAAGGTCGATGTTCGATTCTTCCAGCCGCCGCAGAATCGCGCGAAGCTCTTCCGTGCGGCTGCGCACCCGGTTTTCGAGGTTTATGGCGGTCTGGAACAGCGAAAAAGCATTGCGCTGCTGATCCATCGAGCGCTCGACGCGCGAGATCAGCGCCTGATTGATCTTCTTCAGCTTTTCGATGTCTTCAATATCGCGAATGGACATTGGGTTTGGTCGTCATTCCGCAGCCTGTCGCTGGCCGAAAGCGATGCCGGTAAACGTCTGATTCAGGTGCATGGAACGGTACTGCTCGCCATAGGTTCCAAACCCGATCACGCGATTGGCCCGATACAGCTCGGAAATGTCGCGGAACACCTGACGGTTATGCGCATCCAGCCGGCGCAGCACGCAATCGAAGCCCAGCACGAGGTCTATGCCGCCCAGATGCTCGCCCACCGCATGCAGCGCCGAACGCGTGGATTCGACCATGCCGGTCGGCTCCGCGATCGAGAGCACGACGCCGTCGTCGATGGCGCAATAGAAGGAAAGGGAGCCGTCTTCGTTCATCTTCTGGATGGAGCGGCAGTAATATTCGCCGCCCACCTTCACCACCACCGGATGCGAGGCGAAATCGAGCGGCGTCATTGCGCCGTTGACGATGCCGACCGCGGCGGCGAATTCCTCGGCCGCGTTCCCGGCGTTGAACTCGTGCACGATGCGTCTTTCCGGGTCCGAGGCGGTGACGACGAGCTTGTGGCCGGTCGGCACGAAATTCTCGGTCTTGAAGACGTGGAAGGGGATGTCGGTGGCGATCAGGACGACCACCGCGCAGTCGCTGTCGACATGGCCGTTGGCGAGCAGCGTCGTCGTTTCGAATTTCAGGTTGTCGCCGGCCGATCCGCCGATCAGCGGTATCTCGTCGAGGCTCCAGTGCAGGGCCGAAGTCAGCGCTTCCTCGGCGTAGGAAAGACCGTCGATCAGGCACAGCGCGAATGCGTTTTCCGAGCGGGGCGGGCTGGCGCGCATATGCAAAGCGCGCCGCAGGGCGGCCACCTCGTCGGCGATTTCGTCCATTCGGACCGACTTCAGATTGCGAATCATCGTGCTGACCGCGGTGAAGCCGCGCCGGGGAAACAGCATGGCCAGCACATGTCCGTCCTGCAGCCCGTGCGGGGTGATTTCGCCGGCGGTGGAGCAGCCGGCATGGGGCAATGCGGGCGCGTGGCGTTGCAGGGCCCGGGACAGCGCCTCGGCGCTCATCAGCGATTGCGAGAAGAAGAACAGCGCGAATTCCGCGTCGATCGCAACGGCTTCCTCGGCGACGGCACGGGCAAAGCCATCGGCATCGGCCTTGTCGCAGGCCAGCGCCGACATGCCACAAGCATAGCTTGTCCGTGAACAGACCAGCGCGGTTCCTCCCAAACCCGCCGCCGACATATTCCTCCCCGCCGACGGCGCCTGCGTCGGGGCTATTCTTGTATGCCAGTTGCCGTTTGGCAATGGGCAGCCTGTCGGGTGCGTATCCGAAAGTACAATATACGGCGTTTGGGGCGCTCTGCATTCTCTCGCTTTGTGTGGAATTCGGAATATACTTTCGCTGCATCTTGCGGCGAGACTTTTGCGCCGACCTTTGCAGTGGGTGAGGGCCGGCGAGGGCACCTAGGGAGGTTTCATGTCGGAAGTATCGTTGGTTGTGAACGGCCGGCGCGTCAGCGGCGTGGTCGAGGACCGCACATTGCTGGTCCATTTCCTGCGCGAGAATCTGGGACTGACAGGCACCCATGTCGGCTGCGACACGTCGCAGTGCGGCGCCTGCGTCGTGCATGTCGACGGCAAGGCCGTGAAATCCTGCACCATGCTCGCCGCGCAGGCGTCGGGCTCCACGGTCGTCACCATCGAGGGGCTGGCGAACGGCACGGATCTGCATCCCGTACAGGCGGCGTTCCGCGAGCATCATGGCCTGCAGTGCGGCTTCTGCACGCCCGGCATGATCATGGCGTCGGTCGATATCATCAACCGTCACCCCGAAGGGCTCGATGAAGCGACGGTGCGCGCCGAGCTGGAAGGCAATATCTGCCGCTGCACCGGCTATCACAACATCGTCAAGGCGGTGCTGGCCGCTTCCAAGGCGATGGCCAAGGGCAAGGGCAAGGCCGCGCCCAAGGCGAAGAGGGCGGCGTGAGACAGGCTGGCGCAGGCGACAAGGCTCGTTGACCGCCCTTCAAGGGATCGGTTTGCAGCCGGCGTTATTCATATTTCGCTCTTCGCTTGAAGGTTCCGGAGGAGAACTTTGATGGGCATTGAAGGTATCGGCGCGCGGGTGGCGCGCAAGGAAGACAAGAGATTCATCACCGGCGCGGGCCGCTATGTCGACGACATGGTGGTGCCGGGCATGAAGCATGCGGCGTTCGTGCGCAGCCCCTATGCGCATGCGCAGATCAGGAAGATCGACGTCAAGGCGGCGCAGGCCATGCCCGGCGTCATCGCCGTGCTGACCGGCAGGGAGCTGAAGGCGGACGGCATCGGCAACCTCATTTGCGGCTGGATGATCCATTCCAAGGACGGATCGCCGATGAAGATGGGCGCATGGTCGCCGCTGGCGGTCGACAAGGTGCGCTATGTCGGCGACGCGGTCGCCATCGTGGTCGCCGAAACCAAGGGGCAGGCGCGCGACGCGGCCGAGGCCGTGGAGGTCGCCTACAAGGAGCTCAAGGCGGTCACCAGCCCCGAGGAGGCGCTGAAGAAGGGCGCCCCGCAGATCCACCCCGAAGCCGAGGGCAACCTGATCTTCGACTGGGAGATCGGCGACGCCAAGGCGACCGACGCGGCGATCGCCAATGCCGCGCATGTGACGCGCATGCGCATCGTCAACAACCGCCTGGTGCCCAACGCCATGGAGCCGCGCGCCGCGCTCGGCCACTATGACAAGGCCGAAGACCACTACACCTGCTGGACGACCTCGCAGAACCCGCATGTCGCCCGCCTGGTGATGAGCGCCTTCTACAATGTCGCGCCGGAAAACAAGCTGCGCGTGATCGCGCCGGATGTGGGCGGCGGCTTCGGCTCCAAGATCTACATCTATCCGGAAGAGATCGTGTGCCTGTGGGCCTCCAAGCGGGCCGGCGTGCCGGTGAAATGGGTGGCCGACCGTACCGAGAGCTTCCTCACCGACGCGCATGGCCGCGACCATGTTTCGATGGTGGAAATGGCCTTCGACAAGGACAACCGCATCACCGGCCTGAAGGTCGACACCATCGCCAATCTCGGCGCCTACATGTCGCTCTTCTCGTCGGCGGTTCCGACCTATCTCTATGCGACCCTGCTGTCGGGCCAGTACGATATCCCGACGATCCACGCCAATGTGCGCACGGTCTACACCAACACCGCGCCCGTGGATGCCTATCGCGGGGCGGGGCGGCCGGAGGCGACCTATGTGCTCGAGCGCGTGATGGAGCTGGCCGCGCGCGAACTCGGCGTTTCGCCGGCCGAGTTACGGCGCAGGAATTTCATCACCTCCTTCCCGCACCAGACGCCGGTGATCATGAACTATGACGCGGGCGACTACGGCGCCTCGCTGGATGCGGCGATGAAGGCGGCGGACTATGCCGGCTTCCCCGCGCGCAAGGCCGAGGCCGCCAGGCGCGGCAAGCTGCGTGGCATCGGCATGAGCTGCTATATCGAGGCCTGCGGCATCGCGCCGTCCGCCGCCGTCGGCTCGCTGGGGGCCGGCGTCGGCCTGTGGGAATCGGCCGAGGTGCGCGTCAACGCAGTGGGCACCATCGAGGTGCTGACCGGCTCGCACAGCCACGGGCAGGGACACGAGACGACCTTCGCGCAGCTCGTCGCCGGGCGCCTCGGCGTGCCGCTCGACCAGGTGTCGATCGTCCACGGCGACACGGACAAGGTGCAGATGGGCATGGGCACCTATGGCTCGCGCTCCGGCGCGGTGGGCATGAGCGCCGTTTCCAAGGCGCTCGACAAGGTCGAGGCCAAGGCCAAGAAGATCGCCGCCCATCTCATGGAAGCCGACGAGGGCGACATCGTCATCGAGAACGGCGCCTGCAAGGTGGCCGGCACCGACAAGAGCGTGCCGTGGTTCCAGGTGGCGCTTGCCGCCTATACCGCGCACAACCTGCCGGGCGGCATGGAGCCGGGGCTCAAGGAAACCGCGTTCTACGACCCGTCCAACTTCACTTTCCCGGCCGGCTGCTACATCTGCGAGGTGGAGATCGACCCCGACACGGGCACCACCGAGATCGTGCAGTTCGTGGCCTCCGACGATTTCGGCAAGATCATCAACCCGATGATCGTCGAGGGGCAGGTGCATGGCGGGCTGGCGCAGGGCATCGGCCAGGCGCTGCTGGAGGGCGCCTATTACGATCCCGACAACGGCCAGCTCCTGACGGCGAGCTACATGGACTACACCATGCCGCGCGCCGGCGACCTGCCGTCCTTCCAGGTGTCGACCACCGAGACGCCCTGTCCGGGCAATCCGCTCGGCATCAAGGGCTGCGGCGAGGCCGGCGCCATCGGCTCGCCGCCGGCGGTGATGAACGCGATCACCGACGCCATCGGCACAAACGACCTTACCATGCCGGCGACCCCGCAGAAGGTGTGGGCCGCCATACGCGCGACGACGAGACACTGAGGAGGAAGGATCATGTATTCGGTCAACTACCATCGCGCTTCCTCGGTCGCGGATGCGGTGAAACTCGTCAAAACCGGCGACGCCAGGTTCCTCGCGGGCGGCATGACGCTGATACCGGCGATGAAGACCCGGCTGGCGGCACCCTCCGATCTCGTCGACCTCGGCCATATCGCCGAGCTGAGGGGCATAAAGGTCTCGGGTAAATCGGTGCTGATCGCGGCGGGGACCACGCATTTCGAGGTCGCCAACGACGAGAAGCTGAAGAAGGTCTGCCCGGCGATCGCCGAGCTTGCCGGCATGATCGGCGACCCGGCGGTGCGCTACAAGGGCACCATCGGCGGCTCGATCGCCAACAACGACCCGGCGGCGGACTATCCCGCCGCGCTGCTGGCGCTCGATGCCACGGTGGTGACCAACAAGCGCCAGATTGCGGCCGACAAATTCTTCAAGGGCCTGTTCGAGACGGCGCTGAAGGAGGGCGAGATCATCACGGCCGTGACCTTCACCGCGCCCGCCAGGGCGGCCTACCAGAAGTTCCGCAACCCTGCCTCGCGATACGCCATGGCCGGCGTTTTCGTGGCGAAGGGCAAGGATGGCGTGCGCGTGGCGGTGACGGGAGCCGGCGACGATGGCGTGTTCCGCTCGAAGGAGATCGAGGCGGCGCTTTCGAAGAAGTTCGATGCGTCCGCGCTCGAGGGCGTGACGGTGCCGTCGGCCAATCTGATGGCCGACATCCACGCTTCGGCCGAGTACCGCGCCAATCTGGTGCTGGTCATGGCCAAGCGGGCCGTGGCGGCGGCAAACGCGCGGGCGTGACAGAGCGCGGATTGCGGAGAGGGGCCGCTCGTCGGCCCCTCAGGTTGTTGACAAAGCCCGAAGGTCTCTCCTCCGTCATGCTCGGGCCTGTCGCGAATATCTACTAACTTAGTTGCAGGATCATAGATCCTCGGCACAAGGCCGAGGATGACGGCGGAGCGCGGGATGAGGTTTGTCAGCAGTCCGAGGGGCCGCTCGTCGGCCCTTTTTGTCTGCATCAGCGAGCCGGCAGGTTTGGAGGACATGCTGCTCGCTCACTGCCGTAAATGCGGCTTCGTCGATGTTGGTCGATCGGAGCTGGAGCCTGGGAAAGCCGCCCCCGCTTATCCATATGGCACAGGGGATGCGCCGGCCTCTTTGACTTGGCCATGGCCGGCGGCTAGATGATTGGCCCACAGGCCAATGGGGCTTCAAGGTAGGGCGCGCTTCAAGGTAGGGTCGAGTGAGAATTTACGGGAAGATCGCGGCCGGCGTGCTGGTGCTGCTTGTGGTGGCGGCCTTCCTTCTGTGGGAGCGTGTATCGTCGATCGGCCATGAGGCGCTGCGCGATATCGCCACGCAGACCGATCTGTGCAAGACGGTCGGCTGCTCCGAGGGCATCGAGGATGCCGCGGCCTATCTGGGCGAGGAATTCGGCCTGTCGCCCCGGATGGTGGAATGGTGCGTGGGCGTCGACACGCTGTCCGAGCGCATGGGAAGCAAGGGATTGGTGAATCGCTCCTGGTGGATCAATCTCCTTTACCAGCCTTGCGGCGAGCCTATCCTGGAGTGAAGCCGATTGCACGAGGAGGATGAGCGCATATGCACTTGATGCATGACGGCCTTGCGCTGATCCATCCCTACATCGCGGCCTATGGCGCTCTGGCGGTGTTCGTCATCATCTATTTCGAATCCCTCGGCGCGCCGCTGCCCGGCGAGAGCCTTCTGGTGGCGATCTCGGCAATCGCCGCGCATGGCGACGTCAATCTCGTCCATGCGCTCCTGGCCGCGTTCGTCGGCGCGGTGCTCGGCGACAGCACCGGCTATGCGATCGGGCATTTCGGAGGGCGGCCGCTGCTGCTGCGCTTCGGCCATTATGTGAAGCTGACGCCGGAGCGGCTGGGCGAGCTCGAGCACCTGTTCCGCAGCAAGGGCATGTGGATCGTCATGGGCGCACGCTTCGTCGCCATTCTGCGTCAGCTCAACGGGCTGATCGCGGGAAGCGTCGCCATGCCCTGGCCGCACTTCCTGGTTGCCAACGCCATCGGCGCGGCCGCGTGGGTGCTGGTCTGGGGGCTCGGCCCCTATCTGGCGGTGGACAGTTTCCGGGCGATCCTGCGGCTATAGGCGGATGGTCATTGCCGGCAGGTCACGCTACCGGCAATGGCGTCCATGTCTGGGGGGAATTCGGGGAATTCAGGCGGCGAGCCACTCTTCGGCTTCCTGCGCGGTCGATCCCGGAAGCGTTTCCGGCGCAAGAATGCCCCGGGAGTGAGCGAACGCCTTGAACGCGATATGGGCGGCCCCGATGTCGGCGTCGTTGGTCAGGGCGTTGCGGCACATGTTGAAAGCCATGACATGCATGGGGCCGCGATTGCCGTTCCATTCAACCAGGGTCTCGTAGGCTTCCCAGACATTGTCGATGCTGCGGGGAAAACCGAGGCCGACGAAGATCGCGACAGGCTGTTCGAATCGCTTGCTGGTCATGAGTGTCTCCAGATGCGGGAACCCGGGGCAAACGCCCGTGTTCCACGTTAGCGGGGTTGCCCGGAACGCTCGACCTGGCTCTTGGTTGCATCGTGGTCCGACAAAAGTGCGAGCTGCCGCGGTGCCGGCACCCCATGGCAGGAGATGGCCATTGCAGTTCGAGTTGGGCATTTCCAGTCGGGCAGTTCGAGCCGGTCTGGCCGCTCCGACCTGGCTCGAACCGCTTCCGGGGAAAGCCCGAAACCGTCACGTCTCAGTTGCGCAGGAAGGCCTGTATCTCTTCCAGCGTGATCTTGCCGTCCTTGTTGGTGTCGATCGCGTCGAATATCCGCTTGTGGATCGCCGATACCTCCTGGAAGGTCAGCGAGCCGTCATTGTCGGTGTCGGCGATGGCGAAGAATATCTTCAATATCAGCGGAACCTTCTTGCCCGCCATCATCGCCATCATGCGATCGCCGCCCATCATGTGGTCGGGACCCATCATCCGCTCGGGCCCGCGCCGTTCAGGCATCATCTGGCCGGGCATTCTCTGCTGCGGCATCATGCGTTGGGGCATACCCTGTTCCGGCCTGCCCTGGTTCATGTCTTCGGGCTCCTCGTCGTAATATTCGTCGGGCTGCTCCATCGCCTGGGCGAGAACCGGACCGGCCGGGCTCGCTTCGGTCGATTGCGCGACGGCATTTGCCGTCATGCCCGTGGTGGCGAGGACAGCCGAAAGTGTGAGGCTCTTCAATAGCATCCGTGTCATGAAATCCTCCTTGCCCTCCGTTGCCGGAAAGCAGCGGGGAGCCAATTGTTGCGGGCTGGTTTCACGTTTCCGGCGCGGGTCGCAAATCTGGGCGCCGCGCCGACGCAGGGGCGAAAAATCAAGCGACCAAGCCTTCTTTCGAAGGGGATTGGCACGCCCTGCGGCGGCAGCCCGATCAACGAATCCCGCCGAATAAGGTTGCAGGGACGGCGCATATCCCGCCACAATTGATCCTTGGCGGCCGGGTGTGTCGCAATGCAGCCGCTCATGCCATATATCGGGCCCATATATCGGACAGGCCTTTCGGCCATTTCCTGCACCGACCCGCTTCGGGTTGCGTGATCGGCTGCGGATGCTATGTCGCGGGGATGTCCGAAAAGAGTGCCCAAAAGGCTTGAGGAAACGAAACGCAGCATGGAAACGCGGGAACCGCCAGTGACGGACACATGCAGAACGCGCCTTTATGGGGAGCGCGTGCTGTCCGTTGCGCCGATGATGGACTGGACCGACCGGCATTGCCGCTTCTTCCACCGCCAGCTCACGTGCAAGGCGCTGCTCTATACCGAGATGGTCGTGGCCGATGCGGTGATCCAGGGCGCGCGCGAGCGGCTGCTCGGGTTTTCGCCGGAGGAGCATCCCGTGGCGCTGCAGCTCGGCGGGTCCGATCCGCGCAAGCTGGCCGAGGCCGCGCGCATCGGGGAAGGCTTCGGCTATGACGAGATCAACCTCAATGTCGGTTGCCCGTCGGACCGCGTGCAGTCAGGCACCTTCGGCGCCTGCCTCATGAAGACGCCCGAGCTGGTGGCCGAATGCGTGGCCGCCATGAAGCGGGTGGTGAAAATCCCGGTGACGGTGAAATGCCGCATCGGCGTCGATGAGCAAGACCCGGAAGCGGCGCTGGATGCGCTTGCGGAAGGGGTTTTCGCGGCCGGTGTCGATGCGCTGTGGGTGCATGCGCGCAAGGCATGGCTGGAAGGGCTGAGCCCCAGGGAAAATCGCGATATCCCGCCGCTGGACTATGAGCGCGTCTACCGCTTGAAGGCAAAAAATCCCAGGCGTTTCATCGGCATCAACGGCGGTATTCAGACTCTGGATGAGTGCGGCCGGCATCTCGCGCATGTCGATGGCGTGATGCTTGGCCGCGCCGCCTATCACACGCCGGGCATCCTCGCCGCAGTCGATGCGGCGATCTATGGCGAGCCCGCGCGCGAGTTCGACCATGCCGCGCTGATCGATGCGATGGCCGGCTATGCCGCGCGCCATATCGAACAGGGCGGGCGGCTTGCGCATGTCACGCGCCATATGGTCGGGCTGTTCCACGGCCAGCCCGGCGCCCGGCGCTTCCGCCAGATCCTCTCCACGGATGCTGCCCGGGCAGGGGCGGGGCCGGAGGTGCTGTATACGGCCCTCGCGGCGGTCGAACTGGAGCGCGCCAGCCGGGCCGCCTGAGATTTCCGCCCGAGACATTCCATCATTTGCCCCGGCGTTTCGCATGAGCGCCGGGCCGGCTTCCTCCGGCATGGGATTGCCATCGGAAAAAGCTTGCCGAATCGATAAGTATCGACTTATATGAAGCGATGATGGAGACGGATATCTTTCGCGCGCTTGCCGATCCCACCCGCAGGGCCGTGTTCGAGCAACTGGCGGGGGGAGAAAAGACGGTCGGCGACCTGAAGGCCGGCTTTGCCATTTCGCAGCCGGCGGTGTCGCAGCATCTGGCCGCGCTGCGCAAGGCGGGTCTGGTTGCCGAGCGCAGGGAAGGCCGAAACGTGTTTTACCGGGTCGTGCCGGAAGGGCTCGCGCCGCTTGCCAACTGGATGGAGCGCTATCGCAGCTTCTGGCCGGACCGCGTGGAGCGCCTGAAGACCGTGCTGAAGGAGATGGACCAATGAGCGACCAACCGCATGAACCGCGCGACGAAATCGTGGTCGAATGCACGCTGCCGGAAGCGCCGGAAAAGGTGTGGCGGGCGCTCACCGTGCCCGAACTGCTCGCCGCGTGGCTTTTGCCGAACGACATGCGGGGCGAGGAGGGCGCGCGCTTTTCGTTCGATGGCGCGCCGGGCGAAGGCGGCAAGGTGGAGTGCGAGGTGCTGGACATCGAGCAGCACCGGCTGATCCGCTATTCGTGGCGCGACGAGGGCACGGCCAGGGACGGGCTGGCAACCACCGTCAGCTTCCGCCTGCTGCCGGCGGCGAACGGCGGCACGCATCTGCGCGTCGTTCACGAGGCGCGGGTGCTGGCGAACGCGCCGGCAAGGAAGCGCCGCCTCACGGCCTGCAATTCGAATGTCGCCGCGGCGGCGCTGGCTGCCTGATCGGGAGAAGACAAATGAGCGGATCGACCAACCTCGTGCCCATGGTCATCGAGCAATCGAGCCGGGGCGAACGCGCCTTCGACATCTTCTCGCGCCTGTTGCGCGAGCGCATCATCTTCGTCAACGGCCCGATCGACGACAATGTCTCGGCGCTCGTCTGCGCGCAGCTTCTGTCTCTGGAATCGGACAATCCGAAGAAGGAGATTTCACTTTACATCAACTCGCCGGGCGGGGTGGTCAGCAGCGGGCTGGCGATCTACGACACCATGCAATACGTCACCTGCCCGGTTTCCACCGTGTGCATGGGCACCGCCGGCTCGATGGGCTCCTTCCTGCTGATGGCCGGCACGGCGGGAAGGCGCATCGCGCTGCCCAACGCCTCGATCGTGCTTCACCAGCCGTCCGGCGGCTATCAGGGCCAGGCATCCGACATCCAGCGTCACGCCGAGGATATCGTCAGGCTCAAGAAGCGCCTCAACGCGCTTTATGCCAGACATTGCGGCCGGACCCTCGAAGAGGTCGAGCGCACGCTGGACCGGGATTATTTCATGACGGCGGAAGAGGCGCTCGACTGGGGCATCGTGGACCACATCTATGAGCGGCGGGAATTGACGGCGGCCTGACCGGGCCGGACAGGTCAATCGCGCAGGATCATGCGGTCGCCACGGATGTCGAAGCCCGACAGCGAGCCGATGAAGTTCATGCCGAGCAGGCTCTGGCCCAGCATTCCGGGCGCGGCCACGAGAACCGGCATGTTGCGGCGGGTGATGGCGCCGAGCGTGATTTCCTTCGCCACGACGCCGGCGGCATTCGCATCGCCATTGGCGGTGGAGACGGGGATGGTGAAGTTGAGCGCGGAAATGTCGAAGCCCGCGCGCTCGGCGTCGGCGGCCGACAGCACGGTCGTCGTCGCGCCGGTGTCCACCAGCGCGCGGATCGGCGCGCCATCCACCGTTATGCGTGCTTCGAAATGGCCGTTGGGCAGCTTGTCGAGCGAGACCGTGGTGCGGCCTTCCGCATCCGTCACCGACAGCGGGCTGCCCGGCACCAGGCCGGCCGTGACGCGGCTGGCGACGTCCTGCAATTCGTAGCGATACTGGTAGCCGGCGACGAGCCCCAGCACGACGAGCGCCCACAGGCCGAGATTGCGCACCACATCGCTGAAGCGATGACGGGCATTCAGGATGCCCGCGCCGATCACCGCGCCGAAAATGCCCAGATAGAGAACCCGGCTCAACTGGTCGCTCGATATGCCCGTGGGGTCGCCGCTCATGTCGTTGAGCACGAGCAGGACGAAGCCGATGCCCAGAACCGCCAGGACAATCCAGATCCAGCGCCTTGCCATAGGGTCACGCCATCCCGCGTTCGCGCGCCATGCGGGCGCGCCGGGTCTCGCGGCGGGGGCGCCGCTCCATGGTCTCGAGTCGCGCCGGCAATTCGGCCATCACTTCGCGCCGCCGCTCCGGCGTCATGCCGATCCAGCCGGAGATTTCCTCGCGGGTACGTCCGCAGCCGAAGCAGTAGCCGGTCTTCATGTCGACCGAGCAGACGAGGATGCAGGGCGATTCGATGGCCGTCATGAAGCCTTCCCGTTGGTTATCTCCAGATGGGACAAGCGTGGTTTCAATGCAAGCCCCATGAGAAAGCAGCTTGCCCATTGTGCCACGCCGTCATCGCGGCTATGCCCCTGCCAACGACCATTTCCCCGGACTTTGACGACATGACCAGCGCACTGCCCTTCGACGATTTCCGCAACCTCATGAGCCGCTTGCCGGCGGGAGACGAAGCTGCGGGAGAGCGGGTGCGCGCGCAGTTCGCCAGGGCCGAGAAGCCGAGGGAATCGCTTGGCCGGCTGGAGGAGCTTGCCGCATGGCTGGCAAGCTGGAGCGGGCGGCCGCCCGCCGTCAACCGGCCGCTGGTGGCGATCTTCGCCGGCAATCACGGGGTCGCGCGGCACGGCGTCTCGCCGCAGCCCGTGGAGGCGACCGCGCGCGCGGTGGAACTCACCGCCGCAGGAGGCGCCGCGATCAACCAGCTCTGCCTCGCCTACGACATCGGCCTGAAGGTGTTCGACCTGGCGCTGCATCTGCCGACCGAGGACATCACGCAGGATGCCGCGCTCGATGAACGCGGTTGCGCGGCCACCATGGCTTTCGGCATGGAGGCGATCTCGGGCACCGACCTTCTGTGCATCGGCGATCTCGGCGTCGGCAACTCCACCGTCGCGGCGACCATGCTGGCGGCCATCCATGGCGGTACGGGGGCCGATTGGGTCGGGCAGGGCTCGGGCGCGGATGCGGGCATGGTTGTCCGGAAGGCGCAGGTGGTCGATGCCGCGCTGTCTTTCCATGCCGGACATCTGAGGGACCCGCTGGAGGTCCTGCGCAGGGTCGGCGGGCGCGAGTTCGCAGCCATCGCCGGCGCCATCCTCGCCGCGCGCATGGAAAAGATACCGGTCATGCTCGACGGCTTTGCCGCCATGGCCGCGGCCTCGGTGTTGCAGGCGCTCAGCCCGCGCGCTCTGGAACATTGCATGATCGCGCAGCTTTCGCCGGAACCCGGCTATCGCAAGGCGGTGGAGAAACTCGGCATGAAGCCGCTGCTCGATCTCGGCATCGCGCATGGCGAGGGGGCAGGCGCGGCACTGGCGGCAGGTCTGGCCAGGGCCGCGGCGCTGTGCAGTTCCGGAATGGCGGCGGCGCTGCGATAGGCTCCGGGCCCACCGGAAGAACGCCCGGGCGGCGGTGCGAAATGCGCTACCGCCTTCTTCCGCCCATCGCCACCGCCTTGGTCGGCAGGGCCGGCAGCACTTCCATGACGCGTGACGGCGGGAAGATCGCGATCGCCTCGGTGCCCTCGCGCAGCTTGGAATGGAGCTGGAACTCGCCGCCATGCATGGCGATCAGGCCCTGCACGATGGGCAGGCCGAGCCCGGTGCCCTGTTCGGCGCTCTTGATGGCGATGGAGCCCTGGCCGAAGGCGGAGAGCACCACGGGGATTTCTTCCGGCGGGATGCCGGGGCCGTTGTCCTTCACCGAGACATACTGGCCGCCGCCGGCCGTCCAACCGGCCCGCACCAGGATTTCGCCTCCGGTGGAGGTGAACTTCACGGCATTGGAGAGCAGGTTGAGCGTGATCTGGCGCACCGCGCGCTCATCGGCGAACAGCAGGGGCAACTCGGGCTCGAACTGCTGGACGATGCGCAAATCCTTGTTATGCGCCTTCAGCTCCATCAGATGGCAGCATTCCTCGACGATGTGGAGCAGGTTGACCGGCTCCTCGTTGAGCTGGTAGCGGCCCGCCTCGATGCGCGACAGGTCGAGGATTTCGTTGATGAGGTCGAGCAGGTGCTGCCCGGAATCGTGCACGTCGCGCGCATAGTCGCGGTAGGTCTGGTTCTGCATCGGCCCCAGCACCTCGTTCGACATGACCTCCGAAAAGCCGAGAATGGCGTTGAGCGGCGTGCGCAGCTCGTGGCTCATGGAGGCGAGGAAGCGCGACTTGGCCAGATTGGCCTCCTCCGCGCGGCGGCGCGCCTCGTCCGACATGGACTTGGCCGTCTCGAGCTCCGCGATCAGGCCGTCCTTCTCGGAGCGGAACGAAAGCAGCATCAGCGTGGAGCGGTTGAGCCTGCTTGCGATATAGGCGAAGAAGACCAGGGACAGCGCCAGCAGCGCGACCATGACGATGTCGACCGGTTCTGGCGTGTCGATCATGCTGGCGCCATAGGCCAGCACGGGCAGCGCGAAGGTGACGACCAGCGCGCCGCGCAGCGACGACGCGATCAGCGCGGTGGCCGCCATGGCCAGCAGGAGCACCACCGCCTTGATGATGGGGAACTGGTCGACCTGGCATTCGCCGCAGCCCATGAACGCGAAATAGGTCCAGCCGAGACCGGACAGGAAATGAACCAGCAGGAAATTGCGCTTGATGCCCGGCGTGTCGAGCTTGGCGATGTCCATCCGGGCGACGCGATGCGCCACGATGGCGAGCGCCGCATAGCAGCTCGTGGTCACGATCGCCCAGATCAGCACTTCGCCGCGCATGCCGATGAACAGGCCGGCTATGGCTATGACCAGAACCAGCAGCGGAATGGTGGTGGCGCTGCCGGTCATGGCATGCGCGTGCAGGCGCAGGAGTTCGCGATCGAAGGCGAGGGCGCCGGGGCGCTGGGCGAGGCGGTCGCGCGTCTTGCGCACGGCGCGCGCGACATCGCTGTTGCGGTGTCGCTTCGTGCGATCCACAATGAACTTGTCAGCGATGTCAGAGCGCAGCAACGCCATGGGCGACATTCAATTTATGCGAGCAACCGGTTCGTGCCTGCAAGCTACGTCGCAATGATTAAGAGATTGTTTGCCATATGAGCCGAATGCCGCGCTATCGGCCGCGCCGAAGGGTTCTTGGCGCGCCGCGCAGCCGGCTTCGCGGGATTTTCGACCTCTTCCTTGCCGTCGCGATTCTCGGAATGCTTGCATTGGTGGTCAATCGCATGGACCGCGCCGCCGTCCGGCACGAGGCGGGTTCGGTGATCGTGAACGACGGCGACAGCCTCACGCTCGACGGCCGCCGCATCCGCCTGATCGGCATCGATGCGCCGGAATACAATCAGCCCTGCATGCGTGACGGCGTCAGCTACCCGTGCGGCCGTCAGGCCCGCGAGGCTCTGGTGCGGCTGATCGCGGGCAGGGCCGTCGCTTGCGAGGGCGCGAAGACGGACCGCTATCACCGGTTGCTCGCGGTCTGCACGGTCGGCGACGTCGAGCTCAACCGGGCGATGGTCGAGCAGGGCTGGGCGGTGGCCTATGGCGGCTATCGGGATGCCGAGCGCGCGGCGATGATGCGCGCCGCCGGGATATGGGGCGGCACTTTCGAGCGCCCGCAGGACTGGCGCGCCAGCCATGGCGGCAGGGACGAGCCGTATCAGGACGCGTCGCGGAGCTTTCTCGACTGGTTGCGGGAATTTCTTCGATTTTTCTGAGGCGACGCTATAGTGCAATCCTGACAACAAGGGAGAGCGATGTGAGGCTGTTCGATGGCGGGCGCGCGCCCAATCCGCGCCGGGTTCGCATATTCCTGGCGGAGAAGGGGATCGAGGTCCCGCTCGTTGCGGTGGACATGGCGGGCATGGAGCATCGCGGCGAGCCGATGACCTCGCGCAACCCGCTGCAACGCCTGCCCGTGCTGGAGCTGGACGACGGCACCATTCTCACCGAAACCGTTGCGATCTGCCGTTATTTCGAGGAGTTGCATCCCGAGCCTGCCCTGTTCGGGCGCGGCGCTCTGGGCAAGGCGATCGTCGAGATGTGGCAGCGCCGGATGGAGCTCAACTTCTTCTTCGGCGTGGCGCAGGCTTTTCGCCACATCCATCCGGCGATGAAGGAATGGGAAGTGCCGCAGATTCCGGCCTGGGGAGAGGCGAACAAGCCCAAGGTGCTGGAGTTCCTGGCGATCCTCGACCGGGAACTGGCCAACCGCGAGTTTGCCGCCGGCGACGAATTCTCCATCGCCGACATAACCGGCCTGTGCGCGCTCGACTTCATGAAGCCGGCACGCATACAGATGCCGCCGGAAATGACCAATGTCCTGCGCTGGCACGAAACGCTCTCAAGCCGGCCGAGTGCCGCCGTCTGAGACCATGACCGCACGCGAGCTGGAAAGCCTGACCGCGCGGGTCCGCGCCTGCCGCGCCTGCGTGGAGGAGCCGCGCGGCCGCCCGCTGCCGCACGAGCCCCGGCCCGTGGTGGTGCCGTCGGCAACGGCGCGCATCCTCATCGCCGGGCAGGCGCCGGGCACCAGGGTGCACGCCACCGGCATTCCGTTCAACGATCCATCCGGCGACCGGCTGCGCGACTGGCTGGCGGTCTCGCGTGACGAATTCTACGATCCAGCCAGCTTCGCCATCCTGCCGATGGGCTTCTGCTTTCCGGGACAGGACGCCAAGGGTGGCGACCTGCCGCCGCGGCGCGAATGCGCGCCCCTGTGGCGCCGGCCGCTCATCGAGCTGATGCCGCAGATCGACCTTGTCGTTGCCGTCGGGCTCTATGCGCAGAAATGGCATCTGCGCGAGGCGTGCGGCGCATCGCTCAGCGAAACGGTGCGCAACTGGCGCGCCATTTTCGAGCGGCCCTCGATCCCCAGGATCATCCCCCTGCCGCACCCTTCATGGCGCAATACCGCCTGGCTGAAGAAGAATCCCTGGTTCGAGGCCGAACTGCTGCCGGTGCTGAGAACGGAAATCCGCCATCGCCTCGGCTGAATTCGGCGCAATGCGGTTGCGCAGATTGACGGTTGCCGGAGAATTCCTTTCTTGCGAAAGGCCGCGCTTGTGGCAATTATAGGAGAATATTTTTCTCCCCGGAGCCCACATGGACCGCCTCGATCGCAAAATTCTTCGTCTTCTCCAGGAGGACGCGACGCTCGCCGTGGCCGATATCGCCAAGAAGGTGGGCCTGTCGACCACGCCCTGCTGGCGCCGCATCCAGAAACTGGAGGAGGAGGGCGTCATCAAGCGGCGCGTGGCCATCCTCGACCCCGGCAAGATCAACACGCGCGTGACCGTCTTCGTGTCGATCCGCACCAATTCGCACAGCCATGAATGGCTGCGACGGTTCTCGGAAGTGATACAGGACTTCCCGGAGGTCATCGAGTTCTACCGCATGAGCGGCGACGTCGATTACCTTCTGCGCGTGGTGGTGCCGGATATCGCCGCCTACGACGCCTTCTACAAGCGCCTGATCGCCAAGATCGAGATCCGCGACGTGTCGTCGTCCTTCGCCATGGAGCAGATCAAGTACACGACCGAGATGCCGCTCGACTACATGGTGCTGGACAAGGAATCGAATTCCAACGCCGCCTGACCGGAAAAGCGGCTTGGAGCATTTCCAGCAAAAGTGCGAAGCGTTTTGCGTCCGGAAATGCGTAAAAACAAATAGATAGAGCGGTTCCGGCGATCCCGTAAAACCCGGAACCGCTCCAGCCGGATCGCCAAAAGAACGTTCTGGGGCCGCCGGACGGAAACGCCGGCCGCTCCCCACGAACGGGACGGGAACAGACAGGACGGACGCCTCGATGCAATCGCAGCGTCCCTCGCCCGGATTGAGCCACTTCGGTCGCACCGTCACGGCTTGAGCGACGTCCTCATTGCTTTCCGTGCTTCCGAAATTCTGTTCGGCAGCCTTCTAACAAAAACAACCGGTTGCAGCATTTCCTTGCGAGGATGGGCAAGGAGATACGCGCGCCTGCCAGACAAATTCATATCACGCGGCGACTGTCCGCCGCCGCGAAGCACTGCCAGAAATCAATGCCCGGTGCTTGTCGGACCGGGCTTCGTCAGGCGCCGCGCCGCCCCGCGAGGGCGTGGTAGAGCCAGAGCACCACTACGGCGCCGATGATTGCGACGATGAGGCTGTAGATGTTGAAGCCCGTCACGCCCGTTGCGCCGAAGAAATTGAAGATCACGCCGCCGATGATCGCGCCCACGATGCCGAGGACGATGTCCATCAGCATGCCTTGGCCGCTGCTGTCGACGATTTTGCTGGCGATGAAGCCTGCAACAAGCCCAAGGATGATCCAACCGATAATAGACATCTCGATGTTCTCCTTTTCCAGTGCAGGGGAAGATTTTCACAGGAACGGGCGAAACTCAACTGTACGTTGGCAGGCTTGAAAATGTCGCGGCCCGCACCACAATCCAACATGGGGGCGAATTCTCGAACTGGGAGGTCCATATGGGACTTTTTGACGACGCCGTGCCCGGTGGAAACATCACCAAGCCCCTGATGATCGCGCTCGGCGCGCTGCTGGTCGGCAAGATGCTGGGCGGCGGAAGCAGCCAGAGCCAGCAACCCGACGAGCAGGCCGGAGCCGCGCCACAGGGAGATGCGGGCGGCGGGCTGCTTGGCGGGCTTGGCGGCCTTCTCGACAAGCTGAAGGAAAGCGGGCAGGGCAATGTGGCGGATTCCTGGGTCGGAACAGGGCAGAACCAGCCAATCGGACCCGACGATCTCGGCAAGGCCATCGGGCCGCAGACGCTCAAGGCGATCGCGGATCGCGCCGGCATGAGCGAAGACGAATTGCTGCGCCAGCTTTCGGTCGCGCTGCCCGGCGTGGTCGACAAGCTCACGCCCGACGGCAACGTTCCGCATCCCAACCAGATCGCCTCGCTCTGGAACAAGTAACGCCGCAGGCTCGTTTTCGAGTGCTTCCGCGCGGCCGGCGCCATGCGGAAGCTGCTGCGTTTTTTTCCACAAATCCGGCTTGCCGCCCTGCGTCGTTGATGTGACAAGCCGGGCATGACGGCCTTTTCGGTTTCCTGCGTCGATCCGTTTCTGGTGGCGGAATTTTCCGCGCTCCAGACAATGCTGAGCTGGTCGCTGACCCGGCCGGGCTTCGTTCGCGCGCGAAAAGTGGCATGGCTGCAGGTTCGCAATGCCGATTTGCCGCTGGGTGTCGATCCGGCCGACCTGTTGCGATCGAAAATGGCGGCGGCGGGCCATGACGATGCCGTTCAACTGATGACCTCGCGCGCGGTGCGCAAGCATCATCTCGCGGCAAGCGTTTCGGGCGGCGTCGCTGCCGCCTGCCTTGCAACCGTCGGGCTCGGCAATGCGGGCAGGGTGGGCAGGCAGGCGGTTCACGCTCCCGCCGCCGGCACCATCAATCTTCTCGCCCACGTCGACAGGCCGCTTTCGCCTGCGGCGATGATCGAGGCGCTGTCGATCGCGACGGAAGCGCGCACGGCCGCCATCGTCGATCTGGACTGGCGCATCGACGGACAGCCCGTGACCGGTACCGGCACGGACTGCATCGTCATCGCGGCACCGCCGGGCGAGCCCGCCGAGCAGTTCGCCGGTTTGCACACCCATATCGGCGCCGCATTGGGCAGCGCCGTCTATGACGCCGTCAGGCGCGGCGGCGACATCTGGGTGGCGGAACAGGGCGTGGCGGGCGGCGGCGCTGAGTTTCTTGAGCAGGTGCCGCCGCAATAGCGCTTGAATTGACGGCGCAGATGATCGCCCCGGGGAGGGTTGTCTGTCCGAAAGTCCGTGCCCAAAACTACAATCTCGATTCAAGGGCGGATCTGATTCACGGCCGGCAAGCCCGCCCGGGATGTTGCGAGCCAGGAACAGCAAAGTCGTTGCGATGGAAACAATAGCAGTTGCGTTGGTGATGCTCGTGGCCGTGGTGATCAGCGGCATCGTCACGCGTGCCTTGCCCATTCCGCTGCCCATCCCGCTCGTCCAGATCGCGTTGGGGGCGATGATCGCTTCCGTCGCGAATCTCGGCGTCGAGTTGCGGCCCGACATATTCTTCCTGCTGTTCCTGCCGCCGCTTTTGTTCCTGGATGGCTGGCGCATTCCGAAGGAGGGGCTTTTCCGCGACAAGAACGCCATTCTGGGGCTGGCGCTCGGGCTTGTCGTGTTCACCGTGCTGGGGGTGGGGTTCTTCCTCCACTGGCTTGTCCCGGCCATGCCGCTGGCGGTCGCCTTCGCGCTGGCGGCCATCGTGTCGCCCACCGACCCCATCGCGGTTTCTGCCATCGCCGCGCGCGTGCCGATCCCGTCGCGGCTGATGCACATACTGGAAGGCGAATCGCTGCTGAACGACGCATCCGGCCTGGTGTGCATGCGTTTTGCCGTGGCGGCCGTGCTGACCGGCACCTTTTCGCTGGTCGACGCCTTCGGGACGTTCTTGTGGGTGGCGATCGGAGGTGTCGCGATCGGTTTCGTCGTGACCTGGTGCGTCACCCACGCGTCGGCCTGGGTTACGCGCAAGCTCGGCGAGGAAAGCGGCTCGCAAATCCTCATCAGCCTGCTTATCCCTTTCGCGGCCTATCTGGTGGCCGAGCATGTCCATTGCTCGGGCATCCTCGCGGCCGTCGCGGCCGGCATCACCATGAGCTATGCCGAACTGTCCGACCAGATGCTGGCGGTCACGCGCGTGCGCCGCAGCGCGGTGTGGGACACGGTGCAGTTCGCCGCCAACGGCGTCATTTTCGTGCTGCTGGGCGAGCAGTTGCCGACGATCGCGTCCCGCGCGGCCGATGTCGTTCGCGACACCGGGCATTACGAGCCGTTCTGGCTGCTGGTTTACGTGGTTGCCGTCAATGCGGCGCTGGGGGCGCTGCGCTTCGTATGGGTCTGGACCGCCCTGCGCTTCACGCTCTACCGGGTGCGCCGCAAGGGCCACACGGTGACCACCCCGAGCTGGCGGCTGGTGGCCGCAACGTCACTGGCCGGCGTGCGTGGGGCCATCACGCTTGCCGGTGTCCTCACCCTGCCGCTGGCCATGAACGACGGGACGCCGTTTCCCGCGCGCGACCTGGCGATTTTCCTGGCGGCGGGCGTCATCATCGTCTCGCTGATCGCGGCCAGCATCGGCCTGCCGCGGCTGCTTGCGGGGCTGAAGCTGCCACCCGAACCTTCCCATGAAGCCGAGGAATACCGGGTCCGCGCTGCGGCCGCCGAAGCCGCGATACGGGCCATCGAGAAATCCCAGCACGAAATGAGCAAGGGCCGCGCGGATGCCGACCTCTATGCCGACGCCGGCGCGCGGGTGATGGACCTCTACCGCCAGCGCCTCGAAGCACTCGCCAAGTCGGGCGAAGATCAGGTGCAGGCGCGTCATGTCGGGAAGATCGAGCGGCAACTGCGCCTTGCGGGCCTGCAGGCGGAGCGGCAGGAAATCAACAGCATGGCGCGCACGGGCAAGATCTCCGACGAAGCGGCGCGCCGGCTGGTGCGCGAACTCGACCTTCTGGAGACGAGGATACTGGCCTGATCCACGCCATCTGGGCAACCGGGCGGGCCTAATCCGGACAATGCGGTTCGCGGCGGCTTCGGGATGCCATGTCCCGAAACGGGCTTCACACCACAAATCGGCCCGGTATGGAAAGCTCCATACCAGGGCCAAATATTGATTTTATTGAAAAAAATGGTCGGAGTGGCGGGATTCGAACCCACGACCCCTTGACCCCCAGTCAAGTGCGCTACCGGGCTGCGCTACACTCCGAACCGGCTGCTGTCTATCTGCTAATACCTCGGCAGGTCAACTGAAATCACGCGCGGGCGGGTGCTTATTCGTCGCTTCCTGCCGGATTGTCCACTGGTAACGATATTCCAGCCCGATCGCTCCCCATATCAGGCCGAGCAGCAGGTAGAAGTGACGCCAGTGATCGGTGTCGATCACCGTGCCGAGTGCGATATGGCCGATGAACACGACATAGGCGCACAGCAGATAGGGCTGCCACGGGCGGTTGCGGAACAGGATCCGGAAGCCGGCCACCAGCGTCCAGCAGATCATGGTGAGGTAGGACACGAAGCCGAGCCAGCCGTAATCCACCAGCGTTTTCAGCCAGATGTCGTGCGTGTCCTCGCCATAGATCTGGCCGAAGACGAGCGGCCCGATGCCGAACGGCTTTTCCAGCGCCATCATGAAGCCGATGCCGTAGCGCGCGAAACGGCCGAGGCGCGCGCCATCATAGTCCTGCACAAGTTGCGCGCGCGTGGTGAACAGCTCGGCCACGCTGGGAATCTGCAGCGCGATCAACAGGGCAAGGACGAGGAACAGGAAGGCGGCGACGCTCATCACCACGATTCGCAGGCGAAACATGCCGCTCGAACTCTGCAGGAACAGCGCGGCCGTCAGCAGGATCGCGGATGCGGCGAAGAGGCCCCACGCCCCGCGCGAAAAGGAGAAGAAGATGCCGCCGACGAGAATCAGCAGCGGCACGGCATAAAGCACCATTTTCAGCGGGTTGCCGGTCAGCACCCTGTAGAGCAGCCAGATGCCGGGCAGGGCAAGGAAGGGGCCGAAGACGTTGGGGTCCTGGAAGGCGCCGGCCGCGCGCTCGTATTTGGTGAACATCTCCGCGCCCGGAAAGGCATGGAAATATCCCAGCATGCCGAGCATCGACGTACAGACCGCCGCGGCCACCCAGGCCTTGAAGATGACACCGTAGAGCGCGGGCTGCTGTTCCGTCACGCAGGCGAAGAACACCGCCGTGAAGGCCAGGAACAGCGACACCGCCAGATAGAGCGGCGTGTTCATCAGGTTCGACATCTGGCTCATGGCGATCATGCCGCCGATGTTGAACACCACCAGCAGCACCAGAAGCGGCGCGATGGCGCGCGATATGCGCAGCCGAAACAGCGCCCAGACGGCGATCAGCCCTGCCATGTAGAGCTCGTAGGGTGCCGGCTCCCTGATGACGAAGCCCGATAGAAGCACACCCAGCCCGATCGCGCCGGACGAAATCAGGCCGACCAGCTTTGCGTCGATCGCCGCGCGCGGCAGGGAGTGCGTGATCGCGCTCAATAGGCGTTTTCCGTGTTCAGCAGGCGGATCGGCGTCAGGAACAGGATCTTGAGGTCGAACCAGAGCGACCAGTTCTCGATGTAGTCGAGATCGTATTCGGTGCGCCGGCGGATTTTCTCGTCCGTGTCCATCTCGCCGCGCCAGCCGTTGATCTGCGCCCAGCCGGTGACGCCGGGCTTCACGCGATGGCGGGCGAAGTAGCCGTCCACCACCTCGTTGTAGAGCAGGTTGTGCGACTGCGCGGCGACCGCATGCGGGCGCGGGCCGACCAGCGACAGGCTGCCGAACAGCGAATTGAAGAACTGCGGCAACTCATCGATGGAGGTCTTGCGGATGAAGCGGCCGACGCGCGTGACGCGCGGGTCGTTCCTGGTCACGGTCTTCTTGGCCGTCGGATCGGACTGGTCCGCATACATGGAGCGGAATTTGTAGACCTCGATCACCTCGTTGTTGAAGCCGTGGCGCTTTTGCTTGAACAGCACCGGCCCCTTCGAGTCGAGCTTGATGGCAATGGCTGTCGCCAGCATGACCGGCGAGAAGACGATGATGCCGACCAGGCTGAAGACGATGTCGAAGGCTCGCTTGGCGACGGAATCCCAATCGTTGATCGGCCTGTCGAATATGTCGAGCATCGGCACGGCGCCGATATAGGAATAGGAGCGCGGGCGGAAATGAAGCTGGCTCGAATGGGCCGAGAGCCGGATGTCGACCGGCAGCACCCACAATTTCTTGAGCAGCGAAAGCACGCGCTTTTCGGCGCTGATCGGCAGCGAGACGATCAGCATGTCGATATGGGCGATGCGCGCGAACTCGATGAGCTCGCTGATGTTGCCGAGCTTGGGATAGCCGGCCACGATGGGCGGCGAGCGGCGGTCGTCGCGATCGTCGAAGATGCCGCAGATGCGGATGTCGTTGTAGGGCTGCTGTTCCAGCGCGCGGATCAGCGTTTCGGCCGCCTGTCCGCCGCCGACGATGACGGCGCGGCGCTCCATCGCGCCGTTGCGCGCCCATCGGCGGATCAGCCGCGCCATGACGAGGCGCAGGCCGAACACCAGCGCGAAGCCCAGCACGAACCAGCTTGCGAACAGCAGGCGTGAGAAACTGCTCGAAATCTTGAGGAAGAAACCCACCACCGCCAGAACGGCGAATGTGCCGGCCCACAGCAACAGAATTCGCGCCAGCCGGGACAGCGGCTTGAGCAGGGCGGAAATCTGGTAGAGATCGCTCAGCTCGAAAAGGATCACAGTCAACAGCGATGCACCGGCGATGACGATCGCATAATGCCAGAAAAAAGGCGTGGCGATGCCGACATGGGCGATGAAAAGGGCCACGCCGGAGAAGAAGAACAGCGCGAATTCGACAAGCCGCATGACCCCGCTTACCATGACCGGGGACATGGTATCGCGCCGGTACTGCGCGGCAACCTGCTGCGCGACCTTGTTGAGTTGCGCGGGCTGCTTGCTGCCGGAGGCGTCGCCGTTGTCGAATTTGCGAACGGCGTCGGCCGAAAAGCGGCTCGCGGGGTCGGGTTCTTCCATGGTCATGATCCGTAAGCTTACGCTGGATCACTATCGCACAGGGGCTAAGAAACCCTTGAGACGATCGATCGTTTTGCCGAATCCTGCGGGTCGGATGCCGTTCGCCCGAGTGCCGAATAATAGGATTTCTCGATCTCGGCGGCCATCACGTCCGCGCCGAAACGCGCCTTGAGGCTGGCGATGCCGGGCATTGCCGCGCGGTAGCCGGCGGGGTCCGTCAGCGCGATGTCCATCTTGTCGGCGATCCGGGAAGCAATCGGCAGCACCAAAGCCGGGGAGTCGTGACCGAATATCTCCGGTATGCCACCAACGGCGGTCGCGATCATCGGCATGCCCGCAGCGAGCGCTTCGAGGACGATATAGGGCATTGCCTCGGCGCGCGAAGGAACCACGATAACCTTTGCCAATGAAAAGGCTTTTCGGGCCGGCATGGGATCGAGGAAGCGCACCTGCGCCGACAGGCCGAGGCGTTCCGCCTGGGCCCGGTAACGCGGCAGGTCATCGCCCGCGCCGACCATCGCGGCGGTCACGGCGCGGCCGAGCCGCGCCTGGGTGAGGGCGAGGGCGTCGATGAAAAGATCCGGTCCCTTCAGGTCGCGCATCATGCCGATATAGAGGAAATCGGCGGCGTCGGGCGCGGGCGGCACCGGCTCGAACTCGCAGGCGCGCAGGCCGTTGTAGACGAGGCTGCTGGGCACCGTTGGCTCGCCGATCTTGCGGCGGAAGGTTCGCCGCTCATAGTCGGACACGAACAGGAGATGGTCGGTGGCGCGCTCCATCAGCCTTTCCAGCCCGAAGAACACCCGGCCGGTCGTCGTCGTTTCATCATAATGCAGGCTGCCGCCATGCGGTGAATAGAGGCGGGCTACGCGAGACCTTGAAACCCGCAACAGTGAGCCGAACATGCGCGCATAGACGCCGCCCTTGGCGCCGTGTCCGTGCAATATGTCCGGCTGCAATTTCCTGATGATGCCGAAGGCGCGCAGCGCCGCGGCGAGGTCGCCCGGCCCGACATGGCGCTGCATCGGCGTGCGCCATATGCCGAGCTCCAGCCTGTCGGCCAGTTCGGCGAAGAGCCGCTCCTCATAATCGCCGCCCGTGGTGGAATCGCAGACGATGCCGACCAGATGGCCGGCTCTTGCCTGCGCCTCGACCAGATCGCGAACGTGCCGAAATATGCCTCCGACCGGAGAGCGGAAACAATGCACGATGCGCAGACGCCCGGTCATGGCCGACGCACCGGGCTGCACCGCCCGGCCACTGCGCAATATGAGATTTCCGCCTTGCCCAGCTTTTCCATGTGCCTTCCGAAAGCCACCCCCAGTTTCGGAAACGAAATGTCAGGTTCCTGAGCATGATCTTGTCCGAAGGGTCCGCAACCTTTCGGGGATAATGCTCTAGAACAACCGCTCCCGCACATAGACGGTGTCGCCGGGCAGCAGCGGATCACTCGTCAATACCGTGCCGGTCATGACCTTACCGTTAATATCGCGCGTAACGTCGACATCGGCCTGATTGGCCCTGGGCGTGAAGCCGCCGGCGATGGCTATGGCCTTCTGGACGGTGAGGCCCGGAACGAAGGAATATTGTCCCGCCGCCCCGACTTCACCCATGACGAAGATGGGGCGGTAGCGATCGATCTCGACGGAAACGTCGGGGCTGCGCAGGTAGCCCTGGCGCAGCTTCGCCGCGATGGTCGCTTCCAGTTCCTGGACGGTGGAGCCGCGCGCCGGAACCGGACCGATCAGGGGGATGGCGACATAGCCGGATTGATCGACATTGTAGGTATTGGTGAGCCCCTCCTGCTCGAAGACGGTCACGCGGATGCGGTCGCCCGCGCCCAGGTGATATGGCTGGTTGAGCGCTTCGTGGAAGGCCGCAGGCGCGGGACGGTAGCTTGAGCAGCCCGCCAGCATGGCTGCGGCGAGAAGTGCTTGAACGAATGGTCGGGCGCGTCGCATGGGCAAGCGGATACCTTCGGCTGATGGGCCGGGTTTTCCCGGCGGACTCATTGGCTGAGTTATCGTCCTGTTAAGGTTAATTCCGGGTAAAATTCCCGTATCCCTCCGGGCGAGTAGCATATGCGAATGCAGCTTGAGCTTGCAGGAATGCCCGGCAATGCGCCGATCTTAACCGCTGGGTTACCATAATTGTTTACCGTGCCTGCTGTCCGATGCTGGGAGCGGGATGCATGTCAGACGTTCGATCAACTGCCGGCGATATAGATGTCGATCTCGGCAAGCTGTTTGCCTCGCTTGCGAGGAACTGGCTGCGCATTCTGGTCGTGGCGCTGGTGGTGGCCGCATTGGCCTTCATGTTCACGTCCATGGCCACGCCGCACTACCGCGCCGAAACACGCCTGCTGATCGAGACGCGCGAATCCGTCTTCACCCGGCCGGAGCCGGCGGGCGATTCCGACCGGCCGATCCTCGACGAGGAGGGCGTGACCAGCCAGGTCGAAGTCATCTCCTCCACCGACATATTGAAGAAGGTCGCCCGTCAGCTCGATCTGGCCAAGCTGCCGGAATTCGACCCAAGCGTTGATATGTCCATCTTCTCGCGCCTTCTGGTGATGGTGGGCCTGAAGAGCGATCCGCGCGAAATCCCGGCGGACGAACGGGTGCTGAAGGCGTTCCGCGAGAAGCTGAATGTCTACCGGGTCGAGAGGTCGCGGGTCATCGTCATCGAGTTCTCCTCGAAGGACCCGAAGCTGGCGGCGGCGGTGCCGAATGCGATGGCCGATACCTATCTGGCCGTCAGCCGCGATGCCAAGCTCGCCTCGAACTCGGATGCGACCGACTGGCTGGCGCCGGAAATCGCCGATCTCAGCAAGCGCGTGAAGGATGCGGAGGCGCGGGTGGCCGATTTCCGCTCCAAGTCCGACCTGCTGATCGGCCAGAACAATGCGGTGCTGGCCACCCAGCAGCTTGCCGAGCTGTCGTCGGAACTGTCGCGCGTGCGCGCCAGCCGTGCCTCTTCGGAGGCGGCGGCCGAGGGCATGCGCAAGGTGCTGCGGCAGGGCGGCTCGATCGATGCGCTGCCGGAAGTGCTCTCCTCGCCGCTCATCCAGCGCCTGCGCGAGCGGCAGGTGCAGCTCAAGGCCGACATCGCCGACCTTTCCACGACGCTGCTCGCCAACCACCCGCGCATCCGCGCGCTCAACTCGCAGCTTGCCGATCTGGACGTCCAGATTCGGCGCGAAGCCCAGAACGTGCTCAGGAGTGTCGAGTCGCAGGCGCAGACCGCGCAATTGCGCGAAACGCAGATCACCGCCGAGCTCAACCGCACCAAGGCCGAATCCGCGCGGGCGGGCGAGCAGGAGGTGGAGCTGCGCGCGCTGGAGCGCGAGGCCGCCGCCCAGCGCCAGCTTCTGGAATCCTATATGACGCGCTACCGCGAGGCGGCGTCGCGCAAGGACAGGAACTATCTGCCGCCGGATGCGCGCGTCTTCTCGCGCGCGGTCGTGCCGTCCGAGCCGTATTTCCCGAAAGTGGTGCCGATCGTCGGCGCGGCCTTCGTGGCGTCGCTGCTTCTCATGGCCGTGGGCACACTGCTGCGCGAGCTGTTCTCCGGCCGCGCCATGCGTCCGGCGCCGGGCGCGCATTTCGAGCCTGTCGAGCAGGTGGCCATGCCGTTGGCCGCGCAGGCGCGGGATAACGGCAGCGAACCGAAGGTCGGGATACCCGAACCATCGCGTGCCCCGGCGGTGGAAGCCGTCGCGCTGGAACCGGAAACACCCGCCGAACCCGCGCCGCTGCCTGCGGAGGCCGTGCCTCCGGTTCGTGACCTTGGCGAAATCGGAATCGAGCATGCGGCCGAAAAGCTGATTTCCTCCGGCGCCACCCGCGCGGTGTTCGTTTCGCCCGAAGGCGACGAGGCTGCCGCCACCGCCGTTCTGGTGGCGCGGGAGATCGCGGATTCGGGCCTGCGCGTGCTGCTGATGGACCTCACGGCATCGGGGGCCGCGTCGCGGCCGATGCTCGACAGCGTGCGCTATCCGGGCATCACCAATCTTCTGACGGCGCAGGCACAGTTCACCGACGTCATCCACGCGGACCACTATTCGGATTGCCATATCATGCCGGTCGGCACAGCCGATCCCGCGCGCGCCATGCGGGCCGCGGATCGCCTGCCGATCATCCTCGAATCCCTCGTTACCGCCTATGACATCGTGGTGGTGGAATGCGGGCCGATCGATGCGGACGGCATTCGCCGTCTGGTCGGCGATTCGACCGAGGTGCTGCTGAGCGTGCTGGAGCCGGAAGACGAGGTCGTGGCCGCCGCCGAGAACCTCAGGCGTGGCGGCTATCACGGGGTCATCCTGGTCACGCCCAGGGGTTTCGTGCTGCCGACCACGCCGGTGCCGGGACGCAGCGCGGCCTGAACGGCGTGGGTCAGTCCGGTGTCGAAACGGCCTGTCCGGCGGCGCGCCGGCGGGCTGCCTTGACCAGATTCCAGGCCAGCGGACTGTTCTTGATGAATGCCTTGACCTGTGCGGACAGGCGCGCGCCGGCCGCATAGAGCCGCCCCCTGGCGGTGAGCGGGACGATGACGTCCGCCTGCGAAATCTCGACATTGCACCAGAGGCGCTTGTAGGGCTCGTCGCCGACGCTGAAATCGTAGAGCGCGAAGCCCTGCGCGGCGGCTTCCTCGATGTTCCGGAAGAAGAGGAATTCGCCGGGGCTGATTGCCGCCAGCTCATCGTCATTGATGGCGCCGAATTCGCAGATCATCCGCTTGCCGCAGCGGCTGGTTCCGGTAATGGCGCGCAGCTTTCCCGCCACTTCCAGCCCTTCCAGCGAGAAGGGCGGCGGGTTTGCTTTCAGGGCTTCGGCGAACAGGGCGTGGAAGAAATCACGGATTTCGGCTTCGGCGAACACATTGGCCACGCCTGCCTTGCGGAAGCGCTGCTCCTTCATCGACAGGAAAGCGTCGAACAGGCGGCGTGTTTCATCCTCGTTTGCCGCCGCAATGTGCCGGTATCCTCCGGCTGCCTCGAACTTGCGGGCCTGGGAGCGGTGTTTCTTGCGCTTGTGGCGGGCGCTGATGCGCTCGAGCGCTGCGTCGAAGCCGCCTTCGAGGTCCACGGCAAGGGCGATGTTCGGGCTCGGCCCATGCGGCAGCGCCAGAAGCGGATTGCGACGGCCGTCGAGGTCGTGGGCGAGCCTCCGCAGCGCCAGCACGTCGATATCCGGCCGCGCGGCGCGCAGCGCGGCAAGCAGCGATTTCATGTCCGCGGCAGTCGCCGAATCCAGCCAGCGGGGCAGGGCCGGGGCGAAATTGCCGTTGGCATGGGTGCCGCCCATGAAGCTTGCGACGCGGAAGGAAGCCGCCGGGGTCACTTCCAGCGCCAGCGCAAAAAGCGGGTCGCCATCGCGGGAAAGCGTCGCGATGAGCGCATCCGGCTTCATCCGGGCAATCCAGTTGCGTATCCAGATCGGGCTCTGGGGCGGGGCGAAGATGCCATGCGCGCAAATCCGCTCATAGAGGGCGATAGCCTCGGGGCCGGCGGGCTGAACAGCGATTTCGGCCGGCGACCGCGCATCGACGGCGCCCGGCGGCGGATCTTCCTGCACCTCAAATGAGGCGGGCGCGTCAACCATACCTCAATCCTTCGCGGCTATTGCTATGCGCTCGGCGATGGCGAGCCGCAAACCCTTGGTGCCAAACTCTAAGGGCAAAAGGTGAATCAATGATCGACGGCAACGAGGCGTTGCGCCGGCTGATGCTGAAGGGGGTCGGCTGTACCGGTATTGCGCGGCTGGCGAGGCCTTTGCTCGGCGGCATGGGCGCCATTCTGATGCTGCATCGCGTGACCGCCCAGCCTCAAGAACCGGGCGGCATGAACCGTCACCTCGCCATCGCGCCGGCCTTTCTCGATGCGCTGATAACCGACCTGAAACGGCAGGACTATGCCTTCGTGACGCTCGACGAGGCGATCGGGCGGATCAGGCAGGGCGGTGGCAGGCAGCGATTCATCACGATCACCGCCGACGATGCCTATCGCGACAACCTGACCGATGCCCTGCCGGTGCTGGAAAAGCACGGCGCGCCGGTCACCATCTATGTCGCTCCGGGGCTCATCGATCACTCGGTGGCGCTGTGGTGGGAAGTGATCGAGGCCATCGTCAACGCAACGGACAAGCTGGTTCTGGAAGCGCCGGGGGGCGGGCTGTCGCTGGATTGCGCCACGCCGCGGGCCCGCGCCCGCGCGGTGGCGCGGCTGCAACGCCGGCTGGTCGCGGAAACGCGCGAGCAGGATCAGAATGCCGTGCTGGCCGCATGGGCGCGCGCCACCGGCATCGACCCGCTCGCGCCGAGCCGGGACATGCTTATGGACTGGGAGGACCTGAAGCGGGCGGCCGCGCACCCTCTGGTGACGATCGGCGCGCACACGATCCATCATTACAATCTGAGACGGCTGGACGAGGAGACCGCGCGACGCGAGATCGCGGGGGCAGGGCGCATCCTGGAAGAACGGCTTGGCCTGCGGCCACGCCACATGGCTTATCCCTATGGCTATGCCGAAGCGGTCGGGCCGCGCGAAGTGCGGCTCGCGGCGGAGGCGGGCTATCTGTCGGCGGTCACCACGCGGCATGGGCTGCTGCACATGGGGCATGGCGAACATCTGCAGGCGCTGCCGCGCATTTCGGTCAACGGCCGTTACCAGCAACTCGGCTATCTGCGCGCCATGCTGTCAGGCATCACCACGCCGCTCGCCAATCACGGCAGGATGATGGTCACGATCTAATTTCAGGCGCACCAAACAGGCCGTCCCGATCGAAATCCCAATTCAGGCGGACGAGCAGCTTGCACCGTGCCGCAGAGAGGCAGGTGAGCGTGCAGGCGGTCGCGCTGATGCCGAAACCGACCGCACTACCGCGCGGCAGGTCTAGCACATCAAGGAGCCAACGCGCTGCGATCTTCTCCACCGTCGCGGAGACAGGCGAATTGTCACAGGATGAGGCGCATTGATCCCACGCCAGCATCAGGCGTTCAGCGGCCGCCGCAGCGGGTAATGCCGCGCCGATCACAAAGCCGAGATAGCGCGGGCTGTTGGAGGCGGTCGTCGCCGGCGAGCCGTGAACGTCGAACATCCGCAGCGTTTCTGCCGGATCGGCCCCGTGCTCGGGAAAATCCTCGCCGAAGGCGGCGAGGCCATCGCACGCCGCGCGGTCCGGGAATGGCGGCCGTTCCGGCAAGCCTCGCAGATAGTCCTGCGCGCGAGTGTCCGCCTCATCAGTTCAAGTTCCTGCGCAATCTGCACGATATCCGCTCCTGGGTTCGGTCAGTTGCTATTGATTTTATCGACACGGGTGTCGCGCCATTCGAGAACGCGCCCGTCCATCGCGTGCAGTTCCAGCCTTGCGACCTGCGCGCCTGTCTCGGTTTCCACCAGTGAGGATCGCCGATCGCCGGGGCCATACAGATGGTCCTCGCCCCATTGGCGCAACGCGACGATAACCAGAAACAGGCCACGCCCTTTTTCCGTGAGGACATATTCCTTGTAGGCGCTGCCGTCCGACGCCGGGGCGGTTTCCAGAATGCCGCGTTCGGTCAGGTCGCGCAGGCGCGTCGCCAATATGCCCTTGGCGATGCCGAGTCCGTTTTGAAAGTCGCCGAAGCGCCGCACGCCGTCGAAGGCGTCGCGGATTATCAGCAGTGACCACCAGTCACCGATGACATCGAGCGCGCGCGCCACCGGGCAACCCGCGTCCCAAAGGCTCACTCGCTTGACCATGCCACCAATCTCTCCATCAACGATACTGGTCCTAAAATAGAACTAGAATTGGATGTGCGCAAGTGGTCTCAATATGAAACCAGATTGCATTTCACGAACAGGACCGCCATGCAGCGCGAAAACAAAAAAGGGACACAGCATCGACCGGGCGGTGGGTTGTCGAGGATCACCACGCTAATCTTCGCCGTCGCCGCCGGTCTTAGCGTCGCGAACATCTATTACGCCCAGCCTTTGCTCGACTCGATGGCGAGGGATTTCGGGATTACGCCTGCCGCCATCGGTCTTGTCGTAACGTTGACGCAGGTCGGCTATGGATTGGGGTTGGTTTTCATCGTTCCGCTCGGCGATCTGATCGACCGCCGCCGCCTTATTGTCGCTCAAGGCGTTTTGTCGGTCATTGCGTTGGTCGCCGTTGCGACAGCCAGAACCGAAGCGATCCTATTCGCCAGCCTGGTGGCGATGGGCTTGCTCGCCGTCGTGGTGCAGGTGTTGGTCGCATTCGCCGCGACACTGGCGACGCCTGCCGAGCGCGGCAAAGCTGTCGGCATGGTGACGAGCGGCGTCGTGATAGGCATCCTTGCAGCACGCTTTGTCGCCGGCCTGCTCGCTGATTTCGGCGGCTGGCGGGCGGTCTATCTCACATCGGCGGTTCTGACTGCGGCAATGGTCGGGGTGCTCATGCGCGTTCTGCCGCGCAACCTCACGCCGGACAGCGCCGACAGCTATAGGGCGACGCTGCGCTCCATTCCGGTCCTATTCCTGCGGGATCGGGTTTTGCTGGTTCGCGGCCTTCTCGCGCTACTGATCTTTGCGACGTTCAGCACATTTTGGACGGCTCTGGTCCTGCCGCTCAGCGCTGCGCCATTCCACTACTCACACACGCAGATCGGGTTGTTTGGTCTTGTCGGTATGGCGGGAGCAACCGCAGCGACGGGGGCGGGGCGGCTCGCGGATCGCGGCCTCGGACAATGGACAACGGGATTGTCTCTTACTCTTCTTCTTATGTCGTGGGGACTGATCGCTTTTCTTTCAGCGTCGATTCCGATTCTGCTTGTTGGCATTGTCCTACTCGACCTCGCTGTGCAAGCCGTCCATGTTACCAATCAGAGCATCATATTCGACCGCCACCCGGAGGCGCGTAGCCGTCTCGTTGGCGGGTATATGGTTTTCTATTCCAGTGGCAGCGCTATCGGGGCCATCGCCTCTACCACGGCCTATGCCCATGCCGGCTGGTCCGGTGTCTCCGCATTGGGAGCAGCGTTCAGCACAACCGCATTACTGACGTGGGCCAGCACGCGCGACTTGCCAGTCAGCAAGGAGGCGATGAGATGCGCCGACGGCGGCTAGGAAATGCGCGGGCTGACCAGTCTCCTGAGCGACAGGCAGTGGGCTGCGATCCTTCCCAAGAACCAGCCGGGGCGCGGCGGGTCGATGACCGTCGGGTCAGGCCATCGATTCCACGACCGCCAGGGCCACCGTTCGGCCGCAGGCGGAAAAGGGGGGCGGATGCGCAGGCGATCGGCCGCTCGCGTGGCGGCAGAACGACCAAGATCCATGCGGTCTGTGATGGAACCGGCAGGGCCATCGCGTTTGAAGTGACGCCCGGCCAACGCGGCGATGTCCGCGTGGCCGCCGCCCTGCTCGGCCCGCTGGCGCCACCAAAGGTCTGTGCCGCCGATACGGCATATGATGCCAATGGCTTGCGTCAGTTCATGATCGAGCGCGGCACAGTGCCGGTCATCCCCAACAACCCGACCCGCAAGCGCCACCATCCTTTCGACGCCGCGCTCTACAAGCGCAGAAACCTCGTCGAATGCATGTTCTGCCGGCTGAAGGACTGGCGACGTATCGCGACACGCGCGACACGCTACGACAAACTCGCCAGAAACTTCCTATCGGCCGTCACCATCGCTGCAACAATCATATGGTGGACTGATTGAGTCCCAACCTTAGAGCGGTTCCAGCAAAAGTGCGAAGCGGTTTTGCGTCCGGAAATGCGTAAAAACAAATAGATAGATCGGCTCCGGCGATTCCGTAAAACCCAGAACCGCTCCAGGTGCAGAAAGCTATCAGTTCTTTCCGGGCTTGCGCTCGACAATCAGCCACTTGATGATGCCCATGGCGGGCAGGATCCACAGCAGGCCGGTGAGCAGGAAGAAAAGCAGGTGCACCAGCGGGCCCGACTCGCCCAGCCGCGCGACCGCGACCGTGGTCGCGACCAATGCATAGACGATCACCAGCAGGATCAGCAGGATCGTTCCGATGAGCTTCTTGAGGCGAATGGGCATGGCTTTTCCTTCGCCGCCGTCCTAGGACTTATTGAAAGCACACGCAAGGCAAACTGCGGCGCGACGGCGTGTCGCGTGGGTGGGAGCCTTGTAACCGGCGCGCCGATGGTCCACCAATCCCCGCGGTTTCGAACAAGCCGGGAACGATTGCCATGTCCGCCACGATCACCAATCCGGATGCACCTCTGGCCATCCGCGACAAGGCCCTGCAGGATCGCAGGCTCGTACGCGGCTGGCTCTATGTCGTGCTGGTGGTGCTGTTCGCGCTGGTGATGGTCGGCGGCGCCACGCGCATGACCGGCTCGGGTCTGTCGATCACCGAATGGAAGCCGATCCACGGCGTCATCCCGCCGCTCAACCATGCCGAATGGCAGGAAGAGTTCGAGAAATACCAGCAGATTCCGCAATATGAGCAGATCAACAAGGACATGACCCTCGAGGAATTCAAGGGCATCTTCTGGTGGGAGTGGGCGCACCGCCTGCTGGCGCGCGGCGTCGGATTCCTCGTCGCCATTCCGCTGGTGTTCTTCTGGCTGTCCGGCCGGCTGGAGCGTGGGATGAAGCCGCGCCTCGTCGGCCTTCTGGTGCTGGGCGGCCTGCAGGGCGCGGTCGGCTGGTGGATGGTGGCCTCGGGGCTTTCGGAGCGCGTTTCCGTCAGCCAGTACCGCCTGGCGGTGCACCTTACCTTTGCCTGCGTCATCATCACCGCCGTCGCCTATCTGGCGCGCGGGCTCGCGACCTATACGCAAGCGGCGGCCGGCCGCGCGGTGCAGCGCTTCGCCGGCATCATGGTGCTGCTGGTGCTGGTGCAGATCTATCTCGGCGCGCTGGTGGCGGGCCTGCATGCGGGCCTGAGCTACAACACCTGGCCGCTGATGGACGGCGCGATCGTCCCGGGCGATCTCTTCGTCATCGATCCGGCCTGGCGAAACCTGTTCGAGAACCCGAAGACGGTACAGTTCATCCACCGCATGTTCGCCTATACCGTGCTGGTGGTGGCGATCTGGCACGCGCTGGCGACGAGCCGGGCCTTGCCGGGCACCACGCATGCGCGTCGCGCCTGGGTGCTGGTGGGCCTTGTTCTGGTGCAGGCGGCGATCGGCGTCGCAACCCTGCTGACGCAGGCGCATATCCATTGGGCGCTGCTGCATCAGGGGTTCGCCATGCTCGTGCTGATTTTCGCGACCGCGCATTGGCGGGCCACCAAGGGCGCCTATCCGCTGCCCGCCGAGGTGATCGTCAGAAGCTGATCCGCGCCGGCAGCTAATACTGGAGGCGCACGGCGCGTATCGTGGCGGCAACCGCAAGCTCGCGCTCTTCGTCCTTCGAATTGTTGTCGTCGGCATGCCAGGCGGCCGAAAGGCAGCCATAGGCGAAGGCGTGGTCGAGGATGGCGGCGGGGTTCTGCTTCAAGGTTTTTGCGAAAACCTCGGCCATGTGGGCAATGCGCCGCGGGTCGAGACACAGGTCGTCCCGGTCGAGCGGATTGTAGAACATGTTGGCGGCATCGAAGGCGGGGTCGCCGAGCACGCCCTTGGGGTCGATCACCAGCCAGCCGCGTTCGCCATGCATGATGTTTTCATGGTGCAGGTCGCCATGCAGCGGACGAATGGCGCGCGGATTGCTCAGCAATCGCTCGGCTACCTCCGCCGCCTCGACATAGGCGCTTGGCGTGCCCGTATCCCGGTCCGCCTGGGCTTTCCCGAAAAGGCCGGCGAAGCGCTCGCGCAGCGGCTGGAGGTCTGCCGGGAAAGGGGTGTCGGACGGCGAGACAAGCCGCTCCAGCATTTCCGCCGCGATCTCGGCCGCGGCATTGTCGCCATGCGCAACGAGGTCGTCGGCCAGATGCCGCTCGCCGGCATATTCGAGCAACATGCGATTGCCATCGAAGCCAAGCAGCCTGACCGCGCCCTCGCCATTGCGCCATGCAAGGTAATGCGCGCCGCGCAGCTCATCCTCGACATCGTCGAAGGGTTTCAGGTCCTTGACGATGGCGGGCGTGCCGTTCGCAAGCCGCACCTTCCAGATGCGGCTCGAAAAGGTCTCCGTCAAAAGGACGGCGTCGCCGACCTCCCAATGGATAGGAAAGGCCGGCGCGTCATTCACCGATCGAGGCCGAGCATGAGGTCCAGATTCTGCACGGCAGCCCCCGAGGCGCCCTTGCCGAGATTGTCGTAGACGGCAATCAGCAGCGCCTGGGCGCGGGCGTCGTTGGCGCTGACATAGAGCTTCATCTTGTTGGTGCCGTTGTAGATTTCCGGCTGGATATCGGCGCTGCGCTCGAAATCCACCAGCGGCGCAACCTCGACCACGCCGCGCTTGAGGCCGGCATAGTGATCGGCGATCGCCGCGTGAAGCTCCGCGCCGGTCGGCACCTTGGGCAGCATGCCGAGTTGCAGCGGCACCACCGTGATCATGCCCTGCGCGAAATTGCCGACGGCCGGCTGCATGATCGGATCGCGCGAGAGCTTGGCATAGGCGCGCAGCTCGGGGATGTGCTTGTGCTTGAGCATCAGGCCATAGGGCAGGAAACCGGGAGCGTCGTCGCCCTGCGATTCATAATCCTCGATCATCTGCCGGCCGCCGCCGGAATAGCCGGAAATGCCGCTGATGGTGATCGGGAAATCGGCCGGCAGCAGCCCGGCAGTCACAAGCGGACGCAGGCCGGCGATCGGGCCCTGCGGCCAGCAGCCGGGATTGGCCACGCGCTTCGCCGACGCGATCGCCTGCATCTGCGCCTTGTCCATCTCCGGGAAGCCGTAGGTCCAGCCTTCGGCCACGCGATGCGCGGTCGAGGCATCGATCACGCGCGTCGTGTCGTTTTCGATGAGCGAAACGCTTTCGCGCGCCGCATCGTCGGGCAGGCAGAGGATGGCGACGTCCGCCTTGTTCAGGAACTCGGCGCGCGCGGCGGTTTCCTTGCGTCGCTCGGCAGGAACCGAGATGATCTCCAGGTCGCCGCGATCCGCGAGCAGCGCCCTGATCTGCAGGCCCGTCGTGCCGTGTTCGCCGTCGATGAAGATTTTCGGTTTCATGTCCTGTCGTCCATACAAAAAGCGTTGCGGCGACCCGATCCGGCGCGCGGCAATCAGGTCGCCAACTGTGGGTGGCTTTGCGTCAGGTGCTTTCGCGCGCCTTTCGCTCGGCGATCAATCCGACATAGTGCATCGCGACGGTGGCGCCGGCGATTGCCGTAATATCGGCATGGTCGTAGGCCGGCGCAACCTCTACGACATCCGCGCCCACGATGTCGATCTGCGTCATCTGACGCAGCACCGACAATATCTTGGCGGAGGAGGGGCCGCCGGCCACCGGCGTGCCTGTGCCGGGGGCATAGGCCGGGTCGAGGCAGTCGATGTCGAAGGTCACGTAGGTCTTCCTGCCGCCGGTGCGCTCGGCGATCGCATAGGCGATGTCGGCCGCGCGCATCTCCTCGACCTCATGGCCGTAGATGATCTTGATGCCGAAGTCGGCCGGCGCGTGGGTGCGGATGCCGATCTGGATCGAGCGGTCCGGGTCGATGATGCCCTCGCGCACCGCGCGCGCTACGAAGGAGCCGTGGTCGATGCGCTTGCCGTCGTCGTCCCAGGTATCCTGATGGGCGTCGAACTGCACCATGGCCAGCGGGCCGTGGATGGCGGCATGCGCCTTGAGCACCGGCCAGGTGACGAAATGGTCGCCGCCGAGCGAAAGCAGGAAGGCGCCGGATTTCAGGATCCTGGCGGCCTCGCGCTCGATGGTGGCGGGCGTCTTCTGGTGGTTGCCGCTGTCGAGCAGGCAGTCGCCGTAATCGACCACGCCGAGATTGTCGAACAGGTCGAGGTGGAACGGATATTGCGGGTCGCAATCGAAGATCGCCGAAGCACGGCGGATGGCCTGCGGGCCAAAGCGCGCGCCCGGCCGGTTGGTGACGGCGGCGTCGAAGGGGATGCCCCAGACGACCACATCGGCGCCCTTGACGTTCTTGGTGTAGCGCCGGCGCATGAAGGAAAGCGCGCCGGCATAGGTGGGATCGCCCGAGCGACCGGTGTTCCTGTTGGCCGTGAAAGCGTGGTCAATCGATTTTGCAGGCATCACGATTTCCTAAAACTTGTCTGATAGCGGGCTGGTGAAGTGGCGCGGAACTTGCGCGTTCGGTTCAAGAAAACAGTTTCGACCCGGCTCTATACCATTCCGGGACAGAAGTGGACCATCATGGCGCAGACGGCATTCCTGGATCAGGCTTCCTCCTCCCTTGCGGCGCATTCCAGACCGGCGGCCGCGACGGCCGAACGCTTCGAGGTGCTCGATTCCTGGCGGGGAATCTGCGCGCTTCTGGTGGCGCTTTTCCACTTTCCGGCGACCGGCTTCATATCGCAAAGCGCCTTCATCGGCTCATCCTATCTGTTTGTCGACTTCTTTTTCGTGCTCTCCGGCTTCGTCATCACGTCGAGCTACGCGAACCGGCTGAACGACGCCGCGGACGCCAGACGCTTCGCGCTGGTGCGCTTCGGCCGCATCTATCCGCTCCATCTCTTCATGCTGGCGGCCTTCGTCGCCTTCGAGGCGCTGAGGTTGCTGTTGCCGCAACTGCGCGGCAACGGCGCCGAACCCTTTACAGGCGGTTTCGGCCTCGACAGCCTGCTTGCCAATCTGCTTCTGTTGCAAGGCGTGGGGTTCACCGGCCAACTCACCTGGAATGCACCGAGCTGGAGCATTTCGGCGGAGTTCTTCGCCTATCTGCTGTTTGCCGCCGCCATACTTGTCGCGGCGCGGCGGGCGTGGATATTCTTCGTGGCGGTGGCGCTCGTCGCGCCGCTGTTCCTCCTGGCCTTCTCGCCCACCAACATGGATGTGTCGTGGGATTTCGGCTTCATCCGCTGCCTCTACGGTTTTTCGCTGGGGGCGCTGCTGTCGTGGTTCCAGCATGATTCGATCACGGCAGCGCGACGCAGCATCCGCGCGGACGGCTCGCTTGCCGGCCCGCTGGTCTGGACCCTGATCGAGTGCGCGACGATCGTCGGCATTTTCGCCTTCGTCAGCCTTGCCGGACAGAACACAGCCGGCATCGCCGCGCCATTCGTCTTCGTCGCCGCGCTCTATGTCTTTGCCCATGAGGGCGGCGCGGTGAGCATGGCGCTGCGCTCGCGCGCGCTGCTGCTGCTCGGGGCGCTCTCCTATTCGATCTACATGGTCCATGTTTTCGTGCAGGCGCGCATGTTCAACCTGGCGGGCCTGCTTGATCGCAAGCTCGGGGGCGCCTTGCTGGGCGATATCGGCTTCCATGGCGACATCGTCAGCGGTTTCGGGCCGGGCAGCGCGGCGATCGGCCTTATTGCCACGGCGCTGATGGTGGTACTGACGCTGGCCGCTGCCTATTGCACCTATCGCCTCGTCGAAATGCCTGCGCTGGCCTGGTTTCGTCGCCTCTCAAAGCGCATCTGATGCGGTGATCGCTTCAGTCGCCAGCATCTGACCCGGTTGCCTCGGACGGCGGCGATAAACATCCATGAAAAAAGCCGCCCGAAGGCGGCCTTTCCATTTCTGCGAGCAGTAACGAAGCGCTTAGCGCTTCGAGAACTGGAACGAACGGCGGGCCTTGGCCTTGCCGTACTTCTTACGCTCGACGGTACGGCTGTCGCGGGTGAGGAAGCCGCCCTTCTTGAGCACGCCGCGCAGGGCCGGCTCGTAATAGGTCAGCGCCTTGGAGATGCCGTGACGGACCGCGCCGGCCTGACCGGAGAGGCCGCCGCCGACAACGGTGGCGACGATGTCGAACTGGCCTTCGCGGTTGGTCGCGACGATCGGCTGCTTCAGGATCATCTGAAGAACCGGACGGGCGAAGTAGGCCGCGAATTCCTTGTCGTTGACGATGATCTTGCCTGTGCCGGGCTTGACCCAGACGCGGGCGATGGCGTCCTTGCGCTTGCCGGTGGCATAGGCGCGGCCCTGCTTGTCCAGCTTCTGGACGTGGACCGGAGCGGCCGGCTGTGCGGCGGCGGCAACGGTGCCGAGATCTGCGAGCGAGTTGAGCTCAGCCATGATTACTATGCCTTCTTGTTCTTGACGTTCAGCGCGCCGACGTCGAGGACTTCGGGCTGCTGGGCGACATGCGGGTGTTCAGAGCCGGCGTAAACGCGCAGGTTCTTCATCTGGCGACGGCCGAGCGGGCCACGCGGGATCATGCGTTCCACGGCCTTCTCAAGCAGACGCTCCGGGAAGCGGCCTTCGATGAGCTGGCGAGCGGTGCGCTCCTTGATGCCGCCGGGATGGCCGGTGTGCCAGTAGTACATCTTGTCGGTGTACTTCTTGCCGGTCAGCACGACCTTCTCCGCGTTGATGATGATAACGTTGTCGCCATCGTCGACATGGGGCGTGAAGGTGGGCTTGTGCTTGCCGCGCAGGCGGTTGGCGACGATGGATGCGAGACGGCCGACGACGAGACCTTCGGCGTCGATCAGCACCCACTTCTTCACCACGTCCGCAGGCTTCTGCGAAAAGGTTTTCATGGATCCAACTTTCGTTCGGGACCTTCCGGGGGGAAGGCGTTTCTTGTTGCTTGGTTTGGAAGGTGGCGAATGCCGCCCGCCAAATACAAAACCGCGGCCGGGAAGGGCCGCTGGTCAGGTGCGGCTTATAGGCGGGATGGTTCGCGAGGTCAAGTTGAGCGCGAAACGCCTTGTCTTAAATATGCTAATTAAAACAATTTGTTATATGTGCGGTATTATTTTACCTCAGGATTTTGCCTGGTCAACTCTTGTCGCCCTCAGTGTTTTGCGCCGATCTCCTTTTTCGCTGCGTTGGCGAGAAATGCCGAGCGCGTGATGCCACGCTGCTTTGCCGCCGCGTCTATGGCGCGCAGCACGCCGCGCTCGAAGGTGACATTGGCGCGCACGATTGCGGTATCGTTCTCGATCAAGGGGACGGAAACGAGATAGCCGCCCAGCTTCAGTGCCTCGCGCACATCCGGCCGCGATATAATGCTTGCGTGGGGTGACGGCTCGGGCAAGGGCATATCTTCGGCCCAGAGCTGAAGTGCTTCGCTGGCATTGGGAAGGATCTCTTCCGCCGTGTCGGCTGCCGAAAAGCAGCCGGGAATATCCGGGAACCTTATTCCGAATGCGCTCCCGGCATCCTTTTCGACCAATGCGAAATAGGATTTCATGTGCCTTTCCATCCTTGATGCGGGTCAGATCCAGCCAGCCTGCCTGACGATCGCCTTTGCCGTTCCGATTGGAAGATCCTTCTTGGGATGCGGCACGACGAGGACGATATCGCCCTTCCGGAACTTGTGATGCGAACCGCGGACCGCCACCAGTTCGAACCCCTCGTCCCTGAGCTTTTTGATGATCCTGCGGCTGTCGCGCTCAATCATCATCAGCTAACCATGCGCACATATATACACATCCGTGCCCGAATTTCCAGTATTCTACCGCTTCGGCGGTATCGAATAGGTGCCTGTGGCGTGGGCGACGGTGTGATTGTCGCGGCCGGCGACAATATCGATGTCGAAGACCATCAGTTTCTTGCCCATTTTCAGGATGCGGCAATGGCCAAGAATCGGCCCGGCCTCGGCCTTCCGCACGAAATTGATGTTGAGGTTGGTGGTTACCGAAAGCGCGTCCGGGCCCGCATGGGTCAGCACGCAGACATAGCCGCCGATGTCGGCCAGCGTGAACAGCGAGGGGCCGGACACGGTGCCGCCCGGCCGCAGGTGCCGGTGGTCCGCATTCAGGCGCACCGTGCAGCCGCCGGGGAACACGTCGATCGCCTCGTAGGAGGCGAATTCGTCGTTGAGCTGCGGATAGACCGATCTCAGGAGGTCATTGACCTCCGCGGCCGTCATCTGGGGAGCGAGATTGGTCTGTATCGGCATGCATTCTTCCTGTCGGCGGATCGGAAATGCTGCCGGCTCGGACGATACCGGTCGGCAGGCACGAAAACTTGCGCGGAATCGACGCCATAAAACCCGTTTGCCCCCTGTTCTTCAATCCGAGCCGTGGTAGTTTTTGGTCTAACTTGAACAGTCGGAGCAGACCCTTGGCTGAAGTCGTCGCCATCAAACCCGCGCCCGGAAGCCCGGTAGCCACCAGCTTGCAGGAGGGCGTATTGCGGATCACGCTGGTGAACCCGCCGGCGAATGCCCTTTCGCTGGCTGCGATGGCCGCGCTGCAGGCGGAATTCGACCGCGCGCGCGACGACAAGGCCGTCCGGGTGATCGTGCTGGCGGCCAGCGGCAAGGTATTCTGCGCCGGCCACGATCTCAAGGAAATGACCGCGCATCGCGGCGACGCCGACCGGGGCAGGGCGTTTTTCGAGCAGACCATGGACGCCTGCTCCCATCTGATGCAGACGATCGTGCGCCACCCCAAGCCGGTGATCGCCGAGGTGGACGGACTGGCCACCGCCGCCGGCTGCCAGCTCGTCGCAAGCTGCGATCTGGCTATTGCTTCCAGTGAAGCGGCCTTCTGCACGCCGGGCGTCAATATCGGCCTGTTCTGCTCGACGCCGATGGTGGCGCTGTCGCGCAACGTCTCGCGCAAGCAGGCCATGGAAATGCTGCTGACGGGCGAGACCATCGACGCTTCGACCGCGCGCGAATTCGGTCTCGTCAACCGGGTCGTGCCGCGTGAATATCTCGCGCAGATCGTGAATAAATATGCGCAAACCATTGCTTCCAAATCGCCTTTGACGCTGAAGATCGGCAAGGAGGCATTTTATGCGCAGGCCGAGATGGGCCTGACGGAAGCCTATGAATATGCCGCGCGCGTGATGGTGGAGAACATGCTGGCGCGCGACGCCGAGGAGGGCATCGGCGCCTTCATCGGCAAGCGCAAACCGGAGTGGACGGGGGAGTAGACGCTTGGAACCGCGCATTTCCATCGTCACGCTGGCCGTGGACGATCTCGACCGCGCCGCGGGCTTCTATGAAGCCGTGGGGCTCAAGCGAAACGGGAAGATCACCGAAGGCGTCGCCTTCTTCCAGATGGGCGAGATGATTCTCGCCCTGTGGCCGCGTAACGAACTGGCCGCCGATGTCGGCAACGATAACCGGACGCCCTCCGGGGTTGGCGATTGCGCGCCATCCGTGACGCTTGTCTACAACACCCGCTCCGAAGGCGAGGTGGGCCATACGCTCGATCTGGCCGAGAAGGCCGGCGGCCGCATCGTAAAGCCCGCGCAGCGCGCCTTCTGGGGCGGCGTGCAGGGCTATTTCGCCGACACGGAAGGCAATCTCTGGGAGGTTGCGCACAACCCGGATTTCCCGCTCGATGCGGAAGGCAGGATTTCACTTCCAGAATGAACCACGACGCTTACGAAAATTCCTACATCGCCTGCATCCTGAACTCGGTGAAGACCATCGCCGTGGTCGGTGCGTCGGCCAACGACGTGCGGCCGAGCTATTTCGTGATGAAATATCTGCTGGCGAAGGGGTATTCCGTCATTCCGGTCAATCCCGGTCAGGCCGGCAAGGAGATCCTCGGCCAGATGACCTATGCCCGGCTTGCCGATATTCCCGTGCCTGTCGACATGGTGGACATTTTCCGCGCTTCCGATGCGGTTCCGGCCATCGTCGAGGAGGTGCTGGCGCTCGACCCGCTGCCCAGGGTGATCTGGACGCAGCTTAGCGTGCGGCACGACGAGGCTGCGGCGCGTGCCGAGGCGGCGGGCATCAAGGTGGTGATGAACCGCTGCCCGAAGATCGAATATGCGCGTCTGGCCGGCGAGATCGGCTGGAACGGCGTCAATTCGGGCGTGCTGTCGTCGAAAAAGCCGATCATGCGGCCGGGTTTCCAGAGCCTGGGCGTCGGACGAAAGTGAGCAGCGGAAAATAGTTCCGGGGAAAGCACTTCCCGAGCAGCCGACGACATGCGGCTTGTGTCCGCCTGAGCATTTTGTTCTTTGCATTCCGGCCGGCGCTCCGCCAAGAATGGCAAGAATTTTCAATCAGGGCTTTTCGGAGGAAACGATGTCCCAACGCACTCCCGGTTTCAACACGCTCGCCGTTCACGCCGGCGCAAAGCCCGATCCGGCCACCGGCGCGCGCGCCACGCCCATCTACCAGACGACGGCCTATGTGTTCGAAGACGTCGACCACGCCGCCTCGCTGTTCGGCCTCAAGGCGTTCGGCAATATCTACACGCGCATCATGAACCCCACGCAGGCGGTGCTCGAGGAGCGCGTGGCCGCGCTCGAGGGTGGCACGGCCGCGCTCGCCACCGCTTCGGGCCATGCCGCACAGCTTCTGGTGTTCCATACCATCATGCGGCCGGGCGAGAATTTCATCGCCTCCAGAAAGCTTTATGGCGGTTCGATCAACCAGTTTGGTCACGCTTTCAAGAATTTCGGCTGGGAAGTGCGCTGGGCCGATCCGGACGATCTCTCTACCTTCGAGAGCCAGATCGACGACAAGACGCGCGGCATCTTCATCGAGAGCCTGGCCAATCCGGGCGGCGTGTTCGTCGATATCGAGGGCATTGCGGCGATCGCCCGCAAGCACGGCCTGCCGCTGATCGTCGACAACACCATGGCCAGCCCCTATCTGCTGCGGCCGATCGAGCATGGCGCCGACGTCGTCGTCCATTCGATGACCAAGTTCATCGGCGGCCACGGCAATTCCATGGGCGGCATCATCGTCGATGGCGGCACCTTCGACTGGTCGAAATCGGGCAACTATCCGATGCTGTCGCAGCCGCGCCCGGAATATGGCGGCATCGTGCTGCATGAGACTTTTGGCAATTTCGCCTTCGCGATCGCCACCCGCGTGCTGGGCCTGCGCGATTTCGGCCCGGCGATCTCGCCCTTCAACGCCTTCATGATCCTGACGGGTCTGGAAACGCTGCCGCTGCGCATGCAGCGCCACAGCGATAATGCGCTGAAGGTTGCCGAATGGCTGTCGAAGCACGACAAGGTTGCCTGGGTTTCCTATCCGGGCCTGCCCAACGACAAGAACCACGCGCTGCAGCAGAAATATTCGCCGCTCGGCGCGGGCGCCGTCTTCACCTTCGGCCTCAAGGGTGGCTACGACGCGGGCGTGAAGCTGGTGGAATCGCTGGAGCTGTTCTCGCACCTGGCCAATATCGGCGACACCAAGTCGCTGGTGATCCACCCGGCCTCGACCACGCACCGCCAGCTCTCCGACGAGCAGAAGATCGCGGCCGGCGCCGGCCCGGATGTGGTGCGCCTGTCGATCGGCATCGAGGATGTCGCCGACATCATCGCCGATCTGGAGCAGGCACTGGCCAAGGCCTGAGTGCGTAGCAAAAGTCGGCCGATCGGCGGCAGCCGGTCGGCCGGATATGCCTCGCAGATGCGTGAAGGGGGGATTTGTGAGCGAGAAATTTCTGAGCGTCGACATTTCCGGCATCGAGCCGGAGATGGGAGCGCCTGCCGAGGGCCGGCTGATTTCGGGCAACCCGCGGTTCCGCACGTGGAATGTGGAAGAGGCCGAAGGCGGGCTCTATGCAGGCATATGGGAATCGACGCCGGGCAAATGGCGGATCGAATATGACGAGTGGGAGTTCTGCCACATCCTCTCGGGCGTCTCGGTGATCGCCGAGGAGGGCGGCGAGACGCGCACGGTGAAGGCCGGCGACCGCTTTGTCATCCGCCCCGGCTTCAGGGGAAGCTGGGAAGTGATCGAGACCACGCGCAAGGATTATGTGATCAGGCTGTAGGACCAATCAGGACGGTTGGCGGTCTCGATCTGACCCGTCAGGCGTTCGTTTCATCATATCCGGCGGATGCAAGCTCCAGAACCTCGATATCGTTCGCGCAAAGGAGTGGCTTCAGCGCCTCGAATTTCGCGGTCGGCCAATCGTAGATCCGGAGGGCGAGCAGTTTCTCGACAGTCGTGGCGGGGAAACGCAGTTTCACGGGAACAGCCGGATTTCCTGCAACGACGGAATAAGGAGCTACATCCTTGGTCACGATGGCCCCTGATGCGACAATCGCACCCTCGCCGATGGTGACGCCGGGCAGGATCATCGCCCGCATGCCGATCCAGGCACCATCGCCAATAAGCGTGTCACCTTTTCCGGCATAGGATTCGAGGATGAATTCCGGGAACGGGTAGAGGCTGAACCAATCCGTGCGGTGGGTGTGGTTGCCGCCCAACAGGATCACGGCTTCCGCGCCTATGCAGACATAATCGCCTATGTGGAGCTGGTCGATCGGCCAGGCGGGCTCCCACGCTTTCAAGCTGTAGTCATCGCCGTAGAGATACCGGACTACGCTTTCCTCGAACGAACCTGACCAGGCATTGCTGTAGTAACTGTGCGTGCCGCGGAGGTGAATGTTCGGGTTTCTGACGGTTTCGTGCAGATACTCTACCTTCGACCAGTGCTTCGTGGCTTGGTGAGACTCGATCATGACGTGTGCTTTGAGCTTTTCGGATTTGGAGCATACTCCCGAAAAGTTGCAGGCTTTTCGGGGGTATGCGCGTTTCAGGGAGAAGTCGCCTCCCTCCAGTGGAATAGTAACCGTCCCCGGCCGCGTTAAGGCTGCTTTTCCTTCCAGAACATGTTCAGGGCCCTGATGTCGCCGCTGCAAAGGAGCGGCATTGCATCTCTGATCTGCTCGATCGGCCAGTCCCACCACGCCATTTCAAGCAGCATGGCGATTTCTTCGTCGGGAAAGCGCTTGCGGATCGGCTTGGCCGGATTGCCGCCGACGATGGTGTAGGGCTCCACATCTTTTGTCACCAGCGCACGGCTGCCGATCATCGCGCCGTGCCCGATGCGCACGCCCGGCATGACCATCGCTTCGGCGCCGATCCAGACGTCGTTGCCGACGACCGTGTCGCCCGCAGCCTGGTAGGCGTTGGTCGCGCCGGCGAATGCCGGTTCCTCCGACATGAAGAAGAACGGGAAGGTCGATATCCAGTCGTTGCGATGCCCCTGGTTGCCGGCCATCATGAAGGTTGCGCCGGAGCCGATGGAGCAGAAGCTGCCGATGATGAGCTTGTCGACATCGTCGCGGTCCGGCATCAGGTAGCGGGCGCAGTCGTCGAACGAATGGCCGTGGTAGTAGCCGGAATAGTAGCTGTAGCGGCCGACGATGATGTTCGGGTTCGTCACCTGCTCGGAAAGCAGCTTTCCCCGAAAGGGGCTTTCGAAATAGTTGGTCATCTTGCCTGTCCGTTTTCGGCACGTCGCCTGGCGAAGCGCCTGGAAGAATTGTCCGCGGACTGGCGGGGCTTCGTCAGAATTTGACGGTCAGCCGTTCCAGTCCGTGGAAGTGATAGGTGTCGCGGTAGAGAGGTTCTTCCGCGAATGCGATCCGCGGCAACCTGTCGAACAGCACCTTCAGCGAGCATTGCAGCTCCAGCCGCGCCAGCGGCGCGCCGATGCAGAAATGGATGCCGGCGCCGAAGGACACGTTCTTCTGATCCTCGCGGCCGGGCTGGAACGAATGCGGTGACGCGAAGGCGGCCGGGTCGCGGTTGGCGCAACCCAGCAGCAGGCCGACTTGCTGGCCGGACTTCAGCGCCACGCCCTCGGCGGCTTCCAGATCGCCATAGGCATAGCGCGTGAACATGTGCAGCGGCGCGTCGTGGCGCAGGCATTCCTCGACGGTTGCGGCCGTCGCTTCGGGCGAGGTGAAGAAGCGGCGCGGGTCGCCGCCCTGCTTGAGGATTGTGCGCACCGCATTGCCGGTCTGGTGAACGGTCGCCTCATGGCCGGCATTGAGCAGCAGGATGGCGGAGGAAACCAGCTCGTCCTCGGTGAGCTTCTGGCCGTCCTCCTGCGCCGAGATCAGCAGGCTGAGCAGATCGTCGCCGGGGTTCTTGCGCCGCTCGGCCACATAGGAGCGGAGGAAGTCCGAGAATGCTTTGGAAGAGGCGTTGGCCCGGTCCTCGGTCTCGCGCGTGCGGCCGTGCATATACATGGCAACCATGTCGTGCGACCAGCTCAGAAGCTGCGGACCCATCTCCACCGGCACGCCGAGCATCTCGGCGATGATGGTGATGGGCAGCGGTGCGGCATAGGCCGGCAGAAGGTCGACTTCGCCATTGGCTTCAAAACCGTCGACCAGTTCGTTGGCGAGCGCCTCGACGCGGGGACGCAGCCGCTCGACCTGACGCGAGACGAAGGCGCGGTTGACCAGCGTGCGCAGGCGCGTGTGCACCGGCGGCTCCAGTTCCAGCATGGAGTTCGCCTCGATGGCGTCGAATGCGGTGAGATGCGAGCGGTCGCCCGTGTAACCCTGATCGTCGGCGGCGCCTTCCGGCTTTTCGCGGCCGAAGCGGCGATCGCGCAGCAGGCGGTTGACGTCGTCATAGCCGGCCAGACACCAGAAGCCGAAATCTTCCCAGAAGAAGCTGCGGGCATTGGCATGCAGCCAGGCGTAGGCCTCATACGGATTCTGCACGAAGCGCGGCTCGTGCGGATCGAGCCGCAAGCGGCGCGACGCGGGATCGTAGTTCAGATAGGCGAGGGCGGCGTCGGTATGTGTCATGGGGCCTCTTTAGCCCGGCTTGCCAAGCCTGCGCCAGTGCATATCCTGTCGCGCCAGTATCTTTCACTTGATCCAGCCACGGGATTTCCGGGGGAGTTCTCACATGAATCTGATTGTCGTCGGCGCGGGCATCGCGGGGCTTTCGACCGCCTGGGCGCTGACCAGGGCCGGGCATGGCGTCACGCTTCTGGAACAGGGGCCAATTCCCAATCCCATGGCAGCCTCGGGCGATCATCACCGCATCATCCGGCGTGCCTATGGCGCGGCAGCGGGGTATGGCCGCCTGATCACCGAAGCCTATGACGCCTGGGACGAATTGTGGGCGGATCTCGGAGAAAGCCACTACGACCCGCGCGGCTTCATCTGCGTGTCTCGCGAGCCGGGCGATGAAGCCGAAAAGATGCGCGACGGGCTGGCTGCCGGAAATTATCCGTTCGAGATGGTCGAGCCTGAGGAGGCCGTCGCCCGGTGGGGCATCCTGGAGCCAGGCACCTTCAGATATGCGTTCTTTTCGCCCGAGGGCGGAGTGCTGCACTGCCGCAAGATCGCGGCCGGCATCGCCGGCTGGCTGCGCGCCCATGGCGCGAATGTCTACGAAAACAGCAAGGTCGCGGCCATCGATGCCGAGGCGGGCAGGGTGGAACTCGCGAGCGGCGAAACGCTCGTCGCGGACCGTGTGGTGGTCACCGCCGGCGCATGGGTGCTGAAGCTGTTCCCGGAACTCGGTTTCGACCTCACGACCTACCGGACCGCCGTCGTCTATCTCGAGCCACCCGGCGAATTGCAGGCGGCGTGGAACAAGGCGCCCGTGGTGCTCGATGTCGGCGGCAGGACCGATGGCTACATCATCCCGCCCTCCGGCGGCGCGGGGCTGAAATTCGGTTCCGGCCTGCACAAGGTGAAAACCAGCGACGCCGACTGGAACAGGCTGCCCGTGGCGGGCGAGGGGGAGGCCATCCGCGATCTCTTCGCCCCGCCGATCCTGCTCGCGAAGGAGTATCGCGTGAAGGAAGTGGTGACTTGTGCCTATACCTTCACCGAGGACGAGCGATTCTTCTCGCACGAAATCGGCAAATGCCTCGTCGTCTCCGCCTGCTCGGGACATGGCTACAAGTTCGGCGCATCCGTCGGCCGGCGCGTGGCTGCCGCTGCCGTGGACGGTGATACGGACGGCTTGCGAAGCTGGCTGCAGGCGGAAGTGGCCTGACGCCGGCCAACCTTGATGCTGGCCGACAGGCGCCATGAGGCGTTCGCATCAGCCTGTCACCGCGAGCTTTCGCGTCGGCGCACAGGGCTGGAGCGGTTCTGGGTTTCACCGGAACCGCTCTATCTATTTGTTTTGACGCATTTCCGGACGCAAACCGCTTCGCACTTTTGCTGGAAGTGCTTTAGGGATCAAGCGATCCCGCCGTGCCGGTGTCAGGCGCGGCCTTCGATCCCGCAGCGATGCACGGCCGACGAATAGGCCGTGGTCTGGGTAAGGCCCAGAACCTTGCGAATCGCCTCCGGGCTTTCGCTGACCACCGTCTGCCCCACCGTGTGGGTGACGATGGCGCCACGGCCGTGCTCTCTTATGGAAACGAGATGGTTGGTGTTGAGATAGATTTGCTTGCCGTCAAAATCGGTCAGCGCGATCCACATACCTGCCCCCTTGCAACAAACGACACAAGCGCTTGCAATGTCTCAGGCCGGATGAACTGCCCCATTCGCCGAAGCCCACGTACATCTGAGGAACCAGATATTCCCGCAAAACGCGGCCGTTTGCAACGGCATTGCCCCGGCTCGATCCGATAGCCGGCGGCCGAATGCCGGAAGCTCTGCGAGGCGGCCACGCGGCAACCGTGCGAGACGACGCGCGAGCGCGCGTTTTCAACCGGAAATGCAACGATCTGGAAGGATACACCGCACCAGTGGAGGTGGTACGCCCAAGGGGAATCGAACCCCTGTTTCCGCCGTGAAAGGGCGGCGTCCTAACCGCTAGACGATGGGCGCGCGGTGAAGATGAGGCGCCTTATAGTCAGGCAATCGGTGGTCGGCAACCCGTCTCGGGACTCTTTTCCAACTTTTTTTCGCCGCCTATTTGCGGCGGCTGCAACGCCAGTTCCAATCGCGTTCGGGACCAACGTCCACATGGACGGAATCGGTGTGGCAATAGGTGCCAACGCCGCCGCGGCCGGGCATGGCGCGGACATAATTGGCCAGTTCCCACTTGCTCACGCCGGGAATCTGGATGTCGGCGGCGGCGCAGTACATGTGCAGCGAATTCTTGGCGCCACGGGCGCGGACATTGCGAGTCGGGCTGCGATAGCCCGAGGTCACGATGATCTTGCTGCCGTAGTGCTGCTCGATCGTCTTGAGCACACGCACCAGCGAGGGTTTCAGGCAGGCAACGTCGACATTTTCCGTCTGGCGCAGCAAGCCGTTGGGCGCGAGGCGGGCCATGCCGGCAGCCGAAGCGACCTGAACCGGGCCGCCGTCCTCTTCCTCGTGCAGGTCGACGTCGCTGTCGTCGTCGATGCCGGACTTGCGTTTGATCTCGAAAAGCGCCGTCTGGCGCACGCCGGGCAGGTCGGAGAGGCCGCCGGCGGAGGCCATCGCAACCGGCTTGGCCGGCGATTCGGCCGAAGCAAGCTGGATGATCGGCTTCACCTCCGGTTTCGGCGCGGCCGGTTCGGACGATCTGGCGTCGATCAGCGGTTTGGCGGCATTCGCCGCCACAACTGGCCTGGCGGCGGCGGATGAGGGGGCGCCACGCCCGGCGGAAGAACCTGCCGGTGACGCGGAGGACGACGAGCCGAAGAGGGACGCGAAGAAGCCCTTCTTCTTCGGCGCTTCCTGCGGCCTGGCCTCGCCGGCGGTCACGGAAGCGGTGTTCTGCTGCGGTGCGGCTGCTTCCGCCACGGTTGCGGCCGGCGCTTCCTGTGGCGCGACGGGTTTTGCCTCGGTCACCCGAGCCGTCTCGCCCGGGCGCGTGGAAGGCAGCGGCACCGCCGTTTGCGCCTGCGCCATGGGCTGTGCCTGGGCCGCAGCCATGCGCTCGGCCTCCGCTTCCGCCTCGACGGCCTGCTGCAACGAGATCGTGCCGCCGGTCGCGGGGCGGGTGGTCGGAAGAAAGGCGATGGCTGCGGGCAGTTCGTGGTCGCTTTCGTCCATTACCGTGGAGATTGCCGGGCTGCCGGCCTCCGCGGTCTGGGAGACTTCGATGGTCGAGGCGGATGCGGCGCTCGTTTCGGCGGCGGAAACGACGGCAGGAGCGGGAGCGCCGGTGGACGCATTGTAGGCGGGGGCGTTGAAATCGAAATTGGGATCGCTGGTGGACGTGCAGGAGGCAAGAAGGGTCGAGACAAGCGCTGCCAAGACAGCACGACTCCCCCGTTTCGCAAAGCGATTGCTTGCTGCTGTCAAACCCGTCCCCTTCCTGTCGTTTCGGCGCCGCTACGCCCAGGCTACGGCAGTAGATCGATCGATTGCGCTTCCGTAGCCGGAATCAGCACCTGACGAATCCGTCGCCCCCTCGGTCAAAAGCCGCGCTAGGGAGCAAATAAGGCAAGAACATGTTTGCCACGCCACCATTTCGCCCGGTTTCCTGCCGAGGTCAATTCACCGCACATTACAACATGTTACACACGCACCCTGACATAGGTGCCCGGCGCCTCACCGAGAATCGGCGTCTGTTGGCCGGGTATGCGGGCGGGAACCTGGCTGCTCTCCCTGGCCGAGACCCAGTTTTGCCAGTGCGGCCACCAGGAACCGGGGTTTTCCTTGGCTTTGGCGGTCCATTCGGTGAAATCGCCCTTCGGCTCGCCGCCGGTCCAGTATTGGTACTTGTTCTGGGCGGGCGGGTTCACCACGCCGGCGATGTGGCCGGATCCGGCCATCACGAACTCGACCGGGCCACCGAAATATTTGCAGCCGAGGAACACCGAAAGCGCCGGCGCGATATGGTCTTCGCGTGCAGCCAGGTTGTAGACGGGAATCACTATGTCGCGCAGCGACAGGGTTCGCCCGGCCAGTTCCATGCGCCCTTGCGAGAGATTGTTCTCCAGATAGCAGTTGCGCAGGTAGAAGGAATGGTTGGCGGCGGTCATCCGTGTTGAATCGGAATTCCAGTAGAGCAGGTCGAAGGGCAGGGGCTCCTTGCCGCGCAGGTAGTTGTTGACGACATAGGGCCAGATCAGGTCGCCCGAGCGCAGCATGTTGAAGGCGGTGGCCATCTTGTTGCCGTCCAGATAGCCCTTGCCGTGCATGGCTCGCTCCAGCGCCGCCACCTGGTCCTCGTCGACGAAGACCTTCAGGTCGCCCGCGAAGGTGAAATCGACCTGCGTGGTGAAGAAGGTGACCGACCTGATCCGGTCGTCGCCCTCCTGCGCCATCAATGCCAGCGCGGCCGCGAGCAGCGTGCCGCCGACGCAATAGCCGATCGCATTGACCTCGCGTTCGCCCGTCGCGGTCTGCACGATGTCGAGCCCGTATTGCAGGCCCTCGCGGATATAGGCTTCCCAATCCTTCAGCCCGTGCCGCTCGTCGGGATTGATCCAGGAAATGACGAACACCGTATGGCCTTGCTCGACCGCCCAGCGAATGAAGGATTTTTGCGGGTTGAGGTCGAGGATGTAGAACTTGTTGATCCAGGGCGGGCAGATCAGCAGCGGTCGCTTCAGCACCGTGTCGGTGGCCGGGCCGTACTGGATGATCTCGGCCACGTCGCTGCGCCCCACCACCTTGCCGGGCGTGGTGGCCATGTTGCGGCCCACCTCGAACTGCGAATAGTCGGCCTGGCGCAGCTTCAGGTCGCCGTGGCCGGCCTGGATGTCCTCCGCCAGCATCTTCATGCCGCGCACCAGATTTTCGCCGTTCGTGGCGACTGTTTCGCGGAAGAGCTCGGGATTGGTGAGAATGAAATTCGACGGCGAGATCGCGTTGGAAATCTGCTTGACGTAGAAGCCGGCCTTGTGGCGCGTGTGCTCGTCCAGCCCGTCGGCGCGCTCGACCAGGTCGTTCGCCCAGCGGGTGGTGACCAGATAGGTCTGCTTGAGGAAGTCGAAGAAGGCGTTGCGGCCCCATTCGGGGTCCTGGAAGCGCTTGTCGCCCTTGTCCGGCGCGATGGCAGGCTCCGTGCTTTCCTCGCTTGTGCCCATGCGCTGGATCGCATTTGCCCAGACGTTCATGTATCCTGAGAACAGCCGCGTCTGGGCCTCCAGCGCGCGCGAAGGGTCGGAAAGCCAGTATTCGGTGAGCTTGGAGAACGTCTTGACCATGTCGGCCATGGGCTCGGAAACGCTGTCGCGCATTTCGCCCTTCTCACGCGGCTCCACCCAGGCCGAAGCGGCCTTGCCGGCCTGCTCGATCATGCGAGCGAGATTGAGCGCGAAACGCTCTGGATCCTTGACGAGATACTGCTCGACGGAGGAGGTCTGGTCCGTATCTGTCTTGCCCGAATCGGCTGCCTTCGACATGGTTCGCGCTTGTCCTCCTCAGGCGTTACTATAAGACACAATATAATGAGACGTCGGAACGGGTCCAACAACAACTATGTCGTGTAGTAGAGCCACAGAGGAATTAATATGACGAAGCTTGCTAGCGGAGGTATTTTTTCCGTGTCGCGGTCGGTGCTGGCGGGCGCGGCCGTCGCCATGGCTCTGTTCCAGCTTTCGGCATGCACCAGCACCGACACGCAGGTGGTGGACACCTCGCAGCCGTCCGGCCTGTCTTCCGGGCACGCGCGCAATACCGGAACCTACCCCAACCTGAACATTCCGCCCAAGGCGGCCGCAAGCCAGATCAGCGATGCCGAGAAGAAGGAAAAGCTCTCCGAGCTGAAGGCCGCCCAGTCCTCGCAAAGCGCTGTCGGCGGAGGCGGGAAGGTGCCGAACGACGAGGCGCTGCTGAAGAAGATCGCGACCACGCACGGCCAGAAGACACTGTCGGAAATCGAGGGCAAATGATGCCCTCGACCGGCTTGTGCAATGGGTATATATCGCGGCGATCGATCGCCAATCGCTGGAACTGACATGGAAGAGTTTCACAAGGTTCGCCGGCTTCCGCCCTACGTCTTCGAGCAGGTCAACCGGCTGAAGGCCAGCGCCCGGGCCCGCGGCGCCGATATCATCGACCTGGGCATGGGCAATCCCGACCTGCCGACGCCGAAGGCGATTGTCGACAAGCTGTGCGAGGTGGTGCGCGACCCGCGCACGCATCGCTATTCCTCCTCGCGGGGCATTCCGGGCCTGCGCCGTGCCCAGGCCAATTATTATGCGCGCCGCTTCGGCGTGAAGCTCGATCCCGACACGCAGGTCGTCGCCACGCTCGGTTCCAAGGAAGGCTTCGCCAATATGGCGCAGGCCATCACCGCACCCGGCGACGTGGTGCTGTGCCCGAACCCGACCTATCCGATCCATGCCTTCGGCTTCATCATGTCGGGCGGCGTCATCCGCTCGCTGCCGGCCGAGCCGGACGACAACTTTATCCCCGCGCTGGAGCGGGGCCTGCGCCATTCGATCCCCAAGCCGCTGGCGCTGATCCTCAACTATCCCTCGAACCCGACGGCGCTGGTCGCCTCGCTCGATTTCTACAGGGACGTGGTGGCCTTCGCCAAGAAGCACGAGATCATCATCCTTTCCGATCTCGCCTATGCGGAGATCTATTTCGACGGCAATCCGCCGCCCTCGGTCCTGCAGGTGCCGGGCGCGATGGATGTGACGGTCGAGTTCACCTCCATGTCCAAGACGTTCTCCATGCCCGGCTGGCGCATGGGCTTCGCGGTGGGCAACGAGCGGCTGATCTCGGCGCTGACGCGGGTGAAGTCCTATCTCGACTATGGCGCCTTCACGCCGATCCAGGTGGCTGCGACCGCTGCGCTCAACGGCGACGGCTCGGATATCGAGGAAGTACGCGACATCTATCACAAGCGCCGCGACGTGATGGTCGATGCATTCGGCCGCGCAGGCTGGAACGTGCCCGCGCCGGCGGCGACCATGTTCGCCTGGGCGCCGATCCCCGAGCCGTTCAGGAAGCTCGGCTCGCTGGAATTCTCCAAGCTGCTGATCGAGAAGGCGGACGTCGCCGTCGCGCCGGGCATCGGCTTCGGCGAATATGGCGACGACTACGTGCGCATCGCGCTGGTCGAGAACGAGCACCGCATCCGGCAGGCCGCGCGCAACATCAAGCGGTTCCTCGCATCCGAGGCCGCAGCGCCGGAAAATGTCGTGACCTTGACGGCGCGGCGCTGAACGGCTTTTCACGAAAACATTGATTTGAGGGCGTAGCGGGACATGGCCGAAGCTTTGCGTGTTGGAATTGCCGGGCTCGGCACAGTCGGCGCCTCCGTGGTGCGGGTCCTGGCCGAAAAGGCGGCGGAACTCACCCGCCAGTGCGGCCGGCCCATCACCGTCGCGGCCGTCTCGGCGCGCAACCGCGGTCGCGATCGCGGCATCGACCTGTCGGCGGCGCGATGGTTCGAAGACCCGGTGGAACTGGCGAACGAGGCCGACATCGACGTGTTCGTCGAGCTGATCGGCGGCGAGGATGGAGCGGCCCTGGCCAGCGTGAAAGCTGCGCTGGAGGCCGGCCGGCATGTCGTGACCGCCAACAAGGCGCTGCTTTCCAAGCATGGCGTGGCCCTGGCGGAGATCGCCGAGAGGAAGGGCGTGCTGCTCAACTATGAAGCGGCGGTCGCCGGTGGCATCCCGATCATCAAGACGATGCGCGAGGCCATGGCGGGCAACAATGTGTCGCGCGTGTTCGGCATCCTCAACGGCACCTGCAACTATATCCTGACCCGCATGGAGGCCGAGGGCCTGTCGTTCGACGACTGCCTGAAGGACGCCCAGCGGCTGGGCTATGCCGAGGCCGACCCGACCTTCGACATCGAGGGCCACGACACCGCGCACAAGCTGTCGATCCTGACCAGCCTTGCCTTCGGCTGCAAAATCTCGGCCGACAGCATCTATATGGAAGGCATCAGCAATATCAGCCAGGCGGATATCCGCGCCGCGGGCGAGCTGGGCTATCGCATCAAGCTGCTGGGCGTCGCCTTGCAGACCGACACCGGCATCGAGCAGCGCGTGCACCCGACCATGGTGCCGACCGCCTCGGTGATCGCGCAGGTGCACGGCGTCACCAATGCGGTGGCCATCGAGACCGATATTCTGGGCGAGCTGCTGCTTTCCGGTCCGGGCGCCGGCGGCAATGCGACTGCGTCGGCCGTTGTCGGCGATATCGCCGATATCGCCAAGGCCCGCCCCGGCTTCCAGCATGGCCCGGTGTTCGGACGCCCGGCCAGGGAGCTGAAGCCCTACAAGAAGGCGCAGATGCGCAGCCACGCCGGGGGCTATTTCATCCGCCTCACCGTGCATGATCGCGTCGGCGTCTTCGCGGCGGTTGCCAAGCGCATGGCCGACAACGACATTTCGCTGGAATCGATCGTCCAGCATGGCGTCAGCGCCGAAGGGGATGGCAGCAAGACCGTCATCCTCGTCACCCACGAGACGACCGAGGCGGCTGTGCGCAAGGCCGTCGAGGGTGTGACCAAGGATGGTCACCTGATCGACAAGCCGCAGGTCATCCGCATCGAGCGGGCGGGCTGAGGTCAACCGCCACGGGGCGGTTCCTACACGAATCCGAAGCGGCGCGGATCCATCGGTCCGCGCCGCTTTTTGCGTTTTGAACTATGCCCATACGCAGGCCCTGCTCCTTTCGGCTAGGATTTGTCGTGCTGCCCACACCTTAATCGATTGAGGTTTCATCCGGTCGCAACAAGTGCGCCTGGCGGGTCTTGCCGTTGTCATTTCACTTTGACACAAGGGGCGCAGGAGCCGTTTGCAAACGGCGTAACCGCAAGATTTCACGGGACTACAAGCTATGGCTAAGAAAGACGCAGCCGGCCTCGACCGCATCCTGACCATGGAACTCGTGCGCGTGACCGAGCGCGCCGCCGTTGCCGCCGCGCGCCTGCGCGGGCGCGGCGACGAGAAGGCCGCCGATCAGGTGGCCGTCGATGCGATGCGCGCCGAGCTGAACCGCCTCGCCATCAGGGGCACCGTGGTGATCGGCGAAGGCGAGCGCGACGAGGCGCCGATGCTCTACATCGGTGAAGAGGTCGGCGCGGGCGAGGGACCGGAAGTGGACATCGCGCTCGACCCGCTGGAAGGCACCACCATCTGCGCCAAGAACCTGCCCAACGCGCTGGCCGTCATCGCCATTGCCGAGAAGGGCAGCCTGCTGTTCGCTCCCGACGTCTACATGGACAAGATCGCGGTCGGCCCCGGCTATGCCGATGGCGTGATCGATATCGATGCGTCGCCGGAGGAGAATATCCATAGCCTCGCCAAGGCCAAGGGCGTGCCGGTGGCGGAAATCACCGCCTGCATCCTCGACCGCCCGCGCCATGCCAGGCTGATCGAGGCGGTGCGCGGCACCGGTGCCGCAATCCGCCTGATCGGCGACGGCGACGTGGCCGGCGTCATCCACACGACCGACCCGGAGGAAACCGGCATCGACATCTATATGGGCACCGGCGGCGCGCCGGAAGGCGTGCTGGCGGCCGCCGCGCTGCGCTGCATCGGCGGCCAGATGCAGGGCCGGCTGATGCTCGACACGCCGGAAAAGGTCGCGCGCGCGGCCAAGATGGGCATTTCCGATCCCGACAAGGTCTATCGCATCGAGGAAATGGCGCGCGGCGACGTGCTGTTCGCCGCCACCGGCGTGACCGACGGCAACATGCTGTCCGGCGTGAAATTCGGCTCCAGCTCGATCACCACCGATACGATCGTGCTGCGTTCCTCGTCGCGCACCGTGCGTTCGATCAAGGCGCGGCATCAGGATCTGGAGAAATTCCAGTAGTCCCGTTGCACTGTCCACGCCTTCCATGCCGCGGCCTGTTTGGCTTTGCCGGGCGATCCCTTATCCTGCATTCATGGATGAGGGGTTGAACGGCGCATGACGACCGAAAAGCGTTTCTTTCTGGACGTCAAGCGCTCGGCGACCGGGCTTGCGTGGGAGCACCGGCTGAACGAACGGCAGGAAATGACTGCCCTCGCCATCGCCCAGGGGCATGGCGTGCCGGACATCGTGGCGCGCGTGCTGGCCGGGCGCGGCGTCGGCACGGAGGACGCCGAGCGCTTTCTGGACCCGACCATTCGCGACCTGCTGCCGAACCCGGAAACGCTGACCGACATGGACAAGGCGGCGACGCGCATCGTCGAGGCGATCGTGCGCCGCGAGCGTGTGGCCATCTTCGGCGATTATGACGTGGACGGCGCGGCTTCCTCGGCGCTGCTGAAGCGCTTCCTGAACTTTTACGGCATCGAGTCGGAAATCTACATTCCCGACCGCATCTTCGAAGGTTATGGGCCGAACCCGGATGCCATGCGCGACCTGGTGTCGCGCGGCGCGCGGCTGATCGTGACCGTCGATTGCGGCACCAACAGCGCGGCCGCGATCGAGGCGGCGCGCGAGGCGGGCGCCGATGTCGTCGTGCTCGACCACCATCAGGTCGGCGGCGCGCTGCCCGAGGCGGCGATCGCCGTGGTCAATCCCAACCGCGAAGACGATCTGTCGGGGCAGGGGCACCTCTGCGCGGCCGGAGTCGTCTTCCTGACGCTGGTGCAGGCGGCAAAGCTGCTGCGCGGGGAGCGGCCGGATTTGCCGAAGGCCGATCTTCTGTCGATGCTCGATCTGGTGGCGCTTGCGACCGTGTGCGACGTGGTGCCGCTCACCGGGGTCAACCGCGCCTTCGTGGTGAAGGGGCTGATCGCCATCCGCCAGCAGCGCAATGCGGGTCTGGCTGCGCTGGCGCGCGTGTCGCGCATCGGCGAGCCGATCAACGCGTTCCATCTCGCCTTCCTCATCGGCCCGCGCATCAATGCCGGCGGGCGCATCGGCGATGCCGCGCTCGGCAGCAAACTTCTGGCGACCGACGATCCCGTCGAGGCCGGCAAGATCGCCGAAACCCTCGACCGCCTCAATCAGGAGCGGCAGGCGATGGAGCAGGAGATGCTGGCCGAGGCGCGCGCCGAAGCCGATGCCGAGCTGCTGGGCGGGCAGGGGCCCGCCGTCATCGTCACCGCCAGCCCGAAATGGCATCCGGGCATCGTCGGCCTGCTTGCCTCGCGGCTGAAGGAACATGCGCGACGTCCCGCCTTCGCCATCGCCTTCAACGGAAACGGCGTCGGCACCGGCTCCGGCCGCTCGGTACCGGGTTTCGATCTCGGCAGGCTGGTGCGGGAGGCGCATGAGCAGGGGCTGATCGTCAAGGGCGGCGGCCATGCCATGGCGGCGGGCATCACCGTCGAGCGCGACAAGCTCGGGGCGCTCCGTGCCTTCTTCGAGGAACGGGCCGCGGCCGACGTGTTCCGCCTGCAAAGCGAGGAGAGCCTGCCGATCGACGCCGCCCTGGCCGCCGATGGCGCCACGACCAACCTTCTCGACACGCTGGAGCGAGCCGGGCCGTTCGGCTCAGGCCATGTCGCGCCGGTCTTCGTGCTGCCGCGTCACCGTCTGGTGGATGCGCGGCTGGTCGGCACCTCGCATATACGCGCGGATTTGCGCTCCGACGGCGGCGGCCGCATCCAGGCGATCGCCTTCCGGGCGGCGGATACCGCATTGGGGGATTTCCTGTTCAGGAGCCGGGGCGGCACCGTGCATATCGCCGGATCGCTGTCCTCCAACTACTGGAACGGCAACAGAAGCGTGCAATTCCGCATCATCGACGCGGCGCCGGCGCCCTGATCGCTATCAGGCAAGCACGGTCTGCAACCGCGCCAGCTCGGCGAGCTGCGCCTGCGTCGCCTCATAGCCGAGGCGGATCGCCTCGTCGGCGCGGTGGAACTCCGACAGGCCGATATGGCCGAGCTTGGGCTGCAACGAAAGATCGGGCGGATCGCCGGCGAGCCGCGCCCGCGAGATGCGATCCTGGATGATGTTGAACGCCTCGACCATCACGCCGGTGATGCCGAGCCTGCTCTCGCGCGAATAGGCACCGAGCTGATGATTGCCGGCGGGCGCGTCATCCTCGACCAGAAGCTCGCCGGCGCTGTGCTTGATGACGGCGGCGCGGCCGAACAGGTCGTAATGCAGGTTCACGGCCACCACCAGCCGCTGTTCATAGGCGCGGCACACCGACACCGGCACGGGATTGACCAGGGCGCCGTCGACCAGGATGCGCTTGTTGGCCACCACCGGCTCGAACACGCCGGGCAGGGCATAGGAAGCGCGCATGGCCGTGATGAGCGAGCCGCTCGACAGCCAGATCTCGTGGCCGGTGCGGATCTCGGCGGCCACGCAGACGAAGGGCCTGGGCAGATCCTCGAAGCGCAGGCCGGAGAGGTGCTCCTGCATGCGGGCGGTCAGCTTCATGCCTCCCAGCAGGCCGTTGCCGCCGATGCGGAAATCGAGCAGGCCGAAAATGCGCCGCTTGGTGAGGCTGCGGGCGAAATCCTCCAGCTCGTCCAGCTTGCCGGCGAGATAACAGCCGCCGACCAGCGCGCCGATCGAGGTGCCTGCGATCATGTCGATCTCGATGCCGGCTTCGTCCAGCGCGCGCAGCACGCCGATATGGGCCCAGCCGCGCGCCGCGCCGCCGCCGAGGGCAAGCGCTATTCCGGATTTGCGTGCGAGCTTCGGATCGGACAAGGCGTCGGGGGTGGCGGGCCGTTCCACTTCCCGTACATCAGGCCTGTTGCGCAATGACGCCCATTCGAGCATCGCAATCTCCCATGTCCCGCATCCAGGATAGATGCAGGACGTATCGAAAGAATGAATCTGTTTTGACGCCCGAGACTTGCTATGTGGCGTCGAGATATGTCTTTTTCGCGTCGAAAAGCGGTGCCGACCCGTCACCGGACAAAGTAATTACGCCGTCCTTCCTTTCCACCCTCCGGTAGAAGCAGGAACGCCGCCCGGTGTGACAGGTTGCATCGTGGCCCGAGACATTTACGCGCAGCCACACGGCGTCCTGGTCGCAGTCGGTGCGCATCTCCACGACATGCTGGAAGTTGCCCGAAGTCTCGCCCTTCTTCCACAGCGCCTTGCGCGAGCGCGACCAGTAATGCGCGATGCCGGTTTCCAGGGTCAGCGCCAGCGCCTCGGCGTTCATATGCGCAACCATCAGCAGCACGCCGTCGCGCGCGTCGGTGACGACGGCGGTGACGAGGCCGTTGGCGTCGAAGCGCGGCGTGAAGGCAACGCCTTCTTCCAGCGCCTTCTTGTCGCTCGGGGCCTTCTCGAATTCAGGCGCGGTCATCGCCGGCTCCTCTTTCCCGTGAAGCCGGCAAGGTCGGCCCGCCGGCTCATTTGCTGCCGTGCCGCACCATGGTCATGAAGCGAAGCTGCTCCTCGGGGCTGTCCTTGAAGACACCGGTGAATGTCGAGGTCAGCGTGGTGGAGCCCTGCTTGCGAATGCCGCGCATGGCCATGCACATGTGCTCGGCCTCCAGCATGACGGCGACGCCGCGCGGATTGAGCACGTCCTGTATGACGTTGGCGATCTGCGCGGTCATGGCTTCCTGCGTCTGCAGGCGATGGGCGAAGATGTCGACCACGCGGGCGATCTTGGAAAGGCCCACGACCTTGCCGTCCGGCAGATAGCCGACATGCGCCTTGCCGATGATCGGCACCATGTGGTGCTCGCAGTGCGAGTGGAACTCGATGTCGCGCACCAGAACGAGGTCGTCATAGCCGGCGACCTCCTCGAAGGTGCGGCCCAGCTCCTCGGCGGGGCACATGTCGTACCCGTTGAACATTTCGAGAAATGCCTTGGCGACACGCTTTGGCGTATCCACCAAGCCCTCCCGATCCGGGTTGTCGCCCGTCCAGCGCAGCAGCGTGCGCACGGCGGCCTCCACCTCGGCCTGGTCAGGCCTGTCGGTTGCGGGCTTGTCCAGATATTCGGTTTGGGGCATCGGCTTCTTGATCACGGCGTCCATGAAAGGTGTCTCCCGTAGTCCCACTCAAAGGAGGGACGAGTTGAACGGACCACAGCCTTTTGCGGGATGTCGGAGATTCCGGCCCGAAAGCGGCGTGACGAACTTCCGGCGGGACAGGCGGTCGCCTTGTCGTTGCCGGAACTCAAGCATTATATAAGTGATCGGGATGCGAATGAAAGATGCCGAAACGGCACAGATGGTTTCTGAAGCGGCGGCGGTTTGAAAAATCATGATCGATGATGTCTACAATGCGAAAATTCTTGGTTTCGCCGGCAATATCGCACGGACAGGCCGGCTCGAGCACCCCGATGCCTCCGCGACCGCTCACTCCAAGCTCTGCGGCTCGACCGTGACGGTCGATCTCAAGATGGAGGATGGCGTGGTCACCGATTTCGCCCATGACGTCAAGGCCTGCGCGTTGGGCCAGGCATCGTCCTCGATCATGGCCGCCAATGTGATCGGCGCGACCGCCGAGGAACTGCGCCAGGTGCGCGAGGCCATGCTGAAGATGCTGAAGGAAAACGGCCCGCCGCCCAATGGCCGCTTCGCCGACCTGAAATATCTGGAGCCGGTGCGCGACTACAAGGCGCGCCATGCCTCTACCATGCTGACTTTCGACGCGGTGGTGGACTGCATCGGCCAGATCGAGAAAAAGCGCGAAGTGGCCTGAAGCTTCGCGGTGAAGCGCCGGCCCGGGCGGAACCGGCGCTTTCGATTCACGGGTTCAGGCGAGCAGATCGCGCACCATCGGCACGACCCTGGTGCCGTAGAGCTCGATGGAGCGCATCATCTTCTCGTGCGGCAGCGGTCCGTTCGAATATTTCATCTGGAAGCGCGATATGCCGAGCGCCTTGACGGTCGAGGCTATCTTGCGGGCGACCGTTTCGGGCGAGCCGACATAGAGCGAGCCCATATCGGCCTCGGAATCGAATGTCGCGCGCGAGGTGGGCGGCCAGCCGCGTTCGGCGCCGATGCGGTCGTGCATCTTCTTGTAGTTCGGCCACAGCTCCTCGCGCGCCTGCTCGTCGGTATCGGCGACATAGCCGGGCGAGTGGACGCCGATCGGCTTCTTGTCATGACCGAGCTGGTCGAGCGCACTGTGGTAGAGGTCGACGAACGGACGGAAGCGCTTCGGATCGCCGCCGATGATGGCGAGCATCAACGGCAGGTCGTAACGGGCCGCGCGGATTACCGATTCCGGGCTGCCGCCGACGCCGATCCAGGTCTTGAGCGTGCCGTTTTCGATCGGCGGAAAGACGCTCTGGTCCTTGAGCGGCGGACGGATCGACCCCTGCCATGTGACCGGCCCACCTTTCAGGAGCGCCGAAAACAGATCGAGCTTTTCGGAGAAAAGGGTCTCGTAGTCGTTCAGCCTGTAGCCGAACAGCGGGAAGGATTCGGTGAACGAGCCGCGGCCGAGGATCACCTCGGCGCGCCCTTTCGAGAGCGCATCCACCGTGGAAAAGCGCTGGAACACGCGGATCGGATCATCCGAGCTCAGCACCGTGACCGAGGAGCCGAGCTTGATGCGCCCGGTGCGGGCGGCGATCGCCGCCAGAACGGTCTCCGGCGTCGAGACGGCGAAATCGTTGCGATGGTGCTCGCCGACGCCGATGAAATCCATGCCGAGCTCGTCGGCAAGGACGGCCTCGTCCACGAGGTTGCGGATGACCTGAGCCTGCGGCAGCAGGTTCCCGTCGGCATCCATCGTCACGTCGCCGAAGGTGTCCAGTCCGAATTCTATCTTGTCCGACATGATGTTCCTCTGTCGCGAATGCCGGGAGAATGGCCGGCGGATGGCTTCGTCGCAACCGTCTCGAAGTTGGCGTGTCCGAAGGACCGGGCCAGAGACGATCAATTCGCCTGTCACATAGGCTACCCTGTGGAAGCTTCACATTCGCTGGGTTGAGCACGAACCGTCCACATGCGGTTGACGATCCCGCTGCACTGTTCGCCGTTCGGTGTCTCGAAACAGAGGCGTCGGGGTCATTCGCTTCGGGGAGAGTCCGGGAGAGTTTTGATGCGGGCGCTGCCGCTGTTCCTGCAAGGGCCGAACTGTCGCGCAGTGTTGCAATCGGCGCGCGCAAGCGACATCTACGGGAAGGACAGGTTTTGGGAACCGGAGCATTGAGCCTGGAGCATCCGCATCGACATGCGACCCGACCGGCGTCGCAAGGCCGCAACTGGCCCGGCCCCTGGCGCAAGACGCCGGGTCGGGTTTTCGGGACGTCGTTCGTGCGGCTCTACCAGCTCACATTGTCCGGCTTCGTGGGCAATTCCTGCCGCCATCTGCCGACCTGCTCGGAATATGCGTATGAGGCGATCGCCCGGCACGGTCTCTGGACCGGCGGCTGGATGGGGCTGTTCAGGGTGATGCGCTGCGGCCCCTGGGGTACGCATGGCATCGACCGCGTGCCCGAGACGCTGGAGAGCCGGTACCGCTGGTATAAGCCCTGGCGCTACTGGCATATTGGAAAACACTCTGGTCCGCAGCACTGAGCGGACGCAAAGCCTGTTTGCCCGGCGCTCAATTCTTAAAAATCCGTTCACGCTTCGTTAGCAAGGCGACGGCATAGTCGCCCCGGAGAGGTTTTGCGGTGTTCGTCCGCGCGTTCCGGTGCAGCAGGGTGCGGCTGGCAGGCATATTGCCGCGTGCTTTTTTCAAAAAGAGCAATTCACTTCGAGGGCTTTCATGGTGGTTCACGGCATCCGCAGGTTCTGTCTCGCCTCGATTGCTTCCAGCACGATGTTCATGAGCATGAGCGCGGCGTTTGCGGACGTGTCATGGGCGGTTCTGGATGCCGGCAGCGGACGTTTTCTCGGCCAGGAAAAAGCAGCGGAGATTCACCCGCCGGCGTCTCTTGCCAAGATGATGACGCTTTACCTGACCTTCGAGGCGATCAGGGCAGGGCGGCTCAAATGGGATGACCGGATCGTCGTTTCGCGCAATGCGTCGATCAAGATTCCGATGAAGCTTCGGGTCAAGCCGGGCAACACCATCAGCGTGCGCGAAGCCGTCAACGGCATGATCGTGATCTCGGCCAACGATGCCGCGGCCGCCATCGGCGAGCATTTGGGAGGATCGGAAGCCGCCTTCGCGCGCCTGATGACGCAACGCGCAAAACGGCTCGGCCTCAAGGACACGGTCTTCACGAACCCGTCCGGATTGACCGACGGCAGGAAGCAATCCACCACGGCCCGCGACATGGCGTTGCTCGGCCTGGCGCTGCAACGGGATTTTCCGGCCGAGTATGCGCTGTTTTCCCAGCGGTCGTTCGTTTTCCGGGGCAAGCTGCTCCGGGGCCACAACAACCTCATGTACCGGTACGACGGTGTCGACGGCATCAAGACAGGATTTACCAGCGCCGCCGGCTATAACATCGTCAGCTCATACGCGCGGAACAACCGCCACCTGATCGGTGTCGTTCTCGGCGGCAAGACAGCGCGCAAGCGCGATGACCGCATGGAAGCCCTGTTGACGCGCTTTGCCACGCAGGGCACGGCGACAGGCGGCAGCCTGCCGCAGATGGTCATGAACGTGCCCGTTCCGACATGGAAGCCGCATCACCCGTCCGGCAGGGCCGATCTCATCGACGAGACGCTCATCGAGCAGGGCGACGGCGGCCTGGCCGCGCTCGACCCGTCCGGCTGGCAAATCCAGATCGCGGCCGTGCCGAGCCGGGCGACTGCGCAAGGGCTGCTCGCAAGAGCCGGGAAATTCGTCCGCGCGGTCAACGGAAAGGCGACGGGCCAGATCGAGCCGACCGAGAAAAACGGCACGACGCTCTATCGTGCCCGTTTCGACGGCTTCGCCGATGGGAAGGCTGCCGGAAAAGCCTGCGCCATTCTCAAGCGGCAGAAATTCGACTGCTTCGCGATCAATCTTCCCTGAATGGTTCGATCAGGGCCTACCCTGGCGCTGGCGATGACCAAACGCCACCTTTACTAGGGTCGATACAAATTCTATCAGACATTGCCGGCCCATGATCCGGCAATGATGACACCACCCGCGCTCGTTTGCGGGACTGGATATGGAGAAGAGCTTTGCTGAATTCTGTTTCCCTTACATTTCCCGATGGTTCCGTCCGCGAATATGAAGCGGCGATGACCGGCATGGGGCTGGCCGAGTCGATTTCCAGGTCGCTCGCCAAGAAGGCGGTCGCCTACAGCATCGACGGCGTGCTGCGCGATCTCTCCGACCCGCTCGGCAAGTCCGGCAAGGTCGAGATCATCACCCGCGACGACCCGCGCGCGCTGGAACTCATCCGCCACGATGCCGCCCATGTGCTCGCCGAAGCCGTGCAGGAGCTGTGGCCCGGCACCCAGGTCACCATCGGCCCCGTTATCGACAACGGTTTCTATTACGACTTCGCGCGCAACGAACCCTTCACGACGGAAGACCTTCCGGTGATCGAGAAGAAGATGCGCGAGATCATCGCCCGCAACAAGCCCTTCACCAAGGAAGTGTGGTCGCGCGAGAAGGCCAGGCAGGTGTTCCGCGACAAGGGCGAGGCCTACAAGGTCGAGCTGATCGACGCGATCCCCGAGGATCAGGACCTCAAGATCTATTCGCAGGGCGAGTGGTTCGACCTCTGCCGCGGGCCGCACATGGCCTCGACCGGCCAGATCGGCAACGCCTTCAAGCTGATGAAGGTGGCCGGCGCCTATTGGCGCGGCGATGCCAACAACCCGATGCTGACGCGCATTTACGGCACCGCATGGGCCGACCAGGCCCAGCTCGACCAGTATCTCCATATGCTGGAAGAGGCGGAGAAGCGCGACCATCGCCGCCTCGGCCGCGAGATGGACCTGTTCCATTTCCAGGAAGAGGGGCCGGGCGTCGTGTTCTGGCACGCCAAGGGCTGGAAGATGTTCCAGACGCTGGTGAGCTATATGCGCCGCCGCCTCGACGAGCATGGCTACCAGGAAGTCAATGCGCCGCAGGTGCTGGACAAGTCGCTGTGGGAGACCTCCGGGCACTGGGGCTGGTATCGCGACAACATGTTCAAGGTGACGGTCGCGGGCGACGACACCGACGACGATCGCGTCTTCGCGCTCAAGCCGATGAACTGCCCGGGCCATGTGCAGATATTCAAGCATGGCTTGAAGTCCTATCGCGATCTGCCGATCAAGCTTGCCGAATTCGGCAATGTGCACCGCTACGAGCCATCCGGCGCGCTGCACGGGCTGATGCGCGTGCGCGGCTTCACGCAGGACGATGCGCACATCTTCTGCACCGACGAGCAGATGGCCGAGGAATGCCTGCGCATCAACGACCTGATCCTGTCGGTCTACAAGGACTTCGGCTTCGAGGAGATCACCATCAAGCTCTCCACCCGGCCGGACAAGCGCGTCGGCTCCGACGAGCTGTGGGATCGCGCCGAGGCCGTGATGACGAAGGTCCTGAACCAGATCCAGCAGCAGTCGAACAACATCAAGACCGGCATCCTGCCGGGCGAGGGCGCCTTCTACGGGCCGAAGTTCGAATACACGCTGAAGGACGCCATCGGCCGCGAATGGCAATGCGGCACCACGCAGGTCGATTTCAACCTGCCGGAACGTTTCGGCGCGTTCTACATCGGCCCCGATTCGGAAAAGAAGCAGCCGGTGATGATCCATCGCGCCGTCTGCGGTTCGATGGAGCGCTTCCTCGGCATTCTCATGGAGAACTTCGCGGGCCATTTCCCGCTCTGGTTCGCGCCGGTGCAGGTGGTGGTGGCGACGATCACCTCGGATGCCGACGAATATGCCCGCAAGGTCGTGGCCCGGCTGAAGGCCGCGGGCCTCTCGGCAGAAGCCGATCTGCGCAACGAGAAGATCAACTACAAGGTCCGCGAGCATTCGCTGGCCAAGGTTCCGGTCATTCTCGTCTGCGGCAAGCGCGAGGCGGAGGAGGCGACCGTCAATGTGCGCCGGCTCGGCTCGCGCGACCAGCAGTCGATGACGCTCGATCAGGCCGTGGCTGCCCTCTCGGACGAGGCGATCGCGCCGGACCTGCGCCGCGCGCGCGATCAGGCGGCGGCCGCCTGACGATACGGCCGCCGGCCGCGGCCGTCTTCACACGCCTGTCATGCAGTTGAGGCATCAGCAGCATGACAGGCGTTGTTTTATCCGGCCATGCTGTTTCCCGAACTCTCCTACGCAAATCCGTCCCAGCCGCGCATCAAGCGCTGGTTCATCCGCTCGGTCGAGGGGCTTTCCGGCCGCGACCGCTATGCGCTCCTTTACGGCATCTGGCGCAGCGAAATCGTGCCGACATGCGAACGTGTGTTCGGGCGCATGCTGGACCTCATCGACGTCCGGATCGAGCAGGAGGGCGCATGGCCGCCGCCTAACCTGCCCGATGGTCCGCTGGTCATCATCGCCAACCATCCCTTCGGCATCGCCGATGGCATTGCGGTGCTGTCGCTGGCAGAGCAGCTCGGCCGGCCGTTCCGCGTGCTCATGAATGCCGAGCTGATGAAAATCCCCGAGATGGCCGCCTATTCGCTTCCGGTGGATTTCAACGACACCAGGGATGCGCTGAAGAACAACATCGCCGTGCGCCATGAGGCGCTGCGCCTGCTGCGCGAAGGCACCATGATCGTCGTCTTTCCGGGCGGCGGCGTGGCCACCGCGCCGAAGGGGCTCGGCAGGGCGGTGGACCTGCCGTGGAAGATATTCCCGGCACGGCTGGTTCAGGATGCGAAGGCTTCGGTGATCCCGCTTCACTTTTCCGGCCAGAACGGCCGCCTGTTCCATGTCGTCAGCGGCCCGATGGGATTGCTCGAGCGTGACAGCCGGGTGGCGCGCTTCGTCGGCCAACTCTCGCTTGCCTTGCGGACCTCGCTGTTGATACGCGAATTCGCGCGCATGTCCGGCAGGTCGATCCATGTCCGCATCGGCGATGTCGTCCGCTGGCAGGAAATCGAGCACCTGGCGGATCGCAGGGCGCTGCTGACGCATCTCTACGGCAAGGTATTCGGCATGGCCGGGGCCGGCAAACCCGTCCGGCGGCGCAGGCCGCTTGCTGCCTGAGTTCAGTCCGCGCCGTCGTTCGGGTCCTCGGCGGTCGCCTCGTTGGCGATCACCTCGACGTCCTGGTTGCGCCCGCCGACAACGGTGAAGTCGCGCTGGTAGATGCGGTCCTTGTTCTTGGCGACGATGGTGTAGTCGCCCTCGGCCAGCACCATGGTCGCGAAGGCGCCGACGCTCTCGCGCACCGGGTCGCCTGCCGTGGTCAGAACCGACCACGACGTATCGGCCATGGCCTCGCCGCCTTCCTCGCGCACCAGCTTCAACGTCACTTCGGCCGCGCGGTGCTCCACCGTCGCCTCGGTCAGCTTGCCGGCTTCCACGCGGATATCGGAACGGATGACGGCGTTGACGTTCCCATAGGTCGAAACCACGTGATAGATGCCGGCATTCAGCCGCACGATCGTGTTGGGGCTGACGTCGGGGATGATGAGCGCGCGGTCGCCGTCGGCTTCCGGCTTGGCGTCATAGATGGAGAAGCGCAGCTTGTCGGAAGGGATGCGCACCCCGCCAGCCAGCGTCGCGTCGAGCTTCAGGCCGCCGGCATCCAGCACGACATTCTCATGCTTGGCCTGCGTATTGACGGTGATACGCTTGGTCGCGCCGGCGCGACCGAACGAGGCGTGGACCAGATAGCTGCCCGGCTCCAGATGGAAGACGCTGGTGCCGCCCTGCGCAGAAGCCACCAGCGGCAGCTTGCCGTCGGGACCGGGTTCCGGCCGGAACACGCGCCAGATCAGCCCGCGATTTATGTCGGCGCCTTCATCGGTGAGCTTGGCCGCAAGCGTGACCTCGCCGCCCGCCTGCTGCGCAGGCAGCTTTCCGCCGTGCTGCGGCGGGGCCGAATAGCCGGAAATGTCGGGCAGATGCAGGTTCGGCAAGGGGTTGCCGTCCTCGGCCCGCCCGGCCAATGGCGACAGAGCGAGAATCGCGGCACCGGCGAAGGCAGCCAAATGTCTTGAGAATCCGGCGAACATGGCTTGTTTGAAGCGGAATGCGGTGGCAATTTCAAGGCTCATTTCGGAAGCGCCATGCCGGCGCAGCCAGAGCCGGGCCTCTTTCGACAGGCCGCCTCCAGCCAAAATATTCAGGAGAATGCCAATCGTGTCGTCATCGATCATAGAATTCATGCTGGCGAGAAGCTCTGCCCCGATCCCCGAACTGCGTGAACCCGCGCCCAACGACAGCGAAATCGAAACCATGCTGTCCATCGCCTCGCGCGTGCCCGACCATGGCAGGCTCGAGCCCTGGCGCTTCATCGTCTATCGCGGCGACGCGCGCCATCGCATCGGCGAGCGGCTTGCGGCGCTGGCAGAACAGCGCGAAGGGCCGCTGACGGAAGCGCGCCGCAACCAGGAACTGGCGCGGTTCTCGCGCGCGCCGCTGGTGATCGGCGTCGTGTCGAGCCCCAAGGAAAACGTGAAGATCCCGCAGTGGGAGATGTTCCTGTCCGGCGGCGCGGCGGCGATGAACCTCATCGTCGCGGCCAACGCCCTCGGCTACAAGACCAACTGGATCACCAACTGGTATTCCGATGTCGAGGAAGGCCGGCGCATCCTTGGCCTTGCGCCGCATGAGCGCGTGGTCGGTTTTGTCCATATCGGCACGTTCGACGGCAGCGTGCCCGAGCGCCCCCGCCCGGATGTCCGCAAGCTCTATTCCGAATATTCCGGGCCGTGGGAAGGATAAGGCAGGACCTGTCAATCAACCGGGGATCGCGGCCATTTGCTGCCTGATCCGATATTAGCGCCTGACGCCGTGGAGGCTGAAACCTGGGGAACGCCGAGCGCCTCGCCAGGCGGAGAGCAGCGTTCCGACATTTGCTTCCACGCCGTCGGCCGAGCTTGTTTTCGAGATCGTAGACCTAGGCGAGAACCCCCGCTGCCTTTGCCCGTGCCAGCAGTCGCTCGGCCCGGCGCAGGTGCGGGCGGTCGTACATCTGGCCATCAATCGCCACAACGCCGGGATTTCCGGCTGCCCGGAAGGCATCCACGACTGCCGCCGCGTGAGCGGTCGCCTCGGGCGAGGGGGTGAAGGCTTCGTTGATGACCGGCACCTGTGCGGGGTGGATCGCCATCTTGCCGGTAAAACCGTCGCGCTCGGCCTCCTCGCATTCGCGGCGAAAGCCGTCCATATCGCGGAAATTCGGATAGACCGTATCGATCGCCGCCGTCTCGGCCGCGGAGGCGGCGAGCAGCGTCATGGTACGCGCCAGCCGGAAGACATCGGTGTAGACGCCGCGCCCGTCGCGCGCGGTGCGGGCGCCGATTGCGGCCGAGAGGTCTTCCGCCCCCCATGTCAGGCCGGCAAGGCGGGTGCCCGCGCCGGCATAGCTCGCAGCCGCCAGAACCCCGGCCGCCGTCTCGGTGATGATCGGCAATATGGCGATGCTCCCGTCCGGCAGGCCGTTTTCGGCCTCCTGAACGCGCAGCTTCACCGAAAGCTGCTGGACGTCTGCGCCGCCATTCGACTTGGGCAGCATGATGCCGGCCGGTTTAGCCGGGACCAGCGCCGCGAGATCGTCGTCGGTGAGGCCGGTGGAAAGATCGTTGACGCGCACATAAACGGTCGGGCCACCCGTAAGCGTGCTGATGAACCCGGCGGCTATCCGGCGCGCGGACGCCTTGTTTTCGGCCGATACCGAATCCTCCAGGTCGACGATCACCACGTCAGCCTCGGAGGAAAAGCCCTTTTCCAGCTTCTTTTCCGAATCGCCGGGAACGAACAGCAGCGAGCGCATCAGACCGACACCGTCTTCTTCTTCATCATGGCCTGGCGCGTGCATCTGGCCACCAGCACGCCGTTCTGGTTGAAGGCGCGGTGCTGGAACTCGACGATGCCGCGATCCGGCCTGGATTTCGATTCGCGCACCGACAGCACCTCGGTTTCAACGTGAATGGTGTCGCCGTGGAATACCGGGTGGGGAAACACGGTCTCCGTCATGCCGAGATTGGCGATGGTCGTGCCGAGCGTCGTATCGTGGACGGAAATGCCGATCATCAGCCCGAGCGTGAACAGCGAGTTGACCAGCGGCTTGCCCCATTCGGTCTTGGAGGCGAAGTCGAAATCGATGTGCAACGGCTGCGGGTTGAGCGTCATGACGGAAAACAGCATGTTGTCGCTCTCTGTCACCGTCTTGGTCAGCGTGTGCTGGAAGACCTGACCGACCGAGAACTCTTCCAGATACATGCCCATGCCGAATTCCTCCCTTGCTTCCGGTTTGATAGTTGCTGGCGCCCGGCGCCGCAAGCGGGTTAACAACTATGGTGAACGCTTCGTAAACCATTTGTCCCTAGCGTCATCAACGGGGATCGGATGCATGAGTCCGATGGAAAGGGCGTTGAATGATCGTCGGGCGTTTCCTGAAATGGGTCGATACGGCGCGCGTGGCCGAGCGGGCGGCGGCGGCGGCCGCGCTGGCGCGCGCCTATGTGCAGAAGGAGCTGCCCTTCGAGGAGCGCTGCGCGGCCGAGGCCGCGCTGACCCTGCTGCTCGACGACCCCTCGGCGAAGGTGCGGCTGGCCATGGCCGAGGCGCTTTCCATGAGCCGCCATGCGCCGTTGCAGGTGGTCTGTGCCCTTGCCGGCGATCAGCCGGAAGTCTCGAGCGTGGTGCTGGCCCGCTCGCCGCTGCTGACCGATGCCGATCTCATCGACCATGTGGCCGGTGGTGTTTCAGCCACCCAAAGGGCGATCGCCGACCGGCCGTTCGTGTCGATGGCGCTTGCGGCGGCGATCGCCGAAGTGGGCGATGCCGAAGCCTGCGCGATGCTGCTTGCCAATGCCGGGGCGGATATCGCCTCGCTGAGCTTCCGCCGCATCGCCGAGCGCCATGGCGACCTGCCGCTCGTGCGCGAGGCGTTGATCGCCGATCCGCGCCTGCCATCCGATTGCCGGCATGTGCTGCTGGTCAAGGTCGGCGAGGCGCTGAGCCGTTCGCCACTGGTGGCGGCGCTGATGGGGCCGGCGCGCGCCGAGCGCGTGCTGCGCGATGCCTGCGCCCGGTCCTCGATGACCCTGATAGATGGGACACGCGCCGAGGAGCATGCAGCGCTGATCGAGCATCTGCGCCTGCGCGGGGACCTGACGACAAGCTTCCTCGTTCGCGCCGTGACCAGCGGCAAGGTGGATTTCTTCGGTGCCGCGCTGGTTGCGCTGGGCGGTCAGGCCGAGGCGCGGGTGCGGACGCTGCTTGCCGGCGGACGGGATACCGCGCTTTCGGCGCTGCTGAGAAGCGCAGGCCTGTCTGTCGCGACGCACAGGCCGATCATCACGGCGCTGAAGGTCTGGCGCGAGGTTGCGAACGGCAAGCGCATTGCCGGCGTGCAGGAGGTGAGCTGGCTGATGTTGCAGGCGCTCGGCGATGCCCCAGCCGAGCGTGAGCTTGCCGGCCTCCTGAAGACCATCCATGTCGAGGCATTGCGCGACAATGCCCGCCGCCATGCGCTGGCCATCGCCGCCGCCTGATCGTATCCGATCCTAGTTGTCGCCGGCAGGCAGCCTTCCGAAGAAGATCGGATAGGCTTCGAGCGCTGCCGCGATCACGCGCAACGAGGCGGCTGCCTGCAGCGTCTCGGCATCGCCGCGCCGATCGGCCATTTCCTCTGCTGCCCGCCGGGTGCTTTCTATCAGCGCCTGCATCGACTTTCTGCCGGCCGGCGGCAGCAGCACTTCCTGCGCAAATCGCGAGAGGAAGGCGGAGACGAATGCCTTGTCGCGTGCGGCGAGCCTGCCTCCGAGCCTGAGCTTGCGCAGACGCAGGATTTCGAGCCCCACCGTCACCGCCGCGACGCTGCCGCCAAGCAGTGCCTTGCCTGTCTCGCCAAGACGCTTCACATAGGGCAGGAGCTGGTTGATGCGGTCGTAGGTCAGGCTTTCGAAGGCCGAGCGGCGCGGAATGCGCTCATGCAGGCAAAGCCGGGCAAGATCCTCGTGAAGCGCCTTGACCAGCCGCGCGGCGAAGACGTGCGGCCGCGCGGGCAGCACCACGGCGAAGACACCCATGGCGAGCAATATGCCGACCAGGATGGACAGCGTGCTGTTGAAGAAGACCTGCGGCGCGTAGACCATCGTCTGGTGCGGATTGAGGAAGGCCAGGAAATTGATGGCGAAGGCGGTGGCGACGCCGACCAGATGCCGGTTGGCCATGCCGAGCGCGCCCACCACCAGCACCGGGATGACGAACAGCATGAACCAGCCGAAGCCGGGCAGGGCCGGCAGCGCGATCTGGCCCACCACGAAGGAGAAGGGCACCGCCAGAAGCGTTCCCTTGAAGAATTCCCATGAGGATTCCAGCGGCGCGGGGCGCGAGGCGAACAGGCTCGACACCACCGCAACGATGATGGCGACGCCCGCGACGTCCGCCCAGCGGGTGGCCATCCAGAAGGCGATCACCAGCGTCGTCGCCAGCGCGGCGCGCACCGCATTGCGCAGTGCCGCCTCGCGGTCGCGATGCACGACGAGCGCCGGTTGGTGCCTGTTGCGGTTCGCGCGCGCCGCCGCCGCCGGTTCGCGAATGGCATCGAGACCGCGCAGGACTTCCTTCAGCGCATCGGCGAATTCGGCGGCCAGCGTCAGCCGCGCCACGGTGCCCACCCGGTCGTCGCCCTCGGCGGCCTCGTCGGGAATGCTTCGCGCCCGCGATGCGATGGCGTCGAGCTGCGCGATCCACGGCGCGGTGTCGTCCAGCGTCTCCACGCCGGCGGCGGACAGCTCCGCCAGCAGCGATTTCAGCTCGTTGCGTACCGGCATCAGCGCCACGTTCTGCGGCGCGGCGTGGTCGTGCAGCATGCGCGTGGTGGAAAGCGCGGAGAGAAAATGGCCGATGGTGCGCCGCACCGGGTGGCCATGCGCGGCAAGGCTCGGCGCTTCCAGCCGGGCATAGGCGCGCATCTCGGCCAGCGCCTGGGTTTCGGCGATGAGCTTGCGGTGCAGCGCCGCCATCTTTCCCTTGTCGCCGCCGGCGAAGGCGGCATGGGTATAGGTCGCCAGATCGATTATGTTCCGGCTCAACCGCTGGATGATCGCGTCGCGCGCGAGTTGCGGCAGGATGAGCCGGCTGGCGATGCCGGCGCAAACGATGCCCAGCATGATCTCCGAACACCGGGCAACCGCCAGCTCCACGGCGAGATGCCCGTGGCCGAAGGCCGGCATGGCGATGATGGCGGCCGTGTAACCGGCCAACGCGGCGCCGTAGGCTTCCGGGTTGCGCAGCAGCGAGGCGGCATAGGTGCAGAACCCGATCCAGATCGCCAGCACGGCGACGAACAACCACGGGCTGGCGCCGACCGTGACGATGATCGCCACCGCCGCGAATGCGCCGACCAGTGTGCCGAGCAGCCGGAAAAAGCCCTTGGCCAGCACCATGCCCGCCACCGGCTGGGAGACGATGAACACCGTCATCATCGCCCATTGCGGCTGTTCCAGTTGCAGCGCGTAGGCGATGGAGATCGCGACAAGTCCGGCCGCCGTGGTGCGGATGGCGAAAATCCAGTCGGCGCGGGTTGGCTGGACGAAGCCCTGCAACCTCGCCAGTCTGTGTCTCAGGCCGCGCCTGTTCATGATCGTGCCTGCTCGCGCGGCGCCTAGATGTCCAGTTCCTGCGCGTATTCTGCGCGTTCCTGGATGAAGCGGAAGCGTGCTTCCGGCTTGGTGCCCATCAGCGCCTCGACCGAGGATTTCGTCGCATCCTCGTCGTCCACGATGTCGACGCGCAGCAGCGTGCGCTTCTTCGGGTCCATCGTGGTTTCCTTGAGCTGCGAGGCCATCATCTCGCCGAGGCCCTTGAAGCGGCCGATCTCGATCTTGCCGCGCCCGGTGAATTCGGTGCGCAGGAGCTCGTCCTTGTGGGCGTCGTCGCGCGCATAGGCGGTCTTGCCGCCCTGGCTGATGCGGTAGAGCGGCGGCACGGCCATGTAGAGATGCCCGCCGCGGATGAGCTGCGGCATTTCCTGGTAGAAGAAGGTGATGAGCAGCGAAGCGATATGCGCACCGTCCACGTCGGCATCGGTCATGATGATGACGCGGTCGTAGCGCAGGTCTTCCTCGCGGTATTTCGAGCGGGTGCCGCAGCCGAGCGCCTGGATCAGGTCGCCGATGAGCTGGTTCGATGTCAGCTTGTCGTGACCGGCGCTGGCGACGTTGAGGATCTTGCCGCGCAGCGGCAGGATGGCCTGCATGGTGCGGTCGCGCGCCTGCTTCGCCGAGCCGCCCGCCGAGTCGCCCTCGACGATGAAGATTTCGGCTCCGGCGGCGGCGTTCTGCGTGCAGTCGGCGAGCTTGCCGGGCAGGCGCAGCTTGCGCACCGCGCTCTTGCGCGACACTTCCTTTTCCTGGCGGCGGCGCAACCGCTCGTCGGCGCGCGCGATCACCCATTCCAGAAGCTTCGTGGCTTCCTGCGGATTGTCGGCCAGCCAGTGGTCGAACGGGTCGCGCACGGCGGTTTCGACGAGGCGCTGGGCCTCGATGGTGGCCAGCTTGTCCTTGGTCTGGCCGACGAATTCCGGCTCGCGGATGAACACCGACAGCATGCCGGCGGCCGAGATCATCACGTCCTCGCTGGTGATGACGGAGCCGCGCTTGTTGCCGACCAGTTCGGCATAGGCGCGGAGCCCGCGCGTCAGCACGTTGCGGAAGCCGGTCTCGTGGGTGCCGCCTTCGCCGGTCGGGATGGTGTTGCAGTAGGAGTTGAGGAAGCCGTCGCCGCCATACCAGGTCACGGCCCATTCCATCGAGCCGTGGCCGGCCTGACGCTCGCTCTTGCCTGCGAATATCTCGCGCGTGACCTGCATCTCGCTGCCGAGCGAGGCGGCGAGATAGTCCTTCAGGCCGCCGGGGAAATGGAAGGTCGCCTTGGCCGGCGTGTCGTCCTTGTCCCTGATCAGCAGCGGATCGCAGCTCCAGCGGATTTCGACGCCGCCGAACAGATAGGCCTTGGAGCGCGCCATGCGGTAGAGCCGCGCCGGCTCGAATGCCGCACTCTTGCCGAAAATCTCCTCGTCGGGATGGAAACGAACCCTGGTGCCGCGCCGATTGTGCACTTCGCCCAGCTTTTCGAGGCCACCCTGGGCGACGCCGCGCGAAAAACGCTGGCGATAAAGCTGACGACCGCGCGCGACCTCGACCTCGAGCACATCGGAAAGCGCGTTCACCACCGAAACGCCGACGCCGTGCAGGCCGCCGGAGGTCTCGTAGACCTCCGAGTCGAACTTGCCGCCGGCATGCAGCGTGGTCATGATGACCTCCAGCGCCGACTGGTGCGGCGTTTCCGGATGCGGATCGACGGGAATGCCGCGGCCATTGTCCGTGACGGTCAGGAAGCCGTCCGCGCCGAGCTCGACCTCGATGAAGGTGGCGTGGCCGGCCACCGCTTCGTCCATGGAGTTGTCGATGACCTCGGCAAACAGGTGATGCATCGCCTTGGCGTCGGTGCCGCCGATATACATGCCCGGGCGCCGGCGAACGGGCTCCAGCCCCTTGAGCACCGTGATGTGGCGGGCATCGTAACCTTCGCTTGCATCCCTGGCCTGCTGCGGCGCGCGCTTGGCGGCCGCCTGCACCAGCGGGTCGGCCGGGCGCGAGGTGGGAAGCGAAGATTGCTTGCCGAGATTGGCGAAAAGGTCGTTGCTGTCGTCCATCGGGAGGAGATCACATTGCGCGAATCAGAAAGTCATACTGCCATGCTTTGGCATTCAAGGCATGCGGTTCGTGTTCTGTTCATGTGGCGCGCATTGGTCAACCCCACAGGGATCGATTTAAGACGAATGCGTGGCACACGGACAGGGTGTCACACCGGGACAAACACGCAGGAAGGGAATTTCAGATAGCAATGTTGATAGATGACATATCAGTATACCAATGCTACATAGCTAACGTGATGTTTGAGATCGACTTATGATCACCGGCGGGCAAATGAAGGCGGCGCGTGCCCTTCTGGGCATAGACCAGAAGCAGCTTGCCGATCTGGCCGGGCTTTCGGTGCCGACCATCCAGCGGATGGAGGCGAGCGACGGCAATGTGCGCGGCGTGGTCGAAAGCCTGACGCGGGTCGTCGAGGCGTTGGAGCGGGCCGGCGTCGAGCTGATCGGCGAAGGTTCGGCCAGCGCGAGCGGCGGCCGTGGCGTCCGTTTGAAGGAGACCCAAACGTCATCCCGTTGATCCACGATCTTCGCGACGGCGACCGCCGACCTCTGCCGACGATCCCGCCGCCTCATAGAGAGGTAGCAGCATTGAAATGACCACGCAGATACTGTCTTCGCCGCCGGCGCGGCCGAGCTTTGCGGAACTGTACACGCCCAAGCTGGCGACCGTGCTTCGCGAGGGCTACAGCTTCGCGAATTTCCGTGCCGACTTCATGGCCGGCCTCACCGTCGCGATCGTGGCGCTGCCCCTGTCGATGGCGATTGCCATCGGCTCGCACGCCTCGCCCGCCCAGGGCCTTTATACATCCATCATCGGCGGCTTCCTGGTTTCGCTTCTCGGCGGAAGCCGCTTCCAGATCGGAGGGCCGGCCGGCGCTTTCATCGTGCTGGTGGCGGCCACGGTCCAGCAGCACGGCATGGACGGGCTGATCCTGGCGACGATCCTGTCCGGCCTGATGCTGATGGCGATCGGCTATCTGCGCCTCGGCACCTATATCAAGTTCATTCCCTATCCGGTGACCGTGGGGTTCACCGCGGGCATCGCCGTGACCATCTTCTCCGGCGAGATCAAGCCGCTGCTGGGCCTGTCCTTCGAGGGCACCGAGCCGGGACCGCTGGTGGAGAAGATTCCCTTCCTGTGGGCGAACCTCTCCACCTTCTCGTCCGCCGCGCTCGGGCTTTCGCTGGCGAGCATCGCGCTCCTGGTGGCGCTGCGCATGTGGCGCCCGCGCTGGCCGTCCATGCTCATCGTCGTGGTGCTGGCGGCGGCTGCGACGGCCGCTTTCAATCTGCCGGTCGACACCATCGGCACGCAGTTCGGCGGCATACCGCGCACGCTGCCCATGCCGGCGCTGCCTGTCATGAGCCTGGAGAAAGTGCAGGCCGTGCTGCCCAATGCGATTTCGTTCGCGCTCCTGGGAGCCATCGAATCGCTGCTTTCGGCGGTTGTCGCCGACAGCATGACCGGGCGGCGGCATCGCTCCAACTGCGAGCTGGTCGGGCAGGGAATCGCCAATATCGGCGCCGGGCTGTTCGGCGGCATCTGCGTCACCGGAACGGTTGCCCGCACCGCCACCAATGTGCGCGCCGGTGCGCACGGGCCGGTCTCGGGCATGCTGCATGCGCTGTTCCTGCTCCTGTTCATCCTGGTCGCGGCGCCGCTTGCCAGCTACATCCCGCTGGCCGTGCTGGCGGCGGTTCTGGCGGTGGTGTGCTGGAACATGATCGAGCGCAATGCCTTCGCCTCGCTGCTGCGCGCATCGCGCGGCGACGCGGCCGTGCTGCTGGCAACCTTCGGCATAACGCTGTTCCGGGGGCTGACCGAGGCGATCGTGATCGGCTTCGCGCTGGGGTCCGTGCTGTTCATCCACCGCATGTCGCAGACGACGGCCATCGAGAGCCATGTCCCGCTGGTGGCGGAGGATGTGCCGGACGACGGTTCGCGCGGGGCCTATGACGAGGCGTTGCAGCAGGACCCGACGGTGGTCGTCTACCGGATTTCAGGTGCGTTCTTCTTCGGCGCGGCCGCGTCCATCGGCGCCGTGCTCGAACGCATCGGCGACCAGCACCGCAACCTGATCATCGATTTCTCGGCGGTGCCGTTCGTGGATTCCACCGGTGCAAGGACGATCGAGGGCCTGGCCCACAAGGCCGGACAGCGTGGCGTGGGCGTTTATCTCACCGGGCTGTCGCCAGGCGTGAAAAAGGAGCTTGCCGCGCAGGGCGTGCGCCCGCCGCTCGTCCGCACCGCGAGCACGATCGAGCAGGCTTTGAAGCAGACCCGAAAGGAAAAGCCGGCACCACAGGCACCGGCCACCATAGCTTGAAAAAGGGGGGCGGCCCTTCGGCCGCCCTTTTCCTATTCGGCTGCGTTGATGTAGTCCGTCACCGGCGGGCAGGAGCAGACCAGATTGCGGTCGCCGCCGACATTGTCGATGCGCGACACCGGCGGCCAATACTTGGCGGCGGTGTCGGCATTGCCGGCCGGGTAGGCTGCTTCCAGCCGCGAGTAGGGATGCCTCCAGTCGCCGGCAAGCGCTTCGGCCGCGGTGTGCGGGGCATTGACCAGCGGGTTGTCCTCGCGCGGCCATTCGCCCTTGGCGACCTTCTCCGCCTCGCCTGCGATCGAGATCATCGCCTCGCAGAAGCGATCGACTTCGTGCTTGGGCTCGGACTCGGTCGGCTCCACCATCAGCGTCCCGGCAACCGGCCACGACATGGTCGGAGCATGGAAGCCGTAGTCGATGAGGCGCTTGGCGACGTCCTCGACGCTGATGCTGGCGCTGTCCTTCAGCACGCGGGTGTCGAGGATGCACTCATGCGCCACGCGGCCGTTGCGGCCCTTGAACAGCACGGGGAAGTGCGGCTCCAGCCTCGCAGCGATGTAGTTGGCGCTGAGGATCGCCGTTTCGGTGGCGTGCTTCAGGCCGGCCGCACCCATCATGCGGATATACATCCAGGTGATGGGCAGGATCGACGCGCTGCCGAACGGCGCGGCCGACACGGCATGCACCGAACCTTCGGCGACATGACCCGGCAGGTACGGCTTCAGGTGCGCCTTGACGCCGATCGGGCCGACGCCGGGGCCGCCGCCGCCATGCGGGATGCAGAAGGTCTTGTGCAGGTTCATGTGGCAGACGTCCGCCCCGATATCGCCGGGACGGGCCAGGCCGACCAGCGCGTTGAGGTTGGCGCCGTCGAGATAGACCTGCCCGCCATGCTCATGGATGACCGCGCAGATGTCGCGGATGCCTTCCTCGAACACACCATGCGTCGAAGGGTAGGTGATCATCAGCGCCGCAAGATTTTCGGCGTGCTGGGCAGCCTTGGCCTTCAGGTCTTCCACGTCGACATTGCCGTCCTCGTTGCAGCGCACCACAACCACGCTCATGCCGGCCATGGCGGCGCTGGCGGGGTTGGTGCCGTGCGCCGAGGACGGGATGAGGCAGATGTTGCGGTGATGGTCGCCGCGCGACTGGTGGTAGTGGCGGATCGCCAGCAGGCCGGCATATTCGCCCTGGCTGCCGGCATTGGGCTGCAGCGACACGGCGTCGAAGCCGGTGATTTCGGACAGCCAGGCATCCAGATCGCCGATCATCTCGCGATAGCCAACGGAATGCGCGGCCGGCGCGAAGGGATGCAGGTTGGCGACCGACGGCCAGCTCACCGGCATCATTTCGGCGGCGGCGTTGAGCTTCATGGTGCAGGAGCCGAGCGGGATCATGGCGCGGTCGAGCGCCAAGTCCTTGTCGGCGAGCCGGCGCAGGAAGCGCATCATGTCCGTCTCGGAGCGGTTTTCATGGAAGACGGGTTGGGTCAGAAAACCCTTGCCGCGCGGATTGGCCGGCACGGTTACCTTGTCGGCGGCGGCCGGCGTTGCGCCGAACAGAGCCGCGATCGCCGCAAGATCGGCTTCCGTCGAGGTTTCGTCGAAGGTCACGCCGATGCGGTTCTCGTCGATGACGCGCAGCAGGCGGCCGTCCTTCTCGGCGGCGGCCGTGATTTCCTTCGCCTTGCCCTTGGTGAAGACGGTCACCGTGTCGAAGCGACGAGCGCCAGCAATCTCAACGCCTGCGGCCTTGAGTCCCTGGGCGAACCGCTCGGCCAGCATCTGGACCTGCGAGGCGATCGATTGCAGGCCCTGCGGGCCGTGCCAGATCGCATAGGAGGCTGCCATGTTGGCGAGCAGCGCCTGCGCGGTGCAGATGTTGGAGGTGGCCTTGTCGCGGCGGATGTGCTGCTCACGCGTCTGAAGCGCGAGGCGGTAGCCGGGGCGGCCATTGGCATCCACCGACTGGCCAACGAGGCGACCGGGCATCAGACGGGTCAGCTTGTCGGACACCGCGCAGTATGCGGCGTGCGGGCCGCCAAAGCCCATCGGTACGCCGAAGCGCTGCATCGAGCCGACAGCAATGTCGGCGCCGAGCCTGGCCGGAGCTTCCGAAATGGTGAGCGAGAGCGGATCCGCGACGAAGATGACGATCGCGCCGGCGGCCTTGGCCTTTTCGATTGCCGCGGCATGATCGCCATAGACGCCATGCGTGTCGGGCCAGGAGACGACGAGAGCGGCGGTGTTGTCGCCGATCCCGGCCGCGCCGATGGTCATGCCAAGCGGCTCGGCGCGGGTCTTCACCACATCGAGCGTCTGCGGATGCAGATCACCCGCCAGAACGATCTCGGCGCGCTTTTCGCGGTGATGGCGGAAGGCGATGCCCACGGCCTCGGCCACGGCGGTCGCCTCGTCCAGCAGCGAGGCGGAAGCGACCGGCAGGCCGGTCAGCTCCGTCACCAGCGTCTGGAAGTGGAACAGCAGTTCCAGACGGCCCTGGCTGATTTCCGACTGGTAGGGCGTGTAGGCCGTGTACCAGGCCGGGTTCTCGAACAGGTTGCGCTGAATGACCGGCGGCACCCGGCACCCGTGATAGCCGGCGCCGATGAAGCTCTTCAGCACCGTGTTCTTCGCCATCTTCGCCGAAAGCTCGGCCAGCGCATCCGCCTCGCTGGCGGGCGCCGGCAGGTTCAGCGCGCGGTCGAGCCGGATCGACTTCGGCACGGCCTGGGAGATCAGGGTCTCCAGCGAAGGCACGCCGAGCACGGCCAGCATCGCGCGCGCATCGGCCGTGCCCGGGCCGACATGGCGCGTCTCGAAGGGGTAGGGAGCGGTGGTCATTCAGTCACCTTTGTCCTTATCCGATAAGGGCTTTGTAGCCTGCCTCGTCGAGCAGGCCGGCGAGCTGGCCTTCGTCGGCCAGCTTCATCTTCCACAGCCAGCCGTCGGCGGTCGCGGCCGAATTCACCAGCGCCGGATCGGAAGACAGGGCTTCGTTCGCATCAATGATCTCGCCGTCGACCGGCGCATACACGTCGGATGCCGCCTTGACGGATTCGACCACGACGGCGACGTCGCCCTTGGCCAGCTTGCGGCCTTTCTCGGGCAGTTCCACGAAGACCAGATCGCCGAGCTGTTCCTGCGCGTAGTCGGTTATGCCGACGGTCGCGACGCCGCCCTCGACGCGGATCCATTCGTGGTCGTCAGTAAAATAAGTAGTTGCCATGAGAAGTTCATCCTTTGCGATAGCGATGCTGCGTGAAGGGCAATGGGTGGATATCGATGGGAACCTTCGTGCCGCGCACGTCGGCGAAGAGTTTGGTTTCGGCCTTGGCGAGCGGTGCGGAGACGTAGCCCATGGCCACGGGCGCGCCGACCGAGGGGCCAAACCCGCCCGAGGTGACGCGGCCGACCACATTGCCGGCCTCGTCGAAAAGCCGGGCGTCGGCGCGAACCGGCTGGCGACCCTGCGGCTTCAGGCCGACGCGCTTCTCGACCGCACCCTTTTCCAGCGCGGCGCGCAGCGCATCGGCGCCGACGAAATGGCCATTGGCGCGCACATCCTTGGTGATGGCCCACATCAGGCCGGCGTCCACCGGGTTGGTTTCGGGCGTGATGTCCTGCCCGTGCAGGCAGAGCCCGGCTTCCAGCCGCAGGCTGTCGCGGGCGGCAAGGCCGATCCACTTGACTCGATCGTCGGCGAGCAGCGTTTCGAGCAGCTTGCGGGCGTCGGCTTCCGGCAGGCCGATCTCGAAGCCGTCCTCGCCGGTGTAGCCGGAGCGGCTCATGAACCAGTCCTTGCGCGGCTCGAAACCGTGCATGAAGACCAGTTCGCCGGTTTCGATGCCGGCGCGAGAAAGCGCTGCCCAGGCGTCCGGCCCCTGAATGGCGAGGAAGACGCGGTCGAGCGGGTTGACGATGCAGTCGAGACCCTTGGCGAGGTCGCGCAGATGCGCCTCGTCCAGCGCGGCGTTGCCGGCATTGGCGACGACCATGAAGCGCTCGGCGCCGAGCCTTGTAATGATAAGGTCGTCGATGATGCCGGCCTGTTCGTTGAGCAGGAAGGTGTATTTCGACTGACGTTCGGCGAGTGCGGCGGCATCGAGCGGGCAGGCTCTGGACAGCAGCGCTGCCGCATCCGGTCCCGAAACCTCGATGAGCTTCATATGCGAGATGTCGAAGAGGCCGACATGCTCGCGCGTGTGCTGGTGCTCGGCCATCACGCCGGCCGGGTAGGTGAGCGGCATCGACCAGCCGGCGAAAGCGCCAAAGCGCGCACCGGCTGCCTTATGCAGGTCTTCGAGAGGAAGGTTTCTGGTGGCGGCGCCCGTCATGACATCTCCAGAGTCGCACGTTTCCAGCCGCTGCGGCGGCTATCCGTGCCCCTCTGTCTGAAGCCTGAGAGACTTGCGCAACCGGAACTCTGTCGGCGGCGCTTACACCTTCGGCGCGGGATTACTCCCGACTTTCCAGAGCGTCTTTCCCGTCCACGGTTCTTTTGCCTGAGAGATTTCGGGCGATTTCCCCTTCGGCGGCAGCGTTGCGCTGCTCTCTCCCGCAAACAGGTAGGGCCTGTTGCCAAGCCCTCGACGACTCATAGCTAGCTCATGGCCGGTGCTTTGTCACGCCCCATGCGACACATGACGCGATTTTGTCCTGGCGACAGGCCGCGCCGTGCGGATCGGGGAAAAATGCGCCGTCGAGGGCGAATGGTCAGTTGGCCGCGAGGCGGTCCATATCGTTCTGCAACCGGCGGATGAGATGGCCGGTTTCGGCATGCAGGTGTCGCAGCCTGTCGAGCTGGGAACCGAGCGCCTCCAGCGTCTCACCCTCGTCCTCGGCCTCAACGGGGGCCGTGCCCACGCCATGAAGCACCCAGGACAGGCTGACGCCGAGAAGGCCCGAAAGCATGTTGAGCCGATGCGCGCCGGGCTGCGAGCGATCGCTCTCCCAGGCATTGATGGTCGAGGTTTTGACGCCGAGCCGCCATGCGAGTTGCTTGACGCTCATGCCGGCGGCTTCGCGCGCCCGGGAAAGGCGGCCGCCGATCGTATCAAGGTCGGGAATTTCTTCGTAAATGTTCGTGGTGTCGGACACCCGATCAGCCTCCTATGGTAAGGTTGGAACGGCCGGACTTGCACATGAAGCCGACCCACCAAGCATAGGCCCGAGGTCCCGCATGGCAAGTTTTTGAGGGTAAAATCGTGCAAATGCCTGTATTTAGGGAGAAATCCTGCATCATTTGAAGGTGGCGGCCGCTCGAATCGGACGAATTTCAGATGCCGCCGTACCAATCGTAGCCGCGATCTTCCCAATAACCGCCGCGGCCGTCTCCGATGTCGGTGAAACTCTCGACCAGCTCGATACCGCTGAGATATTTCGGCATCTTGTAGCCAAGCTGGCGCTCGACCCGCACGCGGAGCGGCGCGCCATTCTCGACCGGCAGGGGGCCTCCGTTCAGCCCGTAAGCGAGGATCGTCTGGGGATGGCGCGCATCGACCATGTCGATGGAGCCGTAATATTTGATCGGGCCGTTCTCGTCCTGGTCGATCGTGTCGAGACAGTGGAGCACCACATAACGCGCCCGGGGCTTGACCCCGGCTTCGTCCAGAACCCGCGATAGCTGCACGCCGGTCCATTTGGCGATGCAGCTCCAGCCCTCGACGCAGTCGTGCCGGGTGATCTGCGTGCGCGCGGGCATGGCCATCAACTGCTCACGCGACAGCGACAAGGGTTTTGCGACAAGCCCCGAGACCTCCAGCCGCCAGTCGGCGAAATCGTCCGAAAGCAGCCCCTTGTAGTAATCGTCGTCAGGCGCGGTCACGCCGTTGGGGCGCTGCGGCTGGCGAATGTCGGCTTCGGTATATTCCTGCGCCAGCGCCTCGCGGCCGGCCAGCAGCCGCTGCACGCGGTAGGTCAGGTCGTTGGCCCGCTCCAGCACATGGCGCACATCGCTGTCGGTGTCGGACAGCGAATCGAAGGCGTCGCAGCCGGAGAGCGCGATGCCCGAGGCGCCAAGCGCGGCGGAGGTGAGGAAGCGGCGGCGGTCGATGCGGAATGCCGCCATGTCAGGCCTCCTTGTCGCCGGCCGGAGGATCGGTGCGATACCAGCCGGTGATGATGGAGCGCAGTTCGTTGACCGGCCCGGCGGCCAGCACCATCAGCACATGCACGAGGAAGAACAGGACCAGCAGCAGCATGACGGCAAAATGGATCGTGCGCGCGGTCTGTCGTCCGCCGAGCATGTCGGTCAGGAAGGGGATCGCCGCGTCCATGCTCGGCGACATTGCAAGCCCGGTCAGGATCATCAACGGCAGCAGGATGAACAGGACGATGCAATAGGACAGCTTCTGCAGCGTGTTGTAGCGGCCCGTGTGATGGAAGCGCAGCCGCGCATGGTCGGCGATGTCGCGGGGCAGGTGGCGGATATCCTCGCCGTGCGGCAGGAGATCGCGGCGGATATGGCCATTGACGAGGCTGCCGACCAGCCACAGCAGCAGCGTTGCCGAAAGCACCCAGGCAAAGAAGAAATGGATGACGCGGCCGGTGGCGAGATCGCGATAGGAGGGTATCGTCGCCCAGGCCGGGAAGGCGCGGTCTTCCAGGCTGTAGGCAGGGCCGGAAAGGCCCAGAACGCCAGTCGTGTCGAAGCGATGGCCGAACAGGTCGGTATAGCCCTTGGGGCCGGACGCGGTGTTTTCCGCGCTGAACTCCAGGATGGAATTGTCGAAGGCGAAGCCGGACTGCTTGCCGATATAGAGGGCCGGGTGCGCATTGAATATCTGCAAGCCGCTGAGCAGCAGGAAGAACAGCGCAACCGCCCAGACCCAATGGGTGAGGCGGGTCCAGGCGGACTGTCGGTAGATCACGGTTCCGGCTTGCGCCGGCGAAGGCTCCGCGCTGGGGCTCGCCTCCGTGAATGCCGCACTCTTCATCCGCCTGAACCTCCCGAATGCGCGGACAATCGCATGTCACCCTGACGAGGATACTACTCCATAGCGCGTGAAAAGGCATTCACGGATGGCGTTGCGAAAATGACAATCCCGCGACGAGGCCGCTACCCGGCAAGCCTTCGCGCATGCCAGCGCAGGTGGTCGTCCATGAAGGTGGAGATGAAGAAATAGGAGTGGTCGTAGCCCTCACGCATGTTCAGTTCGAGCGGGATGCCCGCCGATTTGCACGCCTCCTCCAGCAGCCAGGGCCGCAGGCCGTCTTCGAGGAAGCCGTCGGCCGTGCCCTGGTCGACCAGGAAGCCGGGGAAGCGCTTGCCGTCCTCGATCAGCGCCACCGCGTCATAGGCGCGCCATGCCGCTTCATCCGTGCCGAGATATTTTTCGAATGCGGGCTTCGACCAGCCGGCAACCATCGGGCGCGTGATCGGGGCGAAGGCGGAGCAGCTCTTGAAGCGCTCCGGGTTCTTCAGCGCGATGGTGAGCGCGCCATGGCCGCCCATCGAATGACCGAAAATGGCCTGGCGCGTCATGTCGGCGGGAAATTCCCTGGCAACAAGGGCGGGCAGTTCCCCGGTGATGTAGGAATACATGCGGTAATTGGCCGAGAACGGCGCCTGCGTGGCGTCGAGATAGAAGCCGGCTCCGCAACCGAACTGCCAGTTGTCCTTCTCGTCCGGAACGTTCTCGCCGCGCGGACTTGTGTCCGGGCACACGATGATGAGGCCGAGCTCGGCGGCCAGCCGGCGGTATTCGCCCTTGTCCATGACGTTCTGGTGCGTGCAGGTCAGCCCCGACAGATACCAGACGACCGGGCAGGGGCCGTCCTTGGCCTGCGGCGGCACGAAAACGGCGAAGGTCATGTCGCAGGCGCAGGCCTCGGATGCGTGGGAATAGACGCCCTGGACGCCGCCATGGGACTTCGCGGTGGAAATGGTCTTCATGAAACAGGCTCGATCAATTCGGTTGGATGCTGAGGGGGGCCGGCAAGCGCCGCTTGGCGCCTTTCGGCGGTGATGAGAGGCTCGCGCCGTTCGGGCGCGAGGGCGAAATGGAGACAATGCCGCTTTATCACCACGAAATCATGGGAGCCGGTTTCGCAGATCATCCTCAACTCGCCAGCGACACGACGAGGTTGACCGCGGCCGCGACGATCACCGTGTTGTAGAAGAACGAGATGATCGAATGCACCATGGCGGCCTGCCGCATCGGCGTTCTGGTTATGCCGGTATCGGCGGTCTGCGCGGTCATGCCGATGACGACCGAGAAATAGAGGAAGTCCCATCCGCAGGGGCGTTTGGTGCCCGGGAAATCCAGCCCGCCGACCGGCTGCCTGATGTGTCTGTCGACGTCTTCCGTGCCGGATTCGTCGCCCTTCCAGAACAGGTTGGCATAGTGCAGCGCGGCCATGGAATGGATCGTGAACCAGCCGAGCGGCAGCGAAAACATGGAAAAGGCGAGCCAGTAGGGATGGCCGATCTGCTTGGCGTTTATCAGTACGAAGAGCGAGCCGATGGCGACGCAGATGATCACCGCGGTGACGAGGAAAATGATCCAGATGGGCTCATCCGCCTGCTGGGCGCGGTGGCTCAGAAACGTGGCCGTGAGCCGGGGCATCTCGCGCAGGACGAGCAGAATGTAGACCACGAAGAAGGTGTTGGCGCCGATCGCATAGGCCAGCGGGTGATGCAGGCTGAGCGCCACGCTCACCGCGATGATGCCGGCGATGGCGCTGACGGTGAAGATGAAATGCCTGTGCCAGGGTGTCATGCCGCTCCTCCATCGCCCGACCTGGCAGACTGGAGCGCACGTCGTGCCATCTGGTCAAGTGCGCCAAGGAAGCGGGAGCGGTCCTGCGGCGTGAACGAGGCATTGTAGCCCTTGCTCTCGCCGGTTTCGCGCAGATGCTGCTTCAGGTCGCGCATGGCCACCGCCATGCCGATCGTTTCGGACGTGAACGGCTTGCCGGTGACGCCTAGTACATGCGCGCCCAGCGCCACGGCCCGCGCCGCAAGGGGAATGTCGGCGGTCACCACGATGTCGTTGGGGCGCGCATGCTCGACGATCCAGTCGTCGGCGGCGTCCGCGCCCCTGGAGACGACAACGTGGCGCACCATCGGGTCGCGGGAAGGGCGCAGCCCCCCGTTGGACACGAAGGTGACCACCAGCCCCAGCCGGTCCGCGACCTTCTCGGCTTCAGCCTTCACCGGGCAGGCGTCGGCGTCGACATAGATGATCGGGTCCGGCATGGCGCTGTCCCGGCTTAGTAGAGCACCACCGAGCGGATCGACTTGCCCTCGTGCATCAGGTCGAACCCCTTGTTGATGTCTTCCAGCGGCATGGTGTGGGTGATCATCGGGTCGATCTGGATCTTGCCCTCCATGTACCAGTCGACGATCTTCGGCACGTCGGTGCGGCCGCGCGCGCCGCCGAAGGCCGTGCCCTTCCAGGTGCGGCCGGTGACCAGCTGGAACGGACGCGTCGAAATCTCCTGGCCGGCGCCGGCGACGCCGATGACGATCGATTCGCCCCAGCCGCGGTGAGCGGATTCAAGGGCCTGGCGCATGACCTTCACGTTGCCCGTGCAGTCGAAGGTGTAGTCGGCGCCGCCGATCTGGTCGGCCCCGCGCCTGGTCATGTTGACCAGATAGGGCACGATGTCGCCGTCGACTTCCTTCGGGTTGACGAAATGCGTCATGCCGAAGCGCTCGCCCCATTCCTTCTTGTCGTTGTTGAGGTCGACGCCGATGATCATGTCGGCGCCCGCAAGCCTGAGGCCCTGGATCACGTTGAGGCCGATGCCGCCGAGACCGAAGACGATCGCGGTCGCGCCGATCTCCACCTTGGCGGTGTTGATGACCGCGCCGATGCCGGTGGTGACGCCGCAGCCGATGTAGCAGATCTTGTCGAAGGGCGCGTCGGGGTTGACCTTGGCCAGCGCGATCTCGGGCAGGACGGTGAAGTTCGAGAAGGTCGAGCAGCCCATATAGTGGAAGATCTTGTCCTTGCCGATCGAGAAGCGGCTGGTGCCGTCCGGCATCAGGCCCTGGCCCTGGGTGGAGCGGATGGCGGTGCACAGGTTGGTCTTGCGGCTGAGGCAGGACGGGCACTGGCGGCACTCGGGCGTGTAGAGCGGGATGACATGATCGCCCTTCTTCAGGCTGGTCACGCCCTTGCCGACATCGACGACGACGCCGGCGCCTTCATGGCCCAGAATCGCCGGGAAGATGCCTTCCGGGTCGGCGCCCGACAGGGTGAATTCGTCGGTGTGGCAGATGCCGGTCGCCTTGATCTCGACCAGAACCTCGCCCTCGCGCGGGCCTTCCAGGTCGACTTCCATGATCTCAAGCGGCTTTCCGGCGGCAACCGCAACGGCGGCACGGGTCTTCATCAGGCAATTCCTCCTGCGCAAATCAATATCAAAACTTCGTTTCCGGGCCGTCGCCCGACTGACTGCTTAGGCGAAATACATGCCCATTGCCATAGCAGGGCCACCATCTGGCTTATAGCCTAAGGCATGATCGCCAATCTTGCGCTTGCGACGCTCTTTGACGTGATCACCTTCCTGGTGCATGCCGCCGGGCTGATCGCGCTGACGCATATGGTGGCCTTCCTCCTTGCCCACCCGGTGGTGAACGGAACGCAGGGGGAGAAGATCATCGCCATGGCGCTGCTGGCGCTGGGGCTTTATGCGCTGGTCTGCGTGGAACTGGCGATTTGGGCTTTCGGCATGCTCGCCATCGGCGCGTTCTCGGATTTCCCGACGGCCTTCTATTTCTCGGCGTCCACATTCGCGACGATCGGCTTCAACGATGTGGCGCCGGCGAAGGAATGGCGCCTGCTGTCGTCGATGGAGGGCATTACCGGGCTGCTCATCATGGGCTGGACGGCTGCCTATCTGGTCACCTCCGGCGTGCGCTTCGGGCCGTTCGAACGCGACAAGCACTTTTGACTCCCCGTCTCCGAAAAGGCGCATATCGCGGCGCGACGGCTCTTGAGACGTGGCCGGATAGTCCATAAAACAGGGCAGCCACCGGAGGAAATGTGCCCGCATGTTCAAGAAGATACTGATCGCCAATCGCGGCGAGATCGCCTGCCGTGTCATCAAGTCCGCCCGGCGCATGGGCATCGCCACGGTTGCCGTCTATTCCGATGCGGATCGCGACGCCGTGCATGTCGAGATGGCCGACGAGGCGGTGCATATCGGCCCGGCGCCGGCGGCACAGAGCTATCTGGTGGCGGAAAGGATCATCGAGGCCTGCAAGGCGACCGGCGCCGAGGCCGTGCATCCCGGCTACGGCTTCCTTTCGGAGCGCGCCTCCTTCTGCGAGGCGCTGGAGAAGGAGGGCATCGTCTTCATCGGCCCGAAGCCCAGGGCGATCCGCGCCATGGGCGACAAGATCGAATCGAAGAAATTCGCCAACGACGCCAGGGTCAGCACCGTGCCGGGCTATCTCGGCGTGATCGAGGATGCGGACCAGGCCGAGCGGATCGCCGGCGAGATCGGCTATCCGGTGATGATCAAGGCTTCGGCCGGCGGCGGCGGCAAGGGCATGCGCATCGCCTGGGACGAGGCCGAGGTGCGTGACGGCTTCGATCGTGCCCGTTCCGAGGCCAGGAGTTCCTTCGGCGACGACCGTGTCTTCATCGAGAAGTTCATCGTCGATCCGCGCCACATCGAAATCCAGGTGCTGGCCGACGCGCATGGCAACGCCATCTATCTCGGCGAGCGCGAATGCTCGATCCAGCGCCGCAACCAGAAGGTCGTCGAGGAGGCGCCGTCGCCTTTCCTGGACGAGAAAACCCGCAGGGCCATGGGCGAACAGGCCGTGGCATTGGCGAAGGCCGTTGATTACCAAAGCGCCGGCACGGTGGAGTTCATCGTCGATCGCGACCGCAATTTCTACTTCCTCGAAATGAACACCCGGTTGCAGGTCGAGCATCCGGTGACGGAACTGGTCACCGGCGTCGATCTGGTCGAACAGATGATCCGCATCGCCGCCGGTGAAAGGCTGGCGATACGCCAGGGCGACGTGAAGCTGAACGGCTGGGCGGTGGAAAGCCGGCTTTATGCCGAAGACCCCTACCGCAACTTCCTGCCGTCGATCGGCCGGCTCACGCGTTACCGCCCGCCGGAAGAAGGCCAGTTCGGCGACATCGTGATCCGCAACGATACGGGCGTGACGGAAGGCTCGGAAATCTCGATGTTCTACGATCCGATGGTCGCCAAGCTCTGCACCTGGGCGCCGACGCGGCTCGAGGCCATCGACGCCATGTCGGAAGCGCTGGACGAGTTCGTGGTCGACGGCATCGAGCACAATATCCCGTTCCTCTCCGCCTTGATGCAGCATCCGCGCTGGCGCGAGGGACGGCTTTCCACCGGCTTCATCGCCGAGGAATATCCCGACGGCTTTGCGCCGATGAAGCCGAACGAAGAGGAAAAGGCGGTGCTCGCCTGCGTCGCGACCGTGATCGAACTGTTGCGGCGCGACCGCCTCGATCGGCTGACCGGCCGTCTGGCGCCGCATTCGGGCATGTTGAAGCCGGACTGGGTGGTGCGCCTGGACGATGAGTATATTCCCGTCTCCATCGGCGAGGGCATGGTCTCGATCCCGATGGAGATCGACCTTTCGGTCGCAGGCGGCAAGCCGCTGACGGTGGCATCCGACTGGCGTCCCGGCGAGCCCGTCTGGCGCGGAACGGTCGGCGGGCACGTGGTCGCGGCACAGATACGGCCGATCGTCAACGGTGCGCGCATTGCGTGGCGGGGCCTGTCGGTCGCCACGCGCGCCATGCTGCCGCGCACGGCCGAACTCGACCGGCTGATGCCGATCAAGCTGGCGCCCGACACGTCCAGACTTCTGCTTTGCCCGATGCCGGGGCTGGTGGTCTCGATCGCCGTTGCCGAAGGGCAGGAGGTCAAGGCCGGCGAGACGCTGGCCGTGGTCGAGGCGATGAAGATGGAAAACGTGCTGCGCGCCGACCGCGACCTCACCGTGGAAAAGATCAACGCCAGGCCGGGCGACAGCCTGGCGGTCGATGCGGTGATCATGGAGTTCGCGTGAGGAACTCCGGCCGTTCGATAGAGGTTCGGGGGATCGCAGCGAAAGCCGCCTGTGGCATGACGCGGTGCTCGACCACCTTTCTGTGATCGATGGTCGATCGCACTGGACCCGGCCGTGTTCATCCGAAACAATAGCGGAATTCCGACTCTCGAAATGAAGTGACCATGACCAGCGACAGGCTGCCGCGCGACCCCATCCTGCGGAGCGCGCTTACATCGCAGACGAGCGCCACGGCAGGCGAAGCGCCGCCGGCCCGCGCCTTCATCCACCTGCGCGTGCATTCGGCCTATTCGCTGCTGGAAGGCGCGCTGCCGCTGGGCAAGATCGTCGATCATGCGATGAAGGACGAGGCGCCGGCGATTGCCGTCACCGACACCAACAACCTGTTCGGCGCGCTGGAATTTGCCCAGAAGGCGGCCAAGGACGGCGTGCAGCCGCTGATCGGCTGCCTGCTTTCCGTCGATTTCGGCGATGCGGGCGAGGCCGCGCCGGCGCGCAGGCAGGGCATGGAGCTCTACCCGGTGGTGCTGGTCGCCGCGACCGAGACGGGCTACGCCAATCTGGTCCGCATCGTCAGCCGCGCCTATCTCGAAACGCCGACCGGTGAGCCGATCCATGCCGCGATCGACTGGTTCGGGGGGCTTTCGGAAGGCATCATCTGCCTCAGCGGCGGTCCGCGCGGCCCCATTGGCGCGGCGATCAAGAGCGGCCACGCCGAACTCGCCGAGAGCCGGCTTCTGGCCCTGCAAGCCCTGTTCGGCGACCGGCTCTATGTCGAGATCGAGCGTCTTGCAGGCTATGACAAGGGCATCGAGGCCGCGACCGTCGATCTGGCCTATCGCCACCGGTTGCCGCTGGTCGCGACCAATGAGGCGTTTTTTCCCAGGCGCGAGGACTATGAGGCGCATGACGCGCTCATTGCCATTGCCGAAGGCTCCGTCGTCGCCGAGGACAACCGCCGTCGCCTGACGCCGGACAATTATCTGAAATCCCAAAAGGAGATGTCGGAGCTCTTTGCCGACCTGCCCGAGGCGATCGACAATACCGTCGAGATCGCGCAGCGCTGCTCCTACTATCCGCAGAACCGCAAGCCCATCCTGCCGCGCTTTGCCGGTGCCGATGTGGCGGACGCCGAGGCGGCCGAACAGGCGGAGGCCGAGGAACTGGCGCGTCAGGCGCGAGAAGGTCTCGCGCACCGCATCGCCACGCGCGGCATCCATCCGGGTTTCACCGAGGAGCAGTACCGCGAGCGGCTGGAGTTCGAGATCGGCATCATCCAGCGCATGAAGTTCCCCGGCTATTTCCTCATCGTGTCGGACTTCATCAAATGGGCCAAGGCGCAAGGCATCCCGGTCGGGCCGGGGCGCGGTTCGGGCGCGGGCTCGCTCGTGGCCTATGCGCTCACCATCACCGATGTGGACCCGCTGCGCTTCTCGCTGCTGTTCGAGCGCTTCCTCAATCCGGACCGCGTGTCGATGCCGGACTTCGACATCGACTTCTGCCAGGATCGGCGCGAAGAGGTCATCCGCTACGTGCAGGGCAAGTATGGCCGCGATCAGGTCGGCCAGATCATCACGTTCGGAACGCTGCAGGCGCGTGCGGTCCTGCGCGACGTCGGTCGCGTGCTGCAGATGCCCTATGGCCAGGTCGACCGGCTGTGCAAGATGGTACCGGCCAACCCCGCCAACCCGGTCAAGCTGAAGGATGCCATCGAGGCCGAACCGCGCTTCGCCGAGGAAGCCGAGAAGGAACCGATCGTCCAGACGCTGCTCGACATGGCGCAGAAGCTGGAAGGGCTCTACCGCCATGCCTCGACGCACGCCGCCGGCATCGTGATCGGCGACCGGCCGCTGTGGGAGCTGGTGCCGATGTACCGCGATCCGCGCTCCGACATGCCGGTCACCCAATTCAACATGAAGAAGGTGGAGGATGCCGGGCTGGTGAAGTTCGACTTCCTCGGCCTGAAGACGCTCACCGTTCTGCAGACGGCGGTCAAGCTCATCAGCCGGCGTGGGGTGGATATCGATCTCGCGCAGATCCCGCTCGACGACCCGGAAACCTACGCCATGCTCTCGCGCGGCGAGACGGTCGGCATCTTCCAGGTTGAAAGCGCCGGCATGCGCAAGGCGCTGATCGGCATGAAGCCCGACCGCATCGAGGACATCATCGCGCTGGTGGCGCTCTATCGCCCCGGCCCGATGGAGAACATTCCGACCTATAACGCGCGCAAGCACGGCGAGGAGGAAATCGCCTCCATCCACCCCATGATCGACCATCTGGTGAAGGAGACGCAGGGCGTCATCGTCTACCAGGAGCAGGTCATGCAGATCGCGCAGGAGCTGGCCGGCTATTCGCTCGGCGAGGCGGACCTGCTGCGCCGCGCCATGGGCAAGAAGATCCGCGCCGAGATGGACAAGCAGCGCGAGCGCTTCGTCTCTGGCGCGATGGAAAAGGGCGTCAGCAAGCAGCAATCGGACTTCATTTTCGACCTGCTCGCAAAATTCGCCGACTACGGCTTCAACAAGTCGCACGCCGCCGCCTATGCCATCGTCTCCTACCAGACCGCCTATCTGAAGGCGCATTATCCGGTGGAGTTCCTGGCCGCGTCGATGACCTACGACATGTCCAACACCGACAAGCTGGCCGACTTCAGGCAGGACGCCATGCGGCTGGGCATAGAGGTCGTTCCGCCCTCCGTGATGACGTCCTACCGTCCCTTCGAGGTGGGCGAAAACCGCATCTATTACGCGCTCGCGGCCATCAAGGGCGTGGGCGAGGCGGCGGTGGACCATATCGTCGCCAGGCGCGCCGAAAAGCCGTTCGAGGACCTTGAGGATTTCTGCGAGCGCATCGACCCCAAGATCGTCGGCAAGCGCGTCTTCGAAAGCCTGATCAATGCCGGCGCTCTGGATTGCTTCGGCCATGACCGCGCGGCGCTCATGGCCGGCGTGGAGCGCATGATGGGGCTCGCCTCACGCGCGCAGGCCGATGCCGCCGCCGGCATCACCGATATGTTCGGCTCGTCGTCGGCGAGCAAGCAGAAGCAGCTTCACCTTCCCGCCGCCGACCCGTGGCTGCCGGCCGACCGGTTGCACCGCGAGTTCCAGGTCGTCGGCTTCTATCTCTCGGCGCATCCGCTCGACGAGTACAAGAAGGTGCTGGAGAAGATGCGCGTGCAGAACTGGGCCGAGTTTTCCGCTGCCGTGAAACGAGGCGCCAGCGCCGGCCGGCTGGCCGGCACCGTAACCTCCAAGCAGGAGCGCAAGACCCGCACCGGCAACAAGATGGGCGTGGTGATGTTCTCCGATACAACCGGCCAGTACGAGGCGGTGCTGTTTTCGGAAGGCCTTGCACAGTATCGGGACCTGCTCGAGCCGGGCCGCTCTGTGGTCATCACGGTTGCGGCGGAAGACAGGCCGGAGGGCATAAACCTGCGCATCCAGACGGTGCATTCGCTGGAAGACGAGGCAAGCCGCGTGCAGAAGGCGCTGCGCGTCTATCTGCGCGACGCCTCGCCGCTCAACGTGCTTGCCAACCAGCTCAACACCAGGGGCGAGGGGCAGGTGAGCTTCGTGCTCATCAAGGACAATGCGCAAGGCGAGGTCGAGATCGAACTCCCCAACCGCTACCGCATCTCGCCGCAGATCGCGTCGGCCATGAGGGCGGTGCCCGGCGTGGTCGAGGTGGAGCTGGTGTAGGCGGACGGTTCCGCCCTCCTGCCGCTGCCGGAAGCCTTTTCGCGACAACCGCGCTCCCGTCAGCGCAGGCGCAGAACCGTGCAGGGCTCGCCGGCTTCGGCGGCCGGCGCGAAGGGCTCGCGGATGACGAGGCCGTTGGATTCCGCGAAGGTCTTCAACATCGAGGAATCCTGCGTCTCGAAGGGGAAGGCGGTCAGGCTGCCGTCATCCTCGTCGCGCAGCACGGCGCGCACATAGTCCTGGCGCAGATCATTGGCCGGCATGGGCCTGCCCAGCACCGCCGTGCGGACGTCCTGCCTGAACGGCCGGCCGCCAAGACGCGAAAGCAGCGGCTTCAGAAAGAGATGCGAGCAGACGAGGCTCGCCACCGGATTGCCCGGCAGGCCGAGGAAGCGCGTCGCGTCGCGCCGGCCGAACATCAGCGGCTTGCCGGGGCGCATGGCAATCTTCCAGAAGTCGAGCTTCATGCCTTCCGCCACCAGCGCCTCATGCGTCAGGTCGTGGTCGCCCACCGAGGCGCCGCCCAGCGTCACGATCACATCGGCCTTCTGCTCGATCGCGTGATGGATTCGCGCCGAGATCGCGGGCCGGCTGTCCGGCACGATGCCGAGGTCGAGAATTTCCGCGCCCACCGAGCGAGCGATCGCGGCAACGCCATAGCCATTGGATGCGATGATCTGGTCCGGCCCCGGCTCGCTGCCGGGCGGCAGCAACTCGTCGCCGGTTGCGATGATGGCGAGCACGGGGCGCCTGACAACCGGCAGGCGCGCATGGTTGGCCGCCGCCGCAAGCGAAACCGCGCCCGCATCGAGCAGCCGGCCCTTTTCGAGCAGCAGGTCGCCGGCCGAAAAATCCAGGCCCCTGCACCGGACGTTGCGCCGGGGAGATATGGGTTCGAGAACTTCGACGCGGCCGTCATCGAGACGCCGCGCATTCTCCTGGATCACCACGGCATCGGCGCCGGCGGGAAGCGGCGCGCCGGTGAAGATGCGCACGGCCTGACCGGGGCCGATCCCGCTCGCGAAAGCCTTGCCGGCCGGAGCCTGGCCGATGATGTCGAGCGTCGCCGGCACCGTTTCGGCATCCGCCGCGCGCACCGCGTATCCGTCCATCGCGGAGGCGTCGAAAGGCGGCTGCGTGCGCAGCGCCCTGACATCTTCGGCAAGGACGCGCCCCGCCGCCTCGGCGATGGCGACGGTTTCGGCCTCGCCGGTCACGGCACCGTCGAGCAAGCGTTCCAGCGCCTCGTCGACCGGCAGCAGCGCCATATCAGCCCTCCACCCTGTAGTCGCCCGACTTGCCGCCCGTCTTTTCCACGAGCCGCACGCCGGAAATCACCATCCCCCGGTCCACCGCCTTGGCCATGTCGTAGATGGTGAGGCAGGCGACCGAGGCCGCCGTCAGCGCCTCCATCTCCACGCCGGTCTTGCCGGTGACGCGCGCCAGCGCGGTAACGCGCAGGCCGGGAAGCGATTCGTCCGGCTCGATGTCGACCGAAACCTTGGTCAGCAGCAGCGGGTGGCAGAGCGGAATCAGTTCATGCGTGCGCTTGGCCGCCATGATGCCGGCGATCCGCGCCGTGCCGATCACGTCGCCCTTCCGGGCGTTTCCCTCGCGGATCAGCTTCAGCGTCTGCGGCTGCATGACGACCGCGCCTTCCGCAATGGCGGTGCGCTGCGTTTCGGCCTTTTCACCGACATCGACCATGTTCGCCTGGCCTTCGGCACCGAGATGGGTGAGGGCAGGGCCGCCGGTCATCGCCTAGCCCGCGATCCGCGTTTCTGCTGTTCCGGTGAGCAGCAGCCTTGCCGCGGCCGAAACGTCGGCCTGACGCATCAGGCTCTCCCCGACGAGGAAGGCACCGATGCCGCAACGCTCCAGGCGACGGCAATCATCATGCGTGAATATGCCGCTTTCGCCGACCAGCAGGCGATCGTCCGGCACCAGCGCGGCCAGCCGCTCCGATGTTTCGAGGCTGACCTCGAAGGTGCGCAGGTTGCGGTTGTTGACGCCGATCAGCGGCGAGGCGAGCTGCAACGCGCGTTCCATTTCCGCCTCGTCATGCACCTCGACCAGCACGTCCATGCCGAGTTCGAAGGCCGCATCTTCCAGCGCCTTGGCCTCGTCGTCATCCAGGCTTGCCATGATGACGAGGATAGCGTCGGCACCCCAGGCGCGGGCCTCGTAGACCTGATAGGGCTCGAACATGAAATCCTTGCGCAGTGCCGGCAGACGGCAGGCGGCGCGGGCGGCGGTGAGAAACTCCGGTGCACCCTGGAACGACGGCGTGTCGGTCAGCACCGAAAGGCATGCCGCGCCGCCCAGCTCATAGGCGCGGGCGAGCGCCGGCGGATCGAAATCAGGGCGGATGAGCCCCTTCGACGGGCTCGCCTTCTTGATCTCCGCGATCAGGCCGAACTCTCCGGCTTCGCGCCTGGCCCTCAGGGCGGACAGGAAGCCGCGCGGCGCATCGACATCGCGGATCTGCGCCTTGAGCCCGGCAAGCGGCAACCGCGCCTTGGCAGCCGCGATCTCCTCGCGCTTGTAGGCTTCGATCCTGGCAAGAATATCGGCCATGCTGCTACCCGTTGGAAACCTTGACCAGCGCCTCGAGAACACCGAGCGCGCGGCCATTGTCTATCGCCGCCGCCGCCGCCGCAACGCCCTCGGCGAGGGTCGCGGCCTTGCCGGCCACGACCAGCCCCGCGCCGGCATTCATCAGCACGGTGTCGCGATAGGCGCCGGGCGCGCCCGAAAGCACGGCCCGCAGAGCGTTGGCGTTGTAGGCGGCGTCGCCGCCGCGCAGGTCGGCCTTGGAATGGCGCCGCAGGCCCAGCTCTTCCGGGGTCAGCACGAAGGAGCGGATATTGCCGTCCGCCAGTTCGGCCACATGGGTTTCGCCGGTGGCGGTGATCTCGTCATAGCCGTCGCCATGGACGACCCAGACATGATCCGCGCCCAGCGTCTTCAGCGTCTCGGCCACCGGCTCGACCCATTCGGGCGCGAAGACGCCGACCATCTGGCGGGTCACGCCGGCGGGGTTGGACAGCGGTCCGAGCAGATTGAAGATGGTGCGGGTGCCGAGTTCCGAGCGCGTCGGGCCGACATGGCGCATGGCCGGATGGTGCGCCGGAGCGAACATGAAGCCCACGCCGGCCTCGCGCACGCAATCGCCGATCTCGTCCGGCGTCAGGTCGATCTTGATGCCCAGCGCCATCAGCACGTCGGCCGCACCCGTCTGCGAGGAAAGGCCGCGATTGCCGTGCTTGGCCACCGGCACGCCCGCGCCTGCGATGACGAAGGCGGAAGCGGTGGAAATGTTGACGCTGTGCGAGCCATCCCCGCCGGTGCCGACGATGTCGACGGCCCCGGCCGGCGCGTTCACGCGCAGCATCTTGTCGCGCATCGTGGCGACGGCGCCGGAGATTTCCTCCACCGTTTCGCCGCGCACGCGAAGCGCCATCAGAAAGCCGCCGATCTGGCCCGGCGTGGCATCGCCGGACATGATGATGTCGAAGGCTTCCTTAGCTTCCTCGAAGGTTAGCGGCATGCCGGCCGCGACCTTGGCGAGATGTGGTTTCAGCGTGCTGCTCATGGTCAGAACGCCTGGGCCTGGTTGATGACGCTCTGGTTCACCTGAACGGGATATTCCGCCTGCAGGCGTGCCACCAGCTCGTCGAGCAGGTCGTCGCCGATTCCCGTCGCGAACTGCTTGCGCATGTCTTCCGGCACGGAATTGGCATCCGCGCCGGCAGGCTCGAACACTTCCGCGACCTTGAACAGGACTTCCGCATCGCCCGTCGGGGAGGGGAAGACGCCGACGCCGTGCTCGCCGACGCCAAAGGCCGCCGTCACGCCGGCGCGGCCGAAGTCGCCATCGTCGACCCCGCGCTTCAGCCCGCGCTTGGTCTGCTTCTCCAGCGACAGTTCCGTCGCGATGGTTTCGAGCGTCGTGCCGTCCTTCAGGCGCTTGCTCAGCTCCTCGCCCTTGGCGGCCAGCCGCTTCTCGGCCTCGGCCTTGGTCCAGTCGGCGACCACCTTGTCATGCACCTCGTCCAGCGTGCGGTCGCGGGCGGGGGTGATGCCTTCCACCTCGTAGAAGACGTAACCGCTGGAGCCCATGGTGACGGGCGGGTTATCCACGCCCACCTCGGCCTGGAAAACCGCCTGCATCAGCTCGCGCGGCTGGGGCAGGGTGTCGACGGCGCTTCCATCGGGGCGCTGGGCGGAACGATCGATCGCGTCGATCGTCACCAGCTTCAGATGCGTCTTGGCGGCGGCATCGGCCATCGAATCGCCGTTGACGCGGGCGTCCTCGAACGCATCGTGCACGTCCATCAGCCGGCGCGTCGCGTCGACCAGGGCGAGCTGCTTGCGGATTTCGCCCGCAACCTCGTCCAGCGGCTTGACCACTTCCGGCTTGATGTCGGTGACGCGCAGCAGCACCGGGCCGAACTGGCCCTGAACCACCGGGCTCACTTCATTGAGGCCGAGCGAGAAGGCAGCATCGGCGATGGCCTTGTCGGGAATCCTGTCCTTCGAAAGCGTTCCGAGCAGAATGTCGCTGTCGCTCTTGCCCTCGGCCGCGGCTATCTTGTCGAAGGTCGCGCCGCCCTTGATGGAATCGAGCGCGGCGTTGGCGGCTTCCGGCGACTTGAACACGATCTGCTGGATCGTGCGCTCCTCCGGCGTGGTGTAGCGCGCCTTGTTCTTCTCGTACTCCTCGCGCACCTGCTCGTCGGAAACCGACGATTCCTCGACGATGTCGGAGGGTTCGAGCTTCACATAGGAGAACTTGCGGTATTCCGGGGCCGCATAGTCCTTCTTGTGGTCCTCGAACCAGGCCGAAAGCACATCGTTGGACGGCGCCGAGATCGGCTCGACCAGCGATTTCGGCAGCACCAGATAGTCCACCGTGCGGTCCTCGCCGCGATAAAGAGCGACGGCGCGCAGGAAGGTGTCCGGCGCCTTCAGGCCGTCGGACAGCGCCTCCACGATCTGCTGGCGGATGGCCACCTGCGAGCGGCTGGCGAAATAATCGTCGGGACGCATGTTGAGCTGGCGCAGCACATAGTCGAACTGCTGGCGATTGAAGCGGCCGTCCGGTCCCTGGAAGGCGGGGTCCTCGGCGGTGAGGGCCGCCAGACGGTCCTTGGACAGGCCGAGGCCCATCTTGCGCGCCTGCTCGTCGAGCAGCGCGCCGGCCACGAGCTGCGCGAGCACCTGGTTGTCCAGTCCGAAAGCCTTCATCTGCTCGCGCGACAGTCGCTGGCCGAACTGCTGCGACAGCATGTTCATCTGGCGGTCATAGGCGAGCCTGTAGTCGTTGATGGACACCGAGGTGCCGCCGACGGTCAGCACCTTGTTGCCGCCGCTGTGGCCTTCCATCATCTTGCCGGTGATGCCCCAGATGGCAAAGCTCACGACCAGCATCAGAAGCAGGAGCTTCGCAACCCAGGTTCCAGCGGCGTTTCGCAAGCTATCGAGCATGATCTCTTCCGGTCTTGACGTTTTCTGGCGCGTTTTCCGCGATCGTTACGAAGGGCAATAGCGCCCTTCCGGCCCAGTGTCGATTGCTTTGTGGTCTGTTTTTGATAGGGAAGGCGGGGGTTACCGACCGCAAGAACAGGATGGGAGCATATGACGCCAGGAATTCGCCCGCTGGTTGCCGGCAACTGGAAGATGAACGGAACGAGCGCCTCGCTGGGCGAGCTTCGCGCCATAGCCGAAGGTTTCGCGCAGGGGCTCGATGCCGTTGCGCAAGGGCTCGTCTGCGTGCCCGCCACGCTCGTCTCGCGCGCGGCAGAGGTGGTGGCCGGAACGCCGGTGAGCATCGGCGGCGAGGATTGCCACGCCAGGGCGAGCGGCGCGCATACCGGCGACATTTCGGCCGAAATGCTGGAGGATGCCGGCGCCACCCATGTCATCGTCGGTCACTCGGAGCGCCGCACCGACCATGGCGAGGACGACGCGACCGTTCATGCCAAGGCCGAGGCGGCATGGCGCGCCGGGCTGGTCGCCATCATCTGCATCGGCGAAACGCAGGCCGAGCGTGAAAGCGGCGCCACCCTCGACATATTGTCGCGCCAGATCGCGGGTTCGGTGCCTGCCGCTGCGACGGCCGACAACGCCGTCGTCGCCTACGAGCCGGTCTGGGCCATCGGCACCGGCCTGACGCCCACGGTGGCCGATGTCGCCCAAGCCCATGCCCATATCCGTGCGCGCCTCGGCGAAAAGCTCGGCGCGGCGGCGAGCGGGATGCGCATTCTCTATGGCGGATCGGTCAAGCCCTCGAATGCGGCGGAATTGCTGTCGGTGGAGAATGTGGACGGCGCGCTGGTCGGCGGCGCGAGCCTCAAGGCCGTCGATTTCCTCGGCATTGCCGAAGCCTATCGCTCCATGTGAGATTCCCGGGTGAGATTCCCGGCGCAAACTGATTGCAATGGGGCTTTCATATCCCATATTCGGACACGGACTTGGAAATGGCGCGAAAGCGTTGTATTGAGCCGCCTCCAGTTCCCCGGGCGTGCCAGCGCCAGTAAATCCACCAGATTCAGGTGAAGTCATGCAAACCGTTATCATCGTCATTCATCTGATGATCGTTCTCGCGCTTGTCGGCGTCGTGTTGTTGCAGCGCTCCGAGGGCGGCGGGCTGGGCATCGGCGGCGGTTCCGGCTTCATGACCGCGCGCGGCGCGGCCAATGCGCTGACCCGCGCAACCGCCATCCTGGCCGCGGCCTTCTTCGCGACCTCGCTGCTCTTGTCCATCATTGCGCGCTATGGCGAGCGTCCGATCGACATTCTCGATCGCGTGCCCACCACGCAGCAGGGCGGCACCACCAACAACACCGGCGGCAGCTCGGGCGGCGGCATCCTCGACCAGCTCGGCGGCCAGAACACGACGCCGCCGGCCACCGCTCCGGCCGCTCCCGCATCGGGCGCAAACACGGCCACTCCGCCCGCGGCCCAGCAGCCCGCCCAGCCGGCGGCGCCACAGGTTCCGAACGAGTAACGCAGCCGCTCCCGCCGAAGGGACTGCCATCGAAACCCCGTCGCGCCGGCCGGTGCGGCGGGGTTTTCATTTGATGCCCGCCGGCAACACTGTTGTCGTTTGAACACACTTGCCGCAAATGCGATTCGACGCCCCCGGATTCGACCCGTGCGGCAGAGGCGGCGATCTTGAGATTTTCAGGATTAATTGGTTATAAAGCCCGTAGCGGCAGTATCTGCTTTTGCACTGCGTAATCATGCGCTGCCGCAAGCTATTTTATATTCAGGATCGCAATCATGCATATTCGCAGCCTCCTCGCTCTGGGTATCTGCGCGGCCGTCGGCATGTCCGTGCCCGCTTACGCCGAGACGACCCCGGCAAAGACCTATCTGTTCCCGTCCAAGGCCAAGGCTGCCGAAGCCGACTCCAAGGAAGAGAAGCTTCCGAAGAAAAAGCAGGCCGCCAGGCAGAAGGAGTCCGAGAAGGCTCGCAAGCAGGCCGCCAGGAGCAAGCCCTCCGAGATGACCACCGGCGCCATCGCGGATGCCACGACCATCGTGCAGACCGGCAACAATGGCGAGCTGCGCAGCGAAGCCAGCGGCCGGCCGCAGGGCGGGTTCCTTTCGGTGCTGTTCGGCGGCGATCCGGCTGCGCCCAACATGCTGCCGCAGACGCGCGCGCTGGATGCCGTGCTCGAACAGCGCCAGTCCAGGAAGCAGTTCAAGGTGAAGCCCGCCTTCGAGCCGCAGGAAGTCGCGTTCAGTGGCTATCCGAGCGGAACGATCGTCATCGACACCAAGGCCCACTACCTCTACCTGGTCGAGAATTCGACCACCGCGCGCCGCTATGCCATCGCGGTCGGACGCGAGGGCCTGGAATTCAAGGGCGCGGCCAAGGTCGGCGACAAGCAGGAGTGGCCGCGCTGGATTCCGACAAAGGATATGCAGAAGCGCGAGCCGAACAAGTACGGCCGGTACAAGGACGGCATGAATGGCGGCCCGGACAATCCGCTCGGCGCCCGTGCGATCTACCTCTACCAGGGCAAGTCGGACACCCACATCCGCATCCACGGCACCAACCAGCCGCAGACCATCGGCACCAATTCGTCGAACGGCTGCTTCCGCATGGTCAACGACCACGTGATCGACCTCTACAACCGCGTCAAGATGGGCACGGAAGTCGTCGTCCTGTGACCGGTATGACATCGATGAAAGGGCCGGCCCTGCCGGCCCTTTTTGTTTGGGCGCATGGCGCCCACGGTAACAAGGCCGGGAAAACGCGCGCTGCGTCGTTTTTTCTCTGGCGGAATCAATCTCACAGCGATAAGCGATGACTCCCATGGCGCGATATGTATTCATCACTGGCGGCGTGGTTTCTTCCCTTGGAAAAGGCATAGCTGCAGCAGCACTCGGTGCTCTCCTTCAGGCACGCGGTTACCGCGTGCGCATCCGGAAACTCGATCCCTATCTCAATGTGGATCCCGGCACGATGTCGCCGTATCAGCACGGCGAGGTCTTCGTGACCGATGACGGGGCCGAAACGGACCTCGACCTCGGCCACTATGAACGCTTCACCGGCCGCTCGGCAAACCAGAGCGACAACATCACGACCGGCCGCATCTACAAGAACATCATCGAACGCGAACGCCGTGGCGACTATCTCGGCGCGACCGTCCAGGTCATCCCGCACGTCACCGACGAGATCAAGAATTTCATCCTGTCGGGCAATGACGACTATGATTTCGTGCTGTGCGAAATCGGCGGCACGGTGGGCGACATCGAGGCGATGCCGTTCCTGGAAGCCATTCGCCAGCTCGGCAACGACCTGCCGCGCAACAACGCCGTCTATGTCCACCTGACGCTGATGCCGTACATCCCGACGGCCGGCGAACTGAAGACCAAGCCGACCCAGCACTCGGTCAAGGAACTGCGCTCGATCGGTATCGCACCCGATGTTCTGCTGGTACGCGCCGATCGCCCGATTCCCAAGGAAGAGCGCAGGAAGCTGTCGCTGTTCTGCAATGTGCGCGAGACCTCGGTCATCCAGGCGCTCGATGTCGGCCACATCTATGACGTGCCGCTGGCATATCACAAGGAAGGGCTGGATTCTGAAGTGCTGGCCGCCTTCGGCATCGACCCGGCACCGAAGCCGCGCCTCGAGGCATGGGACGAGGTTTCCCAGCTCATCCACAACCCGGAAGGCGAAGTCACCATCGCCGTGGTGGGCAAGTACACCGGCCTCAAGGATGCCTACAAGTCGCTGATCGAGGCGCTGTCGCATGGCGGCCTGGCCAACCGGGTCAAGGTCAAGCTCGAATGGATCGAGTCGGAGATCTTCGAGAAGGAAGATCCCGCACCGTGGCTCGAGAAGGTGCACGGCATCCTCGTGCCGGGCGGCTTCGGCGAGCGTGGCGCGGAAGGCAAGATCCTGGCGGCCAAGTTCGCGCGCGAACGCAAGGTGCCGTATTTCGGCATCTGCTTCGGCATGCAGATGGCCTGCATCGAGGCCGCGCGGTCGCTGGCCGGTATCGAGGCCGCTTCATCGACCGAGTTCGGACCGACCAGCGAACCCGTCGTCGGCCTGATGACCGAGTGGCTGCGCGGCAACATGCTGGAGAAGCGCCAGGCCGCTGGCGACCTTGGCGGCACGATGCGCCTTGGCGCCTATGAGGCGCGGCTCGCCGAAGGCTCCAAGATCGCGGACATCTATGGCGGCACCGATATTTCGGAACGTCATCGCCATCGCTACGAGGTCAATATCGACTACAAGGAGCGGCTGGAGGATTGCGGCCTGGTCTTCGCCGGCATGTCGCCCGATGGCGTGCTGCCGGAGACGGTGGAATATCCCGACCATCCCTGGTTCATCGGCGTGCAATACCATCCCGAGCTGAAGAGCCGGCCACTAGACCCGCATCCGCTGTTCGCCAGCTTCATCGAGGCGGCGGTGGAACAGAGCCGGCTAGTTTAGAGCATTTCCGGCAAAAGCGCGAAGCGGTTTTGCCCGCCACGAAATGTTTAAAAACAAATAGAAGAATGGAAACGGGCGAGGCTTTCCCCGCCCGTTTTCGTTGTCGTCGATGAAGGCTATGCCCGGACCATGGGCCTGTTCGCGCCCACCTTGGCGGCGCGCAGCGCATAATAGATCAGGCCCGCGATGGCCACGCCGAAGAACCAGCCATAGACGCCCCACCACTCCGGCAGCCAGTCGGTGAAGTTCGGCAGGATCGACGAGAAGAGCGCACCGACGCCGGCGGCGATGAAGGCGGCGACATGCCAGCCCGACTGGAACCGGAATTCGCCGTCCTCGCGGTAGAGGTCCTCGACGTTCACTTCCCCTTTGCGGATGAGGTAGTAGTCGACCATCATCACGCCGAAGATCGGCCCCATCGTCGCGCCGATCACGCCCACGAAGGTGGCCGCGCTGCCCTCCCAGGGCGCAAAGGGATAGAGCACAAGGGCAATCAGCGCCGCGATGTAGCCGCCCTTCTTGAAGTCGATCTGCCTGGGGAAGACGTTCGAGAAATCGAATGCCGGCGAAACGAAGTTCGCCACCACGTTGATGCCGAGCGTGGCCACCGCGAAGGTCAGCGCCGCCAGCAGCGCCAGGAAGAAGCTGTCGAACTTGGCCGAGATCTGGTCGGGGTGCAGCAGCACCTCGCCATAAACGTCATAGGCGGCAATGGTGGTGACGCCGGCGACCAGCGAGAACAGGATCAGGTTGACCGGCAATCCCCAGAGGTTGCCCTTCCTGACCGCTGCCTTGTCGGGGGCGTAGCGCGAGAAGTCGCAGAAGTTCAGGTAGAGCGCCGAGAAGTAGGTCACCCAGATCGCCGCAACCGCCGCCAGCGAAGCGATCGAGCCGGGAACGCCCGGCACGCCGGCATCCCTGGTCTTTTCAAGCAGCACATCCATCGGAATGTCGCTGGTGAACCTCGGGCCGCCGGCCTTCCAGCACAGGTAAAGCGCCAGAAGCAGCATCATCACCCACACTGCCGGGCCGGCCCAGTCCTGGAAGCGGCGCACCGTTTCCATGCCGTGCTGGATGATGAGGAGCTGCAGTGCCCAGACCACCAGGAAGCAGATGACCTCGAGCCCGGAATGGCCGAGGAAATGCACGTTCTGGTGGAAGCTGGCGAACCATTCGGTGCGGATGAGCAGGGCGACGATGGCGCCGGACGCGGCAGCCGTCTGCGCGCCATACCAGAAGCAGGCCACGACCGCGCGCACCAGCGCGGGGATGTTGGCGCCCCAGATGCCGAACGAGGCCCGCGCCAGCACCGGGAAGGGCACGCCTGTTTTCACGCCGGCATGGCCGATCAGGTTCATCAGCATGAAGATGATGATGGAGCCGATGCCGATTGCGATCAGGAAATTGACGAACCCGCCGCAGAACAGAAAGAGGCTCGCGGCAAGATAATAGCCCCACAGGCTATGCACGTCCGAGGTCCAGACGTTGAATATGCTGAATGCGCCCCAGTTGCGCACTTTGGCTGGAGCCAGGTCGTCATTGTATAGCCCAGGCGATGCACCCGTTATGCTCATGGCAGCCTCTCCCCAAAAGACTCACTGCATTGGCATTGACCCGCGAAGGCTATGCTTGACGTAAGGGAAAGTCCACGGGCGCGATCACGAAGGCTCGTTCCACGAACCTTGCCGGGACACCGATATGTGAGCACGCGGTGTTCAACTCATCGTTCACAATAACGCATCTGACAACCAAAATCCCGTTCACCTATCTACGACGCATCGGAACTGCTCAGGCAGTCGCCCGAAAGATTCTGGAAAGTGATTATTGGAGAGTTGAAATGAAAAAGACCGTTCTCACCCTTGCCGCCGTTCTTCTTGCTTCGGGCACTGCCTTTGCCAGCGACCGTTACGGCGACGCTGCTCCGGCCATCAACCACGAAGCTCAGGGCGTGATTGCCACGGTTGCCCCGCAGGTCGGCGCGCTTTCGGGCGATGCCGCTCCCACCTCGGTCGTGGTGAACGCACCCAGCGCCAACGATTTCGCTTCGAGCGCCGCGATCGGCGCCACCAGCACCCGTCTTGGCGCCAGCCCGCGCATTCTCTATGGCAGCAACTAACAGTCAGACTGTAACGATCCGTGCAACATGGGCGGCAGGCTTCGGCCTGGCCGCCCTTGCTTTATGCATGACCCGCCCAAACTCCGCGGCAATGAGCCGGCCTGGTTCGCGCGGGCTTCAGCCGTTCACCCGCTCCATGAACGCCATGGCGCCATGCGGGGCGTGAACCTTTCCCGAAGTGATGAAATAGACGAACACGTCGCGCGGCTCGACCGGTGCTTCATGGGCAGGGTCGGCCCTCTGCAGGTCCTTGGGCACACCGCCTTCGGCCCAGATCCTGGCGCGAGAAACCCATTCGTCCAGCGCCTTCGGAGCATAGCAGGTCGGAATGTCGTCGGAACCGGTCTGCAGCCGGGCGTAGACGAAATCGCCGGTGACATCGGCGATGGCCGGATAGACGGCATGATCGGCATAGACCACCGGAACATTGTATTTGCGCAGCAACGCGGCGAACTCCGGCACCACGAAGGTCGGGTTGCGGACCTCCACCGTATGGCGCAGTTTCACGCCATCCTGCTTTTCCGGCAGCAGTTTCAGGAAGGCCTCGAAGTCCTCGGGATCGAATTTCTTGGTCGGCGCGAACTGCCACAGGATCGGCCCGAGCTTTTCGCCGAGTGCCGCGACGCCCGATCCCAGAAAGCGCATCATGGATTCGCCAGCCTCGCCGAGCACGCGCCGGTTGGTGACGAAGCGATTGCCTTTCAGCGAATAGACGAAGCCATCGGGGGCCTCGTTCGCCCATTTGACGAAGGTGGGCTCCTTGAAGCTGGAATAATAGGTGCCGTTCACCTCGATGGTCGGCACCTGGCGGCTGGCGAATTGAAGCTGCTTGGCCTTGGACAGTTTTTCCGGATAGAAGGACGTGTCCCACGGCTCAAAGGTCCAGCCGCCCATGCCGGCGCGGATCGTTCCCGACTTGGTCATCGATCTTCCTCCTCCGAAAACAAAAACTATGCGAGAGTCGCCGCACCGACAGGCTTTGCCATATCCACCAGCGTCCAGCCTGGCCGATAGGGATTGGGCCGGCGACCCGTTTCATGAAAACCGTAGGCCAGATAGAGCGCGATGTTCCGCTCCATCCGTGCATTGGTGTAGAGCCGGATTTCCGGCAGCCCGATTTCGCGCGTCCGCTCTTCCAGCCAGCGAAGCAGGGCGATGCCAAAACCCTTGCCCTGAAAAGCAGGCGAGACCGCGATGCTGAAAATCATCACATGGTCCGCGTGGCGTTCGATCACGATCAGGCCGGCGAGATGGCCATCGCTCTCCAGCAACCAGACCTCGCCAGCGGCGATACGCGGGCCATAATCCTCGGTGACGGGGATCGGCGGCCCGCCGAGCAGGGCAGTGTAGGGCGCATATGCGGCCGTGGTCAGTTCCACGATTGCCGCGAGATCGCCCGGCTCAGCTTCCCTGATTTCCACGACAAATCCTCCCGCTTCGCAGCCCGGCAGCTTCACTTGAACCGACTTTCAAGGGAAACGATACCGCTCTCATCGATCACTCGGCGGCTTCCCTTTTCCCCTTCGGCCGTCGCTCCAGCAGTTCCTTCAGGAACTGGCCGGTATAGCTGCGCGGCTCGGTGATGATCGCCTCCGGGGGGCCGGCCGCAACCAGCTCGCCGCCGCCGTCACCGCCCTCGGGGCCGAGGTCGAGGATCCAGTCGGCCGTCTTGATGACCTCCAGATTGTGCTCGATCACCACCACCGTGTTGCCCTGCTCGACCAGCTCGTGCAGCACTTCCAGAAGCTTGGCCACATCGTGGAAATGCAGGCCCGTGGTAGGCTCGTCGAGGATGTAGAGCGTCTTGCCGGTGGCCTTGCGCGACAGCTCCTTGGCGAGCTTTATCCTCTGCGCCTCGCCGCCCGACAGCGTGTTGGCCTGCTGGCCGATGTGGATATAGCCGAGCCCGACCTTGGCCAGCGTCTCAAGCTTGTCGCGCACCGCCGGCACCGCCGAGAAGAACTCGACGCCTTCCTCCACGGTCATCTCCAGCACGTCGGCGATCGACTTGCCCTTGAAGGTCACGTCCAGCGTTTCGCGGTTGTAGCGCTTGCCGTGGCAGACGTCGCAGGTGACGTAGACGTCGGGCAGGAAGTGCATCTCGATCTTGATCACGCCGTCGCCCTGGCATGCCTCGCAGCGGCCGCCCTTCACATTGAAGGAGAAGCGGCCCGGCTGGTAGCCGCGCGCCTTGGCTTCCGGCAGGCCGGCGAACCAGTCGCGGATAGGCGTGAAGGCGCCGGTATAGGTGGCCGGGTTGGAGCGCGGCGTGCGGCCGATCGGCGACTGGTCGATATCGATCACCTTGTCTAGGAATTCCAGGCCCTCGATGCGGTCATGCTCGGCAGGGTGCTCGCGCGAGCCCATGATGCGCCGGGATGCGGCCTTGAACAGCGTCTCGATCAGGAAGGTCGACTTGCCGCCGCCCGAAACGCCGGTGACGCAGGTGAAGGTGCCGAGCGGGATTTCGGCCGTCACGTTCTTCAGGTTGTTGCCGCGCGCGCCGACCACCTTGAGGTGCCGGCCCTTCTTCACCTGCCGTCGCGTCTGCGGCAGCGCAACCTCCATCTCGCCGGTGAGATATTTGCCGGTGATCGAGTTGGGGTTGGCCATGATCTCGGCCGGCGTGCCCTCGGCGATGATTTGCCCGCCATGAATGCCCGCGGCGGGGCCGATGTCGACGACATGGTCGGCGGAGAGGATGGCGTCCTCGTCATGTTCGACCACGATCACCGTATTGCCCAGGTCGCGCAGATGCTTCAGCGTGTCGAGCAGCCGGTCGTTGTCGCGCTGGTGCAAGCCGATCGACGGCTCGTCAAGCACGTAAAGCACGCCGGTCAGGCCCGAGCCGATCTGCGAAGCCAGCCGGATGCGCTGGCTTTCGCCGCCCGACAGCGTTCCCGAATTGCGCGCCAGCGTGAGATAGTCGAGGCCGACATCGTTGAGGAAGCGCAGGCGCTCGCGGATTTCCTTGAGGATGCGGACCGCGATCTCGTTCTGCTTGTCGTTGAGCTGCGCCGGCAGTGTCTCGAACCAGGCATTCGCCTTGCGGATCGAAAGCTCCGTCACTTCGCCGATATGCTTTCCGGCGATCTTCACCGCCAGCGCTTCCGGCTTCAGGCGATAGCCCTTGCAGGCGGGGCAGGGGGTGGCCGACATGAAGCGCTCGATCTCCTCGCGCATCCAGGCCGATTCCGTCTCCTTCCAGCGGCGTTCCAGATTCGGGATCACACCCTCGAAGGTCTTGGTCGTCTTGTAGGAGCGCAGGCCGTCGTCATAGTTGAACGTGATCTCGCGATCGCCCGTGCCGTAGAGCACGGCCTTCCGAGCTTCCGCGGAAAGGTCCTTGAACTTGTCGCCCAGCTTGAAGCCATAGACCTTGCCCAGCGCCTCCAGCGTCTGCGAGTAATAGGGCGAGGTCGATTTCGCCCAGGGGCTGACCGCGCCGTCGCGCAGCGAGACGTTGTCGTCGGGCACGATAAGGCTGGAATCGATGGCCCGCTGGCTGCCCAGGCCATCGCAGGCCGGGCAGGCGCCGAACGGGTTGTTGAACGAGAACAACCGTGGCTCGATCTCCGGGATGGTGAAGCCGGACACCGGGCAGGCGAACTTTTCCGAGAACAGAATGCGCTCATGCGTGTCGTTGGCCGATTTGTTGGCGCCGCCGCCCTCCGCCGTCTCTTCGGGAGGCAGCGGCTTGTCGGCGAATTCGGCCACCACCAGACCGTCGGCCAGCTTGAGCGCCGTTTCCATGGAGTCGGCAAGCCGGGTCGCGAGATCGCCGCGCACCACTATGCGATCCACGACGACATCGATATCGTGCTTGTATTTCTTGTCCAGGGCGGGCACGTCGGCGATCTCGTAGAAGGTGCCGTCCACCTTCACGCGCTGAAAGCCCTTCTTGAGCAGTTCCGCAAGTTCCTTGCGGTACTCGCCCTTGCGACCACGCACCAGCGGCGCCAGGATGTAGAGGCGGGTGCCTTCATCCAGCGCCAGCACGCGGTCGACCATCTGGCTCACCGTCTGGCTCTCGATCGGCAGGCCGGTGGCGGGCGAATAGGGCACGCCCACGCGCGCGAACAGAAGGCGCATGTAGTCGTAGATCTCGGTGACGGTGCCGACCGTCGAGCGCGGGTTGCGCGAGGTCGTCTTCTGCTCGATCGAGATGGCCGGCGACAGGCCGTCGATCTGGTCGACGTCCGGCTTCTGCATCATTTCGAGGAACTGGCGGGCATAGGCCGACAGGCTCTCGACATAGCGCCGCTGGCCTTCCGCATAGATCGTGTCGAAGGCAAGCGAAGACTTGCCCGAGCCGGACAGGCCGGTCATCACGATCAGCGAGTCCCGCGGCAGGTCGAGATCGACATTCTTGAGATTGTGTTCGCGCGCGCCGCGAATGGAGAGGTATTTATGCTCGGCCATGCCGGTTCGCCGCCTCGATTCCAAATTGTTCGACTTGGCTGGTTTGTCCGGCCAAACCGCTCATGTAGGTATTTTCGTCAATCTGTCGAGGGATGGATACGCCCCGAGCCATGCGGGTTTAACCGCCTTTGGCGGGCAGGAGCAAGCAAAAAGAACAAAGGTCGAACACGCTCCTGACATGTTTTGCGGGCGGCGCGTGTCCGGTTTCGCGGTTGGTCCTGGGCCATTGACGCCAGATTGACGGCCGAACGGCCGCGCACGGACTGCAGCGTGGTTTCGGCCACGCGTCGGCCGAGGTGGCGGGCCGTCGCCAGATCCGATGCGGGCGGAGCGGCATCCGGCCCTTCATCCCGGGCCTTGGAGGCGGATGAGGCGCAGGCCATGCAGGCCGGCGCACCGAAGATAATGACTTCCGCCACGGCGAAGTCGTTCCAGCGCGTCTGCGCTTCCTCGACGGTGAGGAGCAGGGTGCCGGCTTCACTGCCGCCTGCCGTTCGGTGTGGCCATAGCCGGCTGTTATAGACGATGGCGACTGCGGAGCGATCGGTCCGCACGTGGACCGTACGCCCACCTTGACACGACAGACGCTGGAAGATCGCGCGCCGCGTGGAGTCTGCCAGGGCGAAGAAGATGATGTTGGCTGGAGATCGCATCCAGCAATTAGCTCTTCAGTTATGGGTTATTCATAGCTCCAAGGTTTGTTGTCGACGGTGCCCGACGCGACGGCTGGCGGCGCCTCCGGGGCAGTTTTGGGTTGACCCTGCGTAAGGATGGAGGCAGACTAATTCAGCCACCGGGGCGAGCATCGATGCTCTTCGCAGCCAGTGGGCGGTTTGCGAGGCGCCGCGAACCAGCGAATGATGCTTCGGGGCATTGGAGCAATGAACAGAAGGAGCAAGGAATGAGTCCACCGGACAGTCTCATCAGGCTCCGTCATTGTTGCGGGGCCGCAGCTTGACCGGCCACAGGGCACCCTGTCCCGTCGGCAAGCTGATTCCTTCACAATCGAACAGTAGTCGGGTCGTCGGTCGATTCCGCGTTGCACCCGAAAACAAGGAAGCCGGTTAACCCCTTACCCGGCGTTTGGTGAAATGCACCATACAAGGCCTCGTGCGCTCTTGAGGAGCCACGAGGCCGCTGCTTTTGGACGGCGGCTTTGCAATAGCTTCAGCCGGAATGGCGGCTGGATGTGACGTGTCATTATGCTGACACTATCCGGGAAGTAATGTTGCGCCACTCGGTTTTGCGGGGTTCCCATGAAGGTAGTGCGTATTCGTGGCAAGCTGGCATGGCGCGCCTTCGCGATCATGTTGAGCATCGTCGTCGTTGCCGGTGGGCTCTTCCTCACGTCATTGCAGTTTTTCGGGAATTTCCACACGGTGATCCCGGGTGAACTCTATCGGTCCGCGCAGATGACGCCCGCCCAGTTGGAGGCCTATGCCGCCGGTTACGGCATCAAGACTGTCATCAATCTTCGCGGCGACGGTGGCACCAGGAAATGGTATGCCGACGAAAAGGCCGAGAGTTCGCGGCTGGGCATCGACCACATCGACTTCCCGATGTCGGCCAAGAAGGCACTGACACGCGAGCAGACCCAGCAATTGGCCGACATTCTGCGCACAGCGCCAAAACCTATCCTCATCCATTGCAAGGCCGGGTCGGATCGCACCGGATTCGCTTCCGCTCTCTATCTGGCGGCGGTGAAGGGGATCGACGTCGAGGATGCCGAGCAGCAGCTTTCCGTCCGCTATGGCCACATATCGCTGCCCTTCGTGCCAGCTTACGCGATGGATGAAACATACGAAGACGTTGAAGAGTGGCTGGGCTATCCCGACAGCTGATGGCCTTGGCTCCGGCACCCGCTCCCGGCAAACATACGGCGTGGCCGATATAGCCCTTGAAATCGGCTGCGGATGCCGTTAGAACAAAAATAGAACAAAACAACTTGTGGACAGAACCTTAATTTATATGTCCCGCTCCCGCCGCAGGGCTGCGATAGGGTAGGATATATGAATGCACAGTTTTGTTAGGACGAGCGTGGAGCGGTGTCATGGCGGGTAGCGTCAATAAAGTCATTCTGGTGGGCAATCTTGGCGCGGACCCTGAAATCCGGCGTTTGAACTCGGGCGATCCGGTCGTCAACCTGCGCATCGCCACGTCCGAAAGCTGGCGCGACAAGAACAGCGGCGAACGCAAGGAAAAGACCGAGTGGCACAGTGTCGTGATCTTCAACGACAATCTGGCCAAGGTTGCCGAGCAGTACCTGAAGAAGGGCATGAAGGTCTACATCGAGGGGCAGCTCCAGACCCGCAAATGGCAGGACCAGAACGGCAATGAGCGCTACACCACCGAGGTCGTGCTGCAGAAGTTCCGTGGCGAGTTGCAGATGCTCGACGCGCGCGGGCAGGGCGGCGACAGCGGACAGGTCGGCTATGGCGGCGGTGGCGGCTACAGCGGTGGCCGTGGTTCCGATTTCGGCCAGTCCGGCCCGATGGAGGACTATGGGCGCGGCGGCGGAAACCGTGGCGGCGGCGGCGGTTCGTCGCGCGATTTCGACGACGAGATTCCGTTCTGATTTTTCCGGCGGGCGAGCGGCGGAAAGCCGGTTCGCCCGCCTGCCGGATCGCCGTGAGGGCATGAAGCCGGCAGCGACTGTTTGGGTGCAGAGGGTTTTTCCATGAAGGCGCGCGTGAAGTGGGTGGAGGACCGCACCTTCGTCGGTGAATCCGGCAGCGGCCACAAGCTCGTGTTCGGCACGGCATCAGGAGAGGGCGCGAAGCCGGGACCCAGCCCGATGGAACTGGTGCTGATCGGCACGGGCGGCTGCTCCGCCTATGACGTCGTCCACATCCTCGAAAAGGGGCGCGAGGCGGTCGAGGACGTGGTGGTCGAACTGGACGCCGACCGCGCGGAAACCGAACCCAGGGTGTTTACCCGCGTCCATATGCATTTCATCGTCAAGGGCAGGAATCTGGCGCCGGAGAAAGTCAGGCGCGCCATCGACCTTTCGATCGGGAAATACTGCTCCGCCTCTGCGATGATCGCCAAGACGGCCGCGATCACGCACGATTTCGAAGTGGTGGAAACCTCCGGAAGTTGAGGCTTCGCGGGCCTGCGACCTTGCCGCCCGGCCTGCAAAGCCACCTGTCGAGCAGGCGGCTTGAGCAGGGCGGCGCGTATCGCGCCGCATCTTATGTCGCCAAGGCCGCCGCCTCACATCGCCGCCAGCGCCTTGATTCCATCAGCGACGAACTGCACGGCCAGCGCCGCCAGTATCACGCCCAGCAGGCGCGTCAGGATCGAGCGGCCGGTCTGGCCGAGCCACCTGTCGATGCGCTGCGCGAGCAGGAAGACCAGATAGGTCACCAGCAGGCAGGCCAGGATGATGCCCACGAGCGTCGCCTGGGCCATCCAGCCGTGGAACGAGCCGGACAGCAGCACCGTCGCCGAGATCGCGCCCGGCCCCGCAATCAGCGGGATGGCGAGCGGGAAGGCGGCGATGTTGTGGATGTGGTCGCGTGTGATCGCCACGTCTGAGATCTTCTCCTTCCGGTCCTGGCGCTTTTCGAACACCATTTCGAAGGCGATGAAGAACAAAAGGAAGCCGCCTGCGACGCGGAACGCGGGCAGCGTGATGCCGAACATGGTGAGGATGGCGGAGCCGGCAAGCGCGAACAGCGCGAGCACGCCGAAGCCTATGATGCTGGCCCTGATCGACACCTGGCGGCGCTCGACATGCGTCATGCCCCGCGTCACCGCCAGGAAGATGGGCGCCAGGCCGGGCGGATCGATCGTGACGAGTATGGTCACGAAGGCATTGAAAACACTTTCGAAATTCACCATGCGGCCCTCTTTTTCGCGCAGGCTACCGCGCCTGCCTGACAGGCGCCAGCCCCTCCGCAAGCGTTTTCGCGCCGTGGTCGCGACGGCATGGGGACAATTTTTCCGTCACGGTGTCACATGGTCGCGGAAATCCCTGTTATCCATTTGAAATTTCGACGGAAAACAGTTCTGGAAAAGCGCGGGCGAGGTTGGAGAATCCCCCCGCGTTCCTATATAAGAGGCAAGTGATTCCAACGACTCAGTGATCCGATTTGACCGACCAGAAGATACCGGGTGGACCCGGCGGCCCCTCCGACATCGAGCCTGTCTCGATTATCGAGGAGATGCAGCGTTCCTATCTCGACTATGCGATGAGCGTCATCGTCAGTCGCGCGCTCCCTGATGTTCGCGACGGATTGAAGCCGGTCCACCGCCGCATTCTTTATGCCTCGCATGAGAGCGGCTATCACTGGAACCGCAAATATGTGAAGTCGGCGCGCCCCGTCGCCGACGTCATGGGTAAATACCACCCGCATGGCGACGCCTCCATCTATGACGCCCTTGTGCGCATGGCGCAGGACTGGTCGATGCGCGTGCCGCTCATCGACGGGCAGGGCAATTTCGGCTCCATCGACGGCGATCCGCCGGCGGCCATGCGTTACACCGAAGCGCGTCTCACCAAGGTTGCGCATGAGCTTCTGGAGGACATCGACAAGGAAACCGTCGATTTCCAGGAGACCTACGATTCCTCGGGCAAGGAGCCGCGCGTTCTGCCGGCGCGCTTCCCCAATCTGCTGGTCAACGGCTCCGGCGGCATCGCCGTCGGCATGGCCACCAACATTCCGCCGCACAATCTGAAAGAGGTTTGCGACGGCGCCATTGCCCTGATCGACAATCCGGCGATCGATCTGCCTGCGTTGATGGAGATCATACCGGGCCCGGACTTCCCCACCGGTGGCATCGTGCTCGGTCGCTCGGGCATCTACAACGCCTATTCCAGCGGGCGCGGCTCCATCATCATGCGCGGCCGCGTGCATGTCGAGCCGATCCGCAACGATCGCGAAGCCATCATCATCACCGAGGTTCCCTATCAGGTGAACAAGGCGACGATGATCGAGAAGATGGCCGAACTGGTGCGCGACAAGCGCATCGAGGGCATTTCCGACATCCGCGACGAGTCGGACCGCCAGGGCTACCGCGTCGTCATCGAACTTCGGAAGGACGCCAACTCCGACGTCATCCTCAATCAGCTCTATCGCTTCACACCGCTTCAGACGTCGTTCGGCGCCAACATGGTGGCGCTGAATGGCGGCAAGCCGGAAGTGCTGACGCTGACGGACATGCTGAAGGCGTTTGTGAGCTTCCGCGAGGAAGTGGTTAGCAGGCGCACGAAATTCCTGCTGCGCAAGGCGCGCGACCGGGCCCATGTGCTCGTCGGTCTCGCGATTGCCGTCGCCAATATCGACGAGGTCATCAAGCTCATCCGGGGCGCGCCCGATCCGCAGACGGCGCGCGACCAGTTGATGGAGCGCCGCTGGCAGGCCTCGGATGTCGAGGCGCTGATCCGCCTGATCGACGACCCGCGCCATCGCATCAATGACGACGGCACCTACAATCTTTCGGAAGAGCAGGCGCGCGCCATTCTGGAACTGCGCCTGCAGCGCCTCACCGCGCTCGGCCGCGACGAAATCGACGAGGAGCTGAACAAGATCGGCGCCGAGATTTCCAACTACCTCGATATCCTGTCGTCGCGCGCGCGCATCCAGCAGATCGTCAAGGACGAGCTGACGCAGGTCCGCGACGAGTTCGGCACGCCGCGCCGCACGGAGCTGTCCGAGGGCGGCGCCGACATGGAGGACGAGGACCTCATCCAGCGCGAGGATATGGTCGTCACCGTCAGCCATTCGGGCTACATCAAGCGTGTGCCGCTGTCGCTCTATCGGGCGCAGCGCCGTGGCGGCAAGGGCCGCTCGGGCATGTCGACCAAGGACGAGGATTTCGTGACGCGGCTGTTCGTGGCCAACACGCACACGCCGGTCCTGTTCTTCTCCTCGCGCGGCATCGTCTACAAGGAGAAGGTCTGGCGCCTGCCCATCGGCAATCCGCAATCACGCGGCAAGGCGCTCATCAACATGTTGCCGCTGGAGCAGGGCGAGCGCATCACCACCATCATGCCTCTGCCCGAGGATGAATCGAGCTGGAGCGAACTCGACGTGATGTTCGCCACCACGCGCGGCACCGTGCGGCGCAACAAGCTGTCGGATTTCATCCAGGTCAACCGCAACGGCAAGATCGCCATGAAGCTCGAGGAGGAGGGCGACGAAATTCTCGGCGTCGAGACCTGCACCGAGTTCGACGACGTGCTGCTGACGGTGGCGTCCGGCCAGTGCATCCGCTTCCCTGTCTCGGACGTGCGCGTCTTCGCGGGCCGCAATTCGGTCGGCGTGCGCGGCATTTCGATGGCCGAGAGCGACCGCGCCATTTCCATGACCATCCTGCATCATGTGGATGCGACGCCCGCCGAGCGTGCGGCCTACCTCAAGCAGTCGGTCGCCGAGCGCAGGCTCGCCACCGGCGAGGACGAGGAAATCTCGCTCACGAATGAGGATATCGGCGAGGAGACCAGCCTGTCGGCAGAGCGCTACGAGGAGTTGCAGGCGCGCGAGCAGTTCGTGCTGACCGTCACCGAATATGGCTACGGCAAGCGCTCGTCATCCTATGACTTCCGCCTGACGGGCCGTGGCGGCAAGGGCATTCGCGCCACCGATGTCTCCAAGTCCACGGAGATCGGCCGTCTCGTGGCCGCATTCCCGGTCGGCAATGACGACCAGATCATGCTGGTCTCCGACGGTGGTCAGGTCATCCGCGTGCCGGTCGACGGCATCCGCATCGCCAGCCGCGCGACCAAGGGCGTCACCATCTTCAACACCGCCGAAGGCGAGAAGGTGGTTTCGGTCGAGCGTATCTCCGAACCGGAAGGCGAGGAGAACGGAGCGGCCGAAGATGGCACGGACATACCGGACGTTGCCGTCGAAGACGGAAACGGTAACGGCGAACAGTAATATGTGGAGAAGATGTGTCGGGAGTATTCGTTACTTCCGACATGTCACCGCCTCGAAGAACGAGGCGGCAGCAATTCGGTCAGTACGGGCCAAAGCCCCGGGAGCGGACCTTCTGCTCCTTGTAGCGGAGACGCTGCGACTCCTGATGCAGGCCGAAGGCGGTCGCGATCAGCATGGCAACGGTCATGGTGGCGGCAAGCATATAAATCATCATGATCTTTGTTCTCCTGCTCCTCCAACGCTGATGTGGCCATTTGGTTTCAGGCTTTCCAGATGACATTACTTGCGCCATCTTGAACTTGTCGTGATCGCGCCCTTCATCCGCTGTTCATCGGCCGATACCCCGCCAGATTGCGTTCCACCCACGCGCCCGCTAGAAAACACGCCATGACAGATCGCATCGCCATCTATGCCGGGTCGTTCGACCCTCTCACCAACGGCCATCTCGACGTGCTCAAGGCGGCCCTGCACGTGGCCGATACGATCTATGCGGCCATCGGCATCCAGCCGAGCAAGAAACCGCTGTTCTCCTTCGACGAGCGGGTGGAGCTGATCGAGAAGGCGTCGGCCGTTGAGCTCGGCGCCGATGCACGGCGCATCAAGGTGGTGTCGTTCAGCGGCCTCGTCATCGATGCGGCGCGCAGGCACGGCGCCTCGATCATGATCCGCGGCCTGCGCGACGGTACGGATCTGGACTATGAAATGCAGATGGCGGGCATGAACGAGACCATGGCTCCGGAGCTGCAAACCGTTTTCCTGCCGGCCAGCCCGTCGGTGCGAACCATTACCGCCACTCTGGTGCGCCAGATTGCGTCCATGGGCGGCAATATCCGCCCTTTCGTGCCGGAAGTCGTCGCGGGCGCGCTGGCCGACAAGTTCTCGAAGTAGAAATCACAGGGAGAGTTTGCTCATGCAGTTCAGGAAGCTGGTTTCGGCTTTTGTCTTCACGGCGGGCCTCGCGGCCGTTTCGCTTCCGGCCTGGGCCGCCGACCCGGACAACACGATGGTCATCACGCTGAAGGACGGCGACGTGACCATCGCGCTGCGGCCGGACCTGGCGCCCAAGCATGTCGCCCAGATCAAGAAGCTGGTGCGCGAAGGCGCCTACGACAATGTCGCCTTCCACCGCGTGATCGAGGGCTTCATGGCGCAGACCGGCGACGTGAAGTTCGGCAACATGGCCAAGGGCTTCAACCCAGACCGCGTGGGCACCGGCGGCTCGGATCTGCCGAACCTGCCGGCCGAATTCTCCAGCGAGCACTATGTGCGCGGCACCGTCGGCATGGCGCGCGCGCAGAACCCGAATTCGGCGAATTCGCAGTTCTTCATCATGTATGCTCCGAATCCCAGCCTCGACGGCAATTATACGATCGTCGGCAATGTCGAGAGCGGCATGGAATTCGTCGACAAGATCAAAAAGGGCGATCCCGCCGCCAACGGGGTTGTCAGCGAGCCCGATCGCATGGTCAAGGTGCGCATCGCCGGCGACGGCAAGTAACTGGCATTCGGAAAAAGGAAAATCGACATGGCCGAAATCAAGGATCGCGAAAACGCGCTCATCATGGAGACCACGAAGGGCAGGGTCGTCATCGAACTCTTCCCCGATCTCGCTCCCGGCCATGTCGGCCGCATCAAGGAACTGGCGCGCGAGGGCGCCTATGACGGCGTGGTGTTCCACCGCGTCATCGACGGCTTCATGGCGCAGACCGGCGACGTGAAGTTCGGCAAGTCCGACGGCCCGAACTTCAATCCCGCCCGCGCCGGCATGGGCGGCTCCGACAAGCCCGACCTGAAGGCCGAGTTCTCCAACGTCAACCATGGTCGCGGCACCTGCTCGATGGCGCGCGCGCAGAACCCGAATTCGGCGAATTCGCAGTTCTTCATCTGCTTCGAGGACGCCGGCTTCCTCAACCGCCAGTACACGGTGTGGGGCCAGGTCATCGAGGGCATGGAGAATGTCGACAAGATCAAGCGCGGCGAGCCGGTGCAGGATCCCGACAAGATCGTGTCGATGAAGGTCGCGGCCGACGTCGCCGAATAAAACGAAGGAGGTTCCGGCCGTGGCGAACATTCTCTGGTCAATGCTTGGCATCCTGTCCGGCGCGTTTATCGCCATTCAGGCGCCGATCAACACCCAGCTCGCGCGCGGGCTGGGCCTGCCTGTCGCCGCGGCCGCCATCTCCTTTCTTGCCGGCGCGATCGTGCTGGGCGTCATCACCTTCTTCACGACGAGGGCGCAGGGCATCGAGATCGATTGGCGGGCGCCCGCGCCCTGGATGTTCCTGGCGGGCGGCGCCTTGGGGGCGGTCTATGTGACCAGCTCGGTGCTTCTTACGCCGCGGATCGGCGCGGCGGCGCTGATGGCGTTCCTGGTGGCGGGGCAGCTTCTGGCCGGCATGCTGGTCGACCGTATCGGCTTCCTCGGCGTGGCCGTGCGCGAAATCTCCATGGGCCGCCTGGTCGGTGCGATGCTGCTGCTTGCCGGAGCGCTGATGATCCGCCTGTTCTGATGCGCGTAGACCTTTTCGATTTCGATCTGCCGGAAGAGCGCATTGCCCTTCGCCCGGCCGAGCCGCGCGATGCCGCGCGGCTTCTTTTGGTGCACCCCGGAGCGCCGCTGGAAGACAGGCGCGTCGGCGACCTGCCGTCGCTGCTTCAGCCGGGCGATGTGCTGGTCTTCAACGACACAAAGGTCATTCCCGCCCAGTTGAAGGGCATCCGCCGGCGTGGCGAAGCCATCGCGCATGTCGACGCCACCTTGCACATGCGTGTCGGGCCCGACCGCTGGAAGGCGTTCGTGCGGCCCGGCAAGCGCGTTGCCGAAGGCGACCGCATCCAGTTCGGCCACAGCGCCGAGGCCTGCATGCTCGGCGCGCTCGACGCCACCGTCGTCGAGAAGGGCGAGGCGGGCGAGGTCCTGCTGGCCTTCGATCTCTCCGGCCCGCTGCTCGATGAGGCGCTGCACGCCGTCGGCCATATCCCGCTGCCGCCCTACATCGCCTCCAGGCGGCCGGACGACGAACGCGACCGCAAGGACTACCAGACCGTCTATGCGCGGGAGGAGGGCGCGGTTGCCGCTCCTACCGCCGGCCTGCATTTCACGCCGGACCTGTTCGCCGCGCTCGATGCGCGCGGCATCGAGCGCGGGTTCGTGACATTGCATGTCGGCGCCGGCACTTTCCTGCCGGTGAAGGCGGACGACACCGCCGACCACAAGATGCATGCCGAAATCGGCCATGTCCCGGAAGACACGGCCGCCGCCATCAATGCAGCGCGGGCCGAAGGGCGCCGTGTCGTCGCCGTGGGCACCACCTCGCTGCGGCTGCTGGAGAGCGCTGCCGCGCCCGATGGCACCATGACCGCCTGGTCCGGCGCGACCGACATTTTCATCACCCCCGGCTACAAGTTCCGGGTGGTGGATGCACTGATGACCAATTTCCACCTGCCGCGTTCGACGCTGTTCATGCTGGTTTCCGCCTTCAGCGGCCTGGAAACCATGCGCGAAGCCTATCGGCATGCGATCGACACCGGCTACCGCTTCTATTCCTACGGCGACGCGAGCCTGCTGTTCAGGACCGATAAATGAGCACCGAGTTTACCTTCAAAGTCCTCGCCACCGACGGCAAGGCGCGGCGCGGCGAGATCACCATGCCGCGCGGCACCATCCGTACGCCGGCCTTCATGCCGGTGGGCACGGGCGGCACGGTGAAGACGATGTATATGGACCAGGTGCGCGATCTGGGCGCCGACATCATCCTCGGCAATACCTATCACCTGATGCTGCGGCCGGGCGCGGAACGCGTGGCAAGGCTCGGCGGATTACATGAATTCGCCCGCTGGCCTTATCCAATTCTGACGGATTCCGGCGGATTTCAGGTAATGTCGCTGTCGAAACTACGCAAAATCACCGAGCAAGGGGTCACTTTTCGCTCACATATCGACGGCGCTCCGTATGAAATGTCGCCCGAGCGGTCGATCGAGATTCAGGGTCTGCTCGATTCCGACATCCAGATGCAGCTCGATGAATGCACCGCGCTGCCGGCCAAGGAACGCGAGATCGAGCGCGCCATGGAGCTTTCGCTGCGCTGGGCCGATCGCTGCAAGACGGCCTTCGGCGACCAGCCCGGAAAGGCCATGTTCGGCATCGTGCAGGGCGGCGACAATGCGCGCCTGCGCGAGCGCTCGGCGCAATTGCTCGCCGGACTGGGATTGAAAGGCTATGCGGTCGGCGGCCTCGCGGTGGGCGAGCCGCAGGAGGTGATGCTCGACATGCTCGACATCACCTGTCCCGAGCTGCCGGCCGACAAGCCGCGTTACCTGATGGGCGTCGGCACGCCGGACGATATCGTCAAATCGGTGGCGCGCGGCATCGACATGTTCGACTGCGTGATGCCGACGCGCGCCGGCCGGCACGGGCTGGCTTACACGCGTCGCGGCAAGGTGAACCTGCGCAACGCGCGTCACGCCGACGACCATCGCCCGCTGGATGAGGGGAGCGATTGTCCGGCCGCGCGCGATTATTCGCGCGCCTACCTGCACCATCTGGTGCGGTCGCAGGAGGCGCTGGGCGCCATGCTGCTTACCTGGAACAATCTTTCCTACTACCAGAGCCTGATGCAGGGCCTGCGCGACGCCATAGAACAGGGGCGCTACGGGGAGCATGTGGCCGAGGTTTCGGAAGGCTGGGCGAGGGGAGACATCCCGGCACTGTAGAGAATTCGCCGGCGCTGAAATCCGGCCAGGGGAGGGTGAATTGAACGGCGAGGAATTCCGGCACTGGTCGCGCAAGGCGGCCGATTGGGGCGCCGACTATCGCGAGACATTGCGTGAGCGCCCCGTGCGGGCGCAGACGCAGCCCGGCGAGATCGCGGCGCGGATCGCCGACGCGCCGCCCGAAACGGCCGAGCCGATGGAGCAGATTTTTGCCGACTTCGAGCAAAAGATCCTGCCCGGCATGACGCATTGGCAGCATCCGCGCTTCTTCGCCTATTTCCCCGCAAATGCCGCGCCGGTTTCGGTCGTGGCCGAATATCTCGTCACCGTCATGGCCGCGCAGTGCATGCTGTGGCAGACCTCGCCGGCGGCCACGGAGCTCGAAACAAGGGTGATCGACTGGCTGCGCCAGGCGCTCGGCCTGCCCGAAGGCTTTTCCGGCGTAATCCAGGACAGCGCCTCGTCTGCCACGCTGGCCGCGGTGCTCACCATGCGCGAGCGCGCGCTGGAATGGCAGGGCAACAGGCAGGGTCTTTCCGGCCAGCCGCGATTGCGCATCTATGCCACCGATCAGGTGCATACTTCCATCGACCGCGCCATCTGGGTGGCGGGCGTCGGGGAAGAAAACCTCGTACGCATTGCCACAGCCGGCGAACTGCGTTCGATGGACGCGGGGGCGCTTGAAGCGGCGATCCTCGCCGACATGGCCCGGGGGCATCTGCCGGCCGGGATCATTGCCTGCGTCGGCGGCACGAGCGTCGGCGGCACCGACGATATCGCGGCATTGGCGACTGTTGCCAAGAAACACGGGCTTTACCTGCATGTCGATGCCGCCTGGGCGGGGTCGGCAATGATCTGCCCGGAATTCCGCCACTACTGGACGGGTGTCGAGGGCGCGGATTCCATTGTCTTCAACCCGCACAAATGGCTGGGCGCCCAATTCGACTGTTCCGTGCAGTTCATTCGGGATCCCGACGCACTTGTGCGCACCCTGGCCATCAAGCCCGAATATCTGAAGACGCACGGCAAGGACGGGATCATCAACTATTCCGAATGGTCGGTGCCGCTCGGCCGCCGGTTCAGGGCGCTGAAGCTGTGGTTCCTGCTGCGCGCGCACGGGCTGGAAGGCCTGCGCGAAATGATCCGCAACCATGTGGGGTGGGCGCAAAAGCTTGCCGGCCGCATCGCCGCCGAGCCCGGCTTCGAGCTGGTCACGCAGCCCATGCTGTCGCTTTTTTCCTTCCGGCACACGCCTGCGGGCGTCGCGGATCTCGATGCCCACAATCTGCGCCTGCTGGAAGCGATCAACAATGACGGGCGCATCTATCTCACCCAGACGAAAGTGGACGGTCGTTTTGCCATACGCTTCCAGGTCGGGCAGTTCGAAACCACCGAAAGCGACGTCGACGCGGCATTCGAGGTCATCACCTCGCTGGTGGCATCCATTCGCTGAAGGAAGAAAGTCGAAGGCGAGCGAATGTGCAACTTTCGCTGCCTTTCGTTTTGAACTAGCATCCTGCCAAACGAAGATCGGAGATGTGCAGTGTTCCTGTCGGCGCGACATGCTGAGATCATCCAGATGGCGAAGGATTCCGGCCGCGTGCTGGTGGACGATCTCGCCGCGCATTTCGGCGTGACGCCTCAAACCATCCGCAAGGACCTCAACGACCTGTGCGAGCAGCGGCTGCTCAGCCGCATTCATGGCGGTGCGCTGTTTCCCTCGGGCATCGAGAACATGGAATATGAAGCGCGCCGCAAGATCGCGGCCGACGAAAAGGAGGCGATCGGACGCGCGGCCGCCCGCCTCATCCCCGACAAGGCTTCGCTGTTCATCAACATCGGCACGACGACCGAGGCGGTGAGCAATGCGCTGCTGGACCATGTCGGTCTCATGGTCATCACCAACAACATCAATGTTGCCAACAGGATGCGGGTCTATCCCGAGATCGAGGTGGTGATTGCCGGCGGCGTCGTTCGCGGCTCGGACGGCGGCATCGTGGGCGAGGCGGCGGTCGATTTCATCAAGCAGTTCAAGGTCGATTTCGCGGTTATCGGCGCATCTGCCATCGATGAGGACGGCGCGCTGCTCGATTTCGATTTCCGCGAGGTGAAGGTGGCGCAGGCGATCATCGCCAATGCCCGCCACGTCATATTGGTCGCCGACGCCACCAAGTTCGAGCGCGTTGCCCCGGTGCGGATCGGCCATCTGTCACAGGTCGACACCTTCATCACCGATCGCTGCGACAGCGAGGCAATCCGCGCGGTTTGCCGCGAATCCGAGGTGGAGCTTGTCGAGACATCGCGCTCCGACGGGTAGCGGCTGTTTCGTTTGACATTCGGTTGCGCGCGAAATATTTCGCCCCTGTTTCGCAATCGCGGCATCAGCTCCCGATAGCGGAACGCGAGGGAGCCTTGGGAGAGGGATGACATGAGCGGACTGGTGCTGGCGATCGACCAGGGCACGACTTCCAGCCGGGCGATCATCTTCGATGCGGACCGGCAGGTGATCGGCGTCGGCCAGCAGGAGTTCCCGCAGCATTTTCCCGCCTCCGGCCTGGTCGAGCATGCCCCGGAGGACATCTGGCAGAGCGTGCTGGCCACCTGCAGGACGGCGCTGCGGAAGGCGAGATGCAAGGCCGCCGACATCGCCGCGATCGGCATCACCAATCAGCGCGAGACGGTGGTGATCTGGGACAAGGCCACAGGCAAGCCGATTCACAATGCCATCGTGTGGCAGGACAGGCGCACCGCGCCGCTTTGCCAGAAGCTGAGGAAGCATGGGCTCGAGCCGCTCTTTTCGCGCAAGACCGGGCTTTTGCTCGATCCCTATTTCTCGGGCACCAAGATCGCCTGGCTGCTGGACAAGGTGCCGGGGGCGCGCAAACGCGCCGAGAAGGGCGAATTGCTGGCGGGCACCATCGACACCTTCCTGATCTGGCGGCTTACCGGCGGCAAGGTGCATGCCACCGACGCCACCAATGCCTCACGCACGCTGGTCTACAACATCCGGGACAACCGCTGGGACGGGGAGCTTCTGAAGCTCCTGCGCATTCCAGCCGCGCTGCTGCCCGAGGTGAAGGACTGCGCGGCCGATTTCGGCGTGACGGAAAAAGCGCTGCTCGGCGCGGAAATCCCCATCCTCGGCGTGGCCGGAGACCAGCAGGCCGCCACCATCGGCCAGGCCTGCTTCGAGCCGGGAATGATGAAATCCACCTACGGCACCGGCTGCTTCGCGCTGCTGAACACGGGTTCCGACCTGGTGCGCTCCAGGAACCGCCTGCTGACCACCATCGCCTACAGGCTGGACGGCAAGACCACTTATGCGCTGGAAGGCTCGATCTTCGTCGCGGGGGCGGCCGTGCAATGGCTGCGCGACGGCATCAAGGTCATCGGCAAGGCCGAGCACAGCGGCGAGCTTGCCGCGCATGCGGACGAGACGCAGCAGGTCTATCTCGTGCCGGCCTTCGTCGGGCTCGGCGCCCCGCACTGGGACGCCGACGCGCGCGGAGCGATCTTCGGGCTGACGCGCAACAGCGGCCCGGCGGAGTTTGCGCGCGCGGCGCTCGAATCGGTCGCGTTCCAGACGCGAGACCTGCTCGACGCCATGCGCAAGGACTGGAAGTCGAAGTCCGGCAACGGCAAGACGGTGTTGCGCGTGGATGGTGGCATGGTGGCTTCCGATTGGGCCATGCAGCGGCTCGCCGATATTCTCGACGCGCCGGTGGACCGGCCGACCTGCCTCGAAACCACGGCGCTCGGCGCCGCGTGGCTCGCAGGCTCGAAGGCGGGGGTGTGGCCCGGGGAAAAGGCGTTCGCCAAATCGTGGTCGCTGCAGCGCCGCTTCGAAGCGGCCATGACGGAAGATGTACGCAAGCGGAAGCTCAAGGGCTGGCGCGACGCCGTGCGGCGCACCCTCACGAACGGTCAGGCATAACGGTCAGGCATGGAGAAGCCCGCGCCTCGCGGCGCGGGCCTCGTTGTCGTTCCCGGTTCCGGCCGCATCACGGGCCATAAGGCGACACGCACTGCCGGCGTGGTCCGTTGTAAGGCTGGAAGGTATTGTCCGAGGCGCGATAGGAACGGTAGCGGTTATAGCACCATTGCACGTGCGCACTCGAGCCGTTGTAGTAGCGTGGTGGTGGCGGCGCGGCCAGCATGTTGCCGATGATCGCACCGCCCAGGAAGGCTGCTCCCGGGAACCACCAGCCATTGTAGTAGCGATAGCCCGGCCTGTAGTGGCGGTAGCCGCGATGGCCGTTGTACCAGCCGGGCCGGAAACCCGGGCGATGGCCGTTCCAGCCTGGCCGGTGGCCGGGCCTGTGTCCGTTCCACCCGGGGCGACCGTGATCACGACCTCCGTGCCTCCAGCGATATTGCACCGTTTGCAAGCCTTGCTGAGAATCAGGCTGCGCCGTCGCCGGCCGCGGAATGTTCATCTCGCCCGCATTCACCGGCATTGCAGTGGCGGCCGCAAGGGAGAGCGCAAGAGCCGAGGCACAAAGGCTCGAAAGAAACTTCCTCATCGTAAATCTCCCGCTATGAAAGGTTGCAGTATCCCTCGGGGCTATGAACGTTCCAATCGATGCGTTCGTTCCAGCCGAATCGCAACGCACTGAAATATATGTGTTTCCGCGCTTTGCACCGGATTGCGCAATGTAGAATTGCATCGCGGCGAAACTTTGCGGAACATGCTGCGGGAAACGCTGTTTTTCCGGTTGACCGGCTGCGGCACTCTCCCTATGTTCCGCCGCAATTTCGACGGTGCCGCTGGCGCTATCGAAAGCACCCGCCCGGGCTTTTGCGCCGATCCTGATCATATGTCGCGGACATGTCCCGCATTTTCGGTCCACGCGCTTCGAGGGTATTTTGTCCAGCATGGATGAAAGGGCGGTTGGCGAAGGGCTGGTAGCTCAGATGGTAGAGCACGGAACTTTTAATTCTGGGGTCATGGGTTCGAGTCCCATCCAGCCCACCAACGCCACTGACGGCTATTGATTTTGTTATCTTTTTCCGGTAATCGTCTCACTCGATTCGATTCAACCCACCCGCAAAGTGGGACATTTTGTTCTCGTTTCGGTCGTAGACGAGCAGGTGCACGGCCGCCTTGGCATCCTTCCGACGCCTGGCCTTGCGGATGTGAAGATGCGGCTGCTTGTAGATGGTCCAGCCATAGATGGCCTTGAGCTGCTCGTGAGTCGCGCCGTTCCCGGCCGCCACCGTCGCGCCCGCCGTCAGCAGGCCATGGGCCGAGCAAGGATGCACCCCGGCTGCGTCGCACCGTTCGCGCATCCTGCTGCCGAGGCCGTTTTTGATAAACGGCCGACCGAACGATGTGACCAAGTCTGTCATCTGCTTGGCAAGTCGAGCCGATCCACGTTTGATCATGCTCCCGGCCAACGCGCATCAGTCCTCTGAAGCCGGATGGGGAGTGACGAACGCGGGCACCGACGCCGAAAGCGGGACGCGACAGATCACGTTCAGCGACAGCATTCTTTTCGAACGCTTTGGCAAGGAACAACACGTCGAAATGGTCATCGCGTGGCTCGCCAAAGCACTGGGAGCGTCGTGACGCCGTTCGCAATGCCGTTCGCGGCCCCGTCTTGGTCCTCGAAGGGGCGGGTCGCGGAAATTGCCGGCGGCACGTCTCGAAGCACTGCGGCTGGCTTTGCAGCGATTCCGCTACCTTCATAGCGCGCTGCAACGCCTGTCAAAGAAATAGGCCTGCGCAGCAATCAACTCCTCGACCGCGCCAACACTATTCAGGTGCAGTTACCGATCTAATTGACCCCTGGATTTGAAGCTTTGAACCGCGGCGACCAGATCATCAAAAAAGTCCTCGCCTCGGAACCGGCTCTCATACCACTGTGGGGCAGCCTTAACTGCGGACAGATCCATGATCTGAGGGATGGTTGCCACCAAGCCGCTTTCCTTGAACTCCTTGCGCATAGGCTCTGCAAGCGGGTCCAGGTAATTTTCGGGATAGTCGACATATACCATCGTGGGGACACCTGCAGCTATGGCGTCCATTGCGGCGGTCGACGTGCAGGTGATGCAAACCAGCCGCTCCGAGCGCCTCGTCCATCGTGCAGGCGGTCAATTTGAAATTCGGTGGCACGCTGGGAAAGAAATGATCGATTATCCAGGGATAGTCATATTCTTCGCGGTGAACGTGGGTGGCGTTCTCTCCTGGAAGATGCCGAAGCTTCACATAGACATCGCGATCGGGGTGCCTCCGGGCAAGAGTGATCAACATATCGATTATGAAGCGTCGAGACTCAAGGCTAATGGGTGATATCGCTTGGGCAAAGAAGTATATGTCCCGGCCGCCGGGGCGCCCTGTGTCTCTTCGAAGAAAATACGGATGGCCAAAGCTCACATACTGCCAATTTCTGCGTTTAACGCCACGCTTGAAGCTGTCTCGATGGTCAACATTGTTCAGAAAAACGATGTCAAATGTCGCTCTGTTCTTCCGGCCGCGATCTGGCGTAAATTCCAAACCTGGCTGGAACGCTACGAATGCCGGCCGTTTCATCCGCTGCTGGAAGGCCTTATCCGACAAAAGATGCCGAACATGCGCCGATACCTTGCAAAAAACCGCTGCGTCGAATTCATCCATTGATTGGCTGGCATAGAACCCGCCATCCGACACCATCCCCGGACCATCCGGTAAATGCTGATTTATCTGCCGCTCGGAAATGGTTGGCTTCGCAGCGTTGTCCAGCAGCGTCGTTGCCCTGATTCCTCGTGCAAGCAGAAGCGCGCGCAACTTCGCTGCAAAAATGAGTGTGCTGTCGTCATAGAAAGGAAGCAGAATTTGCATCATTCTGGCTTCGACAACCGTTTGTAGCTCTGAAGTATAGCGTACTGCTGCTGATCATGAAGCCGACGGAATTTACCGCCAGGGCCAAACCTCAATAACTTCCCGCCAAAGAAGGAAATGAAACGTGAGGCCGCGGGGCGCATCCATCTACGCAAGGTGTTTCCCGTCAAGAGGTTTCTTATCCGAAGGCGTATGGTTGTGAAGCGCGATGAATTTCTCACCATGGTTGAATTTCCTTAATCGCGAAGCCTATGCGGACTGATCAATATGGTGCAGTTTCCGATCATCTCGACTAGCCCCTCTAGACTAGAGCCTGTCAAATGGCTATCCGACAGGCTAGCAAGTTCTGGGGGATGTAGATGACACAGCATGTACTTCTGATCGGCAACGGCCCGAGCGGTGAAAGTCATACTCTGACAACGATTCGGGAGATGGCTGGAGATTTCGATCGTATCGCGAGGTGCAACCATTTCTACGTAGGCGAGAATTTCGGGCGTCACGTTGATGATTTGTTTTTTGCCGTGGACAATGAATCACTTTTCTCAGGAATCTATAGCAGCATCACTTCTGGGAAAAAAAGCGTTCAGCGCTTTATGACGCCATTACAATCAACCAGATTAGGCTTTCTAACGTACCTCGATGTTGAAATTATCAATTTTTGGAGATTTCTATTAGAAGATGATTATTTTTCTTCAATTTACATCCGAGGAAGCAATCATAAATTACCTACAACCGGAATGCAGGCACTACATTACTACCTTACACAAGGAGTGAAGATATTTAGTGTTGTAGGCATTGATTTTTATACCTCACAAAACAGATATGCCTTTTCAAGGGAGGTTAATTCTCGCCGACTGGGGGACTTCAACGTGATTGGCTATGAAGACAAGGCTCATTCCAAGCAGGATGATTTCTTGTATTTCTTGCATTTGGCCAAGAAGTACGACTTCACAGTCAACGTTCTATCCGCCCCTGCGCCATGGGACGAATTGCGTAGCTTGACTCGGCAATTTGGCTGTCGCGGAGCCACATTTAAGTTCTGTCGTGCGCGCCTGGAGGCAGCGGAATGATCACGCAAATAAAAAAACTCGCAAAGAAAGTACCCTTTGCAAAAAGGGTATATCGAACTTTTATTAAAGAGAGGAATTCATCAAACTCATCGAACCAAATTGAAAATTACCAAAAGGTGAGTGGTGTTACCGTATTGACAGATCCATTAACAACAACTGCTGGACACACTATTCCAATTCGAATTTTCTTGCAAGCTGCCAATGCAATAACTACCGCTCAAGGAATTTCCACACCAAGAATCGTATTTACAAATAAAAAACCGGGCCCACAAAGTATTTCTGGAGATGTTTTAATTATTAATGGTATTTCTCCACTGCTATCCGGCGCAATAAGATCTGCTATTAGTAAGGCGGTTTATAGGGGTACGCTCGATTCTACCAGAGTATATATATATCTCCATGAGGAGGGGTTTGTATTTGATAGGATCGTTAATGAAGGTAGAGGTGCGGCAATAGAATTTATATCTGAATTTACAGTTATACCGCTCACGCAACGCTTAAAGCACTACTATGAATGCTCTCGCGGCTGGAAGTGCACTGAGCCAGTATATAATGCTGCCATTCACTATCCTCGGAGTGCCTGTCCACTTCCGGGTTCCGATAAACACATCAACATCCTGACAATTGCGTCGTTACAGACTAGAAAGGGCGTCGATAGAATAGTTCAGCTTGCCGAGGAAGCGGAACGCCGCGGGCTATCTAATGTGCATTTTCATTGGATTGGGCCGCATGGAAAGGGGGTTACTGGCCCGTTGCCGGAATCTTTCCCTCGCAATTTTACTTGGTGGGGCGCGATAAGCGCCGAGCACCTCCAACACGTTATCCCAAGTGTGTCATGCATAATTTTGCCATCTTATTCAGATCCGCTTCCGCTCAGTATTTGGGAGGCGGTTATGCTTGGGAAGCAGTGTTTCGTTTCGAGCGAAGTTGGCAGTTCGGAGATTGGCCTTTCAGACCTAATCAAGGTGCTTGATTTTTCAAACGGAGCGGCTGGCAATCTCGATGCCATACTCTCGGCATGTAGTATGGAGCCTAGTGTCGTTACAGCCGATATCGAAAAGCTGATGCACTTCACACATCCCAGCGCTTTTTATGCGCGCATGGCCAAACAAATCAACTTTCCATCGCTGCTTCCGCTGCAACGAGGTTAATTGTAAATCCAATTCGAGAAACGGAACATTCGATGGACATCTGGAGCGATCCTAAACCCTGGCTGGTACGGGAGTGCGTAGAGTATCTGGAAGCAGTAGTGTCTCCGGAAGATTTGGTTCTTGAGTTCGGGGGTGGAGCTTCGACCATCTGGTGGGCAAAGCGATGCCAATACACCTATACAGCAGAAGCCAGCGTTAGGTGGGCGTCTGTTCTGATTGAAAAGATGATCGAGCATCCAGACGCGCTTGCAAAATGGAGCATGATTTTTGCCCCATGCGAATGGACCGATAATCACGAGACGCCTAAGCCATTTTGGCAACATCCGCGGCGCAAGATTTCGCGCGAACAAGCGGAACAGCTGGAGCGAGCATATCTAAATATCGCGATACCCTTTGTGCCGACCATTATTGTCATCGACGGCTCCGTACGTGCTAGATCTCTTTTTGTGGCAGACCAGATTGTCAGGCGCCATTCAGAGGTTCGCATGGTCGTTGTAGACAATATGGAAACAATGTCACGCCACACGAGCGACAAATTTCCGGGTTTTGCCGCTAAACATTTTGACGAGACCGACCTCGACTACATCCCAAAACACCAGAATAATGTTTGGCGAACAACAGTGTTCGAGCGAATATAGCCAAGTTCTCCCTCCTCCTCGAACGACTGAAGTGAATCAATTTATAGATGCTGACCGACATGACGCGCCTTGTTCGGCTTCAAGGGGAAGGCGCATCCAAAGAAAAGCGGCTAGCTAGCTTCCTTGGCAAGCAGGCGTGAAAAGCTGCGCCAATGCCACGCTTGCCGGTTCTGCGGATTGAGCCTATTTTCCTCCATGGCTTTGCCGGCTCATTGCGGCGCCCATCATCACTGCTGGGAACTTGCGGGTTGCGGTTTTATTCCATTATTTCCTTTGCGGGCGGTGGCTTGTGGCCAAGGATTGTCGAACTTCCGGGTAGGCGCCGGGCCAAATCCAGCTTCCCGTCGGGCCGCGCTATGCTCGCCTCTTCGGCGAATGTGGATGAAGGCTCGGCCTTTTCACGATCTCGCGTTCGCTCGGCGCATGGCTTGTCGGGAATATACGGCGCACCACCGGGCCCCAGGCCGTCACGGCCAGCGCGGCAATCAGACAGACGGCGATGACCGCCAGAAAAGCAAAATAGCTTCGTGCCCGTTCGGGTAACATCACAACGCCCTCCACCCATCTGGGGGTATAATTCAAGCTGTGATCGAAAAGAAGGGCTTAGTTCACAGTAAGCGTGGGCGTGAAAACCTGTATCGAGGCCGCCGTCGAGGTTCGCGGTCATTGCAAGGTGTAGAAGATGATTTCCGCTAGCGCTCATCCTTGATCGGTGCACATAATACTGCTCATGAATAAGAGGAGGGCGAGGGGGGATAGGCGCGTGTCGTTGAGGAGGTCGGTGCGGTCTTTTGCCAGGAAACACCTGACGGTGAAAAATATCGGCCTGCCGCCGGTCGTTCTGGTCTGGTGGGGAAGCTATGGGTATAGGGGCGGGCCGACCCTCGGTGATCTGCTTGCTGTTGATAATCTGTCTGCCCGTCTTGCTGCTGAGAACATCGAGCACGCGGTCGTTTCGCATCCGGAATTCGGGTTTGCGGGACATTTCCCTGTCGAAGACATCTACAAGATTGCGCCGGCACGGAAGGTCGTCTTTGTTTGCGGCCCGCTGACCGACAACCGCGATCTTCGCGATTTTCTCGCCATTCACCGGAAGGCCAGGAAGATAGCCGTCGGCGTCAGCGTTCTTGAAAATCACGACAGGATGAACCGGCGGTTTGATTGCATCGTCGGCCGGGATGGCGTTGAAAGGTCGACATTCGACCTTGCCATATCTGAGATCACGCCGCCGCCCGCGACATTCACGAAGAAGCCCCAGACTGTCGGGATATGCGTGCGCGGGAAGCAAACCGAGTATGGGAAGGCGAGGATGGCGCTCTCGGACAAGGCCTCCTCGATCTTCGACGGGCTCGCAGCCGATAGCGGGCTGCGGCCGGTCGTCATCGACACCGTGCTCACAAGGGACAATCCCGCGGAGGCGATAGCGGCCAGGTTTCATGCGGTGGATATCGTCCTGACGACCAGAATGCACGGCGCGCTGCTGTCTCTCGCCGCTGGAAAGCCGGTGATCGCGATCGACCAGATACCTGGCGGAGCCAAGGTTTCGGCGGTTGTCGGAAAGACCGGATGGCCGTTCGTCTATCGGGCCGAGGAAGTGTCGGAGAACATGCTCGCCGGTGTGCTGAAGGAGCTTCTAATGGGCGCGGCACGCGATCGGATTATCGCCGCCCAGTCAGCGATTGAAAAACTGACGGAGCACGCGTTGACGACCAGCGTCGGTGCAATCGCGCTCACCTGAACTTTGGTGCGTGGCCGATGATGCGTGCGCTTTCATGGCAGCGGCAGCGCTCCGGTCTCATGGTCACTTGACATGGGCAAGCCTGGTGTCGGCGGCAATCCACTTCGCAATCAACTCCCGTTCGCCATCCCAGTCGTGCCACGAGAGCCTTTTGTCCTTGTGGAAGAAGGTTTTTGTAGTTTTCCAGTCGAAGCCGAAAAGGGTTATCGCCGCGGGCGCGAACATCTCCCTCAGCATAAAGAGGGAAATCAGCCCCGCGGATGGACGTCGCGCGCCCATGAGCTCGTACAGTCGGCGCCACTCGCAAATGGGGAAGCAGTCGACAGATCCGGTCATGCTGGCATCCATCAATTCTCGCTTGGGTGATACCCAGATGATGTGCGGCGCCCCAAACATCTCGTTGGCCTCGGCCATCGGCAGCCGATTTGCCACACAGAGCACCTCCGTTCTGGTGCCTTGCCTGGACGCATCTATCACTCGGCCGCGTTTGAGGCGCACCACGACATCGTGACTGTCTATCGCAGTGCCGTTGCCGGTCTCGAATATGGAGCTGGCGTTTCCGATCAGCGCGACCCGCTTCCCGGCAAACCGGTCCGCTATCTGTTCGAGGCGTCCGCGATGCAGCTCGTCGTCGAACAAATGACGGTGTCTTACCTTGAACACCGCAGCCCCGATGACCCTGGAGATTCTCATGTTTCCCGCCCAAAGCGTCCAACACATCAGCGTTCGGTCATGAACGGAGCTTAGCTGCCAAGCCAGCAAACGCAAGAGCGGCCCGACCCATAGCAAGGCGGGGGGTGAAACCGTTGCCGGGGCCGGGCCCGCCCCGACAGGAATCGGGGCGCCGCAACCTTACCAGCGGCCCGAGGCCGCCACCGCTCCTACCTCTCCACACGGTTAACATCGAAAGGACCAGCCATGGATAAAACCGTGCCCGCCGGCGTGGCGCTGCTGCTTGACGCGCATCGTCCCGGCGGCCGGACAGTCCACGCGGATCGCCCGCGCCGTCAGCGAAGCAGCTTGACCGCATCGATTATGATTGCCGCCACGATGCCGAGTCCGGTCGTGGCGACGCCCAGCATGAATATCCGGTTGGCCTTGTTGTAGATGCCTTCCTTCAGCGAACTCAGCTTGAGGAGCGCATGAAGGGAGATCATCTGGAAGACGATCCCCAGGGCGATCAGGAACACCGTCGGCACGTCCTCGATGGTCCAGGGCAGCGGGTTGTTGGCCCATTGCGTGAGGAAGCTCAGGGAGAAGGAAAGCACGATGCCGACGACGGTGACCGTGCCATTGCGGAAAAGCGTCTCTATGAGTTGTTCGTTGTCGTCGTTGAGTTGCATGGCAGCCTCCAGTCGCTCCCGCAGATGACAGCCATATGGATGTAGGGAGAAGAAGCGGGACGCACATTCGCCGAAGGGATAACGTCGCGCATTGTTTGGCCGACGGGCGCCTGCGGCTGCCGGCGAACTTTCAGCGAGGAATTCGACGAAATCTCCGAAACGGGGAGGGGCGGCGAGGCCGCCGGGGCGATCATACAGGCGGGAACGGCTGGGCAGGCGTCGGAATGATCTCCTCCTCGAGAGGGTCGATTTGCTGCTGCTCCTTGTTTTCCTCGGGGTCGAAATCGGAAACGTCGGGTTCCCACGGAATTTCCTTCTCCGGAGGGGTGTTTTCCGGGACTGGCCGCGGAGCGGGCTCGTCTGAACGCATGGCGCTTCTCCTTTGCGGAAAAACGCCAGGCGCCGCGCAACGTTCCGCCCGTTCGAGCAACAGCCGGATATCGGCGCGTGTCTTCAGCTCTTTCCGTTGTCCAGCAGTTGCCGCAATTCCCCGAGGCGATCGTTGACCAGCCAGCCATAGTAGTTTTCGGCGGGGAATTTGCGGGTGCCGCTTGCGGCCGCACGCTGCAGTTCCGCGGCGCGGCGCCTCGGCTGGCCTACATTGTAGAGCGTGGCGGTGATGCCTGGATTGCCGGAAATGTCGAAACCATGCTCGGCATAAGCGTCGATCGCGTCGCGCAGGATGGCGGCGATATAGATGACGCCGCGATCGGGGTCCATGATGTCACGATAGATGGCCTGGGGATGGTCCGGCGTCAGCTTCGGCAGGCCGCTCACCTTGTTGACGAGATCGGTGACTTGCAGCGCGGTCAGCGGGCTGATCTGCCCAAGTCCGAAAGTCTGGCCTGCGTAGAACGGCTGGAAGAAGGCGCGCTGGAACGTCACGGGTTCATAGCGCACGCCGTCCACGGTCCTGCCGCGAAAGGAATCCTCCCACACCTGGTCGCGGCAGCTCCACACCAGGGCGCTGCCCGGCAGCGAGGCGCATGCCGCGAACTCCGGTCGCTGCAGGAAGGTCTGCACCGGAACACCCTGATAGCGGAAGGAGAAGTCGGCATTGGCATAGGACAGCGCCTTGACATAGTAGGTCTGCACCGTGTCGACCGCGCTGATGTTGTAGGTGTGTTCGCCCACCAGCGCGCCGACGATATGGATCGGATCGATCCCGTAGGCCGCCGCGGTCTTCCTGATATGGGCCATCAGCCTGGTTTCGCGTTTCAGCAGCGAGACGATCTGCTCGTATTTCGCGTCATAGGTGGTGTTGAAGGCCTGCGCCCGCAGCGCCGAGGCATTGGGGATCGGCGGCTGCGCCTCGGATCTGTTGCCGGGAGGAACGACAACCAGCTTGTCCGCCCCGGCCTCGATGCCGAAGGGAAAGCCCGTCGCGACGGATGCGGCGACGACCGCCGCCAATCCCAGCCTGCCCAAAAATCTCATGAAATCCCCTCAAGCTTGTTCGGAAGATAAAACCACAAGTCCCTCTGGCGGGCGATGCGGCCGATTGGCTTTCGACGCTAGAAAAACTGCTTCAGCACCGTGCCGGGAGCAAGCAGCACGAATGCCCAGATGACGGCGGAAGCGACGTTGGCGAGCTGGAAATGCAGGCCAGGCATTGCGAATACCCCCGCCAGCAGGGGAACCACCGCCCGCAACGGCCCGAAAAAGCGCCCGAAGAACACGCTCCACGGTCCCCAGCGGTGAAAGAAGACACGGCCTTTCTCCAGCATGGCCGGATGCCGCGACAAGGGCCATATCCGTGTCGCGGATTCCTTGAAATGGAAGCCGAACAGATAGGACAGCCAGTCGCCGACGCTGGCCCCGAGTGCGGCCCCCAGCCAGACCGGCCAGAATTCCAGCTCACTGATTCCTATGAGCGCGCCGATGCCGATCAGAATGCCCCAGGCGGGAACCAGCAGGGAGACGATCGCCATCGATTCCGCGAAGGCCAGGGTAAAAACGATGTAGGGTGCCCAACGCGCATTTTCGCGCGTGAAGGCGATGATCCCGTCAACCATGAGTTCGATATTCATGGTCAAACCCTTAGCCATTCGGCGAAGAAGCGTCGAGGCGGCGACATGCCGCCGCCAGATACCCCCGCCCTTCATACGAAAGCGGGTGCTTGCCTGCCGGATGCCTGGGAGCTAGCCTTTCCGGTGCCGCCAGCAAGGCGGCCCGGATCCAGGGGGCTTACAGCATGCTGTGGGGGCAGCGTGGTGTCCGATTCAGGCGTCTTGCGCTGAACTTCGCACAGAAATGGCGTCGGGATGGAGCATGGAGTGCATTGCGCAGGTCAGCCGAGTGGCTCGGTGAGCGGTTGCGCGGGCACACTTCCGGTGACAGTCGCGGACAGGCTTTCGACCATGAGTTCGACATAGATACCGGCGGCCTCATACCGTTGTGGCAATTGAGCATCGACAGCCCGCATATGGCCGAGGGCGTGCGCTACCAGGCGTGCGATCCCGATTGGATACGCCATTGCATCGAAAGCCTGGCGATAAACTACGGGGACTTTGTTTTCGTGGATCTCGGTTCGGGCAAGGGACGGGCCCTGCTCGTAGCATCCGAATACCCGTTTCGCAGCGTCGTCGGCGTGGAGTTCTCGCCGGAACTCAACGCCATTGCCGTGGACAATATCCGCAAGTGCCGAAACCTGCATCGCAGATGCGCGGATGTATCGTCCGTCTGCTGCGATGTCGTCTTCTGGAAGATGCCAGCCCGGAACACCGTCTTTTTCCTGTACAATCCGTTCGGGGAATGCGTGCTTCGCAGGGTGCTGGAGGCGTTGCGCGCGTCCCTGAAGCTTTGCGAACGCTGCATCTACATCGTCTATTGCAACCCTGTTCATGCCGCTGTCCTCGATAGCCAGTCCTTTCTCGAACGGCTCGATCTGCCCACCGTGGCAGCCGTGTACCGCCATGTGCCGAATGCGCGGCCCAAGGGGAATTTCGGCGACGCCGGACGACGATCGCGGCGCGATTGAAGGGATCCGACGCGCGCAGTGACGTTGTGCCACGCGTTCGTGATTGGAGCGCGCCCGACAGGCTGGCTATAAGCGGCGCCAAGAAAAACAAAAGGGATTTCGGGCATGGCGTTGGACGTGGGCTATCTCAGTGCGGTCGGGGCAGGGGCGCTGTCCTTTCTCTCTCCTTGCGTGCTGCCGCTGGTGCCCCCCTATCTGTGCTACATGGCCGGCGTGTCCGTGGAGGATTTTCGCGCGGGCGGGACCGAAACGGCGCGAGCCGGCGCCCGCAAGCTGCTGGTGCTTACCTCCCTTGCCTTCGTGCTGGGTTTTTCGACCGTTTTCATTGCGCTCGGCGCGGGCGCTTCCACCATCGGGCGGCTGCTGCGGGTGTGGCAGGAGCCGCTGGCCATGGCCGCCGGTGTACTCATCATCCTGATGGGGCTCAATTTCCTCGGCGTGATCCGTATTCCGCTGCTGTCGCGCGAGGCACGGTTCCAGGCAGAGGGCAAGCCGGCCAACGCACTGGCCGCCTATGTGATGGGGCTGGCCTTCGCCTTCGGCTGGACGCCCTGCATCGGACCTGTGCTCGGGCCGATCCTGACGCTTGCCGGGGGGCGCGAAACGGTGGGCGAGGGCGCGCTGCTGCTCGCGGCCTACTCGCTGGGCCTCGGCATACCATTCCTGCTCGCCGCGCTGTTTTCCGATGGGTTCATGCGATTCCTCGGCCGTTTCCGAGTGCATCTGGGTCGCGTGGAAAAGGTGATCGGCGGTTTGCTGGTGGTGGCCGGCGTGCTTTTCCTCACGGGCGGCGTCCAGACGGCCTCCTACTGGCTGCTCGAAACATTCCCGATCCTCGGCAAGCTCGGCTGAGCGGACAGAGAAACGTCACGAAAATTCGCTCCGTGACAGCGCTGTCGCAGAGCGTGATGCGGCAGGCGCGGCAAAACCCCTTCGCATTCCGTGGCGTCGTGCTCTAGAACTGGGCGCGAATCGTCTTCTTTTCCGGAATCTGCCATGACCGAACGATCCTGCCTGTCGATCATTCTTGCCGCTGGCGAAGGCACGCGCATGAAAAGCGCGCTGCCGAAGGTGCTCCACAGGATCGCCGGCTTGCCGATGGTTGCCCATGTGGCGCGCGCGGCCGAAGCCGCCGGCAGCGGCGATCTGGCGCTGGTGATCGGCTATGGCGCGGAACAGATGCGCGAGGCGGTTCCGGCCTTCGCGCCCGGAGCCGAGATCTTCGTGCAGGAGGAACGGCTGGGCACCGCCCACGCCGTGCTCTCGGCACGATCCGCCATCGCGCGCGGTTATGACGATGTGCTGGTGATGTTCGGCGATACGCCGCTCATCGATCCCGCCGCGCTGGCGGACGCGCGCGCCCGGCTGGCCGCCGGCGCCGATCTGGTCGTCCTCGGCTTCCGCACCGAAAACCCGACCGGCTATGGCCGCCTCATCGAGAAAGACGGCGCGCTGGTCGCGATCCGCGAGGAAAAGGACTGCACCGACGAGGAGCGCAGGATCACCTTCTGCAACAGCGGCCTGATGGCGATCGCCGGCGCGCGGGCGCTGGCGCTGCTCGACGCGGTCGGCAACGACAATGCCAAGGGCGAATATTATCTCACCGACATCGTCGAGATCGGCGGGGCAAAGGGCCTGAAGATCGTCGCCACAGAAGCGAGCTTCGAGAATGCGCTGGGCATCAACAACCGCGCCGAGCTCGCCGGGGCCGAAGCCATCTGGCAGAAGCGCAGGCGGCGGGAGGTCATGCTTTCGGGCGTTACCATGATCGCGCCCGAAACCGTGTTCTTTTCCTACGACACCGAGGTCGATCCCGACGTGCTCATCGAGCCCAATGTCTATTTCGGACCCGGCGTCAGCGTGGAGGGCGGCGCGATCATCCACGCTTTCAGCCATATCGAAGGGGCCGTCATCGGCCCGCGCGCCGAGGTGGGGCCGTTTGCGCGGCTGCGCCCCGGAAGCGATCTTGGCGAAAAGGCGAAGGTCGGGAACTTCTGCGAGATCAAGAAGGCGACCGTCGAGGCAGGCGCCAAGGTCAACCACCTGACCTATATCGGGGATGCGCGGGTGGGGGCGGGCGCCAATATCGGCGCGGGCACCATCACCTGCAACTATGACGGCTATTCGAAATTCTTCACCGACATCGGCGCGGGCGCCTTCATCGGCTCCAACTCGGCGCTGGTCGCGCCGATATCGATCGGCGAGCGCGCCTATGTGGCTTCGGGCAGCGTTATCACCGACAATGTGCCGGACGACGCGCTTGCCTTCGGCCGTGCACGCCAGAAGACGTTGCCGGAACGGGCGAAGCAACTGCGCGAACGGCGCGCAAGCGCAGCCAAGAAATAATTCCGCCTTAACTTATAATGGACAAGGACGTGTCGTCCGGTATCGCACGGCATCATCCTTTTGCTGATACGAAGCGATACGGAATGTGACTTTCTCGCGCCGACAGCATTTCCTAGATAACCGGCGGGGAAAGAAATTTGGGATTCGGGGGCTGACCGACCATGTGCGGAATCGTTGCAATCGTTGGCCAGACGGCCGTTGCGCCACTGATCGTCGATGCGCTGAAGAGGCTTGAATATCGCGGATACGACTCCGCCGGTGTGGCCACCGTCGAGCGCGGGCAGCTTGCCCGCCGGCGCGCCGAGGGCAAGCTGGTCAACCTCGAAAAGCGGCTGCGGGCCGAACCGCTGGACGGCAATATCGGCATCGGCCACACCCGCTGGGCCACCCACGGCGTCCCCAACGAGACCAATGCGCACCCGCATTTCTCCAGCGACGTCGCGGTCGTGCACAACGGCATCATCGAAAATTTCGCCGAGCTGCGCGCCGAACTCGCGGCCGACGGCTACGAGTTCGCCTCGCAGACGGACACCGAGGTGGTGGCGCATCTGATCTCGCGCGAACTGGCGCGCGGCGCCGCACCGGTCGCGGCCGCCCACGCCGCGCTGAAGCGGCTGGAAGGCGCGTTCGCGCTCGCCATCATGTTTCGCGGCGACGAGGACCTCATCGTCGGCGCACGCAACGGCCCGCCGCTCGCGGTCGGCCATGGCGAGGGCGAGATGTTCCTCGGCTCCGACGCAATCGCGCTCGCACCCTTCACCAATTCCATCACCTATCTGGAGGACGGCGACTGGGCGGTGGTGCGCCGTGGTTCCTTCGAGATTTTCGACATCGAAGGCCGGCCGGTCGAGCGCAAGCGGCAGCAGTCGCTCGGCACCAGCTTCATGGTCGACAAGGGCAATCGCCGGCATTTCATGGAAAAGGAAATCCACGAGCAGCCGGAAGTCATTTCCCACACGCTCGCCCACTATGTGGATTTCACCGCTTGCACCTCCAGGCCGCTCGACCTGCCGTTCGATTTCGCCGGGATCGACCGGCTGGCGCTGTCGGCCTGCGGCACCGCCTATCTCAGCGGCCTGATCGGGAAATACTGGTTCGAGCGCATTGCGCGGCTGCCGGTGGACATCGATATCGCCTCGGAGTTCCGCTATCGAGAGATGCCGATCTCGAAGAACAGCGCGGCGCTGTTCATTTCGCAATCGGGCGAAACCGCGGACACGCTGGCCTCGCTGCGCTATTGCCGCAAGGCAGGGGTGCCGATCGGCGCCGTCGTCAACGTCCGCGAATCGACCATCGCGCGCGAATCTGACGTCGTGCTGCCGACGCTCGCCGGCCCCGAGATCGGCGTGGCCTCGACCAAGGCGTTCACCTGCCAGCTTTCCGTGCTTGCCTCGCTCGCCGTGCGCGCGGGCGTGGCGCGCGGCACGATTTCGTCCGACACCGAGAGGGCGCTGGTGCGTGCCCTTTCCGAAGCGCCGCGCTTCGCCAACCAGGTGCTGAAGCTCGAAGGGCAGATCGAGAAGGTTGCACGCGAGCTCTCGCACTACCGCCATGTGCTCTATCTCGGCCGCGACACCAATTTCCCGCTGGCCATGGAAGGCGCGCTGAAGCTCAAGGAAATCTCCTATATCCATGCCGAAGGCTATGCCGCGGGCGAGCTGAAGCACGGGCCGATCGCGCTGATCGACGAGAACATGCCGGTGATCGTCATCGCGCCGCATGACCGCATTTTCGAAAAGACCGTCTCGAACATGCAGGAAGTGGCCGCCCGCGGCGGCAAGATCATCCTGATCACCGACCGCAAGGGCGCGGAGCAGGCCACAGTCGAGACGATGGAGACGATCGTGCTTCCGGACGTGCCGGAGATCATCACGCCCATCGTCTATGCGTTGCCGATCCAGATGCTGGCCTATTTCACGGCCGTGTTCATGGGCACCGACGTCGACCAGCCGCGCAACCTCGCCAAGTCCGTCACGGTGGAATAAGCCGCGCCGTCGAAGTTCGCGGTTTAAAAGGCCATAATGCTTCTCTAATGTTGCGCTGCAATCAGCGCGGCGGGTGAAGCATGTCGGATCTTTTCAAAATCTCGGCGATGACGAGGCTGAGGAATTATTTCCTCACCGGCTTCATCGTCTGCGCGCCGCTGGCGATCACCGCCTATATCGCCTGGTCGGTCATCGGCTGGGTGGATTCCTGGGTGAAGCCCTATATTCCGGCGAACTACAATCCCGACAACTATCTGTCGGTGAAGGTTCCGGGGTTCGGGCTCATCGTGGCGCTGGTGCTGATTACGCTGATCGGCTTCCTCACCGCCAACATCATCGGCCGCAGCATCATCTCGATGGGTGAGCGCGCGCTGGACCGGATGCCGCTGGTGCGTGGCGTCTACCGCGCGCTCAAGCAGATCTTCGAAACCGTGCTGTCCAACAAGAACGAGATGTTCCGCACCGTGGGGCTGGTGGAATATCCGCGCAAGGGTGTCTGGTCGTTGGTCTTCGTGGCCGGCGAGAAGCGCACGGAAATCAACGAGAAGCTCGACGAGGATGACGCCGATCCGCTGATCGCCGTGTTCATGCCCTGCACGCCGAACCCGACCACCGGCTTCCTGATGTATGTGCGCAAATCCGAGATCGTCGTGCTCGACATGAGCATCGAGGACGGCGCCAAGCTCATCGTCTCGGCGGGGCTGGTGACGCCGGAGATCAAGTCCAGGGTCAAGGGCGGAAAGGCAACTCCCGCCATCGGGAAGATCGGCAACCCGACCGTGGCCGAGGCCGATCAGCCGGCGCGCAGCAATCGCACCGCCTCGTCGCGGCCGAACAGGTAGAGCAGCACGCGGATCGCATCGCCGCGTGGACCTTTCAGCTCCGGATCGCGCGCCAGCAGCAGGCGGGCATCGTCGCGGGCGATTTCCAGAAGGTCGGCATGCGCCTCGATGCGCGCGACCTGGAAACCGGGCGTGCCCGACTGGCGGGTGCCGAGAAGCTCGCCTTCGCCGCGCAGCTTCAGGTCTTCCTCGGCGATGCGGAAGCCGTCCTCCGTCTCGCGCATCACGGCGAGGCGGCGCTTGGCCGTCTCGCCGAGCGGGTCCTTGTAGAGCAGCACGCAGCTCGACGCCTTGGAGCCGCGCCCGACGCGCCCGCGCAACTGGTGAAGCTGCGCCAGCCCGAAGCGTTCGGCGTGCTCGATGACGATGATGGTGGCATCCGGCACGTCGACGCCCACCTCGATGACCGTGGTGGCAACGAGTATGCGCGTCTCGCCGTCCTTGAAGGCACGCATCGCCTCGTCCTTTTCAGCGCCCTTCATGCGCCCGTGGACGAGACCGATGCGGTCGCCGAAGACGGGCTTCAGCGCCGCAAAGCGCTCTTGCGCCGACATCAGCTCGACTTCCTCGGATTCCTCGACCAGAGGGCAGATCCAGTAGACTTTCTGCCCTCCAGCCACCGCATCGCGCATGCGCCCGACCAGCTCGTCCAGCCGGTCGAAGGGAAGCGTGATCGTGCGGATCGGCTGGCGCCCGGCAGGCTTCTCGGTGAGCCGCGAGACGTCCATGTCGCCGAATGCGGTGAGCACCAGCGTGCGCGGGATGGGCGTCGCCGTCATCACCAGCATGTCGGGCGCATTGCCCTTGGCCGTGATGGCGAGGCGCTGGTGCACGCCGAAGCGGTGTTGCTCGTCGATGACGGCCAGCGCAAGGTCCCTGAATTGCACCGTTTCCTGGAACAGCGCATGGGTGCCGACGACGATGTCGATCCCGCCATTCTCGAGCCCCGACAGGATATCCGAGCGCTCGCGGCCCTTTTCGCGGCCGGTGAGGACCGCGATCCGCAGGCCGACCTTTTCCGCAAGCGGCGCGATGGAGGCAAAATGCTGGCGCGCGAGGATTTCGGTCGGCGCCATGAGGGCTGCCTGTCCGCCGGCCTCGACCGCGCGCGCCATGGAAAGCAGGGCCACCACGGTCTTGCCGGAGCCCACATCGCCCTGCAACAGGCGCGACATGCGCTCCGGCTTTTGCAGATCGGCATCTATCTCGGCCAGCGCCCGGGTCTGCGATCCGGTCAGTTCATAGGGCAGGGCGTGCTTCAGCGCGGCGGCCAGCCTGCCGTCGCCGGTGAGGGGCCGGCCGGAGAGCTTGCGCACCGTGGCGCGAACCAGCGCCAGGGCGATCTGCCCGGCCAGGAACTCGTCATAGGCGAGCCTCCGCCATGGGGAGCTGTCGGGCGAGATGTCGAGCGGGTCGGCCGGATTGTGGATGCGGCTCAGCGCATCGCGAAAGGACGGGAATGTCTGGCGGCGCAGGACATCGGCGTCCTGCCATTCAGGCATCGCCGGCACACGCTCCAGCGCCTGCGCGATGGCGCGGCGCAGCGTCTTGGGCGACAATCCGGCCGTAAGCGGATAGACGGGCTCCAGCAGCGGCAGGCCGTCCGCCTCGTCCGCGCGGGCGATATGGTCGGGGTGCACCATGCTGGGGCGACCGTTGAACCACTCCATGCGGCCGCTGACGATGACCTTCTCGCCGACCGGCAGGGAGCGCTCCAGCCATGCCGCATTGGCATGGAAGAAGGTGAGCGCGATCTCGCCCGTGTCGTCGAAGGCATAGACGCGGTACGGCACGGATTTGTTGCCGCGCGGCGAAGGCTGGTGCCGGTCGACGGTCACTTCGAGGGTGACGATCGCGCCTGCCGGCGCCAGCGCGATCTCGGGACGGTTGCGCCGGTCGATCACCGAGTTCGGCAGCGTGAAGATGAGATCGCCCGCGCGGGGGAGCCGGTCGCCGAGATCGGCGGGCACCACGCGCGCGACAAGTTCGGCGATCTTCGGCCCCACGCCGGCAAGCGAGGTGATGGGCACGAACAGCGGATCGAGGAGGGAAGGGCGCATGATTGTCAGCTTATGCACCCCGCGACCATGCGCAAGGCTGACAGGCCGCGTCATCCACGCTATATGCGCCGCACAACAATCGGGATGCACAAAATGACGGGCACGACGCGATCAAGCGAGGGACTGGACACGCGACGGCGCAAGCTGCTGTTCCGCTCCTGGCATCGCGGCATCCGTGAAATGGACCTGATTCTGGGTACGTTTGCCGACGTTTCGATCCACGGCCTGTCGGACGCCGAGCTCGACGAATACGAGCATCTGCTGGAAATGCAGGATGCCGACCTTCTGGCATGGTTCACCGGCGACCGCCCCGTTCCCGACGCACATGACACCGCGATCTATCGCAAGATACTGGCCCAGCGCCAGTCGATGAGCTTCGACATATGAGCCTAATCAGGAAAATCGGCCTGCCGAAGGGGGGCACGGGGCAGTTCGTCGTGGACGGCGTGGCCGACGGCTATGAGGCCTTCGCGCTCGTCGCCGCGGCCTTGGAAGCAGCGCCCGACGGGCCGGTGATCTTCGTCGCCCGCGACGGCCAGCGCCTGCCGGCCATCATCGATGCGCTCGCCTTCGCCGCGCCGGAGTTGCCGGCGCTGGAGTTCCCAGCCTGGGACTGCCTGCCTTACGATCGCGTCTCGCCCGGCGCGGACGCCGCGGCCCGTCGCCTCGATGCCATGGCGGCAATGGCATCGCTCGCCAAACAGCCGCACCGCGCCGTCATCCTCACCACGGCCAACGCGCTGCTGCAGCGCATGCCGCCGGCTTCGGCCATCGAAGCGCAGACCTTTCACGCCCGACCCGGCAACCAGATCGACATGAACGCGCTGATCTCGCGGCTGGAGAATTCCGGTTTCGACCGTGTCGCGACCGTGCGCGAGGTTGGCGAATTCGCCGTGCGCGGCGGCATTCTGGACCTGTTCGCGCCGGGCGCGGACGAGGCGCTGAGGCTCGACTTCTTCGGCGACACGCTGGAATCGATCCGCGCCTTCGACGTCGCCACCCAGCGCACCACCGGCCAGCGCAATGCGCTGACCATGCAGGCGATGAGCGAGGTGGCGCTGACGCCGGAGGCCATCAGCCGCTTCCGCCGCAAATACATAGAGGAATTCGGCGCCCCTTCGCGCGACGACGGGCTCTATGCGGCGGTGACCGAGGGGCGCCGCTTTGCCGGCATGGAGCACTGGCTGCCCTTCTATTACGAGCGGCTGGAAACGATCTTCGACTATCTGCCCGACGTGCCGGTGGTGTTCGACCATCTGGCACGCGAGGCATTGGGCGAACGCCACACGCTGATCCTCGACTATTACGAGTCGCGCCGCCATCCGGCGACGACGGGGGCGCTCAAGGAGGCGGTACCCTACAAGCCGGTGCCGCCGGCGGAAATGTACCTGTCGCCCGAAGGTGTGGCGGCAGCGGTTGCCGACCGCATGGCGGTGGAGTTCACGCCCTTCGACACACCCGAAGCGGGTGGCCGCAAGCTGCTGCATGCCGGCTCCCGACCCGCGCGCGGCTTCGAGCTGGAGCGCGCCGATCCGAACATCAATGTGTTCGAGGAGGTCGTGACCTACGTCGGAGACCTGCGCGCGGCCAAACGGCGCGTGCTCATCGCCGGCTGGACGGAGGGCTCGCTCGACCGCCTCGCGCAAATCCTGACCGAGCATCACCTCGGCAATCTCAAGCCCGTGGCGACGCTTTCAGAGGTGGAGAAGCTCGGCGCGGGGCAGGCCGGTCTGGCCGTGCTGCCTCTCGAAGCCGGCTTCGAGACGGACGACCTCGTGGTCGTCGCCGAGCAGGACATTCTGGGCGACCGCCTCGTGCGGCGTTCCAGGAAGCGCAAGCGCGCCTCCGATTTCATCGCGGAAGCGGCCGCCCTTTCGGCCGGCGACATCGTCGTCCATGCCGACCACGGCATCGGCCGCTTCGTCGGCCTGCGCACCATCGAGGCCGCCGGCGCGCCGCATGACTGCCTCGAAATCCACTATGCCGGCGATGACCGGCTGTTCCTGCCGGTCGAGAACATCGAGCTTCTGTCGCGCTATGGCTCGGATTCGGCGGAAGCCACGCTCGACAAGCTGGGCGGCGGCGCATGGCAGGCGCGCAAGGCGAAGCTGAAGCGCCGGCTGCTCGACATGGCGGGACAGCTCATCAAGCTGGCGGCGGAACGCCAGATGCGCTCGGCCCCCATCATCAGCCCGCCCGACGGCGTCTATGGCGAGTTCGCAGCCCGTTTCCCCTATGAGGAGACGGACGACCAGCAGCGCGCCATCGACGCGGTCATGGACGATCTTTCCGCCGGCAAGCCGATGGACAGGCTGGTCTGCGGCGATGTCGGCTTCGGCAAGACGGAAGTGGCGCTGCGCGCGGCCTTCCTCGCGGCGATGGAAGGTTTTCAGGTCGCGGTCGTGGTGCCCACCACGCTGCTTGCCCGCCAGCATTTCAAGACCTTCTCGCAGCGCTTCGCCGGCCTGCCGGTGGTGGTGCGGCAGGCCTCGCGCATGGTCGGCTCCAAGGAACTGGCCGAAACCAAGAAGGCGATCGCCGAGGGCACCGTCGACATCGTCGTCGGCACGCACGCGCTGCTCGGCTCAAGCATCACCTTCAAGAACCTCGGCCTGCTCATCATCGACGAGGAGCAGCATTTTGGGGTCAAGCACAAGGAGCGGCTGAAGGAGCTGAAGTCGGACGTGCATGTGCTCACGCTCTCGGCAACGCCGATCCCGCGCACGCTGCAGCTTGCGCTCACCGGCGTGCGCGAACTGTCACTGATCGCCACGCCGCCGGTCGACCGCATGGCGGTGCGCACCTTCATTTCGCCCTTCGACCCGCTGGTGGTGCGCGAAACGCTGCTGCGCGAGCGCTATCGCGGCGGCCAGAGCTTCTATGTCGTGCCGCGCATCTCCGACCTTTCCGAAATCCGCGATTTCCTGCACGGCTCGGTGCCGGAACTGAAGGTCGCGACCGCCCATGGCCAGATGCCGGCGGGCGAGCTCGACGACATCATGAACGCCTTCTATGACGGCCAGTACGACGTTCTTTTGTCGACCACCATCGTCGAATCCGGCCTCGACATCCCGACCGCGAACACGATGATCGTGCACCGCGCCGACATGTTCGGCCTGGCGCAGCTCTACCAGCTGCGCGGACGCGTCGGCCGCTCGAAGCTGCGCGCCTATGCGCTGCTCACGCTTCCGGCCACCAGGAAGCTGACCGACACGGCCGATCGCAGGCTCAAGGTGATGCAGTCGCTCGACACGCTGGGCGCGGGATTCCAGCTCGCCAGCCACGACCTCGACATTCGCGGCGCGGGCAATCTGCTCGGCGAGGAACAATCCGGCCATATCAAGGAAGTCGGCTTCGAGCTCTACCAGCAGATGCTGGAGGAGGCGGTGGCCGAGATCAAGGGCGACGGCGAAGCGCTGGACGGCGGCTGGTCGCCGCAGATCACCATCGGCACGGCGGTGATGATCCCGGAAGACTATGTGCCCGACCTGCAACTCAGGCTCGCGCTCTACCGCCGCCTGGCCGACCTCGATTCACCCGAGGAGATCGACGCCTTCGCCGCCGAGCTGATCGACCGCTTCGGGCCGTTGCCGCAGGAGGTGCAGCACCTGCTCAAGATCGTCTTCATCAAGGCGCTCTGCCGCAAGGCCAATGTCGAGAAGCTGGACGCCGGGCCGAAGGGCGTGGTCATCCACTTCCGCAAGCGCGAATTCGCCAACCCGGCGGGGCTGGTCAAATTCATCGGCGAGCAGGGCTCGCTGGCCAAGATCAGGGCGGATCATTCCATCGTGTTCATGCGCGACTGGCCGAGCGCGGAAAAGCGCCTTGCCGGTTCGGCCGTGGTGATGACGCAACTCGCGCGGCTGGTGGAGAAAGCGGCCTAAAGCATTTCCAGCAAAAGTGCGAAGCGGTTTTGCGTCCGGAAATGCGTAATAACAAATAGAGAGCGGTTACGGCGATTCCGGAAAACCCGGAACCGCTCTAAGGGCAACCGGCCCTTGTCCGCTCCACAGGCTTGCGCCCGAAAACGCCTCCTCCGCCTTGTGGGGGAGGAAACCGCCCATCGTCGCGGCCGGGCTTACCGCGCCGGTTCCAGCTCCCCGCGCGCCTTTGCGGCGGCGATCTGGCGGATGGCGTCGGCCAGGATGCCGGCATCCTGCGCGCCCATCACCGCATATTTGCCCTCGAACAGGAAGCAGGGAACGCCGGTGACGCCCATGCGCGAGGCGGTGGCGGCTTCATCCAGCACGGCGTCGCGGTCGCTGTCGGTGGCGAGCATCGCCGCGACGACCGGAGCGTCCATGCCGGCTTCGCGAGCGGCCTCGACCAGCACGGAATGGTCGCCGACATTGGCGCCTTCCTCGAAATAGAGCTGGAACAGGCGTCGGGCGAGGCGTCCCTGCACGTTCGGGCCATTGGCGGCGGCCCAGCGCAGGACGCGGTGCGCATCCAGCGTGTTGGGCGAAACCGTGATGGCGTCGAAGTCGAAATCGATGCCTTCGGCCGCGCCCAGCGCCTCTATGCGGGAATGGATTTCATGCAGCTTTTCGGCGCTGCCGAACTTCGACAGCATATATTCCTTTCGGTCCTTGCCCTGCGGGGGAATGGTCGGATCGAGCTGGAAGGGCCGCCAGCGAATTTCCACATCGACCTCGGGCACTGCCGCGACCGCGCGGTCAAGGCGCTTTTGCCCGATGAAGCACCAGGGGCAGACGACGTCGGAGACGACATCGATGCGAAGGGGTTGCGTGGCCGTGTCCATCGGAAAATCCTTCCTGCCGGTCAGTCCGGCTTGTGCCACCAGGTGGGGAGTTGATATCCGAATATAGGCGTCTTCTGCGGGTGCGCGAGGTCATTCCAGTAGAAGGCATATTGCCGGTTGTCATACTGCATGGGCACCATATAGGCGCCGGAAATGAGCAGACGATCGAGCGCGCGCACCGCGGCGACATAAGCCTCCTTGTCACGCGCATTCAGCATCGCATTGATCATGGCGTCGACGGCGGGGTCGGCGACCCCGGCAAGATTGAAGGAACCTTCGGCGCTGGCCGCTTCGGACCCCCAGCGGCCGAGCATTTCGATGCCCGGCGACAGCGAGCCGACAAACCCCGTGGAACCGATCAGCACGTCGAAATCGAAGCGCTGCTTGCGCATCTGTATCTGGTCGCCCTCAAGCGCGCGGATCGTTACCGCAATGCCCAGCTTCGCCAGCGTGCGTTGATAGAGCGCCGAAAGGCGCTCCTCGCCCTGCGACGCCGTCAGGATTTCGAAGCCGAAAGGCTGGCCTTCCGGGTCGACCATCCTGCCGTTCTCGATGTGGTAGCCGGCGCTGTTGAACAGGTCGAGCGCGGCTTTCAGAGGCGCACGGTCATGGCCGGATCCGTCCGTTTCGGCGGGCTTGTAGGTGCCGTCCATGACCTCGGGCGTCACCTTGCCGGGGAAGGGGGCAAGCAGCTTGCGTTCCGCCTCGCTGGCGGGGCGGCCGAGCGCGGAAAGCTCGGAGTTCTGCCAGAAGCTCGCCGTCCGCTTGAACTGCCCGTCGAACAGGTTCTTGTTCGCCCATTCGAAGTCATAGAGCATGGCGAGCGCCCGGCGCACACGCGCATCGGAGAATTTGGGAAGGCGCGTGTTGAACAGGAACCCCTGCACGATCGGCGGCAGGCCGTTTTCGAAAACCTCTTTCCTGACCTTGCCCTCCCGCATGGCGGGGAAATCGAGGTTGCGCTCGCGCTTGACCGGGTCGGTTTCCTCGTAGAACGAGCAAAGCCCCTTCTTGAACGCCTCGAACTGCGAGTTGGCGTTGAGGAAATATTCGATCGTGATGCGGTCGAAATTGTCGAATCCGCGCTTGGAGGGCAGGTCCTTCGCCCAATAGTCCTTGTTGCGCTCGAAAACGATGCGCTGGCCCGGCACCACCTGCGCGACGCGATAGGGGCCGCTGCCGATGAGCGGCTTGAGCGTGGTCTGGTCGAAGGTTTCCTTGTCGAACGCATGTTTGGGAACGATCGGGGTCATCGCGATGATCAGCGGAAATTCCCGATCCGCAAGCTCGTTGAAGGTGAAGCGCACGCTGCGCTCGCCGGTCTTTTCGAGCTTGGCGATCTTCTTCATGCGGTCGCTGTAGGGCGGGCGGCCTTTCTCGGTATAGACCTCGTAGGTGAACAGCACGTCGTCGGCCGTCACCGGTTCGCCGTCCGACCATTTGGCGTCCGGATTGAGGTGAAACTCCGCGACCCGGCGGTCGGGCGTGATGTCGATCGAGTCGGCGAGCAGGCCGTAGAGGGAGAATGCCTCGTCGGCGCTGCGCTGCATCAGCGGCTCGAACACGAGATTCCCGTAGATCGTGTCGATCATGCCGCGCGCGGTGGTGCGCAGGCTCTTGATGATGAAGGGATTGAGGTTGTCGAAGCTGCCCACCACGCAATAGGTGACGCTGCCGCCCTTCGGCGCGTCGGGGTTCACATAGGGAAAGTTGCGAAACCCGTCCTTGAGCGCCGGTTCGCCCTGCATGGCGATCGCATGAACCGGTTCGGCGCTGCCGGTTCCCATGCTGCCGGCCAGGATGGCCGCTGCGCTGCAGAGCGAAAGAAATGTGCGGCGCATCACCGGCGTCCTCGAGATAGGTAGTTCATTTGATTCGACATAGAATCTAACATGACGGCACTATTGTGAGCTTACTGGGGACGGACACCAACAATCGCAGCATACGGGACTGGATTCGCGACGCAGAGCGGTGTAACACGCCGGCAAAAGTCATGCTGTTGCCTCAATTACCAAACAGGTAGCGGGGCGACGGTGCCGCAAGCCGGTCCCGGAATCATTTGAGAGGATTGAGATAGATGACGAGCCTGAAAACCGACATTGCCCGTCTTTCGGTCATGGCCGCAGGCGTGGTCGGCATGCTCGCCGCTGGTTTCGCGCCGGCGCCGGCTGCGGCCCAGCAGATTCCGCAGGGCTGGTTCAAGGCCTGCTCGAAGCAGGAAGACGTGGACATCTGCAACGTGCAGAACCTGTCCACGGCCTCGTCCGGCCAGCTCGTTACCGGCATCAGCCTGATCGAGCTCAAGGGCAAGATCAACCGCAAGGTTTTCCAGGTCACCGTCCCGAGCGGCCGCCTCGTTCCTCCGGGCATCGGTCTTCAGATCGATGGCGGCAAGGCCCAGAAGCTCGACTATGTGATCTGCTTCCCGGATCGCTGCGTTGCCGAAGCGCCGCTCACCGACCAGCTCGTCGCTTCCTTCAAGAAGGGCTCGGAGCTGACGCTGACCTCGGTCAACTTCCAGAACCAGCAGAACCCGGTCAAGGTTTCGCTGCAGGGCTTCACCGGCGCCTATGACGGTCCGGCGCTGCAGCAGTCGGACCTCGAGGAGCGGCAGAAGAAGCTGCAGGAGTTCGTCAGCAAGAACAACGAGGACTTCGCCAAGAAGCTCAAGGAAGAGCAGGACAAGGCGAAGACGGCGAACTGATTTCAGCGCCGATCTCATGAAAAAGGAGCGGGGTTTAGGCCCCGCTTTTTTATTGCCCGTATTGACCGTCCACGGGCGAAGTCAGTGCCTGGCCTGGCGCTTGGGCGCGTAGTCGCCATTGGCGGTGCGGTCGAACATCTCGCGCAATTGCGGATGACGTATCGGCTCGCCCGACTGGTCGGCGACCAGATTCTGCTCCGAGACATAGGCGATGTATTCCGTCTCGTCGTTCTCGGCCAGCAGATGGTAGAAGGGCTGGTCCTTGCGCGGGCGCACTTCCGCGGGAATCGCCTGATACCATTCCTCGGTGTTGTTGAACTGCGGATCGACATCGAACACGACGCCCCGGAACGGGAACAGCCGATGACGCACCACCTGGCCGATCGCAAATTTTGCCGTCTTCATTTCAGTCACGTCTGCTCATCCTGTTGCCCGGTCGAAAGCCGTGGCATCTCATGATCTTGACCGAAATCGTTGGTTTGATGGTCTCAATCATATCCAGCTATTTGGCGCAGCGTTTGCCACAATTCAATCCCGTTCAGCTTGACGCCCCTGGGAGCGGCGCGTTAGCCCGAAGCGCAATCTGGGGAACGCGAAACGCTCATGTCGGATGTCTTCGGTCTGGTCGTGCCCTTTTTCGGGCTGATCCTTGCGGGCTTTGTCGTGGCGCGGATCACCCGGCAGCCGCTGGAAGCGCTGGGCTGGATGAACACCTTCATCGTCTATGTCGCGCTGCCCGCGCTGTTCTTCCAGCTCCTTGCCAAGACGCCGGTCGAGAAGCTGACGGAATGGAGTTTCATCCTCGGCTCCGTGCTCTCCACCTACATCGTGTTTTCGCTGATGTTCCTCGGCTCGCTGCTCGTGGAGCGCGGGGCCATCGCGGAGGCGACGGTCAAGGGGCTCGCGGCCTCCTACGGCAATATCGGCTATATGGGGCCGGGGCTGGCCCTGCTTGCGCTGGGCGAGGAAGCGGCCGTGCCGGTGGCGCTGATCTTCTGCTTCGAAAACACCGTCCATTTCGCCGTGGCGCCGATGATGATGGCGCTTTCGGGGGGTGAAAAGCAGCCGCCGCTTCGGCTTGCGCTCGGAGTCGTGCGCAAGATCCTGTTGCATCCATTCATCATCGCGACGATCGCCGGCGTGGCCGCCGCCTCTGTCGAATTCCGGCCGCCCGTGCCGGTCGAGAGATTTCTGGATGCCCTGGCGCGTGCCGCGGCGCCATGCGCGCTTTTCGCGATGGGCGTGACGCTGGCGCTGCGGCCGCTCAGGCGCGTGCCGAAGGAGATGGCGCCGCTGGCGGCGCTGAAACTCGTCGTGCATCCGCTGCTTTGCTACGTCGTGCTGAGCTGGATCGGCAATTTTTCCGAAATCTGGCTGTTTTCGGCGGTTCTGCTGGCCGCGTTGCCCACGGCCACGAATGTCTTCGTCATCGCCCAGCAATATCACGTCTGGGTCGAACGGGCCTCGGCAAGCGTTCTCGTCACGACGTGCCTTTCCGTCGGCACCGTGACGGGGCTGCTCTACCTCATCAAATCCGGTGCGCTGCCGGCGGACCTGTTTCCGTAAGGACGTTCAATGGCTGCCGTAGTGCGGCCGCAGGCCCGAACGCAGCGTGTCGCCGATCGCCGCAAGGCCGCTGCCCGGCTTCAGCCCCTCGCGCATGAACAGGGCGCGGAGCGGCGCGAAACCGCCCAGTATGCTCAGGCCGGCACTGCGCAGGATCTGCGCCGGCAGCAGGTTCGACAGCAGCGACTGGTTGAGCAGCCCCACCGCGCCGCTGCGCGCCAGAATGTCCGGCCGCCGGGCGCGGTCATAGGCGGAGAGTGCCGGTGCCGCGCCGGGATCGGAGCGATGAGTCGCCACGATTTCAATCAGTTGCTGGATATCTCGAATGCCGAGGTTCAACCCCTGCGCGCCGATCGGCGGAAACACATGCGCGGCTTCACCGACGAGCGCGATGCGGTTTCGGGCGAAGCGGCGCGGCAGGGTGGCCGAAAGCGGATAGACCTGACGGCCCGGCTCCACGGTGACGCGGCCGAGCATCGACTGCATGCGCTCTTCCGCGCGGCGGGACAGGGCTTCATCATCCAGCGCCATCAACTCGTCGGCGGTTTCGGGCCGGACCACCCAGACCAGGCTCGAGCGATCTCCCGGCAGCGGCACCTGAGTGAACGGACCGGTTTCGGTGTGAAACTCGGTCGAGATGAAGCCGTGCGGGCGCGTATGCGTGAAATTGAGGACAAGCGCGGCCTGCGGATAGGGATGCGTGTATGTGGAGATGCCGGCTGCCTCGCGGGCCGGCGACAGCCGGCCGTCCGCCGCTATGGCGAGCGCCGCCGACAGGCATTTTCCATCGGGCAGGATGGCCCGCACGCGATCCGAACCGGGCTCCCAGCGCTCGACGAAGGTTTCGTGCCATTCGATGCCGGGGTGCTCCGCGACGGCCTTCGCCAGCGCGTCGTTCAGGTAGCGGTTCGGGATGTTGAGGCCGAAGAAGGATTCGCCGATCTCGCTTGCGTGGAAGGTGACAACCGGGCTGCGGATGAGCCGGCGCGTCGCATCCACGATGCGCATGGTGCGCAACGGCGCAGCCCGTGCCTCGACAGGCCCCAGAACACCGAGGGATTCCATATAATGCAGGGCAGGGACCATCAATGCGGTGGTGCGGCGGTCGCCGCTGTTGACGGCGGGGCCGATGAGATGCACGGAAAAACCGGCGTGGGCCGCAGCCAGCGCGGCGGTCAACCCGGCGGGCCCGGTTCCCGCAACGACGACATCGATTGTTCCGGCAGGTTCCATGGCAAAGCCCCATCTGCGATCAAGCAAGCCGAATGCGCGATCCGGCGACCAGCCTCATATAGGTCCGGGCGAGGCGATTGATCAACGTGGCGTTTCCGCTCACGGCGAAGGGATGACGGGCCTGGATCATCTCGATCCGGCCGGCCGGGCCGCAGGTTCGATATCCCGCGATCCGCGCCTCGCGGTCTTTCTCGCGCTGGGATCCGGCGTGGCGCTGTCGTGGCTTCTTCTTGCGGCCATGGCCCTGCGCGGCGCCGAGCTTCGCGCTCCCGGTGCCGCGGCTCCTGGCGACGCCGTCATGCGCATGTTGCCGGACATGCCCTTGCCGACATTTCTCGATCGCTTCTTTGCGCTGTGCCTGACGCCGGCGCAATTCGGCGGCTTCTCGCCGGAAGCCCTGGGCGCGCTGACCCTGATGTGGCTCCTGATGGCCATCGCGATGATGCTGCCGTCGGCCGCGCCCATGATCCGCACCTATTGCGAGATCGCCGATACCGCCCGACGCAAGGGCGAGCCGATGGTCCACCCGCTCATCCTCGCCGGCGGCTATCTGTCCGTCTGGCTCGCGGCGTCGCCCCTGTTTGCCGGCCTGACGCTTGCCGCGCAGGACCTTGCCGCCATCCAGCCAGGCGCGCCGGTCCACGGAATGGCGGCGGGCGCGGCCCTGGCGATCGCCGGGCTCTACCAGTTCAGCAGCCTCAAGGACTCCTGCCTGAAGAAATGCCGCAACCCGTTCTCGATTCTCTTCGCGCGATGGAGCCCGAAACCCGCCCGTATTTTCACGCTGGGAGCGGAGCAGGGGCTCTGGTGCCTCGGCTGCTGCTGGGCGCTGATGCTCGTCATGTTCGCCGTTGGCATCATGAATTTGTTCTGGATGGCGCTGATCGCGCTGTTTACCCTGGTCGAAAAACAGGGAACAAAGCGCCTTTCGACGCGGATCGCGGGCGCGATACTGCTTGTGTGGGCGGTTGCGCTTCTAGTAAGTTCGGCTTGACCAAGGAAGGGGGACATTCCATGGCCGATCAGAACTGGGCAATGAGGGGCGAGCTCGTGCTCTCGTGCAACTGCACGGTTTTCTGTCCCTGCGTGCTTTCGCTCGGCAACCACCCGCCGACGGAAGGCTATTGCCAGACCTGGGCCGGGTTTCGCATAGACGCGGGCCATTACGGCGATACCGATCTTTCGGGCCTCAATCTCGGCCTCGTCATGGAAATCCCCGGCTATATGAGCCGCGGCAACTGGACAGCCGGTCTGTTCATCGACGAACGCGCGTCGGCCGGGGCAGCGGACGCCTTCACAACGATATTCACCGGCAGGGCCGGCGGCACGACGTCGCTGCTGTCGATACTGGTCGGCAATTTCCTTGGCGCCCAACAGGTGCCGATCACCTACGAGACGCAGGACAAGACCCGGATTTTCCAGATTCCGAAGATCATAGACGGCGCGGTAACGCCCATTCGCGGCAAGGAGCGGGAAGGCGACACCGTCATCACCAACTCCGAATACTGGATCGCGCCGGAAATCACCGTGGCCAGGTCCGACAAGAGCAGGATGCGCGCCTTCGGCCGAAACTGGAATTTCGCAGGCCGCTCGGCCGAAATCTGCAAACTGGACTGGCGAGGCCCGTGAAACCCAAGCAAGTGAAACGAAAAAAAGTCACCTGGCCTCAGGCAAAGGCCTTCTCCGTCCATCTGTTGACCGCATCCGGCTCGTTCCTCGCCTTCCTGTCGCTCGTGGCGGCAAGCGAGCAGCGCTGGACGGCCATGTTCTGGTGGCTGGGGCTGGCGCTGTTCGTCGACGGCATCGACGGGCCGATCGCGCGCAAGCTGGAGGTGAAGGAGGTCTTGCCGACGTGGTCGGGCGAACTGCTCGACAACATCATCGACTACGTCACCTATGTGCTGATCCCGGCCTTCGCGCTCTACCAGCGCGGCTTCATGGGCGACGGGCTGTCGTTCCTCTCGGCGGCCCTGATCGTCGTTTCCAGCGCGATCTACTATGCCGATACGGGCATGAAGACGAAGGAGAACTTCTTCAAGGGGTTCCCGGTCGTATGGAACATGATCGTGTTCACGCTGTTCGTCATCCAGCCGGGCGAGCTTGCGTCCTTCGCGGTGGTGGTGGTTGCCGCGATCATGACCTTCGTGCCGATGAGCTTCCTGCATCCGGTGCGGGTGAAGCGCCTGCGGGAGATCAATCTGTCCGTCTTCCTCGCCTGGTGCGCCTTCGGCGCGATTGCGCTCGCGCAGGCCATGGAGGCCAGCGAGTTCGTGAAGATCGGCATTGCCGTGACCGGCATCTACCTATTCTTCATAGGTGGCGTCATGCAGTTCTTTCCCAATCTCGGCGCCAGAAAGGTCTGAACCATGTCCAAAGCCATTCGCGTCCATGTCCACGGCGGTCCCGAAGTCCTGGCCTACGAGGATGTCGACCCCGTGCGGCCGGGCGAGGGGCAGGTGCTTGTGCGCCACACCGCGATCGGCCTCAATTTCCTCGACACCTACTATCGCAGCGGCCTTTATCCCGCGCCGAACGGCCTGCCGATCATACCCGGCGGCGAGGCGGCCGGCGTGGTGGTGGAAACCGGCAAGGGGGTCGACGGGCTCCGGGAGGGCGACCGCGTCGCCTATGTGATGCCTTTCGGCGCCTATAGCGAGGAGCGCGTGGTGCCGGCCGACAGGCTGGTCAGGATACCGCAGGGCGTGAGCGACGAGCAGGCGGCTGCGATGCTGCTGAAGGGCATGACCGCCGAATATCTGCTGCGCCGGACCTTCGAGGTCAAACCGGGCCACACCATCCTCTACCATGCGGCGGCGGGCGGAGTGGGCCTCATCCTGGGGCAATGGGCCAAGCATCTCGGCGCGACCACCATCGGCACGGCAAGCTCGGCCGAGAAAATCGCGATGGCGAAGGCGCATGGCTTCGACCATGTCATCAACTATCGCGAGCAGGATTTCGTCGGGCAGGTCCGCGAGATCACCGGCGGCAAGCTGTGCGACGTGGTCTATGATTCCGTCGGCAAGGACACGTTCCCCGGCTCGCTCGATTGCCTGCGCCCGCGCGGCATGTTCGTGAGCTTCGGCCAGTCGTCCGGGCCGATCCCTCCGTTCAACATGGCGATCCTGTCGCAGAAGGGGTCGCTCTACGCCACGAGACCGACCCTGTTCACCTATACCAGCAAGCGTGAAGACCTCGAAGCCTCGGCAAAGGCGCTTTTCGACGTGGTCTCGAAAGGCGTTGTCAAGATCCAGATCAACCAGCGCTATCCGCTCAAGGATGCCGCCCAGGCCCATCGCGATCTGGAAGGGCGCAAAACCACGGGTGCGACCGTACTTCTCCCCTGAAAATCTTGAAGCTCTTTCAAGCTGGAGCGTGGTTTTGCGTTGTCAGAGCATTATGCTTACGATAGTTCCGGGAACATAAAAAAAACAGCAATGGGAAATCCGTGGCGACTCATCATGAGACGTCCGTCGCCAACCTCCTCGAGGTTCGCGGGCTGACGAAAATCTTTGGCACGCTGAAAGCCTGCGACCATATCGACCTGACGATCGGCAAGGGTGAGATTCACGCCCTGCTGGGTGAAAACGGCGCGGGCAAATCCACCCTCGTCAAGATGCTGTTCGGCACGCTGGAGCCGAATGCAGGCGACATCCTCTGGAACGGCCAGCCGGTGCGGGTTTCCAACCCTCACATTGCCCGCAAGCTGGGCATAGGCATGGTTTTCCAGCATTTTTCGCTCTTCGACGCGCTGAGCGCGGCGGAGAACATCGCCCTTTCGCTGGACGACAAGACGCCCATTTCCACCATCGCGGCCAAGGCCAAGGCGCTGTCCTACTCATACGGCCTGCCGCTCGATCCGCATTCGCTGGTCGGCGACCTGTCCGTGGGCGAGCGCCAGCGCATCGAGATCATCCGCTGCCTGCTGCAAGCGCCCGAGCTCATCATCCTTGACGAGCCGACCGCGGTTCTGACGCCGCAGGAAGCCGACAAGCTGTTCGAGACGCTGGAGCGGCTGCGGTCGGAGGGCAAGTCGATCCTCTACATTTCGCACCGTCTGGAAGAGGTCAAGCGCATCTGCGACCGCGCGACCGTGCTGCGCCACGGCAAGGTCGTCGACCATTGCGATCCGCGCCGGGAAACGGCGGCTTCGCTTGCCCGCATGATGGTCGGCAGCGAGGTGCAGGCCGTGGTCCGCCCGCCGGTGGAAGATGCGGACAGGCAGGCGGTGCTGCTCGAGGTGCGAAAGCTGTCGCGCGCCCCGGCGACGCCGTTCTCCATCCCGCTGCGCGACATCAGCCTCGACGTCAGGGCAGGCGAGATCATCGGCATCGCGGGCGTCGCCGGCAACGGGCAGGGCGAGTTTTTCGAAGCGGTTTCAGGCGAGGTGCAGCAGGCCGATGCCGGTTGCGTGCGCATTCGCGGCAAGGATGCCGGGCGCATGTCCATCACCGGGCGCCGCCTGCTGGGCGCGGCATTCGTGCCCGAGGAGCGGCTGGGCCACGGCGCGGCACCGCGCATGACCCTGTCGGAGAACATGCTGCTGTCGCGCCACGCCACCGACAGGAAGGCATTCCTCGGCGCGGCGGGCGTGGTCCGCGAGCGCGCCATAGCGATGGCCTCGCAACGGGTGATCGAGGCGATGGATGTTCGCAAGAGCGCGCCCGATCCGGAGGCGGCCTCGCTTTCGGGCGGCAATTTGCAGAAGTTCATCGTCGGGCGCGAGCTCGACCGGCGTCCCGCCGTCATGGTCATCAATCAGCCGACCTGGGGCGTGGACGCGGGCGCGGCGGCGCGCATTCGACAGGCGCTGATCGAACTTGCCCGCAGCGGTTCGGCCGTCCTCGTCATCAGCCAGGACCTCGACGAACTGTTCGAAATCTCGGATGCCATCGCGGTCATGCACAACGGCATGCTGTCCCGGCCGATCCCGATCGGCGAGGCCACGCTGGAGAAGATAGGCCTGCTCATGGGCGGTGCCGAACCCGGGCATGTCGAACACGCCGAGGAGCCGGCCTGATGCGGATCGAACTGGTCAAGAGGCCGCAGCGCTCGGCGCTTTTCAGTGCCCTGTCGCCCTTCATCGCGCTCGCGCTGACGCTCGTCGCCGGCGCGATCATGTTTTCGCTGCTGGGCAAGAGCCCGCTCGATGCCCTGTATTACTACTTCATCGACCCGCTGCGCGAGGTCTGGTCGCTGCACGAACTGGCGGTGAAGGCCGCGCCGCTGATCCTCATCGCGGTCGGTCTTTCTGTCTGCTTCCTCTCCAACAACTGGAACATCGGCGCGGAGGGGCAATTCATCATGGGTGCGATCGCCGGCTCGATCCTGCCGGTGATGTATCCGGATTTCCAGTCCTGGATCGTCCTGCCGCTGATGATGATCATGGGCATGGTCGGCGGCGCCGCCTATGCCGCCGTGCCCGCCTTCCTCAAGACCCGGTTCAACACAAACGAGATCCTGACCAGCCTGATGCTGGTCTATGTGGCGCAACTGTTCCTCGACTGGATGGTGCGCGGCCCCTGGCGCAATCCGCAGGGCATGAATTTTCCCGAAACGCGGAATTTCCACGACTACGCGGTTCTTCCGGAAATCTGGTCGGCGTCGGGCAGGGCGCATTGGGGCTTCATCTTCGCGCTCGTCGCCGCCGTACTGGTATGGTTCATGCTGTCGAAGACGCTGCGCGGCTATGAGGTGAAGGTGCTGGGCCAAAGTCCGCGGGCCGGGCGCTTCGCCGGGTTCTCGTCTTCCAAAATGGTGTTCTTCGCCTTCATCGTCTCGGGCGCGCTGGCCGGGCTGGCCGGCATCTCCGAAGTGTCGGGCGCGATCGGACAGCTTCGACCGACGATCTCCCCCGGCTACGGCTTCACGGCGATCATCGTGGCCTTCCTCGGCCGCCTCAATCCGCTGGGCATCGTCGCGGCCGGCCTCGTGCTGGCGCTGTCCTATCTGGGCGGCGAGGCGGCGCAGATCTCCATCGGCGTTTCCGACAAGGTGGCGCGCGCCTTCCAGGGCCTGCTGCTGTTCTTCGTGCTCGGCGCCGACACGCTGATCCACTATCGCATTCGTTTCGTCGCGACCGGCTCGCGCAAGGCGGAGGTTTCCCATGGGAATGCTTGAAGCCATTCTCATCACGATCGCCACCGCCGCGACGCCATTGCTGATCGCCGGCATAGGCGAACTCGTGGTGGAACGCTCCGGCGTGCTCAACCTCGGCGTCGAGGGCATGATGGTGATGGGCGCGGTGACGGGCTTCGGTGTCGCCCTGATGACGGGCTCGCCGTGGCTGGGTTTCCTCGCCGCCATCGCGGTGGGAGCGCTGTTTTCGCTGCTGTTCGCCTTCCTCACCCTCACCTTGGTCACCAACCAGGTGGCCACCGGCCTTGCGCTGACGCTGCTGGGCCTCGGCCTGTCGGGCATGATCGGCGAGAGCTTCGTCGGCATTCCCGGCGTGAAGCTCGGCAGCATCCACATTCCGCTGCTGACCGACCTGCCGCTGGTGGGCAAGTTCCTGTTCGGGCAGGACCCGATCTTCTACATTTCGCTGCTGCTGACCGGCGGCGTTGCCTATTTCCTGTTCCGCACCCGGGCGGGGCTGACGTTGCGGTCGGTGGGCGACAACCACGCCTCGGCCCATGCGCTCGGCATCAACGTCATCCTCATCCGCTACCTGGCAGTGATGTTCGGGGGCGCCTGCGCCGGCCTCGCCGGCGGCTATCTGTCCATTGTCTATACGCCGCAATGGGTGGAGAACATGACGGCCGGCCGCGGCTGGATCGCGCTGGCGCTGGTGGTGTTCGCCTCCTGGCGCCCGTGGCGCGTGCTTGCCGGTGCCTATCTGTTCGGCGCGGTCACCATCGGCCAGCTTCATGCCCAGGCACTGGGCATAGGCGTGCCGTCGCAGCTGCTTTCTTCACTTCCCTATCTGGCGACCATCGTCGTACTCGTTCTAATCTCCGGCAATCGGCGACTGACGATGGTCAACACACCGGCTTCACTGGGGCGGCCGTTTGTGCCAGATCGCTAAAACAAGAAGACGGGATAGAGCGCCCCTGGGCAACCATTGAGAGGATCAACTCCATGAAGAAAACCGTTCTGTCGATTGCTGCGGCAGCTGCGATGCTGTCGTTCGGCACGATGGCCGCGGAAGCCAAGGTCAAGGCCTGCTGGATCTATGTCGGCCCGATCGGCGATTTCGGCTATTCCTACCAGCACCATCAGGGTCTGCTGGAAGTTCAGAAGGAACTCGGCGACCAGGTCGAGACCGCTTATCTCGAAAGCGTGCCGGAAGGCGCGGATGCGGAGCGCGCGCTGGAACGTTTCGCGCGTTCGGGCTGCAACATCATCTTCGCGACCTCCTTCGGCTTCATGGACGCGACGAACAAGGTCGCCGGCCGGTTCCCCGATGTGAAGTTCGAGCATGCCACCGGCTACAAGCGTGAGCATCCGAATGTCGCGACCTACAATTCCAAGTTCCACGAGGGCCGCTACGTTCAGGGCGTGATCGCAGCCAAGGTGTCGAAGACCGGCGTCGCCGGCTACATCGCCTCCTTCCCGATCCCGGAAGTGGTGCTGGGCATCAACGCCTTCATGCTCGGCGCGCAGTCGGTGAACCCCGACTTCAAGGTGAAGGTGGTGTGGGCCAACACCTGGTACGATGCCGGCAAGGAAGCCGACGCCGCCAAGGCGCTGATCGACCAGGGCGTCGACGTCATCACCCAGCACACCGACTCCACCGCCCCGATGCAGGTTGCCACCGAGCGCGGCGTGAAGGCCTTCGGCCAGGCCACCGACATGATCAAGTTCGGCCCCGAGACGCAGCTCACCGCTATCGTCGACGACTGGGGTCCGTATTACGTCAAGCGCGTCAAGGCGGTGATCGACGGCACCTGGCAGCAGCAGGACGTCTGGGACGGCATGAAGGAAGGCAACGTCGTGATGGCGCCCTTCACCAACATGTCGGACGACGCCAAGAAGGCGGCCGAGGAAATCACCGCCAAGATCAAGTCCGGCGAGTTCAACCCCTACACCGGCCCGATCACCAGGCAGGACGGCAGCGAGTGGCTGAAGCCGGGCGAAGTGGCCGACAACGCCACGCTGCTCGGCCTCAATTTCTACGTCAAGGGCGTGGACGACAAGCTGCCTCAATAACGGAGCACAGCTTCAACGCAAAAGGAAAGGGCGCCGCGACGGCGCCCTTTTTGTTTGGGTTTTAAGAGGCTTGCACCTGCAATTCGAGGCGTTGCATTCATCGTGCGCAGCGGACAGGCGTATCCGTCGGAATGACCGCCGCGCCCCGTGTGTCAGACGGCGACGCCATAGAGATCGTAGGCGTCGGCCTGCTCGATCTTCACCGTGACGATATCGCCGGTGCGCAGCGGGCGGCGGGACAGGATGTGCACCGAGCCGTCGATTTCCGGCGCGTCATATTTCGTGCGGCCTTTCGCCGACAGGCCGTTGGCCTCGTCGATGATAACCGGCAGGCGCTTGCCGACCTTCTTCTGCTGCTGCGCGGCCGAGATCTTCTGCTGGCGCTGCATGAAGCGATGCCAGCGCGCCTCCTTGACCTCCTCGGGAACCTGCTCGAGGCCGAGCTCGTTGGAGCGTGCGCCCTCGACGGGCTCGTATTTGAAGCAGCCGGCACGATCGATCTTCGCTTCGTCCAGCCAGTCCAGCAACATTTCGAAATCCTCCTCCGTCTCGCCGGGGAAGCCGACGATGAAGGTGGAGCGGATGGCCAGATCCGGACAAACGTCGCGCCAGCCGCGGATGCGGTCGAGCGTTTTCTCGCCATGCGCCGGCCGGCGCATGTTCTTCAGCACCTGCGGGGAGGCGTGCTGAAAGGGGATGTCCAGATAGGAGAGGATCTTGCCTTCCGCCATCAGCGGGATGACGTCGGCGACGTGCGGGTAGGGGTAGACATAGTGCATGCGCACCCACACGCCGAGCTCGCCGAGCTCCTGCGCCAGATCGAGGAATTTGGCGCGAACCTCGCGATCCTGGAAGACGCTGGTCTGGTACTTGATGTCCACGCCATAGGCGCTGGTGTCCTGCGAGATGACCAGGATTTCCTTCACGCCGGCCCTGGCGAGCTTCTCGGCCTCGCGCAGCACATCGGCGGCCGGGCGCGAGACGAGATCGCCGCGCAGCGCCGGGATGATGCAGAAGGTGCAGCGGTTGTTGCAACCCTCTGAAATCTTGAGATAGGCGTAGTGGCGCGGCGTGAGCTTGACGCCCTGCGGCGGCAGCAGGTCCACGAAGGGATCGTGCGCGGGCGGCGCCGCCTCATGCACGGCCGCCATCACGCTCTCATAGGCCTGCGGGCCGGTGATGGCGAGCACATTGGGGTGCTTTTCGCGGATCAGCTCCGGCGTCGCGCCCATGCAGCCGGTCACGATGACCTTGCCGTTCTCCTTGAGCGCGGTGCCGATGGCGTCCAGCGATTCGTCACGCGCCGAATCCAGGAAGCCGCAGGTGTTGACGACGACGAGGTCGGCGCCGTCGTGCTTGCGGGCGATTTCATAGCCTTCGGCGCGCAGCCGGGTGATGATGCGCTCGGAATCGACGAGGGCTTTGGGGCATCCGAGGCTGACGAAGCTGACGCGGGGCGCGGACATGGGACAAAATTCCGGACAGTTGGCTGGCCCTCGCCGGACGGGGACCACAGTGGAAATCATTGCAAGGGGAAGGGAGCCTCGCCGGTCAGGCGTACCGGCTCCGCAAGCTTGCCGCGCGCATTATCACAGTTTTTGCGGCAATGAAATCACGCTTCGCGTGTTCGACCGCCGCCATCCGGCCCAAACGCTAAAGCGGATCGGGCAGGAAAGGCGAGAGGTCCATATATCCGCGATAGATCATGTCCAGCGCGACATAGAGGATGATCAGCAGGCCGATATAGGCGATCCAGGAATAGCGGTTGAGCAATTTGGCGATGAAATTCGCGGCAAGGCCCATCAGCGCAACCGAGAGGATGAGCCCGATGACGAGGACCGTGAAATGATCCCGCGCGGCGCCGGCCACCGCCAGAACATTGTCCAGCGACATGGAAACGTCCGCGATCACGATCTGCGTGGCCGCCTGGAACAGCGTCTTGCGCGGCTTGGCGGATGTCGCGGCATCGCGGATTTCCTCTTCCGCCTCGGCCAGCGCGGCGTTCTTCTCGGCCGCCGACGTGCGCAACTCGCGCCACATCTTCCAGCAGACCCAGAGCAGCAGAATACCGCCCATGAGCAGCAGGCCCAGTATCTCGAGCAACTGGACGGTGAGGGCGGCAAAGATGATGCGCAGAACCGTGGCGGCGAGCACGCCGATGAGGATCGCCTTCTTGCGCTGGTCCGCGGGGAGGCCCGCGGCGGCGAGACCGATGACAATCGCATTGTCGCCCGCAAGAACCAGATCGATCGCGATGACCTGCAGCAGCGCCGTCAACCCTGCAGCGGTAAAAATTTCCATCCGTCGTCGTCCCTCTTTTTCGCGGCTCCCGCTATTGCAAGGCCGTAACGCGCGCCATTGCCACGCGTCAACGGGCAATGACGATCTTTGATCGGATCAGCACATGCTCTTGCACCCGCATTGTGGGAGGCCGATATTGCCGCGCAGGCGAGTTGACGCGGCAATCGGGCAGACGCTAGAAGCACGAAGCAGCGCGCTGCCTTGCGCCAGGTGGCTCGAGCGATGCTCGGGGCCGGCACAGGGCAGTGCAGTGGAGGGATGGCCGAGCGGTTTAAGGCACCGGTCTTGAAAACCGGCGAGGCGGTGACGTCTCCGTGGGTTCGAATCCCACTCCCTCCGCCACTTCGGTATAAAACCGGGAACGCCGATTCCCGCCGATTTCCCTCCCTTAGTGGCGATCAGCGTCCTCAACAGCGTGCTTTTCGAGCCCATGATGCGGGTTGCGTCGTCGGCGACCTCGACGCGCTGCGCGAAGGCCCTGACGTGCTCCCGCCGATACAGCCGGATATATCCTGAAGATTGGCGATCGCCGCCACCCGCCTCAAAGACATTCATTGAGCTTGATCTCGTGGCCACAAACCGGACAGTCTGTTCCGAACAAAACCATGCAGCAGGTTTTGGAATCTCTGCGAAACCGATCGAGATTTGCGGATGACCACTCTGAACCGCCCTGATTTGAGCGACATTCACTTTGGTGACTGGGTCGATCGTCGGTTGCCGATTTCCTGGCGTCCTTATGCGAGACTTGCCCGGATTGACCGGCCGGTAGGCGTTTGGCTTACGCTTTTTCCCTGTTTGGCCGCGCTCATACAGGCTGCCCACGGATTCCCTGAAATCCGGCTTCTGGTGGTTTTTTGTCTCGGCGCACTCATGATGCGAAGCGCCGGTTCGACGGCAAACGACATCGCGGACCGCAAATTTGACGGATATGTCGAGCGCACCCGTTTTCGCCCGTTGGCGAGCGGCCAGCTCCAGCTCCACGGTGCGTTGGCGTTTCTTACGGCAGAACTTGCCCTGGCTGCATTGTTGCTGTTGTTCCTGACGCCGTTCACCCGCCTCGTAGCGATATGCGTGCTGCCGCTCGTGTTCATCTACCCTCTTTGCAAACGCTTCACGCATTGGCCGCAAGCCGTCCTGGGCGCTGCGTTCAACTGGGGAATGTTGATGGCATGGGCGGAGGTTTCGGGAACCATTCCGCTCGGGGCGGTCGCCATGTGGGTCGGCGCCATAATGTGGCAGATCGGCTATGACACGGTTTACGCCTATGTCGATGTAGCGGACGATAACCGCCTGGGCTTGAAATCGACCGCGATATTGTTCGGTCGAAACGGAAAAGCCTGCGTCGGGCTGTTCTATGCACTGGCCGCCGCGTCATGGGCATTTGGAGGCTGGCTGCTGGATATGTCGATGCTCTACGCGGTCGGCATGGTCATTGTCGCGGCTCATCTGGCCTGGCAGTCATGGCGCATCGACCTCAAAAGGCCGGAGCTGAATTATCGCTTGTTCCTGTCGAATATCCTGACGGGCGTTCTTCTGGCAGGCGCGGCCCTGGCCGGAACCTGGTAAGTCGCAGGACAGCGGAGCGAGCCAAGCCCGCGAAGTTCGCTGTCAGGCTTGGCCGGATACGGGTTATCCGATGGAGACCGCATCGATCCGTAGAATGACGACGCTCAGCCATTCCCGGCTGAGCGTGACGACATCCGCTCAAGGTCTGCGCGGCGTTCAGAGGCCGAGGAATTTGAAGGGCTTTGTCTCCTTGAACTGGTCATTGGCCATGCCGGAATAGATATGCGTCTGGTCGGGCCCGAGGTCGAGCTTCATCACCTTTCCGCTTTTCTCGGAGAAATCGATCCTGGTCAGATCGACCCAGAAAATGTTCGGAGTGAGCACCGACTCGAAGAAATAGAGCTTGCGCTTCTGGTCGGATACCGTGCGCCAGCGCGTGGACGAGATGTTGGGCTGGTCCGGCGTGGTGATGCCGTACGGCACCGAGACGTTGCGGATCACGCTGAAGGCGCTGGCGATGGTCTCGACCGGATTCTGCGTCTTGGGAATCGCGTTCACATAGAAGGTGGCGCGGGCGAAGCGGTCGGAGGCGCGATTCGTCCCCGGCAGGAAGACGGTGCCGCCGATCTGCTTCCAGTATTCCTCCGTCGCAAGCTGCTTCTCGAAAGTCGGGGAGTTGGTCATCACCTGATAGTCGCGGCTGTGGTGGATGACCTGCTTGCCGTCGATATATTCGATGATGGCGCTGTCGCCGCCGGCATCCGAGAGCGACAGGTGCAGCGTGGCCAGCCGTTCCTCGCCGGGCACATTGTCGGTGACGATCGTGAACGGCTCCTTCGCCAGCGCGTCGACGGCCTCCTGGACGGTGGCGTAGTTGTCGAGCGCATATTGCGCCCACGCCGCCAGCGTCAGGCCGGGCGTCTTGCCGTCATATTCGGGGTAGGAGGATTCGACCAGCCACAGCACGTTGGCGACGAGGCCGGCCTCGTTCATGCCGTCGGTGGTCGAAATGTCGTAGCCGGAGGCGATGACGCTGCCATATTTCGAGGTCCACTGGATCGAATTCGGACCTGCCTCGCCGGACCGCTTCATGCCGCGCGGGAACACCCAGAGGTTTGTTCCGACATCGGTTTTCCAGTCCATGGAACGCGCGGTGATGACCTGATTGTCGGCGCCAAGATAGACAAAGCGGGTGCAGGCCTCCGCGGCCGAGGACACCAGCATGCTCGTGGACATGAGCATGGCTGCACAGATGGTTGGGAGCGAACGCTTCTTCGAGATCATGGCCGGCCTCCATTCATTGAGCTGATCGTCCAGGGACGAATACTACAGAATCACCATTATCCAGAGAAACTAAACCGGGCCAATGAGTTGATTCATTTTCATCCGGTTGACATAAAGGAATCCTCGAGCGGAAGAGGGGGGCATATCTTGCTGTTTCGATTCGGCCAGAAATACCAGCACCTGAGCCCTGGTTGGGCCTGCGCCTGCCACAGCCCGCACGCACAGCGACTATTTGCCCGCATCGACAAGGGATTGTCGCGCCGTTCGATCCTGAAAGGGGTCGCGGCAAGCCTCGCCGCTCCCACCCTTGGCACCGGTCCCGCCCTCGCGCAAACGCCCGTGAAGCCGATCCTGCTCAGGAATGTGAATATCTTCGACGGCATGAGCGACAAGCTCATGCAGGGCCGGAACGTGCTGGTCGAAGGCAAGTTGATCAAGGATTTCGTCGCTTCCGCAGACGCGGTCACGGACGCGGACGTGATCGACTGCGGCGGGCGGACGCTGATGCCGGGCATGATCGACGCGCACTGGCATTCGATCCTCGCAGGCATCTCGCAGATGGCGGCGATGACCGCCGACATACCTTACGTCCATCTGGTCGCCGCGCAGGAGGCCGAGCGCACGGTGCTGCGCGGCTTCACGACCGTTCGCGACGTCGGCGGGCCGTCATTCGCCTTGAAGCGCGCGATCGACGAGGGGCGCATCACGGGCCCGCGCATCTATCCGTCCGGCGCCATGATCTCGCAAACCTCGGGACATGGCGACTTCCGCATGCGCACCGAGCTGCCGCGCACACCGCAGAGCAATCTCAGCGTGGCCGAGCAGGCGGGCATTTCGGCGATCGCCGACGGCGAGGCGGAAGTGCTGCGCCGCGTGCGCGAACAGCTCATGCTCGGCGCCAGCCAGATCAAGATCATGGGCGGCGGCGGCGTCGCCTCGACCTACGACCCGATCGACGCGCTCCAGTATACGGAAGCCGAAATGAAGGCGGCGGTGGCCGCGGCGACGGACTGGGGCACCTATGTGTGCATCCACGCCTACACGTCCGCCGCCGTCCAGCGCGCTCTGGCGAGCGGCGTCAAGTCGATCGAGCACGCCCAGCTTGCGGACGAGGAGACGGTGAAGCGCATGGCGGACGCGGACGCCTGGTGGAGCATCCAGCCCTTCCTCGCCGATGAAGACGCAAACACCTACCCGTCGCCGGAACAGCGGGCACAGCAGCAGAAGATCGCCGAAGGCACCGCCCGGGCGGTCGAGCTGGGGCGCAAGCACAAGGTCAAGATGGCGCTCGGCACCGACATACTGTTCAACCCGAAGGGAACCGCGACGCAGGGAAAGCAGCTCGCCAAATTCGCCCGGTGGTACGACAACGCGGATGTGTTGCGGCTTCTCACCAGCGGCAATGCCGAGCTTGCCGGACTTTCGGGGCAGCGCAATCCCTATCCGGGCAGGCTCGGACGCATCGAGGCCGGAGCCTATGCGGACATTCTGGTGATCGACGGCAATCCGCTCGAGGATATTTCCCTGATCGCCGATCCGGAACGGACGATGAAGCTCATCATGAAGGATGGGCGTATCCACAAGAACACGCTTTCAGCTTGAGGGGCAGATTTTGAACAAGTTTGCTGTTGCCGTTCTCATGAGCCTGTGCGGCGCGCAGGCCGCATATGCCGCCGACGCCGTCCTTGCCCAACCGGAAGAACCGACGCCGATCGAGGTCGAGCGTCCGGGCTGGGCGGTGCAGATCACGCCCTATATGTGGGCGGCCGGGCTCAAGGGAGACATTTCGCCGTTTCGCAGGGCACCGACGATCAGCGTCGACAAATCCTTCTCCGACGTTATGAATGATCTCAACTTCGGCGGCTTCGTCAATGTCTGGGGGCGCTACGATCGCTACGTCGTCTCCGGCGACATGATGTATGTCAATACCACGGACGGCCATGCGACCGGTCCGCTGCCGGCGCTGCAGATTCCGGGCCTTGGTGTGCAGATACCGCCGGGCGCCAGCGTCGATGCAAAGGTCGATACCAAGCAGTTCATGGCGACCTTGCAGGGGGGATATCGTGTCCTCGATATGCCGCAGTTCACGCTCGACGCGTTGGCGGGCGCGCGTTTCTGGTACATCTCGAACGATGTGACGGTCACCGCGAGGCATCCCCTTATCGGCAGCCGGACCGCCACCCATGGCGAAGATTTCGGCTGGGTGGACCCGGTGATCGGCGCGCGCGCGTTCTTTCGCCTGACGGAAAGGCTGTCCCTGCAGGCGCAGGCCGACATTGGCGGCTTTGGCGCGGGGTCCGACCTCACATGGTCGGCCCTCGCTACCGCGAACTACACGTTCACCGATCATCTTTCCGTGTCGGCGGGCTACAAGGTGCTGAAAGTCGACTACGATCACAACGGTCATGTCTATGACACGCGCCTGAGCGGTCCGGTTCTGGGCATGACCTATCGTTTCTGATCTGCCGAAAGAGGCCGCAGCAGCGCCTGCCGGACTGACATCGCGCAAAAAGCCGGGGCTGCATGCTCCGGCTTTTTTCGATCTATCCCGCATTCCGGGTCGCGTGTCGGCGCCGAAATCAGGCTTCCCGCGAAATTTCCTGCTCCTGCACGGCATGGACAAGCGTTTCGCTGCCGTCGCGCAAATGGCTCCGCAATATGGCCGCGGCTTTCTCCGCATCGCGGCTTCGACAGGCGGCCAGAAGGTCGCGATGCTCCGTCTGTGAACGGCCGTGATAGTCGAAGCTGGAGAGAAGCATACGGACATAGCGATCGGCGGCGTTATGATGAGCGTCGATGAGCACCAGAAGGCGATCGTTTCCGCACCGGCTGTACAAGGCCGAATGAAAGGCCGCGTTCAGGGTGCCCCATCGCGCGACATCGGCTTCCGCGTCGATCTGATCCAGTATTTCAGCCGCATCGCGCAGATTTCCTTCCGTCAGTTTCGGGCAGGAGAGGCGTAGTGCCTCGATCTCGAGCAGTTCCCGGACGGCGTAGATTTCCCTGATCTCCTTGCCGTCCATCAAGGCTACGGAGGCTCCCTTCGTGGGGTGGATGGTCACGAGGCCCTCCGTCTCGAGCTGCCGCAGCGCATCGCGCACCGGCATGCGGCTGAAACCGAAGCGCGCGGCCAGTTCGTCCTGCCGCAGAACCGTGCCGCCGGGCAGGGCGCCGCCCACGATCGCCTCACGCAGGATGGCCGATATCCGGTCTGCGACCGTCTGCGGCTTCTGCGTCATCGCCAGCCCTGCCAGTCGATCCATGCTGATGCCCTTTTTAGCTGCTGTAACCGATATGACTTGAACGCCTAACACAATCTCGTATACGAGTATACCAACATATGGAGGGGCTATTGACCGACTCGAACAGACTGCGGATTGCCGTGCTTTTCGGCGGGCGTTCCGCCGAGCATGATGTCTCGGTGCTTTCGGCAACCAATGTCATGCGCGCGCTGGACCCCGCGAAATACGATGCGCTCCCCATCTTCATCACACGCGAGGGACGATGGCTGCTGAGCAGTTTCGAGGATGGCGCGCTCGCGAAACCCTCGACCGGCACGGAAGCCTGCCTTGTTCCGGGCGGGCAGGGACGAATGATGGCGATGCCGGCCAATGCCGCACCCTTTGAACTGGCGAAGATCGACATCCTGTTTCCCGTGCTGCACGGCTTGCATGGGGAGGACGGCGCGGTGCAGGGCGTGGCCGAGGTGGCGCGCGTGCCGCTGGCCGGTTGCGGCATTCTGGGCTCCGCCGCCGCGCTCGACAAGGACATCGCCAAGCGCCTGCTCAAGGAGGCGGGCCTGCCTGTCGCGCGATCCGTCACGATCCATCATGGCGGCGAGCCCGCCTTCGCGGAACTTGAGGAGGCGCTCGGACTGCCGCTTTTCATCAAGCCGGCGCGGCAGGGGTCTTCCGTCGGCGTCAGGAAGGTCCATGCCAGCCAGGAATTCGACGGGGCACTGGCCGAGGGCTTCGAATATGATCGAAAGCTGCTGGCCGAGGAGTTCATTCAGGGCCGGGAGATCGAGTGCAGCGTGCTGGAGGATGCGCAGGGCGGCCTCTTCGTCTCCCGCCCCGGCGAGATCGTGCCGGCCGAAAGCCACGGCTTCTACAGCTACAATGCCAAATATATCGATGAGAACGGTGCGGCGCTGAAAGTCCCGGCGGAATTGCCGGAAGAGATCGAAGGCCGGATTCGCGAGATGGCGGCCAGGGCCTTCCGGGCGGTCGGTTGCGACGGCATGGCGCGCGTCGACTTCTTCGTGACGCCGGACATGCACATTTTCATCAACGAGCTCAACACCATTCCCGGATTCACCGATATCAGCATGTATTCCAAGGCAATGGCGGCAAGCGGCGTCAGCTATCCCGAGATCATCGACCGGCTGGTCGCGCACGGGCTGGCGCGGGCGGATAGGTCGGCCTGACGGCGAGATCGGGCCGCGCAGCGCCTTGGGCCTTTACGCACATCGCGTTCTCCTGGCCACGGGTTTCTCAAGCCAGGCGTCGTGATCGGGTTCCGGCCGGGTCGCCATCGCAGCTTTCTCCGAGCGGGATCGCTTCTATTGCTCCTGCGCCTCGCAGGGCTCTTGCCCCTTAATATCACGGGACATGCAGCCATATTTGTCGAACATCTTGCCGGTATCGCTAACCGCCTTTCCCATACCGCATCCGGCAAGGGACAACAGAGCAAGAGCAAATAGGGTCAGCCGCATCGGTATTTCCGCCGGTTTCAAGTGAACAGGCGCGCAAGGTAGCGGAAAGGGCGGACGAGATCACGCTCGAATGCGGGACTTCCAGTGCCGGTTGCGGCGGGAGGGCGGGCGATGAAAATCGCCCTTGCTACAGCCAAAAGAGGCCCGTGGTTAATTTGCGCCCGGCAAAATAGAACAAATGGCGAACAAAGTATATTTCCGCCGTTTTCTTGCCGCAATCGGTTAACGGCACGCTAATCAATTGCCGATTACAAAAGGGGCTGGGGCGGAATGCAGCCGGATATTCGAGGAGCATTCCAGATTTGTATTGCGTAGCTTGAGCCACACCAGGGGACAATCCAAAATGCTGATCTTGGCGCGCCGGCACTTTCGCCGCGCTTCGACTGTTGCGGTGTTTGCATTGTCCGCAGCCTTTCTGGCCGCCTGCGCGACGCCGTCGCCCAAGGCCGGGAAGAAACGGCCCAAGGAGTATTTTGCCGAATCCGAATATGGCGTGAAGGCAAGCCCGCGCGTGACCAACAAGCGCACGAACCTGCCGCGCGGCGGTGGCCGCGACCAGCTCGGCCGCCCTTATTCGGTGCGCGGCAAGATGTACTACCCAAAGGAAGACAAGAACTACAAGGCCGTCGGCCTGGCGTCCTGGTATGGCGATGCCTTCCATGGCCGTTTGACCGCGAATGGCGAGATCTACGACCAGACGCACCTGACCGCGGCGCATCCGACCATGCCGCTGCCCAGCTATGCGCGTGTGACCAATATCGAGACCGGCAGCTCGGTGATCGTGCGCGTCAACGATCGCGGCCCTTACTCGGATGGGCGGGTGATCGACCTGTCCCGGCGCGCCGCCGAGATGCTGGACTACATGCATGGTGGAACGGCGAACGTGAAAGTGGAATATGTCGGCCGGGCTCCGCTCGACGGCAATGACGATCAGTATCTGCTGGCGTCCTACCGCCCCGGCAATCGCGCGCCCGATCCTTCGGATGGCCTGCCCACGGGCGTGATGGTGGCCATGAACGGCCCGACGCCGAGCGCGCGCCCGGCTCCGAATTTCCCGACTCAGAATTTCCCGGCGCCCATCGCCGAAGCCGCGTCCGCGCAGGTTCCGTTCGGCGAGGCTGTCGCGTTCAGCAACATCGTCCTGCCGGAATTCGGCCCGATCGTACCGCCTCGCCCGCAAAGCGTGCCGTTCCAGATGGCCAGCATGTCCTATGCGGATGAGCGCGTGAGCAGCGCGGCGGGCGTATTCGCCGCCGTCGACCGCAGCCCGATGTCGGCCGAGGACGTCGCCCTGTCGTGGAAGCGCCTCAACCCCGATGCCGCGCCGGCCGATGCTGCGGCCGCCTATATCGCAGCCGGCACGTTCGAAACCGCGGGCAAGGCGAACCGCGTCGCGCACGCGCTTTCGCATGTCGGCCGCGTGTCGGTCGAAAAGTCGGTTGTGGATGGCGCACCGCTCTACAATGTGAACCTCTATGCCGATGGGCACGCATCGCTCGACGACATGCTGGAAAAGGCGTGGTCCAGCGGCGCGCCGGATGCCATCGCGGTGCGCTGACATCACGAACCCGTGCTGCGCAGCGCGTACCATTGCGATGACGGATGACTTGATCCGTCGCCTGTTAGCCTATCTTATTGACAGGCAAGGCAATGAACCGAGTGGGCTGGGTCGCATGAAATCTCTTCGGTTGTCCTCCTTCTTCGTGGCGGTCGTGGCAATGGCGCTGGCCATCGCGGCGCCGGCGCGTGCCCAACTGTTCGAGACCAAGGCCAAGGAAGCCTTCATGATCGATGCCGACACCGGCTCGATCCTGTTCTCCAAGAATGCCGATGCGCTCATTCCGCCGGCCTCGCTGGCCAAGCTGATGACGATGGAAGTGGTGTTCAACGCGATCAAGTCGGGTCGCTATACGCTCGACGACACGTTCGTGGTCAGCGAGAACGCCTGGCGCAACGGTGGCGCGAAATCCGGTGGCTCGACCATGTTCGCCGCGCTGAAATCCACCATCCGGCTGGAGGACCTCATCCAGGGGATTGCCGTGCAGTCGGCCAATGACGGCTGCATCGTCGTGGCCGAAGGCATGGCCGGTACCGAGGAGAATTTCGCGCAACTGATGACCGAGCGGGCGAGGGACCTCGGGCTCACCAAATCCGTCTTCAAGAACTCCACGGGCCTGCCAGCGGACGGGCAGGTGGTGACGGCGCGCGAGCTGGTCGAACTGGCGATGCATCTGTGGCGCGATTACCCAGAATATTACAAATATTTCGGGGAGAAGGACTTCACCTGGAACAAGATAACGCAGCGCAACCGCAACCCGCTGCTGGAGATGGATATTGGCGCGGACGGCCTGAAGACCGGCTACACCGAGGATTCGGGCTATGCGATCGTCGGCTCGATCAGCCGCGACGGTCGGCGCATCTTCGCCGCGCTGAGCGGCCTGAGCAGCGATCGCGAGCGCTCCGAGGAAGCGCGCAAGCTGCTCGACTGGGGGATGCGCTCGTTCCGCAAGACGGAGCTGTTCGCCGACGGCGACGTGGTGACCGACGCCGGCGTCTATGGTGGCGCGCAATCCACCGTTCCGCTGAAAGCCAAGGGGCCGATCTCCGTTCTGGTGCCCATCACCAACCGCGACCGGCTGGCGGCGCGCGTCGTCTATGACGGGCCGATCATGGCTCCGGTGGAAGAGGGCACGCAGGTCGGCACGCTGCGCGTCTTCATCGGTGACACGCTGAGCCAGGAAACGCCGCTTTATGCCGCGGCGAGCGTCGGCGTCGGCTCGCTGCATCAGCGCGCGCTCGATGCGGTCGGCGAGCTGCTCGTCGGCTGGATGCGATGATCTCGTAAAAGTGGACCTTTCGGACGGCGCGGCCTATGACACTCCTGCTGGCGGGAAGATATCGGCCGGCGGGAACAGGGATCGAGTGCATTGACGCGCGGGCTTTTCATAACGTTCGAAGGCGGCGAGGGCGCCGGAAAGTCGACTCAGATCAAGCGTCTGGGCAGCAAGCTGCGCGCGAAAGGCTATGGGCTCACCGTCACCCGCGAGCCGGGCGGTTCGCCCGGCGCCGAAGCGATCCGTCACGTCATCCTGTCGGGGGCGGCCGAACCCTTCGGCCCCAAGATGGAGGCGCTGCTGTTCGCCGCAGCCCGCTCCGATCACATCGAGCAGGTGATACGCCCCGCCATCGCGCGCGGCGACATCGTGCTGTGCGACCGCTTCGTGGATTCCTGGCGCGTCTATCAGGGCGGGGCAGGGGTCGATCCCGCCTTCATGGCCTCGATCGAGCGGGTTTCCCTCAACGGCATGAAGCCGGACCTGACGCTGATCTTCGACATCGATCCCGCCGAGGGCCTGCACAGGGCGACCGCGCGACGCGGCAACGAAATCGCTGACCGTTTCGAAAAGGAAACCCTTTCCGTCCACCGGCAACGGCGTGAAGCCTTCCTCGAAATCGCGCGCAGGGAGCCGGAGCGGTGCGTCGTCATCGACGCGGCGCAGGACGTGGACGTCGTGGAGGACGCGGTGACGGCCGCCGTTTTCGCCGTGATCGCCGAGAGGTTCGCAATGTCGCGTAACGAGGCGCAGGAGGCATGATGTTCGAGCGCATAGCCCCCGAACAGCACGACACGCTGGACGGCGTGCCGGAACCTTCCGAAAACCCGCGCCTGTTCGGTCATGACGAGGCCGCGGACATGATTGCCACGGCCTATCGGGCGGGCAAGCTGCCGCATGCCCTTTTGCTGGCGGGGCCGCAAGGCATAGGCAAGGCGACGCTTGCGTTCCATCTCGCCTATCATCTGCTGAAATATCCCGATGCCACGCAAGCGCCCGACAGGCTGGCAATGCCTGATGCCTCGTCGTCGCTGTTCCGGCAGATCGCCATGGGCGCGCATCCGGCGATCCTGCATCTGACAAGGCCGCAAAACGACAAGACCAAATCATTCAAGACCGTTCTGACCGTGGACGAGGTCCGCAAGGTCAACCGATTCCTGTCCATGACGTCGCACGACGGCGGCTATCGCGTCGTGATCGTCGACCCGGCCGACGACATGAACACCAACGCAGCCAATGCGCTGCTGAAAAACCTCGAAGAGCCGCCCGCAAGGACGGTCTTCGTGCTCATCACCCATTCGCCGGGCGCCCTGCTGCCCACGATCCGCTCGCGCTGCCAGACGATCCGCCTGTCGCCGCTGGACCCCGACAGCCTGATGCGGGTGCTTGCCAATGTCGAATCTCCGCCGCCGGAAAGCGCCGAGGCGCGCAACGCGCTGGCGGGGCGGGCAGGGGGAAGCGCGCGCAACGCCATCATCCTCACGCAATATGGCGGCCTGGAGATCGCCGATGCGCTGGACGGGCTGCTGGCGGCGCCGCGCCTCGACATTGCCGCGGCCCACAAGCTGGCAGACGTCGTTTCGGGCAGGGACCAGGCGATCCAGTTCGATATTTTCAACCGCCGCGCGCTGGATCTCCTGTCCGATGCGGCCAGCGAGGCGGCAATGGCATCGCAACTGGAGCGTGCCAGCATGCTATCCGACACTTGGCAAGACGCGTCAAAAGCTATATCTGAGACGGAAACCTACAAACTTGACCGCAAGCAGCACGTTTTGACAATGATCGACCGCCTCTATGCCGTAATGCGAATGTGATGCTCCCACGCCGGGATGGCAAAGGCCGTCCCGATGCGTTATCTGACGCGACATCCTTCCATTTCGACATTTTTGACGGCGCCCTCATGTCACGCGAAAAATTCTACATCACCACAGCTATTGCCTATCCGAACGGCAAGCCGCATATCGGCCATGCCTATGAGCTGATTGCCACGGACGCGCTGGCGCGCTTCCAGCGGCTGGACGGCAAGGACGTTTTCTTCCTGACCGGCACGGACGAGCACGGCATCAAGATGCTGCAGACCGCGCGCAAGGAAGGCATCACGCCGCGCGAGCTGGCCGACCGCAACGCGGCGGAATTCCAGCGCATGGCGTCGGTTCTCAACTCGTCCAACGATGAGTTCATCCGCACCTCGCAGGCGCATCACTACGAGTCTTCGCAGGCGATCTGGAAGGCGATGGCCGCCAATGGCGATATCTACAAGGGCGGCTATGCCGGCTGGTACTCGGTGCGCGACGAAGCCTATTACGGCGAGGAAGAAACCGAGGTCCGTTCCGATGGCGTGCGCTATGGGCCGCAGGGCACCCCGGTCGAATGGGTCGAGGAGGAAAGCTATTTCTTCCGTCTCTCGGCCTATCAGGACCGGCTGCTGGAGCTTTACGAAAAGCACCCCGAATTCATCGGCCCGAACGAGCGCCGCAACGAGATCGTCAGCTTCGTCAAATCCGGGCTGAAGGACCTTTCCATCTCGCGCACGACCTTCGACTGGGGCATTCCGGTGCCGGGCGACGAGAAGCATGTGATGTATGTGTGGGTCGACGCGCTGACCAACTACATCACCGCCATCGGATATCCGGATACGGAGTCCCCGCGCTGGCACTATTGGCCGGCCGATGTGCATGTGATCGGCAAGGACATCACGCGCTTCCACGCGGTCTATTGGCCTGCCTTCCTGCTCTCGGCAGGCATCGAGCTGCCCAAGCGGGTGTTCGGCCACGGCTTCGTGTTCAACCGCGGCGAGAAGATGTCGAAGTCGGTCGGCAACGTCATCGACCCGTTCGCGCTGGTCGCGCATTATGGCCTCGATCAGGTCCGCTACTTCCTGCTGCGCGAGGTGCCGTTCGGACAGGACGGCAACTACAGCCACGAAGCGATCGTCAACCGCACCAATGCCGATCTCGCCAACGATCTGGGCAACCTCGCCCAGCGCTCGCTGTCGATGATCGCGAAGAATGTGGGCGGCGTGGTGCCGGCGCGCGGTGAGCTTGCCGACGCCGACCGGGCCATTCTGGACCAGGCCACCGCGGCGCTTGCGACCGCGCGCAAGGCGATGTCGGAACAGGCGATCCACCAGGCGCTGGCCGCGATCTTCGCGGTGGTGGCCGAGGCGAACCGCTATTTCGCGGGGCAGGAGCCCTGGGCGCTGAAGAAGACCGATCCGGCGCGCATGGAAACCGTGCTCTACACCACGGCCGAGACCGTGCGCCGCGTGGCGCTGCTGTGCCAGCCCTACATCCCGCAGTCGGCGGCCAAGCTGCTCGACCTGCTGGCTGTGCCGGAGGATGCGCGCGGCTTCGACAGGATAGCGGACGAGCATGCGCTGGTGCCGGGTGCGACCCTGCCCGCGCCGGAGCCCGTCTTCCCGCGCTATGTCGAACCCGCGCCGGCAGCGTGAGGCGACATGCTGGTCGATAGCCACTGCCATCTCGATTTCCCGGACTTTGCCGAGGAGCGCGCCGACATCGTCGCGCGCGCCCTCGCAGCCGGGGTCGAGCGCATGGTCACCATCTCGACGCGGGTGAGGCAGTTTCCGACCATCCTGGAGATCGCGGAAACCTACGAACCCGTCTATTGCTCCGTCGGCACACATCCCCACAATGCCGGCGAGGAAAGCGATGTCACCGCCGACCAGCTGGTGAAGCTGGCCGGGCACCCCAAGGTGGTGGCGATCGGCGAGGCGGGCCTCGACTATTTCTACGACAAGGCCCCCCGGGACGCGCAGGCACGCAGCTTTCGCGCCCATATCGATGCCGCGCGGCGCACAGGCCTGCCGCTGGTGATCCATGCGCGCGACGCCGACGACGACATGGCGGCCATTCTGGAAGAGGAAAGCGGGAAGGGGGCTTTCCCCTTCATCCTGCATTGCTTCTCTTCGGGTCGCGCTCTTGCGGAAGCGGGTGTGAAGCTCGGCGGCTACGTCTCCTTCTCCGGCATTCTCACCTTCAAGAAGTCCGAGGAACTGCGTGAAATCGCAGCCAGTCTGCCGCTCGACAGGCTGCTCGTGGAGACCGATTCACCCTACCTCGCGCCCGTGCCGTTTCGCGGCAAGCGCAACGAGCCGGCCTATGTGGCGCATACGGCCAAGGTGCTCGCCGAGACGCTGGCAATGAGCAGCGACGAGATTGCCCGGATCACCACCGACAATTTCTTCCGGCTGTTCAGGAAAATGCCGCGCCCGGCCCCACAAGGTGCCTGAGGCATGTCGGATCTGCTTCGCCTGACCATTCTCGGGTGCGGCTCTTCGCCGGGAACGCCTCGGATCACAGGTGACTGGGGCAATTGCGATCCGTCCAACCCCAAGAACCGGCGCATGCGCGCCGCCGCCATGGTGGAGCGCGTTTCCGCCAATGGCATCACGCGCGTGGTGATCGACACCGGGCCGGATTTCCGCGACCAGATGCTGATGACCGGCGTGACGCGGATCGATGCCGTGCTCTACACGCATCCGCATGCCGACCACATCCACGGCATAGACGACCTGCGCGGCTACGTGCTGGAGCAGAAGCAACTGATGAACATCCATGCCGACCAGCCCACGCTGGACCGGCTGCACGAGGCGTTCGGCTATTGCTTCAAGACGCCGCTGGGCAGTTCCTATCCGCCGATCCTGCGCGCCCACGAGATCGAGCATTCCGACCCGGTGGTGATAGAAGGAGAGGGGGGCGCCCTCACCTTCACGCCGCTGCCGCAGATCCATGGCGACATCATCTCGCTCGGCTTTCGCGTCGGTCCGCTGGCCTATTGCTCGGATGTGTCGCACTTTCCGCCGGCGACGGCGGAACTCATGCAGGGGCTGGAGTTGCTGGTGATCGACGCCTTGCAATATCGGCCCCATCCAAGCCATCTTTCGCTCGGCGAGGCGCTGGAATGGATCGAACAACTGAAGCCGAAGCGTGCGGTGCTGACGCATATGCATGTGCCGCTGGACTATGCGACAGTCGCCGCCGAGACGCCGGACCACGTGGAGCCGGCGTGGGATGGGATGGTTCTGGAAATTCCTTTGGAATCAAAGTGAAATAGAAGGAAGCTTACACATGGCCGGAAGTATCGACCGTGTCACCGAGGCCGCTGCCGCAGCCGGGTTGGAGATCGAGATACGCCGCATGGGAGCTTCGACGCGTACCGCCGAGGAAGCCGCCGCACAATGCGGCTGCACGGCCGCGCAGATCGTGAAATCGCTGATCTTCCAGGGCGAGCACAGCGGGAAGCTCTATCTGTTCCTGGTTTCCGGTCCCAACCAGCTCGATCTTGCCAAGGCCGGAGCACTGGTGTCGGAAACGCTCAAGCGAGCCGACCCCCGCCATATCCGGGACGAAACCGGCTTTGCCATTGGCGGCGTTTCGCCGATCGGCCATCTGATCGAGATTCCGGCGTTCGCGGATCAGACGCTGCTCGGCTTCGACAAGGTCTGGGCGGCGGCCGGTGCGCATGACGCCGTGTTCGCGGCCGAGCCAAAGGCGCTGCTTGCAGCCGCACGGGCCAAGGTGGCGGATCTCGCTGCCTGAGCGCGACAATCGGGATTGTGTTGGCCACACCGTCGGTGCTGGATTGCGTAACCGGTCAGCGCGTCAGCACGAAATTCAACGGCACGGCTTGCTTGTGTCGTGCCGAAGGCTTCGGCTTGAGGCTAAACCGATCAAAAAGCATGGTCTGGCTGGATAGCCTGGGTTTCCTGCCCACGAGAGTAAGTTCCATAATCTATCTTATGCGACTAATGGATGTAGCAGGGGTGGATTCTACCTTGAAGTGCGACTTTGCAGCGATATCAATGGCTTATCGCAGGCAAGGAACCGCAGATGAAACGCACCTACTCGCAAATCAGTCTGGATGAACGACGCAAGATCGCACGCTGGCG